>Ga0256839_1000051_pt1 | contig 141009 bp, 106 predicted proteins | sample 354166metaG_FD_185968 | JGI IMG/M metagenome (GOLD analysis project Ga0256839, IMG submission 185968) | Hydrothermal vent microbial communities from Mid Atlantic Ridge, Atlantic Ocean - 354-166 | ecosystem: Environmental > Aquatic > Marine > Hydrothermal vents | place: Atlantic Ocean: Mid...
CGTCGGCGATGCCGTCGTTGTCGGAGTCTTTAGGTGGGCAACCGCTGTTGTCGGGCAGTCCGGGTTGATTGGGGCACTGATCTTGGTTGTCGGGCACGCCGTCGTTGTCGGAATCTGGGCAGCCGTTGAAGGCGACGGGTCCAGGCTGGTTGGGGCATTGGTCGAGGTCGTCAGTGATGCCGTCGTTATCGGAGTCTATGGGGGGGCACCCATTGTTGTCAGGGATGCCAGCTTGTTCAGGACATGCATCTTTGTAATCTGCTATGCCGTCGTTGTCGGAATCTGGGCAGCCAGCCAGTGATTTGCTTCCGGGCTCTTCGGGGCATTGGTCATCCATATCGGCCACTAAGTCTCCGTCTATATCGGGACAGCCAGCAGTAGCAGCTTCGCCAAACAGGTCGGGGCATCGATCGAGGCTGTCGGCTATGCCATCAGCGTCCATATCTTCCAGGGGCCAATCTAGTGGTTGATCATAGGTGCCTAGCTTAAACCACCATCCGAAACCAAGGCCAAAGCCGTCGCGGTCGGAAACGAAGGCCTTTCGATATTCGGCTTGTACGCTAATGTAGGAGTTGTTTCCTGCTTTGATGTTAACGCCAATTCCTGCAGGTATTTGCAAGTGAAAATTGGCAAATTGCTCGATCAGCAAGCCCCCACCAGCAAATACATATGGGATAATGGAGCTTGTACTTGATGGATTGAAGGCTACCTGCCCGATGGCGTCGAGCATGAGCACAGTCTTGCCCGTGTTGGTATTTGGAAAATTGGCCAATCCAATCTTTAGAGGAACCCCTACATTGAGCCACTGGTTGATATTGTACACATAGGTGGCTTCAAGCCCATTGCTTATGGGGACATTGGGTTCGGCACCATTGGGACGCCCAAAATCGAGAAAATTCAGGCGAGCTACTAAGTTGTGAGGACTGGGGATAGCTTGAGGTGAGGGGGCCACAAGGGGTATCGAATCCCGGCTAACTGAAGCAGTGTCTTGAGTGTATATCGAAGTGCTCCAGAGGCTAAAGAGGAGTAATGGAAGGAGAAGGGCTTTGTTCATGGAAAAGATGTTTCGGTTCAGGGATGAGGCTTTCAATTGATGTAGACTGTCGTGGGAGTCAAATATAGTAGTTCTGTTCTATATTTATAAATGATTGAAAATTGCGAGATGGCTTAAGCCAGTGCGGCAAACGTGATGCCTTCTCCACCTTGTTCGGGCTCGGGGTGCCAGATGTGTTTTACGGCATCGTATTCACTGAGTTTCATGTGTACAGCTTTGCGCAAAGTGCCTGTACCTTTTCCATGGACAATTTGGATAGTGTGGGCGTTGTGTATGAGGGCTTGATCTACAAATGCTTGTATGGCCTCTAAGGCTTCTTCATAGCGCATTCCTCGAATATCGAGTTTGTTGTCAAATCTTTGCGTACTGTGCGCCGTGTCGATATTGATGCTTTTGTCGCGTTGTAGTTCGAGCGGCTCTTGGGTGCGTTCTAACTCGGCTACAGGTATGGTAAGCCGGAGATGGCCTGCAGCTACAATAGCCTTTTTGTTGTTGATCGCTATGATCTGCCCGGAAAGCTCACCATCGCGCATGCGCACGTAGTCGCCTACTTGTAGAGGTTTGTTGTCTTGTTTTTTCTTTTTGCCAACAGGTGGATTGGCGTATAGCTCTTGCCGGATTTCTTTTACCTGCTCGGCTGCGGCATGGCGTTGTTGTTGTATAGATTGGGCTAAGGCCCTTGCTTTTTCGAGATTTTGCTGGGCTTTTATTTCTTTGATGAGTTTTTGTAGTTGTAGTTGTTCTTGGGCGATGGCTTGCAGCTGTTGTTCTTTGGTTTGTAGTTTGAATTTCTTTCGCTGCCATTCCAGCTCGGCGAAAAGCCGGTCATACGTGTCTATAAGGTGCTGCAGTTTGCGTTCTTTTTCTTTGAGCTGGTGATGAAGGGCTTGAGTTTCTTGCATTTCTCTTTGTAGGTCGACGAGTAGTTGATCTACAGCTTGCTCGGACTTGCCTGTGCGCTTTTTTGCGTGAGCAATGATTTTGGGTGGAAGTCCACTTTTTTGAGCGATCTCGAAAGCATAAGAACTACCTGGCCTGCCGGCGCGCAACTGGTAAGTGGGCGACAAGGTATCTTTTTCAAATGTCATGGCACCATTGAGCAATCCAGGCGTTTTGAATGCGAAGATTTTGAGATTAGAGTAGTGCGTGGTGACGATGCCATATACCTTTTTTCGATCGAGTGCGGCGAGAATTGCCTCTGCGATGGCACCGCCCATTTTGGGATCGGTGCCCGAACCAAATTCATCGATGAGCACAAGCGTTTGTGCATCAGCTTGAGCTAAAAATTCGCGCATGTTTTTGAGGTGGGAGGAGTAGGTGCTCAGGTCGTCTTCAAGCGATTGCTGGTCGCCGATGTCGGCAAATATTTTGTGAAAGATACCCATCTCGGAAGTCTCGTCGGTAGGGACCAGCATCCCACTTTGGAGCATGAGTTGCAACAGGCCTACGGCCTTCATCAATACCGATTTGCCACCTGCATTGGGGCCGCTGAGCACCAAGATGCGTTTGTCCCCAGTAAGACGCAGGTCGAAAGGCACTGTTTCTTTGCCTTGTGCTTTGTTTTTTAGATAGAGCAGGGGGTGGCGGCCAAATTGGATGTCGATGCGTGGTTCGCTGCGCACTTTGGGCATGTGCGCGTTCATGCGAAGTGCTACGCGAGCTTTGGCTAAGATGAGATCATAGCGGATGATGAGTGCTTGATATTGCCCTAGCAAATGCACATGTGGGCGGAGGGTACGGCATAAATCGCGCAGTAGCCGCCATTTTTCTCGCCGTTCGGCTACCTGAAGCTCGAAAATGTCGTTGTTGATCTCGATAACTTGCTCGGGCTCGATGTAGGCTGTCTTGCCAGTGGTGGATTCATCGTGGATGATCCCTCTGATCTTGCGCTTGTGCTCGGCAGGTACACTCAGCACACGTCGGCCGTTGCGTATGCTCTCGGCATTGTCGGTGAGCCAACCTTTTTGCTTGAGCGCTTGCACAATGTGCCGAAACTGGCGGTCCAGTTCGCTGTGTTTCGACAAAATTGCTCGATGGATGCGCGCCAGTTCAGCGGAAGCATTTGGGCGTATTTGGCCTTCTTCGTCTAGAATTTGACTGATGGCTTCGATAAGGCTGTCATCCCATGCTAAGGGTGTGAGCAGGGCTGCTAAGCGTGGATAGGCGTTGCGCCGCACGGCGCTGAAGAACCATACCAGATCGCGCATGGTGCGCAAAATGCGCCAAATACGCACTAAAGCTTCTTCGGGCAATACGTATTCTTCTATAGCTAGTTGGCGGAGGTCTTCGCTGATGTCATCGTAGGCGTTTATAGGCAATACCTCGTCTTGTGCTAAAGCACATTTCATCTCGTGCACTTCACTGAGGCGTGCCACGATGGCACCACGTCGCGTGTCGAATGAGGGAATACGGGCACGTACTGCTGCTGCCTGGCCCACGCATGCCTGTGCGACGAGTTCGAGAATCTTGTCGTATTCGAGCTGGTGCAGGAGATCCTCGGGAATGAAAGTGAGGCCACGATGGCTTGTAGCTGCTTTGTCTGCTTTCATTGGCGCAAAATTATGGGCTCTGCACATATAATGGAAAATATGGAGTAGTAGAACCATTGATATAGTGGCTTAGTACGTGGTAAGTTGTGTTTGAACATCGTCAAGGAGTATTTGTTTTTTAAACTCTATGGGTTGGGGAGTGTTGAGAAGTAGATGATTTGAAGTGTACTCCCTATCTTGGGCGTGTGTTTTGCGTCATTTGTCTTTTGCAGGTTTTTCCCAATGGGGAATGATGTATGAGCCGTTGTGCTACTCGGCTCGAGGCATGCAAAGAGCAAACAGGCAATTATTTCTTCTTTTAACTCAAGTGGAAGTCATTCCACATTCAAACTTCTTTTTGTGCAAAAGCTCAAATTTCCTCGTACGCCAGACCAGATGGCATTTTACAAGACACTACGTCAGCGCGTCAACGAGTATTTTCAGTCAGAAGGTGCTACTCGTTATGCCAATACGAATATGGTGTTCAAGACGGTGCTGATGTTTCTGCTGTATCTGGTGCCATTGTCCCTATTGCTGTTGGCACCTATTACTTCTGCTTGGCAGGTCTTCGTCCTGTATTTGATCATGGGGCTGGGTATGGCTGGCATTGGGCTCAATGTGATGCATGATGCCAATCACGGTGCTTTTTCCCGTTCTAAGTGGCTGAATAATGCCTTGGGTGCATCGATGAATCTCATTGGGTCGAGTGCTTTTGTGTGGAAGCTGCAACACAACGTGTTACACCATACTTACACCAATGTAGAGGGTGTAGACGAAGACATCGAAGTACCTTTTTTGTTTCGGTTTTCGCCTAATCAGCCGCGTTATTGGTTTCACAGGTTTCAGCACATCTATGCTTGGTTTTTTTATGGGTTGATGACATTGTTGCGCACCTTTTTGTCTGACTATACGCGCTTGGTTGGCTATCACAAGCAAGGACTTATTCCTGACAAGCGATTGTACCGAAAGGAGTGGATCAAGCTGGTGGTGTGGAAATCTATTTATTATTTGGCTACCTTGATCTTGCCACTCGTTCTATTGCCCGTCTCTGCATGGGTGGTATTGCTGTCCTTTTTCATCATGCACTTCATCACAGGGCTTACGCTGTCTTTGATTTTCCAAACAGCACACGTGATGCCTACTTCGGAGTTTCCCCTGCCAGATGAAGAGGGGAAAATGCAACATGCTTGGGCCGTACATGAATTGATTACTACGACCAATTTTGCACCTCGTAGCCGCGTGTTTTCCTGGTTGATTGGCGGGCTCAATTTTCAGATTGAGCATCATCTCTTTGCCAATATTTGCCATGTGCACTACAAGAAGTTGTCTTGCGTTGTGCAAGAAACGGCGCGTGAGTTCGGCTTACCATACTACTGTCAGCCTACTTTTGTGCATGCAGTAGTGGCACATATGCGTATGTTGCGCCAGTTAGGGCGTGCATAAAAGCTAGATAATGCCAGGTTGAAAGTTGCCAAGTTCTCCTCCTTACTTAGCATAAGAGGCAGTTTTGTGTGCAACGCGGCTTTACTGCAACTACTAAACTGAAAAGGGCATGAGCTCATGCGAGCTTGTGCCCTTTTGCTTGTGTGTTTGCGTTTTTCTCTTTACCTCTCCCTAGCGAAAATGTGATGTATCAGGTACAGCTGATGTGCAGATAGCATACAGGAATTTTGGTGTTAAATTTAAAATAAAAAAGCTGTAGGGCTTTTCAGGCCCTACAGCATATCCTTGTACTATGTTGAGTGGTGATGAATACAACTTGCGCTCAAGTACAAAAACAATGACTGGGCGTCAATCATGGATGACGATTTGTTTTGCCCAAATCGTATTGCCTTCTTGTAGGCGTACCAGATATACGCCAGTGGCTACATCTGGCAAATCGAGTTGGAAGGTATAGCTGCCTGGAGCGAGATTGGTTTTGCGCATCAGCGAGCCTATGAGTGTGCCGTCAAGGCTAACCAAATCGGCGTTGAGCTGAGCGATCTTTTCAGTGATATCTACGCGCATCAATACGCTTTCTCCTGCAGCAGCTGGGTTCGGTGAGAGGGTAATTGCTGCTTTTTTCAGGCTCTTATCTTTAACATCGGTCGAAACCGGTGTGATGATCCAAACTTTGAACAAGCGGTTGGATGCCGAGCTTTGCGTGCCGTTGTTGATGTTGAAGATGTTGGGTTGGGTGCTCTCTATGCCGCCATAAATGTAGCCTGCCAGCACAGTATCGCCTGGTGTGAGGGCACTCAGATCCAGCATGTCTTCAAAGATGGTAGTAGGTGCATCGTCGGCCAGGAAGAACTCGGCACCGGCGCCTAGATAACCAGGCATTTCACCAATAGCTTGTTCACTCAGGGCATTGGAAGCGTCGCGTGTAACCACCGATATAGTTTTCACAAAGGGCACGTTGGTATCATCAATGAGGTTGCCGTTGGCATCGAGATAATAGCGAGCGATGCCCCCGAAGAATACAGTATGAGTGCTTTGGTCGTTGGCATCGTAGATAGGTAGGCGAGCGCCATGATAGTGACTAAAGTTTTGTACAAAGTCGTTGCGCTCTTGATAGGAAGTACTCGTGATGTCTACGCAGTTGAGCCACGGCAGGTTGGCATTGTACTGGAATACACCCGAGAACATAGTTAGGCCTGGCTGGCCACCAGGAAATACTTGTGGTGCCATGATGTAGTCGCGGCGATGCAGTGCATTGGCATCTACTGTCTCTACATAGTTGGCAATGGATAGGTTGATACCGTCATCTACAATATCGAAGCGCTTGATGGCATTGGTATACTCTTGGAAAAATCCGGGGCCGCTATTGGGGCCCATAGGGTTGTATCGACCCTCAAAGTATTGGCCACCAGCCAAAACGAAGGTGTTATTAAGTTTGTCGAGATAGCCACCAGTTACGGCTAGGCGACTGTCTTCTATTTGCCGAAAGGCAGGCTCAATATTGCCACCACTCATTACGGCGTTAACCAACGTGGGCAGATCTACTGCAGTGAGATAAGGGTAAGTCAGAAATTCTTTGATGGTGGCTGACCACCCGTACCCGCCAATGATGTAGAGCGTGTTGCCTACTTGCTCAAATTCGAGGTTTGTCGACTGTAGTTGCTCATACATGTTGGTGGGAAGTACGGAAAGAGAAGTCGACCAGACCTGTCCGGTGGCAGGATCGAGTACCCATACGTCTTTGTTATTTCCAGCTTCCGAAAAAGCCTGCGTAGGCATGCGGCGATGTAGCCCTTGAATACGCCCCCCAATGATGATAAATTTGCCGTTGTAGTGACCACCGGCAAATGACTGCACCCCAGGCCAGTTAGGGTAAGTGATTTCTTCTAGCATGATTTCAAATGGCAATGAGGATTGGCTTTGAACAGCCCAAGGGGCAAGCAACATAAAGAGCCCTACTAACAGAGAGGCGGTTCTGATCATGGAATGATGATTTTTTGGTTTTTAAATAAAAAAACTCCTTATTAAAGATACATGCATTTTTGGGAGTTGTATTGTGACGTTGTTCACAAGAGCAGGTCTCAGTTCGCCGAAAAAAGCGTGATGAGGTGATGTAAAGGGTAAGGGCAAGCAAGTAAGTAGTAGGCATGGCGAAGTGCCAGCAGCTGGATTGTTTTGTTACTACACAAAAAGGTGCCTGTTTGTGAATGCATAGATATGATAATCAGACTCAGAGTGAGATGCTATGAGATCTCAATCGACCAGTTTATACCTATCTGGGTTGGATGCTCAAGTTGATCAAGGGGATATCTACTGCCAGAAAAACGTGCCAACGCCAGCCAGTAGCTATCTCTGTGATGGGGCCAAATTCGCCATCTATAGTGATTTGCCGCAAGTTAGGCCCCAATTGAGCGCCGGCACCTAGTGATATAGGGAGGCCAGCAAATCCGTATATTAAGTGAGCGCCTGGCGCTAAGATGTTGCTCAAGGTCACTTCTGGCAATACCTCAGCAGCAGGATCAGAAAGGCGAAAGGCGGTCAATGCGCCTACATCGAGTATTGATAAAAAGGCAGATACCGATGCAGGCGTAGCACTTGATCCACCCCAGCTGAGTGCAATTCCGATAGGAGCGCTAATGCCAGCTACACTTTTAGTCTGGTCAGTTTCCCAAAGTGTTTCTTGGCCGTAGAAACCACCTACGTATGCGTTGAGGTCTGCGCTGAGGCGGCTGTATTTTTTCATGGAAGCACTGCCTGCGGGTAGCGCGATGGCTTCAATTGCCAGAGCAATTTCGTCGGTGGTTTCGGCTTGCGCTACTGTTGCCATGAAGCTACCGTATTTGAGCAATGCTTGGGCAAAGGTAAAGTCGTCGGGCTGTATGAGTGTGGCGATGAGCTGGTGTGTTGTGATGATGGCTGAAGTATAGCGCTTGAGGCGTACCTCAAGGTGTAAGGTGTTGAGCAGGTGTAGTACCTCGAGCACTTTTTGTTCAGAAGCATCGATAGGCTGTCCAGTAAGTGTTTGTCGAAAGGCAAAAGCTTCTTCCAGCAAATCCAACATAGTTTGGATAGCTTGATAATGAGCTTCGAAAGAGGTAGAGTCGGCCACGACAGCGGCTTCGTTGAGGTAGGTACCGAGGCGTTGGCCCAGCTGAGTGAAGCGTCGTAGGTGGCGCCGAAGTGCAAAGTGGTTCGATTGGTGGAACAGTCGAGTCAGTTGATTGCGCAAGCTAAGTGCGCTGTTCGTGTCAAAGCGAATGCCTTCAGCCTGTTGGTAGAGCAAACCCAAGTACAGCGCAAATGTCAGATCGTCGTTGATCAGTGGGGTGAGCTGACGAGGTCGCAACCAGTACACAGTATCATTGACAGCTTGCAGTGATTGGGATATGAGGTCGAGCGTGCGCAGTGCGCCACTCAAGGGAATAGTAGGTGGTATCAGTGTATCGGGCACGAGATCTTGTGCTAGGTTGTGAATGATTTGGGCTGGCGCTTGGCCATCTACTATTTCTTGAGCTATCTGCAGCAGGGTACCCAAACTAAGTGCGAGGATGGGATGAGCAATGGGTGCCTCTTCTTCGAGGTATTGTGCTATGTGGCCGGGCAATAGATTGAGGTCTTGGATGAAGGCCGCTTGAAAGGAGGCCAGATAGGCAGACAGGTGGTAAATCTCGTCTCCTATGGCCATAAATACGGCTGTAGTGGCAGGGAAGAGGGTTTGTAGCTCGGGATATTGCTGTACAATGGCTCGAAAGCGCGCAAAGAAGGCAAGGTTAAGTTCTTGTTTGGTACGAGTAGCCAAAAATTTGGCCAACCCGTCAGCTAGCTTGGTTACGGGCACACCACTTACAGCTGAAAACACATTTGTAGCTAATGTGTATGCCTTGGGCACCTCTTGTAAGCTGTGCATAGCTGCGCTGAACACGATGCGCCCCTCAGGGCCAATGAAGGGGTTGCCCGATTGCTCATAAGCTAGGGCAATTTCTTCGGCAGTAGCGTCGCCTTGGGCCGATAAGGTGTGGTCATATCGGGTAAGTATCTCCAGTAGTTCAGCTGGTGCATCTGGTTGAAAATAGCAGCCCAGAGAGTCGCATTGTACCCATTGGCGCAGGCGTAGCGCATCGTAAAAGGCTGTTTGTGCTGGGAGCGTCATGACAGTGACGAGGAAGCCAATTGTGGTAAGTAGGGAGTGTACAGTGGGTTTCATAGGCTTGCTGATTTACTTGGGCTATTGAGCGCAAATGGCTATGTGGGTGGCAAGTGAGGATCGAGAAAAAGTAGTTCGTCGACATCGTATTCCGAAAGAGGTAAAAGTACTTCCTTTTGTCGCAGTAGCTTGAGGAGTGCACTGACTATATTGGGAGCTTGTAAATGTGCTTGCATCAATGCATCGCGACCGCCAAGGTGGGCGAGTGCCATTGTAGCAATACCTGCCAGCAAAGGGGTGGCAAGACTGCTAGATAGTGGCACTTCTACCAATTGGGTGCCCTGGCAGGTGGTGATGGTCGGTTGCGTAGCTAATACTTGGATTTCGGGTGCAAACTTTTTGTCTTTGAACTTGCCGAAAAAAGAGGGACTAATGGCCCCTATGCGCAGGCTGTTGCTCAGTGCAGTGGGCATGCGTAGCTTTCGGGGAGTAAGCAACTCGAAGGTATTACCCGGGTTGGGCAAGGCACTACATAGCAGCACGTTGCGCTGATTGAGCTTTTGGTCGATTGCCTTGAGCTGGGTGCGTTGCTCGCTGTTAAATGCCTTGATGCGCACGCTTACCGAGCAATTGATCAGGTCCACTTTTAGGTGCTCGATGGCAAATGCCAGAGCGTCAATCAGTACTTGGGGCGCGATGCGCCCTGCCGCATCAGCTACTTTGATCAGAAAAAAAGAGGCTTGTGGTGCCACGCCACCGATGGGAAAGGTAGCAGAGGGGCGTGCACCCAAAAGGCTCAATACCTGTGTGCCGTGATGGATGCGGCTTTCTACAGGATCAGTGCCAGGCCTTTCGGCAAACCCTGCCCGAGTAGCATCGAATAGGTGCCCTGGTCGATGGAGGTGTTTGAGCGTCGGATGGCGTAAGGTGAATCCCGTATCGAGTATGGCGATGCGCATTCCCTTCCCAGCAGTAGCGCGCCACCCAGATGGGAGGAAGTCAAGGCGTTGGGCATAGTCCCATGCGGCAGCGGTGGCAGCATGTGTAGGCGCCTCAATTACATGGCTGATCTGTTGTTCGTCAAAGTGCATGGCGCCAGCCCAGTAGTACCAGCCATTGAGGTCGCGCAAATAATGATTGTGATGTGGGGTGGAATCATCTGCTAAGGGGGCACCAGTATACAACACGGGCTCCACCTCGACGGTAGCGTGTTGAAAGAGTACCCCGATGGGAGGAACCTCTAAGTCTATAGGGTTAATGCGTATGTGTACGTCTGTGGCAGCTTTGGCCTTCATCATCCGATGGGTTTCTTTCTGATTTCATATCCCTCATTTAATACGATGACTGACGGGTTGGCAGAGGATGAGGATGTCGTGTTTGTAGATGTCGGCGGGCTGTCGGGGCGACGCGGTGCATTGCGAATGTTGACCAATTTTTTGAGCAGGTCAAACCAGAAAGGAGCACCTAAGCAGATAGCCAAAGCCGTAATGAGCCAACCGAAAAGGTTATCCCAAATGGCATAGAGGAAATACAGCTGAGGTGGTAGTTTGATCCAATGTCGATTAGCGGGGTCTTCCGTCCATTGTGGTTGCAAAAAGCCATTTTCCCAGCCTAAACCCAATGGAGAATTGAGTTGCTGGAAGTCGTTTTGAATGAGGGAGTCCATTAAGCTGTGTAGCGACTCGATGCGTTGAGCAAGTTGATTGCTGTCGAGTTGATCGGCAGGGTCGAGGTTGAGCAAAGTACTGTCGTAGAGCAATTGTCGGTTTTGCTCAATGTATTGAACTGCTTGTGATACCACGGCAGCGCGCAGTTCAGGATCGTTGCTGAGGCGGCTGTACACCTTAAGACTATTGACGTTGAAGATCATGGCAATAATTAGCCCTACAACGAGTAGCCAGGCCTGCATGTTGCGCTTGTACCAACCCGATACATGGTCCATGATTTCGTCGTAGTAATTTCGCACCCCTTGCTTGAATCGCTCCATGCTGCCTTCCGATTGATCGATTAGGTAGATCAGCGAGCGCTTGATGGCAGAGTCGGGTATGAGCAGCACTTGGTCGCGCAATTTTTTTAGATCCTTTTTTGCTTGAGGCTCATCAGTAGAGAAGAAGTCGAGCAATATTGCCAAGAAAGCTTCAGCACTGAGATAGGAGGGCTTGGGAGAAGCTTCAGGACGCGTAATCTGTTGGTAGATGGGGCTGTGGAAGAAATAGTCGCTGAGAAAGAAATAGCGAATGGTTTGTTGCTTGACGTGCGATACATCTATTTGTCCCTGTTTATCAGCGCTTTGTACTTGCATGCTAAGTGCGTGTTTGCTGGTCCTGAGTGCTTTAGTGTAGTTGAGTTCAACTTGTTGGACCAGCTTTTGGGCCACTTTGTCCAATGGCATTTCTTCCAGAGGGACCTTTCGCGCGCGCTTCATAGTGTGCATGAGAGCTTGAGCTGCTTGAGGCGTCAAATCTGCTACAGCTTGTTCAAGCTCAGGTGTGACTGTAAGCGAGCTAAATTCCTCTTCTTCAGCTAAATGACGATGCAATACTTGGGTGCCTACCAATGGTGGGTCGGGAATTTGTGTAGCCAGCATTTGTGTGAGTTGCTCGGGATCGGGGCGGCGTTCGCGAAAAAGCCTTCCAAACGATAGGCGGTTGAGTAACTCTTGCCACAAAGGGCGTAGGCGCGATATGTAACCTGTGGTCAATATTTTTTCTAGTGCCCTTTCTAGCAAACGACCCCGCAATGCCAGAAAGCCAGCGATGAGTTCCATCACCGTAGTAGCCAATAGGCTAAAGAGCAAAAACAAAAAAATCAATCCGATGACGACGTCAAGTATCGGGGGCATAGGGCATGAGGTTTATCTCGAAATAGGGATAAAACGCGTGCTATCAGCTCACAATTTATAGTTTATAGTTTTGAATTTGAAAATAAAGCTCACTGCTCGGTTAGCATCTGCGTGGGTGGCTTTTTGTACAAAATAGTTGATATGCACCTATACCTAATCCCAACAGCGTCAGCCCTGCCCATGCCTGGATAGGGCGTGCTATTAGTGTGTTGACGACAAAAGCCATTGAGATGAGTACAAATATAAGTGGCGTGAAAGGATAGCCCCACACGCGATAGGGGCGTTCTGCATCAGGACGGCGCACGCGCAAAACCAATACAGCAGTGCCGGCCAGTGCCATGAAAGCGATATCCATAAAAGTGACGTAAGTGATGATTTTTCCAAAAAAACCGCCCCAAAAAAGGAGTATGATCACAGCCCATAGTGCTTGCGCAGCCATTGCCCATGCAGGAGTGTGCCAGCGCGGATGCACGCGGGCCAGCCGCTGGAAGAACAGCCCATCGCGCGCCATGGCGTAATAAATGCGCGGTGCCGTCATAGTGTAAATACCGATGGTGCCAAATATGGATATGGCAATGGCAATAGCCACGAGCTTGCCACCCCAAGGCACAATAGTAGCAATGGCGTCGCCGGCTACGCGTTCAGATGCCGCTATGGCCTCAAGTGGCAGTAGCAGCATATAGGCCCAGTTGACCAACAAATAGGTCAGCGTCACAATCAGAGCTGCCAGCACCATAGCGCGAGGTACGGTGCGCTGAGGATCGATGGCCTCTCCTGCTACATAAGTGGCGTGATGCCAGCCCCCAAACGACCATAATACCCCGATGAGCGCAACCAACATGGCCTGAATGGGATTGGTGGGGAGGGCTGTATGTGGCTGAAATTGAAGCGAAATGTGCTCAGGTGCAGCCCACCATATCCCTGCCACAATGATCGCAGCAATGGCTCCAAGTTTGAGTGCCGTAAATGTGTTGGCAAAAGCCTGACTTACTTGAATGCCGCGTAAGTTGAGTGCTGTGAGCCCCACAATAGCTCCAATAGCTAATAGGTTTTTGGTGGGTTGATCTATTTGGGGAAAGAAAAAGCGCATATATTCAGCAAAGGCAATCCCTAGCGCTGCTAATGCCCCTGTATTGATCACTAATAAAATGATCCAACCATACAGAAAAGCAACCAACTCCCCGTAAGCTTCGCGCAAGAATACGTATACGCCTCCAGCACGTGGAAACATCCCGCCCAGCTCGGCAAAGGTGAGTGCTCCAGTAAGCGCTATGAACCCACCCAACGCCCAGACGAGTAGTACCATCAGATGATTGGGTACAGCCCGTACCACTTCGTAGGGCGTGACGAAAATGCCCGAACCGATGCAGCTACCCACTGCGATCATTGTCAAACCAATCAATGTGAGACGTCGACGTAATGGCAATGTATTTTGGATTGTAGTGGCCCAGATATACTATCTCAGCGAGCTAAAACAACTGTTCGAGCAATTGCTCATCTACCAATTGAGGCATGGTGATGCGCAAGTTGGGATAGTGCTGCATGGTGCGCCGTGCTGTAGCTATGGCGTGCGGATTGCGCGCCCACGAGCGTCGGGCAATGCCGTTGTTTACATCCCAGAAGAGCATTTGTTCGAGCCGTCGGTCAGCTTCGGGTGTGCCGTCTAGCACCATGCCGAAGCCACCATTGATGGCTTCGCCCCAGCCCACGCCACCGCCGTTGTGGAGGCTCACCCAAGTGGCACCGCGAAAGGCGTCTCCTACGAAGTTGTGCACGGCCATGTCGGCGGTACAGCGCGAGCCGTCGTAGATGTTAGCCGTTTCGCGGAAGGGGCTGTCTGTACCTGAGACATCGTGATGATCGCGCCCCAGCACTATAGGGCCATGTAGTTCGCCGCGTGCAATGGCGTCGTTAAAAGCGCGTGCAATACGAATACGCCCTTCCGCATCGGTGTAGAGTATGCGTGCCAGCGAGCCCACGATGGGAATGTTCTTGTGCGCATGGCGTATCCAATGGAGATTGTCGCGCAGCTGTGGCTGGATGTCTTCGGGTGCTTCGGCAATCAGCTCTTCGATGACATGGGTGGCAATGGCATCGGTGCGTTTTAGATCTTCTTCTTTACCCGAACAGCATACCCATCGGAAGGGACCGAAGCCGTAGTCGAAGCATATGGGACCCATGATATCTTCTACATAAGAGGGATAGCGAAATCGACCACCAGCTGTGTCGGCCCAGATGTCGGCGTTGGCACGAGCAGCTTCTACGAGAAAGGCATTGCCATAGTCCCAGAAATACATGCCGCGTGCAGCCATCGTGTTAATGGCAGCCACGTGGCGGCGCAACGTGGCACGCACTGCTTCCATGAATTGGTCGTGATCGCGTGCCAGCAGCTCTTTGGCTTGTTCGAAAGTGTAGCCTACGGGGCAGTAACCCAGGTCGTCGATGTTGTGCAGGCTAGTCTGGTCGGAGCCCAGTTCTACCTGCACGTTCTCGGCTACCAGCTTTTCCCATAGGTCCACGACATTACCATGATAGACCAATGAAACGCCTTGGCAGCGCTGGCGGTGGTGCTCAATGGCCTGCAGTAATTGGTCTAGGTCCTGGAAGACGAATTCCTTTTGGATGTAGCCATCGTCAATGCGTTGGCGGATGGCGTCGGGGTCTACTTCGGCAATGACACCTACCGCACCGGTAATGACGGCAGCACGGGCCTGAGCACCCGACATGCCGCCTAAGCCTGAAGTGACAAAGACTTTCCCTCTTAGGTCGTTGTCGCCGATACCTTTGAGGCGACCTGCGTTGAGCAGCGTAATGGTGGTACCATGTACGATGCCTTGTGGCCCAATGTACATGAATGAGCCAGCAGTCATTTGACCATATTGGGTGACACCCAAGGCGTTGTACTTGTTCCAGTCTTCTTTTTTAGAGTAGTTGGGCACCATCATGCCATTGGTGACCACTACGCGAGGTGCTTCCTTGTGACTGGGAAACAACCCCAAGGGATGCCCTGAGTAGAGCACTAGCGTTTGCTCGTCAGTCATTTGGGCTAGGTATTGCATGGTGAGCAAGTACTGGGCCCAGTTTTGGAACACAGCTCCGTTGCCTCCATAGGTAATGAGCTCGTGAGGATGCTTGGCTACTTTAGGGTCTAGATTGTTTTGGATCATCAGCATGATGGCTGCGGCCTGTTGGCTGCGTGCGGGATAGTGATCTATGGGGCGGGCATGCATGGGGTACTCAGGGCGGAAGCGATACATATAGATGCGGCCGTACTTTTCGAGCTCTTCGGCAAATTCAGGTGCCAATACTTCGTGCCACTTTTTAGGGAAATAACGCAAGGCGTTGGCTACTGCTAGTCTTTTCTCTTCAGTGCTCAGTACGCCCTCAATCACGCGGTGTGGTGCATGGCTGACGTGCGGATCGCGCGGCTTGGCAGCAGGTAAGGTCTGGGGAATGCCTTGGAGAATTGCTTTTTGAAAATCGGTCAGGGCAGAGATCATAATAGACGATGTTTTTTATTGCTCACAAGGTTTACCTTATGCCGATGAGTCCAACGCTTGACGTGGGCCGAACGCCGGCGGATAGCTTGCCAATCCTTTGATGCAAAGGAAAAAGTGGCATGCCTCCTGCGAAGGCATCAGTGCGTTGCATCGCCAAGTTAAAAAGCATTTGCCGAAAGGCGACAAAAAGGCAAGTAGCTTAGCCGTGGCGCAGCCATTTCCATATTTCTTTAAAGCCTACTTTTTTGCCATACATCAGAATGCCTACTCGGTAAATGCGACCTGAAAGCCATACTGCACCTACTACCGACAAGATTAAAATCAGCAGCGATGCCACAATTTCCCAAAAAGGTGGGTCGAAAGGTAGACGTGCCGGCATCACAATGGGAGAAAAGAGCGGAAAGAGCGACGACCAAATGGCCAATGTGCTGGTGGGGTTTTCAACCACAGCCATCATGATATAGATGGCTAAAACGACAGGTATGGTAATGGGCAAGGTAAGTGATTGGCTTTCGCCCAAATCATCGCCTGTAGCGGAACCTATTGCAGCGAAGAACGAGGCGTATAGGAGGTAGCCACATAAGAAGTATATCAAGAAAAGTGGAATGATCAGCCCCCAGTTGAGCTGGCTGGCTGCATAAAAGACGCGCATGAGTTTGTCCATGTCGGTCTGAGGAGCTTCGCCACCCGTCATAGAAGGAGCACTGCTCAGTGTATCAAGTGGTAGAAACAGCCCAGCAATAAACAGAAAAATCTGCATCAGCACAATCCAGATGAACAACTGCGTGAGGCCTACCGCACTTACACCAATGATCTTGCCCAGCATGAGCTGAAAAGGCTTGACTGAAGAGATGATCACCTCGACGATGCGGTTGATTTTCTCTTCCATTACAGAGCGCATGACTAGCGTGCCATAAATGAACAGCACAAGGTAGATGGTGAACCCCATGACCGTGCCCAAGACGGTCGCTACAGCAGAACTCCCCGTTTTGTCCTCTTCGATTACTTCGCCAGTGTCGGTAAATACTAAAGATCGTTCCAGAATGTCCACTTCAGTTTCGAAGCTCTTGAGGATGGCTGCATCATAGCCCGACTGCGTGATTTTGTAAGCGCGAAACTTTCGGGCTAGCTCTTCTTTGATATACGATTGGGTGGAAAGCGGCAGCTGCTTGTCTGAGTAATACACCACGCTCACTGAAGTGCCAATGCGCCGTTGGGGTGGAATGTGTAGTACGCCATCATACCCTCTTTCTTTGAAGTGACGCTTGAGGCTGTCTACGGGTTCGTCCACGATTTTGAACAGCACCACTTCGGAGTCTTTTAAGCTTTTGCCAACGATACCCGATTCGTCGATAACAGCTATTTTGGCTGTGCTCTTAGCTGAGTGGAAGATAAAAATGACTACTACGATGAGTAAGACAAATGCCAATGGTGTCAGAATAGTGATGAGCACAAATTGCCACTTCTTGACACGTATGAGGTATTCGCGCTGAATGATGAGCCAAAGCTTTTCCATATTCTTGCATTTGCACTAGTGCCCAAAGGTAGGGGACTATTTAAAGCCATATGGAAAAAAGGAGGTGTGCTTTTCGATCAGTGCCTCTTTTCCATCGAAGTACATTTCAGATTGGGCGCATTGTTTAACTATGTAAAATAGGCTTATGTACTGGATTTGGGTTTGGCTCGTCACTTCGCTATCGTTTTATGTGGGGGCACAATTGCTCAAAGGCGTGACCATTCGCGGCTTTGGTCAGGCACTTGCATTGTCTTTAGTGTTTGGCTTGCTTAGTGCCACTTTGGGGTGGGTGCTCGACTTCTTAGCTACGCCATTGAATTGGCTTACTTTTGGCTTGTTCCACCTAGTAGTCGATGCATTACTCATTACGATAGCTGATTGGTTGCTCAAGGGCGTTTCGGTGCGCAATTTTTGGTGGGCATTGGCATTGGCTGCTGTGGTAGCGGTCGTCAATAATATCGTATTTTGGATGTTTTAATTTAAAAATCGGATAATATGATGAATGCGATCAGATTGGGAATCACAGTGTTGGGTTGCTATGTGGTTGGACTTTCTCTTGGCTGTGGCGAGGCGAATCATACCGAGCAGTCTACTACTCCACCCGAGGAAATGCAAACCCAAAAGGCTGACCGGCAACAAGATATATTGGTAGCTCATCCTCAGCAAACCACGCCGCCCACACCATCGCAGGATGCTGGCGCTGAAACATCAGCATCCCGTTCGGCATCCAAGTCGAGCTCTGGTACTTTGCTCACTCCATTAAAAGATGACCTGTCTGCCGTAGATGTGGCGTTACCTATGGAATGCAGGGGGGAGGAGCCCTTTTGGCACATAAGCCTTACTGAAGAGGCCATCACGGTGCGGCGCTTAGGCGAACCTACGTTGGTATTTGATCCGGCTACTTTTCGCCCTTCAGGTGGTGTGTTTTTGCTCCGCGCAAAAAATGAAGCGGGCCATTTGCTGCAGATCATATTGGTAGATGAGGCATGTATGGGCAGCATGGATGGCAAGAATTATCCCTACACTGTAAAAGTGACTATTGATGATAAACACTACGCCGGATGTGCACAACCCCTCAGAGCTGCCCATTGAGTGCTTTCTCATGGATATTTTGGCACTTTACAAATTGTTTTTTTTATAAAAAGTCTTTGATTTTACAGATGAAATCACTTAGCTTTGCATGAATGATGCGGCCTACCTCTGCCCAAAATCCGGTTTAAGTTGATGAGAGTCAGTTGTTTTCCCGTTTTGTGAAAATTCGGGCAGGTCTGGTGTAGTTGGTATGCCTTTGGCTGAGATGGTACAAGTGCATCAACCATTTATAGTCTGTACTGACGCGTGCTTCATATGTGATATGACAAAGTGAAAACGGCTAACGCCCAAAAAATCCCATGAATGTTATGAAACGCATAGCGCTTCTGTTACCCCTATTATGGTGGATTGCGAGTTGTACTTCTGATACCTTTGTTGCGCCTACCTCTATTGATCTCCACTTAGAAAATGCACTAAAGAAAGCAGGCGATGGTACGCTTGCTTATTGGGTGCTCCCTGATCCTGATGCGTTAGACAAAATCCCACAAGATCCGAAGAATCCACTGACACCAGAGAAAGTGGAATTGGGCAAGTTGTTGTTTTACGAGACGGGATTAGGACAGTTAGCTCGCCGACAGGAAAGCAAAGAGACGTATTCCTGTGCTACGTGCCATGTACCCGAAGCGGGTTTTACGCCCTGCAATGTACAGGGAGTTGCCGATGGTGCCATTGGCTTTGGGAACTTAGGCGAAGGCCGCCATATGATGCCTACCTATAAACCTGAAGAAGCCGACGTGCAGGGCACCAGGCCGCTTAGTGTGCTCAATGTAGCGTATGTGCAAAACACGCTGTGGAACGGGCAGTTTGGCGCCAATCACAACAATGTAGGCACGGAAGATCGCTGGTTGCTCGATACCGCTACTGTAGTGAATTTTAAGGGGTATTATGGCTTAGAGAGCCAAAATATAGAGGGCTTTAAGCTCCACCGCATGGCCATCAATCATCCCAAAGTGTTGGATACTTTCGGCTACAGGCAGCTATTCGACATGGCTTTTCCCGAGTGGCCAGAAGAGGAGCGTTATTCCCATGAAACTGCTAGCTTAGCAATTTCGGCTTATCTGCGCACATTGCTGACCAATGAAGCGCCTTTCCAGCGTTGGCTCAAAGGCGAACTCAATGCGATGACTCCTCAGGAAAAACGCGGAGCCCTTCTCTTTTTCACCGATGCGGGCTGTGCCAACTGTCATACAGGCCCGGCACTGAACAACAATGCGTATTTTGCCATAGGGGTAAAGGGTATTTATCAGACTTCGGCGCCCCTAGCTACCGATCAAAACGACAAGCGTAACTTGGGGCGAGGTGGATTTACTGGTCGAGAAGAAGACATGTACAAATTTCAGGTGCCTCAGCTATACAATCTCAAGCATGCGGGATTTTATTTTCATGGATCTAGCAAGCGAAGCCTGCGCGAAGTGGTTGAGTACTTCAACGAGGCAATACCGGAAAATCCCGATGTACCGCTCAACCAGATTGCACCTGCCTTCCGGCCACTACATCTGACTGAGCAAGAAATTGAAGATCTCACAGCATTTTTAGAAAGTGCCTTATACGACCCCAATTTGGTGGAAAAATACGTTCCGGATCAGGTTCTTTCGGGCTATTGCTTCCCGAATAACGATCCCGTTTCGCGTAGCGATTTGGGATGCGAGTAAAAATGACTACAGGATTAATGATATGTAGCGTCGATGCGTTGTCTATAGTAGCTGGATCGAATAACAGCGTTGCGTGAGGGCTCGGCACAGTGTGTATCGAGCCCTCATCATGTTGTATTATGTCGGCTATTTCCTGTTTGCTGAAAGTCAATTTGCGGTCATCATTTAGTTGTTTGTCACGTGTATCTTGCAGATCCTATGCGCGGCGCTGTCGATACCAATTCTATGAATTGATTGTACCTTGTGTAGGTGATGTGAAGGTAGATCAAAGTTGGGCGAAGTGTGCAAGATGATTGTGAGTATAAATTGGCAGGTGCGGGGGCTACTTAGGTGGTTGACTATAGGGTTATGCGTAGTGGGCATTGGGTGGTATTATGGTGAGCACGGATGCTCAGTAGCTTGGGAAGGACAAACACAGCAGATGTTTCGCTTGGGTGCTGAGCTGCGTACTGATAAATACGATAGTACCCAAGTATTTGAGCCCGTAGATGCCTTGTATGGTGAAGTACACTTGCCAGCTGTAGTTTCTCTGAGGCATTATGCACCTCAGTGCCGGCATCAAGGGCAGCAAGCCAGTAGTGTGGGGTGGGCGGTTAGCTATGCAGCGCGTACTATTTTGGAGGCACATATGTATGGCACTGATCCCAACCGGCTGGCTTTTAGCCCCAGTTTTCTGTACAATCAGTTGGCACAGGGGAAATGCCGAGCAGTCGCCTTGCGGGATGCACTGAGATTATTGCAGTATGCAGGCGATTTGCCAATGGCTGAATTTGGATACGATGAACGTACATGTAGTATTCAACCGGATAGTGCGCAATTGCGTTTGGCACGTGCTTACCGAGTAGAGACCTTTAGCCGTTTGACACGCGATGCCGACCAGTATGAGCCTGATTTGCTGGCTGTAAAACAGCACATCGCTCAAGGTATACCTGTAGTCATTGGAATGCGTGTGGGGGGTAGCTTCATATATCAGATGCGCGGCCAAGCCCTCTGGAAACCCACTCAAAGTGACTATCACTTGCGTGATTTTGCAGGCCATGCCATGTGTGTGATTGGTTATGATGATCGGCGCTATGGTGGTGCCTTTCTCATTATGAATAGCTGGGGGCGAGATTGGGGCGATGAGGGATATACATGGGTGCGTTACGAAGACTTTCGATTCTTCGTCGAAGAGGCCTATGCTCTCTACCCATTGGTAGCAGAACCACAATTGGATGTTCAGTTCGGATTACTAGATGTAGCTGCACAACAGCTGATCGAATTGGAGCGAGTAGAAACTAACGAGGCCTACTTTCGCCCGCACCATAGTGTGGGAGCAGGGCGTAAACTTAAAGTATTATGTACCAATCGGGTAGCTTGTTATGTGTATGTGTTGGGCGAAAACAGGCAAGGAGAGGCCTATGTGCTTTTCCCCTATTCGGCACAGTATAATCCTTACTTGGGGATCAGCGGTACGCGTCTGTTTCCAAGGCATTATAGTCTGGAGATCGAAAGGGGGAACGATAGTACTCACATTGCTGTATTGTTATCAGATGAGCCAATCGATGTGTGGAGGCTGGCCTCTTTAATTAACACAGCAGGACGGTGGAGCTTTCGCCAAAACATAGCGCTCGTGCTAGGTGCTGCACAAGCAGCGCAAGTACACCTTGCTGATGAGCGCAATATGATAGTGCTGAGGGCTTACCCTACCAAGACCTTGCATGTGGCTTGGGCCGTTTTGGAGATTGTGAGGTCGTGATCGAACTGGTTGTGAGTTTTGCGCTAAGTGATGAGCTTGGAAACTTTAGGTGACAAAAGTCAGTATAGCACTTGACAAGTGCTATCATAGTGGCTTATACATGCAGCTACTTTTGAGGTGTGATCTTTTTGTGCCACCTCAAAAGTTGTGAAGTGATGAAAACCTATTCGATTGACTTCCGTACGACGATGTTGCGTTTCTATCTGATGATGGCCATCGTGTTTATAGCCTTCTTTCTGCACGTATACTGGCTTGCTGTGCTCGCACTTCCCGTGTTGTTAAGCATTATGTTGGGCATCAAGTTTAAAGATGATGAGCAGCCCCGCGCTAAGCATCGCTTGGTAAACAAGCGTATTGCTCGGTCGCATGCACAGGCTAGCTGATTATACTTGTTGCATGTACTGGGAGATGAGGCGGTGGAAGTGATGGACGGCTTGCTCCATAGTGGGAGCATAGCGGCCACGATCGTAATAGCGCGATTGGATGCCTATCTGGACACTTTCTACCACTGCCTCATCTTCCATCTCCGTTTGTTCTATAGCAAAATCTTCTCGATTAAATGGCAGATTTTCAAAGCGATACGTGCGAAAATGCACGTGGCAATGTTGAGGCCCTCTTGGAACTACTACATTGAGCGATAGTCCCCAAGGATAGAAGTTGAACATCATATTTGGGAAAACAAAAAAGTACCAGGCATATACTTGCTTGCCTTCATCGGGGTGGCCTTTTGGCAAATCGAAATGCGGCTGGTCAGCACGTGCAACGCCGATCTGTAGACTGCAATGGTCAAATAAGTGGTATTGATAAGAACTAAAGTCCAGCGCTTTGTTTAGTGTAGGATGTACAAAGGGGATATGTAATCCTTCCAAATAATTTTCGCAGTACAATGCCCAATGTGCATGTACTTCAAAGGTACGAGAGGCTTCAGGTACGTATCGCAGCTGATCGAGTGGTAGAAACTCGACGCGTTGTTGGATGGGCGCTATCAGCTGCTCAAATGGCATGATAGGGCTAAGCCCGACAAAGTACATGCCTGCCCAACAGTAGATCGGAATGGATTTGAGATCGTCGCAATGGGAGGGAAAATTTTTGGCACCTTCGAATGCGGGCATATACTTGAAGGCACCATTCAAGTGGAAGCAGCGACCATGATACGGGCATCGCAATTGTCGGATATTAGTGGGGCGCTCGACAACGATCTTAGCTCGGTGGGTACATACATTGCTTAGGCAGCGCACTTGCCCATGTTCGTCTTGGGTGAGCAAGAGCGGCTCGTCCAACATTGATTCGAGCAAAAGGAAGGGGTAAACGTCACCTGGGCGTTGTACGGCGGTGGCATCTTGAGCGTAGAGCCAGCTGCGCGCAAAGATGCGTTCGGAGGATAGCTCGTACATGGCCGGATCGGTATAAAAGATGGCGGGTAACGTACGTGCTTGGCGTATATCTGGATCAATAAACCAAGGTGTTGTGCTCATGTGCTTTTCCTTTTCTTTTGAGGGAGGAAGATAGAAAATTGAAAGTGGATGGGTAGATGGCGCAATTGGTGTAGATACTTTGAGCTGTATCTTTGATCTTTACTCGCTATTTTACGATTACATCAATGGCAAGTCATCAGCGCATTAAAGCTACATTGCGGCGTTTTCGCAGGCGTGAGCTCAGCGATCAGGGGTTTGGCACTTCCCTGATTGGGCCTGGTCGGCTGGTTAATAAAAACGGTACCTACAACATTTATCGAAGGGGGCGGCGGCAAGTAACGCCTTATCAGGCTTTGGTCCTGATGTCTTGGAAGCGCTTTTGGCTCGTGGTTATAGGTAGCTATTTTGGGCTCAACCTGTTGTTTAGTGTGGCCTACATGTGGGTAGGTGTAGAGGAGTTGGCTGGCATTAGGGAAGGCAACTTCTGGCGCCAACTAGAACAGGTGTTTTTCTTTAGTGTGCAGACGATTACTACAGTGGGATATGGAGCAGTACACCCTGTTGGGCAACTTGCTAATCTCATTGCTTCGATTGAAGCACTGATGGGCTTTTTGTTTTTTGGCATTTTTACTGGCGTATCATTTGCTCGCTTGTCTAAGCCTATAGCCCTTATTTTGTTTAGTCGCTATGCGCTCATTGCACCTTATGAGGACATTGCTTCGTTTCAGTTTCGCATTGCCACCAAGCACGATCACAAAATGACCGATGTAGAGGCTACGCTCATTATGACGTGGGTGGAGGATGTGGGCGGGCGCCGTGTGCGGCGTTTCAAGAGTCTGGAACTGGAACGCGCGCGTATTCTCATGTTCCCGCTCAACTGGACCATCGTGCATCCCATAGATCGCAATAGCCCTTTATCAGGCCTTTCTATCGAAGATTTGAAACGCATGCAAGCCGAATTTTTGGTCTTTATCAAGGGCTACGATGAGACTTTTTCCCAAACGGTACATGCCAGTACATCTTATCTTTGGGATGAAGTAAAATGGGCACACAGGTTTTTACCCATGTACGAGACTTTGCCCAATGGTCATATCGTGCTCAACTTGGAGGCGATCGATGCTTGTGTAGAGGCACCTTTACCTCAATAGTATCCCCGGTACATTTCTCGTTTTAAACCTTCTTGGGGCTGGTACATCTCAGGTGTGTCCATCGTTTCACGTAAAGCCAGCAGATGAGCCTTGCTACAATGAGTGATGCGCACATTGTACAGCTACTTCAAGATCGCAAGCAGGCAGCTGAAGGGCTACGTCTGCTCATGGCCAAATACCAGGAGCGGTTGTATTGGTTGGTTCGCCAGATTGTGGGCGGGCATGACGATGCCAATGACGTGCTGCAGGAGGTGTTTGTCAAAGTATATAAATGTGCGGATCAGTTTGAAGGGCGCTCGAGTTTGTACACTTGGTTGTACCGCATTGCAACTAATGAAGCTTTGGGGTTTTTGCGCAAGCAGAAACGGCAGCGCAACCTCTTGCTCGATGACGAAGACATAGGGGGTGTTTGTAAGCTGGAAGCTGATAGTTGGTTTGATGAAGAAACTGCCTATCGAGTTTTGTGTGAAGCTATTGAGCGGTTGCCGCAAAAGCAAAAGCTTGTGTTTCAAATGCGCTACTTCGATGAGATGAGTTATCAACAGATGTCTGAGGTTTTGGGTACTTCTGTGGGGGCTTTGAAGGCGTCGTTTCACCATGCAGCTAAAAAGGTAGAAGCACATTTGCGCGCCTCTGAGATCTTGAGTAGATAATTTTTTTGCCGAAAGGCAAACACAAATAAGAAGAGCATCATATGAAAAGGCATACAAAAGAACTACGCGACGAACTGGCCGAGTTAGCCCCTCTTTTACATCAGCTAAAAAGCCGGTCAACATCGCTGGATCCAGTGCCTTCTGGCTATTTCGAACGCTTACCTCAAGAGGTAATGCGTCGTATTGGGAAAGAGAGAGAATTGGGCAAAGCTGCTCGCAGCGTGATATGGCGAAGAAGGTGGTTTGCAAAAGTAACTGTGGCCGCAGCCATAAGTGGTGTGGTAGTGCTATTCTTTTGGTGGCCTTTCCGGCAATCTGCCCGTTTATTGGCTACAGTAGATAGGGATGTGCTGGAAGCATACGTAGCTGATCACATTGATGAGTTTGAAGAGGATCTCATATTGGAGGTAGTACCTCGAGAAAATGAGGATGCCTTGCTGTTGCTGGATGAAGAGTTGCTCGAACAGATAAGTGACGAGCTATTCGAGGACGTTCCGCTAGAAGAACTCGAGCAGATGCTTTGACCACCCAATAGGCGATAGGGCAGAGATGGAAATGTCGTGTGATTTGTTAGTCTTTCAGTATTAGTATAAACCTTGAAGCAATGAGACAGTTAACCCTGATTGTGGCTTTTGTGTCGTTGTGTAGCTGGGCGGCGATCGCTCAAACTCAAAGTAACAAGCAAGCCCAGGAACGCATCGAAGCGTATAAGATTGCTTTCTTTACCAAAAAGCTACAGCTTACAGCAGCCGAATCCAAAGTCTTTTGGCCTTTGTATAACGAATATGAGCAGCAGCGCGAGCAGCTGCGCAAACAGCTCAAACCCGACACGCGTCTTGAGCTCATGTCAGATGATGAACTCAAGGCACATTTGTACAAACAGTTGGATATAGAGGAACAGTTAGTGGCTTTGCGGCGGGCCTATTTTGAGCAGTTCATGGAAGTGTTGCCGCTGCGCAAAGTGGCACTGATCCCCCAGGCAGAGCAACAATTCAAGCGTCAGCTGCTGGAAGAGCTACGCCGTCGTAGGCAGCAACGGCAGGGAGTACGCGATCAGTCGCCGCATAAAAGTCGATTCAAACGAGATAGGTAATCTCACTGAGCGCGACAAATGGATGCACATTAGCTATGCGCTATTGAGGCTTATCTGCCATGTGATCGCCACAGTTGTAATACTTTGTCGATGGGCAGTGCCTCAATAGTGCGTTTTTTGTATCCGCTCATAGGTTGGGCGGCAAAGAGCGAGTTGAGAATGGCTTCTTCGGTAGCTTCTATAGTGGCTAAGAAGAGGGGAGACATGCGATCGTTGCGCAATATCTTTGCCGTATAGTATGGCTGTTCGCTGTGATAGGGAATGCGCAAGTGAGGGGCCGTAGAGAAGGCAATGACGTAGTCGCCCGATCCGTTAGCGGCAATGCCACCGGTTCGCGCCAATCCCATCATGGCCCGTTTGGCCAGCCGTTTGAGGTTGCGTGCATCCAGAGGTGCATCAGTTGCGACGACGATCATACACGAGCCGTCTGCCTGCTTGAGGTGTTCACGCATAGCGTAGTGGTTAAGCGCTTTCCCTATGGGTACGCCGTCGATCTGTAGGACGCCGCCGAAATTAGTTTGGACCAAGACGCCTACAGTGTAGCCGCCCAGCGCGGGAGATAGTTGGCGCGAGGCCGTACCAATACCGCCTTTCCATCCGAAGCAAACGGTGCCTGTGCCTGCGCCTACGTTGCCTTCAGCTACAGGGCCATTTTTTGCTTGTACGATGGCTTGCAAGACGTGTTGTGGCTGTACATGTTGGCCGCGGATATCGTTGAGGCGGCCATCATTGGTTTCTCCTACTACGGCGTTGACAGAGCGCACGCTTTCGTTTCCGGGTAAAGCCAACGTGTAATCAATAAGCGCTTTGACAGCTACAGGTACGCTCAGCGTGTTGGTCAGTACGATAGGTGTTTCGATAGTGCCGAGTTCTTCTACTTGAGTAAAGCCCGCCAATTTGCCAAAACCATTGCCCACATAGATAGCAGCAGGGACTTTTTCTTGGAAGATATTGCCAGGGTGGGGCAAGATGGCTGTCACACCAGTGCGTATGCTATCTCCTTCGATTAGTGTCGTATGCCCCACTTGTACACCATCTACATCGGTGATGGCATTGAGTGGGCCTGGCGGCAGCACGCCTATCTCGATGCCGAAGTCGCGAAGGCGCCCACGTGGTGATTGGGCGCAAAGGCTAACCGCTAGGTATATGAGTCCTATAGCTAGGCTCCAGCTATATGTGTTGGCAGTCATAGGTCGGGTGTTTGTGGGCAAGCTGCAAAAAGTGCGTGCTTGTACAAAAAATCAAACGTTTTTTCTACAGGAGTAGAAAAAACGTTTGATTGAAATAGCTCACAGCACGTCGCTATTTAAGTGTGCCGCGCTTGCGCATATCGCGTTCGATGATGATAGGTAGCTGATGGGTTTTGAGATTCTTGCCGATGAGTATACGGTCGGGGTTGAGTACATACATCTCGGGTGTGATGTCGACAAAGTATTTGGCATATATAGCTCTATTGGTAGGATCAAAGACATTGACCCAGGGCATTTTGTTTTTTTCTATGTATGCAACCCATTCTTCGTGATTGGTATCGAGGGCAATGCCAAAGACATCCACGCCTTTATCTTTCCATTCGTGGTAGAAGTTGACGAGTTTTGGAGTTTCCACCGCGCAGTGTTCGCATTGGGGGTTGTACATGTACACGATGATATAGGGTGCTGTGAGGTCGTAGAGCGAATAGAGTTTGCCGTCGGGGCCTGGGGCAGTGACGTTGGGCCCTTTTTGCCCTAGCAGGCTGCTTGCCATTTCGTAGGCGCGTTGTTGTAGGCTGTAGATTTCTACTGAGTCGGCCCAGAAGGCGCGGTCGTAGGTGAAGTATTTTTGGATCATGCGCACGAATATCTTTTCGGAGTCCATGATTTCGGACTCTTTAGGGTCGTATTGCAGTACGATCCAATTGACGAAGTACTTGTAGTATTCGGGATCATAATTGGGCCAGGTGAGTAACTTTTCATCGACTAAGTAATAGGCAGCTTGGAGAATGGAGTCGGGCCTTTGTGCAGTGAGTTCTGTGATGTATCGCTTGAGCTTATTGGAAATAACGGGTGTGTATAGCAAGCGTTTGTCGCTAAAGTCTACATCGTCCCAGAAAGCGCGTCGGTACAGGTAAGCGTATCGGGCGGTATCGAGCGAGCCATCGGGTTTGGTGATGTATCGTATATCGGGGTTTTGACCGGCTTTTTTGAAGGTGGTGAAAAAGCTGGAAGGGTATTGCTCGAACAGTTTTTGCAGATAGGCCCTGCGCTTGTCGAGTAGCTGATAGCGCTGTTCGATGAGTTCGTTATATCGTGGGCTACCTGGCGTTTCGTTCTTCAATGCTTGGCTAAGGCGTGCCATTTCGGGTTGTTGCTGTTGGTCGAAGCGCAGCGATTCGTACAGCAGCTGGTTGTCAAGACTACCTTCTACGTGCATACTTCCTGTCAGGTCGTTTCGGTTGCCTTTGAGTGTAAAAGTTTGGTCTTTGTCGACGAGCATTTGTATGGTAGTGCGGTCGGCGTACAGGGCGAAGAGCATGCCGGGCTGGTAAGGAGCTTCACGTTGGAAGACGACGCGACCTGAGACATCGGCTACTGCCGAGTCGGCTTTGTAGTATTGCCCTTCAAAAATGCCGATGAGATTGACGGGCCCTGCGGGAGCACCTTGAATTTCGATAATGATATGTGGAGGCTCGGCCCCTTCGATACTTGCCGCATTGCGCACACCGGCAATTTTTTCACTTTGGGTAGGATTGGCTTGGCTACCACAAGCAGTCCATATGAACGCTATAGAAAGGAAGGGAATGTGCCACAGTTTCATGGATATGTATTTTTTGTTCATGAAATGGGGCGTGAAGTTGCAAAATGCTTTCGACAACAGCAGCTTACAAACTAATTTTTTGAAAAAATTAAGTAATTGCCGTCACAGCTTCTTTTTCTTTGATGACGTAGTACATGTCGAGAAGCCCTTTGTTTTTTACCTCCACTTTGCCTCGATATTGGCATTCAAAGCTGTACTTAATTAGGTGATAGGTCGTTTCCGAGATATTTACTTTGCCTACTTCGCTGGCTGATTCCATACGTGCAGCGATATTGACCGTGTCACCCCAGATGTCGTAGGCGAACTTGCGCACACCCACTACACCAGCCACTACAGGACCGGTGTGTAGCCCGATGCGGGCTTCGAACCAAGGTAGACCTTTGCTGCGCCGTTCTTCGGCTAGTTCACTTAGGAATTGCTGCATTTCCAGAGCGGCTCGTACGATATTGAGTGGGAATCGCCTACTTTCGTCCAGGCCAGAGGCACACATGTAGGCGTCGCCAATTGTTTTGATCTTCTCAATATCGTCGTATTGACCGATGATGTAGTCAAAGCCCTTGAAGATATAGTCAATTTCGGCCACGAGTTGTTCAGGGCTGAGCTGTTCGGCCACTTTGGTGAAGTTTCGAAAGTCGGCAAAAAGGATAGTAACTTGTTCGAAGTGGCGTGCAGTGGCTTTTCCCTTTTCCTTTAGTTCGGTAGCGATCGGTGCGGGTAAGATATTGAGTAGCAACTCGTCGGAGCGCTGACGTTCTTGCTCGATAAGGTGATTTTTTTCTGCTAGTTGGCGAGCTGTGCGTTGCTTAGCACGCATGCGAAAGAAGAAAGTGGCTGCTAATATGAGTACGATAGAAGCTATAGCTGCCAGCAACAAGAACAAGTAGCGGGTACGTTCATTGGCCAGTCGGGTATTTTCCAGTGCCAGGCGTGTTTGGACCAAGGTAAGGCTGTCTAACTCGCGTGCCAGTTGCAGGGCATCGATTTGCTTTTTGCGCAAGCGGGCTACATATTCGGCTTGTTGTTTTTGTCGGGCTACGGTTTGTATCTGTTGTTCTTTTTCGCTAATCACTTCCTCTACTTGTTCGACCTGTTGTTTGAGTGCTTGGGACTCTTGGGCCAATGCGGTTTTATCTTGGCTCAGGCGATCGCGCTCTTGGCGCAGTGCTTCGAGTTGTTGTTCTAATTGGCGGCGCTCGCGTTCATAGCGTGCTAGCATGCGTTCGTTGTCGCGATCCATTTCGCTAATGCTGTTACCTCGCGAGCTGAAGTAGTTGAAGGCTTCTTCGTTGATTTGATAGGCTCTGCGATAATTGCGGTCTTTGACGGCCAGCTTGCTGCGCTGCTGTACGCTTTTTATAATCATATCGGCATCGCGGGCTTGTACGGCAAATGTCTGTGCACTTTTAAACCACACTTCGGCATTGCGATAGTCACGTTTGCGCAGGTAAATTTTCCCCAGCAGGAAGCTGGCTTGTGCTGCTAGCGTAGGTAACTTTAGCTCTACGGCGATTTGATTGGCCATTTTGGCATGCCTGATGGCTTGGTCGAAATGCTTTCGATTGCCCGTTTTGAATAGGGCTTCTGCCAAATCTAAGTGCAAATTCATCTTTTCGCGTTCGCTAACAGCTTGCTGGAGCTGAGTGCGGAGCAATTCGATTGACTGTGATTGGCTGTGAAGCGCGCAAAGGCTACCAACCCACAATAGAAAAAAGACAATAATGCGTGACGGCATGGGTGTGAAGGCTTTTGTGCAGGGCAAAGTTCAGAACTTCAAAGTTAGAAAGAGCTTAGGGCATGGCCAAAGAGAATGAAGTGTAGTGCCTAAAGGGCATTTGAGGACACTGAAAAAACAAAGTTAAAGGGGCGTTAAAGGCTAGCCCGCTTTTTAGTGGGCTATTTTTATCAAAAAGCTTTGCAATGAGCTGACTAAGCATTTGTTAAGCTGTGTATGGGCTATATGGGTCGTGTAACAATTGTGCTTGAACTGAGTCTTTGCCGTGTAGCCGAACAATAATTTGATAATTTTGGCAGTCTTCAGGTAGTTGTTACATTGCATTAAAGAAACAAGGATATCATGCGTAAGAAAATGCTACTTGCTGGTCTTTTCCTGTGGGGGGCTGCTCTTTCCGTACAAGCACAACGCACTGCATATATCGATATGCAGCGCATTTTGGATCATATTGAAGAGTACAAAGCAGCTGAAAAAGAATTGGACCAGCTAGCTGCCAAATGGCGTCAGGAGGTCGAGCAGCGCTATGATGAAATCAAAGGCTTGTACAATCGCTATCAGGCCGAACAGGTATTGCTCAGTGATGAGCAGCGCCGTCAGCGCGAAGAAGAGATCGTGGCCAAGGAACGCGAGGCACGCGAGCTCCAAAAGCGTTATTTTGGTCCTGAGGGTGAGCTCTTCAAACGACGCGAAGCGTTGGTTAGGCCTATTCAGGAACGCGTTTATGGTGCGGTGGAAGCTTATGCCAAAGACAGAGGCTTCGACTTCATTATCGACATCAGTACAGCGCCACATTTTATCTATTATAATCCCGATTATGACAAAACTGAAGATATCATGAACCAACTGCGGCGCCAATAAAGGGCACTAAAAGGTGTGGACATGAATTCTTATTTTTGCGCGCTCTATAAGTGAGGGCCTCATGCCGTGAGGTATTGGGCTTTTGCAAAAGGTGCACAATTGTTAAATCTGAAACTTTACACACGTATGAAGTATTCGATCAAATTGGGTGGACTGTTGGTAGCACTGCTCTTTTTTTCAATGGGTGCAAGTGCTCAAAAATACGGCTATCTCAATTCAGCCGCTATTTTGGCGGACATGCCAGAAGTGAAGCAAATGCAATCGAATTTGCAAGCATTGCAAACTCAGCTGCAGAAAAAGGGGCAACAGATGCTACAAGAATACCAACAGAAAGAGCAGGATGCCATCGCGCGCAAAGAACGCGGCGAGCTTTCGCCTAAGGAAGAAGAGCAGATGTTGGCTGAATTGCAAAAGATGCAGCAAGATATCATGAACTTTCAGCAAGAAATGCAGCGCACTTTGGCTGAAAAGGAGCAGGAATTGATGAAGCCCATCTACGACAAGATACAAAAGGCCATAAAAGAAGTGGCTGAAGAGCAGGGTTATACTATGATTTTCGATGCCGCAGCACTGCTGTATGCCGATGAAGCAGCAGATGTAAGCGCCTTAGTACGCGCTAAGCTTGGCATGTGACTATTTGCTGTTGAGACGATGATGAAAAATCGGGTATGCCCACATATGTGGGCATACCCGATTTGCTTTGAGATAGTATTGAACTTTTAGATGCGTTTGAGCGTGAAGTAGAACGACGCTCCTTTGCCCTCCTCCGACTCGACCCAAATACGTCCTCCGTGGCGCTCTACTATCTTTTTGCAGATAGCGAGGCCCACGCCAGAACCTGGCCGGTTGGTGGTGGGATCCAAGCGCTTGAACAAACTGAAGACGTGCTTGTGATATGTCGGCGCAATACCTATGCCATTATCGTGTACGCCAAAGAGGTGTGCTTCAGGCGTGCGTTCGTAGGTAATGCGTATATGGGGTGGATGGTCAGGCTTTGCAAATTTTATGGCGTTTTCAATTAAATGATGGAATAACAGTCGAATATACTTGCGCGAGCCATTGAGTAGCTTGGGAGGGTTTTCAAAGGTCAAAATGGCTTGGTGTCGTTCCAATAGTGGGGTCAAACGCGCTTTGATTTGTCGGATGAGTTGGTGAAAGTCAAATATATCAAAGCTTAGGGGTTTGCGGGCAATGTCAGCGTAGTGGATCATATCGGTAAGTACCATGTTGAGGTGGGTGGCGCTGTCATGGACAAATTGCAGGTAATCGCGCCCTTCCTCGTCGAGCACTTCTTGATACCGCTTTATCAGCAGCTGGCTGAAATTGCCTATGACGCGAATGGGGCCTTTCAAGTCGTGTGCAGCTAATAAAGAGAACTGCTCGAGTCCTTCTGCATCCTCGATTGTATGCTTGAGTACCTCGTTTTCTTGTTTGATGGTTTTGATGCGTTCTTCAAGTAGCTCGATTTTTTTCTGAAACTGAGTGACGTCCTGTAGTAGTAACAATCCACCTTGGAATGTTTGGTCTTTCCAATCTGTGGTGAAGATGACTTTTAGTTGTCTTTGCTCTTCGTAAAAACTCGACAATATGTTGGTCTCGAACTCGAGTTTGTCGAGTCGATGACGCAATACGTGATCGAGCAGTTCTTTGAAATGTGGATCTGCGTTAAAGGGAAGCTGATCGATGGGCAGCTCCGTCAAGTTGTGGTGTGGGGGCAAGCCAATGAAATCGCAAAATAGCGAGTTGGCTTTTACAATCTTGAGATCCTTGTCGAGTACAGCTACAGGCAAGGTGCTGTTTTCGAAGAAGGTACGGTACAACGACAGGTGGACACTTTTCCCTTGAGATGTAATCGTCTTCATAAGATTTTGGGGTAAAAGGGTAAATCGAACAATCGTCTCAGTGCGAGGTTCCCTCAAGGAGTTGAACAATGAATGTGTCCAACACATGTTTGGTGGTAAGCCTAAGGCAATAGTAAGTGGTTAGAGACATTCTGTATGCCCCCCATGTGTGCTTTTGTGACTTCGTAAGTTGTAGCGAGGAAGTAAGCAATCCTTTTTTTACCACTAATTTCCTTGGAACGCACTTTACTGGGGGCAGTTATCTATCCTAGATTCTGTGACGCATTGTGCTCTCTAAGAGAAAAGATGCTATTTGGCGTAAAATAGTTAAGCCGATAAATGGCAAAAATGAAGAGCCGCAAACTCGATCGTGCTCTATGGGAATGCTACATTTGCCAAAGACACCACTGCAGTGGTAACAAAGTACATATAAGTTGCGTTTGAGCAGCAGTGGCGAAAGTCCATAAATGCCTTGATATATGAAAATGAAAAAAGAAATTGCACTTCTCTTGCTTGTTGGCCTTTGGCTAATTGCCCCATTCTCTGCCATAGGGCAGCAGACAACAGTGTATACCGAAGCTTTGTCTTTGTGGAAACAGGGGCAGGCTTATTTCGAACAGGGGCTATATGGCCAGGCCATGAAGGCGTATGGCCAGGTAGTAGATCGCTTGGCACCCGTACAGGATTCCGACTTTGAGCTATTGCGCATGCGGGCGCAATTGGGCCATGCGCAATCGGCCCTGCGGTTGCAGCTACCCGATGCCGAACGCTACATCTTGGACTTTATCCGCACCTACGAACCCGACCCAGTGGCCACTTTGGCCCTTATCGAAGCTGCCAATTACTTCTTTGACTCCAAAGACTACGACAAAGCTATTGAGTTCTTTGCTCGTATACCTAGCTGGGAGCTAAGTGAAGAGCAAAAGGCCGAAGTGCGTTTTAAAATGGGGTATGCCTTCTTTGCCAAAAAGAAATTTAGAGAAGCAAAAAACAATTTTCGAGAGATTCGCCATATTGAAGGCTCATATTACTATCCGGCCAATTACTACTATGGCATGTGCGAGTTCTTTGAAGGCAATTACGATGCGGCCATCAAGAGCTTTCGTTTGGTGGAAAAGTCCAGGAAATATGCTAGCCGCGTACCTTATTACATCGCTCAGATCTATTTTGCCCAAGGGCAATTTCGCCAGTTAATTGAATATGTCGAGCCGCGACTTGACGATCGCGGCTTGCGCAAGACCAAGGAGTTGCATCAACTGGTAGGGCAGGCGTGGTTTGAGTTGGGAGATTACGCCGAGGCCGTACCCCACTTGGAATATTATGCCGAACGTACGGGCCGCATGCGACCTGAAGAACTTTACCAATTGGCCTATGCTCAACACCGTACGGCTAATTATGCGGCTGCTGCCAAAAACTTTAGTCAACTGGTTGAAGAAGACAGCCCCATGGGGCAATACGCCATGTATTATTTAGGGGACTGCTACCTCAAGTTGAACAATCGCAGTGGTGCACGCAATGCTTTTGGAGCTGCTGCGCGAATGAACTACGATGCCAACTTGCGCGAAGAAGCGCTCTTTCACTATGCGAAGTTATCGTATGAGTTGGGCTTTGATAGTGAAGCATTGGCCGCTTTTCAGCAAATCACGCCCCAGTCGCCTTGGTTTAGTCAGGCACAAGAAGTGATGAGCGATATGTTCATCCGCACACGTGATTATGAGCGGGCTTTGGCACTTTTGGAAAGTATGCCTACGCGTTCTCCCCAAATGCGCAAAGCTTATCAAACAGTGGCTTTTAATAGGGCCATCCAGCTGCTACAGGGGGGGCACGACGCTGAAGCGGAAAAGTATTTGCTCAAATCACTCAATACGCCTGTCGATTTGCACCTTAAAGCTCGAGCGCACTATTGGTTGGCAGACTTAGCCCATCGCGCCAAGAAGTATCAGCGCAGCATTCAGCTAGCTAACCAGTTCCTGAGTGAAGCTCGTAGCCTCTCAAACTTACCTGACGAATCCTCAATTTATACAGGAAACTATCTTCAGGGATACAACTATCTGAAGTTGAAGAACTATAGCTCGGCACAAGGATATTTTCAAGACTGTGTGGCTGCCATTAAGCGCAACAGAGCGCTTATTCAAAGTGAATACGTCAAGCAGGATGTGTTGGGCGATGCGACCTTGCGGGCTGGAGATTGCCTCTTCAAGCGCAAGCGATATGCCGAAGCTGTACGCTTCTACGACGAGGCCATCCGCAATGGCTACAGAGGATTCGAGTATGCTATTTACCAAAAAGCCATTATTGAAGGATTGCGCGAGCACATTACAGATAAGATCATAGCCTTAGAGCAGCTGACCGAGCACTACCCCAACTCGCCCTTTGCCGATGATGCACTCTACGAGTTGGGCAATACCTATCAAAATATTGGGCAGCTCAATAAGGCACGAGTCCCTTTGGAACAGCTCATTGCGAAATATCCGGCTAGCCCCTTAGTGAATAAGGCCTTGCTCAAGCTAGGGCTGATTGCCTACAATGCCGGTGCCCTCCAAACTGCTATTGAATACTACAAACGCGTCTTTGCCAACAACCCTACGGCAGAGGAGGGCCAGTCTGCACTTAAATCGTTAGAGGAAATTTATTTGTACGACTTGGGCCAGCCCGAGGAGTATTTTGCCTTTTTGGAAACCATACCCAACTACAAGACCAACAACTATGCGCGCGATTCGCTGTCGTTCAAGGCTGCCATCGCGCCTTATGAGCAAGGAGACTATGCACGGGCCATTCAGCAGCTGACTGATTACTTGCGTAAGTTTCCCAATGGTAGTCATGCGCTCGAGGCATTGTATGCACGTGGCGACAGCTATCTTGCCCTCAAACAGTATAGCCAAGCGTTCAAGGACTACCAAAAGGTGATAGCGCGAGGTAAGAGTAGATACTATCTGCGAGCTTTGGAAAAAGCAGCGATTCTTGCCGAAGAACACGAAAAAGACTACGAGTTGGCCTATGAATATTACCGCAAGCTCATGGACGAGGCCGTCTCGGACAAAGAACGCCTGTTGGCTTATACTGGTGCACTTAAAGCGGCATGGGAAACCAAACGCACAGATGTCATTGCCGAGTTGGCGCGCAAGGTGATTAATCATCCAGGAGCGTCCAGCCTACAAAAGGCCAAGGCATACTTCTACATGGGGAAAGTGGCTTTCGATCAAAAAGATTACGATACGGCGCTAACGGCTTTTCAGCAAGTTGAAACACTCAGTGATAATGTCATGACGGCCGAAGCGCGTTATCTCATCGCCTACATTTACTACCTGAATCGCGATTTGACAAAGGCAGAGGAGAAATGCATGAGTAACAATGCAGCTAGTGGTGCGCATAAGTATTGGGTGGCGAAAAGTGTACTGTTGTTAGCCGATATCTACATGGAACGCGGCGATCTGTTCAGCGCTCGGGCTGCACTCGAGGCTTTGCTTGAACAGTATCAAGATGGCGACCCTGAAATCTTGGCAGAAGCACGTCGTAAGCTCGAGCAAGTAAAGCAAGCTTCGAGCAGCCAAAACCGCCTGAACGCCGAAGACAGTGAGCCTTTCTTCGAAGAAAGTGAAGGTGGGCATCGCAACAACTAACCATCTTGACGGCATGTGCCTCGAATTGCTTTTGTAAAAGTGAAAATCAACTATCACATGATCAAGCTCATTATATCCAGGTATTTGTGGCTCTGGCTCGTCTTTTTGTGGATAGCTATTCCATTTGCAAGGGCACAAGAGGGCTTGCCCGGCGAACAAGTAGAAGTAATTGCCAACTTCGAAGCTCAGTTGCTCGAAGTGGAAAAACTACCCATTGCGCCAAGCTTACCCCCCGCTGATACTACGCGCCCAAGACTTTCCTATGAGCTTACTCCGCGTACTTTATCTATTGATTATCCCCCACCGCGCATTCGGCCCCTGGCTTTTCGCGCAGACCCCCTGCCACCAGCTTACAATGGCTACGTACGGGCAGGTGTGGGGTTGCCTCAGTCCATTTACGGCGAGGCCTCTTATCACATTTTTACCAACAAGATAGCTGATATGCTCTTCTATATGAAACATCATCAGGCCAATCTGTCGAATGATCAAGTAGAAAATCAAGCTTTTGCACAAACTGCGCTAGGCGCTAAAGGTACCTATTACGGCGACTTGGGCTTTGGCGTACAAGGACATATGGACTACAGTGCTGATCGCGTGCATTTTTATGGATATAATTTCGATGGTACCGACACATCAGGTATACGTCCTGAAGAGGTGCGACAGATCTTCAAAACGTTTTCTACAGGGGCTACTATCTATAATACCACTCAAAATATAGGCGATATTAACTACAATGCGGGCTTTGACTTGTATCTGCTTTCAGACAACTATGCTGCACGCGAAACGGGATTGCTCCTATCACTTGATGCCACTAAATGGATTGCACAAACGCATCCGTTGCACATCGGTATAGAGGTCGATTTAAGTGGTTATGAAGATACCACTACTCAAAATCTCAATACCTATACGCTTAACCCCTCTTTTGCCTTTCATGGCGATGTGTTTAAGGTGAAAGGAGGACTGCGGATTGTAAGCTTCAACCAAGAGTTTAGCGTGTATCCTGATGTAGAGGCCACACTTCAACTTGTGGGCAATAAGCTCATGGCATTTGCTGCAGCACAGGGCGACAGACAGAAGAATACTTTCCGGGCACTCAGTACCTATAATCCATTCATTGCCTCTCGCTTCCCAGCTTTGACACTGAAAACTACAGATTATCTGGATCTGTATGGCGGTATAAAGGGCAACCTAAATGTGGTGTCTTATAGTGGTAAAGTGGGCTATAAACGCGCCAATGACTTGCCGATGTTTGTCCTCGACACTACTGACGTGAGCATCCGTCGCCGATTTGCTACGCTCTACGATACTGCGCGTATATTTTATGTGGCAGGCTCGTTATTGGTCCATCCATTTCAAGGTGTTGAACTGGGAGGAGCTGTGCGCCAAAATGTGTACACCCTGAACAACCAGCCTAAACCTTGGCATTTGCCTGCTTTTACGCTTAACGCCTTTGCCACCTATACGGGACTGGACGATGCCTTGCGCGTGCGCACTGATCTGTTTGTAGAGAATGGCGTGCCCGTACCTGCAGCAGATGGCTCGCCCGATAACCTCAATGGCTTGTTTGACTTGAGTTTGGCTGTCGATTATCGCTTTACACAACATATCAGCTTGTGGATGCAACTCAACAACTTGCTCAACAACAAACGGCAGCGTTGGCAGTACTATCCGACCTACGGCCTCAACTTTTTAGTAGGTGCTTCGGCCCGATTCTGAGCATCGCAAACCCAACAATTGCATGCAAAGTCCCATTAGATCAAAGATCAATGAGGCTTTGTGTATTTTGCCCAAGGTTTTAAGTGGTTAATTAAATATATCGGGCTGTGCGCAATGTGATGATTGCTTTGACCCTGTTATGGGGTGTAGGTGTGGTGGCACTGGCTTTTTGGTGGCCTTCGGCCTGGTGGGGTATGGCACTGTGGGTACCATGGACTACTGTACTCGTTTACGATTTGCTCCAAACTCGACATGCCATTTTGCGCAATTTCCCTATCGTGGGGCATGGCCGTTATTTTATGGAAATACTGCGCCCCAAAATCTATCAGTACTTTATTGAGAGCGATACCAATGGCACTCCCATCAATCGCGTCTTTCGCTCAGTTGTATATGCACGTGCTAAAAAGGAGTTAGATACCAATCCTTTTGGCACCCAGACGGATGTGTATGAAGAAGGTTACGAATGGATGAACCATAGCATTCGCCCTTTGCCTTTGTCTGAGGTTGTTCAGCAGCCACGAGTGCTCGTAGGAGGGCCCGATTGCACACAGCCTTATCACCTGAGTATACTCAACATTTCGGCTATGAGTTTTGGGGCACTTAGCAAGCACGCTATAATGGCCCTTAATGAAGGAGCTGCGCGTGCAGGCTTTGCCCACAACACGGGGGAAGGGGGGATTAGTGCCTATCATCTTTCCGGAGGTGGCGACCTAATCTTTCAGTTTGGCACGGGCTACTTCGGCTGTCGTGCGCCTGACGGCAGTTTTTCACCCGAAGAATTTCAAAAGCGGGCCCAGTTGCCGCAGGTGAAAATGGTTGAAATCAAACTTTCGCAAGGAGCCAAGCCTGGGCATGGCGGTATTTTGCCGGCAGACAAAAACACGCCAGAAATAGCCTCTATACGAGGTGTTAAAGTAGGTGAAACGGTATTGTCACCGCCTTATCACACCGCATTTCACACACCTATTGAGCTGATGGAGTTTGTGGCACGTTTGCGCTACTTGTCTGGTGGCAAGCCAGTGGGTTTCAAACTGTGCGTGGGGCGTTGTAGTGAATTTATAGCTTTGTGCAAGGCCATGATCGAAACGGGGATTAAGCCCGACTTCATCGCAATAGACGGTGGAGAAGGTGGAACAGGTGCGGCACCTTTAGAGTTTTCCAATTCGGTAGGTATGCCACTTCGCGAAGGTTTGGCATTTGCCTACGATGCGCTGGTGGGCTATGGGCTTAAACGCGACATTAAGCTGCTGGCATCAGGCAAGATCTTGACGGGCTTCCACATTTTCAGGGCATTGGCTTTGGGGGCTGATGCTTGTTATTCTGCAAGAGGCATGATGTTGGCTTTGGGATGTATTCAGGCTTTAGAGTGTAATCGGAACACTTGTCCCACCGGAGTAGCTACCCAAGATCCTGCTTTGGTCAAGGGACTGGTCGTATCTGATAAGGCTACACGTGTAGCAAACTTTCACCAAGAGACGGTAGAAGCATTTATTGAACTATTGGCTGCTGCTGGGCTGAGTCAACCCGATCAGATCAACCGTACCCATGTGTTTCGACGTATCAACGTGCACGAGATTCGGCGCTACGATCAGATCTACCCCTATTTGGAAGAAGGGTGTTTGCGCCACCGTCATACTGTGCCTCCCCACTGGCTGTTCGATGTAGATGAGGCTGATGCAACTCGTTTCCCTTGTGCATAGCTATTGAGGAGGTACATTTACTGATTGTGCAACATGTGTTGCACACTAACGATATGTATGCTGCCATAGGTGTGCAAATATGTGACGAAGGCGAGTAGCTTCTTTTTGCCAATGCAGATGTTGGCGTGCTGTAAGGCAATTAGCGCGCAGTTGTTGCCAGCGTTCAGGCTGATGTGCCAATAGTTGTAATTGCTGGCTGAGCACATGTTTGTCGAGCTGTTCGAGCAATATGCCTATTCCCCACTGCTGCACCAAGTGTCGATATTCGGGAAAGTCCATGTGTACGGCGGGGACACCTGCATGGAGATAGTCAAAGGCTTTGTTTGCCAAGGAATAATAATAGCTTATCCCCTTGTTTTCCAACAAGTTAAGCCCCACCCATGCACGAGGGGTGAGCTGACGCAATTGTACAGGAGTGCGTTTGCCCAAAAAGCGAATGCGTTGTCGTGCGATGGACTGGGCAGCCCGTTGCCGCAATGCAGTGCTCAAATCGCCTTCACCTACTAGCCACAGTTCAAACTCAGGAGGGAGTAATGCCATGGCATCGATGGCAGTTTCTAAGCCTCTCCCTTCATTAAGTGCGCCTTGGTAGAGAATGACATAGGGGGGGTGCAGCTGAGCGGATCGTACAAGTCCGTGCGTGTCCAGTTCGGGTACATTGCGCACCACCTCAAAGGGGCGTCCATAGTGTTGATGCAGTATTTGGGCCAATGCTGGGCCCACTGTGTAGGCCAATTGTGCTTTGGGAATAAGGCGCTTTCCCATCTGATCCCATAGCCATCGAATCCAGGGACGTCTTACTAACTCTGGTACTTCTACGAAATGTTCGTGTGCGTCGAATACTAAAGGAATGCACTGTGCACGTGTTACCCAATAGGCGGGAAGCAATGTGTCGAGATCAGCCGCTGCGATGCAATGCCAAGATTTACAGGACAAGAATCGCCATAGGCGCCAGTTGTATTCTATGTAGAACTTTTTGCCTTTGTGATAGTGGCACCGCAATCGCACTTGCCGAAAGGGCGTAGGAGGGAGCGGTGGTGAATAGGACAATTGGCGCCCAATGAGCCACACCTCATATCCACTGGCACTCAGCGCGTGGGCAATACGTTGCATGCGTTGGTCATAGCTCAGGTCGGTTGTTACGGTTAGTGCTATGCGCTTCACGAGCTTTGTTTTTGTGGCGGCAACGCAAGCAGATCTTCCTCCTTGAGCAAAAGACCCTCATCAATCATATAACTAATGGCGTGTAGCACTTGCGCATGCTGCTTGGGCTTGAAGGATTCAAGCACGTCATGAATGTGCAAACGAGGCTCATGACCAAATAGCCCCTGAATTTTTTGTGTGAGGCGCTGTAGTTCTTCAGAAGAAAGTGCTACTCGGTTGCGCCCTACACACACATCGCATTTGCCGCAAACTTCGGCCTGCATTTCTCCGAAATAGCGGAGAAGTTGGCGGCTTCTGCATTCAGGGAGGCTCGCGTAGCGAAGAGCTGCTATCACGCGTTGCTTGTGTTGTGTTTTGAGTGTGCGGTAGCGCGATGTGTCGATGGTGAGGTTGCGTGCTTCGATGCGTTCATGTAACCATATCAGCTGCGGGGCTTCTTTCTGAGGGCGGTAATCAACTATCTGATGTTTGTGTAACAGCTTGAGGGCCTCTTGGAGCTGTGAGCGCTCTATACCCAGAAAGTGGGCCAACTTTTGTTCGTGTAGGTGCGTGTAATCGCGATGTACGCCCTGCACCAAGCGCAGCAACGCGCTTAAGACGCGCTCCAGCTTTGGGTGGCGCAACATATAATCGTAGAGCTGTTCGCGCGCTACTAATACTTTGATGGTAGCAGGCAGATAAACGGACTCGGTGGTAGCGATCCAGCCTTCCTGCTCGAGCACTTTCAACGCATGGTAGGTGGGCAACAAGTCGAGTTGAAAGTTTTTACAAAATGCTTGGAGGTCGAAATCAAATGTTTGAAGCGCTCCACTTCCTACGGGAATACCCAGATAGTTGCCCAAGGCGTGATATATGCGCTTGATGTAGCGCAGTTCAGGCCATGAGATCTGTAGTTGGTGCATGAGGCGCTTGCGATCGCTAGGATGGTAGAGCAATACTGCCCATGCTTTTTTCCCATCACGGCCAGCACGACCTGCTTCCTGAAAATAAGCTTCCAAGCTATCGGGTAGATCTATATGGATCACTGTACGTACATCGGGCTTGTCTATGCCCATACCAAAGGCATTAGTAGCTACCATGACGCGTGTGTGACCTTTTATCCATGCTGTCTGCCGCTGTTGGCGCAGCGCATATGCAAGGCCTGCATGATACCAATCGGCTTGAATGCCGCGTTGGCGTAGCCATTGAGCTACTACTTGCGTTTGGCGGCGGCTGCGCACATACACTACTGAACTTCCGGGTACTTTCTTTAAAATGTGTAATAGCTTGGACAGCTTGTGCTCCTCGTATAAGACGGAGTAGGAAAGGTTGGGCCGTGCAAATGATTTTCTAAATATGCGATGTGTGGGGCCAAAGTGTAGCTTCTCGCAAATGTCTTGCACTACCTGGGATGTAGCAGTAGCTGTAAGTGCTAAAATGGGGACTTTGGGCAAAACTTTGTCGCGAAAGGAGCCAATTTCAAGATAAGGTGGGCGAAAGTCGTAACCCCATTGTGAGATGCAATGCGCCTCATCTACAGCTAACGTGGATACTTTCATCTTGCCAATGCGTACGCGTGCTAGCTCTGTCTGTAGGCGCTCGGGTGAAATATATAACAATTTGACATCTCCATAAATGCAATTGTCGAATATGCGCTCTATATCGGTATAGTGCATGCCAGAATGCACAGCTTCAGCTTTAATACCTCGTCGCTTGAGTTGCATCACTTGGTCGTTCATTAGGGCAATAAGTGGCGAGATGACCAAGGCTAAGCCTTCTCGAGCCAAAGCTGGTACTTGGTAACATATCGACTTACCACCACCTGTAGGAAACAGCGCCAGTGTGTCGTGACCATCCAATACAGATTGAATGACTTCGCGTTGTAGTGGACGAAAGTGCCTGTATCCCCAATAGGTGTGTAATATATCTTCAGGTGTCATCTGAGGATGATGATGAATTTTCAGCTAAGCAAATAAATTATAGTGCTTTGGCAAAAGAAAAATAGGCACCCCTATACACAATTGATGTGGAGTGCCCTAAAGCTTTTTGAGAATATGCTTGTGAATTTAAGCTGAGTGGTAATATGTGATGGGTGCTTGTAGCTGGAGCTAGCGCTTCTCTAGCCGATAAAGCTGTTTGTTCGTGCTGTTATAGCCCATAAATACCTGACTATGATCGTCTGGCAGGTTGCGTTGAAACACACAATCCGACAGAATGGTACGGCAACGGCGGCTAGCGTGTAAGTCGTAGATACCACCTCCTTTTGCTAAGGCCATGTTGTGTTTGAATACGGATTGTTCGGCTCTGAGCTCGCATTGGCCATTCCCGGCAGCATTGACGATGGCACCACCATAGGTGGCTTCGTTATCTTGAAAGGTGCAAAAGCGAAAGACTGGTTTGGCTGAGCCGTTGTTGCGCGCGTCTGAATATATGGCACCACCATCCACGCCAGCTTTGTTGCTCGCAAAAGTACAGTATTCAAAGATTGGAGCACATTGACCTCGTTGGCCGTTTAAATATACAGCGCCACCTACTCGGGCAGTATTTTCTCGAAAAACACAATGCACAATTGTGGGAGCTGCTGCCCCTTTTGAGCCATCAATGTATAAGCCACCACCACATCGGCGTGCATCGGTTTCACTGGCCTTGTCGAAGGCATTGCCCAAAGTGATGATAAAGCCATCCAGGCGTGTCTCAGGGCCACAGGCACCAATGGTCACTACTGTATAGACATTGTCTTCAATGCCGGGCTGACCGATTTCGCCACTCAAAATGGTGGGATGTGCTTCAGGATCACGTGTTTCAAGGCTGGACTCATTGCCAGCAAACCCTCCATATAACGCTACTCCTGCCGGAATAAAGAAAGATGCCTCGCGCTGATTGCCCGGTCGGTAAATACCAGCGGCAACCCAGATCTGATCACCGGCTTGGGCTTGTGCCAGTGCCTGTTGCAACGAGCCCAACGCCTGGCTCCAAGAAGAGCCATCTCCTTGTGCATCAGGTCGGACAAAGATTACCTTTTGTGCCTGTGTTTGACCGACTATCAGCATAAGTCCAATCACAATTGCAATGTTCACCTGCTTCACGATGGGTGCCTTTTAAATAAAAAAGTGCAAAATCGGATTACCTGATATACAAGCCCTAAGGGGCTATCATCTTATCGTTTTTGGACATTTCAGGGAAGAGCGATGTGCTACAGAGATTGGAAAGAGGGGTAGGTTGCCTTTGGTATAGGGATTGCCGGAGCGTCCGTTACTAATGGACAAATATAGAATTTTTGCCCTCCTTTGCCAACATTTTCTCCAAAAACATGTCCATGCAGTTTGTATGGGCTCAAAAATAACGGAACTCTTTTTTACCAGTTATCCCTCTATTTTTGGCGCTGTCTTTCTCATTCCAATATTGCAGATAGCGGGTGAATATTATACCTGTGAAGAAATACCAATCTTTGGTGTTGGGGTTTCCCCGCATGCGCTCGGGTGGGAGCGGTGCAGAAGGATCGGGTGATCGGTAGGATAGTGCTGCTGCCAAGGGATTCATTTTTTTGAGCTGCGTTAGATCGGGGTATTGGCCGCTGACATCATCTAAGTAGTCGGTAAATGTTTTGTGTGCTACTACCTGAAATCCTATAGTATAGTAATTGTTAATGCGCCAGGTATAGCCAATGCCCATTGGTATGGATAGTTGCAGGCGACTATATCGTTTGTGTTCAGATAGCCCGGGGTAGCCTTGGCCTTCTGTGCCCAATGGCTGCAAGTCGATCCACAGGCCGTTGTACAATGCTTGCGGGTTGAAGTAAAACCCGCTGATGCCCAATACCAGATAGGGAGAAGTACTTAGGCGAGCCCCTTGACCAAACCATGCCAGGTTGACTTCGGCCATGAGTGCCAGATCGAAGATCGTCGTGCGAAAGCTCAGGTTGCGTTGGCGACGTTGTTCTATGGTGGGGTAGGCGGCGTCGGAGGCTTGTAGTCGGCCTCTCAAGAAATGGGTGCGGAACGCTATGGCAGGGTTAAGATGATAACGCGCGATGAAACCTGCTGCCAGTCGGCTATCTGCTACTTCATAGTGTACTAAGTGTAGTTCCCCTGAATAGTTGGAGGCACCGATAAAACCTCCTATCTCCAGCGATTGTTGCCCCCATAGTGGTAGGGTGCTCAGCATTAACGCGGCACAAACTTGTGCCACTACGTGGTGGTAGTGGTGGGTCATGGCTAAAATTTTGAAGATTTGTCCAAGGGATACAAGGGGGCATGCTCATGTCTATACACAACATGGGCTTTGCCTTTATGGGCAGTGTTCGCTCGCTTGGTGTTTGTCAAGGGGAGTGAAACCAGTAAGGTGAGTGCATCCGGGGCTGAAACCGGAAAGCACGTGTTCGGTTGTCCGAATGGAATCGGTTTTAGTAGATGTCCAACCCGAACACGGCCCCAAATTTATGCGTAAAAAATCTATTTGTAAAGCCCTTGATTGATAAATATATATAACTTTGTTTGTTAATATATTGGTTTTTCGTGGGCGTATGGGTTATGTGGTTTATCACTCGTTATTTATGTCTTGTATCAAAGTTTAATGTTTTGGTGTAGGGAGCTAAAAATTTTTCGATGAGCTGTAAGAATCGGGCAGTAAGGGGCTATTACGTGGCTTTCATACACACTATAGCAGCTCCTATCTTAGTTTTAACGGGATGCTGTATACTTAATGCCTCAGGGCTTGTAGTATCTCCTACGTGGCCGTGCTACACTTAACAGCAGCCACCGCCATCGTAAAACCAGGTAGAGGGTGTGACGAGTATATCCTTTCTTCCGAGCGCTTCGAGTGCTGTAGCCGTCTTATCGCATACAGCAAGGGGTTGATCGGCTATGAGGATATGTCCTTTGCCATCATCGAAGTAGGGGTTTTGTCCAAAGTAAATGGCTGTGCGACCAGTGAAAATACAGGGGCCATCTGCAGGCATGGAGTCTTTGATAGCTGCTACTTCGATACTTTCAATATAGATGAGTTCATCCACATCGTACTTATTGGGGGCAAGTACGCGATAGGGGCGGCGTGCTCGAACTTCTACGGTGCCAAAGCCCACTTCCGTGATCAGTGCTAGATAATCTTGGAGGGGCAGGGCCCCACTCAAGCACAAGGCACGCAAACGCTCGTCGGCCCGAAGATGAGCGGGAATAGATTGGTCACATATAGGATCTGACATGACCAGCCGGCCATGTGGCTTGAGCACTCGGTACATTTCTTCGAGGGCTTGGCGCAACTCCAGCTCTTTGAATATGTTGAACAGGCAGTTTTGTGCGGCTACATCTACGGTTTCGTCGGCCAGGGGCAAGTTGAGGGCATCGCCCTTGCGCAGGTCAATAAATTCATTTTTAAACCAACTGTTGCGTTGCGCAGCTTCTTCGAGGTTGTGACGACAGGCTTCGAGCATTTCATCTACTATATCTACTCCGATGATGGCGCCTGGACGGCGGCTGAAATAGGCAAATTGTAAAAGCTCCATGCCGCCACCCACACCTACGTATAATACAGTGGGATTATTGACTAAATCGCGGGGATGAATGGTGCTGCCACATCCGTAATTCATCTCCAGCATCTTAGGTGGTATGTTTAGATCGGGCAACTGCCATACAGGCGAAGTAGTGCAACACAGTCCCTGCTCGGGCTTGAGCGCAACAGCTTTGTATAGCTCTTGAGTGGCTTTTAGATAGCTCATGACTTTTCGGTTTGACAGCTAGTAGTTAGCTGGATTGCAAAACTTACTGCAAAGATGCAAAAGGATGTAACTAAATCGGAATGGTATGAAGCTTACTATTGAGATGAACTCACTTAATTTCGATCTTGTGATAGTGCTTCCAGCCCCATGCCGATCTGCGTAATGCCACTCAAGGGGTTTTTTCGCATATACTGCTCGATATACACATGGTAGGTGCCCTGTTGTGGGAAAAAGATGTGCTGTTGGATGGGAATGCGCAATTGGCACCAATTGCCTTGACATTGGCCTTGCCAGCGGCCTTGCTTATCGGCCATTTCTATTGATAGTAAGTCTGACTGGTGCGTACCATCGGGAAAGGAAGTGTGTATTTTGACGTAAAGGTTTTGATAAGCATAATCTGGGCGATGATCTAATTCGAGCCACATGTCGTACACCTGAGTCGTATCAGTGATACTAAAGGTAAAGTGAAGTGTATCTTCCCATGCCCATCCTTCTGGGGCAATAGGATGGCGCTGATACCAGGTATAATTAGGCCCGCAGCTGCTCAATCCTCCTATGGTCCACAATAAGAGCGTAAAGTGACAGATAGATCGAGTCATATGCTTGAAGTTAAGAGAGCACTACTTCTCAAAATGTGCCGTACAGCAGCGTGCCGATGAAAAATACATAGAGTAAAACTAAGGTACCACCTTCCCATCTACTCAGCCTTCCAGATATAGCCATGAATGCTACCACTAGTGTAATACCTATCATAAACGGCAAACTGAAGTGTAGCGTATCGGCGGGTACGATAAGAGGGCCGAATAAACGAGCAATGCCTATGACTGTATATGTGTTGAATACATTGGATCCAATGACGTTACCTACTGCCATGCCACTTTTCCCTTTTCTAGCTGCTTGTACGCTTACGACTACTTCGGGCAAGCTCGTACCTACAGCTACAGCAGTAAGCGCGATCACCTCAGGACTGACACCTGCCATCTGGGCTAGCATCTTGATCGAGTAAATGGTGGACTCTGCACCACCGTATATCAAAGAGCCACCAAACAGAAGCATAGCAAAAGAGGTATAATGCATGCTGGGGCGATCCTCTTTTCGTTTACGAGTGGTACTGCGCAGTGAACTGAAGAGAAAAAGTCCCATCGCTAATAAAAACACAGCAGATTCAAACAGGGAAAATTGCTCATCTTGCAATGCAAACCACAGCAACATAGAGGCACCTACCAAAAGAGGCACATCTACATCTAGTACCGATTTGTCCAATCGAATTCTCCCAGCTGCGAAGGCGCTAACGCCTAATACCAGTAATAGATTGGCAATGTTGGATCCCACTACATTGCCCAGAACAATTTCGGAAGTGCCAGCCCATACAGCTGCTATCGACGTGGCTAACTCAGGCAGAGAAGTGCCAAAAGCCACTACCGTGATGCCCATTACGGTAGATGAGATGCCCAGCGCCAGTCCAATGCGCTCGGCTGCATTGATAAACCAATCAGCTGCTTTAATGAGGATGGTTAGACTTACTATGAGCAAGCCGGTAAAGATTGCAATTTGGAGCATAGTTGCTCATTTTCCAACAGTGCGGCAAAAAATGCGGGGCGAAGATAGATGCTCGATTCACTTTGGCATTTTTTTGTATCTCATTTCACTGAATTTTTCTGCCAATGGTGACGGGATATCGGCAAAGTCAGGACAACAAGTGAATTTTGTTTTCAAATCGATTTGTGCATCAATGAATAAAATCACGTGCTTTTATGCATTATGGATGGCCGCACTACTTTGGGCTGTAGACCCATTGGCAGCACAGACAAAGGCCGCCAAACGAGCTGACGTGTTGTACAAAGCCAGCCACTTTGCGGAGGCCGCTAAGTGGTATGAAGAGGCGCTTTCGCAAAAAGCTAGCTTGGGCATTATGATGCGCCTAGCAAATTGCTATCGCATGACCAATCGATACGAGGAGGCCGCCCAGCTCTATGCACAAATCGTACAACACAAGCGGGCGCGCCCTGAAAGCTGGCTGTATTATGCTGAGACCTTGATGTACCAAGCACGCTATGAGGAAGCATTGAAATGGGTAAGCCAATATCAACAGATAGCCCCCGATGATGCCCGTGCCAAGCTTTTAGAGCGAGCTTGTTTGGCTGCGCCCCATATTAAACCGCTTTACCCCAATATGTCGGTTCGACCCTTTTTGTGGAATAGCCCAGCTGACGAATTCAGCCCTGTGTTTTTCGATCATGGCTTGGTGTTTACTTCTGATCGCAGCCAAGGCCTACGCCTGCTCAAAGAAAAGTCTGGATGGACGGGACGCGAGTACTTGCAGCTATGGTACGCCCAGCGCATCGATGATACTACTTTTACAGAGCCTCGGCTCTACGATACACGGCTCAACGAACTCAACAGGCACTGCGGTATGGCTTCTTTCACGGCTGATGGAAGTGAGGCGTTCTTTACACGGAATAGTCACATAGCTGCGCGCAATGGAGCTTACCACATGCAGTTGTATCGCGCTGTACGCGTAGGGGGAAAGTGGAAGCAAGCTGAGTGCTTGCCTTTTTGTTCACCACAATACAACTACATGCACCCTGCCGTCACAGCTGATGGTCAACGACTTTTCTTTGTCAGCGATAAAGGTGGAGGAGTAGGTGGTACCGATATATGGATGGTACAGCGTACTGAGAAGGGGTGGAGTCGCCCAATCAATTTGCGGTCAGTCAATACCCCTGCACATGAAGCATTTCCCTTTGTCGATGCGCATGGCCGTCTTTTCTTTTGTTCCAAAGGACATCCAGGGTTGGGAGGGTTTGATGTTTTTGTGAGCCAACGGGATATACAAGGAACGTGGAGCTTGCCCAAAAACTTAGGCCCGCCCGTTAATTCACCTTTTGACGATATCACCTTTTTTCTCTCTGCTGATGGGGTGCAAGGAGCGTTTGCTTCTTCGCGTTATGGCAACGACGATATATTCTTATTCAAGATATCATCTGCACCTACTAGCCAGGCCAGTCATCCTGCCGAAAAAGATGTAAAACAGACACCTTAACACGTGGCTCTAAACAGCATTGAGTTTAGTCCATGCGCCAGCGTAAGCCCATGAGTAAGGATAGCGTATGTACGCGATCTGCGTTAGGGCCAAAACCGAGCTTTTTCACATCATAGGTAAAGATCGATTGCGTAGCGATGCTTAGTCGGTCGGTAATCTGGCGTTCAACACCCAATCCCATGTTGAGTGTCCACCAAGAATTATTGCGCAGGCTACCACCACGCAGTAAACCTACAGGAAAGTCTTTTTCGCGCAAGCGCGATTGTGATAGGATCTTTTCAGGATCTTTTTCACTGTCAGGTACTAAAGCTAACAGCGGTGCTATCTCGCGATGGCGAATGTCGTAAAAGGGGCTCAATACCAAGTGAGCTGACGCTCCTGCACTTATGTACGTACGCCAGCGCGGATGCCATCCTAGTTGATGTCGAATAGACACCGGAAGTTGGACAATATCGAGCTGTATACCCGTAAAATTCTCTTCGATTAAGTACCCCAGCGAACCGAGAATTTGTTTGGGTGTGTTAGGCGTATAACGCTTGATGTTGTAGATGAGCCCGGTGGCCCACTCCCATCTATTATGTTGCCATGCTAACGACATGCCCACACCAAATCCTACCGCTATTGTTGTGTCAGAGGGAATGCCAAAAACGGGGTCATAGGGGCTGATTACTAGGTTTACATCCGTAGTTGTGAGCATGTCGATGTAGAAACGACGTATGGAATGCATCTCGACAGAAGGCGCACTGTCTGGGTGCCCGCTTTCTGTGCGCAGTGAGGCCATTGCTGTTTCGAGGGAAGCAATTACTTCGTCAGTAGAAGGGCTAGGGGTAAAGGAAGGGGGCTCTTGCGATATGCGCTGCATCAATTTCTTTGGCTGGTGCGTGTGCGGCGTTGGCGTTTCAATAGATGGAAATGAAGTAGGTATGGCAGGTGGAAATAGAGCAGCTGTCTTTGAGCGATGCACACATGCAGTCGCGGTGGTTACTGTTGTGGAGGGTAGAGAGGGCCCCTCTTTTCTTAGAGGCTGTATGGCCACTATTTGGGGTTGAGGTATTGCTTTTGTAGCAGCTAGTTCTGTGGGGTTTAAATCCCAGCTCACATTGGGCATCCAGAGTTTTACGTAAGGGAATAGTGTAAAGATCAGGAGCAATACCAATATGATCTGCGGTACACCGTAGCGGTGCAAACGCCCGTGAATCGTAAGGTGTTGCTCGATTAAATAGTGCATGCGCGGCCAATCGGATGGCACCTTGGGACGATAGCCCTTGAGTTTTTGGCGAGTCAGGTCGTCGAAGCGGGTCGTGGCGTCGGCCTCATCGTGTGCCAGCATTTGAGCAAAGGTATCCCAATCGGCATTGAAGTGTCTTTCTTCTTCAAGTTGCCGAAGTTTGTAGGCCACTATTTCACTGAGGTCTTGGGGATCTCGGGTTAGCCCCAAGCTCTTTAGGCGTTGTTCCAGGTGCTCCCACGAGCTAGGCTCATAAGGTGGGTCCAGTTGCTGTAGTTTTTTGCGCAATATGTGGTCAAAGGCGTTATACTCCATGTGTGTTTTTCCCTTCTTTGGCCAGTAAAATTTCCTGTAGCTTCATTCGTGCTTTTACTAAGTTGGAGCGCGAAGTGCTTTCTGTAATCTGTAGCATCTGAGCGATTTCCTTATGTGAGTAACCTTCAATGACATACAGGTTGAAAACAGCTCGGTATACAGGACTGAGTTGTTGTACTGCCTCAAGAATTTCCTGCTCTGTCATTTGACTCACTGCATCGGCGGCTGAGCTGCTCAAATCATAAGCTGTATCGATGTCTTCCGTACGCCGGCGCACTTGCTTGCGATAGTAGTCAATGGCAGTATTGACCATGATGCGCCGCATCCAGGCACCTAAAGAAGTACCTGGCTCGTATTTGTGCATGTGTTTGAATACTTTGATAAAGCCTTCGTGCAAAATGTCAAGGGCTTCATCTTTGCTACCGGCATAGCGCAGACACACAGACATCATTTGGCTGAAGTATTCCTCATAGATGATGCGTTGGGCCCATCGTTCTTTGCGCACACAGGCACGGATAAGATCCTCCTCTTGGTACTCGAGTGGAAGTGTAAGATCCATTACTGCTATTTGGTCACTGAAATAGGTTCCCCCGATGGCCTACCATCTTTGGGGTATTGGTAAAAATAATATGGCCTACGCCAAACTCCAAACAAACTGTTATTTCAAAGTGGAGGCTTACTTTTTTGTGTGTCCGAGTACGGCATAATATGCGAGCAAATAGCAGTTGGTTGATTCACTGTAATGCACCCATTTTGAAATAATCTAAACACCACCCGAAGCGCAACTTCGCCATTAGTTGTTACAATTTGTATTCCAACGATCAGTATACTTCATATGCTGCCTCATACATGAGTGAACTGATGTTCCCATATAACTTCACGGATTAGTTTTATGAGAGTACCTTTTCTTTGAACAATGAAATCTTGTACAGTCACTTGGCGTCGTTACCACCTATGGAGTGGCCATTTATCTCGTTGTGTACGGTGCGATGTGTATCACCCATGGAGATGGCATCGCCATGTGGGCTCACCGCTCTCAGTGGTGATATTTCATGATGGGCAAGATTTGCCTCGTATGGGCTTTCGCCAAATGGTGTGTCAACTTTGGCGTACCTGTGTTGTACCCCACTTTGTCGCAGTGGGGCTGCATGCGTCGAGCCAAAGGTTGTGGGAATACGGCATTTCTGGTCAGCCCGATTACGAGAAGAGGGGATACAGGGCACAAAACCATGCTCGTTTTGTAGTGGAAGAATTATGGCCTTGGCTCCATAGCCGATTTCGGTTATTGCCACAGGCACAAGCTCATATAGTGGCGGGTTTTTCGCTCAGCGCCCTGTCTGCGTTTGATTTGGCGTGGCATCACTCCGAACTCTTTGGCCAAGTAGGCGTTTTTCCCGGTTCATTGTGGTGGCGCAGTTAACCATGGACTCCTGTGGTACCCAATGCCCATCGCATCGTACACCACATGGTACGTCAAACCGCTTTGCGTCCGGGGTTGCGCTTTTGGTTTGAAGCAGGTACCGGCGAAGAGACTTCTGATCGCGATGGGGACGGCGTTATTGATGCCATAGGGGATACGTTCGATCTTATCGACATACTCAGAAAAAAGGGATACTCCGATGCGGATATTCGCTATGTGGAAGTACAAGGTGGCCGCCATAAACCACATACTTGGAAAAAAGTCTTATCTGATTTTCTCAAATGGACCTTGTGCCACACGACGAGATAAAGTAGCGTCGGCCCTACCTCTGCGCTCGCTATATACTCGTGCATCTTATTTAGTTACCACCTTTTTGGGTGAGAGGATCCATGCGGATTCCCGTACGCGTAATGCGCACTTCTACACGTCGGTTTCGAGCACGGGCCGCTTCATCAGCATTATCGGTTACAGGACGACTTGCTCCATAGCCTATGGTGGTGATTCGGTTGGGGCGGATTCCTTGCACTACTAGGTAATCTTTTACGGCTAGCGCTCTGTGCTCTGAGAGGCGCTGTAAGTCTTGGGGGCGCCCTACATTGTCGGTATGCCCTTCAACGACTATTTGCAAATCTGGGTAGTTTTTAAGTATTTCTACTAGTTTGTCTAAAGCAGCGTAAGAGTCCGGTTTGATTTCAGCTTTAGAGCGTACAAAGTAGATGGGATCCATAGTAATGCGCGCATAGGTCTGTATGGGATCGAGGAGTAATTCAACCTCATATTCTGGCACAGTACCTGGATGATCCCTAAAGTCGAGCATTACTTCGTGGCCTATGAATTGTGCTTTTTCAGCTTTGAGTCGGAAGACTTCACCTACTTTGACAGTAAGGCGAAAGGTGCCATCATTGCTAAAGTAAAAGCCGTCGTAAGGGCCTGCGGAGGTGGTAGCAAACCAAATTTTGGCCGGTTCGAGCCGCCGCGTATGCGAGTTGATCACTTTTCCTATTACCACCACTTCAGGTGTTTTCTTAGGTTCGCGAATGCGAGCTCGGTAGATATCGCTGGTGCCGTCGCGCATAGAAGTAAAGTACAAGTATCCAGATGCCGTGTTGAAGGAAGGGTTGCTGTCGTCGTAAGGCGAGTTAATAGGGGGTGGCAGGCGCTCGGGCTGTGACCAGCGTGTCCAGGTCTCGTCTAGCCTTTCGGCAAAATAGATATCATTGTTGCCTGCACGGTTCGAAGAAAAGTACAGCGTGCGCTTATCGTCGGATAGAGAGGGCGCCGTCTCTCGAAAAGCTGTATTGATACCGCCGCCTAAGTTTACAGGAGCTGTCCAAAATTCATCGCTTACTTTGAAACTTACGTACAAATCGGAATTGCCATGGCCATCGGGGCGTTCTATCGACATGATGATGACGGTACCATCACTGCTCATAGTAAGGCTTACGGCATCGCTAAGATTGTAGTAGTCATCAATGTAAAAGGGCTGGGGATCTTCCCATAAAGTATCGCTAATGCGGCGGATATAAGAAAAGCCTTCTTCCATCCCGCCTTCTGGTGGGAACTGGTTGATGATGACAAAGCGATTGGGGTCGGGTGTGATGGCGCATATGCTGTTGGGTAGCGCGTTGTTGAGAGGGGGGCCTGGGTGATAGACCTGATCGAAGAGCCCGTCGCTACTCTTTGCTATCCATACATCTTGATTGAATTCGGAGGCGATGGCGTCCAATATAGGGCGTTGCGCCAATGCACTGTACACCTCACTCAAGATCACTTCTATGAACGGATCTTTACCCCGATCGACCCCATTGACAATAAGCGTATGCTCGAAATCGGGAGAGCCTACACGTGTGAAAAATAATGTATGCCCATCTCGACTAATGACAGGCGAGATTTCGTCATAGGTAGGAGTATTAACGGTCGGTGGCAGTTTCTCGATTTGAAATGTAGGGGCCTGTGCATAAGAAAAGCCCGTCATCATACATGTGACAAGTAGTAGGAGCGTTTCGTTAAGTCGTCGAGTATTCATGGGCACTAAGTAAGTAAAAGATGTATGGGTAAATATTTCCTTTTTTTATTACAATGTGACGGTACAAGTAGCTCGTGTGCTACCCGTGGATTCCTACTGGGGCAAATAGCTCTAGGTTTCAAACAGAGTTGCGAAAGCAAATTGCGCACCATCGAACAACCCCTTGTCGCTGAGTTTTAGCTGAGGGATAACCAGCAACGCCAAGAACGACAGCGTCATAAAAGGAGCTGTGAGCTTACAGCCCAGAGTGTTTTTGACAAAGGCATCGATTTGTTCATATTGCGTGCCGGTATGTATTCCATCAGCAGCAGTCATTAAGCCTGCTATAGGCAAGGGCAAAAGGTGTTCGACCTGTGCACCGACGGCGGCAATGCCACCTTTGCATTCGATAATGAGGTTGATAGCCCGACAAAGTGACTCATCGTCTGCCCCCACGGCGATGATGTTGTGCGAATCGTGTGCCACACTCGAGGCAATGGCACCTTGCGACAGACCAAACCCCCATACAAAGGCGCAAGCAGGTGATACATCTTCGTAGCGGTTCACTACGGCAATCTTGAGCAAATCGCGTGATATATCTGCAACAGCCTTGCCATTCTCAATTTTGGGTTCAAAAAAAGCAGTTTTGGTCAACAAAGAGCCATCGATAGCTTGAATGACGCGCATGCGGGAGCCTTTGGCCTCAATGGAGAAATCAGTTACTTGCTTGGGCGAGGTGTCAAACCGGTTGATGGGATTTACCGAAGGGGCTGTCACGAGTGCCTCGCCGTTTTGTGCCACACATGTGCCGTCGATCCAAGTCTCCAGTACCTCAAAAGTGCGTAAGTCGCGTACGCGAATTAAGTCGGCAGGATCACCACAACGCAGTGTACCGACAGGAAGCTGGTAATGCATTACAGGGTTGAGACAAGCTGCATGCAACACGTCAAAAAGGTCGTAGCCATCCGCACAGGCACGTGCTACCAGCTGATTAATATGGCCCTGAATGAGGTCGTCGGGGTGTTTGTCGTCAGAACAGAACATAAGGCGTTGAGGAGCTTCAGCGAATAAGGGGGCCAAAGCTTCGTAATTTTTGGCAGCACTACCTTCGCGAATCAGTATATGCATGCCTGCAGCCAGCTTGTCGCGTGCCTCTTCAATGGTAGTACATTCGTGGTCGGTGCTGATGCCAGCTTGTGCATAGCGTTGTGCTTCCACCCCACGCAAACCAGGAGCATGGCCATCTACGGGTTTGCTCAGTTGGTGTGCCACTTCGATCTTAGCCATGATCTCAGGGTCTCGTTTCAATACCCCTGGGTAGTTCATCACTTCAGCCAAGTACCATATGTCTGATCGAGCTAAAAGCGTGCGCACCTCTTCAACACCCAGTGTTGCACCTGCCGTTTCAAAGGTGGTGGCCGGCACGCAAGAAGGTGCACCAAAGTGAAATTTTAACGGGCTTTGTCGGGCATTGTCTAACATGAATAACACGCCAGAGACACCCAATACATTGGCAATTTCGTGAGGATCTGACACCGTAGCTACCGTGCCATGGGGCAGTGCCAGGCGAGCAAACGCTGTAGGTACAAGCATAGAACTTTCGATGTGTACATGGGCATCGACGAAGCCTGGCAATAAGTAACTTTGTGCGGGTATAGTTGCGTCTTCTTCTATAGCAACAACTTTTCCCGCCTCTACCACGATTCGGCCTGGATAGATACGCCGCTCATGTAGCGAAACGATCTGTCCTTCTATATGTTGAGGTGTGGTGCTATCCATGAATTGTGTGTCTTGCACGAAGTTAATGAATGTATGAAAAATGATTTAATATTTTGGTGGCAAAAATGGCCTTTGCTCGACGGTTATGCAAAAAAAAAGAAGGTTGGTAGCCACAAGGTGGCCGATCTTTGCTCTCACATGAGTGGTATCTCACAACTTGGTGAGGTGAAAGTACGTTGTAGGAATGGCCTTTTGAGTAATGCAAAATGAAAACTCTCAAAAAACTCATCATGAAATATCGCGGACCCTTGATGTTCAGCCTATTTATCGCAGTGCTGATGTGGCTAGGCTGGTACCACCCCTTGAAAAATGCCGAGAAAGAAGCAGTGTTGATCCATACCATGATGGAAGGTATCAATCGCTTCCACTTTTCACCTAAAGCAGTGAATGACGACTTTTCCCAAAAGGCTTGGAATCTTTATCTGAAGCGTTTGGATGGTGCCAAGCGTTGGCTGACAGCTGAAGATGTAGCTCAGTTGCAGCAGTGGCAAGCTCAACTGGATGACCAGGTCAAAGAAGGACGATACGACTTTTTTGATCGCTCTATTGAGCTGTATCAAGCAGCTATAGACAAGACACAGGCTTGGTATCGCGACATTCTGGCGCAGCCTTTTGACTTTTCAAAAGAAGAAACTGTCGAATTGGATGGCGACAAGCGCCAATGGGCAGCTGATGACCAGGATTTGCGCGAGTATTGGCGCAAATGGCTCAAGTACGAAACGCTGACGCGCCTGCACGATAAGCTTGAACAGCAAAAGAAGGGCGAGGATGAGGAGCTGGCCGGCAAAAGCTTTGAAGAGCTAGAGGCTATGGCTCGCGAGGAGGTACGCAAGATGATGGACAACTGGTACATACGTTTGAAAAAGCGCAAACGCCCCGATCACCTCAGCGTCTATTTAAATGCCATTACCAATGTGTTTGACCCGCATACGAGCTATTACAAGCCCATTGACAAGCAGAACTTTGACATTAGCATGTCGGGAAAACTCGAAGGTATAGGCGCTCGCCTACAAGCTGATGGTGAATACACCAAAGTGGTTGAAGTAGTAGTGGGTGGGCCTGCGTGGAAAGAAGGCGAATTAGAAGAAAATGACCGCATATTGAAAGTGGCACAGGAAGGAGAGGAGCCCGTAGAGGTGACGGGCATGACACTCGACGAAGTAGTGCAGCTCATCAGAGGGCCTAAAGGCACTAAAGTGACCCTTACGGTAAAAAAAGCCGATGGCTCGATTAAGGACATTACAATTGTACGCGATGTAGTCATTTTTGAAGAAGGATTTGCCAAGTCCTTACTGCTCGGAAGCCCACAGGGTGAGGTGGTTGGTTATATTTGGTTGCCTCGTTTTTATGCCGATTTCAACGACCCTTCAGGGCGCCAGTGTGCCCGTGATGTGGCTAAGGAAATTGACAAGCTCAAGGCACACCAAGTAGCTGGTATCATTATCGATTTGCGCAACAATGGCGGTGGCTCCTTGCGCGATGTGGTGCAAATGACGGGCTTGTTCATAGAGAAAGGCCCCATTGTACAGGTCAAATCCAGGGGGCGTAGACCTATCATCTTGGACGACGAGGATAGCCGCGTGCAGTGGGATGGCCCGCTGATTGTAATGGTCAATTCCTTCAGTGCCTCAGCTTCCGAGATTATGGCGGCAGCGCTGCAAGACTACAAGCGTGCCGTCATTGTCGGTAGCAAATCGACTTTTGGCAAGGGTACCGTCCAGCGCTTTTTCGACCTCGACCAGGCTTTGCCCGGCCATAACGATATTAAACCATTGGGGCAAATCAAGATCACGATGCAAAAGTTTTACCGCATCAATGGCGGAGCGACGCAGCTACGTGGCGTCACACCTGACATCAATTTGCCCGATCAATATCAGTATATTGAAGTAGGTGAGAAGGAACAGGACTTCCCTCTTCCTTGGTCACAGATAGATCCAGTGCCTTATGAACAAGATGTGTTTGTCGTTAGGCATTTGGATAAGATCAAAAAAGCAGCTGTAGCTCGCATGAAGCAAGACAGCATTTTTCAAAAAATACTGGAGCATGCCCGTTGGGTCAAGGACCAACAAGAGCATACAGGCCATCCACTCAATATGGCTCAATGGGAGGCAGAAGAGTCACGTACGGAGGCTTACTTGGAGGCCTACAACAAGTTGTTCGATCGCGAAGTAGTGCCGGTAGTGCGCAATTTGGAAGAAGATTTGCCTCACATCAATAGCGACGAGGGAAGAAGAGCACGCAATGAAGAATGGGTCAAGAATGTGAAAAAAGATGTGTATATAGCTCAGACTTTGCAAATTATGCATGATCTCATTGTGTACAACTGATTAGTAGTTTTCCTATACGACCGACACTTGCATGCCATTTGCCGGCTCCTCTTTTCTGTAAGGAGTCGGCATTTTTTGCAATGAGATTTGATGAGTGAGCAAGCGACCTATTTTTGCCTAAAAGCAGCAAAATTGTAGTGCGATGAATTACTTGACGCTGGAGCAAATATCGAGGGCCTATGGCGATAAGGTGCTCTTTCAGAATGTGAACTTGCGCCTCAACAAAGGCGATAAGGTGGCGTTGGTGGCCAAAAATGGCAGTGGTAAAAGTACTTTATTGCGCATTATTGCTGGTAAGGAGCCGCCAGAGGGGCAAGGCGCTAAGGTGTGGATTCATCCGGATATCAAGCTGGGATATTTGCCTCAAGAGCCCCAGTTCGACGGGGCACACACCGTGCTCGATGCGGTGTTGCGCAGCAATCATCCAGCCATAGCGGCTTTGTACGAATATGAAAAAGGCCTTTTACTGGGGGCTGATGCCCCAACTATGGAAGGCTTGCTGGCCCGCATGGATGATCTGCAAGCATGGGATGCAGAGGCGCGAATGAAAGAAGTACTCTTTCGGCTCAAGGTCACCCAACTGGATCAAACTCTGGATACACTGTCGGGTGGTCAGCTCAAGCGCTTGGCGTTGGCGCGCTTGCTCATCGAAGAGCCCGAATTGTTGGTACTCGATGAGCCCACTAACCATCTGGATCTCGATATGGTTGAGTGGTTAGAAACCTTTTTGTCACAGTCCAATCGCACGCTTTTTATGGTCACGCACGATAGGTATTTTCTCGAAAGCGTGTGCAATACCATTGTGGAGCTCGATGGCGGCAAGTTGTACAAATATGCAGGCAACTACAGCGAGTTTTTGGCAAAAAAGGCGATGCGACATGAGACAGAAGCAGCAGAGTTGGACAAGACGAGAAAGCTGTATCAACGCGAGTTGGAGTGGGTGCGCCGCATGCCCAAAGCTCGAGGTACTAAGGCCAAAGCCCGCATGGAGCGCTTCCACCAGCTGGCCGAGCAGGCTACGCGCAAGATAGCGCGTCAAGAGATCCAAATCGATGTGAAAGGAGCTCGTCTTGGTGGCAAAATTTTGGAATGTCATCACATAAGTAAGGCCTATGGTACCCTTAAGATTGTAGATCAGTTTACTTACAAGTTTCGCAAAGGTGAAAAAGTGGGTATAGTGGGGCCTAATGGCGTAGGCAAGACCACATTCTTGCGCTTGCTCATGGGCCTGGAAAAACCAGATAGTGGCAAAGTAGTGGCAGGTGGTACAGTACAGTTTGGTTACTTCACACAACAAGGCATTCAGCTGGATGAAGATAAACGCGTCATCGACGTGGTGACTGATATTGCCGAGTACATTCCACTGGAAAGGGGGAAGAAGCTCACAGCGGCTCAACTGCTCGAGCGTTTTCTGTTCGACCGCAAGCATCAACAAGTATATGTGTCGCAACTTAGTGGTGGTGAGAAACGACGTTTGCACCTACTTACGGTGCTGATGCGCAATCCCAACTTTTTAATACTCGATGAGCTTACCAATGATCTAGACATACTTACACTCAATGTATTGGAAGATTGGCTGATGCGTTTTACAGGTTGTGTAGTAGTAGTATCGCACGATCGCTATTTTCTCGACAAGCTCGTCGATCACTTGTTTGTCTTTGAAGGGCATGGGCGTATACGCGATTTCAATGGTTCCTATACGACTTATAGAGCCCAACAGAAAGTAGCAATGTGCACTAGTAGCACGGCTGGCAGTACGGCTACGACGGCAAGGACACAAAAGAAAGCCAAACAGGTACATGGAGGTCTGACTTTTGAAGAACGCAAAGCAATGAGTCGCCTTGAGAAAAAAATTGGCAAGTTGGAGCAACAGCGCACCCAACTGCATCAGGCCTTTGCTCAGAGCGATCTGGCACCTGAACAGATTGGGGAGCTGGCGCAGCAGCTTAAAGAAGTAGAGGTACAAATCGAGCAACTAGAGGAACAGTGGTTTGCTTTAGCGGAAAAGACCAATCAATAAACAAAAACAGGCTTCAAGTGCGCGGACCTGAAACCTGTTCTTCGATTGTTTTGGGGAAAATTGCATAAGTCTGTCAAGTGCCTCTTGGCATCAATTACCGGTCTGCTTTACAATCACTTGGTTTTTATTGCCACTCTGTAGGATATTACTTTGGTTATTTACACCAGTCTGGTAGGTCTTGGCAGAGTTGAAGTTGCCCGATTGCTTAATCACCGTGCTACTCAGCTTGGCACCACTTTGCACAGCAGTAGCGGTATTTGAATTGCCGGGCTGGACGATAACCGCGCTACTTTGTGTGGTATTTTCCTGTAATACTCCAACCTGGTTTTTATTGCCTGACTGCTCGATATAGACCTTGCTTGCTGATGTCTTTGTCTGGGTGACATCGGCCGCATTTCGATCGCCGCTCTGATTGATATCTACTACCGTACTGGTAGCTTGGCTTTGAGTCACTTTAGCCGCGTTGAGGTCGCCGTCTTGGCTGATGTTGACTATGGTATTTTTCGTGCGAGTCTGTCCCACCGCTGCACTATTCTGATCGCCGCCTTGGCTGATGTTGATTTGGTTGCCTTGGGCAGATACGGACTGGCTTACAGTGGCCGTGTTGCGATCACCTGCCTGACCAATGTTGATTCTGTTGCCTGAGATATCGCCAGACTGGTTTACGGTGGTTTTGTTTAAGTCACCTGCTTGGCTCACATTGATCTTGTTGTTCACAACGTTTCCCGATTGGCTCACACCTGCGGTGTTTTTGTCTCCTGCCTGGCTGACGTTGATCTCATTACCGCGTACTCCTGCACCAAGCTGAGATACCGAGATGGTATTGGCATTGCCTGCCTGGTTGAGGTTTGTCTTGTTGCCTTGGGCGCCTGCCTGTACACTGGTTACTTTGTTTTTGTCGCCTGCCTGATTGACGTTGACCAGGTTGTTTTTGGCACCACTAGTTTGCGAGATGGCTGCAGCGTTGTCGTCGCCCGATTGTTTCAAGTTTATCGTGTTGCCTTGGGCTTGGGTTTGTTTGATTACAGCCTGATTGCGGTCACCTGATTGCACCTGGTTGGCCGTATTGTTGCGCCCACTTTGCTCAATGGCGGCTTTGTTTTGGTCACCTGACTGTACGGTGTTATTGCGGTTTTGGGCTTGGATGCCAGAAAGTACGAGGAAAAGTGTGGCAAGCAAAAGTAGCTTCTTCATGGTTAAAGGTTTGGTTAACAAAAGAATATAAAAAAGGGCTTTGAGGCTGCAATTTCAGGGAAGCATTTTACATAGGGGGCAGAATTCGGACTTTGGCCTAAATAGCTCGGTAATTGCCCGAAAAGCAAGGGGAAATGGAAAATGCTACTTCTACTGTACAACAAAAGAAAGGGGATAAAAGCAGTTTTGTCTGCTTAGGGAGGTGCGGTAAAGGTAAAAAAAAGTCGCACCCTTTTCAAGGTGCGACCGAATGCTACTAACAAATTATAATCTCATGAAAAAAACGAATCCAAACTCCTTAACGGCAATCGTCTGCGTTTGTTTGAAGTAACTGGCCAAAAAGTTTGCCAAAAAAGGTTCTTAGATAAACTTTAACACATTTGTACCCTATTGATACTCAAAAAGAGTTTTTAAGGTTTCAAATTGTTTTGATAAATATTCCAGCTATCTTACAGCTACTCCTGTTACTTACAGATAATAAACGCAGACAAACCGTAAATATTTTGTGAATAGCTCTTTAGGCTAAGCAGTGGGCATACGCACGTTCGGAAAAGCTAGCCCAAAAGCAATTATCCCTTTATTTTAACGCCAGCTTTTGGCGGTTTTTTCAAAAGGCCGCATCCAGGTCAGGGATGCGGCAAAATGCTACTAACAAATTATAATCTCATAAAAAGAACGAATCCAAGTTTGGGTTCCCCCCTCAATGAGGGGGGATTTGGTTTTTTGGGCCCATGTGGATTCATGGGAAAAAGTACCTGGTGGCCCTGGCGGCAACCAGGTACTGTAATCGGTTTTTGAGATGTAGACTGAACTTTTTCAGTCGCAGGTAGATTTGGATACATTCAAGGGATAATATGCCTTATTGGGCAATCATTTTTGCAGTGTACCATGTGTTCCCATTGGCATAGATGCGGAATAGATACATGCCTTTGGGCAAATGCGTGGCATTTACTTTGGTTTGGCCATTTACAAATCGGCCTTGCAAGAGCGTACGTCCTGTGAGATCTGTGACTTCCCATTGTGCTTGCTGCCAGGGTGCGCCTTCGAGTTTTACTTCGCAAGTAGCCCTAAAAGGATTAGGCCACAAATGCACCTTCAAGCCGGGCAGGTTGGGTTGGCTTGTACTCGTAATGACGAGGAAGTCTGTTAATTCACCTCCTTCCACGATGTGTAGTGTCGTGGGAGTTTCTTGAGGTGGTTCGTATCCGACATAGGCAACAGCTCGGTTATAGATGTGGGTACCGGAAGGGTTAGCCGGTTTTTGGGATATGCGGAATTGCACAAATCCTCCCGAAGTACCTGAACCCGAGCCGTTGCTTGCCAGGATAATATCTTCGATCACGATCTTCACAATCCCCTGATCGTACACGATTAAGTCATAGGGATGTGAGCTGGCTCCTTTCTCGATAGATTCTACAGATAGCCATGGCGAAAGCGTGTCCCGTATTACTATGCGTGTTACTGTATCTGATCCGTTATTGACAAAACGCACCACATAGTCGATATCGGTTGTTTGTGTGATGAACATGCTGTCACCATAGCCTTTGGGATAGCCTCGCAGTAAGGGTGCGTCTTGTATTTGGGACACGCTTTCCTGTACATCGATGGCTTGAAAGATGTCCTTTTCGTCTTCAGGGTATTGGGTAACCATGCCGGTTGAGAAGGGCATGCCAGCATCGGCACACCCTTCCACTGCGACAGTGGGGTAACTATTTCCTGGGTGGAAGGGTGATTGTTGTGCGACAATACGCCAGGTTGCACCATTGCGCGCGAATGCCCGCGTCATGCTCTGGCCACTTTGCATTTGGTGGCTTTCGTCGCTACGCAGAATGACATCTTCAATGACGATGTAGCGTAGCGGCTGACTGGCATCACCGCTACCCACATTTTCGATGGTAAAGCGCACCGAGTCAGTAGTACATTGGCCCGATACGCGTATACTCGCACCGTCCCATGCAGGGTTTGCCGGAAGGCAAATGCTATCGGGATAGATGTGTGCCCATACAGAGACAGCTTGCTGGGGTTGAACAGTGCAGTCGAGGAAGGCGTCCATAGTCAGTCGCCCACAGTCGCCTGCAGGTATAGTGCCCAATTCGAAGACTATGAGGCTGTCTTGAATGAGTGTTGGGGGAACCGAGGCTGTTTCGAAAGTCAGTGCTTTGCTCAATATGAGCTCGATGCGTGCATTGAGGGCGTCGGTAGGCCCTTGATTGCAGTAGCTGATTGCCCAAGTATTGGTTTGGCAACTTACGGCAGCGGCTGTACTCACGTCTACTTGTAGGGCAGGGCAGGCCACTTGCTTGTGCACGGCAAAGTCGAAGAAGAGGCTGTCGTAATCGGCAGTGACGTGGATATTGTGGAATGTATCTACGCACGAGCTCCAGTATGGGTTACGTGGTACGAGCACCAGGTTGTAGGTGCCCATTTCGAGGCGCATGGAATAATTGCCTTGGGCATCGGTAGAGGCGTAAAAGGTGCCATTGGGCCCCGTGGCTTTGAGAATCCAGTCTTCTAAGCCGCGCTCGTTGGGGTCGAGATTGCAATCCTGGTTAGTGTCAAAGAACACGTTGCCGAGGAAGTAGTTGGTGCGCACATTGCCTTGCAGATCTGCTTTGACCAAAGTCACGTCGTTGATAAACACGGCAGCCAATGAGTTAATGCCTGCAATGGCAATGCTTCCGTCAGCGGTGAGGATGGCGTCGCTACCTTCGTCCCAATGGGTGTTGCGGCCTATGTGCCTTTCCCACAGAAGTTGTCCTGAAGATGAGGTGCGGAACAGATATATATCTGCATCAAAGGCATTGACTTCGGCGGTACCTACCACTACGAAGTCACCACTTTCGAGTTGGTGTACGCTGCGACCAATTTCGGCAAAGGCGCCTCCGTAGGTTTCTATCCACTGCTGATTGCCATTGGCATCGGTTTTGAGCAGAAAAGCATCGCTATTGTTGCCCCATAATCCGGTAATGATCAACCCGCCATCGGGTGTGGGAGCGATGCCTAAAGCCTCTTCGCGCACATTCGGTGCGCCATAGATGAAGTCTTGTATGAGTTGGCCATTGGCATCGAGCAGTAGTAACCATGCGTTGGGGCTGGGATCGCCAGGGACGTATTGTGCGGCAGCAATGGCAAACCCCCCATTGTGGGCAATCACGTCATTGGCTATCTCGTCATCGTCATCGCCATACACCTGATCCCATTGAAAGTTCCCTGCTGCATCGGTTTTGACGATGTAGATATCGTCTTCACCATTACTGAAGCTGTCGCTACGCCCTACCAACAGATAGCCACCATCAGGTGTGGCTGTGATTGCGAAAGCCTGTTCGGCGCCGTTGCCACCAAATTGGCGTGTCCATAGTACGTTGCCGCCTTCGTCTATTTTAAGCATGTACATGTCCGAAGGCGTAAGTGCGTTGGTCGTAATGTCGCCTACGACGATGTAACCGCCATCAGTGGCATGGATGATGTCGAAGGCATGTTCGATCCACCCTTCATCGATGACTTTCATCCATATGATTTCGCCATCTACGTCGGTACGGATCAGATAGACGTCTAAGTCGTTGTCGGTACCAAATGATTCACTGTAACCTGCGATAATGAAGCCGTGGTCTCGGGTTTGGACAATGCCTTCTGCATAATCTTCTGCACTGCCGCCATAGTAAAGTTCCCATCCACCTTGAGCAACAAGTAGCCCGCTCAGGCACGCGAAAGCAACCACCATTGCTAGTGTAAGGGGTAAATGCTTTGTGATTGCATGCGTTTTTTTCATGATGGATGGGTAGTTGTTGTGTAGCTTGCTACTCATTGACGATACAAATGTGGCCATTACTTTTTCTCGTTTCAAAGACAAAAAACGGCAATTGTTGAGAAAAAAATAAAGGTTTTTACGTAGTGTGGATGAAATGTTTAATTTCAAGTTGTTGGTTTTTAGATGATTGTGCGTAATTTGCCGTCGGTGTTGCAATTGAACTTGTTGAACGATCTGCTCATGTATCGAAGTAGGCTTGTCACTTTGTTGCGCACGCTAGACCAGAAGGAATGGCGTGCCTTGCACAAATGGCTTGAATCTCCAGCGCACAATCAGCGTGAGGATGTGCGTCGGTTGGCACGTTATCTTTCGGAGAAGGGGCATTTGTCACGACCTGATGCATTGCGTAAAGAAGCAGTATGGGAACAAATTTTCGGTACAGTGCCCTATGACGATGAACGCATGCGTCAAGTGATGCATTTCTTGCTTAAGGCTGTGGAGGACATGTTATTGTACCATACACTTATAGCCGATAGGGTGCGCACTATGACGACTTTGGCCAGTGTATTTCGTCGTAGGGGGTTGGATAAGCTCTTCGAATCGACGATGAAACAAGTGCGCAAGCTGCAGGCACGTCAGCCGTGGCGTAATGAGTTGTACTTTCGGAATCAGTACCTGATTGAGCAAGAACAGTATAGCTATCAGAGTGGCTTCAGGCGATTGCACCTGAACTTACAGGAAATGTCCGATGCACTGGACTTGACGTATATCGTGGATAAGCTGCGCCAAAGCTGTTTGATGTTGGCTCATCAAACGGTATATCAGGCCGATTATCGCATTGGATTGATCGATGCTGTGCTGGCACATGTAGCGCAACACCACTTGTTATGCCATCCAGCCATTGCCATTTACTATCACATTTATCACACTTTAGCTGATCGCGAACAAGAGCGCCATTTTTTTGAACTACGGGCCCAAATTGAGCAGCATCACGACAAGTTTCCACAAGCTGAGATGCGCGACATTTACTTGTTCGCCATTAACTATTGCATTGGGCGCATCAATGCAGGAAAGGAGTCTTTTATTCGACAGGCTTTTGAGCTGTACCGGTCTGGCCTGGAACAGGGGCTACTCATAGAGTCTAGGGGTATTTCGGTGTGGACATTTCGAAACGTAGTCACTAATGGGGTGTATTTGGGGGAGTTTGAGTGGGTATCCCATTTTATTGATGAGTACCAGCATTTGTTAGAAGAGAAGTTTAGGCACAGTACAGTATTGTATTGCCGCGCGCAACTGCATTTTGCCAGAAAGGAATACGATGAGGCCATGCGCCTTTTGGCACAAAGCGATTTTGATGATATTCTGATCAATTTGAGGGCCAAGACGATGTTGGCACGTATGTATTTTGAGGAAGGAGAATTTGAAGCGCTGGAGTCCTTGTTGGAAAGTATGCGTACGTATATGCAGCGCAAAAAAGTCATGGGGTACCATCGCGCAAATTTTCAAAACTTTCTCAAGCTGACGCGCCGTTTGGTGCGCCTTAATCCTTTTGACAAAGGCAAACGCGATGAGCTGAAAAGAGAGATCGAGTCTGCCCAGCCCATGACGTTATCGGAGAAGCAGTGGTTGCTCACCCAGCTTGAGCAAATGTGATTGTGGATTTGGCTATCGCCATACACATATGTGTTTTTATTATACTGTTTTAAGGTGCATCTTTGCCTGCTATAGGCAGCGATTTACTTCGTAGAGCGTTCCTTATTGAGCTAAACGCTCGGTGTATATTTTTTAGTTACTCTTCATTGCCATTGCCAAATGCTGCGCTGAGATGCCTGATGTGATGCTGCGATTGTATATATGGAGTTGTATTCTAGTGATGGCTGGGGCTTGTCGTAGTGGCGACGAGCCGCGGCCTATATATGTGGACTTGGAAGATGCGTTTCAGCTCGATCTATTCGAGTCGCTTGATTTTACTACGCGGCAGTTTCAGCTGTTATTAACTACGCTAGATCCTTTACCTTGTCAGAACTACGAGTTAGATTACGCTACATATCATACGGGTACTCAGTTGCAAATACAGTTGAACAGCCTCATTCCACCTGAAGGTGAGTGTATTACTCCGCCTTCACCACTTACAGCAGCTATTGCTTTGGGATATCTCATCCCTAATGTGTATGAGCTGGATATACTTATCCAGGATGTATTGGTTTATAGCGGAGTATTGGAAGTGCGTCCTGATAGGTATATGCTTTATTTTCCGAGTGGCCAGGGTATCAAATTGGTACATAAGGAGCTATACAGGATTCCCAATTATGCCATTTGGGGATATGTAGCTTATGATGAGCTCCAGCTTGAAGGGCCTGCGAATGACTTTTTGCAAGAGCTCGAGTCGATTTCGGTTTCTTGGCAGGTGGTGGAAGGATATTATGGTTATTTTTCCATAGACACATTGGGGCAACCTGTGTTTGATCCGCCTGCTGATGCATTGTATGTGCGGCCTTTTTTCCGCATTTACGATGATGGGAGTCGTGAGGAGTTAATTCAGTTGCTTGGCGCATATCGCACCCAGTGGGGGAGTCAGCTAGATATAGTGCTATATACACATTGGGGCGAAAGGCTCTGATGGGCTGCTGCGTTAGGTGCTTAGGCAGTAGCTACTTTGTTGGAGTTGCTGTGTAGGTAGTGGCTTACAATGTGTTGGGTAGGTATCGTAAAGTAGAATGTAGTGCCTATTCCTTCTGTGGATTGCAGCCAGATTTTGCCACCTAAATTGGTGACAATTTTGCGCACTGTGGCCAGGCCAATGCCTGACCCGTCGTAGTCTGAGTGGTTGTGAAGGCGTTCAAAGATGCGGAACACGCGATCTTGTTGGTCTGTAGGGATGCCAATTCCGTTGTCTTTTACAGTAAAGAGGAAGTGTGTACCTTCATCAGTAGCAGTTATCGATATTTGAGGGGGTTCGTTGGGTTTGCGGAACTTTATGGCATTGGCCAGCAGGTTTTGGAAAAGTTGTACTAGCTCTGTAGCAGAGGCACGTACTATAGGTAGCAGATTAGTGCTGATGGATGCATTGCTTTCCTGCATGGCTACGGTTAAATTGTTGAGTACGATAAAGAGCAATTCATTGAGGTCGTTGTCTTGTATGTCGCTATGTCGGCCGGTACGGGAATACTGCAGCAGGTCGTCGAGCATGCGTTGCATTCGGGCAACACCATTGCGCACGTAGTGCATGAACTCTTTGGTATCGTCGTTGAGGTAGGCTTGGAGTTGTCTTTCGATCAATTGCGTGTACATTCCGATCATGCGCAAGGGCTCTTTGAGGTCATGAGAGGCAGCGTAGGCAAATTGTTCGAGCTGGCCATTGATTTCTTCGATTTTTCGATGGGCTTCGCGTAACTCGTCCATCTGTCGGGATATCTGCATTTGCTGTTCTTGTAAAAGCTTTTTTTGCTTTTGCAATGCGTCGATGATCAACTCTTGTCCGCGTTCAAATATGTAGACTAGCCCTAGCAAAACGGCAAAAAAAAGCGTGAAACTCAAAAAGTAATACTCTGGGGAGAATTGTAGCAACAGTGCCTTGAACGAAGTGTCGTCGTAGAGATGATAGAAGAACAGCCCTATGCTAAACAAAAAGAGCACACTTGCCCAAAAAAAGCCCCACTTGCGCGCTGCAAAGAGTACAGCAATGGCTGGGGCCAATGCCAGCCATAGCATGTTGTCGGAATAGAGCCCTCCTGACTGCAGGATGGCTGGTACTAAGATAGCAAACCACCCTGCTGCTAAAAAATTGCCTGTAAACGCGAGGCTTCTTGTGGTCTTGAGCAAGACCAATGAAGAAATAAGTGTAATTAAAGCCCAATGAAGTGGTACATTTTTATTTTCTGGTGCAATGGTGAAGGTGAAAATGAACATGAGCACCACACTGGTAATTAGAAACAGGTGTACTTTAATTAGCGTTTCTGCCCGGCGATATTGTACTGTGTGCTCCTCTGAGTCGAGGTAGGGTGGCCTAAACCACGCCACGACATCGTCCAGCTTTTGCTTCATATGAGCGTATGTGCTATGCATGCGAATTGGTGGCACAATTGCTGAAATTTGTAGTTGATTAGTAATGCAACAAGTAGGGAACCGGACTCTTGGGGGGACGTATACTCATTACAATTTTCGCTCCAAATCAAAAGGCGAATGGGTACATCATCCCATTCGCCTAGACCCATAAATGGCTTATCGGTATCGTTACATGATTAGTAGCTCATCGTACTTTTGAATCTTTCTTGGGTATGGGCTTTATTTTGCTGAATGCTTGGTAGATTTCTTCGTACGCAAAATCTTCTTCTTGTAGGGCTTCGTCGATGGATTCTTTTAAGTGGTGGAGCATTTGTTCAATGTCGGCCAGGGTGTGGTGATTGGTCACGGTGAATCGCAGGCCTGTATTTTTTATCGGCACACTGGGATAAGTGGCAATATTGAGGTAGAACCCTCTGCGATGCATTTTTTGCACGACTTTGTAGCCCACTTGTGCTTTACTTACGCCAACGAAGAAAATAGGCGTGTGTTCAAATGCCATGAGTGGCAGTTCCAGTTCGCGTGCCAGTCGGTTGGTCTGTTCGATGCGTTGGTGTAGTCGATCCTGCAGCAAGGGTAGCTCGTCGCTCAAGTGTATGCGAGCAGATTGTACTCCTGCCCCCAACGAAGGATTGGGTATGGGGCCGGAAAAGAACATCGTACTGCCCGTATTATTGACGAAGTTGCGTAGTTCAATACTGGGAAAAATTAAAATACCCCCATATGAGCCGAAGCTTTTATGCATCGATCCAGCTACGACCATTTTTTCGTGATGGGGTACTTGAGTTAGTACGACGCCCTTGCCCTTTTCGCCATGCCAGCTCACCCCGTGGGCATCGTCAATATAGGTATAGAAGTTATCGTATTGGTCGAGCAGTTGCAATATACCATCGGTTGGGAGGGTATCGCCGAACATACTATAAACGCCATCGGCACAATACCATATATTTCGATACTGCTTGCACAGTTTCTCAAGACGCCATTCGAGATTTTCCAAGTGGCTATGGCGAATCATTTCCACATGAGTGCCTGCCGATTTGGCGATGCGCACGGCATTTTGCACGCTGGCGTGCACTTGGTGATCCAAGATGACGGCGTCTTGTACGTCGATTAGAGAAGGAATAGCTGCGATATGCCCGAGCGTTGTGGTAGGGGCAATAATGAGTGGTAGGTCGAACATTTGCTCGAGCAGGCCCTGCAAGTCTCGATAAAGGGGTGAAGACAAAAAGGCGCGGGAAGAAGAAAAGGCAGGGCCATACTTTTGGGTAGCTTCAATGGCACCTTGCTTGAGGCGAGGGTCCAGCTCTAAGCCCAAGTAGCTACACGAGCCAAAGTTTTTGACTTTTTTACCTGCTACTGTGATTTCATTGCCTTTGAGGGCTTCATCTTCTAGTATGAGATAGCCGATGGAGTTGCGTGCGCAGTAGGTGGCTTCTTTGTGTAAGTCTTGCAATAAGCGTGCGGAGCTGTGCATGGGACCTTGAGGGGTAGTGCTGTCCATAGCGTTTGTGTTTATTGTGCTTGTGAAAAAAAGTTGTGGGAAAGGATATTAGGTGTGCCGCAGAGGCAAAGAAAACCTACGTGCAGAGGTGCAGTAGGGCGAATCGGTGTGATGCTTGATGGTACAGTTCAGTACAACCACAGAAGTGGTTGTACTGTATGTCAAAAGTAAAGAAGCATTTTCGTCTGTACAACAGTGATAAAAATATTTTGGCATAACAATATGTGATTCAATGTAAATGCAATTTTGAAAAAATCTTGAAATTGTTTTTTCAATTTTTGTACGCAGTATATGCTTGGAAGGTTACAAAGTGATCCAAATTTTATTATTTCAAACAAGTAAAACAGGTGTCAAAATAAAATTATAGATGGATGGGATGGGATTTTCTTTTGATATTTTTGGGATCTAAACGTAACTTGTGCCCCGATCCGCATTTTATTAAACATGAAAGATTTATGTCGGACAAGTTGGACAAGATCGACTTGAAGATTTTGCGCATTCTCCAGGAAAACAGCAAGATCACGAACTTGGAATTATCGCGCCGCATAGGGTTGTCTCCAGCGCCTACATTAGAGCGCGTGAAGAAATTGGAAGCCAACAAAGTAATCCTCAGCTACCATGCAGAGGTTAATCCACAGGCACTTGGCCTCAATGTGATGACCTTTGTATTGGTATCGTTGGCTTGGAAGAAGGAAGATGCGCTCAATCGCTTTTTAGAAAAGATTAAGACGATTGATGAGATTGTAGAGTGCTATATCATTACGGGAGAGGCTGACTTTTTGATCAAAGTCATTTGCAAGGACATTCCCACCTACGAGCAGTTGTTGTTCCGCTTGTCGCAAATTGATGAGATTGAGCGGCTCAAGACGTTGATGACTTTATCTACGGTGAAGAATTCCAAGATTCTCCCTTACGACTACGAGTCTTGATGTAAAGTCGGTGGGCTATTGACTACTAAGCGTGAAAGGCATACATTTCTGTGGAAGATAGAAGGAGCAGGTGAAGCTGCTCCTTCGTTTGTTTTGGGCACGATGCACTTGCCTGGATTGTCGCTTTTGCCCTGTGCAGCCCGCGTGCGTCAATTGATTGAGCAATGCGAGGTATTGGCCTGTGAGCTCGACTTAAGTGCGGCATTGCCTGTGCAGCCCTTGTGGCCTGGTATTGTGCAGTGGTCGTTGCGTGCAGCTATGCCAGCAGCTCACTACGAGAAACTACGGCGCATGTTGTACAAGGCCTTTGGCGTCGACGTGCGGCAGTTCGATCATGTACCGCCGCTGTGGCTCATGGCGCTTTTATCACGGGTGGCACTGGATTTATCGGGGCGTTCGCTCGATGAGGAGTTGTGGCAGTTGGCTCAGGATCAGGGGAAAATGGTGATAGGGCTCGAGCAGCTTGAGACACAATGGGCCATTTTGCGTCAAATTCCACTGAAACAACAACTGCGTGAATTGAAGCGCATTGCACGTCATCCAGCGGGTTTTCGCAGGCGTTTGCGCAAAAGACGAGCTTTGTATTTGGCAGGTGAGATTCAATTGTTATACCGGCTAGTGCGCAAAGAGGCGGGGCGCTCCCGTCATGCCCTGATCGATGAGTACAATAAGCGAATGGCCGCATGCGCTTGGCCACTTATGCAGGGTAAGTCCGTTTTGATTGCAGTGGGTGCGGCCCATTTGCCCGGACATAATGGCTTGTTGCGCCTGTTTAAGCAGCGAGGGGCACACGTGGTGCCCTTGCCATGGCATGCGTGCGATATAGGCCCAGATGGCTAATTGACGGGTTGAGGGGAGCGTCGTTGGAATCGGGGGCTTAGCAGGTCAAGCAAGGCATTGCCTTTGCGCGATGTGTTATCTTCGCCCAACAAATACGCGAGCATCATGGCGAGGCAAGGACAATGGGAGCTGATCATTGGGTTGGAAGTACACGTACAGCTCAATACGCGAAGCAAGGCCTTTTGTGGCGATGCTACTACTTTTGGTGCACCGCCTAATACACAGACCAGTCCAGTGTCGTTGGGGCACCCAGGTACTTTGCCGCGCCTTAATGAAGCACAGGTGCGTGCTGCAGTGAAGTTGGGGCTGGCTTTGGGGAGTACCATTGCAGTGCGCACTGCGTTTGATCGCAAGAATTACTTTTACACAGATTTGCCGAAAGGCTATCAGATCACGCAAGATGCGGTTCCGATTTGTGGGGGAGGAGTGCTACCTATTAAGTTGGGGGATCAGTGGAAAGAAGTAGGCATCCATCACATTCATATGGAGGAAGATGCAGGTAAAAGTATCCACGATCAGGATCCCGAGCATTCACTTATCGATCTAAATCGGACTGGGGTGCCTTTGCTTGAGGTGGTCACGGAACCTGAGCTGCACAGTGCAGATGAGGTTGATGCTTTTATGAGTGCCATGCGCCAATTAGTGCGCTATCTGGGTATTTCGGATGGTAACATGGAACAGGGAAGCTTGCGTTGTGATGTGAATATCTCGGTTCGGCCTAAGGGAAGCACTACTTATGGTACGCGTTGTGAAGTGAAAAACCTCAACTCGATGCGCCATGCCCGACGTGCCATTGCCTATGAGGCGAGTCGGCAAATAGCACTGCTCGAGAGTGGCCAGCCGGTAGGTCGCTATACTTTGCACTTCGATGCAGCTACAGGGCGCACCTCGCCTTTGCGCGATAAAGAGGCAGCACATGACTATCGCTATTTTCCCGAGCCTGATTTGCCACCTTTAGCGTTGTCTGCTTCTTTTATCGAATCGGTACGCGCTGAGTTGCCTCCTTTGCCTAAGGCGCTATATGAATGGATGCGCATCAGTTGTGGGTTGGGCGATTATGAGGCTACTTTGCTAAGCGAACAGCTCGACACTGCGCTCTTTTTCCGTGCATTGACCCAACATACACCACACCATCACAAAGCAGCCAATTTGGTGATCAACAAAGTGCTGCCGTGGTGTAAGGCCAAGGGAATTACCCTGAGTGATTTCCCCGTGCCACAGACCAGCTTAGCCGAGCTAATAGAATTGGTTGTAGTAGGGGTGATATCGCACACTGTAGCTTGGCAAGAGTTATTCGAGTTGTTATGCGAGGCGCCACATCAGCATCCTAAAGACTTGGCCCAAGCACATGATCTGGTACAGCAAAGCGATGGGGATGCATTAAAAGCCATTGCTACAGAGGTGTTGGCGGCTTGGCCAGATAAGGTAGTTGCTTATCAGAAGGGCAAAAAGGGTTTGATAGGCTTTTTTATGGGTCAACTGATGCGCCGCATGCGGGGCAAGGCCGATCCCAAGCGGGCCAACCAAATTTTGCGTCAACTGCTTGAGAATTGCCAATGATCTAGGCATCCATTTTTCTTCATTTTTGCTATAGCTTATACTGGTTCAGTTCTGGGTACTTTTTTCTGAGCACCTCGAGCTCGGCTGCTGTATCGATGCGGAAGGGGCCAATATAGGCTACCACACGAGCATCTCCGATTCCTTGCATTGCCAAATTGTCGGCAAGTACTTGAGCTGAGGCAAAGGTCTGATACAGGCCAACCATAAATGAATATTTGGGGGAATTGCCAATTCGTTCGACCATGCGGTGGGGGTAGGAAGCCAGCAAAGGACCTTGGTACATCTGCTCCAGTTGGGCAATCTGTACGCGGAAGTGGAGGTTTTTGGTGCTGTTTTCGAAGAATATGCCTGCAGGATCACGTTGGCTTTCGGGCACTTGCACTTCTTGATATCGGAGGCGCAACGGTAGCCCCTCGATGCTGTCCAGGGCAATGTCGATGCGGCGATTGAGGCGGCGATTGGCCTCAAGGTTTTTCCCTGTCACGTCGGTACGGGCCCATGGGTACTGTTTGCCCAGGCCGATAAGGATGATTTGCTGAGGTTGGGCACCATTTTCTATCAAGTATTGCATGGCGCGTTCTGCTTGCTTGATGGCCAGAAAGATGTCGAGTGGAGCGGGAGTTGCGTCGTCGGTATGAGTAGCAAGGGCAATGCGCACTTGAGGGAAGGCTTTAGCAATGAAAGCCAGCTGGTCGAGCATTTTGAGGTTGGCAGGCGAGGTGAGTAGATCGTTAGTGCTGTAGTATAGGGGGGCAATATTGAGATCCACAATCTCATCGGAGGAGTAAAGAGCAGGGTGCTGGCCTTCACCAGTGGAGGTATTTGCTGCTATGGTTTTGATACGTGGTACGTCGAGGAATGAAGGAGGATACGATTGGCTGAGCTGTTCTTCTCGTGCCTGATCGAAGTAGGCGATGTAGATGTCTCGTTGGCCCATGCCACTTTTGCGCGAGGAGCAGAAAAAGGCACGATAGCCATCGAGGGTAAGCCGAAAGGCAGCATCGTCGCCTGCGGAGTTGATGGGAAAGCCCATGTTTTGAGGCGTGCTCCAGCTTTCTGTCAGATCGTTGTAGGTGCTGCGCAATATGTCTAGCCCACCCATGCTGCGCTGGCTATCGTTGGTGCTGAAGTACAGTGTACGGCCATCAATGGCGAGAAAGGGAGATCGTTCGTCGTAGGCTGAATTGATTGTGGGGCCCAGGTTTTTTGGGGCTGTCCATTGGCCTTGGCGATATTGGCTGATGTAGAGGTCGAGGCCGCCGTAACCGCCGGGGCGGCGGCTGGCAAATAGCAGCGTGGTATCGTTGAAGAAGAACAAGTCACAATCGCCTTCCCATGGGCGCATGGGGCCGTCGAAATGCACAGGGGTATAGTACTGTCGGGCCAGCGAGTTGCGGAAGGTGTCTACCATGATATCTCCGCTGAAGAGCGTTTGGCCGCGCCAGAAATACAGACGGCTGCCGTCGTCGCTGAAGTCGAGTGCGACTTCGTGTTGTGGGCTGTTGAGCAAATAGCTTAGTGGGGTGACGGCCGACCATTTGCCATTGAGTACAGTGGCTGAGAACATATCAGAGAAGAAGTGCCCTAGGGTGGGGTCAGGAATGCCGTCTTCGGTGCGCGCACCGCCTACATTGCCCGTGCGGATCGAGGAGAAGTAAATGCGATCGGCGTAATTGGGGCTAGGCATGGGTGCGAATTCGTCGTAAGGCGAATTGACTTCATCGCCCAGGCTTTCCACTACTGCGCGTTCGGGTTGCTCGATGAGCTGCATGCCCAAGGCACAGCGTCGGATCTCGTCTTTGACCATGTCGCGATATTCGTGATCTTTGGGGGCCAACCTGAGAAATTCTTTGTAGTAGTCGATAGCTTGTCGGAATTGGTGTTCGGCATGAGCTACCCGTGCTAAGAAGAACCATGCTTCGTGACGTGCCGCGATGTGTTGTTTAGACAGGAATAGGAGAATCTTTTTAGCTTCAGCCAAGCGGTTGAGCTGGTAAAGACAGATAGCGGCCTTAAGCTGAATTGCAAGGTCCTCGGGGTTGGCCAAAAGGTGTTGTTTAAACCCTTCGAGGGCTTCGGCATAATGGGCCGCTTCGAACAAACGTTTTGCTTGCTCGAGTCGGTAGCGATCGACTGTTTGGGCTTGGCTCGTACAAGGGGTAGAACACCACATCCCTATACAGGTGATCCATGCCAATACTGATAGGAAAAATCTTTTTGCGTATGGGCAAATACGACGATTGCGATGCATTACCTCTAATCGGTTATGTAGACTCATGTCTGTTGAAACGAAAAGAACTGCAGGGGGTTGCATCCCTGTGTGCTTAACGATATATGCCGTGGTCACATTGCCAATAGTGCCATTTCGGTTTAGGTTGGGCATTATATGTTATTATGGGCGCGTTGTAATCGGTGAATCTTGTAAGTGGCGCAATATCGCTTTTTTGCCTCATAGTGTATAGCATATGTATGCGGTGGAGGATATATCTGTAGGATGGGCTTTGAGGTCGGCTTTTATACGGTCTGAGGCTGGCCAAAACCATTGTACCTTTGCGACAGCACCATGAGAATTTATTTGGCTGTAGCCAAAACACAACAGTATGCCTATGCCCAAAAAACTGAGAAAGCTCCGTCGTAGCGTAGGTCGGAAATCGTTTCACAAAAGGCTCAAGCCGTATACGCCACCGGCTCAACCACCTTTCATCGAAAAGGAGGAAGTCTGGCCTATGCGCCTTAACAAGTATGTGGCATATTGTGGTATTGCAGCGCGCCGGCAAGCAGCTGAGTTGGTCAAGCGCGGCTTGGTACAGGTCAATGGGCAGATGGTGGATAATCCAGCACATCAGGTGCAGGCGGACGATGAAGTGAAATATAGGGGACGAGTCATCAAGCCCCAAACCCATAAAGTGTACATCCTGATGAATAAACCCAAAGGAGTAATCACTACGGTACATGACGAAAAGGGGCGCAAAACGGTAATGGACTTGTTGGGGCCACAGGTGCAGGCACGCGTGTTTCCCGTGGGGCGGCTGGATCGCGACAGCACCGGCTTGCTATTGTTGACCAATGATGGAGCGCTGGCGCAAAAGCTGATGCACCCCAGTAAGCGCGTACGCAAGGTATATCACGTGGTACTGGATAAGCCTTTAGTTGCAGCTGATCTGGATCGCATTCGCAAGGGATTGGAACTGGATGATGGCTTTATTCGAGTAGATGAAATTGATTACGTAGCAGGTAGGGGGAAGGATGAGTTGGGCATTGTCTTGCATTCGGGGCGCAATCGGATTATTCGCCGCATTTTTCAACATTTGGGCTATGAGGTGAAGAAGTTAGATCGCACCTGGTTGGCAGGCCTGGACAAGCGCGGCCTACGTCGCGGGCATTGGCGCTATTTGAGCGAGCGCGAGGTGGTGATGCTCAAGCACTTTGTCTGAAGTGCAAGTGTGGCTCAGGAAGAGCGTTGGTCATGAGGGCGATAGCGGATCACTTGTATGCGTTCCATGGTGATAAGCCCTTCTTGTAGAGCTTCATCTAGAAAGGGCATGAGTTGTTGAATGCGGGCTTCTTCATCTACGATTTCTATCACTATGGGTAAGTCTTCCGACAGACGCAGCACTTTGGCCGTGTGTAGGCGGCTGTGGGCACCATAGCCCATAATGCCGCGCCACACGGTAGCTCCTGCCAAGTTGAGTGCACGCGCTTTATGTACGATGGCTTCGTAGAGTGGCCGGCCTTCGTAGCGATCTGACTCTCCGATGAAGATGCGCAGTAAGATACCTGATTGAGCGTGCTTCATGCTTTTAACCCATTTGCTTGATGAAGTAGCGCCCCAATCCAAAACCTATGGCTACAGCCAAAAGCCCCAACACTTGGCTGCTCATGATATTGGTAAGGGCCCACCCATAATCGCGTGTACGCAGCAAGTGCAATGTCTCGAGTGAGAAAGAAGAAAAAGTGGTAAACCCACCCATGAGGCCTGTGAAGAAAAAAAGACGCCAATTGGGCGAGAGATTGCTCTGTTCGAATAAGCTCCATAGCAAGCCGATGGCAAATGACCCCACTACATTGACGAACAGGGTGCCTACTGGAAAGGTAGTGTTCATGAGGCGATGCATCCAACATGCTGCCTGATAGCGCAATGCACTACCTATAGCACCTCCAGCCATTACAAAAAGCAATCGCGTCCACATAGTCATCTCCAGGTATCGATAATTGATAGGGTGAAGCTACAGCAAACTTTGAAAAGTGCATGCCCGACAGGGGGCTTGGGGACACAGTATCTTGGTGCAAACTTGCCCAAGATTGTAGCTTAGCATAGCGGTTTTCAATTTTGTTGCGACTTCAAAATGACCAGGCGTGTTTCTGCTACTATGAGGTAAAGGCGGCAGTGACTGGCGTATTTTTGCTATATCAGGTTATTGATATGGCATTTGTTGTAGTGATATGGCTGTGCTAAGGAAAGTGCAGGTAACCGAAGCGATAGCGGCGTCGCCGTTCGCCATATAATGCCATGTCGCGGGCACCTATTTGCCGACAGATTTTGGGCCTGACCATGACGTCGGCTTGTTGTGTTGAGGTGAGCGGCCAGACGTGGGTTGTGCCGTCTTTGCGTACTTCTGTTAAGGCGACTACGGACTTCGATCCTTTAAAGGTATAACGCCGTTTGCGCTTTTGGTCGAAGTTGCGTGGGTGGTCATTGAAAATGAAATAGAAGCGGTCCTGCACGGTGGCCATGGCGTAAGAGGAAAAGTAGCCGTGATCATTGGTTGTTATTTGTCGTTTGGGGATGCGGGCAGTCCACTCCAGTGATCCGTCGGGTCGGATATTGACCACGATGATATCGTTGTAGTGATACAGGAAGTCTCGGCGTATGTTATAGCCACGGCTATAGTTTCCGTAATAGGTAGTGCGCTCTTTCACATAGTATTGTTCAGCGATCAGCACGGCTCCTCCATCGCTGCGCAATATCAGGTGATTGAGTGCATATCGATATAGTTCTGGAGCGCGGAGTGTGTTTTGCTTAGCCTGTGCTTGGCGTGCGCGCTCGCGCTTCCGCGGAGTATAATAGGGTGTGAGAAATTCTAGTGAAAAGGGGGTCGCTTGCTGGGTTAACACGCACCATTGGCTGGGTTCTATGCGCAAGTAGCAAGTGCCTTTAATATTCCCGGGTCCCTTTTCTGAGTAAAAACCTGCACAATTGATGATGCCATCTTTGCCGATTCGGAAAGTCAGGTCAGTGATGAATCGGTTGTCGAGCGAGATGGTGTATTGTTCCATGCGCTGACCATCGTCAAACCAAGCGAGGATTACGTATTGGTAGTCGGGTTGGCCAATACGTTGTTGAGCGATGTCATCTAAGAAGCGCACACCTAACAGATACACGTTGCCATGGCGGTCTACTCGGTAAGATTTTACTTTAAACTGCTCGTCGGGCCAAGGTAGGCGAACATCGCGCGCCCATCGCAGCTCGAAGTTGGGTTTGAATACGTGAAAGGCGAACTGTTCGGGCTGGCCTTTTTGGTAGGGCAGGGCGTTGTATATGAGCAGGTGGCTGCTGTCGGGCGGGATATAGTAGTTGAAATGGCCTTTACGCGTGAGTTTGGGTGCGGGGGTACGTGCTACCAGCCGCATGCTACGCGTATTCTGCCGCAAGCTGCGTCTGTGTATTTGTTGGCGGAACAAGTATACTTCCTTTTTGGCTTTGTTGTGGAAGGAAGTCAGTAGCCATAGCTTGCCACCCCAATGAAATAGCCCTTCAAAGTTTTGTATCTTGCTTTTGTATTTGAGTTCAATTGCTTGAGCGCGTTTTAAGCGCATGCGATGATCGTAGCGCTCAATCCAGTAGCGTTCAATGGCGTACAAGGCGGTCGTAGGGCGGTAGCGTAATGCCAAGAAGTCGTCTTTTGATATGTCTACGATTTGGCGCAGGCGGCTACCTCGAGGCTCTTTAAGCCGGGTGCCCCACCTGATGCGTTGTTGTTGAGCAATTGTATTTGCCGAGAGGCACATGAGCATTAGGAGCAAAAAGAGGTGGGATATGCGAGCAAGCATATTCATCTGAGATTTCGATATTTGGCGGCATTAGCAGGGTCGATACGAGTCATCACTTGGCGGAGAGTGACTTTTTCTGCAGGGGTAGCTGGCTTGAAAACTTCTACGATTTCATTGGATTTGGCATTGGCAAACATCTGGATAATCATAGCATTGGGATAGGTGCGGGCAGCTTCTGAGATGCGCTGTAGTGCTTGGAGGATGACTCCTCGGGCTGCTATGACATCTTGGTGCATCATGTCGAGGCCAAGGCGGTGATAGTCGTACCAGGCTTGCCGAAAAGTTTTCATGCGTGGATTGAGGAGGTTTTCAATGATCCAATAGCGGTTGCGGTTGCCATCAAGCGAACGCCAACCAGGATTAGAGGCTGCTATACCGGGAGGGATGGAGTTGAGAATGTCTTGGGCTTTTTGGTACCAGGGTTCACCACCAAAAGGAGCGAAGGAATCTCCGTCGAGACCGAGGATAAGGTAGGCGTAGAAGGAGAGTATGGCCGACAAGTTGTCGTTAAAGCTATTTTGGCTGTATTGCAATGGTTGAAATTGCTCGTAGGTAAAGGTGACATCTTTATCCAGATGGGAGAGTAAAGGGGTTTGATAGGTGCTGCCATAGACGGGGCGGCTTGCTTGTATCGCCAACTCGGCTTTGAAGCTAGTAGCTGAGCGTTCTTCGCTGATGGTGAGTACTACATCGACTTGGATGCGCTCTTCTTCTTCATACACTTCATCAGTCCAACGCTCATTGTTGAGAAAGTCTCGGATAGTCTGCTCGAGGGTTTCGAATACAGCAGGATCTACGAGTTGGAGTTTGGGCGTATTAATTTTAACTGATACGTTGAGTTCTTGGGCTTGCATGCCTGGAAAGAAACCTATGAGGCAGAGTGCCCAAACGATACATCGCTTCATGTGTCGCTGTTTTGCGGCTAAAATTTCTAATAAAATTTTCAAACGGGGAAATGTAGGTAGCTATGTAAGTGCAGCGCAGCAGTGGGCTTGGCATTGTGTAGGCTTATAACTCGCTTTGTGGTACATTATTGCAGGTAGGGAAGGGATATTGGCACACTTGCTTAGGCGTGGGGTAGTAGTGATTCGAGCACGTCGACGATGTCTCGGGCTACTTCTGTTTTGGGTTTGAGGGGGAAGGCATGTGTTTGTCCTTCTTTGGTGAAGATGGTGATCTTATTGGTGTCGTGCGCGAATCCTGCGCCTTTTTCTCGTAAGGAGTTGAGCACGATCATATCGAGGTTTTTCGAGCGAAGTTTTTTGAGTGCATGCTGTTGCTCGTCGTGTGTTTCGAGGGCGAAGCCCACCAGTATTTGTTTGTCGGTTTTGCGTTTGCCGAGGGTTGCGGCAATATCTGGTGTGCGCACCAACCTGAGTTCGAGGGCTTGATCTGTTTTTTTGATTTTTTGATCGGCTATTTGTGCAGGGCGATAATCGGCCACTGCAGCGGCCAATATGGCTGCGTCGGCTTTGGGGAAGTGAGCAACAGCCGTGCGGTACATTTCTTCGGCTGTTTGTACAGTATTGACGACGACGTTGGGGTGGGTAGGGCGCAAATGAGTAGGTCCGAGGATGAGCTGGACGCGCGCACCGCGGCGTGCCAGTTCATCAGCCAGGGAGATACCCATTTTTCCCGTGGCGCGATTGCCTATAAAGCGGACGGGATCAAGGGGCTCATAGGTAGGGCCTGCAGTGACCAACACGTAGCGGCCATTCAGACTTTGGCTGCTGTGGTGAAGTGCTTGTTCGAGAAAGGCAAAGATTTGTTGGGGCTCGGCCATGCGGCCAGGGCCGTGCAGTCCGCTGGCCAGTGCGCCTGTACCTACAGGTATGAGGCCTACGCCGTCGGCTTGCAGCGTAGATAGGTTGCGTCGGGTAGCGGGGTGTTGCCACATATCCAAGTCCATAGCTGGCGCCACCCATACAGGGCAGCGGGCCGACAGGTAGATGGCTGTAAGTAGATCATCGCACAGGCCGTGTGCCATGCGTGCGAGGGTATGTGCGGTGGCAGGTGCAATGACCATGGCATCGGCCCATAGGCCCAAGGCCACGTGGCTATGCCATGCACCGTGGTCGTGTATTTGCGTGAGCACCTCTTTTTGCGAAAGCGTAGCGAGTGTCAGTGGGCTGATAAAGTCGGTAGCGGTACGAGTCATCACTACTTGTACCTCTGCACCAGCCTTGATCAGTAAGCGCGTCAGTAGGGCACTTTTGTAGGCGGCAATACTGCCGGTAATGCCGAGAATGATCTTTTTGCCTTTCAAAACAGATGAACCCTTTTTTGTTATGCCTGCGCAGAAGGCATGGCTTCAATAGGGGGTGCGGCCAACTAAAGGCATTTGCGAAAGGGCATAGCCCCAATCAATGCCTGATTGGGGCTATGACAAACGGCTCATCAGGAATGCTCTTGGCGCTTGTGCTTTTTTTTGTTGGTGTAGCGCCAGTAGAGCTCATCGTTGAGAAACTCTTCAGTAGCAATGGTAGCCGGGTTGGGTAAACGCTCGTAGAAGCGCGAAATTTCAATTTGCTCTTTGTTTTCAGTGACTTCTTCGATCGTTTCGGTAGGCACACTGAATTCTTCGAGCTTGTCCATCAACTCGCGTTTGATTTGGCGCGAGAGTTGATTGGCACGCTTGGCGATGATGTTGAGGGCTTCGTAGATGTTGCCCGTTTTTTCTACCAACTGGTTGACATCGCGCGCTTTGAGATCGGGGCAAATGTGCTGCGTCTTACTTTTGATATCTGTCATTAGCAAACTGTTTTATGGTGGCTTGTGCTCGTGCTGCGATTTCGCGTACTTCATTAGCATACGCGCTATCGCTGTATTTGTTCAAAAAATCGTTGGCAAATGTGATCGTTTGGTGGAATCGTTCTTCTTGCTTTTCGTAAATGCTGTTTTCGGCCATGAGAAAAGCCGATTTGACCAGCATGTAGCGCACGCGTTCGGCATTTCTCGTCTCGGGGAAGTCTTTCAATAGGTTTTCGAAACTGACGATGGCTGCTTGATAGTCGCGCAAGTTGAAGTATAGCTGGGCTGCATCGTAGGCCTTTTGCTCGAGCTTCAAGCGCATCTGATCCATCAGCCGGTTGCATTCAGGTACGCGCGGGCTACTGGGATAGGTGTTGACAAACAGCTGAAAGGCATCGATGGCTTTCAGCGTATAGCTTTGGTCGAGTCGATAGGAAGGGGAAAGCTGGTAGAAACTATATGCTGCCATAAAATCGGCTTCTTCGCGTTTGTCGCTATGGGGGAAGGTATTGGAAAAGTTGGAGAAATAGTAGTTGGCCAATACATATCGCCCCAAGTGATAGTATGTGTACGCATATTTAAAATACAGCTCTTCCAGCTCGGGCCGCCCCCTGAACGCACTGATCACCAGCTCGAAGAGTGTTTGTGCCCGCTGCCAATCTTCAGCATCGTAGTACTCCAGAGCTTTTTGATAAATGAGTTCCGTGTCGCCACTGGCTCGGATCTGTTCAAATTCACTTTTACAGCTACTGCTGGATACAGCCACAGATATTGCCCATAGTACGTATGTCAAGAACCTGATTTTCATAGGGGTGCAAAGTTATGCTTTTTTGCTAAATGACCTGCTCTGTTGAGGCGGCAAAGATAAGCCAACGAATCGTGCCGAGCTCATTGTATTTTATTCTGGATAAAGGGTGCTGAGGGAAGCTGGATGGTTGTATGCCATGCCATCACCGAGCAAAATTGGTTGGCTCATGCTTGCCGCGTATTTTTACTTCTAACCACACGGGCTGATGATCGCTATATGCAAAATCCAGGTCGATGGTATGCACTTGCATGGGGCTGAGATTAGGCGATAGGAGATAAAAATCGATTAAAGTGACGAAGGTGGAATCAGGCTGGTAGGGATGGCGCACTTTGCGATTCGTGGGGGTAGTAGGGTCATAGGCCCATTGCCATCCGGGTGGCATAAAATCGCTTGGTAGGTTTAGCTGGGTGTATCCCTGTGTGCGTCCCGGCATAAAGTAATCGAAGGGAAAGTCGGGTGGGCATTGGTTCCAGTCGCCGCCAATGAGGACGTAGCTGCCCCGCTCGTATTCAGCAAGGCATAACTCGCGCAAAAAGTCGTTTTGCATTTTTTTGATCTGGCCATCATCGTATGCCGAGTGGTGAATGTTCATGATCACCAGGTCGGGGCCAAAGCGCGTGCGTATGCGATGTAGCGATACGCAGCGGTCGAGCTGAAAGATGCGCGTGGGCCAGGCGAAGTTGCCAGGCAATTGGAAGCGAATCGATTCGTAGGGCTGCACTTCGAGAAACGTCGCTAAGCCAGCCTCGACGGGGCCATAAGCGCGCCAGGGCTCGGCCAGCGGTAAGGGCATGTACCATACTCGGTAGTTAGTGGCAAAGAAAGCGGCATAGTTACTCAAAGTGTCAGCAATCAGTGCAAATTCATCGACCCAATGGGAGCGTCGTGCAGCTCGATCCACCTCCTGTAACAGGTAGTAATCGGCCGGATGGGCTTTGAGTGTGTGCAAAATGCCGGCCATGTTGCGCTGTAGCTGTTGGCGCGTAGGACGCACGTCGTGCCCACCACTAAAGAAATAATGCTTGCTGTCGAAAAAGAAGTCCGATTCGTGCCCTAGCCCGCCGTATCCGATGTTCCAAATCAGCGCAGTGAACGTGCTATCTTCTTGTAGGTGCTGATCTGTGGAGCGTATAGCTATCAGGGGGATGGTGTCATTTGGTTGATAGTCCGACAGCGTACCAATGACCAGTAATGCAAGTAAGTACAAGATCCATAGGCCCAATATTAGTGCTAATAGCCGGACTAAGGCATACAACCATTTCATCAAAAAGAGTAATTTTGTAAAAAAACGATTGATCCCCCTGGGTTACCCAATGAGGCGTGAAGGTAACGTGTCTCCTTATTTATTATTTAATAAGGAACAGAAATAAAACCAATTGGACCACTACATATGAATACGGATGATCCTCTTCCTACGTGGGATTTCCTCTCTGGTGAAATTCTCCTCGTTAACAAGCCTACAGGTTGGACTTCTTTTGATGTAGTCAATAAGATCCGACACAAACTACGCAAGGTACTGTCTGTGCGCAAGATCAAGGTGGGGCATGCCGGTACGCTCGATCCTATAGCTACAGGCTTACTCATCATAGCCACGGGAAAGGCTACCAAGCAGTTGCATCAGCTGCAGGGCTTGCCCAAGGAGTACGAAGGCACGTTGGTACTAGGGGCCACTACTCCTTCCTATGATGCAGAAACGGAAATCGATCAGGAATACGATTGGGCGCATATCACACTTAAACAGTTGGAAGGGGCGCGCAAGCAGTTTATCGGTCAGATTGAACAAGTGCCCCCGCTGTTTTCGGCCATTAAAGTAGACGGACAACCCCTCTACAAACGGGCTCGTCGAGGCGAACAAGTCGAAGTGCAGCCCCGCCAGGTGACGATCTACGAATTTGAACTGACGCGCCTGGCGTTGCCTGAGGTGTATTTCCGCGTAGTGTGTAGCAAAGGCACATACATACGTGCTTTAGCACATGACTTTGGGCGTGCACTTGGCAGTGGTGCCTATCTGCGTGCTTTGCGACGCACAGCAGTGGGGCCTTATCGCATTGAAAATGCGTGGCAGCTCGACACTTTGATAAATGCCCTCGACAGCTTGCGGGCTGATGCACTACCTTCCGAATACGAGCAAAAACATCGCAGTGTATGAGTGCCGCTACAACAGATGAGTATCGTACTATAGCAGCGCCGTCTGAAGGCACTTTTCGCGATCGTGGTAGTAAGTTTATCGCTTATGCCTTTCCCGTTCAGGATGAAGTGCAAGCGATGGAGCAGGTGCAATCGGTGCGCAGGGCTCACCCCAAGGCACGTCACCATTGCTTTGCTTGGCGTTTGGAACATGGGGGCGATCGATTTCGCACCAACGACGACGGAGAGCCTTCAGGTACCGCAGGGCGGCCTATACTGGGCCAAATCGACAGCTTCGGTTTGACCAATGTCGTTGTAGTAGTGGTGCGCTACTTTGGTGGAACCTTATTGGGCACTTCAGGGCTTATTCGCGCTTATCGAGCGGCTACTGCCGAGGCGTTGCACCATGCACAGATCGTAGCACGCGTGCGCGAGCAACTCGTACAGCTCACTTTCGGCTATCCATTGATGGGCCCCGTGATGCGCGCTATTGAACGTATAGGTTTATCTGTACGTACACAAAGTTTCGATCATCAAGGACAGCTGATCTTTGCCGTGCCATTGAGTCGCCTCGATGAAGTGTTGATCCATCTGAAAGCTCATGTAGCTGGTGTGCCACTCGAACAAGCCCGGCAGATACGGGAAGTGCAAGGGCTGCATATAGCACTGTTGACCGAAGCACAACGATAGCTCGTATCTTGTGTTTTCTGAAAAAGCATAAAACCCAGCACCTCATGAATTCACGGCTTAACTTAATGGCATCGCTTTTTTTACTGATTACACTATCTGCCTGCCTCAAAGACAACGTACAACTCAAGTCCTATACTCAAGATGAGTTGAGTGTATTGCGTCAGTATCTCGATTTGCCAGAGGAGGTATATAACTATGCACAGCCCCAGCTGCCCGAACACATGCAAAATGGCGGCTTTGGTGGTACGACTATTACCAACCATGGGGCTACGCTTGGGCGCGTGCTGTTTTACGATATGCACCTGTCTGCCGACAATACCCGTGCCTGTGCCTCTTGCCATGTCCAGGCACATGCTATGGCCGACGTAAGCGCACGTAGTGAAGGTGTCAATGGCAACCAGACCGATCGCAATGCACTAGCTATAGGCAATGTGCGGTTCTATTATTTCGATCGGGGCTTCTTTTGGGACGAGCGTGCCAGCAGCGTGGAAGAGCAGATACGCATGACTATCAGCAACCACAAAGAGATGGGGGTAGACTTCGAGCTGCTTGCGCAAAAACTCGAAGCTTTGCCCTACTATCCCATATTGTTTGAGAAGGCTTTTGGCTCTAGCCAAATCACTTCCGAACGCATTGCCGATGCACTAGCTCAGTACGTGCGATCTATTGTCTCAGGGCATTCAAAACTGGACTATGCCATCGAGCAAGACTTGGCCAGCAAATGGTGGGAGCTCGAATCGGCGGACTTGCCCAGCTTAACAAGCCAAGAAAACAGGGGCAAACAACTTTTCATGCAACACTGCAGCAGCTGCCACGGCAACCTCCTCTTTCTGGGTAAGCCTATTGCCAACAACGGTCTCGATATTGAGTATACTGACCAAGGAGTAGGTGCGCTTACGGGTAACCCCAGCCAATTTGGACTGTTTAAAGTGCCTTTCTTGCGCAACATCGCACTGACGGCACCTTACATGCACGACGGACGCTTTCAAACCCTGGAAGAAGTGGTGGAACACTACAACTCGGGCATCCAGCCGCATCCCAACCTCGATCCCATCTTGAAGCGTGCCGATGGTACGCCCAAGCAGTTCAACTTGAGTGAAGAAGACAAGCAAGCTCTGGTGGCTTTTCTCTACACCCTTACGGATGATTCTTTCCTCAAAGACCCAGCATTTGCCAATCCTTTTAAATAGAAGCCTTTCGGCAAATGCTATCTCTCCAAGCATCTGAGTTTTTACGGGTGCCTGGGGAGGTGAGCAGCTATTGCCCTACCAGCCACTGAGGATGTCGGAGATGGTGGTCTGTGACGCGCTGGAAGGCATGTGCCAGCTGTAATATTGTGGCTTCGTCGAGTAACTGACCGGTAAAAGTAATACTCACTGGTTTGCCATTGCGAAAGCCGGTAGGCACTACTACTGCCGGATGGCCAGTCAGGTTGGTGATGCGCAGATTAGACGAATGCCACGAAGGCGCCACATAGGCTACGATGTCGTGCTGTTCGAACAGCTGTGCCATCTCTTCGATGAGTCGCGTGCGCAAGCGATTGGCCTGTATGTAGGCTACTGCAGGAATGAAGCGCGAAGCGCGAAACACGTTGGGCCAGGCATTGCGTATCTGGCGCACCAACAGGGTATCGCGATTGGTGCGCGTCAGCTCGTCAAAGGCAGCAGCGGCTTCCGCGTCGAGCACAAAGCGGATGGGGGGCAGCTCAGGCAAGGTGATAGGTACTAGCTCTACGCCGAGCTGGCGCAATGTCTCCAATGCCAGGCTGTCATATGGCTTAAAAGGATAGGTGCGCGTGATCATGGCCGCCTCGTAGCCTACGCGCAGCCCCTCAAGTGGCTGTGTGGCATCGAAGGAAAAAGGTGCATCGTAAGTAGCTGCATCGGCTGGATCGCGACCGTGCAGCACATCGAAGACCAGCGCACAGTCTACTGCCGAGCGGCAGATGGGCCCCACTTTGTCCATGCTCCAGCTCAGAGCCATGGCGCCAGCTCTGCTCACGCGGCCAAAAGTAGGGCGTAGCCCCGTAGTGCCACATACAGTAGAGGGCGAAATGATTGATCCCAACGTTTCGGTGCCCAAGGCGAAGGGCAAGCAACCTGCTGCCACCGCCGAGGCCGAGCCGGCCGAAGAACCGCTCGAGCCCTCTTGAGGTGCCCATGGGTTGCGCGTCTTGCCACCAAACCACACATCGCCCCAAGCTAGTGCACCCATGCTGAGCTTGGCACACAGCACTGCCCCTGCCGAATCGAGCTTTTGTATTACGGTGGCGTCGTAGTCCAAGATTTGCTCTTTGTAGGGCATGGCTCCCCACGTGGTGGGATATCCCTTGGCAGCGAATAAGTCTTTGGCACCATAGGGGATGCCGTGTAAAGGCCCACGCCAAATGCCGCGTGCCAGCTCGGCGTCGGCGCGGCGCGCAGCGGCCAGTGCGCGCTCCTCAGTGAGCGTGACGACGAAGTGTAGGCTGTCGTCGTAGCGCTTGAGCCGGTCGAGGAAGAAGCGCGTCAGTGCTTCAGAGGTGATCTGACGGGTACGGATCAATTCGCTAAGTTGCATTACCGAGTAGAAAGCCAGCTCTTCGAGCTTTTCGGGTAAACGCACCTGCGGTGATGGCCCCCAATTGGGCGGTGGTGCTGCACGTGGCCATTCGAATTGGGCGGGAAATGGGCGAAATACGAGGCTGGGTGCCAACTCGTTGGGCAAAGTATGCGTGCGTAAGGATTCGTAGGCTTGTCGGTGCTGTTCGAGCTTGGGCAGCAATGAGTCGATCTCTGTTAGCTCAAACTCTAACCCCAGTATTTTGGCGGCAGCCAATACGTCTGACCGCTCGATTTGCTGGCCCAGATAGGTGGTAGCAGCCCCCATACTGAAAACGACCACCCACCACAGTGCTTTTTTCATAATCGATAGATTGTCGGGTGAAACGCGGTCTTAAAAATAGCGATCTGTGCCCACAAATTGCTGGCTTACCGCAATTTTACCTTTGCAGTGCGCACTTGCGTGCCTTGATCCGTCACAGCTGTCCATGCCAGGTAGATGCGTTTGTCCACGCGTGCCAAGATGGGAAACCCGCTTTGGCGCGAGGGATCGCTCTCGGCAAGTGCAAATAGTTCGCTCATATGACCTGAAGAGTCGAAAAAGCGAGCCATAATTTTGCCGCCAGGCGCTTCATCTTGGGCGTTGGGTACTTGTTGGAGCCAAGTAGCCATAGCACCTTGTCTATCGGGCAACCACACCACATCGACACGCCCCAAGGCCTGCCCCGTATCGAGCCGCATTGGTTCGGACCATTGGCGACCTCCGTCTGATGAGAAGGCTGCCTGTACGCGTGCTTCGTTGTCGGCCATGGTGAACCAAACGATAACTACTTGTTGGCCGTGAGCAGCCAAAGCGGGTCCATTGACGGGGCAGCCCGCGATGAGCCAGCCATCGTGATGAACCGCCAGTGGTTCGGCCCATCCTTGTGCAGTGTTGTAGCTGGTGAAGATATCTCTGATCTCCTCGGGCGAGCGGTCGCGCCAGGCGGCCAACGGCCCGGAGGACGTCCAAACAGCATCGGTTTGGCAGCAGTCGCAAGTGCGCGAATCGACAAGCGCTTCTTCGCTGAGGCGCCCTAAGCTGTCGAAGACAGCTGTGCGCACCGTCATAGGCCCACCATCGGGCGTCTGGCGGCCGTCGAGCCAAAAAGCCTGCATCTGGTTGTCGGGGCGAGGGAGTAAGGTGACAAAGCCGTGTTCGGCGGCAATACTGTCGCGATGAGGTACGAACTCGATGGGCCAGCTGTGGCCACCATCATGAGAAATAGCTATGTGGACGTCGTATTCGTAGGTGCCTTCGCCGTGCATCTGTAGCCAGTGGGCAGCCATGGTATGCCCATCAGCGAACACGGCCAGCGAGGGAAAGTCGGCCCAGTTGACAAACCAGTTGTGACCGCGGGTCACCTCGCGTGGCTGTGCCCACTGGTTTTCCGACTCGAGCTGGGTCCACATGAGGACATCGGTAGTGTCGTTGAGGTATTCGACCCACGATAGATAGAGCTGGTCGTGGTGTGCGAAGAGGTTGGGTTGGCCGCCAGCATCGGAGGGAACTGTAATGGGGGTAAGCCCTTCAAAGTGAGGGAAAGAAGGTTGTGGAGTGCAGCTAGCCAGTAGCATAGATGCTATGGTGCTTGAGATTAAACATAAGTGTCTGTACATCATTATTCTTCAATTTGGAGGTTCATCTTGGCATTTTGCAATTCGGCAAGGGCGTGCGTGTCACCAGCGGCACGCGCCTGTGCGATACCTCGATCGTACAGAGCCAGCGCTTCCTCTTTTCGTCCCTGACGGGCTACGAGGGCGGCGTAGTGGTACCACAGGCCTACGTAGTCAGGATGAGTTTTGGCCAGCTTGCTGTACCATTCCTCAGCTTTTGCGTCATTGCCGATGCGTTCGTACTCTTTGGCAATGGCAAAGAGCACAAAGGGGTCATTGGATTGTTGATCGTAGAGTGTGAGCAAGTGTTCGAGCCGATTCATGAGCGATTTGGGTTTTTGCTTGCGCAAAACGATCATTTGCCGCAGCTGCATTGGCTATGGGTATGGGTTTTGCCATAGCCCAAAAAGCTGCCATTGTAGCCGGGTATTTCGAAGTAAAAGCGCGTGCGTGGCCGATCGTAGTTGCCTATTTCGTTCATGGTGGCGGCATCGTACAGGCGGCCATTAATCATCGTGTAGCGCACGTACTCGCTGTGGTGGATGTCTTCGAGTGGGTTTTTGTCCAACACGATGAGATCGGCCAATTTACCGGGTTCCAGCGAGCCAATTTGGTGGTCCATGCCCAGGTAGCGGGCGCCATTGAGGGTGGCACAGCGCAAGGCCTCCATATTGCTCATGCCACCTTGTTGGAGCATCCACAGCTCCCAGTGGGCGCCCAACCCTTGCAGCTGGCCATGAGCCCCCAGATTGATGCGGATGCCGCGATCCAACATCTTTTTGAGCTGGCGAGAGGTGAGGATATGCCCATTTTCGTATTCCTCTTCTGGGATCATAGTGCGGTGGCGGCTGCGTGCATCGACGATCTGACGGGGTGTAAAAGTCAGCAAGCGCTCTTTCTCCCATACATTGGTGTGCTGATACCAGTAGTATTCGCCACTGATCGACCCGTAGTTGACGATGAGAGTAGGTGTATTGTGGGCGTCGGTATGTCGCCACAATTCGATGACGTCTTTGAACAGCGGCACTACAGGGATGTTGTGTTCGACGCCTGTATGACCATCTACGATCTGGGTCATGTTGTGGTAGAAAGTCGAGCCACCTTCGGGTACGACTAACATGCCCAACTCGCGTGCTGCTTGAATGACTTGCTGGCGCTGGTTGCGGCGCGGTTGGTTGTAGCTCTTGACCGAGAAGGCACCAAAGGCTTTGGTACGGCGTAGTGCTGAGCGGGCATCTTCCAGCGAGTTAATCACTGCCTTGAAGTCGCCATCAGCGCCGTAAAGGATGACGCCTGTACTGAAGAGGCGAGGTCCTACCATGTGACCTGCTTTAATCATTTCGCTTTGGCTAAAAATCATCTCAGAGTTAGAAGATGGGTCGTGTGCAGTAGTGACGCCATAGGCCAGATTAGCATAGTATTCCCATTGTTTTTGTGGGCTGAGGCCATAGCGGAAGTTGCCCACGTGGGCGTGTACATCGACTAGGCCAGGCATGATGGTTTTACCCGTGCAATTGATGATAGTAGCGCGCTTGGGAATGCGCACTTTTTCAGTGGGCCCCACCGCCACAATGCGGTTGCCTTCAACAACGAGCGTGCCTTCTTCGATGATTTCATCGCCGCGCATGGTGATGATGTGCGCGTGGGTAAAAGCAATGATGCCTTCAGGTTGGTCGGCAGGCAATATCAGGTGAACTTTGAGGCCGGTGCTGTCCATGGGGGGTACTGTGTCGCGTGCTCCTTGCAAGAAGCGGAAGCGCTCGCTGAGCTCGTCGTTAAAGTATTCGTTGCCCAGCGTCCAAAATAGCTTGCGGCTATCGGCTGACCAGTGGATGTTGTATCCGGCATCTCGTGCTACTTGTGCGATGGGTACGGCTTTGCTCTTTGACGACAGCTCGATGGGGTGCCCCGTTTTGGGAAATGGTGCCACATAGACCTTGTACAGTTCGGACCAGGCGATCCACTGGTTGTCGGGGCTGATAACAAAGCGCTGGGCGTATTTGCCTTGTGCGTGTTTGCGCTTATCGCTACCATCTAGCTTGACGCTGTAATACGATTTGGTGAGCTTGCCAAACAGATAGCCTCCGGTCTGGTAGAATATGCGTTGACCGTCGGCACTAAACACAGGCCAGATGCCTTCTTCGCTCACCAATTTTGGGCTACCTCCTTCGACAGGTATGATGTAGATGCCTGGGTGCTCGCAGTAGGTATATCCTTGATGGGCATTGCCTCTTTCTTTTTGGTAGACAAGCCATTTGCCGTCAGGTGAGAAAGCAGGTGTGCGAAAGATACCCTTCTCAGTAGTGAGCTTGCGGGTGTGGCCTGTTGTCCAGTCCATCAGCATGATGGCGCCGGTGTGTTCGTCGTTCCAGGTGACGTAGGCTAATGTTTTGCCATCAGGCGAAAAGGCGGGCTCAAACTCCAGATCAGTACCATGGGTGAGGCGCTGGGGCTGGCCATCGGGTAGATGTTTTTTCCACAGATATCCCGCTGCGTTGAACACAATCCATTGCTGGTCGGGAGAGGTGATGAGGTGGCGCAATACGTGCACTTCGAACGAGTCTCGGAAGGCATCGTTGCGGAAGCGCAGCGTCTGGGCTACTTGGGTGCGCACATCGACTTCAAAGGGGATGAGTTCATCTTTGCCGGTAGCCACCTCGATTTTGTGCAGCTTGCCATCCGACCAGATCACGATGTGCTGGCCGTCGGGTGTCCAGTCGAAGCCGGGAAAGGTGCCAAAGATAGCCCATGCCTCTTGTTGGTCTTTACTGAGGCGATCGTACACAGGCGTTTGTATGCCACTATATAGGTCATGTACGAACAGGACGGTGCGAGTGCGCACGCGGCGGATAAAGGCGAGCTTCTTGCCGTCAGGCGAGATCTGGGGGCGGCTAGCACTGCCCGGGCCCGTGATGATGTTTTTCACTTCACCTTTTTGCCGATCGTAGCGGCGCACTACGTAGATCTGTTTGTTGGGGTTTTTGTTGTATTGAAAGTGGCCGCCTGGATACATGTCTTCGCTGAAGTAGATATAGCGGCCATCTGGGTTGACAGTGGGCTCATTGACATCCTGTTGGTCGTTTTTGCGCTTGGTGAGCTGCAGTCCACTCCCTCCGCTGATGTGGTATAACCAAATTTCGCCAGCACCGAGCGAGCGCGTCGAGGTGAAGTGTTTGCGTGCCACGAAGTACTGGCCGTCAGGCATCCATTCGGCATTGTTCAACAGCCGAAAATCTTCGCGAGTTACTTGGCGGGGTTGGCTGCCGTCGGCATTCATCACCCAGATATTGTCGGCACCACCAGCGTCGCTGGTGAAGAGGATTTTAGTGCCATCGGGCGAGAAGCGAGGCTGTACTTCCCAGGCGATGCCAGTGCGTAAGGGCGTCGCTTTACCGCCAGTTATGGGCATGGTGTAGATATCACCCAACAAGTCGAAGACTAGTGTTTGCCCATCAGGACTGACGTCCACATTCATCCAGGTGCCTTCGTCGGTGGTAAAGGCTACTTTTTTCCAGTTCCAGCCTTCACCGGGTGGGTTGGTGATGTCCCATTCTTGTGCTTTGTCGCTTTGTGCGCTAAGTGCAGCAAGATGTAATAATATGAGTGCTAGGAGCAGAAATGTGCGATTCATACAGGATTTAGTTTTAAATGGTCGGATCGGGTGATAGCGCCTTGTCCGGGCGAAGGTAACATGGATTGTGAAAGAATCCATTACGAGGCGATTTCCAACAGGCGTGCTTCCCAGGGGCGTAGTTCATCGCGTGCATCGGGTGGCATGGGATAGTTGCCCAAGAGCCATCGGTACTCAGCAGGTACTAAGTCGGCTACTTCGCAAGGCGTACTGCTAAAGTTGAGCAGCACCAGATAGTGCCCATCGGCATCGGCGCGCTCGTAGGCAAAGAGCTGTGCGTCGTGAGCGCGCAAAGGCAGGTAGTCTCCGTAGATAAGTGTGGGGTGGCTCTTGCGCAAGGCGAGCAGGTGGCGGTAGTAGTGAAAGATGGAATCGGAATCGGCTAGGGCCTTTTGCGCATTGAGGGTAGGGTAGTTTTCATGAACTTTGATCCATGGCGTGCCAGTGGTAAAGCCTGCGGCATGGGCATCAGACCACTGCATGGGCGTGCGCGCATTGTCGCGGCCATTGACTGCTGCGGCTTGTAGAAAGGCATCCAACGTGCCGCCCTGTTGCTGCCAGGCTTTCCACGCATTGTGAGCTTCGATGTCGCGCAACTCGTCGAGGCTATGCCAGGTAGCGTTGGTCATGCCCAGCTCGCTACCTTGATAGATACAGGGCGTGCCACGCATGGTGAGCAAGAGCGTAGCCAGAAGTTTGGCGGAAGCTTGATGGTAGGCACCGTCGTCGCCAAAGCGCGATACCATGCGCGGAAAATCGTGATTGTCCAGTACGATGTTGATCCATCCCTGTTGGCCGATGGCTTGGTCCCAGCGATGGAATATGGCCTTGAAATCGGTCAGTTGCCATTGTATGGGATCAAAACGGCCGCCGGGCCCGAAATTGAGAAACATATGGTCGAAGTGGTAGAGTAGGTGCAGCTCATGCCGATCTTGGCCGACGTAGTCGAGACAATTTTTCGGGCTGATACCAATGCCTTCACCCAACGCCAACGCATCGTAATGGGCGAATACTTCCCGATGCATTTCCTGCAGATATTCGTGTACGTGCGGACCATTGGCATATACTTCGCAAATAGTGCGCATCAGGTCATTGGCATCGCCATTTGGCCAGTCGGTACGCTTGGATATGAGCGGGATAACGTCGAGCCGAAAGCCATCCACGCCTTTGTCGAGCCAAAAGCGCATCGTGCGAAATATTTCGCGGCGGACCTGGGGGTTTTCCCAATTCAGGTCGGGCTGCTTGCGCGAAAAAAGATGTAGATAGTACTCGTCGGTTAGGGGATCGTGTTGCCAGGCACTACCACCGAAAAACGACTGCCAGTTGTTGGGTGGAGTAGGCTGCCAGAAGTAGAAATTGCGATAGGGATTGTCTTTGCTGCTACGGCTATGGACAAACCAGGGGTGTTCATCGGAGGTGTGGTTGACCACGATATCGAGCAATACTTTTAGCCCGCATTGGTGCGCTTCGTGCAAAAGGCGCTCGAAGTCGGCCATAGTGCCGTATTCGGGCAAGATTTGCCGATAGTCAGAGATATCGTAGCCGTTGTCGTCGTTAGGCGATTGGAAAATGGGGCTGAGCCATAATACATCGACGCCCAGATAGACTAGGTAGTCCAGTTGGCTGATGATGCCTGGCAGGTCACCAATGCCATCACCGTTGCTATCCATAAAGCTGCGCGGATAGATCTGGTAGATCACGGCTTCTTTCCACCACGTGCGGTTCATCATTTCGTTTTCTGCTACACGATTTGCTGGAAAGCGAAAATGATAAAATTGAATAAAATGTGAGTTGGAGTCAAAAATTTAGGTTGATCACATTTGAGCAATGTGTCATATTGTGGGCGCCTGTACGCTGACTGAAGGTGTAGTTTGAAAGTCAGATTAGGGCACAGTCAGATGGCAAGCGAGTGTGTCGTCTATTGCTCATATGCCCGACGTACTCATTGCTTTGTTCGCTTTTGTTGTTGGTGGTGATGGTGTGTTTGGTATTGATTGTCAAATTGTAGTGTGATTTTGTGCTAAACGATTAGGCGCAAATCACGTGGCGTTTAGTTAATTAATGTAAAGTGTGACTGTTTTGACATATTTCTTGTGTTTTAACTATTCGACAGATTATTGTCTCGGCAAAATTGTGACAGAATTGTTCACGGTAAATAACTTATATACAACCTATTAAATATAGGTGTCAAAGCTTTTCAGGGCAAGTTGAGTACAAAGTGTGTCACTTGTGTCACTATTTTGACGCGTAAATAAGTGGTTTCTTTTTTTTTGTATTTTCTTTTCTTGTTGATCATCAGTTGATTACATGTGGTATTGGTATGATGAAGGAGAAAGTTGTGGCCTTCAGGGCATGGCTTTTGGCCCTTAAGAGGCAAATGCAAACGGCATGGCAGCAGCTTTGAAAATGTTGGTTTGGGATGTAGATGGTACGATAGCGGACACGGAGCGCTATGGACATCTACCAGCAGCCAACGAGGCGATGGCACAATTAGGACTCGACATCGAATGGAGCTGGGCAGAATTTCGCCGCATGATTGGTACTATTCCTGGTAATGCCAACCGTTTGCGCCATGCACTGACCGAACGCGGTATGGGTGCCCGAGATATTGAAGAATACGTCAAGCGTTTTGAACCGCTGAAAAGAGAGCTGTATATCAACAAGTACTTGTATCGTGTAAAGCTGAGAGCTGGCGTGCGCGCATTGGTCGAGCAAGTGGTAAAGAGTGGCCTTCGGCTAGCTATCATTTCTACATCGTATGAGTCGCAGATTGAGGCTTTGCTACAGGCGCTTTTGGCGGAGTTTCGCGAGCATTTTGAATACGTACTGGGTAAAGAGCACGGTTCGAAGACTAGGAGCAACGGCTTACTGCATCGGATGCTATTGGAGCGTACGGCTCTACTACCAAAAGAATTGATGATGATAGAAGATGCTGCTGACGGGCTGGAGGCAGCTGTAACCGCCCAAATACCAACGCTTGTGTGCTACAACGACTATACCAAAGGACATGACTTCCGTACCGCCTTGGCGGTAGTTCCTACACTCGAATCAATGACGCTGGACCAATTATTTACATTTCATCAAACCACTCAACAATTGTAAACATGGCCAAGAACAATGGAAAAAACACCACGCACTTCGAAGCCGGTGTGAAAGATTATAGCGCTGCTGGCCGGCATTATTACAGCCCAGGTTATGAGCCCAAGGATACAGAAGTGCTTGCCGCTTTTCGCATTACACCACAACCCGGTGTGCCTTTTGAGGAGGCCGCTGCTGCAGTAGCAGCCGAGTCATCTTCAGGTACTTGGACTACTGTGTGGTCGGATCATTTAGTAGATGGTGCTCGTTATGCGGGGCGAACGTATCACATTGAGACGATTCCCGACCGCGATGATCAGTTTATTGCTTATATCGCTTACCCACTAGATCTGTTTGAGGAAGGCTCGATGCCCAACTTGATGTCTTCGATTGTAGGTAATGTATTTGGCTTTAAGGCCATTCGTGCTTTGCGCCTTGAAGATCTCCGCATTCCTCCTGTATTGCTCAAGACCTTTCAGGGGCCGCCGCATGGTATCCAGAGCGAGCGTGACCGCCTCAACAAATACGGGCGTCCTTTTTTGGGAGCTACGATGAAGCCCAAATTAGGTCTGAGTGGAAAGAACTATGGCCGCGTTGTTTATGAAGCTCTGAAGGGAGGTCTGGACTTTACCAAGGACGACGAAAACATTACCTCACAGCCCTTCATGCGCTGGACGGATCGCTATCTGTTCGTTATGGAAGCAGTGAACAAGGCAGAAGCTGAAACTGGTGAGCGCAAAGGACACTACCTCAACGTGACGGCTGGCGACATGGAAGAGATGTACAAGCGGGCTGAATTTGCTAAGCAGCTGGGCAGTCGTATCATTATGGTAGACTATCTGACGGTGGGCTTCACGGCCTTTGCTTCGCTATCGAAGTGGTGCCGCGATAATGGTATGTTGTTGCATGCTCACCGTGCCATGCATGCAGTTATTGATCGCCAGCCCAATCACGGCATTCACTGGCGCGTATTGGCCAAGTGGTGTCGCATCGTAGGTGCCGATCATGTACATAACGGAACGGTTGTCGGCAAGCTCGAAGGCGATCGTGCAGCTACCTTGGGTACCAATGATTTGTTGCGCGAAAATTACGTCAAGCGAGATCTGTCTCGAGGTATTTACTTTGATCAAGATTGGGTGAGTATGCCAGCAGTTATGCCTGTGGCATCGGGTGGCATCCACGTATGGCACATGCCCGAGCTGGTCAACATCTTTGGCGACGATGTCGTCTTGCAGTTCGGTGGTGGTACGCTGGGGCACCCATGGGGTAGCGAAGCTGGTGCTACAGCTAACCGCGTTGCACTTGAAGCTTGCATCAAAGCACGCAATGAAGGGCGCGACTTGCTGCGTGAGGGAGGCAACATTTTGCGCGAAGCGGCCAAGCATTCGCCCGAGCTCGACATGGCACTGCAAACTTGGAAGGAGATCAAGTTTGAGTTCGATACTGTCGATAAGCTTTAATAATGCAGTGTAAAGAATAAAGTAAAGATCGGATCGGATTTCCTAAATGCCTTGTCTATGCGCGGAGGTAGGTTAGCTACTACTTGATTTCATGGCAAGGCCAAGGGGGCAGGCAACCTGAAACAGAAATCTTTCAATATCATCAAAAGGATTTGGTTGGTTCGTTTTGGTTTCCTGTTCATCAGCCACGCTCGTCTCAGGACCTGCCCCTTTTTTCAAAAACCCAACCTCCTTTTGTGTCAAAAAAAAGTGAATTATGTATACCGAAACATTTTCCTATCTGCCTCAGATGACTGAAGAGGAGATTCGCAAGCAGGTAGATTACATCATCGAAAAGGGGTATATACCCGGTATTGAATACACTTATAAGCTGGGACCCAAAAACTCTTATTGGAACTTTTGGAAGCTTCCCTTCTTTGTCGAGCGCAACGCCGACACAGTGATGAATGAGTTGGGAGTTTGCCGGCAAAAGCATCCCAATGCCTGGATCAAGATAACGGGATATGACAACAAAAGACAATGCCAGGTACTAGCCTTTGTGGTACATACACCTCAGAACTGAGACACTACCCAATTGATTTTGCGTGGCTTTGCTTTTTGCTCCAAAATACCACGTGGACTAATATAGTTGCTCATTCTGCTTTGCCCATTCGGTGTCTGAGCCTCCCCTTAGTGGAGGTCAGGCACATGGGGCGGAAGGTAGAGTCGTGCGCTGTATCTCACCAAAACAAGTAAAAAGGTAGCATTTCACGTAAACGTAGTTACTGCCCAATAGGCTTGGACTGCCTAGCAAGCAGTCGTATTCTTTTCGTCCGTCAAATAGAGAACAATGGACAAGAAGTGCATTCTTTTAGGCATCGTTGGTGATAGTGCTACGGGCAAGACTACTCTGACCCGTGGAATTGTCAATTTGTTAGGGCCCGAAAATGTCACGGCAATTTGTACTGACGACTATCACAAATACAATCGAAAGCAGCGCAAGGAGCTGGGGATTACCGCTTTGCACCCAGACTGTAATTACATCGACATCATGGAGCAACATCTGCACGATTTGCGCGCTGGCCGGCCTATTCTCAAACCCAATTACAATCATTCCACGGGTGATTTCGACCCACCTACTTACATTAAGCCTGCTAGATTCGTCATTGTAGAAGGGTTGTTAGGATATCACACGCGCATTTTACGCGATCAGTTTGACGTCAAAGTATATTTGGACCCCCCCGAGTCCTTGCGCCGGCAGTGGAAAGTGCAACGCGATACGAGCAAACGGGGCTATACTCCGGAGCAAGTTTTAGCTGCATTGGATGCGCGAGAAGCTGACTCAGAGGCATTTATCCGGCCGCAGAAGAAATATGCCGACATCGTCGTGCGCTTTTACCCCAAGCAAAAGGCAAGTGTCGACGATCGCCTCAACGCAAAAATAGGACTGAGCCCTACACGGCCCTGTGAACGACTCAGTGCCATCATAGAGCAAATCGCGGATGAGTTCAAAGATTACCCCTGTGAGCGCAGTAGTGGTACGCCTTGCCTGCACATGTCGTTAGAGAAATGGAATGGGCGGCCCTTTGAGGTGATAGACATACATGGCGAAATTGACGAAAAGCAGACAGAGGTGCTGAAGATGCGCCTGGGCAACTTGATTCGCGAACGCAATTTTGACCTCAACTTGGACGAAGTAGGGCTTTTTCAAAAAGGAGACGAAACGCTCATTTCATATCCTTTGGCTTTGGCCCAGTTGGTCATTTCCTATTTCATGATTAATAGCATGGATGTGCGTATGCGTACCTCGATGGCTACCTCTGCCTGAGCGATCTACTTTGTTTGCGCACTACACTACTACCAAATGAAAAGACATGGTTCAGATTCAGAACACTCAACCTTCTCAGGCGGTACGCAAGCCGTTTCGCCAACTCGATGCCGATACGCTTGCCCTTTTGGCCAATACCATTAGAGGTCTGGCCATGGATGCAGTGCAGCAGGCCAATTCAGGCCACCCGGGCATGCCTATGGGCATGGCTGATGTAGCTGCCGTGCTTTGGGGAGAATGGCTGCGCCACAACCCTGTCAACCCCGATTGGTTCAATCGCGATCGCTTTGTGTTGTCGGGGGGGCATGGCAGCATGTTGATCTATAGTTTGCTCCATCTCTTTGGTTACGACTTGCCGCTCGAAGAGCTCAAGCAGTTCAGGCAATGGGGCAGCCGCACGCCGGGCCATCCGGAAAACTTTGTGACCAAAGGCGTAGAGACCACTACAGGCCCTTTGGGTCAGGGCATTGCCAATGCCGTAGGTATGGCTATTGCCGAACGGCATTTAGCTGCGCGTTACAACTTGCCTCAACTGCCTTTGTGCGATCATTACACCTATGTGTTCGCAGGTGATGGCGACATGGAGGAAGGCATCAGCCATGAGGCTTGCTCGTTGGCCGGCCACTTGAGGCTGGGGCGGCTTATCGTTCTGTACGACGACAACAACATCACGATTGATGGTCATACGGACTTATCATTTAGTGAAGATGTGCGCTTGCGCTTCGAGGCCTATGGCTGGCAGGTGCTTAGCGTCAATGGGCACGACTTTCGGAGTATCCGCCAAGTACTGAAAGCTGCACATGCCGATACCCAGCGTCCTACGCTGATAGCTTGCCGCACCGTTATTGGTCAAGGCAGCCCCAACAAAGCCAATACACACGAAGTGCATGGAGCGCCTCTTGGCGAAGAGGAAGTGGTGTTAGCCAAGCGCAATTTGGGTTTGCCCGAAGAGCAGACTTTTTATGTGCCTAAGTCCATTACTCAAGCCATTACCCAGGAAGCGCGGGTGTGGGGCAAAAAGTGGGAGCATCAATGGGAAAAAGTTGCCGAACAGGTACAGCACCAGGATCCAGACTTGTGGGCCGAATTTTCTGATAGACTCAATGGTGTAGTGCCTGCCCGTGCTTTGGATATACCTGCTATATCGGTAGGTAAACCCATTGCTACGCGTGCAGCTTCCGGTCAGGTACTCAATCATCTGGCACCTCTTGTACCTCAGCTCATGGGAGGCTCGGCCGATTTGACGCCTTCCAATAACACATTCCCTAAAGGAGAAACTGCTTTTTCTGCCACCAACCCCACAGGGCGATATATTCACTATGGTGTGCGTGAACATGCCATGGGGGCCATTATGAATGGGATGGCATTACATGGGGGCATTTTGCCTTATGCGGGCACTTTCTTTGTGTTCACGGACTACATGCGCCCTGCCATGCGAATGGCTGCCCTGATGAAGCTGCCCGTCATCTATGTGCTGACGCACGACAGCATTGGGTTGGGTGAGGATGGCCCGACTCATCAGCCTGTTGAGCATTTGAGCTCATTGCGTGCCATGCCGCATATGACCGTGATTCGACCGATGGATGCAGCTGAAACAGCAGTAGCTTGGCGCGTGGCCTTGACTCATAAAGATGGGCCGGTAGCTTTAGTGCTCAGCCGGCAGAAGCTGCCCAATCCCGATCGCCAGGCCGAAGGATTGGCCCCTGCCAGTGGGCTCGAGCGGGGAGGATACGTGTTATGCGAAGATAAAGGCTTTGATACCATCATTATAGCTACTGGTTCGGAAGTAGCCTTGGCCTTATCGGCCAAAAAGCAACTCAATGACAAAGGTGTAAACGTGCGCATCGTGTCGATGCCTAGTGTAGAGCTTTTTGAGGCCCAGCCCGAGGAATATCAAGAACAAGTGCTACCTACTGCTATTACGCGGAGGGTAGCAGTGGAGGCAGGTGCCACGTTATCGTGGTATCCGTGGGTAGGCTGTAAAGGCAAGATTGTAGGGTTGGATCGCTTTGGCGCCTCGGCACCTGGTCAAGTCCTATTTGAAAAGCTCGGCCTTACTGCTTCAGCTGTAGTGGAAGCTGTACAGGCGTTATGAGTTTCTGATCCGTTTTATTGCATTCACTAAAAAAAGCGCTGCAAAATGATTGTCACTACTGCAGACTTGTTCAAAGTAGCTTATGGCAAATTTGCCGTAGGCGCATACAATATCAACAACATGGAGCAAGCTTTGGGCTTGTTCGAAGGGCATGCTCGTGCTGAAGCGCCCTTTATCATTCAGATTTCGCGAGGTGCTCGGGCCTATGCGGGCGTGAAGATGTTGGAGAACATCATTAAGGCTGCCGAAGAGATGTATCCCGAGGCCATCTTTGCCGTTCATCTCGATCACGGCACAGAAGAGGTGTGCTATGAGTGCATCGACAGTGGTTTTTATAGCTCGGTTATGATCGATGCTTCACATGAGCCTTTTGAAGAAAATATTGCCATCACGCGCAGGGTCGTGGAGCGCGCGCACGCCAAGGGAGTGAGTGTAGAAGCAGAATTGGGCATGTTAGGGGGTGTAGAAGAAGACATCGAGGTGGATGAAAAGCATGCCATGCTGACCGACCCCGACGAGGCTAAAGAATTTGTCACGCGTACGGGTTGTGACTCCTTGGCGGTCGCTATTGGTACCAGTCATGGTGCCTACAAGTTCAAGGGCAACCAATCTTTGCATTTTGATCGCATTGCTGCTATCCAGCAGCGATTGCCGGGCTTCCCACTGGTCATGCATGGATCCAGTTCGGTCCCTCCAGAGGAGGTGCGCCGCATCAATGAGGCTGGTGGAAAATTAGATCCATCTGCACGCGGTGTCGATGCCAATGAGTTTGCCAAAGCAATTCCCTTGGGCGTCACTAAAGTCAATATTGATACAGATGGTCGCTTGGTATGGATGCGGGTGCATCGCGAGCATTTCCGCGACCATCCTGAAAACTTCGACTTCCGCAAGCCCGGCAAAGTATTCATCGACGAGTATGCCAAGTTTATTGAGCACAAATCGGAGAAGCTGCTCAGTAAGGGTAAATTACAGATGGTACGCGAAGCACTTGCCAAACAAGCGGTGTGAGTTTTCTGGTAGGTAGTGATAGATCACTACTTATTTCCCCCTTTTTTCCTACACGAGTGGTTGAAAGTGAGTGCTTTTGCCAAAAGGCCTAACCAATTTTTGCTTTTATGAAAGATCAGGTACAGGTAGCTCAACCAGATAGAAACTTGGCCATGGAACTGGTACGCGTCACAGAAGCTGCAGCCATTTCGGCAGCTCGCTTTATGGGGCGCGGTGATAAAGACGGCGGAGACCGAGCTGCGGTCAATGCCATGCGCGCCTTTCTGAAGACTGTGGACATGGATGGCGTAGTAGTCATCGGTGAAGGCGAAAAGGACGAAGCACCTATGCTTTACAATGGCGAGCGTGTGGGCTCGGGTCGTGGCCCAAAAGTCGATATCGCCGTGGATCCCGTAGAAGGAACGCGATTGTTGGCCTATGGGCGACCCAACTCCATTGCCGTGATTGGCGCAGCGGAAGCGGGCAGTATGTGGCGGCCAGGAAACTCCTTTTACATGGACAAGCTAGTAGTAGAGCCCGCTGCACGTGAGGCCATTGATATCAACGATACGCCTACGCATAACCTTCAGCGTATTGCCGAGGCCTTAGGCCGAAAAGTGGAAGATCTTACGGTTTTTGTGTTGGACAAGCCTCGCCACCAAGCGCTTATCGCGGAAATTCGGCGGGCAGGTGCGCGCATTACCCTGCATACCGATGGCGATGTCATGGGTGCCCTTATGGCTGCCATACCAGGTACGGGCGTGGATGTGTTGATGGGTATAGGCGGCACACCTGAAGGTGTGTTGGCTGCTTGTGCTGTCAAGGCTTTAGGTGGAGGCATGCAGGGCAAACGCGCACCCCAAAAAGACATAGAGAAAGAGCGATTAGCAGCCGATGGGGTCGATTTAGATGAAGTGCTCACACTCGACGACCTGGTGCGCTCAGATAATACCTTCTTTGCCGCCACAGCCATCACTGAGGGCAGCTTCTTAGAAGGGGTGCGCTTCGATCAAGGGCGGGGGATCGTCACCACTGAGAGTGTGGTGATCCGCTCGCGATCGGGATCTATGCGCTATATCAAAGGAGTGCATCAGTTCAAGCGAAAATTTGATTTTGAAAAAATAGACAGAGAGGCCGCTGCCTTGGCTCAGCAGTAACCTTGATATGTGGCAGCAGCTTTCGCAAAAAAAGGCTTATGTATCAGATTGCACCTTCGTTACTTTCCGCCGACTTTGTCAACCTGGAGCGCGACATACGCATGGTGGAGCAAGCCGGAGCCCATATGTTGCACATCGACGTGATGGATGGCCGTTTTGTGCCCAATATTACCATCGGTGTGCCGGTGGTGCGAGCCATTAAGCGCGTGGCGACTACGCCTTGCGATGTGCACCTGATGATTGTAGAGCCAGAAAAATTTATAGATGCTTTTTGCAATGCGGGGGCCGACATTCTCACTGTTCATGTGGAAGCCACGCCCCACGTCCATCGCGCCCTGCAAGCCATTCGCCAAAGAGGCGTCAAAGCGGGCCTTGCACTCAATCCACACACACCGCTGTCGGTGCTCGACGAGCTATGGAGTGATGTCGATCTCATTCTCATCATGTCGGTCAATCCAGGATTTGGCGGTCAGGCTTTTATTGAGCAGACACTTGACAAACTGCAGCGCCTGCGGCAAATGCTCGAGTCAAGGGGCTTAGCCGATAAAGTGATGGTAGAAGTAGATGGAGGTGTGAAACTCGACAACATCGATCAGGTTGCTGCAGCGGGTGCCAACGTATTGGTTTCTGGATCGGGTATATTCAAAGCAGCGCATCCGCCGCAGATGATTCGCGATATGAACGACAAGCTCAAGGCACTACATCCATCGCAAGCGGTGCCTTGATAGCGATGAAAATACATGGCATGGACTTTTATTTGGTAGGGCTGCAAGTCGGAAATGCCATTTCCACTTGCAAACGCAAGGGCCTCACAGAAAGCTGTGGGGTCTTTTTTTGTCCATTGAGGCGTGTTGGGGGGCCACATTGTCGGTAAGCAGTATTGATACAATGCATATTTGTGTTCAGCATAGATAAATCGAGCGGTGTATGCCTTTCAGCATTCACGAACAGAGGAGTAATACCCAACCTTTTTCGGAACGGAAAAAAGCACAGAGGTAGGAACAATGGGGCATATGGCTGCCCACGAAAGAGGCATTAGTTGGCGACAGGAGCTAATTGGAGCACCTCGCGCAAATCGTCAATTACCCAGTCCGCGCCAGCTTGGCGCAACAGCTTGGCAGGTCGATAGCCATAAGTGACGGCGCAAGTATGAATGCCTGCTGCATGTCCGGCTTCGATGTCGTGAGTCGAATCACCGATGATGATGGCGTGTTGGGGAGACACGTTGAGTTGCTCGAGAATGAGCTTGATAGCATCTGGAGCTGGCTTGAGGCGATAGCGTTCGGGTTGTGCGCCCAACACGATATCGAAGTAAGGTGCCAAACCCAATGCCTTGATAATGCCTTTTGTGAAATCGTGGTGCTTGTTGGAACACACAGCCTTATGGGCCCACGAGAGTGCTTCGAGCACTTCGACTACGCCTTCGTAAGGCCGCGTTTTACGCGTGTAGTGCTTGTGATAGTAGGCGTCGAAGTGGCGTCTGGATTGTGCCACTAGTTGGGGATCGTCGGTGCACAACACGCGCTCCAGCAGCCGTGTAATACCTTCACCCAGTAGGGCTGGCATTTGGCTAATGTCGATCAGGGGGCGCCCCAGTTGGCTGAGGGCATGATTGACGGCATCGCACAGGTCATATTGCGAATTGACTAGTGTGCCGTCCAGGTCGAAAATGTACAGCTCAAAGTTCTTCATACGTACTTTTATTAATTTGATGTTTTTCCATAAGCCGATAAAAAGATCGACGTGGCATGCGTGCCATGCGCGCCGCTTTGCTGATATTGCCTTTTGCTTCGCGTAGATAGTACTGGATGGCCTGCACTTCAAACTGGGCCAACACGCGCTCGCGCGCCGGTATGAGCCCTTTGTCCAGCTGCCAGCTGTGTTGCTTGCTTTGCAAGTTGTGGGGTAAGTGTTCGGGCTCGATTTGGGTGCCTTTGCACAAGATCACAGCCCGTTCGATGATGCTCTGTAACTCGCGCAAATTGCCCGGATAGTCGTACTGCATAAGGCATGATATGGCTGCCTGACTAATGGATCCCACCTTTTTGTTGATGCGCATTTCTGCCTGCTTGAGAAAGTGATAGGCCAATAGTGGTAAGTCTTCTTTTCTTTCGCGTAGGGGGGGCAAGTGAATGACAAAAGAGTTGAGCCGGTAGTACAAGTCGGCTCGGAACTTTTCTTCTTTGATCATCTGTTCCAGATTGCGATTGGTGGCAGCGATGATGCGGGCGCGCACAGTACGCGTCTCTGTACTGCCTACAGGTCGGATTTCGCCAAACTGTAGAAAGCGCAGCATTTTTACTTGCATCTCGGGGGTGATGTCGCCAATTTCATCTAAGAAAATCGTGCCGCCATCGCCTTTTTCCAGAAGGCCTGGCTTGTCTTTTACCGCGCCAGTAAAGGCTCCCTTTTTGTAGCCAAACAGTTCGCTTTCCAGTAGATGGGGTGCAAAGGCAGTACAGTTGATTTTGAGAAAGGGCTTGTGCTTAAGGTGACTCAGCTGCTGAATAGTGCGGGCAATCATTTCTTTGCCCGTACCCGTCTCGCCTGTGATCAAGACTGTGGCTGGTGTGGGGGCCACCTGCAAGATCATTTCGCGAACTTCTTGCATTACGGGGTTGTGCCCAAAGATGAGTTCTTCGCCACTTTCTTTGTGCAATGACGCTTTGAGAGTGGCTACCTCTTCTTGCAACGACTCATTGGTGCGGTAGGCCTCGATGAGTGCCCAGACAAATTTGGCGGCAGCCCCACCAATCATACGCGTGTTGGGGTGTTTGATATGCTGGAGGTGGCGTCGGACGTTTTCGTTACCCGTCACGTCGATGAGGATGTCGATATGGCGATCGGGATGGCGCAGAAAGTTTTCCGCTTTCTTGGCAGTGGGAATACCTAATTTGCGCGCTAAGCGCATGCCCGGTGCATCGGGGTTGATATCTACTACCCCGAGAATGTGGGTGGATGGGTCGCGATGGAGAATCTCCAGCAGGGCGGTACCGCCCTTGCCGGCCCCCACAATGATTACTGTGGTAGGCGGTCGTTCTTTTGTGCTTTCCATCGTGCGTGTTTTGGCTTATTGCTTGCGCAAAAAATGGGCGGAGGAAGGATCGCACAGCAAACTTACGCAATAGATAGTAGCACCTGCAACACGCAGCTCGTGTGCAGTACGACTTTCAAAGTGCAATGAATCATTTGGTAGGGCTATTATTTATTCAATTGGACTTGTGCAGCTATGCGGGCTTGGAAGAATCGCGCTTGGGCAGGTGCCCATAGAGCTGTGGCGTTGTCTACAAAAGCGACCACTTGAGTAGGCCCCAGTTTAGCTGTAGCTGAAAGGCCTATGGTGACAGGCTGGCCTTGATTGCGTATGTTGAGCGCTGCACCTACTTGTACGAGCTGGCCCAGTTTCATGCGCCCTTGCAAGGACCAGGTGTGGAAGCTACGCCCCTGCAGCTGACTAGCTGCCCATACGACGCCTATGCGTACCAACTGATTAAGGTGAAAATAGCCACTCAGATAGTATTGGCTAGGCAGCTGAGTTTGAAAGTTTCGGGCTTGTGGCTGTAGCTCGAGCAGTTGACGCAGGGTGTCCAATGCATTGCCCAGCATTACCGAGTCACCTGTAAGTGCTGCAGAAATATCTACTCCTTGCCATGTACGGCTGCCTTGCGTGGTGTAAGCTGTGGCTTGTGTCTGCCAATTGATGGTGCCTTTCCAATCTATGATGCTGGCATTCAGTTCGAGTTGCTTAGTCTGATATGAGATTCCTAAATCTATAGCAAAGCCACCATTGCGCGAAAAAAGCTGCAGATTAGATAGCGACGCGGAAGGCAGGTTGATCGTGAAATCTTGCAGTGATTGGTACGAGAAGCTGCCTGCGCTGAGTATCTCATAATCGGTTTCGATTGTAATGGCGTAGTCGATCTCGTTGGTGGTGAGCGATAGGTGATTGCGCGTTGTGCGCAATGCCTGAATGCCATTTAGCCATTTTAGGCGGGTGCCCACAGAAAGATGTCCTAAGCGTACAGTACCCCAAGCGGCCCATTCGTGAAAAGAAAAGAATTCGACCTGATGGTCTAACTCGACAGTTTGCCCCACAAACTGACTGTTGCCTTGCCAGATGAGCTGTGGCAAAGTGCGTGGATAGCTGCCAAAAGCATGTAGCCGCAATTGGCTGCTTATGCCCGCAGCCACAATAGGAGTGGTCATAGCTGCTGCTAGCAACGGGATATCTGTCTGCTGTAGTAGCATGTTTTGCGGTTGCATTTGTGCAATGGCATGATTGATGGTCAATACCCGTTGCCCACCTTGTTTGGATACAAAATCGCCGTAGGTAGGCCCTTCAAACCAGGTCTGTGTACCAAAGGCTGGCAGCTGAATGAGCAGCCCCACTCCTTTTTTTGTAGGCCACTGAGCTGGATTGATGCGCGTACTCATCCAGCTGTGGCTCAAGTTGGCTAGTGTAGGTTGTGTTTGGCTTTTGCCGTAAGGTGCCAGGCAGCTAAGTCCACACAACAAGATCAAAAAGCACCTCATGTAGTTATTTGGGTTTTGTGTGAAACATTTGCGTGCAAAAAAACGGACACAAGGTACCAAAGCTGGAACATGTATGATATGGTAGGGTACATCCTTTATGTCTGCCTTTCGGCAAAACGGATAAAAGTACAGATAAGCGGAGCGTATTGAGTCAGAAAATGTAAAAGTGAGTGACTCAAGAGCCAGAACGGCTGATGAAGTTGCGATGGGCAGTGCGCTGGTGCCAGTAGTCCAAATAACTAGGCGTAGTGATTTCGGGAAGACCTGTAGGATCTAATGCATATTCGTACAACCAGCAAGCTATGCGCTTGCCGTGCCACAAGACAGGCTTAATGACGCGTCGGTATTCGTGAGGTGGTGGCGAATGAGGTGAGATGCCTTCATAGTCGTCGAGCTGGAGCAACACTTTTTCAGCATTTACCAATTCGAAAATGTGACCGAGAATGAGCCGCTCAGACTGCTCGTCGTATACTAATCCAGGATAATTGCCCAAATCGTACAACTTGCCTGGCACGTAGCCCTCGCCAATAAAGGCGCCGTTTTGTTCCAAGTAGTTGCCAAAGCGGGAAGGAATACCGCGCATCAGGGTGCCATATGTGAAAATCCAATTTAGCATAGCAAACACAAAAAAAGAATAAACAGAAGGTGCGCCATTGCACAAGGCAGCACCTTCTGTGACTGGGGGCTGGTTGTGTTTTTAAAATTTTATAGAAATGCCGGCCAACAGGTTTCTGGGCGCCTGTGGATAATAACCGGTCAGATTATACTGATTATCGCGTTCCAAGCGCGCATAGGGGTTGTCTGCTCGTGCATCGTAATCGGCAGAAATGTAACGGTATACCCAGCCATTCGTTACGTACAAATTGTCAAATAAATTGCGGACAGCCAATGTTATGGCCACCTGCATGCCGTTTTGCGTTGGCCACTCATAGCGTGCGTTCAGGTCGCTATAGGTATAAGGATCGATGGTAGCAACTTCATTGGAGGTGTTGTCCAGATATTGCTTGCCTACATATTTGGTAGCCAAACTCAATGTGAGTTGTTTGTCAGAGGCTTGTTCATGAGCTTTGGGCCATGCTTGCCAACTCAATATGGCGTGGCCGATGAGTGCTGGTGAAAAGGCTAGATCGGTATTTTGATGGACGACCACTTCCTGTTGGCCTGTGTCCCAGTTGTCGATGTACTCGACAAAGGTTTTGACCTTGTTGCGGCTGGCTGTGAGGGATGCATCTAAGCGCCATCGTTGAGCCAATTGAGCACCGCCATTGAGCTCGATACCTACGCGATAAGATTGTGGTATATTGACCCGGGTGAGCTCTCCTACGTCGTTGATCTGGCCAGTGAGCGCCAATTGGTCTTTGTAATACATGTAATACCCATTGATGGCAAAGGCGAATTGTTGTGCCTGCCGGCGCCATCCGATTTCCACATTGTAGAGGCGTTCGGGACGAGGGCGACTTTGCGGCGAAGATTCAGTGTAGTCGTTGCGATTGGGTTCGCGGTTGGCTACAGCAAAGGAAGCATATGCATGCGTATGGGAATCGAGCTCCCATGTGAGGCCTACTTTGGGGTTGAAAAAGCCAAGCTGTACTTGCTGCGGTACATTTTGCCCTTGGGCATTGAAACCCAAAAATTTATAGCTAATAGTCCGATACTGAAAATCTACGTAGGCATGTAGTTTCCACGTCAGGTCATAGTCCAATTTGACAAATGTGTTCCAATCGGTTTTCGTGGCGTCGTTGTCGTAATAACGGTGTCCTTTTTCGGCTGAACTCATAGTGCGTGCCCAGATCACCTCGCCAAAGTGCGCACCTTGATATTGATTCCATGCTCCGCCCCAAATGGCTTGCAGGCGTTTGCCATTTTGTGTGTAGTGTATATTCCAGATACCACCATAGAAATGATTGTCTAGCCAGCGTCGGCGGATCAAATCGGTGCGATCGATAATGTAGCGCGCTTCCCATACAGAGTCTTGGCTTGCTGGATCCGTCGTAAGCGACGTATAGACTGATAGTCCTGGGGCTTGGAGGAAGTTGGCAATTTGTTGGGCATCGGCATCGAGGGGCCACAAGCGCGTGTGCAGCACTATGGGTGTGAGGCCGTAGTTGCTGAAAGGCTCATCGGCTTTATACTGCTCGTAAAAGCCAAAGCCTCGGGTATAGTGCATGGCCAAGTTGAGATCCCAATTGCGGTTGAGTGCCTGTGAGTAGTGGAGTTGCAGGTGGGTTTGCGTGTAGTTGTCCACTTCTTGGTCGTAGGGAGTACCTGCTTTTTCTGTACCAGCACTGTTGTATCGGCGCAAGTCTGGATCGTCGATGTATTGTACAGGTACTCCATTCCATGCTTGATAAGTGATCTCATGCCCTGAAAAGGCCGTGAGGCGCAATGTACTTTGGTCAGTGATGCGCGCAGCCGATAAGTAGAATGATTTGAGGTTGGCAGAAGCTCGTTCGATATATCCATCAGATTGGATGGCCGACAGTCGCCCTTCCACGATGTAGCGGTCGTGGATCAGTCCCGTGCCAAAGCGCACGTTGCCGCGCAAAGTGCTATAGGAACCAGCACCTAAATTGAGTTGGCCATATGATTCTTTTTCCAGCTTTAGGGTGTTGAGGTTGATGGTGGCGCCAAAGGCGCCTGCACCGTTAGTGGATGTGCCTACCCCACGTTGTATTTGGATGTTGTCTGTAGAGCTGGCAAAATCAGGCAGGTCTACCCAATACACTCCTTGCGATTCGGCATCGTTGAGTGGAATGCCATTGATGGTCACATTGATACGCGTCGGATCGGCACCTCGTATCCACATGCCCGTGTAGCCGATACCTGTGCCTGCATCGGAAGTGACTACTGCAGAGGGTGTCCACTGCAGCAGAAAGGGCACATCGACACCGAGGTTGTGTGCTTCGAGTTGCTCGCGCTGCAAATTGACATAGGTGAACGGTGCATGAGTGCCGGCACGCGTGCCCTTTACCACCAGCTCCTCGAGTTCAAAGGTGCGGCGCTGCATCTGAATGTGGACCATGGCTCGACCTACGTGTTCGGGGATACGCGTTTGGGCCCATTCGTCCTCGTATCCCACAAATGAAGCGCGAAGGCGATAAGCGCCTGGGGGTACATCCGTAAATCGAAACTTTCCTTGTGCATCAGTAGCTGTAGCTTCATCGAGTTCGATCACCACTACGTGTGCAGCAGGGAGTGGTTGGCCTTGCTCATCGAGTACGCGCCCTGTCAGTTCGGCTTGGGCCAAAAGCGACAAGCCTGCCCAGATGAGCATAGCCGTCATGCATACAGACTTGTACATAAGTGGGAAAAGTTGAAAAGGTGAAACAATACGCACTCCCAGGGGCTAGGAGGCGCTTTGCCACCATCCAGATAGCTACTTCGGAGATGTATTGGCTACCTGGTCCTCATTCCCTTCCCGGCATTACCCGGGCAGGTTCAAAGGGTGTTCTCTCAGCCGCCGATAGGCAGCACCCCTATGAGATTGTTGCAAAGATAGACAAGCTATACCAAATGGCAATCGCTCAACGCACCTACCTGCGGCTACCCATAATGATGCCACCACCGATGACGTCGCCATTTTCTTCGTAAAACACGGCAGATTGGCCGGGGGCTACACCACGTACGTTGGCAAAGAAGGATACCTCCACTGTGTGGCCTTCTTGCCGCAGTGCGGACCATGTGCCTCGGTCTTTATACCGAATGCGCGTGATGGCTTCTATTCCTTCTTCGGGGATACGTTCGTATTTCTGTAGGTTGAGTTTGCCCACCGTCATGCCATTGCGGATCAGCTCATCCATTGTGCCCAATACAACTGTATTGGTTTCGGGAATGATTTCAGTGACATACATGGGCTGGCCCAATGCAATGCCAAGCCCTTTGCGTTGGCCAATGGTGTAAAAGGGGTAGCCCTTGTGGTGGCCCAGGACATTGCCTTGTGTGTCGACAAACACGCCACCCGCTACCCGCTGGGCCAAGTCGGGTACGCGTCGTTTCAGGAAGCTGCGATAGTCGTTGTCGGGTACGAAGCATATTTCGTAGCTCTCTGCCTTTTTCGACAGCTCCTCGTATCCCCATTCGGCAGCTAGCTGCCGCACTTGGGGTTTTGTGTAGTCGCCCAAGGGGAAGCGAGTACGGCGCAGGCACTCCTGACTCAGCCCCCACAATACATAAGATTGGTCTTTATGGGGGTCTTGCCCTTTAGCGATGTAATACCGTCCTTGGTGCATCCTGATACGCGCATAGTGCCCCGTGGCGATAAACTCGCAATCCAGCGCATCGGCGCGGCGCAACAGGGCATCCCATTTGATGTGCGTGTTACACAGCACACAGGGATTAGGCGTGCGCCCTGCCAGGTACTCATCCACAAAATTGTCGATGACGTAGTCGCCAAACTCTTCTCTAATATCGATGATAAAATGTGGGAAGCCTTTATCGACAGCCACTTTGCGGGCATCGTTGATCGAGTCAAGACTACAACAGCCCGTTTCTTTTCGGCTACCACCTGAATTGGCATAGTCCCACGTTTTCATCGTGATGCCGATCACTTCGTATCCTTCTTCGTGGAGCATCATGGCTGTGACCGTGCTGTCAATGCCACCACTCATGGCCACTAAGACCCGTCCGTGCTTACTCATGCTATATCGGTTTGCAATAGTTTTCGCGTGGCGAAACATTTGTTTGCCCTGTAAATAAGTCTCATTTGCGTAGTGCAAAAGTTGTTTATTTGAGCTTTAGGCTGCATCTTGCATACGCACACTCCCCACCAATACACGTACTTTGCCAAAAAGGTTTGCAAAGGTAAGACACCCAATCGTTTTGCAGTTGTTAGCTATATTTCAGCATGGGGCATGCTATTTTGTTGAGTCAAAGCGCTAGAGTCTTGTCAATTTAAGGCATGTGGTAAGTTGGTGCAACTGTTACGTGCTTTGCCTTTTAGCTCATTAAAACCAAAAGAAAAAGTCATGAAAAAGTTGCTTTTATTGATTGTCGCATGTACGTGGTATGCACTTAGCTCATCTGCTCAGGAAGTGGAGTATGGCTTGGCTTCGTACTATGCCGATCGCTTTGAAGGCAAGCCCACTGCTAGTGGCGAACCGTATGATCCGACCAAGATGACAGCTGCGCACAAGACATATCCGTTTGGCACGATCATTAGGGTCACGCGCTTGGACAATGGCAAGTCGGTAGAGGTACGCGTGAACGATCGCGGCCCCTACGTAGCAGGTAGAGTGGTGGACGTATCGCGTGCAGCAGCCAAGCGGCTAGGGCTCATTGAGGTAGGCAGAGCCCGCGTCAAAGTAGAGCTGGTGCGCCTACCAGGCGAGACAGCCCGGCGCGTGGAAAAACAGCAGAAGCCCAAGCCGAAGCCCGAACCCAAACAACAAGAGGTGACTACCTACGAGGAGCTCACCTCATCACCAGTCAATCCTTCCCCCCGGCCAACTAAGTCCAAAGCGCAGCCCGTTAAGCCGGTCACTTCGACTAATGCGGTTGTGCCCCGAAAGGAGAAAGTGGTTGCCAAGGGCGGGCTGGTGCGTCAGTTTAAGCCATCGGGATTGTATCGCATTCGGTTAGAGCATCCTGGCCAAACGGGTTTCGGCGTACAGATCGCGTCGCTGACCACTACAGAGAGTGTACTCAAACACGTTGCTGAGCTACAAGACAAGTGGTTCGACAACATCTTGCTCGGTATTGAAAACACGCCTACGGGCAAACCCATTTACAAGATTGTCTTGGGTCCTTTTGCGACGCGTCAAAAAGCAGAGGCCTATAAAGAAAGCCTCAAGAAAAAGTACAAGATAGAGGGTTTTGTAGTCGATCTTCAGCAATTGTGATGTGACGACACAGCAAATGCACGGTTGGTTATTAGGGGCTCAGGCTTTTTTCAAGGTAAAGCCAAAGGTGGAACCTATGCCTACGGTGCTGCGCACGTTGATCGTCTGTTGGTGTGCTTCGATGATGTGTTTGACGATGGAAAGGCCTAACCCTGAGCCGCCACGTTCGCGCGATCGGCTCTTGTCCACCCGATAGAAGCGGTCGAAGACGTGGTTGATGTGCTCGGGCGGGATGCCAATGCCGTTGTCGGCTACTTCTACAAGTACCAACGATTCCATGTCGTAGAAGGCTACCTTTGTATGGCCACCCTCTTTGCCGTACTTGATCGAATTGGAGATGAGATTGATGAGTACTTGACGAATACTTTCTCGGTCGGCCAGCACCTGAAAGTGTTGGTGAGCGCCTTCTTTGAACAAGAGCTGGATGTGGCGCCGCCGTGCTTTCATTTCCAGCTCTTCAAATACCTCTTCTACTAGCTTTCGAATATTGAATTGCTGCATGTCGAGGATGAGTTCGCCCGATTCGAGACGTGAGATGGCTTCTAAATCTTCTACGATTGTCAACAGGCGTTCTACGTTTTTCGAAGCGCGTTCCAGATAGTTGCGGTTGATTTGTGGATCTTCCATTCCACCGTCTATGAGGGTCTCTAAATAACCTTGAATATTAAAAATGGGGGTTTTCAGCTCGTGCGATACATCACCAATGAAGCGGCGCCGATATTCCTGCCATTTTTTGAGCTCAGCAATTTCCCGTGCCTGAGCATCGGCCCACTGAGTCACTTCTTTCTCTACGTCTTCGATGATGGGTGTGTCGATATTAATAGAGCTCTGCTTTTCCTCGGGTGACATCTTGTGTTTGTGTATGCTCTTGTATATGAGCTTGATTTTTCTGTAAATGTATCGCTTCAGAAAGTTGACAAATACGAAGTAGCTCCAGGCAAATACGAGTAAGGAGGTGTACAACACCACGATCCAGTTGAACAATTGTATTTGGAACAGATGAGCTACCAACAACGACAGGCCAAACCCCAAAGTAGTGTAAATGGCACTGGCTACGGCGATTTGTCGAGGTGTGGGGTTTTTGAGTTCGGGAAAGAGTTTTATCATCGCTTCGGATACGTTTGCAGCAAACAGATGCTGGCCATTAAAAATCAAACTTATAGCCCATGCCTTTGATTGTTTTGATGTATTTGTCGCCCAGCTTTTCTCGCAACTTGCGGATGTGTACGTCGATGGTGCGATTGCCCACAATTACTTGTGTGCCCCATATTTTTCGGTAAATTTCGTCGCGTGAGAACACCTTGCCCGGCTTGCTGGCCAACAACGATAGGAGCTCGAACTCCTTTTTGGCTAAGGTAATTTCTCGATCGCCTTTGAATACCAATACGCGTTCTTTGTCGATTTTGAGATCGCCAGCTTCTATAATAGGTCTTTCTTCAGGTGCAAGTGCTCGTGTCTTGCGGCGCAACAATGCCTTGATGCGACTGATGAGCACACGTGGCCGGATGGGCTTGGTGATGTAGTCATCACCCCCTACGTCGAGTGCAGCAATTTGACTGTAATCTTCATTGCGTGCAGTGAGAAAAGCAATGAGGGTGTCCTTAAATTGGGGTATTTGGCGCAAGCTCCGACACACTTCTACGCCATCGAGCTTGGGCATCATGATGTCGAGTAGAATGATGTCGGGTTGAAATTGCTGTGCACGAGCTAGGGCCTCTTCGCCATCTTGTGCTATAGCTACCTCAAAGCCTTCTTTGCGCAGGTTGTACGACAAGAATTCGACGATGTCGGGCTCATCATCTACTACCAAAATTTTGACTTGCTCCATCTCGTATGTAGTGTTAGTCGGTACAAGGATGTCAGCACTGTATTGCTTAGCAAGGGGTACGGCTTGCCATTGGTGATGGCAAAGTTACGCGCTTCAGGCCTCCATTGCTTTTAAGCTATTGTTAAGCATAAGGTCAAATAGTCTGTTTCTACCTTTGGGGTGGTATGGTTTGTGGTGTGTAGTGTGTGCCTGTGCGAAAACTATCTAGGCGTGCCATCACCTCCCCGTATATTTCGTCGAGCTGTTCGGGTTGTTGGCGCATTTGGTCGTAAGTGTATTCGAAGTCTTCTTTGCGCACGCCATGGATGGCAAATATCTGCTCGTAGTACAATATGGCTAGTGAGTCGCGTTTGCTACCATGATAGTTTTGGAGGGCTGCTTCTGCCAAATGGGCGTCGGCCAGTACTTTAATCATCACTTCTTTGGGCAGTATTTGGGCTTGTGTTTCTTTTTCTTCTGGATTGCAACTCCCAAAAAGGCAGCAACTACAGAGGGTTCCGCCCAACAAGAGTGAGTGTAAAATACTAATTGAGCACTTCATTTAGGTGAAGTATTGTTTGGGATACAAAAACTCAACCATACGGGCATCTGTCTTAGAGAAGTTGCTCCACGTAGTGTGAGGACTGTCAATACGGACGATGCCACAGGTAGGTACATTGGAGATGTATGTTTGTGAAAATCGGTTGGCCAGCGCTGTCAATACGGGGTTGTGCCCAAACAGTAGTACTGTGTGGTAGCGGTCGTCGAGCTGGCGCACGTATTGGAGGACGTCTTCCTCACCGCCGTGATATATGGTGGGCACTACGCGAATGGCCTCAGCGGGATAGTCTAGTGCTTCAGCAAAATATACTGCTGTGCTATAGGCACGAGTGGCAGGGCTGCTGACCAATAAGTCGGGTTGTACGCCTTTGCCTTTGAGCAGTGAGGCCATGAAGGGCGCATCGCGCCGGCCGCGCTTGTTGAGTGGGCGTTCCACGTCGCGCAGCTCGGGATAGTCCCAGCTCGATTTGGCATGTCGGATCAGGTAGAGCGTGTTCATACAGCAAGTTTAGGCAATAATTGTATGCGATATGCGGTCAAATGGTTGCATACGAGCATAAAAAAAGCCGCCCCGAAAATCAGGACGGCTATACATGGGGTGGATGACCGGATTTGAACCGGCGACCTCCAGAGCCACAATCTGGCGCTCTAACCAGCTGAGCTACACCCACCGTGTGATCTTACTGATCGTCGAGGTACTTGCTTGGGGAAGCCCCCCCGACTTTAAAAGCGCGGCAAAGATAAGAAAGTTGCACTTTTGTGCCAAGTCGGATGGGCAAAATATCGGCTACGTGAGGTGGAGGTAAAGAGTAAAGTGCAGCGCTAGTGCACTAGCACTGCACTTCGCATTTTTTTTTACTGTACTTGAGGCGTGTTGTCTGGCTTGAGCGTAAAGACGCGTTCTACGGGGTTGAGTGGGGCATCGACGGGTTGGCCGTCCTTATCTAGTAGTGTTAGGCGTATTTTGTTGTCGCCCATGGGTAGGCCTTCGATAAAATAAGGGGCCCACTTGTCCAGTATGGTCGTGAATTGCCCATCATTTACATCCACTTTCACTTTGTAGCTATCAGGACCTAACTCAGCATTGATGATGTAGAAATCGAGCAAGAGTTTTTTAGTGTCATCACCTACATAGGTGCCTTTTGGGCGGCTGTAAAATAACATTGGCCCTTCGATGTCTTCCGCCTTGACTACTGAGCCATCCTTGACCGTAATTTTTTGGGCCACGTGCGCTTGTGGCGTCTTGAGACTTTCGTGATAGGATCGCGACAGGAACGCCAACATATAGTGTTCGCCATTTTCGATTTCATAGGCAAACTCCGGTTCGTACTTGGCTGCATAGGGCTTGTTGTCGATGATCAGATGGATGTGTTGCCCTTTGGCCGAGTTGGCACACATGCGCTGAGGTGCGTCGGGAGTTTGCACGCCCAATTGATAGGACTCACCTCCAATGACAAACTTAAAGGTGCCGTCCTTGTATTCCCACGACTCGATGTGCGCATCGGGAAACTCTTGGCTGGGCGGCGCTTCGTAAATTTTGATCTGTGCTGTAGGGAAATCTGTTTCCAGTGCAGCGGTACTGGCATCATCTGTGCCTGCTGCAGACTGATCGGTATGGGTGCCACAGCTCCAAATGAACATGATTGCCATGGCCCACAGGCCAAATAAGTTTTTCATTTGCTTCATGATATGGTCGGTTTTTTGAAAAATACAGTTCAACAAATAGGGAACGGAGCAAAACCAAAGGTGCAAATTAGAGTTAATATGGCATTGCACTGTATTGTGAGCTAATGGTCCTATAGCAAATGAGCTTGCCAAGAAAAACAGTAGCAGATATGAACAAAGGTCGCTAACTGAGCTTTGGATCGCAAATGCTTTTTGCCACCATGGCACATAATTTCGTGCTTTATTTTTGCAGCAACTTTGATTAAAATTCAGGTGTGTGATGCATCAAACGTCAACAGCGAGCAAAGTGGCATCTTCTTCTGTTGTGCAAAAAAAGGATGCATCTGATGTGTCCTGGACTGTAGAAGGAATGACATGTGCCAACTGCGCAGCTAATATCAATCGCTATTTGGAGAAAGGAGGCCTTCAGGACGTTCAGGTCAATTTTTCCACTAAAGAAGTGCGCTTTCGCATCCCTGATGGGCAGCAGATCGACCTGGCTGGCATCGAGTCGGGATTGAGCGAAATGGGCTATCGGGTAGTACACGATGAAGATTCCGCTGCAAAGCCTTTTTGGACGCTCGAGCGCAAGCTCTTGTTCGGTGCTTTGCTTACCGCACCACTATTGGGCAATCACTTGCTGATGATGGTCGGCCTATCTATCGAGGCACTCGATCAGCCTTGGGTGCAGCTTCTGTTGTGTTTGCCCGTGTATGTATTGGGCTTTGTGCATTTTGGGCGCAGTGCTTGGGGTTCTCTCAAGGGGGGCGTGCCCAATATGGATGTGCTCATTTTTATTGGTAGCACGGCAGCTTTCGTTTACAGCCTTATTGGCACTTTTTGGGGCAACCCAGATTACATTTTTTACGAAACGGCTGCCACCATCATCACACTCGTATTGGCGGGCAACTACATGGAGCATAAAGCTGTGCAGCAGACCACCTCAGCCATTATGGAACTGAGCAGCTTGCAGGTGGAAAAGGCGCGCAAGCTGATGCCTTCGGGTGCGGTGGTTACACTACTCCACGATGAGGTGCAGGTGGGTGATGTATTGCTGGTCAATGAAGGAGACCGCATCCCCACGGATGGCGAAGTACTCGAAGGCGAAGTGTTGGTCGATGAGTCGATGCTGACGGGCGAGAGCGTGCCCGTGCTCAAGCGCCTAGGCGATCGTCTCATCGGTGGTTCAATTGTGGTAGAGGGGCAGCTCAAGATGGTGGCCAAGGCGGTGGGCAAAGACACTGTGCTGGCGCGGATGATCGAGCTAGTCAAAACAGCGCAACAGGAAAAACCTTCTATTCAGCGGTTGGCCGATCGCATCAGTGCTGTATTTGTACCAGTAGTAGTGACTATTGCGGCGCTTACGTTTTTCGGTGGTTGGCTCGTGTTTAGTTTGTCAGCCCCCCAGGCGTTGATGAACGCTATTGCTGTGCTCGTTATTTCTTGCCCTTGCGCCATGGGGCTGGCTACACCTACTGCTGTGATGGTAGGCGTGGGCCGTATGGCACGGAGCGGTATACTGGTCAAGGGCGGAGCTACGGTAGAGACCTTTGCGCATGTACGTCAACTTGTTTTTGACAAGACTGGTACGCTTACCACTGGTAAGTTTCGCGTGGCTCAGGTGTCTGTATTTGACCACAGGCTTGATGAAGACCAGGTGCTTAATCTCATCTATCAGCTCGAGCAGCGCAGTAGTCATCCAATTGCCCGCTCATTGGTAGCGGAGCTGGCCCCGCGCGTTTCGGGAAGTAATCACTTGTTCGAGTGGGTCGATGAACAGCGGGGCTTGGGCTTGGTGGCTAAAGGCACCGACGGACACACCTATCGCTTGGGATCCGCTGCGTTGGTAGCTCAAAGTGGTAGTAAGCTCCCTGTAGGATACAGCATTTATTTGCTACAGGATGCCACCCTGATTGCTGCTTTGCGCATAGAAGATGAACTGAAGCCCGATGCGATGTCGGTAGTGCGTTGGCTTAAGGCGCATGATCGCAAACCCATCTTGTTGAGTGGCGATCGCCGAGAAAAGGTCGAAGCCATAGCGCGCCAGCTGGGCATAGAAGAGTGGTATGCCGAGCAGCTGCCCGAACAGAAACTACAGCTCATTGAGCAGCTTTCTGCACAGCAGCCTACTGCTATGGTGGGCGATGGTATCAACGATGCACCTGCATTGGCGCGCGCCACTGTCGGTGTATCCCTTTCTGATGGCTCAAATGCGGCGATTGAGTCGGCACAAATTGTATTGCTCAAAGGCCAACTGCGTCACTTAGTAAGTGCTATTCAATTAGCTGAGCTTACCTTGCGCACCATCAAGGAAAACCTGTTTTGGGCCTTTGCCTATAACGTAGTGGCTATACCTATAGCGGCTATGGGCTATCTCAACCCCATGTGGGGCGCTTTGTTTATGGCTTTTTCTGATGTAGTGGTTATTGGCAACTCAATTCGCTTGCGCAAGCGGACACCGCCGCCGGCGCTGCGCTGATGATATAGCACGCCTCTTTTACACTTAAATGGAGAGACTAAACACCATGGGAAGGAGAAAACATTTTGATGGAAAAGACCAACCTTTGGGGCTATTGACAAAAGACAAACTGCGTCAAGCCTTGTACATGTTCCAGTTTGTACGGCCTTATCGTTGGTCGCTAATCATCGGCTTGGTACTGTTGTTTTTGTCCAGCTTGGTGTTTATGGCTTTCCCCTATCTGTCGGGGCTGATGATCGATATAGCTCAGGGCAAATCCAAGTTCGAATGGACATTGGCCGATGCAGGACTGATATTACTTTTAGTATTGCTCGTACAGGGGGGAATTTCCTATAGTCGGGTGATGCTCTTTTCGCGGGTCAGTGAGCTGGGTATTGCCGATGTGCGCAAGGCTGTATTTAGCAAGTTGATCACCATGCCGATGGTGTTTTTCGAAAAATCGCGTACGGGGGAGTTGGTTAGTCGCCTCACTTCTGATGTAGAGCGCTTGTACAACGCTTTTTCTATCACTTTGGCCGAGTTTATCCGGCAGATTATCATTCTCCTTTCAGGTATTGTTTTCTTGGCATTGACCACGCCGCGTCTGGCACTGATTATGCTGGCTACTTTTCCCGTTATTGTGGTATTAGCCATGGTATTTGGTCGGTTCATTCGTCGCTTGAGTCGGGAGCGGCAAAAGGAATTGGCGCAGGCCAACAATATTGTGAGTGAGGCCATGCAAGCCATCCAGGCGGTGAAGGCATTTACCAATGAGTGGTACGAAACGCTGCGTTATGGCAAGACGATTGATCGGGTAGTACGTGTTTCTCTGCGCTATGCCCATGGACGTGCGCTTTTTGGAGTGTTTATCATTACGGTGTTATTTGGCGGCTTGTTCTTTATCATATGGGAAGGGGCACGCATGCTGCAGCATGGTGAAATCACGGCTGGCCAACTGGTGTCTTTTGTTTCCTATACGGCGATTATCGGTGGGGCTATAGCCGGCTTGGGCAACTTTTATACGGAGTTGCTGGGCGCCATTGGCGCTACTGAGCGCATTCGGGAAATCTTACAAGCAGAGGGCGAAGTAGCCCTTAAACGGCCCAGCGCACAACCCCAGATCCAGTTGCAGGGCCGTATTGCTTACGAGCAGGTGCACTTTCGCTATCCCACGCGTCCCGATGTGGAAGTGTTAAAAGGCATCAGCTTTCAAGTGGAGGCCGGACAGAAAGTGGCGCTAGTAGGCCCTTCGGGAGCGGGCAAATCGACCATTGTCCAGTTGTTGCTGAAGTTTCATAAACCTACGCAAGGGGTAATTCGCGTCGATGGGCACGACATTTTCTCCATCGATACTACCGAATATCGGCGCCATATTGCCATTGTGCCACAGGAGGTATTGCTTTTTGGCGGCACCATTCGGGAAAACATCCAATATGGGCGCCCTGATGCGACGGAAGGGGAAATTGTGGAGGCGGCCAAAAAAGCCAACGCATGGGAATTTATTTCCCACTTTCCTGATGGCCTGGATACCATTGTAGGAGAGCGGGGCGTGAAACTGTCTGGAGGGCAACGCCAGCGCATTGCCATTGCGCGTGCTATTTTGAAAGATCCTGCGATCTTGTTGCTCGACGAGGCCACCTCTTCATTGGATGCCGAGTCGGAAAAGGTCGTACAAGAAGCGCTCAACAATCTCATGCAGGGGCGTACCAGCATCATCATTGCGCACAGGTTGGCTACCATTCGCGAAGCGGATCAAATTTTTGTCATCGACGATGGGCGCATCGTCGAGCAAGGTACGCACGAGTCGCTTGCGCAAATACCCAATGGCATGTACAACTCACTTGCCCGATTGCAATTCGAGTCGGTGTAGAAAATATTTGGATAGCTGTCTTATAGGAGTGCTTGTTCGCGGGGGGTGAGAATACCGAGTTTTTCGAGTGCTTTGCCTGAAGCGATCTGCTCTGCGCTGCGTTTGTTGAAGTCGTCGGCAGTGGCCAACTTTTTGCCATCGACCAACACCGCTACTTTGAAGCGGTCGCGCTTTTCATACTTGTAGCGGGCAATGAGCTTGTAAGAGACGCTTTTTCCGTGCTTCTGACACCACTCCAAGAGCTGGCTTTTGTAGTTGTCGTCGTAGTGTTCGAGCTCTTCGACGTTGACGAACTTTTGCAAGATTTCGCGAATGACGAATTGTTTAGTGCCCTCATAACCTAAGTCCAGGTATACGGCGCCTACTAGTGCTTCTACTGCATTGCCATACATCGAGCGACTCAGGCGCGTGTTGCTATGTTCACTTAGCAACACATCCAGCCCCATCTTGTCGCCAATAGTGTTGAGTGCTTTTCGTTTGACGATTTTGGAGCGCATCTTGGTTAAGAAGCCCTCGTTGGCATTGGGATATTTTTTGAACAGGTATTCTGCTACAATGGTGCCCAGTACTGCATCGCCCAGGTACTCTAGGCGTTCATTGTTTTGCAAGGCGTACTCCTTGTCATTGGCACCATTGGATCGGTGGGAAAAGGCAATGCGAAAGATGTCGAGATTGACGGGCGTGAAGCCCAGTAGATTAGTCAGGCGGCGTGCAAACTCCTTGTCGGATGACAAGAAGTAGTTGTAGAGTCTTAAGATTTGTTGTAGCATCGCGTACTGTTGGTTTCGCGTGATCAAAAACTACATCCCGCACATACACTTAGCTACTCAGCGAATCACTTCAAGAGGTGCGATGCAAATGCTGCAATTTAATAGACGTACTTGTTCATGCAGCGATTGCGGCATTTGCACAAAAATGACCTAAGATGATCTGGGGTAGCGTGTATGCGCAAGTAAAACTAAAAAGGGCACCCCCCTTTCATATTCGTTCACTTTGTGTGTGTACTGATCACAAAACTCTTTGATTTTTTTTTACATTATGTGGCAATCAGTGCCTATAGGGAATTAGGAAGCGGTTAAGCGGCAACTTGATCTTGACGCGAAAAAGAGCATTGAATGCCCCTCGTGGCTTTCATTTACTTGTAGTGTTAGGTTTTGTACTACTTGAGCACTTTATTACGCATGCTTCGTTGCCTCAGCTTGTTGCAAAAATGCGCAAATTTTATTTGTGTACGCAATTTTATACGAGCTAACTGCATCGTTTTGGCGCAAAAGCGCCTCATCATGCGATTTTTGGGTAAGAAATACAGTGGAGCACCAGAATAGCAAGTGTGCTCCACTGCAAAAGAGGTCATCCTTCAAACTTTTTGAGTACTACGCTGGCATTGTGACCGCCAAAACCAAATGTATTGCTCAGCGCTACGCGTACCTTCCGATCTTGAGCTTCATTAAACGTGAGATTTAGCTTGGGGTCGATGTTGGGGTCGTCAGTAAAGTGGTTGATCGTGGGTGGTACAAAGTTTTCCCGGATAGCTAGGACACAAGCTATTGCTTCAGCTGCACCTGCTGCTCCCAACATGTGTCCCGTCATGGATTTCGTCGAGCTGATATTGAGTTGATAGGCATGGGGGCCAAACACTTGCATGATGGCCTTGATCTCTGCCACATCGCCCAAGGGTGTCGAAGTGCCATGTACGTTGATGTAATCGACCTCTTGGGGGCTGATACCTGCATCTTGCAAGGCCAACTGCATGACGTTGCGCGCACCCAATCCTTCAGGGTGAGGGGCAGTGATGTGGTAGGCATCAGCTGTGGCGGCTGCACCTACTACTTCGGCGTATATGGTAGCGCCGCGGCGCTTGGCGTGCTCCAGTTCTTCTAGGACCAGCGTGCCTGCCCCTTCAGCTAGCACAAAGCCATCACGGTCTTTGTCAAAGGGACGAGAAGCCGTCAGGTAGTCGTCGTTGCGTGTAGAAAGTGCTTTCATAGAGCTAAAGCCACCTAACCCTACTTTGGTCACAGCGGCTTCACCCCCACCTGTCACGATGACGTCAGCACGCCCCATGCGAATGTAGTCCAAAGCATTCATCAGCGAATGTGTGGAAGAGGCACAGGCCGAGACTGTAGCGTAATTGATGCCTCTAAAGCCATATTTAATCGAGATTTGCCCAGCAGCAATGTCTACGATCATTTTAGGTACCAAAAAGGGGCTGTATCGGGGTTTTTCCATGCCGGCAAGAGCAAAAGCTTCTACTTCGGCCTCAAGCGAGCGCAATCCACCAATACCTGAAGCGTAGATCACGCCTACACGGTCCAGATCTAGCTGTTGGGGGTCCAGGCCCGCATCTGCAATCGCTTCATCGGCCGAGATCATAGCATACAAGGTATAGCGATCCATTTTACGCACTTCGCGAGGGTGGTAGTAGTCTTCAGGTTTGAGATTTTTGATCTCGCATGCAAAGCGCGTCTTGAAGTGGCTAGCGTCAAAATAAGTAATGGGGTTGGCCCCACTTACGCCTTTTTTAAGGGCTTGGGCAAACTCCTTTACCGTATTGCCTATAGGGGTAACAGCTCCCATACCAGTCACGACAACTCTTCTCATAACTAACTTTATTATGCATAAGGTCGGAGCGACGAAAGGCCGATCCGCCACAATGTGGGTTGTTATAAGGTGTAATAATACATGGGAAGGTAGGAATGCTTCCCAGTATGCTTGGCCTAAATGCTTTTGAGACAATAGACTTGCAACAAAAACCCGGATTGAAATGGCGCCGTGGCTGCGTTCAATCCGGGAATGGCCGATTTTCTCGTAGTGAGTAGATTAAGGTGTACTGGCGTTTGCACCATTGATTGGATGGTGCAAACGCGTTAGGCTTTCAATTGCGATTCCAGGTATTCAATGGCCTGGCCTACCGTCTGGATGTTTTCGGCTTGCTCATCAGGGATCGAAATGTCGAACTCTTTTTCGAACTCCATAATGAGCTCCACTGTGTCCAGCGAGTCTGCGCCAAGATCGTTGGTGAAGCTAGCTTCGGGCGTAACTTGTGCTTCATCTACACCTAGCTTCTCTACGATGATTTTCTTGACTTTTTCTGCAACGTTCGAATTAGACATAGCCAGTTTTGTTTAGGATGTTAAAATTTTGTGCAAAGAAAGAGATAAGCCCCTTGATAAACAAAAGAATGAGTCATTTTTTCCCATTTGTTGTAGTTTTTGTGTTTTAATACTGTTTGTTATGTATAAGTATTCTTGTGTTTCAGTAAATAAATCTTGGCACTTCCTGCTAAATTGTGTGTTGCCCTTGGCTCGAGATTCTCTTCTTACGTTGTACTTTCGCGGTGCTTTGGGTGAAAAATACACTTAGGGCTTGTTCGTCACATTTAATACCTAAATATGGAAATTCACAAGAGGCAAAAGACCAAAATTATAGCTACTGTAGGACCAGCCAGCAATAGTTACGCTCGCCTTTTGGAGCTGGCACGTGCGGGGGTAGATGTATTTCGCCTCAACTTTTCTCATGGTACCCATGCTCAGCACTTGGAGGTGATCAATCACATTCAATATATCAACGAGAAGTACGACATGCATTTGGGCATCTTAGCCGACCTTCAGGGACCCAAGTTGCGGGTGGGTGAGATAGCGGGTGGTGCGCTGGAGCTGCAAGAAGGCGACGAGATCACCTTTGTCAATGACCCGAAGGCGCCAGGTATGCCCGATGCTATCTACATGAGTTATGAGGATTTTCCGAAAGATGTTAAGGTGGGCGAGCGCGTCTTGGTCGATGATGGTAAACTGATTTTCGAAGTGATCCAGACTAATCAGCGAGATACGGTAAAACTTAGGACGCTGCACGGTGGTGTGTTGTTGCCGCGCAAGGGCGTCAATTTGCCTAATACAAAGGTTTCGTTGCCTTGCCTGACGGAGAAAGATCTCAAGGACTTGGAGTTCATTTTGAGCATGCCCATCAATTGGATTGCCTTGTCATTTGTGCGGCGTCCTAAAGATGTGGAGGATTTGCGCAAGCGCATTGATGCGGCGGGCCATCCGGCTAAGATCATCGCCAAGATCGAGAAGCCTGAAGCTGTGGAGAAGATCAATAAGATCATCAAGAGGGCCAATGGCATCATGATTGCTCGTGGCGACCTGGGTATAGAGATGCCTTACGAACGCCTGCCTGTGGTGCAAAAACAGATCATAAGGAAGTGCATCCAGTGGGCGCGCCCCGTCATTGTGGCTACTCAAATGATGGAAAGCATGATTGATCAGCTTGGACCTACGCGTGCTGAAGTGACGGATGTAGCCAATGCTGTCCTAGAGGGTGCCGATGCGGTGATGCTGAGTGGTGAGACTTCTATAGGCAAGCATCCCACATTGGTAGTGGAAGCCATGCGACGCATCATTGAAGAGGCCGAAAAGATCCAGGATTTTGAAGGGAGGCGCCCTGTGGCAGTGGCCAAGTCACGGACGTTTCTTTCGGATGTGGTGTGTTTTAATGCAGCCAAAACGGCTGATGAAGTAGGTGCCAAAGCTATTGTGGGTATGACCAGTTCGGGCTATACGGCCTTTAAGGTGTCGAGCTATCGACCTAATATTCCAATCTATATTTTTAGCGATCAAATGCACATGCTGGGTACGCTCAATCTGGTATGGGGTGTGCGCTGTTTCTACTACGACCGCTTTACAAGTACGGATGGCACTATAGCCGATACGTGCGAGATTTTGAAGCGTCATGGGTTGGTCGCACAAGGCGATGTAGTGGTCAATACGGGTTCTATGCCCATAGAAAAGCGCTACCGAACCAACATGATGAAGGTCACGCGCATCGAGTAGTTGCACGGATGGCTTGCTATGGGGCAATGCCCATACACCATTGGAGGAAGGTGTAATACCTCAGCAATGAAATTAGCTGCGAGCTAGCTATACAAAACTAATTGCTGGGCGATAAGGGCAGCTCTTTGAGCACGGAGTACGTCTCCAATATGGCGGTAATGCGTGCGTCTTGAGCTTGTTGTTGGTAGATGTATTTGCGCACGAAATAGTACTGCATGGGCCCTTCAGCTGGTGCCATGGATTGAGGTGCGGAAAGGACGAAGCTAAGGGGCTGCGGGCCGTGAGCTTGAAGCGGGAAAGCTTTTTGTTCAGCATCAATTAGCATGATGACTACTTGTTCGCCAGCTTGTAATGGTGGCAGTAGGGTGGCTTCCCATTGTTGGGGGTAGGTGGCTTTTGCCGAAAGGCGAAAAGAGTCGATTGGGGGCATAGGGAAGGATACCTCAATGTGGCCATCGTGAAAGGGATGAGGCCAAGAGAATTGAGCCGAATCGATGGGTCGGGCGATGGTTTCGTAATTGTATCGGATGAGCTTATCCCCGATGTGGCGCTGCCCCATTTGTTTGCCATTGAAGTATACACTGCTGGGCATAGCAATGGGCCGTGCATGGTTCAAGGTGTCGCCAGTCATAAATGTAGCTTCTGCCTTGATTTGCTGTTCAGGTACGAGGTATCGCGTGTACAAATCAGCCATGTAGGTAATCTGTTTGGGGGCGGTATCTGTGCTACAACTCCAGCAAAAAACACATAACAAACTGTATAGCGCGTATTTCATGGAAGTACTACAGTTTTTGTAAGGATAATGACAAAATGTCCTGATGTATGGAGGCAAGCATACTTGCTTCTTGGGGTGCGATTGAAAAGAAGGCCTAAATTTGAGCAATTGCAACCCAAAACCGGAACCTTTGTCGGCCAAATGCATCCAAATATATTTTCTTCCTTGGGTGTGGGGGTCGAAGGATATTTTTGCTCCCCATGTCAATTTAGCTATCATTGTGCTATATCTCTTGTTAGTGGGTTCACCCGCTAAAGCAGGCACACAATAATAAAATGCGATTGTATGGCACGTTATCTACTCTTGATTAGTACTTTCCTGTTGTTGGGCGTGGGTGCAATGGCACAGACTTCACTTCAGGGAAAAGTGACCGATGAAAGTGGCGAACCTCTTTTGTTTGCCAATGTAGTGCTCAAAAAGAATGGTAACTTCATTACGGGCACGGAAACGGATTTGGATGGCAATTACAGTATTTCTAACATCGACCCCGGTACTTATGAGGTGGAAGTGAGCTATCTGGGCTATCCCACTCAGCGCATTACCGGAGTGGTGGTGTACAGTGGTAAGGCCAATCGCCTCGATGTGACGATGAGTTCGGAAGGAGGCATCGTATTGGAAGAAGTAGTGGTGAAGGAATACAAAGTGCCATTGATTGAACAGGACAATACCTCTACTGGTGGTACGCTCACTTCAGAGCAGATCCAGAATTTGCCTACTAAAAACATCAATGCCTTGGCTGCCACTACCGCAGGTATTGCTTCCTCTGATGAAGGTAGTGCGCTCAACATCAAAGGATCTCGATCTAATGCTACCAATTATTATCTGGACGGGGTGCGCGTCTTTGGGCGTATGGTGCCCCAGACTGAAATTGACCAATTGCAAGTGATCACAGGAGGTATTGAAGCACAGTATGGCGATGTCACTGGAGGGATTATCGCCATTACGACCAAGGGGCCTTCTAGCCGATTTACTGGTGGTATAGAAGTAGAGACTTCTGAGTTTTTGGACAATTTTGGTTACAACCTCATCAATGGTAACGTCAGTGGCCCCATCTTACGCAACAAAAAGGGGGAATCGATTGTGGGCTTTCGCCTCGCAGGCCAGTTGCTCAAGCAGCGCGACGATGATCCACCCGCCATTCCCGTCTATCGCATTAAGGATGAAGTACTCCAACAAATGGAGGCTAACCCGATTACGATTATCGGTGGTGGGGCAGCACCTTTAGGTGAGCTCTTTACCAATGAGCAAGTCAGGGCCATGAGTTATAAGCCCTTTGAAGATCGCCAAACGATAGACCTTACCTTTAAGCTCGATGCGCGCTTCAGCAAAGCGGTCGATATGACCATCACGGCTACGTATAGCGATATTCAGAATCAGTTCACTCCCGGTGGCTGGCGCGTGTTCAACAGCCAAAATAACCCCACTCAATACCGCACGCGTTACCGCACCAATGTACGCTTGCGCCATCGGTTGGGCATGGGCAATGCATTAACTGGAGATGCCACCGACGAGAAAAAGGCTCAACGCGCTGGTGGAATGATCCAAAATGCCAGCTACACGCTGCAATTTGGCTATGAGCGCAGCCAGTCGCAGGTGTATGATCCGCGCCACGAAGACCGACTGTTTGACTATGGCTACATTGGTCGTTTCGATTACGAGTGGCAACCTACTTTTGACTTCAGTAACTTTCCACCTACTCATAACGACTATAGGCAAGTATTTACGGGTTACACACCTGGCGACAAGAACCCCGTACTGGTCAATTACAACAATGTGGTGGACGATGCCAATGACGTCAACCAATACATCGCAGTCAATGGCTTCATGTCCAACCTGTACACCAGTATTTTTGGTTTGCACACGAATGTGGGGCAGGTGTATAACCTATACCGCAAGAGACTGACGGATATTTATACCTTTAATGCCAAGACTTCTTTTGAATTGGTGCCGGGTAGCTCTGATAAAGGGCGCCATCACATTCAGTTGGGCGTGCTGTACGAGCAACGCACTCGCCGTGGCTACAACATCAGCCCCAGCTCTCTATGGCTCATTGCTCAGCAGTCGGCCAACCGCCACATTCTAGGTGTAGATACGACCAACGTGCTGTATATCGACACTCTTTTCGGAACGCCAGTACCTATTTATGGCACTCAGATCGAAGCACCCGAAGATCTGTACTTCTACCAGCGCGTGCGTGAGCTCACAGGTCAGTCGCTCAATGAGTATGTGAACGTAGATGCCATTGATCCAGCCGACTTGCGCCTTGATATGTTCAGCCCCAAAGAGCTCAATGACCAATTTGACCTCATCGGCTTGGATTACTATGGATACGACTACCTGGGCAATCTACTCGATGGCGTCACCTTTGACGACTTCTTTACGGCCACCGATGAAAATGGCGTGCGTACTTTCCCCGTAGCTGCCAATCGACCTCTCTATACTGCGGCCTATGTGCAAGACAAGTTTACTTTTAGGGATGTGATTTTCCGAATAGGTCTACGCGTCGATCGCTACGATGCCAACACCAAGGTGCTGAAAGACCCCTATTCGCTATACGACATCATGACAGCAGCTGACTTTTTCAGCAAATATGGCGGTGAGCGCCCTGGAAATATTGGCGACGATTACAAAGTATATGTCACAGAAGAGAACGGCACGGTAATTAAGGCTTTCCGCAATGGCGATACTTGGTATCGGCCCAACGGTACACAAGTGAACGATGGTACAGAAATATTTGGTGGTGAGCTGGTCTTCCCAAAATACACAGTTGAGAATCCCAATATCCAAGCACGCGACTATGACCCTGCAATCTCATTTAAAGACTACGAGCCGCAGGTCAACTTCATGCCGCGCTTGGCTTTTTCGTTTCCCATCTCGGATGAAGCTAACTTCTTCGCTCACTACGACATTTTAGTTCAGCGCCCACCATCCAATACCATTGCCACTGCGCTCGATTACTTCTACTTTGCCACTCGTTCGGGCATCAAGAACAACCCTGCGCTCAAACCCGAGCGCACCGTGGACTACGAGGTGGGCTTTCAGCAAAAACTGACCAACACCTCTGCGCTCAAGATCGCCGCTTACTACAAGGAGATGCGCGACATGATCCAGGCGCGCTATTTCTTATTCTTGCCTGCCCCCATCAATCAGTATGAAACTTACGACAATCTCGACTTTGGCACGGTCAAGGGCTTTACCTTCCAATACGATCTGCGCCGTACGGGAAATGTGTCTTTGAATGTGGCTTACACGTTGCAATTCGCTGACGGTACGGGGTCCGACGCCAATACTTCTCGTGGCTTGTCGAGCCGAGGTATTCAGCGTACGCTCTTTCCCTTGTCGTTCGACGAGCGCCACCGCATCAATGTCATTTTGGACTACCGCTATGGCTCGGGGCGCCAATATAATGGCCCACGCATCAATGGCATAGACGTCTTTGCCAATACGGGTATCAACATACAAACTATAGCCGTATCGGGGCGCCCCTATACGCGGAAAACGACACCGGCACCCTTTGATGGTCAAGGCACAGAAGGTTCTATCAATGGCGCGCGCTTGCCGTGGAACTTTACTATCAATATGCGTCTTGATAAGAATTTCAATATCACCAAACCCGATGCGGCGCGCCCACTAGGCCTAAATGTGTACTTCCGCGTGGCCAATCTGCTCGACCGGCGCAATATCATTGCGGTATATCCAGCTACTGGATCTCCCTCCGACGACGGTTATTTGGCTAGCGCTAGGGGCGCACGTCAGCTTGAAGAAGTAGGTGCTTCGGGTCGTAGCATTGAAGCTTTCTTGGCTTCCTATCAGTGGGCATTGCTCAATCCGAACTTGTACAGTTTGCCGCGCCGCATGTATGTGGGCGCTATCTTTCAATTTTAATTGAAAAAACAGTAGGCGAGTGGCGTGCCTTTTCACAAAAATTAATATGCCATTCGCTTCGGCTATCAGCATCATATTCTAATGAAAAAACATCTGACATGCGACAAGTAAAACTGTGGCTTTGGGGTGTTGCCGCTTTCTTTTGGGGAACAGCTGCTGCTCACATTAACCCCGAGCTACACAATAAGCCAAAAAATCAGCACCAACAGCAGGTACGCTATCGCGAAGCTTGTACGACGGCTAAAGCACAAATCGATCAAGGGGTTGATCGCCTCAATGGAGGTAAAATCAACAACGTACGTGCACGCCTCACTACCGGTGGCGATGTGTGGTGGGACCGCAACGATGGCAAGTATGTGGTGCCGCATGTCGATCCAGGTGAACCTGAGGTTTCTTCTATCTTTGCAGGTGCTGTATGGTTAGGGGGGTACGACCCTGCCGGCAATTTGAAAGTAGCTGCCCAAACGTATGGCAATGCCAATTCAAGGTCCGACTTTTGGCCCGGCCCCCTCGATCCTGAAACAGGTACTACCGATCTTGAGATATGTAACAAATGGGATCGATTCTTCGAAGTGTATGGCCGAGAAGTTGAGTTGCATCGCGCCCTGTGGGAACAGGCACAGGCCAATGGCACCGAATACGATCCAGAGATGATTCCGCGTGGCGTCAAGGGGTGGCCCGCTCGTGGCAATCCATTCTTTTTCCAGATCAACGAATTTGAATTGCCCAATACCGGACAGGGATTGGCTGGCTTCTGGGATGAAAACGGTGATGGCCTGTACAACCCACTCGATGGCGATTTTCCCATCGTGGAAATTCGTGGCTGCGACAGCAAGCCCACCACTTTCCCCGACCAGATGATCTTCTGGATTTACAACGACAATGGGAATATCCATACCGAATCGAATGGTAGTACGCCTATCCAGATGGAGGTACAAGTACAGGCGTTTAGCTACAGCACCAACGACGAAATCAACGACATGACCTTCCAGCGCTACAAGCTCATCAATCGCGCTATTGAAGATATCGACTCGACTTACTTTGCCATGTGGGTCGATGCCGACTTGGGCTGCTATACAGATGACTACGTGGGGTGTGATACGTCGCGCTCTCTGGCTTATACCTATAATGCCGATGCCGAAGACGGCGATGTGGGCACCTCCTGCCCGGGGGGTGTGAATACCTACGGCACCGACATACCTATTATCGGCGTCGACTACTTCCGCGGGCCACTTAATGAGTTTGGTGAGGAAATCGGCATGAGTGCCTTTACGTACTACAATAACGGAGGAGTAGGCAACCCACCGCCTGGTACCACTGACCCACAGACAGCTCAAGAGTTCTACAACTACCTGTCGGGAAGTTGGCGCGATGGCTCGCCCTTTACCTACGGCGACGATGGCTATCAAGATGGAGCGCCTATCAGTTATGCCTTTACCGAACCACCCAATGATCCCAACGGCTGGTCCATGTGTACGGCTGACTTGCCCGAATATGACCGACGTACTATCCAAGCTTCAGGGCCTTTCAAGCTAGAACCCAGTGCCATCAATGAGCTGATTATCGGTGCAGTGTGGGTGCCCAAGCTCGAGTATCCCTGCCCCGACATCCGTCGCTTGCTCCTTGCTGACGATCTGGCGCAGGCTCTCTTTGACAACTGTTTTGAGATCACGCGTGGGCCTGATGCTCCTGACATAGACTGGATCGAACTGGACCGAGAGGTAATCGCCGTATTGACCAATGATACCCTTACCTCAAATAATGCTTACGAACAGTATACAGCACGTGACTTGCGCGCGCCCGAAGGTGTAGAGGACAGCCTCTACCGCTTCGAAGGCTACATGATCTATCAACTTAAAGGGCCAGAAGTGACGCGCGCTGACTTGAACGACCCGTCCAAGGCACGTCTCATCTATCAAGTAGATGTGGAAAACGGCATAGGCAAAATCTTCAATTGGTCAGCAGTAGAAGAAACTCCCACTGAAGAGCCCATTTGGGTACCCCAACTCATGGTCGATGGTCAGGACCAGGGCATTCGCCATACATTCCGCATCACCAATGATGCCTTTGCTACCGGATCCGATACGCGATTGATCAACCACAAGAAGTACTACTTCCTTGCCATTGCCTATGGTTACAACAACTACGAACCCTTTGACCCTGTGACTGCCATAGGGCAAAAGCGGCCTTTTATCGATAGTGACCGAAATATCAAGACTTACACAGTCATCCCACGTCCTGTAGTGGACCGCGCCATCCGTGCTGGTTACGGCGATGGAGCCATCGTCACTCGCTTAGACGGTGTAGGTGCAGGAGGTAATTTCCTCGACATCTCTCAAGAAAGTGAACAAGCCATTCTCGATGGCACCTTCGATGGGACGATCACTTATAAACCAGGTGGTGGGCCAGTAGATGTCAAAGTCTTTAACCCGCTCGACGTAGTAGATGGTGAGTTCGAACTCACTTTTATCGATTCCGATATGTCGGATGATGTGCTCGATCCTGATGCCAGATGGAAACTCACCGATCTGAGCAATCCTTCCAATCCCGTGATTTCCGAGCGCACCATTGAGACACTTAACGAGCAGATCCTTGCACAATATGGGTTTTCGATCAGTATCAAACAAACAATCGACGTAGGTGAAGCCCCTCAGGGGAATAACGGCACTATTGGCGCCACTATAGAATATGCCGACCCGACTAAGCCTTTCTGGTTTATTGGAGTGCGCGACGATGAACCCAACTCGCCCTTCCCCGGTGCATTTAACTTTGTGGCCACACGCACGGGCGAGCCCGATTTCTTGCTCGACCAAAAGCAGGCGCTTTCGCAAATTGGAGATGGCTACTTTGTGCCTTATCAGATTTGCGACTATCGTGCACGTCCTACCGCTACGCCGCCCTTCTACGTCACGCCGGCCTGGACCAGAAATGGCAATATTGTGCGCGATCCGCAGCTACTACGCGAAGTCAACAACGTGGATATCGTGCTTACGCCCAACAAAGAGCTGTGGAGCCGCTGTGTCATCGTAGAGATGGCTACAGACGAGTACAAAGATCTGGGCCTGTTGGTAGATGGCGATCGCGATCAGTTCGATGTGCGCTATGGCGAGTCGGTAGGTAAAGAAGATACCGATGGCGATGGCAAGCCCGACCCCGATGGTGATGGTCGCGGCATGGGATGGTTCCCCGGCTATGCCATAGATGTGGAAACGGGTAAGCGCCTCAATATCTTCTTTGGTGAGAACTCGGTCTATGATTGTGAAAATCCCTTCTGCGATGCTTATGACGACGGGCAGCCTACGGGTCGCGACATGATGTTCAATCCTACTTCACAGCTGTTCCTCAATACGCAGACGTTTACTAATATATTCAACTTCGTCGCAGGTGGACAACACATCATCTATGTGACGAATCAAGAGTACGATGGCTGTGAAAAGATCCGCCAACGCCTCGATCCCGAAGTCAGCCCTTCACCACTGAAAAAAGTCAAGGCGATTAAGTGGATTACATGGGCGGGCATTGCCATGACAGCTCCCGGTGAGCGCATGCTTAGCTATGCCGATGGCTTGATCCCCAACGAAGTGAGGATCAAACTGCGCGTGGACAATCCCTATCAGGTAGTAGCGGGCACAGGCGACTACAATGGCTATCCGACTTATCGCCTCAAGCTGGAAGGTGTGGCACCTACCGCCTTGACGGAGCCACAAGTGGAGTCGGCACTCGACATGATCAATGTGGTGCCTAACCCCTACTATGGTTTCTCCGATTACGAATCCTCCCAGTTTGACAAGCTGGTCAAAATCACCAATTTGCCCGCCAAATGTACAGTGACTATCTATTCGCTTGATGGCAAATTTATACGCCGTTATGATCGAGATGAGGTGGGCATTGTACCGCCGGGCAACAACCGCGCTATAGCGCGTATGCAGTATGCGCCGGATGTCGAATGGGATTTGAAAAACCACAAAGGCATTCCCATAGCTTCGGGTGTGTACTTGATTCACGTGAAGGCACCGGGGTTGGGCGAACGCACGATCAAGTGGTTTGGCATCAATCGGGAGTTTGATCCTTCAGGCCTCTGATGGGATGCTTGGTCTTTTTTGCCTGCAGGCAAAAGAGCTTGCAGCAGATGGACTTGACAATTATGTGAGATACGGGAAAGTGACTTTGCCCAGCAAAGCCACTTTCCCGCCTTTTCGCCCCAAAAAGGGGTTCAACATTTGGTTGAATGGGCAGTGCGGGCTAAGTGTGTGCCCAGCTGCTTGGTGCTATTGTGGCCTCTGTGGAACCAGAGCAATAGTGCCTCATCATTTGCTCAACTGCAATGAAAACCAGTTTTATGAACAAGAAATTCTACTTAGCAATTTGCACCATGTGGCTTTTAGCGGGCCTACAGTCCACTTTTGCGGGCAACCCGGATCGTCAGGGAGAGGCAGGAGCTTATGAATTGTTGATGAACCCATGGGCCCGAAGTGCAGGCCTGCATACGATGGCCACAGGTATGATAAGTGGTGTAGAGGCCATGCGCCTCAATATCGCAGGTTTGGCGCGTATTCAGCAAACAGAGGTGGTCGTATCACATGGAATTTATTTGGAAGGTACGGGGATCACTATGAGTTCGTTTGGCGTGGCACAACGCGTGGGCAAGAGCAGCGCATTGGGCTTTAGCGTGATGTCGCTCGACTTTGGTGAAATTCCAGAAACGCGCGTGGACCTGCCCGAGGGAACTGGCGCTACCTTTTCCCCATCATTTATCAATATTGGGCTGGGCTTTTCGCACGTGTTTGAAAACAAGGTGCAAGTAGGCGTGCTATTTCGCGCTGTCTCGGAGCGCATTTCCAATGCTGCCGCTGCTACATTTGCTATCGATGCGGGTGTGCAGTACGTCTCAGGCCCGCAAGACAACTTCAAATTTGGCATATCGCTGCGCAACGTCGGAGGACGCATGCGCTTTGCCGGCGAAGGGCTTTCTTTTCAGGCGCAGATCCCTGAGGGCTCTGTGAGCTACAACTTAGCTGTCAATCAACGCGCTGCTGACTTTGAGCTACAGTCGATGCTCAATATTGGCTTGTCGTACGACTTTTACTTCTCTGCTCATCGATTTACGATTTTAAGCAACTTCACTTCTAATGCCTTTTCGCGCGATCAGATAGGTGCAGGTGTAGAGGTCGCTTTTGCCAAGATGTTTGTGCTGCGTGGCGGCTATCGCTATGAAATGGGAACTAGTCGACTCGACGTGATCGAGCGCCCTGTATATACGGGGCCAAGTGCAGGCTTTACGGTAAATGTGCCTTTCAGCAAGAGGGAAGATTCTGGCTCTTTTGCGATCGATTACGCGTATCGAGCCACTAAGGTGTGGGGTGGTACTCATAATTTTAGCGTGCGCATTAACTTGTAAAGTGCCTTGCTTGAATTAGCAAGTCGCTAATTTTAAAAGGCAGACAGGTGAAATAAATCTGCTTTTTGCATAAATTTGCAATGCGTTTCGGCGGAACGTCTTCTTCTCTTAAGGAGGCGTTCCGTCGCTTTGTGTCATTTTGCGGCCTGTATCCAATAGAGGCTTTGATGAAATACATACGCACATATTTTCTTCCTTTTTCGATACATCTTTTAGCACCTTCGTGCATAGGAGATATGCGTGCGTAGTCCGCTTTCCCTCGTATAATTTGGTTGATTTCCAATTTAGCAGCAAAGGCTGCTTGGGTACTTGTCGCATAAATGAATTGGTAAAACAAAAAAAAAGAAAGCTATGCCGAAAGTGACTTATTTGACACCCGAAGGTTATGAGAAACTCAAAGCTGAGCTGAAAGAACTTAAGACTAAAGGACGAGCTAATGTAGCTAAGGCCATTGCTGAGGCACGCGAAAAAGGCGACCTTTCGGAAAATGCCGAATACGATGCAGCCAAAGACGCACAAGGGCTATTGGAGATGCGCATCAGCGAACTGGAACGCATGTTGGCTACTGCACGCGTATTGGATCCCAGCCAGATCAACACCGAAGAGGTGCGCTTGCTCAGCAAGGTGACCATTAAAAATTTGGCTAATGGTGCGACAATGACTTATACGCTGGTTTCAGAAGAAGAAGCAGACTTGAAGCAAAAGCGCATCTCATCCTCCTCACCTATCGGCAAGGGCCTGTTGGGCAAGAAAAAAGGAGAAATTGCCGAAATTCAAACACCCAGAGGTGTGGTGAAATTTGAAATTGTAGATATTTCAATTTGATGGGGCAGCCCCAAGCTCTCTGTCGTTGACCCAAATCGCGTACACATGCCCAGTATTTTCACTCGCATTATCAATGGCGAAATTCCGGCTTACAAAATTGCCGAAACGGAAGATTACCTGGCATTTCTCGACATTCGCCCGCTGATGAAAGGCCATACATTAGTCATTCCCAAAAGGGAAATTGACTATTTCTTCGATTTACCTGATGAGCTGTTGGCAGGGATGATGGTCTTTGCTAAACAAGTAGCTCATGCCATCAAAGCAGCGATACCTTGTAAGCGCGTAGGCGTGATAGTAGTAGGCGATGAGGTGCCTCATGCACATGTACACCTCATACCTTTCAACCACGTCAGTGACATGATGTTTACCAAGCCCACACGTCCAGAGTTTAATGCTGAACAGATGGAAGAAATTGCGGCTTCTATCCGAGCACATTTTAAGGGCTGAACTATTTTTTACGATCCGAAATGGCAAAAAAGGCAGGCTGCATGTGTATATCTTTTTGCATGTAGCCTGTTTTTTATACGTTCCATTACACCACTGACTTTCCATGAGACAAAAAGCGCAAAGCAGTAAGTAGTGACCAGCGGGTAGTAATCAGTAGGTGGCTGTCCCTGCCCTGATCTTTCTCTTCTTTTGGCTTGATCCAAAAGAAAGAAACTTTGTGATCATCGCAAAGAAATCCCTATCTTTGTTATAAGCAGCCGGCTTAAAGAAGCCAGCTGTGCTGTTCTTTGAGCGATCTGATAGATAAGCGCTACCTCTACAACGGCAAGGAGCTACACGAGCAGCTGGGCCTGGGCTGGTACGACTACGGTGCGCGCTG
>Ga0256839_1000052_pt1 | contig 140478 bp, 132 predicted proteins | sample 354166metaG_FD_185968 | JGI IMG/M metagenome (GOLD analysis project Ga0256839, IMG submission 185968) | Hydrothermal vent microbial communities from Mid Atlantic Ridge, Atlantic Ocean - 354-166 | ecosystem: Environmental > Aquatic > Marine > Hydrothermal vents | place: Atlantic Ocean: Mid...
CACCTTGCCGTACAGGATCGACGCAGAGAATCCCGAGAGTGCGCAGTTCACAATTTTGCCCCAGCCCAAAGCCGATCCGCAGGATCATGAGTTTGCCCCAGGACGGGCTTGGCGGTTGATCGCGACGATCAACTCCATCGACAAGGCCTCGCTCTACCAAATGTCCTATGCCCTCTCGCGGCGTTTCGGATGGGTATATGTCGATGTCCCCCGTGACCCAACCGGTTTCATCCAAGAGTATTTCAAGAAGGCTGATCCGTCGCGGACGCCGCCTGCGGCGGGAGCACCATGTCAGCTCGGAGAGTTTTGGTCTGCGATCAATGAAGTGCGCGAAATCGGACCCGCCCCGATCATCGATGCGATCAGGGCCATCCAATCGATGGATGGCTCCCCTGATTTCTTCGCCGCGCCAACACCCGCGATGCGCACGGCGCTTCTGGATTCGATCGATATGGTGCTGCTGCCGATGCTGGATGGGATCATTCAGCGCGAAGCGGACGCGCTTGCCAAAGCGGCGATCAAAGCCTTCCATTTGGACAGCAATGATGAGGCACGTATCACCGAGCGCATGAAATCGGTCGCGGTGTGATGCCAGGCGATGCGCAGGCTATCACGGATTATGCAGCTAGTCTGTTCTTGAGGTATTTCCGCAAAGGAACATTGGCAGGCGCCGAAGCCCCCGCATTTGATCTGCAGCAGGATCTTGATCTTCTGCGAAGCCAGTGGGCGGTCTCCAGACCTGTGCGTGAATTCTTAGGGTATGTGTTGTCCCATCCCCATGAGGCGCAGAGCCTCCTGATGTTCAGAAGGCGGATCGATGATGCCGTTGCGCGCGGCCGGATCGACGCGCGGGCTACGGCCATGCTACGCTTGACCAGCGGTTTACCCTCGGCGGTCGTGGCCGATGAGCCTGTCCGTTCATTCGATACAGGCCCCAACCAGCTTGTGGCCTGGGTCGTTAGAAATGCCACGCTTCACGCGTCGAGGTTGCTGGACGAGCAACCGCCGGAGTCCGGATATCGCAGCCTTGTGGAAACGGCGATGGCAGAGCTTTCCGCAGTGAAACGGCTTGATGCGTTGCGAGAGCCGTTAAAATCAGCCAGCGTCGCGCGGCGTCCTGGCGTAGGCGCAATCAGGGATGCTTCGAGATCACGCCGCGGGCTCTATCGCTACGCGGTGGCAGCCTATCGCTCGCTTTGCAAGCTTGAAGCAGGTGATGACGACGCACTCTTGGAGATTGTCCAGAGCACGCTGATTGCACCGGTAGATGTCTGGCGGCGTTTTGAGCTGGCCGTGGCAGTTGGAATTGGCGAAGCTGTTTCCGAAAAAACTGGCGCGCCGATGCGGCTCAACATCGTGGCCGACGGGTCGGTCACCCCCATTGTGGAGTGCGGGCGCTACGGTATTTTTTGGCAGAGCACAACAAGCCACTACGCCAAGCCACCGCCGGAACCCTCGGAAGTCCGGGCGGAGAGCGCACTTGCGGCCTACGGAAAGGGACAATCTACAGACCGGCCCGATCTGGTCGTGGTGGATATGCAGGCGGGCCGTGCCCTCGCCGTTGTCGAAGTTAAGTATCTGGAAGGCGATACGGCGAATACGCGCTTTCGAGAGGCTATGGGTCAAATCGTCCGCTATGCGCGAGGGTATGGCAGCGCTGGCGAAGTTGATGGAATTATCCGCCGCTCGTTAATTGCGGTGAGCCGCGAAGCCCCGGAGCTTCTCGATAAGAGCGCTCCGGCACCAATGGCTACGGATTTTCCTACGATGCAGAAAGACGGCCTTTTGCTGTGGGTTCGCTCCCGGCTTTTGGCTTCTTCGTAAGGCTCGCGGGGCGCTTTGCGCCGCCATCCTTAATCAAGGGAATTTCCGCCTCGTTCAAGGGCAATGAGCAAGGCGGGGAGATATCGTAGGTGACGCCCCGCTTCTTGTCGAGCGGCTGGACTTCGGGAACAAAGCGCGCCTTTCCGCCCAAGAGATATTCTTCCGAAAGCTCGCAACATGTCCACTTGCGCTCAAGGGCCTCAGCCACCGCGCCCGTGACGCAAGATCCGCCAAACGGATCGACCACGTAGTCACCCGGATCGGTCAGGAAGCGCATGAAGTATTCCGGCAATGCGGCAGGAAAACGCGCGGGGTGGATCGCTATGTTCTCGTTGCGGCAATGTTCCTGATACCGTCCGTTGGACTCGGTGTTGGCGATGGCTAAAAGGTTCGGTGGAACGGAGCCGCCATTGTCCTTTGAGAATTTCTCGGAAATATCGTGCCCTGAAGGGCGCAGTTTGGCCACATAACCGTTCTTGAGCAAATGCCTCATGGATTTGCTGTACGGCTGGAGCACCCGTTTATTGTTTGCCTTGGGAAAAGGCGTTTTCGAAAGCCACCATACGCAATTAACAGCATCCTTTACCCGCACGCGTCTGACATTAACCCATTCAGCTGGTGTTGGGAGCTTGGAGGGATTCCACCAGTAGTGCTCCTGGCAAAGATGGAACCCGTATTCCTCGACAAGCATAATCAAGAGTTTGAAGTGATAGAGACTGCGCGTGGGCTGGCCGGGCACCCAAGCCCCGCCAATATCAATGACAAGGCTGCCACTGTCTTTGAGGACACGTTTGAAACCCTCGGCGAACGGGCGGAACCAGTCGCAATACTGATCGGCATCCTCATTACCGTAACTCTTCTTGCGTACCAGCCCAAAGGGCGGACTGGTCATGATCAAATCCACGCTCTCGGGCTTCGCCTTGTTGAACAGGAACGAGCGCGCATCGCCCCACAGGATTTCGCCGTGCTTAGTCGAGTGAAAATTACGGATCTGGGAAGCAGGGTATGCTTTGCGATAGCCCGCCAGGGTGACTTCTTCGGCTTCTTCTTTTTCTGCAAAGACGTCGTGCAGGAATCGGATGTATTCACTTATACTCTTGAGCCCAAGTTCCTCGGTCTTGGCTTCAAACTCCTCGCGCTCCTGCTCGGTAAGACGGAGATTGGTGACCTTGGTGCGGGGGTGCTCTGCTCGGGGACGTGCCACTGCCTCAGTTCCTTTTTTCTGATCACGACACATCTCTAGCTCAGGCATTTTCGTAAGACAAGAACCAGATGAGCTAAATCGTAAGACAGCCGACTAGAGAAACTCCGGTTTGGCGTTCAGCCCGACCCGCGGCCCTTCCACAACAAGCGAAGGTTGGTTTTGGCACGGCGGATGAGGTGAATAGGGACCTTTCTTGCCAACCATTGTCTCGCGAGGCCCCTGAGAGAGGGCTTTTCATTCCCTTGTGCACCGCTGATCTCTGCTGTCAACGCGGGATGCATCGACGCTTGCCGCCGGTCTGAAGTGCCGGCAGATTCTGTCATCAGCCTTCCAGCCCTGAGCCCTTCAGTCTTGTCTCATAACCGCGTGTCGCTGCCAGTTGGGTTTTGTTCCATCTCACCAAACGCCACCGACATCGAAGTGTTTAGGTTGCGTTACAAAATAATGATGTGATTTCAGCGCATTACGAAAAATTCACCAAATCACGGCAGTCATGAGGTTCAGAGAAAAATGGCCTAGAGAGACGAATTTCGGCCTTTTTGCGCGGTCGAAGGTGAATGGCCGGCCCGCTTAACCCTTGAAAACAACGGGAAAATTTTGGGACTGCGCAGGCGGAGAAACATTCCTCGAAAGCAGGTGGCGGAGAGACAGGGATTCGAACCCTGGAGACGGTTTCCCGCCTACACGCGTTCCAGGCGTGCGCCTTCGACCACTCGGCCACCTCTCCTTGCGGTGTTTCGTATAGTCATTTGCTCCAGCTTTTCAAGGCCCGTTCGGAAGGCATTTCCCTGGTGTCCGCCCTTCGGGAGGCGGAACCGGAACCGAATGTTCTCTGGCCTGGCTGATCAAGGAAACTTTCTGCTTAAACAGCGATCGCAATATATTTCATTGTAAGCGTTGTTTTGCCCCTACCTTCCTTGTGAGGTCGTGATCTGCGAGTCCCTGCGTGGTGTAGTTTAGCAGGGATTCTCTCCATGGAGCGCTCAACGGAGTTTCTCACAGGTGGCGACGTAGTCGTCGGCCCTCGGGGTCATCGGTGGTGGTCGGATGCGCTGAAGGCGCGGACCGTTGCCGAGACCCTGGCCGAGGGGCAACGGTTCGGGATGTGGCGGCACGTGACCTGCCACGGGATTTTTCCTCCAGATGTGACCTTGGTCACCGACTCATAAGATCGCAGCCAGATCCTGATTGAAGCGAGCCGGACAGATGCGAGATAGTTGTCATCGCGTTTGTCATATCTGGTTACCACTGTCCGGAAGTGTTTGAGTTTGTTGAATAACCTCTCAGCACAGTTGCGTTTCTTGTAAAGTTCGGGGTTGAAGGGAAACGTCTTCACACGCCCCGGCATCAGCCGGATGTTGGCGATCGCCCCGCGCGCGGCGAGGCTTTCATGCAGGGCATCACTGTCATGGGCGCGGTCGGCGGGCAGGGTCTGGCCCGCCTCGATCGCGCAAACATATCTGCCGCAGATCGCCCGTCATGGGCCTGGCCTTCGGTCAGTTTCAGCAGGATCGGACGGCCCACAGCATCGACCAAGGCATGGATTTTGGTGGTCAGCCCGCCGCGCGAGCGACCCATGCAACGGGATGCCGGGTTGAACGCCTGGCTTGAGGATCGGAGCCTGGCCTGCGCCAAGGCAAACAAGCACCCGGAGGGCCGCGACAGGACAATCCGGGACATGTTCGAAGACGAGCGGCCGAGCCTGGCCCCCTACGTTGGCCCGTTCGATGGCTTCCATGCGGTTCCGGCCTCGGCGTCCAAGACCTTGCCTTGTCCGCTTTGACAACAACAAATACTCGGTGGATGCTCGGGCTTGCAGGCCTTGTCAACCTGGCACTCGGGGTTGCGATCCCGATCGTGCTGTGGACAAACCCGGCCGCCGGCATCCTGACCATGGGCTGGCTGATCGGCTTTCATGCGCTTGTCCACGGCGCGCTTTGAAATCGCGCTGGCGTTCACCCTGCGCGGACTGCGCACCATATCTCTGGCAACGCCGCAAGCTGATGTCCCGATGAAGAAGGCTACAGGGCTCGGAAAAGGCGCCGTCAGCCCCTGCCGGCGCCTTCGTCGTCTTCCAGACCCTCGCTGTTGGCCTTTATGTCGGCAAGAACGGTTTCACTGTCCTCTCCCTCGATCCGGCCCAGCAGATCGCGCCGCATGTGATAGGTCAGAACCGCCACTGCCCGCATGATGCGCGCCTGTTCGGGCTGCAGGATGCGATCATCCGCAACTGCATCATCGAGGCGCTTCAGAACCTCCCGGAAATGACGGATCACATCGGCGCTTGCGATCATTGCCAGCCGGTGATTGAGCACCCGAAGTTCGGCCAGCTGGGTATCCTCCATCCGGCCCGTTTCAACGATTTCGCCGATATGTTCGATCAACGCGGTGTAGGTGGCGCTCTTGTGGTCAAGCAGCAGCACCTGCCCTTCCTTGCGCAGTTCGAGTTCAGTCTGCTGATTGAGCAGCAGCGCGGTGATCAGCACCGTGGCAACGGCCCCGATGAACACCAGGATGATCTCCTGAGAAAACGGAAAATCCCCGGCAACCCCATAGAGATAACGAAATGTCAGGTAACTTGCGAATGACGTGAGCAGGATCAGGGCCAGAAGAAAAACCCGGCTGGCAAGCAGTTTCTTCATGTCTCATCCCCCGTCAGCCGCGCCGGATCCGCCCCTCCGGTTCCGGTTTCTTCCCCGCCCGTCCGCCCACACGAACGCTCCGCGGGATCGCAGGCGCCCTTCAGGCTCTCTGGATTGCGCAGCCAGATATCGCGCTGCGCGAAGGGGATCTCGATCCCCTCTTCGGCGAAGCGTCGGGCGATTTCGTGATTGAGATCGGACCTGACGCTGAGGCTGAAATTCACGTCGCGCAGGATGGCGCGGATCTCGAAATCGAGCGAATCCGCCCCGAAGCCCTGAAAGATCACCCCCGGCGGCGGGTTGACCAGCACCATGGGGTGGGCTTCGGCGATTTCGCGCAGGATCCTTTCCACCCGGCGCGTATCGGTGCCATAGGCCACCCCGACAGGCACGATGATCCGGCCCACGGAATTGCCGCGCGTCCAGTTCGTTACCATGCCCGAAACCAGATCGGAATTGGGCACGATCACATCGGTTCGGTCAAAGGTTTCGATGCGGGTCGAGCGCACGGAAATGTCGCGCACATAGCCCATCTTTCCGCCTACCTCGATCCAGTCGCCCTCGGCAATGGGGCGTTCGATCAGCAGAATGATGCCCGAGACGAAATTGGAAACGATGTTCTGCAGGCCGAAACCGATCCCCACCGAAAGCGCCCCGGCCACGATGGCAAGCGAGGAAAGATCGATCCCCGCGGCCGAGATCGCAACCACCGCCGCCAGGAAGATGCCCAGATACCCCACCCCCGAAACGATGGCGTTCTGCCCACCGGGATCGATCCTTGTCTTCGGCAGCACCGAGGATTTCAGCATTCCCTGCACGAGGCGCGTCAGCATGTAGCCGATTGCGAACAGGATGGCGAAGGTCAGGAAGCTGCCGGGCGAAATACGTGCCCCCCCGACCGAAAACCCTTCCCGGAACTGCTGCCACAGTTCGGTAAGATCGGCCACCCGCGCTCCCCAGATCAGCGCGAACAGAGGGAGAGAGGCCAGCATCAGGGCAAAGCCGATCAGCACCGTTACCAGCGACTCCCGCGCGGCCTTCTCGTCGCCGACGATCAGCCCGTAAAGCTCGGCCGCCACGCGTTGCAGGACCAGCAGGAACACCAGCAGCGCCAGCGAAACGATGGTCGGATAGACCAGGGCCTCGCCCGCCCGCACATAGCCCACTGCCGAAGCCGCCACGCCCACCACCCCTACAACCATCACCACCCGGCCAAGGAAACGGATCAGGGTATCGCGATAGCCGCCCTCGGCTGCTTCCTCGCCTTCTTCCCCGGCACTGCTGTGCTCCAGCAGGATCCGCCCGATCCGAAACAGGCCGACCCCGCTCAGAACGATCAGCGGAAACAACAGAACATTGAGCGTGGCCGCATCCCAGCCCTCGTATGAGGCAATGTCTTCAAGCAGCAGGTTCACCCCGAGCGCCAGACCGAGCGCACCGCTGTAAAGGCGGCCGGCGCGCCTTTGAACCGCGTCCAGTTGCAGCGGTGCAAACTGATCGGGTATCTTGGGAAAGGCCCGCAAACCCAGCCAGCGGGCCACAAAGAAGATCATGCCTATGACCAGGATCGAGGACAGCACCAGATCCGTGCGCAGCCCCACGATCCCCGTTGCGTAGGCGGCGGCCACGAAGGCAACCAGCCCCAGAAACGGCAACAGGAACTGTGCGATCGACAGGACCAGCGCCAGAAACCAGCGCGCCGCACCACCCTTCATGCCGCTGACGCGCGCCGCCAGGCGTTCCATCCAGCGTCGCCCGCGCAACAGCAGCACCATTGCAATCACCAGGAAAACCAGAACCGCCGGCAGGTTCTTCTGCAGTTCGCTGCGTTGTACCTGGCTGTTCCAGGCGGTAACGAATTCAGAGGCAACGGTGCCGGCGAAAACCGCAAGATTGCCGAATGCCGCGCCCCAGTGGATGGGATTGAGCGGCGACGGCCCGAGCTCCAGAAGCGCGCTGGCCTGACGTTCCCGGATGATCTTGTCGATCCCGCGGATCAGCGCATCGGCCCGGCTGCGCGCCACCTTCGCCGCGCGCACCGGCGCTTCGAGCTGCAGCAGGCGATCTTCAAGAGCCTTGCGCTGTGCAGCAATCTCGGCGGGTTCATCGCCGGTTTCCGGTGCCGGCCCCAGGGCATCAAGCTGCGAACGCACGGTGGCGATCGCAGCCTTGTTGATTTCCTGCGCCTGTTCGAAACGCCCGCGCCATTGCACCAGTTCGCTGCGCAGCACCTCAAGCGCCATTGTCGAGGCCCGCCCCGCATCCACCGCCTCTTCGGCCCGAATGGCGACTTTTTCCCATTCCTCGTAATCGGGCAGCGGAAGACCGGCTTCCTGCTGGGCCAGGGCCGCGCCGGCCGGTCCGGTGGTGACCGATGGCCCGATGCCCGGGCTCAGAACCAGGCACAGGATCAGAGCCAGACGGCAGAAGATGGCGCGCAGGGCGAAGTGACGCGGCCCGCTCATCCCTCGAATACCTCGGGCAGAGCGCGTGGCGGGCGCATCAGCCACTGCGGCACCGGCAAACCCCTTTCGCGCAGGAAGGCGGGGTTGTAGAGCTTCGACTGATAGCGCGTGCCGTAATCGGCCAGCACGGTAACAATGGTATGACCCGGCCCCATTTCACGCGCCATGCGGATGGCCCCGGCGATGTTGATGCCCGACGAGCCGCCCAGCACCATGCCTTCGTGCTCGGCCAGATCAAAAAGAACCGGCAGCGCCTCGGTATCGGGAACGCACCAGGCCATGTCCACCGCCAGCCCTTCCAGATTGCCGGTGATGCGCACCTGGCCGATGCCTTCCGTGATCGAGCTTCCTTCGGATTGCAGCGTCCCCCTGGTGTAATGGCTGTAAAGCGCAGCGCCTTCCGGGTCGGCCAGACCGATCTTCACATCCGGCTTGCGATCCCTCAGGCCCATGGCCACACCCGCCAGCGTGCCGCCGGTGCCGACCGCACAGACGAAACCGTCCACCCGTCCGCCGGTCTGCTCCCAGATCTCGGGGGCGGTACTGTCGATATGGGCTTGCCGGTTGGCGGTATTGTCGAACTGGTTGGCCCAGACCGCACCGGCGGGTTCGGACTGCGCCAGCCGCTCGGCCAGCCGGCGCGAGTAATGCACGAAATTGTCGGGGTTGCGATAGGGCACGGCCGGCACCTGGACAAGCTCGGCCCCCGCAAGGCGAAGCATGTCCTTCTTTTCCCGGCTCTGGGTCTCGGGGATCACGATCACCGAGCGAAAGCCCATCGACGCCCCCACCAGCGCCAGCCCTATGCCGGTATTGCCTGCGGTGCCCTCGACAATCGTGCCGCCAGGGCCAAGAGCACCGCGCGCCACCGCATCGCGAATGATCCACAGCGCCGCGCGATCCTTGACCGACTGGCCGGGGTTCATGAATTCGGCCTTGCCGAGAATTTCACAGCCGGTTTCCTCGCTGGCACGGCGCAGGCGCACAAGCGGCGTGTTGCCCACAAGGGCGGCAAGATCGGGCGCGGCAGACATCGGCTTTCCTTTCCTGTCCTCTCTCCCTGTCTAGGTTCTTGGCGATGAAACCTCAATCGGCTTCTGTGCGCAGGGCATCGCGGTGGCGGGCCAGCCAATGCGCGGCCAGCACCAGCGGGCTGTTGTCGATCTCGAAACTGTCGATCAGTTCCATCAGACGGGCAAACGGGATGACGTGACGGCGGATATCCTCGTGTTCGGCGGCGACCCCGCCGGTGTTCCGGTGCAGCCCGGCGCTGTCACACAATCCGAGATAGATGTAATGATACTCGCTCGAACAGCCCGGCGAGGGATAGCTCTGCGAGATCGGAAGCAGCCGCTCAAGCGCCAGGCCGGTTTCCTCGGCGGTTTCCCGGCGCGCCGCCTCGGGCGGCGTTTCACCCAGATCGACATGGCCCGCCACCGGCTCGAGCGACCACGGGTACCGCGCGCCACGCGCATGGGGCCCCGGGCGGAACTGCTCTACCAGAACCACCCGATCGCGCTTCGGATCATAGGGCAGCACGATCACCGCGTCGAAGCCGGCAAAGACCGCCCGTTCGACGATACCGCTGAACCCGCCCTCAAAGCGGCGAAACTGCAGCCGATGCTCCTGCATGGCAAAGAAATTGCTGTAGGGCCAGGAACGGGCAAGCACCTTCACGTCGCTGCGCGTCATCTCGCGGCCCAGAGTCGGCTTCCGGCCCTGTCGCCAACCGCGCTGGAAGGCCGCAGCGCGGTTCAGGATCATCGGCATCCGGCGGGCAAGCGTGGGGCCGTCGGTCGCGGGATAACCGGCCATGGCCTCGTCCACCGCATGGCGGGCCAGCACACCCCAGGCCGCCAGCCACCTTTCGGAGTGCCACGGTCGGGTATCTTCTGCCACGCCTTGCGGCGCCGACCAGCTTTGCGCCGTAACCGCCCCCCCGTTTCCTGTCGTGGCAACTCCGGCAGGGTAGGCCTGCACCATCATTGTCTCGAACCCCAGGCCGCCGGTCAGAAACTCGATCCGCGCGCCAAGGGCGTCATCGACACGCAGCAAAAGCCCTGCGGCCCCGCTGCCCGGCCGCGAAACGAGACATGCCGCAAACGGCCCCGGGCCGGCACCGATGACGTGATCGGGCACCACCGCGGGGCCCAGATCGAGCCCGTCTGCCGAACGACCAAGCACCCTTTCAAGAAGCGGCACCCAGCCCAGGGGCCCGTAACAGAACAGGTTTTTCATGCCTGCATGGAATCACGGCCAGCGGCGCGCCGCAAGCTCGGTCAGCCAGCCACCCAGGATTCCGCCCACCACCAGCGTGCCGATCACCGACGGGACCACGATCAGTTGTCCGTAGTCAAGCGCGATCTCGAACACGCCGACCACCGCCTGGAAAGGATCGTCATATGACTTGCGCATCGACAGCTTCACCATCTGCATGATCGAGTAGACCAGAAGCGCCCAGAAAACCATGCTCGCCGCGGTGGTCAGCCCTCCGCCAATGGCGGTGCGCAGCCCTTCTCCGGCACGCGGTCCCATCACTGTCCAGCCCGCAACAAGGCCGATCAGCAGATTTCCTTCCGCAAACAATTTCGTTGGCGTGCCTTCGGGCAGCAACGGTATGATCAGCCCCGAGGTAAACCAGGCAAGCGCCGCAAAGAACAGACCGCCTATCAATTTTGCAGCAGTGGGCATCGGAAACTCCTGTCTGGGGTGCACGCTGTCTCCGTGTCGTGCAATGTGTCATGCAATCCTGTGATTGCTGTCCCCTTTCATGCCAGAACATGCCTGCAAAATCATCATTTCCGGCCTGCCGAAGACGGTTTTGCGGTGTTCTGTGCTGTTTGCACCCCAGTCTTGACCCTGAACGCGAACAATGCGGGAACGCCCGGTTAATCGTTGGTTGACAGGAAACAGCTGCCAACGACTGCAGGAGGGGGCCGGGGGGAATCACGGGGGCGAGCACGGACGGGGACCGGATCAGCGAATGCCTGTCAGAGAACCCGGTCAAGCGCCCCGATCAGTTTGGCAATCTCCTCGGGCGTGGTGTAATGCACGAAGCTGAGCCTGAGCACACCCTTTGCCGGATCGATCCCCACGCCTTCAAGCGCCCGCACCGCATAGAAGTCACCGCCTCCCGCCATGATCCCGAGAGGGGCAAGGCGGGCGGCCAGTTCCTCGCCCGGAGCGGCGGCCTCGATGGCGATGGTGGGCGCACGACCAGTGGCCTGTGCGGGGCCAAGCAGGCGCAGATCGTTACGGCCCTGAAGAAAATTGAGCAGCGGCGCCATGAGGCGGATTTCATGAGCGCGCATCAGATCATGCACTGCCCGCGCCCGGGCCGCGGGCGGTGCGGCGGAAGACATGACCGGCCCGCCTTTGGCGGCAAAATGGTGAACGTAAAGCTCGTCCAGGTAATCGGCCATGCCGGCCGCGGCCGCCACCTGGGCATGATCGGGGCCGGCAGGGGTGAAGCGCTTGGCGGGATCGCCGGCGTTGAACCAGTGGCCCTGGGCAGGCAGCACCCCGGCCAGGGCACGACGGATCACCATCAGCCCCTGATGGGGGCCGTATGTCTTGTAGGCCGAAAACAGGTATATATCGGCCCCGAGCGCCCCTACATCGGGCAGGCCGTGAGGCACATATGACACCCCGTCAACACAAGACCACGCCCCGGCGGCGCGCACCCGCGCGCAGATCGTCGCCACGTCGTTGATCTCGCCCACCACGTTCGAGCAATGGGGGAAGCACACCAGCCTGACCCGCGTATCGAGCAGGCGTTCGAGATCGGCAATGTCGAGGTGGCCGGTTTCCGGGTCCATCCGCCATTCGCGGATATCGAACCCCTCGTGGCCAAGCCGCCGCCATGGACCGGAATTGGCCTCGTGATCCTGGTTAGTGACGATGATCGCATCACCGGGCTTCAGATGGCGGCGGAAGGCCTGGGCCAGAACATAGGTGTTCTGAGTGGTTGAGGGGCCGAAGGAAAGCTCGTCCTCTTCAACCCCCAGAAGCGCCGCCAGGCGGGTGCGGGCCTCGTCCATCTCTTCTCCGGCAAGGCGGCTGGCCGCATAGGGCGCATGGGGCTGCACCTTGCGACTGCGGTAGAAGCGGCAAAGGCGTTCGATCACCGGAGCGCAGGCATAGCTGCCGCCGGCGTTCTCGAAAAAGGCCTGCCCCGCCAGCGAAGGCTCGGCAAAGGCGGGAAAGTGGCTGCGAACGAATTTCGTATCCAGCTGGGGTTGCATCATTTCTTCTCCTCGGCTCGGCCCGGCGGCAAGGCGCCCCAAATCACGCAGAGCGCCTGTCGCGCTCCGACCCCACGGCCGCAGGCCACCCCAGCGGACGAGCGGGCGGAAGCCGGAAAAGACACCACGCCATTACCGGCCATGTCCGCCCCATTGCCCACCCCCGGAAGACAAGCGGCAGGCGGGGGGGGTGGCAGGGCTCAGGCATTCACGTCAACCACCACCCGGCCCCTGACCCTGCCCTTCAGGATATCGCGGCCAAGCTCGGGCAGGTCGGCCAGAGTGGCCGGCCGGATCATGGATTCCAGCTTTTCCATGGGCAGATCGCGAGCGATGCGTTCCCAGGCGCGCAGGCGGGCCTCATAGGGGGCATGCACGCTGTCGATCCCCAGAAGATTGACGCCGCGCAGCAGGAAGGGAATGACGGTGGTGTGAAGCTCCGCCCCCCCCGCCAGGCCGACAGCCGCGGCCGAACAGCCGTATTTCAGCTGTGCCAGCACACGGGCCAGCATCACGCCGCCCACGGCATCGACGCATCCCGCCCAGGTTTCGCGTTCGAGCGGCCGCCTCGAAGGCGCGTTCAGTTCTTCGCGCGCCACGATGGTGCTGGCACCGAGCCCCTTCAGATAGTCGGCGGTTTCCGGGCGCCCGGTGACGGCCGCCACCTCGTGCCCGAGGCTGGCCAGGATCGCCGTTGCCACCGAGCCCACGCCACCCGCGGCACCGGTTACCAGCACCGGGCCCTGCCCCGGCTTCAGCCCGTGATCCTCAAGCGCGAGGATCGCCAGCATGGCACTGAGCCCCGCCGTTCCCACCGCCATCGCGTTGCGGGTGCTCATCCCCTCGGGCACAGGCACCAGCCAATCGGCCTTCACGCGCGCCTTCTGGGCGAAGCCTCCCCAATGGATCTCGCCCACACGCCAGCCGCCGAGCAGCACCTTGGCGCCCGGCCTGTAGCGCGGATCGGCGCTTTCCTCGACGGTGCCGGCGAAATCCACCCCCGGCACATGCGGCCAGCTCTTTACCAGCCGGCCGCCGTCGGCTCGCATGCACAGGCCGTCCTTGTAATTGAGGGTGGAATATTCCACCGCCACGGTGACATCGCCTTCGGGAAGCTGATCCTCGCGCAGCTCCTTCACGGCGACCGAAACCTCTTCATCGCTGTCCTTCTCAACGACCAGGGCCCTGAATGTCATGGCTTTCACTCCTCTTCATATCCTTTCGGAATCGGCAGATCGGGCAGCTCCCGCGCCCGCTTCTGCAACGCGCGGCCAATCACCACCCGGCTGATTTCGGTAGTGCCGTCAACGATCCGCAGCATCTGGGCCAGGCGCGACAGGCGATCCATGCCATATTGCTTCAGCAGCCCCGAACCGCCCAGCACCTGGGTGCAGCTTTCCACCGCCGCCAGCGCCGCATCGGGCACGAAGCGCTTGGCATGGGCCGCCATCAGCGGGCCGTTCTCGCCTCCGAGAGCCTCCGCGGCAGCCCGGTAGAGCAGGCGCGAAGCTTCAAGATTGGTGGCCACATCCCCGAGCATCCACTGGATGCCCTCGAGATCAAGGTTCACCCCGCCGAACATCCGCCGCCGCGCGGCATAGGAAAGCGCCGTATCAAGTGCCGTTTCCATCAGTCCGCAGCACCCCGCGGCAATTGAAACGCGGGCGATGTCGATCGCCATCAACGCCCCCTGCAGCCCCTGCCCGGGCGGCAGGATGATGTTTTCCTCGGGCACCGTCACCCGATCAAGATGCATGTCGGCCAGCGGCAGGAAAGCGTATGAAGGCGTTTCATAACGCGGCCCGAAGGAAAGACCCGGCGTATCCTTCGGTATGGCGATCATTGCCATGTCCTTGTGGCCGGGCCGGTCGGAGGTCTTGACCACGGTCAGATAGACATCGGCCTCGGCCGCAAGGCTGACCCAGGCCTTCTTGCCCGAGATCGTCCAGGTACCGTCGCCGTTGATCCGGGCGCGGGTGCGCATGTTGGCCGCATCCGAACCCGACTGCGGCTCGGTCAGTGAAAAATTGGCCAGCCTGCGGCCTGCCGTCAGATCGCGCGCCCATTTTTCCCTGAAGGATTCGGTGCCGAACCCACACACCGCATAGGTGCAGATGTTGTGCATGGAAAGGGCAAAGGCATAGGCACCATCGCCCTTGCCAAGCTCTTCGTAAACGCGGATGCCCTCGGCAAGCGGCAGCCCCTGCCCTCCCCATTCCTCGGGCGCATAAAGCCCCGTCAGCCCCAGTGCCCCGGCGCTGTCCGAAGCCGCCCGTGGCCATTTTCCCGTCTCGTTCCAGGTATCCACCTCGGGCCGGATCACCGTATCGGTGTGCTGGCGTGCGTGTTTCAGGATCTTTTCGATATCGGCCATGATGCCCCCCCGTCCTTGCGGTTTCCGTCTTCCCGGTTTTGCGGAATCGCCAAATGTCTTATATTTGAGGCAGTGTTGCCACAGCCGCAATTGTCTGACAAATGAAATCTGATGAAGACCGATCTTGAAACCAGCCGCGCGCTTTCGGTGCAGATCGCCGAGGCAATCCGCGATGCCATCATCAGCGGCACGCTGATCGTGGACGAACGCCTGCCCAGCGAAGCCGAGCTTGCGGCGAAATTCGGTGTTTCGCGGCCCACGGTGCGCGAGGCATTGAAGCGGCTGGCAGCGCAGAACCTGATCCGCACCCAGAGAGGCGCCAGCGGGGGGGCTTTCGTCAACCGTATCACCTTCGAACAGGCGCATGGCCAGCAGATCACCACCTCGACCCTGCTGCTTTCGATGAACGACGTGGATTTCGAAACCGCCTGCGAGGCGCGCTTTGCCCTTGAACGGGCCTGTGTGCCGCTGGCCGCGCTGCGGCGCAAGGCGGCGCATCTTGCCAGGATGCGCGCCGAGATCGCCCGCCAGGCCCGCCCTGCCCTTTCCGACGAGGATTTCTGCGCCTCGGACGTGGCCTTTCACCGCGCGCTTGTGGATGGTGCCGGCAACCCGGTGCTTTCCTATCAGCTGGCCGGCGCCATCGAGGCGATCGAACCCCTGATGAACATGATCACCTTCACCGCACGCTCGCGCGAGCGCATCGTTGCCCTGCACGACCGCATCGCCGATGCGATCGAAGGCGGCAATCCGGAAGGTGCTGACAGCGCCCTTGCCGCGCTTGGCGACTACACGATCACCCTTGCCCGTAACGTGATGGAACGCCGCAGACGCATCTGATGATCCCCCCGGCAGGGCCGAGGGGGCGCCGCCCCGCTCGTTTTCTTGCTCCACCCCCTTTGCAAACCCGCCCGCCGCGCTTATATATCGGTTGTTCCTTCGGGAACTATGGACATAAAGGCGCCCGTAATAAGCGGACCGGACCCGGGGGCGGTACCCGGCGGCTCCACCATTATCCTTCATCTGGGGATCATGGGGCCGAAACAGGATCGACGGCCGTGTAAAGGGGTTAGCTTTGTCCCGGTGCGAACCACCGTTATCGGTTCACCCAAGCTAGTTGCAAATGACAACAAAGCTCCGGTTGCTCTCGCTGCGTAAGCAGTGCGAAAAGCCGAAAAACTGAAGCCCTTGCGCCAGCAGCGCAAGGCGGGGTTCGCAGGCACCTGGCAACAGAAGCCTGCACTTTTCATTTTTCCCGCCACCGGCATCCCTTGCGGGGATCGGCCCGCAGAACGCAGCTGTCGCCTCTTCCCTTCGCCGCCAATTTGCCTATGCTTGGGCCAGTGGCAGCCCGGGAATGCGAACATGTCCGACCGCGAGACCATCGACTATGGCAATCTGATGCACCGCGCGATGCGCGGCCTGATCCACCAGGTGCTTTCCGACGTGGCACGGAACGGCCTGCCCGGGCAGCACCATTTCTTCATCACCTTCGACACCCGGCACGAGGGTGCGGCCCTGGCCGATTGGCTGCGCGAACGCTATCCCGACGAAATGACCATCGTCATCCAGCACTGGTATGAAAACCTGACGGTTGATGACGAAGGCTTTGCCATCACGCTGAATTTCGGCAATGTCCCCGAGCCGCTCTACATCCCTTACGACGCGATCCGCACCTTCGTGGATCCATCGGTGGAATTCGGCCTGCGCTTCGAAACACAGCAGGACGGCACGGAAGGCAAAACCGGAAGCGCCGCAGCCGGAACCGAAGGCAATGACATGCCCGAAACGCCCGCACGCGGTGACGATGCCCCTCCGGCGGAAAAGGACAGCGCGGCGGCCGAAGTGGTAAGCCTCGACTCTTTCCGCAAATGATCCCGACCAGCACTGCTGCCGATTGACGCAGCCTGCCGGCACGCTAAGAGAGAAGCGAGCACCGCGAAAGAGGAATTGCCTCCATGAACCATTCCGAAAATCCCGCCACCCGCACCGAAACCGACAGTTTCGGTGCGCTCGAAGTGCCGGCCGACAGATACTGGGGTGCCCAGACCCAGCGCAGCCTGATGAACTTTCCGATCGGCTGGGAAAAACAGCCACGGCCGATCATCCGCGCCCTGGGGGCCATCAAATGGGCCTGCGCCGAGGCCAACATGAAGCTGGGGCGGCTTGACGAACGGCGCGGCAAGGCGATCGTGCAGGCCGCGCGCGAGGTTTACGAGGGCAAGCTTGACGCGCATTTCCCCCTGGTCGTGTGGCAGACAGGTTCGGGCACCCAATCCAACATGAATGCCAATGAGGTGATCGCCAACCGCGCAATCGAAATCCTGGGTGGCGAAATCGGCTCGAAGGATCCGGTGCACCCCAATGATCACGTCAACATGGGCCAGAGCAGCAACGATACCTTTCCCACCGCCATGCATGTTGCCGCCATAACCCACGCCCATGATGTGCTGCTTCCGGGGCTCAGGAAGATGCACGCGGCGCTTGCGGAAAAATCGGATGAATTCAAGGATATCATCAAGATCGGACGCACCCATGCAATGGATGCCACCCCGCTGACGCTGGGGCAGGAATTCTCGGGTTACCGGCATCAGGTCGCAATGGGAATCGTGCGTGCCGAAGGCGCAATGAAGCACCTTTACGAACTGGCCCAGGGCGGCACGGCGGTGGGCACCGGGCTGAACACGACAAAAGGCTGGGCAGACATGGTGGCCGAAAACATCGCCCGTATCACCGGACACCCCTTCGTGAGTGCCCCCAACAAGTTCGAGGCCCTGGCCGCTCATGATGCAATGGTGCAGATGGCCGGCACTCTGAAAACCGTGGCCACGAGCCTGTTCAAGATTGCCAATGATATCCGCCTGCTCGGCTCGGGGCCGCGCTGCGGGCTGGGCGAACTGATCCTGCCGGAAAACGAACCCGGCTCGTCGATCATGCCCGGCAAGGTGAACCCCACCCAGGCCGAAGCTCTGACGCAGGTCTGCGCCCATGTGATGGGCAATGATGCCGCCGTGGGATTTGCCGGCAGCCAGGGGCATTTCGAACTGAACGTGTTCAAGCCGATGATCGCCTATAACGTGCTGCAGTCCATGCAGCTTCTGGGCGATGCGGCCGACAGCTTTGCCGAGCGCTGTCTTGCCGGCCTCAGGGCCAACGAAGAGCGCATCACCCGGTTGATGCGCGAAAGCCTGATGCTGGTCACGGCGCTGGCCCCCGAGATCGGCTATGACAATGCCACGCAGGTGGCCAAGGCGGCCCACAGGAACGGCACCACCCTCAGGGACGAAGCCATCCGCCTTGGTTTTGTTGATGCGGAAACCTTCGATCGCGTGGTGCGCCCCGAAAAGATGATCGGCCCGAAGGAGGGCTGAAATGACCGGAAGCCCGATCAACCTGAACCGCGCGCGAAAGGCCCGTGCTCGGGCCGAGGCACGCTGGCGTGCCGATGCGAATGCCGTGAAATTCGGCCGCTCGAAGGCCGAGCGCCTGCTTGCGGCTGCGCAAAACGAAAAGGCCCACCGGATGCTTGATCTGCACCAGTGCGAAGACGTGGCGGATGACGACAAAAATGACTGAAAATCCTTCGGCCCGGCCACGCAAGCACTCGCTCACCCTGCGCGGGCACCGCACCAGCGTTTCGCTTGAACCCGAATTCTGGGAAGCCTTCCGTGAAATCGCTCGTGCGCGCGGGATCGCGCTCAATGCACTGGCCACCGAAATCGACGCTGCACGCGGCATGGGTTGCGGTCTGGCCTCGGCAATCCGGCTGCATGTTCTGCGGTGGTACCGCAATGCACCAGGCCCGCAGTATACAAGCGGAACCCGGAGGGGAAACGATCAGTCGTAAAGCGCGCCGCGCAACTTCACGGCACTGTCGCGCTCGCGCCGTTCGCGTGTGGTCAGCCGCAACAGGGGATCGACAGGGCGGCGCAGTTCCTCGCCGAAAAGGCTGAGGATCTCTTCGCGCGAGGTATGGAACCCGCGTTTCCTGAAGTCCTGACGCCGGGCGCGGCTGAAGGCCCATACGGGAACAGCCAGCCGAAGCAGGCTGCGCCGTTTCGCACCGCGCCATTCTGATCCTTCGAAAGTGTCCTGATCCGATACAGACATTGTGTCCCCCGATTCTGCGCCAGACAGAAATAGGCAAAAAATCGCTTAATCACAACGGATACCGCGGGGGAAAACTGCATCACTCTTGTCATTTCTGAAATATTCCTGTGCAAGATACTGATTTGCATGAATTCCTTTTCAGTTGTAACGTGGCGTAACAAACAACCACAGGCCGCTCTGCGCGCGCACCGTCAATTGCGCCACCGGCCTTGCAGAGCGGTTTTCGACCGGCTGGAAACGCAGATCTCGCAGCAGGATCGACAGAATCAGCGGCCCTTCGAGCATTGCAAATCCGGCGCCGGGGCATACCCGCGGGCCGGCCGAAAACGGCAGCCAGGCCTCGCGCAGACAGGCGCGACCGTTCTCGGTTTCGAACCGCGCGGGATCAAAGACATCGGGCCGTTCCCACAGGCGTTCGTGACGGTGCAGGTGCCATGGGCTGAGTACGATCTGTGCACCGGGCGCGATATCACGGTTGCGGAAACGCTCGGGGCGGATGTTTTCGCGCACCATCATCGGCACCGGCGGATAAAGGCGCAGGGCTTCGCGGAACACGTCGCGTGAAAGCTTCAGGCGCGTTGCCGCGGCAAAGCCGAAATCTTCATCCTGGCCCAGCACCGCGCGCGCCTCTTCGGCCAGGCGCTCCTGCCATTCGGGGTAGAGCGCCACCAGATACAGCGCCCAGGCCAGGGCCGAAGCGCTGGTTTCATGGCCGGCCAGAAAGAAGATCGCCACCTGATCAACCATTTCCTCCGGGCTGAACAGACTGCCGGTTTCGGGATCGGGGGTTGTCATGATCCGGGTGGCCAGATCATCGGGCGCGCAGCCGGCCGCGATCACGCGCCGGCGCTCTTCGACCAGACCGGCGATCAGCCCCCGGATGACACGGGCCGTCTGTCTGGTGCGGCGGCCATGAAATCGCGGCATCCAGCGCGGCAGCGGCAGAAAGGCGGCAAGGTTCAGCAACGGCTGGGCGCGCTGGTGATCGCGAAAGGCCTTGAACACGGCGGCTGCCGTCCGATCCGTGATCGGGATCGAGAACAGCGTGCGGAAGATCACGTCGGCCGCCGCATGGGCGGTATGGGCCTCGATCTCGACCGGGCGGCAGCCCTGCGCATCGCCCTGCCGTGCCTCTGCAAAAAGCCGCGCACTGGCAGCAAGCCCCGCCGCCCGCATCTGCGGGAACACCGCCCGCAAACGTGCCGTTCCTTCGAGGGCCGGATCGATGATGCGGCGCTGGCGTTCCCATTCGGTGCCATTCGTGACAAACACCGAATTGCCCAGAAGCGGCGCCAGACCTTCGCGGATACGATTCGATTTCGGGAAATCCCGGGGCCGTTCACGCAGTATCAGGCGCAGCAGATCGGGCTGGTTCACCAGGTACGAACGAAAGAACGGCGTGCGGAATTCGGCCATCCAGGCCCGATACAGGCGCGCCGGCTGGGATGACAGGATATCGCGACGAAACAGCTGCAGATGGCGCCAGAGCGAAACCCGATCAGGGCGCGCCGGGGGCTTGGGCGGCAACGGCGGGCGGGCGCGGCTCATGGTGCCATCTCCCGGTGGGGCGAAGCGGGCACCGCGATCCGGGATTTCGAAGGCGCACGCCCGCCAAAGCGTGCCGCCAGAGTGCGCGGCCCGGCGGTGATGCGGAAGTAATCATAGGCACCCGGACGATCGAAGGCGCAGAGATACTGGAAGTGCAACCGGAAGAACCGCCAGCGAAGACGCCGCCAGCGCGCGGGCTCGATGGTCTGGGTAAAGGCGGCCGATATCACCAGCGGCCAGCGCTTGTCGGGCGGCGCAACGCCGGTCACGGCCACCGGATCGCACAGTGCAAAGCAGCACCCGTCGCCCGGCGCGGTAACATCGAGCCAGAACAGATCCGCGACGCGTGAAAGATCGTGCAGATCGCGCCGCAGGCCATGCGCCCGGGGCAGAAATGATACCATGGGCACAACATGGCCAAGCGTCAGAAGCGAAAGCGCGGGGCCATCCGCCGGCACGCCCCCGCCACGCACCAGCCGCGCCACTGCCGAAACCGCCACATGCGCACCCGAACTGTGCCCCACGACCAGAACCTCGTCCACATCCGCCACCCCCAGGGCTTCGGAGATATCGGCGGCAAAGGCGGCAATGCGCTCTTCCATCGCCGAGGGCCAGGCTCCGCTTCGCGCGGCGCTCCAGGCATAGTCATGCATCAGGTAATGGGCATAAAGGTGGCGATCGAGCCGTCGGAACCCCCTGAGCAGCAGCACCAGCAGCACCACCGCAAGCGGCCACCCGAGCCAGGGGGATACCTGCCGCCCTGCCCACCCCCCTGCCCCCGCCGCAAGGGCAAGGGCCACCAGAAGCTGGGCCGTCAGCATCACAACCGGATAGGCCGCCGCGATCACCGGCCCCTTGCGCAACCCCATCAGCGCGCGCAACGCGCCGCTGCGCAGATAGACAAGCGCCGTGCGCAGCAGCATCCCGTAAGTGGCGGGAATGGAACGCTTCATCGAATGGCGCACCAGATCCGCCCATTCCAGAACCTCGAATTCGGTTTCGCCCTCCGCACCCCCGATCCGCGCGCGCACCCGCCAGCTATAGTTGCCGGACCGTCGGCGCGGCACGATTTTCACGAGATAACCGGAAATCCGGCCCTGGCGCGCAGCTTCGGTGCGATAAAGTTCGCGATAACGGCGCGCGGGAAAGGGATCGTAGCCGGGGATGTAGAACACCCGCCGCCTGCGCACCTGTCTGTCCTGTCTGTGGTTGCGATCCGTCACCGGCTGCCCTGGCTTGCCTTTCACCGGCACTCTAGCGCATCGAAGGAGGACGGCAAATCAACCGACCGCTGCAAGAGCCGGGAATTTCTCGATCAGCCAGCGGGAAAGTTCGGAAAACCCGCCGGTCAGCATCAGCAGGCCGACGGTATAAAGCAGCAAACCCATGATCCGTTCGATCTGGGCCATGTGGCGCTTCATCCAGTTCATCAGCCCCATCGAGCGGCGGATGAACACCGCCGCCAGGATGAACGGGATGCCAAGCCCCGCCGCATAGACACCCATCAGCACCATGCCCCGCCCGATCGAGGCCTCGGAGGCCGCAAGGGTAATGATGGTGCCAAGCTGCGGCCCGATGCAAGGGGTCCAGCCGAAGGCGAAAGCCAGGCCCAGCACATAGGCGCCGAAGGTAGAGCCACCGCGGTCTCCGGCATCGATGCGCATCTCGCGATCCAGCAGCGGGATGCGCAAGATCGAAAGGAAATGCAATGCGAAGATGATCACCACAATGCCGGATATCTTCGAGAAAAAAACCTGATTCTGCAGGAAAAAGGCACCAAAGGCCGAAGCCGAGAAACCGAGGAACAGGAATACGGTGGAAAGCCCCAGCACAAAGAAAACGGCGGGCAGGATGGCACGGTTTCCCCGGCGGCCCTCGGTCATTTCATTCATGCTTATGCCGGCCATGTAGGCCAGATAGGGCGGTACGATGGGCAGCACGCAGGGGCTGATGAACGAAAACACCCCGGCCAGCAGGGCCACCAGCATTCCCGGCAGAAGCGCGGCGTCTATGAGATCGATTCCGAACATGGTTTTCCTCGGTTTTCCTTCTCTTAGGCCAGATCCGTGGCGGGGTCACCGGTATTCGGTGTCACATTTGCGTGGACAAACTCGGCATCAGACAATATTGCCCGCCCCATGAGCAACCGAACCGAAAACGGCATTGTCTGGGATCAGGAACTGGACGCGCGCGGGCTGCTCTGCCCGCTACCGGTTCTGAAGGCCCGCAAGCGGCTTTCGGAGATGCAGAGCGGCGAGGTGCTGCGCCTTGTGGCCGATGATCCGGCGGCCGTGATCGACGTGCCGCATTTCTGCGCCGAAAGCGGCCATGTGCTGCTGACGGCGGAAGGCGGCGGCGAGGACGATCTCGGGATATTCCTGATCCGCAGGCGCTAGCGCATGGCACGCCCGATCCGATCGGGTCACCAGAGCAGCAGAGAGCAGGCGCGCTCATGCCCGCCCGTCGGGGTGCGGAGGGGGGGCAGCCCTACCCCCCGAACGCCCACCAGCCGCGCTTTCTGGGCTTGCTTTCCGCATTGCCCGATTCGCTGGTGCTTTCAGCCACCGGAGCCGTGTCTGCAAGGGATTCCGCAGGTTCTGCCTCTGCCGCAGCCGGCCCTTCGGCGGCCGCAGTCTCAGCCTGCGGCGCGGAGGCTGCAGACCCTGCAGAAGCTTTCTTGCGGCTGCGCTTGCGCGCCGGGGCCTTCTTTCTGCCGGCTTTGGCCTCCTCGGCACTGACGGCATCCGCATCGCCCTGTGCAGCAGCGGCTCCAACCGGTTCTTTCCCGCCAGAGCTTTCCTCGGCCTTCTTGTCGCCGGCCTTCTCCTGCTCCGCGGTTCCCGCCCCGGCCTTCGAAACCGCTTTTCGGGCCGCTCTCTTGCGGGTGGCCGGTTTCTTCTTCGGATTGGCGTCCTCTTCGGCGTTCTCGGCTCCGGAAGCTCTGGCCGCGGGCGTTTCGTTACCGGCGGTTTCGGATACATCCCCGTCGGCATCGCCCGTTTGCGGGGCGCTCCCGGCCGAAGATTCTTCGGCGGCAGCCGCCGGCTTGCGGCGGCGGCGCGACGACCTGCGTCTGGACGGCTTTTCCTCCGGCTGCTCTTCAGATTGCACCGCCTCGGCTTGCGCCGCCTCGCCGGCATCGCTTGCTTCGGCTCGCGAATCTGCTCCCGCGGCCGTGCTCTCGGCAGTCTGCCCGGCCTGTTCCTCGGGCCCCTGGCCGCCATCATCTTCCTGATCTCCGGCTGCCTGGAGAGCACCGTTTGCCTCTTCTGCGCCGGCCCCTCCGCCACGGCGGCGGCGGCGCCTGCGGCGGCGTTTCTTCGGTTGCCGCGCCCCGGCCTCGCCCTCTTCGGGAACGGCAGTCGCCGTTTCTTCTTCTCCGGACGGCTCCGGCATCGAATCATCGATCGAGATGACCTGCGTCGCCGGTGCTGCAACGCTGCGACTTGCGGTCCTGAACTTCTCAAGCGTGAAATCGGGGCTGACCAGATGCGGATCCGCCTCGAGCCGCACCGACAGGCCATAGCGCTCCTCGATCTGCTTGATGTGCTCGCGCTTGCTGTTGACAAGGAAGTTGATGATTCCCACCGGCGCCTTCAGCAACACTTCTCGCGAACGGCCGCGCACGCCTTCCTCTTCGATCTGGCGCAGGATCGACAGCGCCATGTTGTCGTCCGAGCGGATCAGGCCGGTGCCATGGCAATGGCTGCACAACTGGGTGGTGGTCTCGATCATGCCGGGGCGCAGGCGCTGGCGGCTCATTTCCAGAAGCCCGAAACCCGAGATCCGGCCCACCTGGATGCGGGCGCGGTCATGCTTCAGACATTCCTTCAGCCGCTTTTCCACGGCAGCGTTGTTGCGCCGCTCGTCCATGTCGATGAAATCGATCACGATCAGACCGGCCAGATCGCGCAACCGCAATTGACGCGCCACTTCCTCGGCCGCCTCGAGATTGGTCTTGAGCGCGGTTTCCTCGATCGACCCTTCCTTGGTGGCCCGGCCCGAGTTCACATCGATCGCCACCAGCGCTTCCGTCACGCCGATCACGATGTAGCCGCCCGATTTCAGCTGCACGGTGGGGTTGAACATGCCGGCCAGATAGCTTTCCACCTGATAGCGGGCGAAAAGCGGCATCGGATCGTCATAATGCACCACCTTCCGCGCATGCGAGGGCATGATCATCTTCATGAAGTCCTTCGCCGTGCGATAGCCCTCTTCACCCTCGACCAGAACCTCGTCGATCTCGCGGTTGTAAAGATCGCGGATCGAGCGCTTGATCAGGTTTCCCTCCTCATAGATCTTGGCCGGCGCAATGGATTTCAGCGTAAGCTCGCGGATCTGTTCCCACAGGCGCTGAAGGTATTCGTAATCGCGCTTGATCTCGGCCTTGGTGCGCTTGGCGCCGGCCGTGCGGATGATCAGCCCGGCACCTTCGGGCACCTTGATCTCGCTCGCGATCTGCTTGAGCTTCTTGCGGTCGGCCGGGTTGGTGATCTTGCGGCTGATCCCGCCGCCGCGGGCGGTGTTGGGCATCAGCACACAGTAGCGCCCGGCAAGCGAAAGATAGGTGGTGAGGGCCGCACCCTTGTTGCCGCGCTCTTCCTTGACCACCTGCACCAGCATGATCTGGCGCACCTTGATTACTTCCTGAATCTTGTATTTGCGCGGGCGCACCCGGCGCGGCGGGCGGATTTCCTCGGGCGTGTCATCATCGGCGACTGCCTCGATCTCGTCGCTGTCCGGAACATCCCCGACGGCTTCCCCGGATGCGTCCGTGCCCCGGGCTGCCCCCTCCCTTGCGGCGCTCTCCGCACTGTCTCCCGCGGCCGGAACATCCGGGACCTCTGCCGGGGCCCTGCCTTCTTCGCCGGTGTTTTCCTCACCGGCAGCCGGTGTTTCGACAGGGGTTTCACCCACCAGTTCCATCGGCGAGCTGCCTTCGATCGCGGGGTCGCCGTCCGCCTCGCCGAGATCGATCACATCGAGGCTCGAAATCTCTTCCTGCCCGGCTGCGCTTTCCTGCGTGGCAACGGCATCTTCGGCCTCCACCCGGGCCGCCTTGCCGCGCGCGCGCCGCCGCCGCCTGGGCGCCGGGGTGCTGTCTTCTGCGTCCTGCGCCGCCTGCTGGGCTTCGGCAAGTGCCTTCTCCTCGGCCAGCAGGGCCTCGCGGTCGGCCACCGGGATCTGGTAATAATCGGGATGAATTTCGGAAAAGGCCAGAAACCCGTGGCGGTTGCCGCCATAATCCACGAATGCCGCCTGCAGAGACGGTTCGACCCGGGTTACCTTTGCGAGATAGATATTGCCAGCGAGCTGGCGCTTGTTGTCGGATTCGAAATCGAATTCTTCAACCTTGGTTCCGTCAACCACGACAACGCGGGTCTCTTCCGCATGCGTGGCGTCGATGAGCATTTTCTTGGCCATGTTTTCTCTTTGCACAGCGCATTTCTTCCGGCCCCTGGCGGGGCGGCGGCATCTGCGGTGTGGCTTGTCTGGGCGAATGCGGACGCTTCGGAACATTGCATGCCGGCTCTTTCGGGCTGGCGGGCATGTCCGGTTTCTCTCTTGCGTCTCATCGCGGTTCTGTCTCCGACGCCGTTTCCAGGCGTCAACTCCTGCGCCCGGCCTTGATTGGCATTGCGGGCAAACTTCCGGCCTTGCGGCCATATCGGTCTGTTCTGATATGCAGTGATAGTGCTCTGCCTTGCCTCAGAAACAGCGAAACCTTTTTGCGGTGGCGTATCCGCGCCGGAGCGCGCGATCCACCTTCCGATGAACATAAGGGGGATACGAGGGCAATTACAATGGGGAAATTTCGGTGCACCGCAAACAATGGGTTTCCACCCCCTGCACCGGCCGGAAAAGCCTGTTCCTTCCCGTGCCTGTCCTGCCGGCCCGGGCGCTGCGTGCCGGCGCAAGGGCCGGCACGTTGCCACTGGCAGCGGAAACGGCAGAAGGCTTCCCTGCCCCACCGGGCGCAACCCGGCGGTCTTGTGCGGCTTTGAAGGCCCGGAAAGGCGGCTAGAGATAGTCGGACCGCTGAAGCCCGTATTTCGCCATCTTTTCGTTCAGGGTGCGGCGGGGCAGGCGCAGCTCTTCCATTACCTTCACGATCGAACCCTTGTGGCGGCGCATGGTGTTGTCGATCAGCATCCGTTCGAAAGCCTCGACATATTCCTTCAGCGGCTTGCCCTCGGTGGTCATCACCGGTTCGAATTCCTCGTTATCGGCCATCAGCAACGAGGAGATCGTGCCGCTGCCACGCCTGTTCTGCAGCACTGCCCGTTCGGCCAGGTTGATCAGCTGACGCACATTGCCCGCCCAGGGCGCCTGGAGCAGCTGCGCGGCCTCCTGGGCCGATATCTCGGGCACGTCACAGCCGTATTCCTCGGCGAACTGCTCGCTGTAGCGGGTGAACAGGGTCAGGATGTCCTCGCCGCGCTGGCGCAACGGCGGCAGGGTGATCTTGAGTGCCGCAAGCCGGTAATAGAGATCGGGGCGCAGGCATTGCTCGCATGTCCTGTCGGCCGACTGCAGGTTGCAGATGGCCACGATCCGGGTTTCTGCCGGTGTTCCCTGTTCGTTGATCCAGGTCAGCAGGCGAGCCTGCAGCTGAGCCGGCAGGGCATCGACATCCTCAAGCACCAGGGTGCCGCCGCGGGCCTCTTCGACCATCGGGATATAGGCGCCGTCGAGCACCGGGCCGAACAACCGGCGGGCCAGTTCGTCTTCCTCGTAGGCCGCGCAGGAAATCAACGCAAAAGGCTTGCCGGCACGCGCTCCTGCGGCGTGCAGCGCATGGGCGACCAGCGTCTTGCCGGTGCCGGTCTCGCCGTCGATCAGCACATGCCCGTCGGCCTGGCCAAGATCCAGGATATCCTCGCGCAGGCGCTCCATCACCGGCGACGAGCCGATCAGCTTCTTCATCATCACGCTGCCGTCGCCCAGTTCGCGACGCAGCGCCCGGCTGTCAAGCGTCAGCCGCCGCGCCTGGGTGGCCTTCCTGGCCAGTTCGGTCATCTGATCGGGGTTGAAGGGCTTTTCCAGGAAGTCGAAGGCTCCCACGCGCATCGCCTCGACCGCCATCGGCACGTCGCCGTGGCCGGTGATCATGATCACCGGCAGGTTGCGGTCGATTCCCATGAGGCGCTTGAGGAACATCATGCCGTCCATGCCCGGCATCTTGATGTCGCTCACGACCGCGCCGGGATAATCCGGCCCCAGCGCCTTGAGCGCCTCTTCGGCGCTGGCGAATGTTTCGGTTTCGAATCCCGACAGCGCCAGCCACTGGCTGATCGACTGGCGCATGTCCTGTTCATCGTCCACGATCGCGATCTTCATGGCCTGTGCCATTCCCGCCCTCATTCAGCTGCTTCCATTCCCTTGTCCGCACCCTTCCCCGGACCGCCGGCCCCTGCCCCGACATCCTTTGCCTGGCCGCCCCGGCGACCGGCCAGCGGCAGCTGCACCTCGAACACGGCACCGCCGCCCGATGCATTTCGCGCCGTGAGTCGCCCGCCGAAGTCGTTCACGATCCCCGATGAAATGGCAAGCCCCAACCCCACCCCGTCGCCGGGCTGCTTGGTAGTGTAGAACGGCTCGAACAGGTTTTCCAGATTCTCGATGCCGGTTCCGTTGTCGCGCACCGTGAGCGTGGCCATGTCTCCGGCGGTCAGCAGGATGTCCACCTGGGGATCCTGCACCCCCTTGGTGGCATCGATCGCATTGCGCAGGAGATTCACGATCACCTGTTCCAGACGCACCTGATCGGCCATCACCATCACCGGATCGGGCGGCAGCGTCTTGGTGATCTTCACCTGCCGCTGCTTCAGTTGCGGCTCCATCATCGACACCGAAGAATCCACTGCAGCCCTTGCATCCAGGGCTTCGAGCGCGTCTTTCCCCTTGCGCGCATAGCTTTTCAGCTGACGCGTGATCGCCCCCATCCGGTTGATCAGGTCGTCGATCCGCTGGAAGGCGGCAACGGCCTCTTCATTGCGCTTGCGCCTGAGCAGCAGCCGCGCCCCCGCAAGATAGGTTTTCATCGCGGCCAGCGGCTGATTCAGTTCGTGGCTGACGGCAGCCGACATTTCACCCAGAGCTGCCAGTTTCGAACTTTGGGCAAGGGTCTGCTCGGCTACTTCCAGGTGTTTTTCGGCCTTTTTTCGCTCGGCGATTTCCCGCTGTAGGCGTTGGTTCAGAAGGCGAAGTTCCGCCGATTCCTTCTGAAACAGGCGCGAGCGCAGAACCGCGCGCCGCGACATCAGGTAAAAGGCCAGCGCCAGAAGCACCGCGAATCCCATGATCTCGAGCGCCAGAACCGCATTCACCCGCTCGCGCACCGACGCATGATTGGTGAACGAAGTGATCGTCCAGCCCTGGAACGGAATCCGCTTTCCCTGCCGCATCACCGCCTTGCCGCTGATATAGGCATCGGCCGGCGGCATTGCCCAGTCGGTCGTGACCTGGAAGGCCCGCGCGATGGCCGAGGGGGGCGAACGCAGCTGCAATGCCTCTTCCTCTTTCAGCCCACGCCATTTCGGCTCGGTCGAAAGGATGATACGGCCTTCACTGTCGGTGACCATTACCGCATCCGAAATCCCTGCCCAGCTGCTTTCGAACTGCCCGAGATCCACATGCACCACGATCACGCCGATACTGCTGCCCACCACTTCCATCTTGCGCGAATAGGTGAAATCGATGCCGCCGCTTTCGTTGCGGCTGGTGGTGAACACGGTATCGTTGTTGCGCAGGGCCTCGATGAAATAGGGGGCCGAGCGATGCACCGAGCCCAGGAGGTTGCGATCGCTCGCTGCCACTACCCGGCCGCTCTGATCAAGCAGCATCAGAGACTTGACGCCTATCTCCTCGAGATAGGAGATCAGCCGGCCCGAACTCTGCGAAAAATCTCCCGAGTTCAACGCCCCGATCAGCACCGGATCGCGGGCCAGCAGCTTGGGCACGATCGAACTGCGCTTGAGTTCGCTCAGCAGGTTGCCGGAATAGAGCGCAAGCCGCAGATTGGCACGGTTCCTGGTGGTTTCGTTGAACCGCTCGGTAAGCCACAGGTTCGAAATGTAGATGACCACCACGGCCAGCACGCACAGGCCTCCCACCACCAGCCGCGCCAGCCAGCGCCGGTTGTTCCTGCCGTCTGGCGAAGCGGCGGCACCGGCCTTTTCCGTCTGCTCGACAACCATGCTCCGAATCTACGCCGGATATCCCCTGCGCTCAAGCACAGGCTGACGACAACACCGAAAGGCGCATATCACGCACCCCATGGCCCCATGCCGGGAATGAGCAGGATTCAGGCGCTCTCCAGAATCCCGGCAACGGCGCGAAACAGGCGCAGCCCGTCTTCACCCCCCAGGCGGGGATCACTGCAGCGCTCGGGATGGGGCATCATCCCCAGCACCCGGCGGTTTGCACTCAGCACCCCGGCGATGTCGGCCAGCGAACCGTTCGGGTTGTCGGCATAGGTGAAGGCGATGCGGTCCTCGTCCTGCAGCCGGGCCAGGGTTCCGGGATCGGCGGTATAGTTGCCGTCGTGGTGCGCGATCGGCACGGTGATCTCCTCGCCCGGCGCATAAAGGCGGGTAAAGGCGCTGTCAGTGGTGGCCACCCGCAGCCGTTCGGAACGGCACAGGAACTTCAGCCCCGCGTTGCGCATCAGTGCTCCCGGCAGCAGGCCGGTTTCGGTCAGCACCTGAAAGCCATTGCAGATTCCGAGCACATGGCCGCCCGCCCCGGCAAAATCCACAACCGCCCGCATGACCGGCGAACGCGCCGCAATGGCCCCGCAGCGCAGGTAATCGCCAAAGGAAAAACCGCCGGGAATGCCGATCACGTCAAGCCCCTTCGGCAGGCCGGTTTCCTTGTGCCAGACACGCGTGACCCTTGCCCCCGCCGCCGCGAAGGCCACCGCCAGATCGCGGTCGCAGTTCGAACCGGGAAATTCGATCACGCCGGCCCGCATCATTCCACCTCGATCTCGTAGCTTTCGATTACCGTGTTGGCGAGCAGCCTCTCGCACATTTCCGCAGCGGCGGCGCGGGCGGCTTCGGGGTCGGTTTCGGCCAGGTCAAGCACGATCAGCTTGCCCTGACGAACAGTTTCGACCCCTTCGAACCCAAGTGTGCCCAGCGCGTGGCGGATCGCTTCCCCCTGCGGATCAAGCACCCCCTGCCGCAGCATGACCTTCACCACAACCTTCATCGCCTGTCCCCCATTTCCGGCCCCGGGCGGCCGGTGCCTCAGTTCACCAGCCGCGGCCTTGGATTTTCGCCGTTCCCCCCCTTGGGCAGAACGCCAAGACGGCGTGCAACCTCGGTATAGGCATCGGCCAGATCGCCAAGATCGCGGCGAAACACATCCTTGTCCAGTTTCCGCCCGGTCTCGATATCCCACAGGCGACAACTGTCGGGGCTGATCTCGTCGGCCACGATCAGGCGCTGATAGTCGCCATCCCAGACACGGCCGATCTCGATCTTGAAATCGACCAGACGGATGCCAACGGCCAGCATCACGCCGGAAAGAAAATCGTTGACCCTGAGTGCCAGCGCCACCATGTCGTCAAGATCCTGCTGGCTGGCCCAGCCAAAGGCGATGATATGTTCCTCGCTCACCAGCGGATCGCCCAGGCTGTCGTCCTTGTAGCAGAATTCCACGATCGGACGCGGCAGCTGAGTGCCCTCCTCGATCCCCAGCCGCTTGCCAAGCGAACCGGCGGCGAAATTGCGCACGATCACCTCGAGCGGAATGATCTCGACCTGGCGGATCAACTGTTCGCGCATGTTCAGGCGCTTGATGAAATGATTGGGAACGCCGATCGCGGTCAGTCCGCGCATGAAAAATTCGCTGAGACGGTTGTTGAGGGCGCCCTTGCCGTCGATCACCGCCTTCTTTTCCGCATTATAGGCGGTAGCATCATCCTTGAAATACTGCACGAGGGTTCCCGGCTCGGGGCCCTCGTAAAGGATTTTCGCCTTGCCTTCGTAAAGTATCTTGCGCCGTGACATGCCCTATCCGATCATCATGCAGGACCGCCCCCGTTCCCGCCTGCGGTTTCCTTTCCGAGCCTATAAGCGAAGCCCCGGAACACCGCAAGAACGGGCTGGTGCCGGTCCTGCGGCACACCGCCACGCAAACAGCGCCGAAGCGGGCACGGATGCATGCGAAACGCGGCAATCGCTGCCGGGGCTTGAAGAACCGGGGCGGGACGGTCATATCTGGCATGACGCCACAGCAGCCCAGAAGAGGACACGATGGATATTTTCGACGAACGGGAAACCGCATTCGAAGCCAAGTTCGCCCACGACCAGGAAATGCAGTTCAAGGCCGAGGTGCGTGCCGCCAGATGCCTGGCTGCCTGGGCGGCGGAATTGCTGGGCAAGAAGGATGACGAGATCGGCTCCTATACGCAGGAGGTGATCCGCGCCGATCTCGAGGAAGCCGGCCCCGAAGATGTGATCGGAAAGGTTGCCGGAGATCTGGAGGGAATCAGATCCACCGACGAGGTGCGCCGGAAACACCGCGAATGCCTCGGAAAGGCCAAGGCGGAACTGCTGGAAGAAAAAGACTGACAGCACCAGGCCGGCTCCCGCCCCCTGCAAAGGGGGATTGCAGCCATTGTTTCGAAATCTAATGATTAACCAGGCCGAAACCACGGCCTGATACCCCTTCCCGGCAGGATCACATCTGATCGCCACGCCAGGCGGAAGGGGGTTTCGTGCCGAACCGAATACCGATTGCATCTCGTGCGGCGCCGTCCGGGCTTGCCCGCAGGCAGATCCTGAAACAGGGCTTCATGCTGTTCGGGGCGGTTGCCCTTGTCGTTCTGTTCCGCGAACGTCTGCTGGCGCTCGACATGCCGACCGTCTGGACAGGGCTGCACCAGACAAGCCCGGCGCAATGGGCCGCGGCGATGGTGGCAACCATGGTCAGCTTCTGGGCCGTGGGGCACTATGATGCAGTGCTGCACCGGGCACTTGATACCGGAATCGGCGAACGGCAGGCGCGCCGGGCCGGCATCACCGCCATCGCCCTGTCGCAAACCATCGGTTTCGGGGTGCTGAGCGGCGCGCTGGTGCGCTGGCGGCTGCTGCCGGGGCTCGGATTCTGGCAGGCGGTGCAGCTTTCGGCACTGGTTGCCCTGTCATTCATGGCGGCCTGGGCTCTGATCGGCAGCGTAGTGCTGCTTGTCCTGCCTTCTGCCCTGCCGCAGGCCAGGCTTCTGGGTGGCACGGTTCTGACCGTCTGCATCCTGCTGATGCTGCTGCGGATTCTGTATCCGCAACTGTCATTGCGGGGCCTGCATCTGCCGCGTCTGCCGATGATCCGCGAAGTCACCCGACTGGCCGCACTCGACACCTTCGCGGCGGCGATGGTGTTCTATGCCCTGCTGCCCGCGCAGACCGGTCTTGATTTCGCACTGTTCTTCCCTGCCTTTCTGCTGGCCTTCGGGGCCGGGCTTGTCTCGGGCACGCCAGGCGGCATGGGGCCGTTCGAAATCGCGCTGATCGCACTGCTGCCCCAGGTGCCGGCTGAATCCCTGATGAGCGCCGCAATCGGCTATCGCGCGGTCTACTACGCCCTGCCCGCGATACTGGCGGTTCCGGTCCTTGCAAAAGGCGCCGCGCCACGCACGTGGCCAAGCGCAAAGGCACTGAATTTCCGGAAAATCCCTGCCCGTCCCGTGCTCTCTCCGAAAATCGAGAACCTGATCGCCAACGCCCCGATGGCCGAAGCGAACCTTCTGCGCCAGGGCGGAAAAGCCCTGCTGTCGCGCAGCGGTGGCCCGACAGCCCTGATGGTTGCACGTCCCGGGCAATCGATCGTGGCGCTGCGCGACCCGCTGGCCGGCAACCATGACGAGGCGGTCGCCATTCTTCGTCAGGCGGCCTGCCGTTCCTTGCGGATTGCCGCCTTCTACAAATGCAGCGCCCGGCAGGCGGTGGCTGCGCGGCGTGCCGGGTTCTTCGTTCGCCCCATCGCCCGGGAAACCTGGCTCGATCCCCGCAGCTTCGACGAGAGCGCGCCCGGCCTGCGTCAACTGCGGCGCAAGCTGCGCAAGGCGCGCGCCGGCGATGTTGCCATCCTGTGTTCGACCGGCCCCCTGCCGCTTGCCGACATGGCGCGTATCAATGCGGAATGGACAGCCAGGCAGGGCGGCGAACGCGGTTTTTCCATGGGGTATTTCTGTCCGACCCTGATACAGTCACAGCGCGTATATCTCGCCTATGCAGGAGGCAGGCTGGAAGGATTCATCACTGTCAATCAGGTAAACCGGGAACGGTCTCTCGACCTGATGCGTCAGGCCGCGGATGCGCCGGAAGGGCTCACGCATGCTCTTGTCACCGCCGCCATCCGCGATGCGGCCGTCTGCGGCTGCACCCGGTTTTCCCTTGCAGCAGTTCCGCTGCTTCCCGAGCGGATTGCCGGCCGCAAGGGGGTGCGCAGCCTGACTGTCTTTCTCGACCGCTTGTACAACAGCATCTCGGGCGGGCGCGGCCTTGGCCAGTTCAAATCCGCTTTCGGGCCACACTGGCAAACCCTCTACATGGCGGCTCCCTCACGAAGCGCCCTGCTGCTGGCGGCAATCGATATCCGCCATGCGGTGATACACCCGGAAACTGCGGAACCGGCGGCGGGCGAAGCGGGAAGGGGGCGGACAAGCGATCGACCGGCACACACGCGCACTGCACGCAGTCCGGCAGGGCACCGGTCCGGGGCCCTGTGGTGGCAACCGCAACAATGCATTGGCAGGCTTCTGCGCACCGGCAACCGCAAGAAAGACAACCGGGCCTCCGAAAGCACGCAAGCGGGCACCGAACCCGCAGCGGCACATGCCCGGCACAAAACACCCGCCTTGTACTCTTGTTCCGGTCAGGCCGATGCACCGTCTTCATGATCATCATGATGAATATGGGTTTGCGTTGCTCCGCGCATCGTGGCATTCCCTGCGCCAAGGGCCGCCCCTGCCGGGGAGGCTGCCGTGATCATTTGCCCCGAGAGGCCGACTCATGCCGAATGCCCTCGCCAGAATGCTGGCCGAACGAGACTGGATTCTCGCTGATGGTGCCACCGGAACCAACCTGTTCAACATGGGCCTGAGTTCCGGCGATGCTCCGGAGCTGTGGAATGTCGAGGCCCCTGACAAGATCCGCGCGCTCTACCGCGGCGCGGTCGAGGCGGGGAGTGATCTGTTCCTGACCAATACCTTCGGCGGCAATGCTTCCCGCCTGAAACTTCACGGGGCCGAGAAGCGGGTGCGCGAACTGTCCCGGGCCGGGGCCGAACTGGCCCGCGAGATCGCCGATGGCGCCGGGCGGCCGGTAGTGGTGGCCGGCTCGGTCGGCCCCACGGGTGATATCATGGAGCCGATGGGCACCCTTACCCATGCGCTGGCCGTCGAGATGTTCCACGAACAGGCTGAGGGTCTGAAGGAAGGCGGAACTGATGTGCTGTGGCTCGAAACCATTTCGGCACCCGAAGAGTTTCGCGCCGCCGCCGAAGCCTTTGCGCTGGCCGACATGCCCTGGTGCGGCACCATGAGCTTTGATACAGCCGGACGCACCATGATGGGTGTAACCTCGGCGGCAATGGTGGATCTTGTGGAAGGGCTGCCCCATCCACCACTGGCCTATGGCGCCAATTGCGGCGTCGGTGCGGCCGACCTGCTGCGCACGGTGCTGGGATTTGCAGCCCAGGGCTCGGAACGACCGATCATCGCCAAGGGAAACGCCGGCATCCCGAAATACGTGCACGGCCACATCCACTATGACGGCACCCCCGAACTGATGGCCGACTATGCGGTTCTGGCGCGCGACTGCGGCGCGACGATCATCGGAGGCTGCTGCGGCACGACCCCGGATCACCTGCGCGCCATGCGCGAAGCGCTCGAAACCCGCCCCGGGAATTCTTCACGCCCCTCGCTGGAAGATATCGCCGCGGCACTCGGGGGATTTTCCTCGGCCTCTGACGGTACCGACGGCAACGCCCCCGCCCCCCGTCGCAGCCGGCGCCGCGGCCGGGAACGGCGATAGCATGTCGATAGCATAAGGAGCGAAAGAGCAAGGCGCCCAGGTGTCGGTGGCGAAGCGGGTGATGTCGCAATCCGTCAATCGGGCCGGATGCATGCAAGGCAGGCTTCTCGATGAAGCACCGGCACCGCACCCTCGGCAGGGCACGGGCCGCGAAGATGCCAGGCACACCCTTCAAACAGGATCCGAACCATGTCTGATCAGGAACCAGAAGAAGAAATCGTCCTCTCGGAACTGTCCGACGAAGAACTCGTGCTGCAGATGCACGATGATCTTTACGACGGCCTCAAGGAAGAAATCGAGGAAGGCGTGCGCATTCTGCTGGAGCGCGGCTGGGAACCCTACCGCATCCTGACCGAGGCCCTGGTGGGCGGCATGCAGATCGTTGGCGACGATTTTCGCGACGGGATCCTGTTCGTGCCCGAGGTGCTGCTTGCGGCCAATGCGATGAAGGGCGGCATGGCTATCCTCAAACCTCTTCTGGTGGAAACCGGCGCCCCCAAGATGGGCAAGATGGTGATCGGCACAGTCAAGGGCGATATCCACGACATCGGCAAGAATCTGGTTGGCATGATGATGGAGGGCGCGGGCTTCGAAATCATCGACCTCGGAATCAACAACCCGGTCGAGGACTATCTCGAGGCGCTGGAGCGCGAAAAGGCCGATATCCTGGGCATGTCGGCCCTGCTGACCACCACCATGCCCTACATGAAGGTGGTGATCGACACGATGAAGGAAAAGGGCATCCGCGACGATTACATCGTGCTGGTGGGCGGCGCCCCCCTGAACGAGGAATTCGGCCGCGCGATCGGCGCCGATGCCTATTGCCGCGATGCCGCCGTGGCGGTTGAGACGGCCAAGAAATTCATGCAGCGCAAGCACAACGCGGCCGCCACCGGCTAAGGCCGGGGCCCGGCCTTAGCCGGTGGCGGCGGCACCTGCGGAGATCAGGACATGAGGCCCGATGACGACATCCTGACCACCACCGGCTGCGAGGTGCAGACCGCCGCTACCGATGCCGCCGCAACCGAACGCCTGTTGCTGATCGGCTGCGGAGCCCTGGCCCATGAGATCCTGACCATCGTCCGCCGTAACGGCTGGCAGCACATGGATCTGACATGCCTGCCCGCGATCCTGCACAACACCCCCGACAGGATCCCCGATGCGGTGCGCCGGCTGATCGAGGAAAAACGCACCGGGTATGACAGGATCTTCGTGCTTTATGCCGATTGCGGCACCGGCGGAGGCCTGCGGAAACTCTGTGCGGAAATGGGTGTGCAGATGCTGGAGGGCCCCCATTGCTATGCCTTCTACGAAGGGATCGAGACCTTTGCCGCCCATGGCGACGAGGAAATCGCGGCATTCTATCTGACCGATTTCCTGGTGCGCCAGTTCGATGCCTTCGTGTGGAAACCCCTTGGCCTTGACCGCCACCCCGGGCTGCGCGACACCTATTTCGGCAATTACGAAAAGCTTGTCTATCAGGCCCAGACCGATAATCCCGCGCTTGACGCAAGGGCCCGCGCATGTGCCGAACGCCTTGGGCTGGCCTATGAACGGCGCTTCACCGGCTATGGCGATCTGGAGCGCTCACTGATGCTCTTCGCCACAGGCTGACGCCACCTCGGCAGCCAGTTCGCGGATCCGTTCCACCATCGCGCGCAGGCCGTTCGAACGCTGCGCCGAAAGATGTTCATGCAGGCCAAGGCGTGCCAGCTCTGCCCGGGCATCCACCTGCTGCACCTCAGTCACCGTCAGGCCGTTGTAGAGCGCCCCGAGAACGGCAATCAGACCGCGCACGATCATCGCGTCACTATCGCCGCGAAAGCCGAACACCGCGCCAGGCCCCCGGCCCGAAATTTCGGGCATGATCCACACCTGACTGGCACATCCCTCAACCCTGGTTGCCGGCACGCGCAGTGCCTCTTCCAGCGGCGGCATGGCCTTTCCCAGATCTATGACAAAACGATACCGATCCTCCCAATCGTCCAGGAATTCGAAATTTTCCACAATGTTCTCGAAAGCCTCACTGGCCATGCAGAGGGTTCCCCGGTTTCTGCGCAATCCGCCCGCAAGGGCGCTATGCTAACTAACGCCCATTCGCCCCCTTGAAAACCCCTGACCACGGCGCACCGCGCCGCGGCTCCGAAAGGCCGGCAGCACTTACCCGGCCAGTGCTGCAGCCGCGCGTGCCATGCCTTCGGCCGCCTCGGCCCCGACGCGCTGCAGCGTCTCGTTCTGCCCGAGATCCTGGAACGACATCATCGCCCGCGGATCGATAAAACGCACACGGCATTCCCCCGGCGCGGTTTCCTCGACCGTAACATTGCAGGGCAGCAGCAAGCCGATCTCGGGCATCGCCTCAAGCGCCCGATGTGCAAGCTCCGGGTTGCAGGCCCCCAGAATGACATAAGGGCGAAAATCGGCGCCGATCTTCCTTTTCAGCGTCTCGTCAACGTCAATTCGCGTAAGAATGCCGAATTTCTGCTCGGCCAGCACCGCCGTGACCCGTTCGATCACCGCGTCCATAGATCCCTTTACCGTTACATCCGTGCTGAACTTTCCGGCCATCCGATCACTCCGTTCCTGTTGCAGGTTGCCGTGCATTTTCCGGTATCTTACCGCACACGGACTCCTGGCCGGGCCATCGCCCGCCCACCTGAAACAGATCGCTCCTGCAACAAGCCTTTTCAAGCCCCGCGGTTTGAGATAATTCCGGAAGGGCATGAGCGAAGGGCCCTGAAACATGAGAACATCCATTGCCGCAGCTGCGCTGAGCGCATTTTTCCTCACCGGCTGTGCCGGGGGCGGGAACGGGTCGATCGGCTCTCTCAATCCCTTCGGCTGGTTCCGTACCCAGCCCCAGAACAGGACCCTTGCCCCGCAAAACCCGTCAGAACTGCGGGCCGATCCGCGCCGCCTGATCGAGCGGCTCTCGAATGTACGGACGGAGCGGGCGCCCGGCGGCGTGATCCTGCGTGCCACCGGCCTGCCGCCCACCCAGGGCTACTGGAATGGCGAGCTGATCCCGGAAAACGGTGAACAGCCGGTGAATGGCGTTCTTGTCTATCGCTTCGTGATTGCCCCCCCGCCGGGGTTCGAGCCGGTCTCGACACCCCGGTCGCGCGAGGTGATCGTGGCCCGTTTCATTTCCGCCAAGAAGCTGGAAAGCGTATCGCGAATCATGGTGTTGAGCGCCGGCAACCGGATGACCAGCCGCCGCTGAAAACAGCCGGCACCGCCCCGACCGAAGCCACCGAAATTGCCGTTGAATGCCCGACACCATCCGGCAGCCACCGGTTCCGGGCAGCTGCGGCTCAGCCCCCAAGGGAAACCGTCACCACCCGATGCCCCTCGACCCTGATGCCGATTTCCCCGTTGCACAGTTTCAGCGCCTCTTCACCGAACACTTCGCGCCGCCAGCCCCTGAGCGCGGGCAGATCGCGCTCACCCGCGGCGATGGCGTCAAGATCAGCTGCCGAGGCAATCAGCTTCGAAGCCACGCCCGAGCTTTCGGTCCGTGCCTTCAGGAGCACCCGCAGCAGATCGGCCAGTGCCGGATTCACCTGTGCCCTGTCACGCCTGCGTTCGGGCATCACAAGCGTATCGGGATCGGCTTCCAGCCCCGCCCGAACCGCCTGCAGGATGCCCTCGGCGATCGGCCCCTTGCGGGCCTCGCGCATCAAAAGGCGGGTGCGGCCCAGTTCCTGGATGTTCTTCGGCCTGGTCGAGGCCAGTTCGAGCAGCGCCTCGTCCTTGAACACCCGGTTGCGGGGCACGTTGTGCGCCTGGGCATATTCTTCACGGAAACGTGCCAGCTCGCGCACCATTGCCAGAAACCGGGGTGAACTGGTGCGGGTCTTCACCCGTTTCCAGGCTTCTTCGGGGCGCACGACATAGGTTTCAGGATCGAGCAGCGCGTCGATTTCCTCCTCGACCCATCCGGTACGGCCGCTTTCCTCAAGGCGGGCGGCAAGAAATTCATAGACCTGGCGCAGATGGGTCACATCGGCCAGCGCATAGGCTTTCTGGGCCTCGCTGAGGGGGCGGCGGGCCCAGTCGGTAAAACGCGAGCCCTTGTCCACCTGCTTGCGCACGATCTTGCGCACCAGCGTTTCATAACCGGCCTGATCTCCGAAGCCGCAGACCATCGCCGCAACCTGGGTATCGAACAGCGGCTGCGGCAGCACGCCGCCCTCGTGACAGAAGATCTCGAGATCCTGGCGCGCCGCGTGGAATACCTTGACCACGTCTTCATCACGAAACAGTTCGTAAAGCGGAGCCAGCGACATTTCCCCGGCCAGCGGATCGATCAGCGCCGCGCCTTCGTCACCCTCGCCCGGCATGGCCATCTGCACCAGGCAGAGCTTCGAATAATAGGTGCGCTCGCGCAGGAATTCCGTATCAACGGTCACATAGGCGTGTTCGCGGGCCTGCCGGCAGAAATCCTCAAGCTCGCTCGTCTTGGTCAGGGTTTTCATGTGTTAGTGTTCCCAAGCCTCGCGGGGTCCGCGCTTCTCATAGGCAATCGCGCCGGGAAAGAAAAGCCTCAGGGCAGATCTATCCGTGTCCGCTTCCCCGCGGCGAAGCGGCGCAGCACCAGCGGATAAAGCCGGTGTTCCATCACCAGCACCCGCGCGGCCAGCGTCTCGGGGGTGTCATCGGGGCGCACCGGCACCCGTGCCTGCCCCAGCACCGGTCCACCGTCAAGATCGGCGGTGACCTCATGCACCGAGCAGCCGGCCTCCCTGTCGCCAGCGGCAATGGCGCGGGCATGGGTGTCAAGCCCCTTGTAGGCGGGCAGCAGAGAAGGGTGAATGTTCAGCATCCGCCCCTGCCATTGCTCCACGAACCAGGGTGTGAGCACGCGCATGAAACCCGCAAGACACAGGATATCGGGCCGCGCCTCGAAAAGCCGGGCATGCATGGCTGCCTCGAAGGCGGTGCGATCGCGGCCGAAAGCGCGATGGTCGATCGCATCCGCCGCAACCCCCAGATCACGGGCCTTGTCGAGCCCGCCGGCCCCGGGATTGTTCGACAGCACCAGCACGGGCCGTGCCGGATGATCGCCGGTCATGCTGTTGACCAGCGCTACCATGTTCGACCCTCCCCCGGAGATCAGGATCGCAACACGTTTCTTCACAACAGCTTCCCTGCGTAGCGCACCCCTCCACCCCTGGTAATATGGCCGATGCGATGCACCGTTTCGCCCATATCCGCCAGCAGACGTTCAAGCGCCCCGGCTCTGCCGGGCGCAACGCAAAGCACCATGCCGATGCCGGCGTTGAAGGTCTTGAGCAGTTCGGCTTCCGAAAGCCCCCCTTCGCTTGCAAGCCAGTCGAACACCGGTGGCAGCTGCCAGGCGGAAAGATCGATCCCGGCACCGAGGCCCGGCGGCAGAACGCGCGGCAGGTTTTCGGTCAGGCCGCCCCCGGTGACATGAACAAGCGCATGCACGCCCCCTGCGCGAATCGCCGCCAGGGCGGGCTTTGCATAAAGCCGGGTGGGCGTCAGAAATGCCGCCCCCAGGGGCACATCGGCAAAGGGCGCGCGATCCCCCCAGGAAAGCCCGGTGCGCTCGACGATCCGGCGCACCAGAGAATAGCCGTTGGAATGCACCCCGTCCGCGCTCAGCCCCAGCAGAACGTCGCCTTCGGCTACCCCGGCCGGCAGCTCATCGCCGCGCTCAAGCGCGCCTACGGCAAAGCCTGCAAGATCGAAATCGCCCGGCGGATACATGCCGGGCATTTCCGCCGTTTCGCCGCCAATCAGCGCGCAGCCGGCCCGCGCGCAGCCCTCGGCGATGCCTTCGATGATCCGCGCGGCCCGCCCGGGATCAAGCTTGCCGGTAGCGAAATAATCGAGAAAGAACAGCGGCTCGCCCCCCTGGCAGACCAGATCGTTGACACACATCGCCACCAGATCGATGCCGATGCCATCCACCGCGCCGGTATCTATGGCAATCCTGAGCTTGGTGCCCACGCCATCGGTTGCGGCCACCAGCACCGGATCCTCATATCCCGCCGCCCGTGGATCGAACAGCGCGCCAAATCCTCCGAGCCCCGCCATCACGCCGGGCCTGCGGGTGCGCGCGGCGGCCGGGGCTATCCGCTCGACCAGCGCATTGCCCGCGTCGATATCAACCCCCGCATCGGCATAGGTCAGGCCGTCATTGCGGCCGGCTTTCTTGCTGGTCATGGGCGCTCCTGCTTCGGCAAGGCCTGAATTTGTGGCCCAGCTACCAAGCAAGGCGCCTCCTGTCCACCGCTTTGCCCCGGCTCCGCCGGCAAGACCGAAAGCCCGGCACGGTTCCGAAGGTTTCATCTCCGGGCCTTCGCAGCTCCCTTCGCGCCAAGGCGGATGAACAGCCACGAGGCAACAGCCGTGATCACCATCATCACCGAGATCATCAGCAGAACGTAGGGGTTCGAAAACACATGCACGAATCCGCGTCCGATCAGGATCGCGGCCAGCAACAGGCCGATCGCCAGCCCGATCAGCGTGAACCCCAGGGCCATCTCCCACATTTCCGCGGCTTCGGGCCGCCGCCCCGTGCGGCGATGAAACTGCACCCCCGCATCAAGAGATGCCAGCATCACCGGGATGAATGCGAAGATGCTTGAACGCCCAAGATCGGTATAGCGCAGGAGCACATATGTGGCAGCCATTGCCGCCGCCGTTCCCAGAACGAACACGATGGTGAAGCGCAGGAAACTTGCGCGCAGGGATTGCGATACCATGCCGATCTCCGTTTTCGGAGAAACTAGCGAATAACCCCCGCCATCGCAAACCCCTTGACGGCACAGGGCTGATATCAACATATGCGGCACAAGGCCGGGCCCGTAGCTCAATTGGTCAGAGCAGAGCGCTCATAACGCTTTGGTTGGGGGTTCGAGTCCCTCCGGGCCTACCACCTCTGTCTGCCCCATTGCCCGTGGCGGTGGCTCCGGCTTTGCAAGCAGCGCCCCCGGGCCAGGGCCGATTGATCCCGATCCTAGCGGGCCAGCACCAGATCGGCCCGCAATCCGCCGAGGCGTTCGCTTGATCCAAGGCACAGGATGCCCCCGTGCGCACGGGCAATATCGGCGGCAATGGCCAACCCCAGCCCCACGCCCGTTCCCTTGTTCTGATTGCGGGCCGGCTCAAGGCGCGAAAAAGGTTTCAGGGCCTCTTCCCGCCGGTCGGGCGGAATGCCGGGGCCGTCGTCCTCGACGGTATAACGCAGGCTGCGGCCCTGCAGCGCAACGCCAAGCTCGGCCCGGCTTCCGTAGCGCAGGGCATTGTTGACAAGGTTTTCAAGCGCCCGTTCAACAGCGGCAGCGCGCAGGCGCACCTTCTGCCGGTTTTCCATCCCCCTGACATCGCCAAGCAAGATGTTCCCTCCGGCCCGCTGCGCCTTGGCCACCACCTCACGGGCCAGTGCCACAGGATCAACCTCGCTCATTTCGTCATCGGCCTGACTGCGGGCGAAATCGAGGAAACCGTCGATCAGGCGTTCCATGTCATCGACATCGCGCATCAGTTCTCCGATCTCGGGGCTGTTGTCGAGCATCGAAAGCCCAAGCCGCAGACGGGTGAGCGGCGTGCGCAGATCATGGCTGACCCCGGAAAGCATCATCGTGCGCTGTTCGATCTGGCGTTCGATGCGTGCCCGCATCGCCAGGAACGAGGTGCCCGCCGCGCGCACCTCGATCGCGCCCGAGGGCTGATAGGGCACCACCTGCCCCTTTCCGAAGGCTTCGGAGGCCTCGCCCAGCTTCTTGATAGGCCGCAACTGGTTGCGCAGGAACAGATAGGCGATCACCGTCATCAGGATACTGGTGAAAACCATCAGAACCAGCAGCTGATGCGGATTGGCAGCCGATACGCGGCGGCGCGGAAAGACGATCGAAAGATCCCCGTAGGGGGTTGTCACCAGCATGTGCACCAACCGGGGAGACTGCACCAGATCCACAGCCCGGACGCCGGGCAACCCCTGTTTCAGGGTTTCCAACATCACCCGCCCCGACAGATCATAGAACCGGCGATCATCGGCAACCTCCCTGTCGGCCGGCAACTGCATCTGCAACGCAAGCGGCGCCGCAAGACGCGTGATTACCTGCTGCGCAGCAGCACGGTCGGGGCTTTTTTCGATCTCGCTCAGGATGAAACGCAGCTCCAGCAGCACGTTCTGCGTCATCTGCCGGGTGACGCCTTCGTAAAGGCGCTGGATGAATACCACCGAGACCACAAGCTGGATCGTCACCACCGGCACCAGCAGGATCAGCGCGGCACGCCCGTAAAGGCTGCGTGGCATATATCGTTTCAGCCATCCGAAATTCATGGCAGAAGATTATGGCCAACCGCCAGCGATAGAAAGCAGGATTATGCAAACGGACGACCATGGCCGGGATCAGGGCCGGAATCACGATCCGAACCCGGATACGGTGCAACAGCTGGAACCGGGGCTGGTGCGCATTCTGGCACCCAACCCTTCACCCATGACATTCCGGGGCACCAATACCTATCTGATCGGCACGCGCGGACTGGCGGTGATCGACCCCGGCCCCGATGATCCGGCTCATCTGTCGGCCATCCTGAACGCCGTGGGCCGGCGCCCGATCGAAGCCATCCTGATCACCCACAGCCATGTGGACCACTCGCGTCTGGCACCGCGAATGGCCCGCACAACCGGCGCCCCGGTGCTGGCCTTCGGAGACAGCGCCGCCGGCCGCAGCCCCGAAATGCAGGCCCTGGCCGAGAACGGCAATATCGGTGGAGGCGAAGGGGTGGACAGCGATTTCTGCCCCGACGCCACGCTGCACGACGGCGCGGTCGTTTCGGGCACGGGCTGGCGGCTCACCGCACTCTGGACTCCGGGGCATTTCGGCAACCACATGTGCTTTGCCTGGAATGGCGCCCTGTTCACGGGCGATCATGTGATGGGCTGGGCCAGTTCGCTGATTTCGCCGCCCGACGGCGATCTGGGGCAGTTCATGGCCTCGTGCCGCCGTCTGCTGGCACGTCGGGACCGGATATTCTATCCCGCCCACGGTGCTCCGGTCACCGCGCCCCGCGCCCGGCTGGACGAACTGATTGCACACAGGGAAATGCGTGCGCGCCAGATTGCCGAAATCCTTGACCAGGGCCCCGCAAGTGCCGGGGAACTGGCCGCCCGACTTTATGCCGACACCCCTGCACCGTTGCTGCCGGCCGCCACGCGCAACGTGCTTGCGCATCTGATCGAACTTGTCCGTCAGGGCCGCGCCCGATGCACGCAGCCGCTTGCCCCCGACAGCCGCTTTTCGCCCTGCGATCCGGAAACGCCCTGAACAGATCCCGCAGGCCATCCCGGAATCACGCACCCCGGAAAACCTGCCGGGCTTGAAAAGCCGGCGCGAAATTCTTTCATGTTTCATGTCAAACCCTCTGGACGAGCACCAAGGCTGTTGCTATACGCCCGTCCGTGTTCCGGCGTAGCTCAGTGGTAGAGCAGTTGACTGTTAATCAATTGGTCGCAGGTTCGAATCCTGCCGCCGGAGCCAGCCCCTTCACACCCCCGTCACAGCCCCGCGGGGCCATCCGTCCAGGCGTTCCGGCCTGCTGTCCTGCCGCATGATCGGGGCGGGCGGTTCGGCAGAAATACACCCGAACATGTCGCTTTCCGGCTGCCCCGACCGGCAAAACATGCTCTGATAGCCGACACGAAAAGTGGCAGGATCAGGATTCGGAACGCCATGTTCCTCAGCGTCTTCGACATGTTCAAGATCGGCATCGGGCCTTCGTCGTCTCACACCATGGGGCCCATGGTGGCCGCGGGGCGATTTCTTGACCTGCTGCGCAACAGTCCCTTCGAGGCCAGAGGGCTGCGTGCCTCGCTGCATGGATCGCTGGCCTTTACCGGCGTCGGTCACGGCACCGACCGGGCCACCATCCTGGGGCTGGCGGGCTTCCGCCCGGAAACCCATGATGCCCAGGCGGGCGAAGCGGCACTGGCCGCGATCCGCCGCGAAAAGGCCGTGGCGCCCGAAGGGCTGCCGCGCCTGCGTTTCGATCCGCAGCAGGATCTGATATTCGATTACGATCACCCCCTGCCCGGCCATGCCAATGGCATGATTCTGATGGCCACCGATGCCCAGGGCGATGTGATCGTGAAGGAAACCTACTATTCGATCGGCGGCGGCTTCGTTCTGACCGAGGCCGAACTGCAATCCCCGCCAAAAGAGCCGGCCCGCTCCGAAACCATTCATCCCTATCCATTCGAAACCGCAGCGGAAATGCTTGAAATGGCACGCAAGAGCGGACGCAGCATCGCCGCCATGAAGCGCGCCAACGAACTGAAGCATTGCAGTGCGTCCGCGCTTGACACCGGCCTTGCCCGTATCTGGACGGCCATGAACGCCTGCATCGAACGCGGCCTTGCTGCCGAAGGCACCCTGCCCGGTGGCCTTGGTGTGCGGCGCCGGGCCGGAGAAATCCATCGCGCCCTCACCGCCGAACACGGCATGAACCTGCACGCACCGCACACCACCAATGACTGGCTGATCGTTCATGCAATGGCCGTGAACGAGGAAAATGCCGCCGGTGGCCAGGTGGTGACAGCCCCCACAAACGGCGCCGCCGGGGTGCTGCCGGCCACCATCCGCTACTGGCTCGATCACGTGCCGTCAGCCCGCCCGGCCCTGATCAGTGATTTCCTGCTGACGGCAGCGGCAATCGGCGGGCTGATCAAGCACAATGCCTCGATCTCGGGGGCCGAATGCGGATGCCAGGCGGAAATCGGCAGCGCTTCGGCAATGGCCGCTGCGGGGTTCTGCGCGGTGATGGGAGGCACGCCCGAACAGGTGGAAAACGCCGCCGAGATCGCCCTTGAACACCACCTGGGAATGACCTGCGATCCGGTGCGCGGCCTGGTGCAGGTGCCCTGTATCGAACGCAACGGCATGGGCGCGGTCAAGGCGGTGGCGGCGGCATCACTGGCGCTCAGGGGTAACGGCGCGCATGTGGTGCCGCTTGACAGCGCCATCGAAACCATGCGCCAGACCGGTGCCGACATGAGCCGCAAATACAAGGAAACCGCACTTGGCGGGCTGGCGGTGAACGTGCCGAACTGCTGAACCCGCCCCCGCCCGCAACAACACGAATCCTTGCCCGCGGCCGAAGCGCTCAGACGGGGTGCGGTTCGCTTGCCAGCAGGCCATCGATTGCCGCACCAAGTACCGGACGGGGCAGCAGGGCCAGGACCCCGGGTGCATCGACCGCCAGGTCCACCGCTCCGCCGGCAACCTCGTTCGACGTGCCGATCCGTGCGCCGGCGCGCAGTTCAAGCCCGTCAAGCGGCCAGCGCAGGCCGCGGCCACTGACCCTTCCCGGCGCCAGCGGAAACAGCGAAAGCCGCGTACCTTCCGGCAACACCAGCCCAAGCCGCATCGGCAGCAGGAATGCGATATCTTCAGCCCCGAGCAGGATGCAGCGGCGTCCGGGGTGGCACAGCAGGCTGTGAAATGCCGCAAGCTGATGATCAAGCCGCGCCCCCATGAACCCCACCCCCAGCACCAGCGGCGCCCGGATGCTGCGCAGGCACTTGTCGAAATCCGTGGTCTCCTGTTCGGGCAGATGGTGCAGCCTGTCGGCCGGAATCCGCCTCCGGGCCTCCGAATCAATCGAATCCATGTCGCCGATGACTGCCGCCGGCATCTGCCCGATTTGCAGCGCCAGATTCGCTCCGCCATCGGCCGCCACCAGAACCGGCGCGAGGCCCAGGGCCTCCGTCAGATCATCCGAACCGAGCATACCGCTACCAAGAAGCGTTACAGGCCTGGAAGATTCGACAATATGTGGTGTCATGCAGCCCTTATGCCGCCCCGAATGCCCCGCCACAATATTGCCATGAAATAATACCTATAAATTCTCACTTTTGTTCCGGATCGGGAACCATTCTATGATCAAGCAAGTTTGCATCAAGATAACGAAAGCGAGCAACCAATGGTAGGTGCGAGTAAAATACTCACCGTTTCTTACGGAACGTTTTCCTGCACTCTCGAAGGTTTCGAGGATTCCTTCGAGACAATGAAGGCCATTGCGGAGTATTTCCGCGATCTGGCCGCGGACGACCGTTACTTCGGTGCCGAACCGCCGCAGCCCGATGCGGAGATGCTGGCCCGGATCGCCGAGAAGGAAATCAAGGCCCGCGTCGAGGCCCGCATGCAGGACAACAATGTCGTGCTGCGTGCCCATGCCGATCAGCCGGCACCCGGAATCGCCGCTCCCGCAGAACCGCCCGTTCCCGAAGTTGCTCCTGAAGCCGCGGCGCCTGCCCCGGTTGCCGGCACATCTGCGCCTGTCGCAGAGGATGATGTGACCGATGTGGAAGAGGCAGCCCTGTTCCCCGCAGGCGATGCCCCCGAAAGCGAAAGCGTTGCCGCCAGGCTGCAACGCATCCGTGCCGTGGTTTCGCGTGCCCGGGCCGCCGAAACCGGCCTTGCCGGCGCAGCCGCGGCCGAAACGATCGAAGATGCAGAGGTAAGCGGACAGACCGGAAGGCCCGTGTCCGAAACAGCCCCCGAGGCCGCCCCCGAAACTGCCCGGGAAACTGCCCCCGAGCCGGTTGGCGAAGATACCGAGGGTGCCGAAGGTGGCGAACGAAAATCCGCAGCAGAAAACGCCATTGAAATCCCCCTTGCTGTCGATGCCGGTGACGAAGCCCGCGAAACGGAAGCGGAACACACCGACAGGACAACCGCAGAGGATGCCGCAGAAGACACGCCGCTTTCGGAAGATGCTGCCGAAGAACCCGCAAGCGAGACGTTTGAGGAAAGCCTCGAAGACGAAGAGGCGACAGAAGAGTTTGGCACAGAAGGCTTCGCCACGGACATTTCCACCGATGACGAGGCCGTGGAAGACGACGAACTGGCCATGGAACTGGCCGAACTCGAACAGGCTGCCGCCGCCCCGGAAGAAGATGACAGGGCCATCGGCGCCCCCGAGGAAACCGGAGCAATCTCCGCCGAAAGAAACGTGGAGGAGATTCCTGCCCCGGAATCCGGGGAACCGGCCGACCTTGCCGACGAAGCGGCCGCCGCGGAAGGCGCAGTAGAAGCAGAAACGGAAGAACCCGGAAGCGCGGAAAATGCCCCCCATGCCGCGCTTGAGGAAGGCCCCTCCGAAACCGAAGAGGAAGCGGCGGCAGACCGCCCCGATCTTCTGGTGCTCGGCATGCCCGCCGCCGGCACTGCTGCAGAAACCGGCGACAGGCCGGCCGCCGACCTTCATGAAGAGCATGAAGAGGATGAAAACGTCTTTGCAGAAACCGTCGGCGATACGGCCGGGGATACGGCTGACAATACGGAAGAACTGACCGAAAAAGCCCGCGACACGGACGAACCCGATGTGCTCAAGCTTGGCGAGGCGCTTGCCGAAGAGGCCTCTGAAAGGGACGAAGGGGAAACCCTCTTCGCAGACGAGCCCCTGTTCGAGGATGTTGCGATCGACGAGGCAGAAGCCGAGGGCGAAAATGTCTTCGACGACGATGACGACATCCCCGCCGAGGAACTGATCCGCTCTCTGAAAGAAACCCTCGGGGTCGAAGGCGATATCGAGGATGACGAAGAGGGCGCAGCCCTGAGCGACGCGCCGGAGGAGCGGCTTTCGGAAGATGTCTCCGATCCCGCGGCCGAATATGCCGAGATCGATGATGACGCACCCCACCACGGTGAGGAACGCGATCATATCCGCCGGACACTGCTGGAAAACGAAGAGGTTGACGAGGAAGCCGACCGCATCCTGGATGAAACCAACCAGCAGTTCGAAGCCCCCGAAAATACACGCCGCCGCTCGGCAATCTCGCATCTGCGCGCGGCGGTGGCCGCCACCGTGGCCGAGCGCCTGCTGAAAGGGAGCAAGCCGAAAGCCGGGCAGAACGACGAAGAAGCGGAAGCCGAAGCCTATCGCGAAGATCTGTCCAAGGTCATCCGCCCGAGCCGCCCGAAGCGGCGCTCGGAGAAGGGCAGCAGCCGCCCCGCCCGTCAGGCGCCTCTCGTTCTGGTGTCGGAGCAGCGTATCGAAGAAGATGACAGCGCAGCCGAAGAGGCCGCCAGCGTCAGGCCGGTCGCCCCGGTGCGTCCGCGCCGCGTGCGCCGGAAGGATCCCGCGGCACAGGACGTAACCCCCCCCGCCCCCGGCGAGAACGGCAGCGAAATGCATCCGCAGGCGGACGAACAGAAGGTGCTGGAAGAAAGCACGAGCTTCAGCGACTTTGCCAGACGGGTGGGCGCCACCGAACTGCCCGATCTTCTGGAAGCCGCCGCGGCCTATACCGCATATGTCGAAGGACAGCCGCATTTTTCGCGCCCCGACATCCTGCGCCGGGTACAGCAAAGCGAAATCTCGGCGGAATTCGACCGGGAAGACCAGCTGCGCTATTTCGGCCAGTTGCTGCGCGAGGGGAAGATCGTGAAGATCCGCCGCGGCCAGTTCATGGTTTCGGAAACCACCCGCTTCAAGCCGCAATCGCGGATCGCCGGGGAATAGGAAAAGAACATCAGCAGATTACACAGGGCCGGGCCGGGTTCACTCCGCCCGGCCCTTTCCGTTGCCGTTCTCTTCGTTCTCTTCCTGCACCTTTTCCCGTTTTCGGGCTGCAGACGGCGCGGGCCTTGCAGGGCAGGAGCGGGAGGCCTCGGGGGCCTCGGAACCGGCCGCACCGACCCCGAGAAACACCGGCTTCAGTGGCAGCACCCACAGGATGCCCAACCCGACATAGACCGCCAGTTCCAGCAGGAACGGCGGACGCTCGAACAGGCCGACCACCGTCACCGCGGCCACCACATAGGCCGGCAGTCCGACCAGCAGGATCAACAGCGCCAGGCGCTTGCGTGTCTTGCGGGAAAGCGTCATCAGTCGGCGAAGGGATCGGTGACGAGGATCGTATCCTCGCGTTCGGGGCTGGTGGAAAGCAGCGCCACCGGGCATCCGATAAGCTCTTCCACCCGACGCACGTATTTCACCGCCGCCGCCGGCAGATCGGCCCAGCTGCGCGCGCCTTCGGTGCTTTCGCTCCAGCCCTCCATCTCTTCATATACAGGCATGCAGCGCGCCTGCGCATCCGCTGCCGTGGGCAGGTGATCGAGGCGCGTGCCGTCAAGTTCGTAGCCCACGCAGATCTTCAGGCGCTCGAAACCGTCGAGCACGTCAAGCTTGGTCAGCGCAATGCCGTTCACACCGCTGATGGCGCAGTTCTGGCGCACCAGCACCGCATCAAACCATCCGCAACGCCGCTTGCGCCCGGTGGTGGTGCCAAACTCATGCCCCCGCTCACCCAGCCGCCGGCCGTCGGCATCGTCAAGTTCGGTAGGGAAGGGCCCCTCGCCCACCCGTGTGGTATAGGCCTTCACGATCCCCAGCACGAAATCGATGGCACCGGGGCCGATGCCGCTGCCGGTGGCGGCCTGCCCGGCGATCACGTTTGACGATGTCACATAGGGATATGTGCCGAAGTCGATGTCGAGAAGCGCGCCCTGCGCGCCTTCGAACAGGATGCGTTTCCCGGCCTTTCGCCTTTCGTTCAGAACCTTCCACGCAGGCGCTGCATATCTCAGGATCTCGGGCGCGATTTCCCTCAGTGCGCCGACCAGTGCGGCACGGTCGATTCCATCAAGCCCCAGCCCCCTGCGCAGGGCATTGTGATGCACCAGGGCCCGATCAACCCTGAGCTCCAGCGTGCGTTCATCGCCAAGATCGGCCACCCGGATCACCCGCCGGCCCACCTTGTCTTCGTAGCAGGGGCCGATGCCACGCCCGGTGGTGCCGATCCGCCCCACCTTCGCCTGCTCTTCGCGGGCGCGATCCAGCTCGCCGTGGAAGGGCATGATCAGAGGGGTGTTTTCGGCGATCATCAGGGTTTCGGGGGTGATCTTCACGCCTTGGGCACGCAGGGTTTCGATCTCTTGCACAAGGTGCCAGGGGTCGAGCACCACGCCATTGCCGATCACCGAAAGCTTGCCGCCGCGCACCACCCCCGAGGGCAGCGCGTGCAGCTTGTAGATCTTGCCCTCGATCACCAGCGTATGGCCGGCATTGTGCCCGCCCTGAAAGCGGACGATCACATCGGCACGCTCCGAAAGCCAGTCCACGATCTTGCCCTTGCCCTCGTCGCCCCACTGGGCACCAACCACCACGACATTGGCCATGCGATTCCCCGTTCTGTCCGGTTTCAGACCCGTGCCGGTATAGCCCCGCGCAGAGGCGCATGAAACCTCTTATTTTGCCGCAAGCAGGGCTGCATGAAGGCAGGAAAGGCCTTGCAGGGAGGTCAGCAACCGCCTAGACAGGCGCAACAGGAAAAAACGGACTGGCCCCATGGAAAACGTCATCCTCGTCATCCTTCTGATCATTGCCGTGGCCCTGGTCGGCGTCGTGCTGCTGCAACGCTCCGAAGGGGGCGGGTTGGGGCTTGGCGGCGGCGGAGGTGGCGGCAGCGTGATGAGCGGCCGCGCGGCGGCAAACGCGCTGACCAGGCTGACCTGGATCCTGGGTGCGGCCTTCTTTGCGGCTTCGCTCGCCATGACGGTGATCGCGGCGCGCAAGGCGGCCGAGAATTCCGTGCTCGATCGCGTGGCCCCCCCTCCGGCCGCGGAAAGCGGCGAACCCGCTGCACCCTCCATTCCCCTGCCCCCGGCGGGGGACGATTTGCTGCCGCCGGGCTCGGGCGCTGACAACAGCGCCCCGCAAACTGCCCCACAGGTGCCGCCCACGGCCCCTGCGGGGCCGGCCACCCCTCCCATACCAAACAACTGATCACCCACAACAACTGGGCTTTTCGCGCTCTTCCCCAACATCATGTTGCGGTATTCTTGCTAAGCGAGCGCGAATCTTCTATAGCTTGAATCCCGTGGTGCCGCCTCTTATTGCGGGCCAGATCGCGCGGCAGGAATACCAACCACGGGGGAAGCCATCCGTATGGCACGTTTCATCTTCATCACCGGCGGAGTCGTATCCAGCCTTGGCAAGGGGCTGACATCCGCAGCTTTGGGCGCGCTGCTGCAGGCGCGGGGCTTTTCAGTGCGGCTCAGAAAACTTGATCCCTATCTCAATGTGGATCCCGGCACCATGAGCCCCTTCGAACACGGCGAGGTATTCGTTACCGATGACGGTGCCGAAACCGATCTTGATCTGGGCCATTACGAACGGTTCACCGGGGTTGCCGCCCGTGCAACCGACAGCGTCTCGTCAGGGCGCATCTATTCGAACGTGCTCGAAAAGGAGCGCCGGGGTGACTACCTGGGAAAAACGATACAGGTGATCCCCCATGTTACAAATGAAATCAAGGACTTCATCCGAACCGGAGAAGATGAGGTGGATTTCATGCTGTGCGAAATCGGTGGCACCGTGGGCGATATCGAAGCATTGCCCTTCTTCGAGGCGATCCGCCAGTTCAGCCAGGAAAAACCGCGCGGGCAGTGCCTGTTCATGCACCTCACGCTGATCCCCTATCTGGCGGCGGCCGGCGAGCTCAAGACAAAACCCACCCAGCACAGCGTGAAGGAACTGCGCACCATCGGCATCGCACCCGATGTTCTGGTATGCCGCTCCGAACACCCGATCCCCCGCAAGGAACGCGAGAAGATCGCGCTGTTCTGCAACGTGCGCCCCGAAAACGTGATTCCCGCCTACGATCTGAAATCGATCTACGAGGCCCCCCTTGCGCTTCACCGCGAGGGGCTTGATCAGGCCATCCTCGACGCCTTCGCGATCGCCCCCGCGCCACGGCCCGACCTGTCCCGCTGGGAAGACGTGGCCGAGCGCATCGAGCACCCCGAGGGTGAAGTCAGGGTGGCGATCGTCGGCAAATACACCCAGCTTGAAGATGCCTACAAGTCGATCAAGGAAGCCCTCACCCACGGCGGCATCGCCAACCGGGTGCAGGTCAGGGTGGAATGGGTCGATTCCGAACTGTTCGAGGCCGAAGACCCGGCCCCTCACCTGGAAGGCTTCCATGCCATCCTCGTGCCCGGCGGTTTCGGCGAACGCGGCACCGAAGGCAAGATCCGCGCCGCATGTTTTGCCCGCGAAAAGAACATCCCCTATCTGGGCATCTGCCTGGGCATGCAGATGGCGGTGATCGAGGCCGCGCGCAATGTGGCCGGCATCACGGCTGCGGGCAGCGAGGAATTCGATCACGAGGCCGGCAGGAAACGCTTCGAACCGGTGGTCTATCACCTCAAGGAATGGGTGCAGGGCAACAAGACGGTCACACGCCGCGCCGATGACGCCAAGGGCGGAACCATGCGCCTTGGCGCCTATACGGCCGTGCTGAAGGAAGGCTCGAAGGTTGCCGGGATCTACGGTGCCACCGAGATCGAGGAGCGCCACCGCCACCGCTATGAGGTGGATACGAAATATCGAGAAACGCTTGAGGAAAAGGGCCTGATCTTCTCGGGCATGTCGCCCGACGGACGCCTGCCCGAAATCGTGGAGTGGCAGGACCATCCCTGGTTCATCGGCGTACAGTTCCACCCCGAACTGAAGTCCAAGCCCTTCGATCCGCATCCGCTGTTTCGCGATTTCATCCGTGCTGCGATCGAAACCTCGCGCCTCGTCTGAAGGAGAACACCCATGCCCAAGGGCTACTGGATCGGCCATGTCGAGATCGATGATCCCGAAGCTTACGAGAAATACCGCCGGGCCAATGCCGAAGCCTTCGCCAGATACGGTGCCCGCTTTCTGGTGCGCGGCGGACGCCAGACAACCCCCGAGGGCAGGGTTCGCCCGCGCACGGTGGTGATCGAGTTTCCCGATTACGAAACCGCGGTCGCCTGCTACGAAAGCCCCGAATACCAGCGCGCCAGGGCCCTGCGCGATCCTGTCAGCCGCGCCGATCTTGTCATTGTCGAAGGCTGGAAGGAATAATCCGACCCTGCGTTCCGGCTGCAACACGCGCCCGGGCGCAGGAACGGCGCCCCACGCCTGATGGGCGCCTCTTGGCAAGCTTGCTCTGCCGGCCTATAGAAACGCCCATGTTCGCGAATTTCCTCAAGGGCCTGATGGCCCCCGCCCCGGCTCCGCTCTCGGGTCCTGATTCCCGCCTCGCCCTTGCTGCGCTTATGGTGCGCATCGCCCGTGCCGACGGCGATTACGCCCCGGCCGAAAAGAACGTCATCGAAGCCTTGCTTGCCCGCCGCTATGGCCTTTCGTCCGATCAGGCCCTCGCCCTCAGGACGGAAGCCGAACAGCTTGAATCCGAAGCCCCCGATACCGTGCGCTTCACCCGCGCCATCAAGGATGCGGTGGCTTATGAAGAGCGCCTCGGGGTGATCGAGGCACTGTGGGAAGTGGTGCTGGCCGACGGCGTGCGCGACAACGAGGAAAACAACCTTCTGCGCCTTCTGGCCAATCTTCTGGGCATCAATGACCGCGACAGTGCCATCGCCCGCCAACAGGTTGCCGCACGGCTTGGAAGGTAGCCGGCCTTTCCCGCTCTGTTCCCCGCCCCCAGAGCCGAATTCCCCCATTGCATTCAGCACCTTTTTCCGCCCTATAGTGTTCCGACCATCAGGGGAAACTGCTGCCGTGCCCGAACATCTGATCAAACCGACCGTGGAAGAAAAGCCACCCGTCATCGAACTGCGCGACCTGCACAAGAGCTTCGGCAACCTCGAGGTTCTGAAGGGGGTGGACGTAACCGCCCGCAAGGGTGATGTGGTTTCCCTGATCGGCTCCTCCGGGTCGGGGAAATCCACCCTCCTGCGCTGCGCCAACCTGCTGGAAAACAGCCAGCAGGGTGATGTGATCTTCGAGGGCGAGCCGGTGAAGTGGGCCGGCCACGGCACGAACCGCCACCCCGCCGATCGCCAGCAGGTGATCCGTATCCGGACCAATCTTTCCATGGTGTTCCAGCAGTTCAATCTCTGGGCCCACATGACGATCCTGCAGAATGTCATGGAGGCCCCCATTACCGTTCTGAAGGAGGATCCCGCCGAGGTCGAGGAACGCGCCCGCGCCCTTCTGGTCAAGGTGGGCATCGGCGACAAGTGCGATGCCTGGCCCGCCCAGCTTTCAGGCGGACAGCAGCAGCGCGCCGCCATCGCCCGCGCACTTGCCATGCGCCCGCGCGCGCTTCTGTTCGACGAGCCGACTTCGGCTCTTGACCCCGAGCTCGAACAGGAAGTGGTGAAGGTTATCAAGGATCTCGCCGCCGAGGGGCGCACCATGCTGCTTGTCACCCACGACATGCGCCTTGCAGCCGATGTCTCGGATCATGTGGTATTCCTGCACCAGGGAAGAATCGGCGAGGAAGGCCCGCCCGATCAGATGTTCAAGCATCCCCGAACCGAACGCCTGCGGCAGTTCCTGAGCGCGACTGCCGCGGCCTGAAACGACAAGCGCTGCAACAAGGGAGAAAGACCATGAAGACACTCATGCTTGCCACCGCGGCTCTGGCCCTTTCCGCCGGCCTTGCCCTGGCCGACGGCCATGGAAAAACCATCCGCATGGGCACCGAAGGCGCCTACCCACCCTACAACTTCATCAATGACGCGGGCGAGGTTGACGGCTTCGAGCGCGAGCTTGGCGATGAGCTTTGCAAACGTGCCGGCCTGACCTGCACCTGGGTTACGAACGACTGGGATTCGATCATCCCCAATCTGGTCAGCGGCAACTACGACACCATCATCGCCGGAATGTCGATCACTCCAGAACGTGACGAGGTGATCGATTTCACCCAGCCCTACCTGCCACCCGATCCTTCCGCCTATGTGGCGCTTTCGAAGGATGTGGACGTGAAAAACGGCGTCATCGCCGCGCAGACGGGCACCATCCAGGCCAATTACGTGGCCCAGTCCGGCGCAACGATTGTCGAATTCGCCACGCCCGATGAAACCGTTGCTGCCGTGAAGAACGGTGAGGCCGATGCCGTGCTGGCCGACAAGTCCTATCTGGCGCCGATCGTTGCGGAATCGAACGGCGAGCTGGTAATCGTGGACGAAGTGCCGATCGGCGGAGGTGTCGGCATGGGCATCCGCGAATCCGATACCGATCTGAAGGAGAAATTCGACGCCGCCATTTCCTCGATGAAGGAGGATGGCAGCCTGACCGCACTCACCAAGAAATGGTTCGGAGAAGACGCCAACAGCTTCTGATCCCGAAACCCAATCTCCGGCCCTGCCACCACAGGGCCGGTGACCGGATACATCCATGTTTTCCTTCTGCACCGACCCCCAAAGCCTTGAGGGCGCCAAATGGTTTGCCTGTTACCTGACCACAGGCAAGCACATGGATTTCTATCGCTCGTTCGGCACTGTGCTGCTGCTGCTGTCCGTCACCGCGCCGATGGCGCTGCTGTTCGGCTTCCTGGCGGCCATGGCCGCCCGCGCCCATGTGGCGCCCCTGCGCTGGTTTGGCAAGGGCTACATGGCGGTGGTGCGCGGTGTTCCCGATATCGCCTTCTTCCTGTTTTTCGTGATTGCGCTCGATCAGGCGATCGAATGGATCCGCCACAGGATCCTCTGCACCGAATGGGAAGGGCCTGTCTATCGGGGCAATGATTTCGTGGTCTGTCCGGCGGCCAAGATGCCGCTTTCCTCAGCGCCGCAATGGGTGCATGATGCCTACGGCTTTTCGCTTGCCGTCTTCACCTTTGCGATCGTCTTCGGCGCCTTTGCAGCCAATGTGCTGTTCGGGGCCATGCGCGCCGTGCCGCGCGCCCAGATCGAAACCGCCGAAGCCTATGGCCTGAGCCGCCGCCAGGCCTTCTGGCGCATCGTGGTACCGCAGATGTGGGTTTACGCGTTGCCGGGGCTTGGCAACCTGTGGATGATCCTGATCAAGGCCACGCCGCTGCTGTTTCTGCTCGGCATCCGCGATATCGTCTATTACGCCAAGGAACTGGGCGGCATGAAGACCCAGGCCTTTGACTATCCCCACCCCGACTGGCGCCTGTGGTATTTCCTGGCGCTGCTCGTATTCTATCTTGCCTTCACCAGGGCAAGCCAGATCGTGCTTGACCGCCTGATGACGCGCCTTGCCCGCGGCCAGGCAACCCTGGGCGGCATCGCGGGCAACGGAGCGGGCGCATGACCTGCTGGGAAACGCTTCAGGCCTACGGGCTGCGCGCAATCGGCATTGGCGAACGCCTGCTGCCGCGCAGCGATTTCGATCTCTGCCAGCAGTTCGTGCTGATCGGCTCGGGGCTGTTGTGGAATCTCTACTTTGCCGTTTTTGCCCTGTTCTTCGGCTTCTTCCTGGCCACTGCCGTGGGGCTCGGCAAGGCAGCGCGGCGCTGGTGGATCAGAAAACCTTCCGAACTGTTCATCTTCGTCTTCCGCGGCTCGCCCCTGTTCATCCAGTTCTTCCTGTTCTACGAAGCCTTTGTCCTTCTGCCCAAGATGGGCTGGAACATCAACCTGGGCTTCACCGAAATCACGGTGGAAACCCGCTGGCTCACCCGCGCATGGCTCGGGGCGCTGATCGTTCTGATCCTCAACACTGCCGCCTATTCGGGAGAAATCTTCTTCGGCGCCCTGAGGTCGATCCCGCCGGGCGAGATCGAGGCCGCCGACGCCTATGGGCTGTCGGGATGGAAGCGCTTCCGCCGCATCATCTGGCCCAGCATGCTGCGTCTGGCCTGGCCCGCCTATACCAACGAGGCAATCTTCATGCTGCACGCTACGGCGCTGGTATTCTTCGCCTCCTTCCCCGCCTGGCGGCAGGAAGGCGATGCCCTCTATTACGCCACTTATTTCGCCGACAAGACATTCAACCCCTTCATACCCTATCCGATCTTCGCGCTTTACTTCATCATCATCACACTGATGATCACCTTCATCTTCGGGCGCATCAACCGCCGGCTCAATCGCCATCTTCCCCAGGGGGGCCGCCGGCCGCTGAAGATCCGCCCCAGATTCATCCGCTGAGGTGCGCAGATGACCGGCCTTGTCCCTCCTCCCTCGATCCGCGTTGCCGCCTGCGATCTGAACGGCCAGATGCGCGGCAAGCGCCTGCCGGCCGATCATGCCGACAAGCTTGCAACCGGCGCGGTCCGCCTGCCCTTTTCAGCCCTCAACGTCGATATCCGCGGTACGGATATCGAAAACAGCCCCCTGCTGTTCGACAGCGGCGATGCCGACGGCAAGCTGCTGCCCACGAACCGCGGGCCGGTGCCCATGCCCTGGCTTGAGCACCCTTCCATGCTGCACCCGGCAAGCCTTCATCACGATGACGGCACCCCCTTCGCCGGAGACCCGCGCCATGCGCTTGCCCGGGTGCTCGAGGGCTTTTGCGCACGCGGGCTCACGGTGCTTGCCGCAACCGAACTCGAATTCACCCTGATTGACGACAGCAACAGAACGCCCATGCCCCCCCGTGATCCACGCACCGGCCACCGGCTGCACGCGGGCGATGTGGTTTCGCTTGATGCGCTTGATGCTTTCGACGGCTTTTTCTCCGAACTTTACGCAGCAGCCGAAGCCATGGACATTCCCGCCCAGGCGGCAATCAGCGAAAGCGGCATAGGCCAGTTCGAGATCAACCTCGCCCACAGGGAAGCCATGCGTGCCGCTGACGATACATGGCTGTTCAGGATCCTGATCCGGGGGCTGGCGCGCCGGCACGGGCTGTGCGCCACCTTCATGGCCAAGCCCTGGCCGCAGGACGCGGGCAACGGCATGCATGTGCATTTCTCGGTGCTGGATGCGGCAGGACGCAACATCTTCGATGACGGCGGCCCCGAAGGCACGCCCGCCCTGCGCCACGCCATTGCCGGCTGCCTCGAAGCCATGAAGGCAAGCACGCTTGTCTTCGCGCCCCATGCCAGCAGCTACGAACGATTCCGCCCCGGATCACACGCCCCCACCGGTATTGCCTGGGCTTACGAAAACCGCACTGCCGCCATACGCGTGCCGGGCGGCGCCCCGGCCGCCCGGCGCATCGAACACCGCGTGGCGGGGGCGGATGCCAATCCCTATCTGCTGCTGGCAACAATCCTTGGCGCCGCGCTCACCGGCCTCGAGGATGCCCACGAGCCCCCCGCGCCGCTTGCCGGCAACCTCTACGAAGCCGACGTGCCGCAGCTTCCGGCCAGCTGGAACGCTGCGATCCGCACCTTCGGCGAAAGCGATCTGATGGCCCGAATCCTGCCGCGCGAACTGATCCGAAATCTGGTGCTCACCAAACAGCAGGAACTGCGGGCGATCGGCGAAATGCCTTTCGAAGAACAACGGATGCTCTATCTCGAACGTGTCTGAAACATCCGCCCCATCCCCCTTGTCCGGGTCTGACACCTCGGCTAGTGTCGCGACAAAACCACTCAGGTGATTGATGAAAATCGGTATCCTGCAATGCGGCCATGCCGCGCCCGAGGTGATCGCCGAACACGGAGATTACGACAGCATGTTTGCCCGCCTGCTTGCCGGGCACGGGTTTGATTTCAAGACCTGGAATGTGGTCGACATGGAATTTCCCCCCGCCCCCGATGCCGCTGACGGCTGGCTGTTGTCCGGCTCGCGTCACGGGGTTTACGAAGATCACCCATTCATCCCCCCGCTCGAAGATTTCATCCGCGCCGCCCATGCAGCACGGATGCCGATGGTGGGGGTGTGCTTCGGCCACCAGATCATTGCCCGCGCCCTTGGCGGCCAGGTCGGGAAATTTTCCGGCGGCTGGGCAATCGGGCGGCATGTTTACGATTTCGACGGGCTCGGCAAACTTGCCATCAATGCCTGGCACCAGGATCAGGTGATCGAACCGCCCGCCGGCGCACGCACCATCGCCAGCAGTGATTTCTGCCGTCACGCAGCGCTGGCCTATGGCGATCACATCCTGACCGTTCAGCCTCATCCCGAATTTTCAAGTCCGCTGATCGGCAAATACCTGCATCTGCGCCGCGGCCAGCCGGGCTTCCCGGACGATGTGATGGACGAGGCTGCGCGTCATCTTGGCGAGCCCACCGACAACGCCAGACTCGGCACCGAGATCGCCCATTTCTTCCTGAAACATGACCGCAAGCACAATGACGAGGCCCCGAATGGCTGACTGGAAAGAAAAACTTCCCGATACGGCATGCGCATATCTCGAAGGTCACCGGCTGGACGAGGTCGAATGCATCATCTCCGATCTGCCGGGAATCGCCCGGGGCAAGGCCATGCCGGCCACCAAGTTCGCCACGCAGAAACGGTTCTATCTGCCCAACTCGATCTTTTTCCAGACGATCACCGGCGATTGGGTGGTGGATGCGGTTTCCGATGGCTTCACCGAACCCGACATGATCCTGGTCCCTGATTTCGATACCGCCGCCGCCGCTCCCTGGACAGGCGACTGGACGCTTCAGGTCATTCACGATGCCACCGACCAGCAGGGCAAACCCGTGCCCCTGGCCCCGCGCAACGTGCTGAAACGGGTTGTCGATCTTTACCGCCGCAAGGGGTGGGAACCGATCGTTGCCCCCGAGATGGAATTCTATCTTGTGGCCCGCAATACTGATCCGACCCAGCCGATCGAGCCCCCCATGGGCCGTTCGGGGCGCAAGGCAGCAGCGCGTCAGGCCTATTCGATCTCTGCCGTCGATGAATATGGCCCCGTCATCGATGACATATACGATTTCGCCGAAGCCATGGGCCTTGAGATCGACGGCATCACCCAGGAAGGCGGCGCCGGCCAGATCGAAATCAACCTGCGCCACGGCGATCCGGTGAAGCTGGCAGACGAAGTGTTCTATTTCAAGCGTCTGATCCGCGAAGCTGCCCTGCGCCACGATTGTTTTGCCACCTTCATGGCCAAGCCGATCGAGGGCGAGCCCGGTAGCGCCATGCACGTTCACCATTCGGTGGTCGATCGTGAAACCGGGAAGAACATCTTCTCTGGCCCTCAGGGCGGCGAAACCGATGCGTTCTTCCACTTCATTGCCGGGCTGCAGACCCACCTGCCATCGGTAATTGCGGTCATGGCTCCCTATGTGAACAGCTACCGCCGCTATGTGAAGGATCAGGCTGCGCCGATCAACCTGGTCTGGTCGCGCGACAACCGCACCGCCGGCATCCGCATCCCGATCTCGGGGCCCGAAAGCCGACGTGTCGAAAACCGCATTGCCGGCATGGACTGCAACCCCTATCTGGGCATCGCGGCCAGCCTGGCCTGTGGCTATCTGGGCCTGCTCGAAGAAAAACGCCCTGACGCCCAGCACCGCGGGGATGCCTACAGCGGCGAAAGCGATATCCCCCGCGATCTGGGCGAGGCGCTGGAACTGTTCGCCGCAGCGGAAAGGATACGCAAGATCCTGGGCACCGAATTCTGCCGGGTCTATGAAACGGTGAAAGAGGTGGAACATGCAGAATTCCTGCAGGTGATCAGCCCCTGGGAACGCGAACATCTGCTGATGAACGTGTGAGCGAGCAGCCGGCAGGGTGGGATCATGACGAGCCTTCTGTGGAAAAACGACAGACGCGGCGAATATCCGCAAAGCTGGTATGCCGCCACCGCGCCCTTGCTGGCCCCATTCGCCCGGCTCGAAGGCGAAACCCGCGCCGATATATGCGTGATCGGCGGTGGCTATACCGGGCTTTCGGCGGCTCTGCACCTGGCCCGGGCAGGGCATGACGTGGTGCTGCTCGAAGCCCAGCGAGTGGGCTTTGGGGCGTCGGGGCGCAACGGGGGCCAGGTCAGTGGCGGCTACAACCAGCCCCAGTCGGCGCTTGAACGCAAGCTGGGGCGCGAGGATGCCCGCGCATTGTGGCAGATCGCCGAAGAGGCCAAGGCCCTGACCCGCAGCCTTGTGGTCGAACACGCACCCGATGCCCACTATCGCCCCGGCGTTCTGCTGGCCAAGTGGCACCGGCGTGACATGCCCGCAGCCCTGCGCGAGGCCGAGCATCTGGCCCGCGAATACGGCTACGATCAGCTTGAACCGCTTGATCGCAACAGGATGCGCGAACTGGTGGGAACCCAGGTCTATCAGGGCGGGTTGCTGGACCGCGGCGCAGGGCACCTGCACCCGCTGCGCTATGCGCTCGGGCTGACGCGTGCGGCCGTCAAGGCCGGGGTGCGGATCTTCGAGGGCACACCCGTGCATCATCTGCGCCACGGCAGCCCGGTGATCCTGCGCAGCGATCGCGGCCGGGTGAAGGCCGATCATGTGGTGCTGGCCTGCAACGGCTATCTTGCGGGGCTTGAGCGCAAGGTGGCCGGCCGGGTGATGCCGATCAACAATTACATCATCGCCACCGAACCCCTTGGCCCTCGCGCGAAAGAGGTGCTTTCAGCCGATATCGCGGTTGCCGACAGCCGCTTCGTGATCAACTATTTCCGCCTGTCGGAAGACGGGCGATTGCTGTTCGGCGGTGGCGAAAGCTATGGCACGCGCTTTCCCCGCGACATTGCGGCCAAGGTTCGAAAGCCGATGCTCGAAGTCTTTCCCCAGCTGGCCGATGCGCGTATCGAGTACGCTTGGGGCGGAACCCTGGCAATCACCGTCAGCCGCCTGCCCTGTTTCATGCGCCCTGCCCCCAATGTCTGGAATGCCTCGGGCTATTCCGGTCATGGCGTGGCCCTTGCCACCATGGCCGGACCAATCCTTGCCGAGGCTATCGGCGGCGATACCGCGCGTTTCGATCTGCTTGCCCGCCTTCCCGTGCCGCACTTCCCCGGCGGACGGCTGTTGTCGCAACCCGTGCTTGCCCTTGCCATGCGCTGGTATGCCATGCGCGACCGCCTCGGTATCTGACCGGCACGGAACCGCTGTCTGGGAAAAATTCACTGGCGTTTCTGACCATATAGTCTACAGTTTTTCCGAAAATAACATTCGGGAAAATCGAATATGTCGAGCACCGCACAACGGCTTTCCGGCAAGAAGCCGGACATGTCAGTCAACACAGAACGTCCCGGAAAAGCCCCCGATGTCCGTCAGGCCGAACCGATTCCGAAGGCAGCACGGGCCGAGATCAGGCACCTTCTGCAAAGTGGCGATCTGTTTCGCTATACCGCGCCGGCCAACAGTCCGGTTTCACTGCTTGAAGCCGAGTTCGCAGAACTGCTGGGCGCGCGTTTCGCACTGGCGGTATCATCCTGTTCAAACGCATTGTTCCTGGCGCTGAAGGCGCTTGACCTGCCACACAGCGCCAGGGTGCTGATTCCGGCCTTTACATTCGCCGCGGTGCCTTCAGCAGTGGTTCATGCAGGTTGCCAGCCGGTGCTGGTCGAGGTGGGTGATGATTTCCGTATCAACATGGCCGATTTCGCCGCCCGGCTTGATCAGGGTGCCGATGCGGTTCTGATCAGCCACATGCGCGGCCATACCTCGGACATGGATGCGATCATGAACCTCTGCTCTGCCCGCAGCATTCCGGTGATCGAAGACGCCGCTCATTCGCTGGGCACGAAATGGCACGGGCAGAACATCGGCACCCTCGGAAAGATCGGCTGTTTCTCGTTCCAGTCCTACAAGCTGGTCAATGGCGGTGAAGGCGGCATGGCAATCACCGACGATCCCGATCTGATCGCGAAGATGATCATCATGTCAGGAGCCTATGAGCACAACTGGAAGAAACATCCGGTGGTGCAGGACCGTTTCGCACACTGGCAGAACCGGCTGCCGCTTTACAACATGCGCATGCACAACCTGTCGGCCGCGGTAATCCGCCCGCAACTGCCCGAGGTGGCGCGCCGGGTGCGTGACGGCCGCGCGGGGCACGATCATGTGGCGGCACGGCTGAACAGCTCGCCCTGGATGGCTGTGCCGCCGCCGCTTCCGCCTGAAGAACGCGCACCCGATTCCATCCAGTTCAACCTGGTGAACTTCGATGATGAGGAAACGCTCGCCTACATGGAGGCGGCCAGAGTGCGCGGCGTAGAGGTGCAGGTGTTCGGGATGTCGCAGGACAATGCCCGTGCCTTCTGGAACTGGCAGTTCATCGACGAAATCCCCGAACTTCCCGGAACCCGCGCCATGTTGATGCGCGCCTGCGATGTGCGCCTGCCCGCACGCCTCACCCGCGCCGAACAGGATTTCATCGCCGAGGCCCTGATCTCTGCCGCCGATGCGGTGAAATCGCGCGCCGCTTCCTATGGCACCTGACCCGCGGTCGCCGGAGCCATCGGACCGCGCGCCGGAACCGCCCCCGCTCAGCCCTCGTTTTCCGGCCATTCCCGTTCCCAGCGGTGCATCACATCATTGCCAAAGGCGCGCATATCGACCAGACGAAAGCGCGGCGCCGCGGCAAGGCGGGAAAATCCAAGCGGCGCCAGGGCCGCAAGCCCGTCGCCACCCAACACCACGCCGGCGGAAAAAACCACCAGATCGTCCACCGCATCCGCGCGCAGAAGCGAAGCCGCAAGCCCTCCGCCACCTTCGCACAGGATGCGCGTCAGCCCCGCCTTGCCCAATACCTGCATCAGCGCTGCCATGTCGAGCATCCCCCCCGGCAGCGCCGGCACCGCGATCAATCGCGCCCCGAGACTTTCCCAGATGCGACAAGATTCATCCGGCGCGCCGGGGCCGTGGCACAGCCACAGCGGCACCTCGCCCGCCGAAGCCGCAAGCCGCCCCGAAACCGGCAGATCAAGCATGCGGCTCACCACCACCCGCACCGGCTGTCGGGCAATTCCGAGGCCGCGCACGGTGAGCATGGGATCATCGGCACGCGCGGTGCCGCCGCCTACCATCACCGCATCGTGACGGGCGCGCATCATGTGCACATGGCGGCGGGCTCCGGCCCCGGTGATCCAGCGACTCTCGCCGCTGGCGGTGGCGATCCGCCCGTCAAGGCTGGCTGCAAGTTTCAGTGTCAGCATCGGGCGCCCTGCACGCAGACGCATCAGGAAGCCCTTGTTGAGCGCCGCCGCCTGATCGGCGCACAGCCCCGTTTCCACCCTGATCCCCGCGGCACGCAAATGCGCATGGCCCTGCCCTGCCACACGCGGATCGGGGTCTTCGAGCGCCGAAATCACCCGCACCACCCCTGCCTTCGCCAGGGCCTCGGCGCAAGGGGGAGTGCGTCCGTGGTGGGCGCAGGGCTCGAGCGTGACATGAACCGTTCCCCCGCGCGCAGCCTCACCGGCCTGAGCCAGTGCCACTGTTTCGGCATGAGGGCGACCGCCGGGCTGCGTATGGCCCCGGCCCACCACGCGGCCTGCGCCATCCGTGATCACGCAGCCCACCGCCGGATTGGGCCACACCTGCCCCAGCCCCCGCGCGGCAAGCGCAAGCGCATGGCGCATGTAACGTGTCGTGTCGGCGGGAGGGCTCACTCTTCCCGGTCGGCGGGGGGGCGCAGTTCGCTGACGAACTTGTCGAAATCATCCGCTGCCTGGAAATTCTTGTAAACACTCGCAAAGCGCACATAGGCCACGGTATCGATCCGCGCAAGGCTCTCCATCACGATCTCGCCGATGGTTTTCGAGGGAATGTTGGTTTCGCCAAGGCTTTCGAGCCGGCGCACGATACCCGAGATCATCTGATCTATGCGTTCGGGTTCGATCGGACGCTTTTGCAGCGCGATGCGGATCGAGCGTTCAAGCTTGTCGCGGTCAAAGGTCTCGCGCCGTCCGTTGGATTTCAGGACCACCAGATCGCGAAGCTGCACACGCTCATAGGTGGTAAATCGCCCGCCACAGGCCGGGCACAGCCGGCGGCGCCGGATGGCAGCGTTTTCCTCTGCGGGGCGTGAATCCTTCACCTGGGTTTCCAGACTTCCGCAAAACGGACAGCGCATCGCCTCCCCCTTGTTCCAGTGAGCCACTTTTCCACAGGCACTATAGGCCCAACACGAAGGCTTGGGTAGGGGGCATTTACCCCCGCAAGATGCTGCGGGAAAATCCGCTTGACGCCGGAATGTAGTATGCCTATCTGCAACTGAGAATAATTATCAATTGCGAGTTCTCCGCAACCACACACAACCGGTCAGGAGCATGCAGATGCAACAGGAAGGCGCCTGGAAAGAGGCCGGCACACGGCCTTCCCTGCCTGAATCCCATGCCTCCGTGCCGGTAAACGGCGGGCGCTTCTTCCGCCGGCTCCTTTCCTTTCTGGGACCGGGCTACATGGTGGCCGTGGGCTATATGGATCCGGGCAACTGGGCCACCTCGCTCGCCGCCGGATCGGCCTTCGGCTACACGCTGCTTTCGGTGATTCTCATTTCCAACGTGATGGCAATTCTGCTGCAGGCCCTGGCCCTGCGCCTGGGGGTGGCCTCGGGGCGCGACCTGGCCCAGGCCTGCCGGAAATCCTTCCCCCGACCGGTGGCCGTTGTCCTGTGGCTACTGGCCGAGGCGGCGATCATCGCCACAGATCTGGCCGAGGTGATCGGCACCGCGATCGGCCTGAACCTGCTTTTCGGCATTCCGCTTGAAATCGGAGTGGTTCTGACGGCGCTTGACGTGTTCCTGATCCTGTGGCTGCAGAACCGGGGCTTTCGCCTGCTCGAATCCGTGGTCATCGCGCTGATGGCGGTGATCTTCGCCTGTTTCGCGATCGAGATGGCCTATGCCGATCCGGTGTGGGGCGAAGTGCTTGAAGGTTTCATCCCCCGCCGCGACATCGCCACCAACCCGGCCATGCTCTATCTGGCCATGGGGATCATCGGCGCCACCGTGATGCCCCACAACCTATATCTGCACAGCGCCATCATACAGACTCGCGCCATCGGCCCTTCGCGTGCCGAAAAGCGCGATGCAATCCGCATGGGCACGATCGACAGCACCGTGGCGCTTGTGTTTGCCCTGTTCATCAATGCCGCGATCCTGATCCTTGCCGCAGCGGTATTCCATACCAGCGGGCGCACGGAAGTGGCCGAAATCCAGGAAGCACACAAGCTTCTCGGGCCTCTTCTGGGCACCGCGCTGGCGGCCACGCTCTTTGCCGTGGCGCTGCTGGCATCGGGGCTGAATTCCACGGTAACGGCCACGCTCGCGGGCCAGATCGTCATGGAAGGTTTCATCCGCTTCCGCATGAAGCCCTGGAAGCGCCGCCTGATAACCCGCGCCATCGCCATTCTGCCGGCACTTGTAGCGGCCGTGGTTTATGGCGAAAGCGGCACTGCGCAGCTTCTGGTGCTGAGCCAGGTGGTTCTTTCCATGCAGCTTCCCTTCGCCATGGTGCCGCTGGTCATGTTCACCTCTGACGCAGCAAAGATGAACGGCCTTCCGGCACCGCGCTGGCTTACCGTTTCTGCCTGGGTGATCACGGTGATCGTCGTCGGGCTCAATCTGAAGCTGATCTGGGACGCCGCCAACGGCGCAGAATTGCTGCACTGAAGGACGGTAACCGGCCCTGCGGCGCTTCGGGCGCAAACAGTCGGAGAAAATGGCTCCCTTTCGTGCTATCATCCCTTCATTCAGTGAAAAGGGAGGATGCAGAAATGAGCGTTGCACGTGTTTCGGAAATTTCCGCCACATCGGGAAAAAGTTTCGACGATGCCGTGGCACAGGGCATTGCCCGCGCGGCAAAGACCCTGCGCAACATCAAAAGCGCCTGGGTGAAGGACATGAACGTGAAGGTGGAAAACGGAAAGATCGCGCATTATCGCGTCAACATGATGGTAACCTTCGTACTTGACGACTGACCCGAACCCCGGGGATTGTCACGGGATATCTTGCAGGCATATGCGGGCCAGAATGAAGAATCAGGAAAATCGTGCCACCACTTCACGCTTGTGGGGACGAACGCGGTGTTCGAAAAGGTAAATTCCCTGCCAGGTGCCAAGCACGGCGCGCCCGCCTGAAACGGGGATCGAAAGGCTGACGGGCAACAAGGCAGCCTTGATATGGGCGGGCATGTCGTCGGGGCCTTCGTATGTGTGGCGAAGATAGACCATGGAAGGATCATCCGAAGGAGGCACGAGACGATGAAGGAAGGCCAGAAGATCGCCCTGCACGTCTGGATCGGCGTTTTCCTGAATCACGAGCGAGCAGGAGGTATGGCGCACGAACAGGGTGAGCAGGCCCTCGCGCCCGGCCGCAACCCCTGCCAGCCAGGCGGCAACATCGCGGGTAAATTCATAGAGGCCGGGGCCGTTGGTGGCGATGGCGAAGGTGGTGTGCATGGGGTGATGTTGCGTCAATCGCGGCGCGCTGGCAAGCGGCAGGCGGCAATCGCGTGACATGCGGAGCGCGGCTCTCGCCACCCGCCCGGCAAACCCGCCAGAACCTCGCCCGTTCCGTCCGGAATTCTCGCCGCCCCGCCCGACGGCACCGCCGGGCAGCGCCGACCGTCCGTCGCACCTCTGGTGCGCTTCCAGCGCAACGGCGGCCGCTTCGCTGCCCGCCCGCGGTCGGGGGTGGCCCTCGTTTCACTATGCGAATGTTGCCGGCGGAGGGCACGGACCATGCCCCGGACTTGCCGCAACACCCTCACTGATCCAGGAAACTCCGCAGCTTCCGGCTTCGGCTCGGATGTTTCAGCTTGCGCAGCGCCTTGGCCTCGATCTGGCGGATGCGCTCACGGGTGACGGAAAACTGCTGGCCCACCTCCTCAAGCGTGTGGTCGGTGTTCATGCCGATGCCGAAACGCATCCTGAGCACCCGTTCCTCGCGCGGGGTGAGCGAGGCCAGAACCCGCGTGGTGGTTTCCTTCAGGTTTTCCTGGATGGCGCTGTCGAGCGGCAGCACCGCGTTCTTGTCCTCGATGAAATCGCCAAGCTGCGAATCTTCCTCGTCGCCGATCGGGGTTTCCAGGCTGATCGGCTCCTTGGCGATCTTCATCACCTTGCGCACCTTCTCCAGCGGCATCTGAAGCTTTTCGGCCAGTTCCTCGGGCGTCGGTTCGCGGCCGATTTCGTGCAGCATCTGGCGGCCGGTGCGCACCAGCTTGTTGATGGTCTCGATCATGTGCACCGGAATACGGATGGTGCGGGCCTGGTCGGCAATCGAGCGGGTGATTGCCTGACGGATCCACCAGGTGGCGTAGGTGGAGAACTTGTAGCCGCGGCGGTATTCGAACTTGTCCACCGCCTTCATCAGGCCGATGTTGCCTTCCTGGATCAGGTCGAGGAACTGCAAGCCGCGGTTGGTGTATTTCTTGGCAATGGAAATCACCAGGCGCAGATTGGCCTCGACCATCTCCTTCTTCGCCTGGCGGGCCTCCTTTTCGCCCTTCTGCACCTGTTGCACGATGCGGCGGAATTCAGGGATATCAAGGCCGATATACTGACCGATCTGGGCCATTTCGGCGCGCAGCTCCTCGACCCTGTCGCGCGAACGCTCGATAAAGGCCTGCCAGCCGCGGCCGGGTTTTTCGGCCATCCGTTCAAGCCAGGTGGGATCAAGCTCGCTGCCCTTGTAGGCCTCGATGAACTCGCGGCGGTTGATCCGGGCCTGATCGGCCAGTTTCACCATCTGGCTGTCGATCGACATGATGCGCTTGTTGATACCGTAAAGCTGATCAACCAGCGCCTCGATACGGTTGTTGTGCAGATGCAGGCTGTTGACCAGTTCGACGATCTCGGCACGAAGCTTCTGGTATCTTTCCTCGGACTTTGTGGAAAAGCTCGTATCCTCGTTAAGAGTAGCGGAAATGCGCTGATCCTGCATGTCGGACAGTTTGGCATAATCGTCGGCAATACGCCCAAGGATTTCCAGCACCCGGGGCTTCAGCGCCGCCTCCATCGAGGCCAGCGACACATTGGCCTGATCGTCCTCGTCATCATTATCATCGCGGGCGATCGGGTTGCCGTCGGCATCAAGCTCGGGCGTGCTGTCCTTCTTGGCCACGGGCGCGGCGGAGGTATCCGCGGGAGCCGGAGCGACCACCGGCTCGTCATCCGCGTCGTCATCCATCGAGTTTCCGAAGGTGGTCTCAAGATCGATCACGTCGCGCAGAAGGATGTCTTCATTCACAAGCTCGTCGCGCCAGATGGTGATAGCCTGAAAGGTCAGCGGGCTTTCGCACAAGCCGGCAATCATCGTGTTGCGCCCGGCCTCGATGCGTTTGGCGATGGCGATCTCGCCTTCGCGCGACAGAAGTTCGACCGAGCCCATTTCGCGCAGATACATGCGCACCGGATCATCAGTGCGATCAAGCTTTTCGGTAGTTGTGGTGGAAACCGCCACCTCGCGCGAAGAAGACACCTCGACCACCTCGCCGCCGGTCTTTTCCTCTTCCTCGACATCCTCTTCCTCGATGATGTTGATCCCCATCTCGGAAAGCAGAGACATCACATCCTCGATCTGCTCGCTCGATACCTGATCCGGCGGCAGAACCTGATTGAGCTGGTCATATGTGATGTAGCCCCTCTCGCGGGCCTCGGCGATCATCTTCTTGACCGCGGCCTGACTGGTGTCCACCATCGGCTCGGTCGCGGAATCGTCCTGTTTGCGCTCGCTGCTGTCCTTGGCGGCCATGTCGTATGTTCCTCGCAAAAGCTCTGATATCGGTGATTCGCCCGGAATGGATTGCGAATCAATAGCTGCGAATCACCGATTCGCACACCCGTTTAACCCGTTTTTCCTGTATCTTCCTCACCAATCCGTTCATCGCGACGGATGTTTCCCCCTAGTGTAGCCGATCTGCTCCAGAAGCTGCTCGAAAGCTCGCTTCTCCTCCCGGTTCAGCCGTGCACCGTTCGGCCCCACGTCATAGGCGGTATCATCATCGGTTTCGCAGCGCACGGCACGGTTGCGGGCCTCGGCGGCCTGGGCCAGACGCCAGGTCAGGCCCTCGTCGCTGACGCCGCTCATGTCCTGCATCGCATCGGCAATCTCGCGCTCGGCGCCACGCTTTGCCGCCAGTTTTGCCAGTTCCTCGGCAAGGCACAGCGCCGCAAGCTTCCGATCGCCCGGCGCCCGCACCGCAGGCACGATCTGCACATGGCGAGGCGCAAACAGTTTTTCAAGGGCACCGGCGCCCAGCTCGGACACGATCCGTTCGCGCAGCCCGGGCTGGCCGCCATGCTCCAGGATCAGCGCCAGCAGGGCACGGTGTTCCGGGGTGGAAAGTTCCAGCCTTTCAAGCTCGGAAACGAAATCCTCGGATACCTCGGGGGTGGCAATCAGCGTTACCAGAATGGCCGCTTCGCGCAGATAATCCTCAACCCCGCCCCCGGCCGAGGCCAGCAGTGAATTGCGGGTGCTCGTGCGCAGCAGCGGCGCACCGAACCGGCGCCCGTCCCGACCCCGTCCATATTGCCATTCCCGGCCCCCGCCCCGGCGCTCCGGCTTTTCCATGCCGAAAAGCCGGCGGCGCAGCCGGTTGAGCTCGGCACCGTAATGGCGGCGCACCTCCTTGTCGCGGATCGTGCGAATCACGCTGCGCAAGCGCTTGTCGAGCGCCGCGCGACGCTCGGGGCTGTCGAACTGCCTGCCCTCGGTTTCGCGCTGCCACAGCAGGCTGATCATGGGCCGCGCACCCTCGATCACCGCCTGCATCGCCGCCGGCCCCCGGGCGCGGATCAGGTCGTCGGGGTCCATTCCCTGGGGCAACAGGGCAAAGCGCAATGACTGTCCGGCCTCTATCAACGGCAGGGCCAGATCGACAAGCCGTTGCGCGGCGCGCAGTCCGGCCGGATCGCCGTCAAGCGCGATGATCGGCTCGGGGGCGATGCGCCACAACATCTGCAGCTGGCTTTCGCTGATCGCCGTACCAAGCGGAGCAACGGTGGCTGCAAACCCGGCCTCGCAAAGGGCGATCACATCCATGTAGCCCTCGGCCACGATCAGCGGCTGGCCCTTGCCGGCAGCGGCACGCGCCGGCCCGTGATTGTAAAGCGACCGGCCCTTGTCGAACAGCGGCGTTTCGGGTGAATTCAGATACTTCGCCCGTGCATTCGGATCCATCGCCCGCCCGCCAAGCGCAATGGCCCGGCCGCGCACATCGCGGATCGGAAAGATGATGCGATGACGAAAGCGGTCATAGGGCGCGCCGCCGCCCTCGGGCCTGGCAGCCAGCCCCGCTTCAACGATCAGATCCGCATCAACGCCCTTGTCGGCAAGATGGCCGAGCAGACCCCGGCGATTGTCGGGAGCAAAGCCGATTTCCCAGCGGTCGATCGCCGCCTGCGACAGGCCGCGCCCGGCCAGATAGTCGCGTGCGCCCGCCGCCACCGCCGTTTTCAACTGCAGGCGGAAATATTGCACCGCCTGCTCCATCACCTCGGCAAGCCGGGTCCGCCGGTCGGCCTTCTCCTGCGCCTTCGGATCACGCCGCGGCACCGGCAGGCCGGCATCCCGCGCCAGGATTTCCACCGCTTCCATGAAACCCACATTTTCGGTTTCACGAACAAAGCTGATCGCATCGCCCTTGGCATGGCACCCGAAGCAGTAATAGAAACCCTTGCGGTCATCCACATGGAAGCTGGCGGTCTTTTCCCGGTGAAAGGGGCATGGCGCCCACATGTCGCCCTTGCCCTGGTTCGAACGGCGCTGATCCCACACCACCTTGCGCCCTACCACCTGGGCAAGCGAGATGCGGTCGCGCAATTCATCAAGGAAACCGGGGGGCAGACTCATGGCCGGATTATCGGCACCACGGCGCGGCCTGTCCAGCGCAAACCGGCGGAAACAGCAGGGCACCGCGGGCAATCTGCCGGTGCGGAGCGGGTCGTGAAGGCTGCATACGGCCCGGAGAGGCGCTCAGAAAGAAGTGCTTCCCATCTCCATACGTGCCAGCCAGCGCCCGATCGCATCCGAAAGCGCCGCCACAGCAGAGCCGGCCATGCTTCGGGGCACAAGGATCTCGAACGCGCCATCCGCACAGCGGGTGAACTGTGCCGGAATATTGTGCAGCAGGCTGCGCGCCGTATGGCCGGGCGCAAAGGCGTGCGGGCGCAGATCAAGCGGGGCGAGGCGAGAAAGCACCGCCTGAACGGCACGGGCACCGTCCCTGTATTCACTTCCGTTGCCTCTGCCGTTGCCCCCGTCCTCCCTGTTGCCCGCAGGCCCCGCAAGCCGGATCAGCCCCCAGGCATCGCTGACATCAACCGCAATGGCGTCAGCAGCAGCCAGAGGGGGCGCGTCGGGGCCGATCAGAAGCACCCCGCCTTCGTCATGCCACCACAGCCGTACCGCACCCGATGCAAAAGCCTGCCCCGGCCCCGGCAGCGACACCGAAAACGCCTTCTTCAGCGCCGTCTCCACCGCCGCTTCACGGCCCCTGCGGGGGCTTATCCGGGTGATGCGGCGGGGGGCGACATCAGTCAGGCGCAACCCGCCCCGCTCAATCGGCAACAGCGTTTCGAAAACAGAAACCGCAGCCAGATCAGCCATCGTGCATCTCTCCTTCGGCGCCAAGAAAATAGGGGGCGCAGATCACGCAGGCGGTTTCCATCCCGCGCATGTGATCAACGGCGCGCAGCCGCTCGCCCAGCCGTGCCCGGCCGTTCCTGACGAAAGCCAGCGCGATCATGGAACCGAGCGTCGGCGACCAGGCCGCGCTGCTGACATGGCCCTGATAATCGGCAGGCGTGGCCGGCACGTCGGACGGGAACAGATGTGCGCCCGCGCTCAGCATCTTCACCGCTCCCGCCGGACGCAGGCCCACCAGTTGTCCGCGCTCCTCGTCGCGAAGTCCCGGGCGCTTCAGTGCCGCCTTGCCGATGAAATCGCCCGGCCGCCCGGTGAGATGGCCAAGGCCAAGATCCCCCGGCGTCACCCGGCCGTCGATCTCGGCGTGGGTGATACGGCCCCGCTCAAGACGCAGCACGTTGAGCGCCTCGATTCCGAACGCTCCGCCACCGCGCATCTCGGCCCGGGCCGCGAGCTCATCAAAAAGCGCCGGGCCGAACCGGGCAGGTACTGCGATCTCGCAGCCCGGGCCACCCGGGAACGAAACCCCGAAAAGCCGTGCTCCGACAGCGCCGATCCGCACTTCGGCCACCCCCATCGGCGGCAGCCCTGCCGCTCTGGCGCCCTGGGGCAGCAGGCCCGCAAGCACCTCGCGCGCGCCGGGGCCTGCCAATGCGAACTGGGCCCAGTGATCGGTAACGTCGGTCACATGTACATCCCATTGCGGCTGCAGGCACTGCCGCACGAATTCCAGATGGCGGCGCATCTCGGCAGCCGCGGCGGTGCTGGTGCTCATCACGAAGCGGCCCCGCCCGAGGCGTGCCACGATCCCGTCATCCAGCACATGGCCGTCGTCGCGCAGAACCAGCCCGTATCGCATCCGCCCCACCCGCAGCGACGACACTCGCGTGGCCAGCACGAAATCCAGGAACCGGGCCGCATCTCTCCCCTGGATATCGAACTTGCTCAATGACGAGACATCGCACAGGCCAACGGCCCGGCGCACCATCATCACTTCGCGATCACAGGACTGGCGCCAGTTGCCTTCGCCCGCCCGCGGAAAGAAGAGCGGGCGCTGCCACAGGCCGGTATCGGCCAGCGGCGCCCCTTGTCTGGTGCAGAAATCATGCGAAGGAATCCGGCGACGGGGCGCAAATCCCTGCCCCCGTCCGGCCCCCCCCATCACGCCGATCGAGACCGGCTCGAAAGGGGGGCGGAAGGTGGTGGTGCCGGTTTCGGCGATACTGCGCCCGGCAATCCCGGCCAGCACCGCAAGTGCATTCACGCCGCTGCTCCTGCCCTGATCGGGGCCCATGCCCAGCGTGGTATAGCGCTTCATGTGCTCGCTGACCGCAAATCCTTCGCGCACGGCCAGCCCGATATCGCCTGCCGTGACATCGTTCTGCAGATCAAGAAACGCCTTCCCCCGCCCCTCGCCCACCAGCCAGAGGGGCGAAAGGGTGCCTGCGTCGTCCTGGGCGGCGGGGATCTCGGGCCTCTGCGCTTTCAGCCCCAGCGCCCTGGCCGCGGCCATGCCCGCCGCTGCCCCTTCCCGCAGGCAGGCGGCGGTCGAGAAGCTGCCACCTGCCGCCCCTGCCACCCGCATGCCCGGCACCATGCCCGGCGCATCGGCCGGGGCGGGCACGAAGGCGGCAATATCGTCGCGCCAGCGCGGCCGCGCACCAAGGTGGCAGGAAAGGTGCAATACCGGGTTCCAGCCACCCGATACGGCCAGGCAATCGGCTTCGATCCGCTGCCGCCCCGAAGCCGTGGCCACAGTGAATCCCACAAGCCCCTTGCGCCCCTGCGTTGCCATTACCCGCGCCCCGGTCAGAACGGGGTAATCTCCTGATATTCCAACCTCTTCGCGCGGATCGACAAGCGCCACCACCTCCACCCCCGCAGCGGCCAGATCGCGTGCCGTCCGATGGGCATCGTCATTGTTTGCAAATATCGCCACCCGCCGCCCGGCAACCACACCGAAACGGTTGAGATAGCTGCGCACCGCCCCCGCCATCATCACGCCCGGTCTGTCGTTGCCGGCAAAGGCCACCGACCTTTCGACAGCTCCCGCGCACAGCACCGAACGCCGGGCCACGATCCGCCAGAAACATTCAAGCGGCACCCCGCCGGGCTGATCCGGCAGGTGATGGGCCAGTTTCTCGACCACCGCGAACACGCCCCCGTCATGGGCGCCGACCACGGTGGCGCGGGTCATCACCCGCACGTTTTCCATACCGCGCAGTTCGGCCTCGAGCGCCGCCGCCCATTCATGGCCCGCCCGCCCGCCGATCTCTTCTTCTTCGCCCAGCAGACGGCCGCCGCAGCGCCGGTCGCTCTCGGCAAGGATCACGTCGGCCCCCGCCCGTGCCGCGGCCAGTGCCGCCATCAGCCCCGCCGGCCCTGCACCGATCACCAGAACATCGCAATGGGCGAAGGCGCGGTCGTAAGGGGTATCGTCGGCAATGCGCGGCAGGCGGCCAAGCCCGGCGGCACGGCGGATCAGGGGTTCGTAGAACCGCGCCCAGGCCCCGCGAGGCCACATGAAGGTCTTGTAATAGAAACCCGCCGGCATCAGCCGTGCGGCCAGATCGTTCACCGCCAGCAGATCGAAGCCCGGCGATGGCCAGGCGTTCTGACTCGTGGCCTCGAGCCCTTCGAACAGCTCCTGCGTGGTGGCCCGCTGGTTGGGCAGCGCCCCCCCGCGCCGCAGGATCGTTACCAGTGCATTGGGTTCTTCGCTGCCTGCGGTCATGATGCCGCGCGGACGGTGATACTTGAAACTGCGCCCCACCACGCGGATGTCATTGGCGATCAGCGCCGAGGCCAGGGTATCGCCGGCCCGTCCGCAGCAACGCCGCCCGTCGAAAGAGAACGGCACCGAAACCGTGTTGCGGATCCGTCCCTTCCCCTCGACCCTCATGAGGCCGCCCCGCGCGCAGGCACCACCGCATGCACGGCGTGGGTAACGGTATCGCGTTCAACCATCAGCCAGGCTCCGCAACCTGCTTCGTGCAGCCACAGTTCGCGTGTGCGCCCCGCCGGGTTGGCGCGCTGATGCAGATAGGCGTCCCAGGCGGCCGCACCGGCATTCGGGGCGGGGCGGGCCAGCCATTCGGCCCCGCCCATCACGTGAAACTCGCGCAGATCGCGGTCTCCACAGAAAGGGCATGGGATTCGCATGTGCTCTCTCCTTCCCCGTCAATGCCTGTTGTGGAAGGCGCCGGTGCCTTCCTCGTCGATCAGGTGGCCGGTGGCGAAGCGATCCAGCCGGTAACATGCCGCTACCGGGTGGGGCTCGTCCCGGGCCAGAAGATGTGCGAAGGCCACGCCCGATCCCGGTATCGCCTTGAACCCGCCATAGCACCAGCCGGCATTCAGGTAGAGCCCCCCGACCGGCGCACGGTCGATGATCGGGCTGCCGTCGGCGCTCATGTCCATCACCCCGCCCCAGCTGCGCAGCACGCGCGCACGCCCGAGCATCGGCATCAGCGTCATTCCCGCCTCCATCACATGCTCGACAAGCGGCAGGTTGCCCCGCTGCGCATAAGAGGCATAGCCGTCAAGATCGCCACCGAACACCAGCCCCCCCTTGTCGGACTGGCTGATGTAGAAATGCCCCATGCCATAGCTGATCACGTGATCCATCACCGGCTTCAATCCTTCGGTCACGAAGGCCTGCAGCACATGGCTTTCAATCGGCAAACGGAAACCGGCCATGGCCGCAAGGCGCGAGGAATGGCCAGCCACGGCGATCCCCACCCGCCCGGCGGCAATGCGTCCGCGGGTCGTCTCTACCGCACACACGCGGCCACCCGCGATGTCAAACCCGGTGACCTCGCAGTTCTCTATCAGGTCCACGCCCAGACGATCGGCTGCGCGCGCGTAACCCCAGACCACCGCATCGTGGCGCGCGGTACCGGCATCGGGCTGCAGCAGGGCGCCGAATATGGGAAAGCGGGTGTTGTCGTAATCAAGCCAGGGCACGAGACGGCGCAGTTCGGCCCGCCCCAGCAGCACCGCCTGATCGCCCCGGATCGCCATGGCATTGCCCATGCGTGCAAAGGCATCGCGCTGGCCGTCGGAATGGAACAGACTGATCACCCCGCGAGGCGAAAACATGACGTTATAGTTCAGTTCCTGCGCCAGCCCCTTCCACAACCCCAGCGAAAAGGAATAGAACGCGCCATTGCCGGGCAACATGTAGGTAGAACGCACCACAGTGGTATTGCGGCCCACATTACCAAGCCCGAGCGCCCCCTTTTCAAGCACCGCGATGCGGCCCACATCATGTTGCCTGGCCAGGTAATAGGCCGTGGCCAGACCATGACCGCCGCCACCGACGATCACAACGTCATATTCCGGACGCGGATCCGGGCGGCGCCAGTGTGCCTTCCATCCCCGGTTGCCCTGAAACGCCTGCCGCAACAGCTGCCAGCCCGAATATCGCATGAAACCTCTCTTGCCGGACGCGCCGATAGAAGCAGCCCGGCGGCTTCTTTGCAATGGGACAAACCATGCCATGCAGCCCGAGGACATCAGGAGGGGCAGAGACGCAAAGCCCTGCCGCGCCGCAACCTTCACCCCTGCTGTCCGCCCCGGGGCGAAGCCCTCAGCGCGGATCGGGTGCCCTTGCCGCCAGCGCCAGAATTCCGGCCAGTGCACTCATGGCGATCGGAAACATGGTGAACACATTGAAGCCGAAGGCGTAATACATCCCGCCGACAGAAACGATCAGCAGCATCCCGGCAATCATCGGGCGGGCATGGGCCATCGCCCCGCCGGCAATGGCCAGCAACGGCGCCAGCAGGCTGACCACCCGGATCAGCAGCGGGTTGTCAACCTGTTTCAGGACATCGGGCGCATCATTGCCAAGCTCGCGCCCGGCCCAATCGACGAATTCGGTATAACCGTAGCTGAAGAACCCGATGACCATGCCGACGATACCGCCGATGATCCCCAGCACCAGAGCCGCGTTGCGCATGAAATGCCTCCTTTGCGTTTTCCCGGGAATACGCGCTTCAGCGGGCATTGCCAAGAAGGGCGGCACGGGTTTCGGGGCTCCAGCCGAGATACGGCCGCCCGTCAACCATGATCACCGGCCGCTTCATCAACGTTGGATGAGCAGCAAGCAGGGTTGCTGGATCGGCATTGCGCACAGCCGCATCAAGCCCGCGCCATGTGGCCGAACGGCGGTTGACCAGTGCATCGCCAAGAACCGCATGCAGGGCGGTCATCTCCTCCCGTGTCAGGGGCTTTTCGCGGATATCCCGGAAACGGGGCGTCAGCCCCGCTGCCTCGAGAGCGCGGCGCGCCTTGCGGGTGCCATCGCAGTTCTTCAGACCGATCACAACGATTTCTCTGCCCATCGATATGCTCCTTCCGGTGTCATTTCTGCCTTTCCGGGCGATTTGCCGCCCAAATGCCATCTTTTCGATCTTTTCTCTTGCTATTTCCCCGCTTTGCCCTCATCTGATGTCTTGTGACAACAGATTTTCTAGCCGACCGCCTCCTTCAACGAGGCAGCCGCACTACCGAAGACCTGGCTGCACGACCCCGCCGCAATGACGCGCCGGGGAATATTGAAGAAGGAGAGAGCGGATGGCTACCGGCACCGTGAAATGGTTCAACACTACCAAGGGTTACGGCTTCATCGCCCCTGAGGATGGCGGCAAGGATGTGTTCGTTCACATTTCCGCCGTCGAACAGGCGGGCCTTACTGGCCTGGCCGACAACCAGAAAGTGGAATTCGAGCTTGTCGAAGGACGCGACGGCCGTCAGTCGGCGGGCGACCTGAAGGTTACCGACTGATTTCGGAACAGGCGCGGGTTCAGGCCCGCGCCCATGCCAGACAGACCCCCGCGCGGCACCGGCCGGGCGGGATTTTCATTGGGAAAGTTTTCATTGGGAAAGCCGGAGAACCGGACGGCAACGCCGCCTGCACGGCCCGAAAATGCCCGCTGACGAGGCCGCCCGCCCCTTGCCGGGGCATGTCTTCAGGCGCGTTCGGCGTATTCCATGGTTTCGGTATTGACGACGATTTCCTCGTCCTGACCGATGAAGGGAGGCACCATCACCCGCACGCCATTGTCAAGCAGGGCGGGCTTGAAGCTGTTGGCGGCGGTCTGTCCCTTCACTACCGGCTCGGTCTCGACAACCTTGCACACCACCTTCTGCGGCAGGGTGGCATTCAGCGCCTCGTTCTCGTAATATTCGATCTGTACCGTCATGCCGTCCTGCAGGAAGGGGCGACGGTCGCCCAGTATCCCGGCCGGCAGCTCGATCTGGTCGAAGGTCTCCATGTCCATGAACACCAGCATGCCATCGTTTTCATAAAGAAACTGCTGGTCCTTCTGCTCAAGGCGCACCCGTTCCACCTTGTCGGCCGAACGGAAGCGTTCGTTGAGCTTGGAACCATTGCGCAGGTTGCGCAGTTCGGTCTGAGCAAAGGCGCCGCCCTTGCCCGGTTTCACATGGTCAACCTTGACCACGACCCACAGCCCGCCATTGTGTTCAAGAACGTTACCGGGGCGGATTTCGTTTCCATTGATCTTGGGCATGATTGCGGAACCTCAAGGAACAGGTTGATCGAAGGGTCGGCCTCCCTATATATAGGTGCACTGGCGCTGGCAAGCCAACCGCAAGGGGTTGGCGGGCAGATATTTGGGGCAAAGTTTCGGGGGCAGGATAGCCATGCCTGGCACGCATGGCTGCCATTCTCAAAACGCATACCAGAATCACCCGCGAGCCGTCATAAACAACGGTACGCCGGCATGCGCAAGAGCAAGAACAATAAAGGACGACGAGATGAGAGATTTCGTTGACGGTACAGCCTTCAACCACGAGCAGGGAAACCGTGCACGCAAGCTGTTTGCGGCAGTTGTTCTGGCTGCACTCGACGATGCCATCGCTGATGACAAGAAATACGGCAACGGTCCCGAGCAGATCGCCCGCTGGGCGCGCTCGCGCGATGGCCGCGAAGTGCTGACCTGCGCCGGTATCGATCCCAACGAACGCGTGGTTCGTGGCCTGATGGAATTCGTCCGCCGCGGGGTACGCACCTCGGTCGCGCTTTCACGCGAGGAAAGCGAACGCCGCCAGCAGGCGCTGGCCAAGGCAGAAGCCGCCTGACCGGCTTCCCGCCGCTTCCCGGACAGGCACCGGGCAAAAATACAACGGACATGCAAGGAAGGGAACGCATTTCATGTGCTTCACATCGTGAAGTGCATTCCTACCTTCCCCTGTCCCGATACCCGGCCGGCCCCGGAACCCGCAGAATCAGCGTGCGCGAACTGCCCCGGCGCCACTGCCACAGGATCATGCAAAGGTCGAGCACCCGCAGCATTTCGAGCGGCATCACCATATTGATCCGACAGCGGCTGTGCCAATAAGCTGACGGGGCTTTTCGATAGCCAGCCCGACAGCGGCCAGAAATGCGGGCGGGCATCATCATGATGCAACGGGAAATCTGCAACACATGCAGAATGCCGGCACCGGCAAAGGCGGTCCGAACCCGCCATCCGTGCCAGACACCCGGAAGCGCCGCCCGGCCGACCGGGGCAACACCGGGCAACATGGGGCGGGGAAGTTCATCCCCGCCCTTTCGCATCACCTGGGGCACCGCTATTGGTGAGGGCAGCGCAAGACATGAGGCAAGCAATGGCAAAAGCCGTGATGGTACAGGGCGCAGGCTCCAACGTGGGCAAGTCGCTGTTCGTGGCGGGGCTGGGTCGTGCCTTTGTGCGGCGTGGCCTGCGGGTGCGACCCTTCAAGCCGCAGAACATGTCGAACAACGCCGGTGTCACCGCCGACGGGGGCGAGATCGGCCGCGCCCAGGCCCTGCAGGCACGAGCCTGCAGGGCAGCCCCCAGCGTGCACATGAACCCGGTGCTTCTGAAGCCCGAAAGCGAAACCGGCGCACAGGTGGTGGTGCAGGGGCAACGTCTGACCACCGCAAGGGCGCGCGATTACGGAAAACTGAAGAAACGGCTGCTGCCCAGAGTGCTGGAAAGCTTCGCCCGCATCTGCGAAGAAGCCGATCTGGTGCTGATCGAGGGGGCCGGAAGCCCGGCCGAGATCAACCTGCGCTCCGGCGACATCGCCAACATGGGCTTTGCCGAAGCTGCCGGCGTGCCGGTAATCCTGCTGGGCGATATCGATCGCGGCGGGGTGATTGCCCAGATGGTCGGCACCCGCGCAGTGCTTGAAGCAGCCGATGCCGCACGCATCCGCGGCTTTGCCGTCAACAAGTTCCGCGGCGATCCGGGCCTGTTCGCCGAGGGCATGGCGGAAATCGCGCAGCGCACCGGCTGGCAGGCGCTTGGCCTGGTGCCGTGGTTTCCCGATGCCTGGCGCCTGCCCGCCGAAGACGTGATGGACATCCCTTCCCGCACCGACGGCACGCTGCCCCGGCAGGGCCGTCAGGATCCGGACCGCCCCATCAGGATTGCCGTGCCCCGCCTGCCCCGGATCGCCAATTTCGACGATCTCGATCCCCTCATCGGCGAGCCGGGGGTCTGCGTCGAGATCATCGCGCCGGGGCACCCCCTGCCCGGCAATGCCGACCTGGTGCTGATCCCCGGCAGCAAGGCAACCATCGCCGATCTCGAAGCCTTTCGCGCCGAAGGCTGGGACATCGACCTGGCCGCCCATCTGCGCCGCGGCGGGCATGTGCTGGGAATCTGCGGAGGCTATCAGATGCTTGGACGCGAAATTCGTGATCCCCACGGCATCGAGGGTCGCCCCGGCACCCATCAGGGCCTCGGGCTGCTGGATGTGATCACCGAGATGCGGCCCGAAAAGCACCTGGGCCTTGCCACGGCCCGCTGTCGCCTGACCGGCTGCGGGGTTTCGGGCTATGAAATTCACATCGGCACCACCTTTGGCCCTGACTGCATGAACCCCTGGCTTGCGCCCGCAGCGGCACCGGCCGGCAGTTCCGCCGCCACGCCCGGGGAAAGGGTGCTTGGCTGCTACCTGCACGGAATATTCGCCAGCGATTCCTTCCGCCATGCCTTTCTGGCCCGCCTCGGCCATGCCGAAAGCGAAGCCACCGCCCATGAGGCCCGTATCGAGGAAACCCTCGACGCGCTTGCCTGTCATATGGAAGAGCATCTGGATCTTGACGCCATCCTCGGAATCGCCGCCAGGCCAGCGGCAGCCGGGGCCGTTTCCTTCCCGTCAGCGTGATCGCCCCGCCGCGCAGGCCTGCCTCACGAAAAGCGCAACGTCAGTTCCCGGTTCGTCATCTCCAGGAAGCGCGCCGCGGCAACCGGCAAGGTGCGGCCGCGCAGGCAGCCCGCGATCAACCGCCCGGCCGGTGCGCCGCGCAGATCGAGCGGCACCGCCACAAGCCCGTCACGCGAAAGATGAGGGCGCAGGTTGATCGCCAGGCTGAAGCTCAGTGCCTCGCCGCCCTGCGACATCAGGCGCAACAGGTCGAGGCTGTTCGATTCCAGCGCCGGTTCCAGCGCAATGCCCAGCCGCTCGGCTGCCGCATCAAGCACCAGCCGGATGCCCTCCGGCCGCTTCGGCAGCAACAGCGGATATTCGGCGCAATCATAGATCCGAAGCTGCTTGCGCCCGGCCAGGGCGTGGCCCTCCGACATGATGCAGTACACCGGCTGGGGACCGGAATAGACGATCTGCAGGTCACGCATGTGCACCGGCTCGAAAACGATGGCGATGTCATTGGAAAGATCGGTGAGCGAATGCTCGGCCTCGCCCCGCTCGTGCAGGTTCACGCTGAAGGTCACGGCGGGAAACTCGGCCAGATGCCGCTTGAGAAGATCGGGCAGGAAATACTGCACCGCCTCACGCGTGGTGGCGATGTTGACGTGCCCCGCGCGCATGCCCGAAAGATCGGCGATGCGTGACTTCACCCGCTCCATGTCGGCCAGCTGATCGCGGATATGCTTGAGCAGGATCTCGCCGGCGATATTGGGGCGCAGGCCCGAGGGATGGCGCTCGAAGATCTCGACGCCAAGCTCTTCTTCCACCGCCAGAATGCGACGGTTGAGCGCGGAAGGGGTGATCCCCAGTTCTTCCGCCGCACTGCGAAGCGAGCCGGTGCGGGCGATTTTCTCAATATATCTGAGAGTTTGCAGATGACGCATGGCGACAGGACCCATGTGTTGCGTTTTTTGCAACATATTCCTGATTTCTTAGCAACAGACAGCAACGCCCGCAAGGGTTATGAGAAAGCCGGTCGATTCACCCAACCGGAAGGAATCATGCTGCATGGCAGAGAAGCTTGTTGTTATCGGAGCCGGAATGGCATCGGGGCGGTTTCTGGAAGAACTGTTCGAACGCGCCCCCGGCGCCCATGACGTGACCCTGTTCGGCGCCGAGCCCCGGGGAAATTACAACCGCATCATGCTGTCGCCGGTGCTGGCCGGCGAAAAGAGCTATGACGAGATCGTCACCCATGACGGCGAATGGTATCGCCGCCACGGCGTGACCACCCGCTTCGGCGAAGCGGTGGTGAAGATCGACCGCAAACGCAAGACGGTGATCAGCCCCGGCGGCGAAACCGCCTATGACAAGCTGGTGATCGCCACCGGATCGGCGGCATTCTTCATCCCCGTTCAGGGTAATGATCTGCCCGGGGTGATCGGCTTTCGCGACATGGATGATGTGGAAACCATGCTGGACGCGGCCAGGAAACCGGGCGGCAGGGCGGTGATCATCGGCGGCGGGCTGCTGGGGCTCGAAGCGGCGGCGGCGCTGAAGGCCCGGGGCATGGATGTGACGGTGCTGCACCTGATGGGCCACCTGATGGAGCGCCAGCTTGATCCGGCGGCCGGATATCTTCTGCAGAAGGCGCTGGAGGCCCGCGGCATCCGGGTGATCTGCAAGGCCCATACCACGGCCATCCTGGGCCGCGAGCGGGCCGAGGCGGTGCTGCTGGAAGACGGCTCTCTGCACGAGGCCGACATCGTGGTGATGGCCGCCGGCATCCGCCCCGAAACACGCCTTGCGGTGGATGCCGGGCTGCGGGTCGAGCGCGGCATCTGGGTGGATGACGCCATGCAGACCACTGACCCCCACATCCTTGCGCTTGGCGAATGCGTCGAACACCGGGGAATCGTCTACGGCCTGGTCGCCCCGCTTTACGACATGGCCGGCGTGCTGGCCCGCCGCCTTGCCGGCGACGAAACGGCCGCCTTCGAGCCCCCGGCCGTTTCCACCCGGCTGAAGGTGACCGGGATCGATCTGTTCTCGGCCGGTGATTTCGCCGAAACCGAGGGCCGCGAGGAAATCGTGTTCCGCGATCCGGGCCGGGGCATCTACAAGCGCCTGGTGATAGAGGACAACCGTATCATCGGCATCGTCATGTATGGAGATACCGACGACAGCAGCTGGTTCTTCGCCAAGCTGAAATCGGGCGAGGACATCTCGGAGATCCGCGACACGCTGATCTTCGGCCCGGCGTTTCAGGGGGGCGCCACCGCGGACCCTCTGGCAGCCGTTGCAGCCTTGCCGCCTGAGGCGGAAATCTGCGGCTGCAACGGCGTCTGCAAGGGCACCATCACCGCCGCGATCGAGGGCGGCGCCACCGATCTGGCGGCAATCCGCGCCACCACCAAGGCCTCGGCCTCCTGCGGCACCTGCACCGGGCTGGTCGAGCAGCTTCTTGCCGCCACGCTCGGCGATGACTTCAAGGCCCAGGCCCGGGCCGGCATGTGCGAATGCACCGATCTCTCGCACCAGGACGTGCGCCGGCTGATCCGCGCTGCCGGGCTGAAGTCGATCCCGGCGGTGATGCAGGAAGGGGGCTGGAAAACCTCCTGCGGTTGCGCGAAATGCCGCCCGGCACTGAATTTCTACCTGCTGGCCGAATGGCCGCTGGAATACGAGGATGACGAGCAGAGCCGTTTCGTGAACGAGCGCAACCACGCCAACATCCAGAAGGATGGCACCTACAGCGTTATGCCGCGCATGTGGGGTGGCATGACAACCCCCGCGGAGCTGCGCGCCATTGCCGATGCGGCTGAAAAATACAACGTGCCGGCGGTGAAGGTAACCGGCGGACAGCGGATCGACCTGCTGGGTGTCAGGAAAGAGGATCTGCCTGACATCTGGGCCGATCTCAACGCTGCGGGCATGGTTTCGGGCCATGCCTATTCCAAGGGCCTGCGCACGGTGAAAACCTGCGTCGGAACCGATTTCTGCCGCTTCGGCACCCAGGACAGCACCGGCCTTGGCATCCGGCTGGAAAAGATCCTCTGGGGCAGCTGGACACCGCACAAGGTGAAGCTCGGGGTTTCGGGCTGTCCGCGCAACTGCGCCGAGGCCACCTGCAAGGACGTTGGCATCGTCTGTGTGGATTCCGGTTACGAGATCGGCGTGGCCGGTGCCGCGGGCATGGATCTGAAGAAGACCGAGCCCCTGGCCAAGGTCGAAACCGAGGAAGAGGTGATCGCTCATGTGGTGGCCTTCATCCAGCTTTACCGTGAAAACGCCGCCTATCTCGACCGCCCCTACAAATGGGTGGCCGGCGTGGGCATGGACTGGGTGCGCGAACAGGTGGTGGAGGATGCCGAAAACCGCGCCGCCCTGTGCGAACGCTTCGAGATCTCGCAATCGGTCTATCGCAAGGATCCCTGGGCCGCACAGGCCACCGAACGCCACAAGGCACTGAAATGGCGCCCACTTGCAGATCTTGCACAGGAGGCCGCGGAATGAGCCGCTGGATCGACATCGCCGCCCTTGACGACATTCCCCGCCGCGGCGCCCGCGTGGTGAAAACACCCCATGGCTGCGTGGCGATCTTCCGCACCCATGACGACCGGGTGTTCGCGCTTGACGACGCCTGCCCACACCGCAAGGGCCCCCTTTCGGAGGGCATCGTGCACGATCAGGCCGTCACCTGCCCGCTGCACGGCTGGGTGATCAGCCTGTCCACCGGTCTTGTCCAGGGCCCCGACGAAGGACAGGTCGCCACCCATGAAGTGAAGCTGAAGGCCGGGCGCATCCTGCTTGACGCAACCCGCCTTCTGACACGCCCGGCCGCGGCATGACGGACGCGGTCTGCACAAGCTGCCCCTATTGCGGCGTCGGTTGCGGGGTGCTGGCCACGACGACGGGCGAGGTGCGCGGCGACCCCGATCATCCGGCGAATTTCGGCCGGCTCTGCTCCAAGGGTGCGGCACTTGGCGAAACCATCGGCCTTGAAGAGCGCCTGCTGCACCCCGAGGTCGGCTCCCGCCGCGCCAGCTGGGATGCAGCGCTCGATCTGGTGGCCGCGCGCTTTGATGAGGCAATCCGCACTCATGGCCCCGACAGTGTGGCATTCTATGTTTCCGGCCAGCTTCTGACCGAGGATTACTATGTTGCCAACAAGCTGATGAAGGGTTTCATCGGCAGCGCCAACATCGATACCAATTCTCGCCTGTGCATGGCCTCCTCGGTTGCCGGGCACAAGCGCGCCTTCGGTGCCGATACCGTGCCCGGCACCTATGAGGATATCGAGTTGGCCGATCTGGTGGTGCTGGCGGGTTCGAACCTGGCCTGGTGCCATCCGGTCCTGTTCCAGCGGCTTGACGAGGCCCGCAAGGCGCGGCCGGAAATGAAGCTGGTGGTGATCGATCCGCGCCGCAGCGCCAGCGCCGAAGGCGCCGATCTGCATCTTGCCATCCGCCCCGATGGCGATGCCGCCCTGTGGAACGCGCTTCTGGCCGAGATCGCCCGGCGCGGCGCGCTTGACGAAGGATACCTGCGCCGCCACGTGCAGGGGTTCGATGACGCGCTGGCCGCCGCCCGTGCCTCGGATCCGGCAGCAAGCGGCCTTTCGGCCGAGGAAATCGCCGCCTTCTGCAACATGTGGATCGGCACCAGGCGCGTGGTCACCCTGTATTCGCAGGGCGTCAACCAGTCGGCGCACGGCACCGACAAGGTGAACGCGATCATCAACTGTCACCTGGCTACCGGCCGTATCGGACGCCCCGGCATGGGCCCCTTCTCGGTAACCGGACAGCACAACGCCATGGGCGGGCGCGAGGTGGGCGGGCTTGCCAACATGCTGGCCTGCCACCTTGACATCGAAAACGGGGCGCATCGCGATGCGGTGCGCAATTTCTGGCAATCCCCGACGATCTGCACCCGGCCGGGGCTGAAGGCAGTCGATCTGTTCAGGGCCTGCACCGAGGGAAAGATCAGGGCGCTGTGGGTAATCTGCACCAACCCGGCGGTTTCCCTGCCCCGCGCCGATGCGGTGGCCAGGGCCATCGCCGCCGTGCCCTTCACGGTGGTTTCCGACATCACCCGCACCGATACCACCGCGCTGGCCGACGTGCTTCTGCCGGCGCTTGCCTGGGGCGAGAAATCCGGCACCGTCACCAATTCCGAGCGCCGAATCTCGCGCATGCGCGCCTTTCTGCCCGCCCCCGGCGAAGCGCGCGCCGACTGGCGCATCCTGAGCGATGTGGCGGCGCGGATGGGCTGGGGCAAGGCGTTCTCATATGACGGCCCGGCCGACATCTTTCGCGAACATGCCGCACTTTCCGGCCTCGCCGGCGCCCTGGGACGCGATTTCGACATCTCGGCCCTGGCCCGGATTTCCGATGGCGAATACGAGGCGATGAAACCCTTCTGCTGGCCCCGGCCCGCCAGCGGGCAAAGCCCACTCACCGCAGGGCGGTTCTTTGCGGAGGGTGGCTTCTATCATCCCGACGGGCAGGCGCGGATGCTGGCCATCACCCCCCCCGCACCGCGCCCGGCCGCTCCGGGGCGGTTTCACCTCAACACCGGCCGGATCCGCGACCAGTGGCACACCATGACCCGCACCGGCAGATCTCCGCGCCTGGGTCAGCACCTGGCCGAACCCTTCGTGGAAATGCACCCGCAGGATGCCACTGCGCTGTCGCTGGAACCGGGCGATGTGGTGCGCCTGAGTGCCGGAGAAAGCACTGCAGCACTCAGGGTGCTGATCACCGATCGCGTCAGACCCGGAGAAATCTTCGCGCCGATGCACTGGAGCGGGCGCACGGCCACCGCCGGACGGATCAACCCGCTGGTGCCGGGGCCGACCGATCCGGTGTCCGGCCAGCCGGCGCTGAAACACGGCACCGCGCGGCTCGAACGCCTTGAGGCCGCCTGGTTCGGCTTTGCCGCCGCCGCCACGCCGCTGGCGCCGCCTCCCGAAGCGACCTACGCCTATGGCGCGGTGATCCGCACCCCCACCGGCTGGAGCCTTGAATGCGCCGGCCGCGAAATCCCGCAGGACTGGATCGCCACTGCCCGCGCCCTGCTGGGCATGTCCGGGAACGCCTCCGGAGAGGCCTCCGCAGACATGCCCGCCGGCACGGCCAGCATCGCCGAAGATCCGGCCCGCGGCCTTGTCCGGGTGGCCTTCCATGATGATGCGGAACGCCTGCAGGGCCTGTTCTTTGCCGCCCCTCACCCGGTGCGCCTGGCCCGCGGCTTTGCCGCCGGTCAGATCGGCCGGCGCATCGCCGCGGCGCAGATCCTGGCAGGACGCGCGCCGGCTGATCTTCCCGATCCGGGCCGCACCGTCTGCGCCTGCTTCAATGTCGGACTCAATACCATCTGTGCCGCGATCCGCGCCGGTGCCACCGATGCCGCCGCCCTGGGGCGCGCCACCGCTGCCGGCACCAACTGCGGCGCCTGCAAGCCCGAGCTCGAAACCCTGATCGCGAACGCCCGCCTTCGCGCGGCCGCCGAATGAAAACGAACGGAACCGGCATGCAGGCAGATGCCATGACACAGCCCCCGAAAACACCACAGCGTGAAAGATGAACACGGAGACAGGAATGCAGACTGCCCCCTCACCCACCCGCAACGACCAGACCCGCGCGCTTGCGCTTGCAACATTCGCCTTCGCCACATGCTTTGCGGTCTGGACGCTGTTCTCGATCATCGGTATCTCGATCAAGAAGGAACTCGACCTCAGCGACACCCAGTTCGGCCTGCTGGTGGCCACCCCGGTGCTGACCGGATCGGTCAGCCGGCTGTTCCTCGGGATCTGGGCCGAGCGCGTGGGCGGACGCCTTGCCTTCGCCCTGCAGATGCTGGTAACGGCCGGCGCCGTATGGATGCTGACCTGGGCCGAGACCTATCCGATGTTCCTGCTGGCAGCGCTCGGGCTGGGGCTTGCGGGAGGATCCTTCATCATTGGTGTTTCCTATGTCTCGCGCTGGTATCCTGCCGGCCGGCAGGGCACGGCGCTCGGCATATTCGGGGTGGGCAACATCGGTGCCGCGGCCACCAACTTTGCCGCCCCCTTCCTGGTGGTAGCCTTCGGCTGGGAAGGCACGGCCCGGCTTTATGCCCTGCTGCTGGCAGCTACCGCAGTGCTGTTCTGGCTGCTGGCACACACCGATCCCGTGCACGCCGCGCGCGCCGGGCAGGCAGGCCGCGCCCCCTCGCTGCGTGCCCAGCTCGCGCCGCTCTCCAATCCGCAGGTCTGGCGTTTTTCGGCCTATTACTTCTTCGTGTTCGGCGGTTTCGTGGCGCTGGCCTCGTTCCTGCCGCGGTTCTACCAGGGGGCCTACGGGCTGGAGATCACCACTGCCGGCATGCTGGCAACGCTCTATTCCCTTCCCGGCGCGGCCTTCCGGGCGCTCGGCGGCTGGATGTCCGACAGATGGGGCGCGCGCTACCTGCTCTACCGGGTATTCGGCGCAGCGCTCGTGCTGCTCTTGCTGATGGCTCATCCGGGCGGGCAGTTCGTGATCCCCGGCATGAATGGCCCCCTGCGGCTTGATCTTTCGATGCCGCTGTGGCTGTTCGTGGGGCTGACGATCCTTCTGGGCTTCGTGATGAGCCTTGGCTCGGCCGCCGTGTTCAAGCATGTAGCGGCCTATTACCCCGCGCATGTGGGGCCCGTGGGCGGACTTGTGGGCATGATCGGCGGGCTCGGCGGCTTTTTCCTGCCGATCGCCTTCGGCGTCCTGCTTGATGCCACCGGCATCTGGACGGTGCCGTTCCTGCTGCTGTTCGCGGTGGTCGGGGGCACGCTTGTGTGGATGCACCGCGCAGTGCGGACGCTGGAGCGGCAAAGGCCTGATGTCCTGCCGGGGCAGCGTGCCCGCAGCGCCTGAACAGCGCGACCGGATGCCGTCCGCTCGCCGCCCCTGCAATCCCGGAAATCTGGAGGCGAGTACCGGAATCGAACCGGTGTACACGGATTTGCAATCCGCTGCGTAACCACTCCGCCAACTCGCCGAAGCCACGGGCGTAGTAACCCAAGCCATTTTGCAGCGCAAGCCGCTTGTGCGGCGCCGCGGCCTGTTGCCGTGGCCAGCGGCCTGTGGCAAGAGGGAACCGGGCCGACCACCGCAAACGACGGGAACCAGAGATGACAGATTTTGCAACCCAGCGAGAGATGATGGTTGACAGCCAGGTGCGCCCCTCGGATGTGACCCGCTACCCGATCATCGCGGCGATGCTCGCGGTGCCGCGCGAAGCCTTCGTTCCGGATGCCAGACGCACCGTGGCCTATGCCGAGGAAAACATCGAGATCGCCGAGGGGCGGGTTCTGCTGGCCCCGCGCAGCTTTGCCAAGCTGCTGAACGAACTTGACATCGAACCCCATGACATCGTGCTCGATCTGGGCTGCGGGCTGGGCTATTCGGCTGCGGTGATCGCGCGCATGGCCGATACGGTGGTGGCCGTCGAGGAAATCGAGGGCATGGCCGAAGAAGCGCAGGCGCTGCTGTCGGGCCTCGGAATCGACAATGCCGCCGTGATCGAGGGCCGGCTGGCCGAGGGGGCCGCGAAACACGGGCCTTATGACGTGATCACCATCGGTGGCGGGGTAGAGTGCGTGCCGCAGGCGATCACGGATCAGCTGAAGGAAGGCGGGCGCATCGGCGCCATCTTCATGGAAGGCGATCTGGGCGAAGCGCGCATCGGCATGAAGGCTGAGGGAGAAATCACCTGGCGCCATGCTTTCAATGCCACGGCGCCTGTCATGCCGGGGTTCGTCAGACAGCGGGAATTTGCCCTGTAAGGCTTGGGTTTCCAACCGGTTTCTGGTAAGCCTTTGCAAAGCCCGCACGAACGGGCACGAGGCAGGAAAACAAGGATGAACTCATGCAGATGGTATTGAAGCGGATATTCGCGGTCTGGATTCTGGCGTTGCTCGCCATTCCGGTGCCTGCAGCTGTACGAGCCGAAACGCTGGCCGATGCCCTGGTTTCGGCCTACAGGAACAGCGGACTGATCGAACAGAACCGGGCGCTGCTGCGGGCCGCCGATGAAGACGTGGCCACAGCTGTTTCGGCCCTGCGCCCGATGCTCAGCTATTCTGCCAGCGCCACCTATTCCGAGCCGGCCCGCCAGCCGGGTACCGACCGCCTTTCGGCCAGTATCGGGCTGCAGGGCAAACTGCTGCTTTACGACGGCGGAGCCTCGCGCCATGCAATCGCTGCGGCCAGGGAAACCGTGCTTGCCACCCGCGCCGGCCTGCTCGACATCGAACAACAGGTGCTGCTGCGTGCCGTTACCGCCTATATGAACATGCGTCGCGACAGCGAAATCGTGGCCCTGCGGCAAAACAACGTGCGGGTCATCAGCGAGCAGCTGCGCGCCGCGCAAGATCGCTTTGACGTGGGCGAGGTTACCAGAACCGACGTGGCTCTGGCCCGCTCGCGCCTGGCGCAGGCCCGGGCGGGGCTTGCTGCCGCGAAGGGCGCGCTTGCCGCCTCGCGCGAGGAATACAAGGCCGCCATCGGTCACTATCCGAAGACACTTGCCCCCCCCCGCGGCCTGCCGGGCACTGCCCGTTCGCTTGAAGAAGCCCGCGGCATCGCGCTGAGCGCGCATCCGCAGGTAAAGAAGGTTCAGCACGAGGTCGCCGCCGCCGAACTGAACGTGAAACGCGCGGCATCGAGGATGAAGCCGCAACTGAAGGCAACAGCCCAGGTGGCGGTTGACAAGGACGGCAACGATTCCAGCTCGATCGGCCTTACCTTCGGTGGCCCGATCTATCAGGGGGGGCAGTTGAGCGCCCTTTACCGCAAGGCGCTGGCGCAGCGCGATGCGGCGCGGGCCGGGCTGCACCTGGTGGGGCTGAACGTGGCGCAGGGGGTGGGCAATGCGTGGTCGCAGCTTGAGGTGGCGCGCGCCCAGATCACCGCATCCGATCAGCAGATTCGTGCCGCTCAGGTGGCCTTCCGCGGGGTCAAGGAAGAAGCCACGCTCGGGGCGCGCACCACGCTTGACGTGCTTGATGCCGAACAAGAGCTTCTTGACGCCCGGGCCAGCCGTGTCTCGGCCGTGACAAGCCAGTATATCGCGGCCTATCAACTGCTTTCGGCCATGGGATTGCTTACCGCCGATCACCTGAAACTGGGCGTGCCCACCTATGATCCGGCAGCCTATTACAACGCGGTGCAGGGCGCTCCGGCCACCGGCGCGCGCGGCAAGCGGCTTGACGCGGTAATGAAGGCGCTCGGAAAGTAACTGCAACACCGCAGGGTTTTTCGGCCGCCATCCCGGATGGCAGGCCAGACGGCCCGGCTGCAGACGGGGCCGGAACAGATTGCGGTACCGTCCTTTTCCGTCTGTTCCGCCAACACATTCCGACCACGATATTGTGCAATCGTGATCCACGGGATATGATCCCGGGAAAATGACGAGCAGGAACAGCCATGCAAGAAACGGTATCGAATGCGGAAATAGAAGACGTCCTGTCCTCGATCAGACGTCTGGTATCCCAGAATGGCGGCGCCACCCTTTCCAGAGAAGGGGGGAGCACCTCCGGTGCATCTGCCGCCCCCCCTGCCGAGCCACTCGGGATGTTCCTGCTGACACCCGATTACCGTATCGGCGATCCGGAAAACCCGGCGAATGCACCCGCGACAGATGCCTCGGACCGCCGCGCGGGCGGAGCGGTTGCCGAGGACACTCCCCCGCAATCCAGCCCCGCCAGGGCCGAAGTGACCAGCAGCCTGCAGGAACTGGAAAGAACCGTTCTGGAGCTTGAATCCGCAATCAGCGAAACAGGTGCCGACTGGGAACCGGACGGCAGCGAAGAACCGGACGAGGAAGCCGCCGCAACCATCCCCCTGCCGCACCTCTATCGCGCGCTCAGCGCATCCGGCAAGCCCCGCACCCCGCAGGAAGCACAGCCCGCAGCAGACGCGGGCCATACGGGGAATGAATTCACTTCTTCCCGGCACCGGATGACGGCAGGCACTGCCCCCGCCGTACCGGAAACAGAGGCGGAAAGCGCGACAAGGCCCGCGCCCGCCGCCCCGCTTTCCGCCGCAGGCGCATCTTTCGCAGCGGATGCCGGGGAAGGCACCTCCGGAGCGCCGGAACGAAACGATCTCTCTCCCGAGCCTGTGCAGGATTCCCTGCCCGATTCGGAAATGCTGCGGGCTCTGGTGGCCGAAATCGTGCGCCAGGAACTCAAGGGCGAACTGGGCCAGCGGATCACACGCAACGTGCGCAAGCTGGTGCGCCGCGAAATCTATCGCGCACTGGAAAGCCGTCGCATCGAATGATCGCCGCATCATCTCGCCGCTGAACCCGCGCCCTGACACGCGGGCGGAACCGGTATCCAGGCGGCATCAGCCTGCGTGGCCGTTCACCCAGGATTCGATCGCACTGGCCGGCATGGCACCGGACTGGCGCGCGATCTCGCGCCCGCCCCGGAACAGCGCCATGGTGGGAATGCCTCGGATGTTGTAGCTGGCCGACGCCTGCGGAAAATCCTCGGTATTGATCTTGGCAAAGCGCACTCGATCACGCATTGCCGCCGCTGCCTTTGAAAACTCCGGCGCCATCATCCGGCAAGGCCCGCACCACGGGGCCCAGAAATCGATCACCAGCGGCACATCGTCATTCTTTGCGGCTTTTTTCAGGGTCGTGAAATCGATCTCGTGCACCTTGCCGCCCATCAGTCGCGCACCGCAAATGCCACATTTCGGGCCGGCAGCCAGCTTGTCAGAGGGCACACGGTTCACTGCCCCGCATGAAAGGCATGTCAGTTTCAGGGGTTTACTCATTTTTTTGCCTCTGCTATTCACATTCGTGATTTTGAATATATATGACCCGCCAAGAGGATTTTAACCCCCGCAACCGCGATCATGCTAGGATGCCGGGAAATAAAAGGGAACACCGATGCAGGAGCAGTTGAAAGGCCCTTCACCAGTATCTACACAGAAAACAGCGCAGAGGGGCAGATTGCACCTGCCCGGATTTCAGAGAGGAAGCCAGCCATGAAACGTTTTCCCATGATCCTGATGGCCGTCCTGCTGAGCGGAGCGCTTCTTTCACCGACTTCCGGACAGGGCGAGACCATCACCCTTGAGCCCCGCACCATCATCGAATGGAAGGCGATCCACGGTGTGATCGAGGCCCGCGAAAACGTGCCGGCACGCGCGCGAATCGGCGGCACCATCGAAAGCCTTGAAACCACCGAGGGCGACCGCGTGAAGGCCGGGCAGCGGCTGGCGGTGGTAAAGGACGACAAGCTTGAATTCCGCCTGCGCGCGATCGATGCCCAGCTTGAAGCGCTGCAGGCGCGTCTGGATACGGCTGAAACCGAGCTGAAGCGCGGCCAGGAGCTGATCAAGCGCGGCGTGATCACCACTCAGCGGCTGGACCAGCTGACCACCGAGGTAAACGTGCTGAAAGGCCAGATACGCAGCGTCGAGGCCGAACGCCGGGTGGTCGAGCAACAGGTGAACGAAGGTGCGGTTCTGGCCCCTGGCGACGGTATCGTGCTTGATGTGCCGGTGTCGAAGGGCTCGGTGATCAACCCGGGCGAACCGGTGGCGATCATCGGCAGCGGCGGCATGTTCCTGCGTCTTTCGGTGCCCGAGCGCCACGCACCCAGGCTGATAGAGGGTGACGCAATCGAGATCGGCTCCGGTGATGACGGCAAGGCGCAAACGGGCCGGCTGGTAAAGGTCTATCCGCAGATTGCCGGCGGGCGCGTGCAGGCCGATGTCGAGGTGCCCGGCCTTGAAACCCGTTTCGTGGGCAAACGGGTTCTGGTGCGTCTGCCGGTAAGCGAACGCCAGGCCCTTCTGGCACCGGCCGAGGCACTGGAAATGACCGGTGGCATCGATTTCGTAAGGGTGCTGACGGGGGAACGTACCCTGCGCCGCGCTGTCGTGCCCGGCCGCAGGATTGCCCTCGATGGCCGGGAATGGGTTGAAATCCTGTCCGGCCTGGTGCCCGGCGACAAGGTGGTGATCGGCGATGAGTGACCTTGGCGAAACCGGTGCCCTTGGCATCGCAGGGCGGCTGACACGACAATTCATCCTGTCGCCGCTGACCCCGTTGTTCCTGATGGCTGCCGTGGCCATGGGGCTGATTGCCCTGATGGCGCTTCCGCGCGAGGAAGAACCGCAGATCTCGGTGCCACTGGTTGACGTGCATGTGCGCGCCGACGGCCTGAAGGCCGAGGATGCAGTAAAACTTGTCACCGAGCCCCTGGAAAACATCATCAAGGGCATTGATGATGTCGAGCACGTCTATTCCCAGACCCGCGATAACCAGGTGATGGTGACGGCCCGCTTCAAGGTGGGGCTTTCGGCCGATACCGCCATCCTGCGCCTGCGCGACAAGCTGCTGGCCAATCTCGATCGCATCCCGGTAGGCATTCCCCAGCCCCTGGTGGTTGGCCGCGGCATCAATGACGTGGCGATCGTAACCCTCACCTTTGCACCGGCCGAGGGGCAGGAACGGGCGCTTTCGGGTGCCGATGTCAGCCGCATCGTGCACGAGGTCGAGAAGGAAATCACCAAGATCGAGGATGTAGGCTATACCTATATCGTTGGCGACGAGGCCGAGGCGCTCAGGATCGATCCCGATCCGGAAAGGCTGGCGCTCTACGGTGTGACGCTGCAGCAGCTTGCCGGCAAGATCGAAGGGGCCAACCGCTCGGCCCCCGCAGGGCTGGTGCGCGACAATGGCGAACAGGTGGGGCTGATCCTGGGCAAAACGCTGGAAAGCCCCGAAGAGATCGCCAACCTGCTGCTCACCACCCGCGACGGCCGCCCCGTCTATGTGCGCGATGTCGCCGAGGTGCGCTTCGTACGCGATCTCGATGAACATCACGTGGCCACCCTGCGCAAGGAACAGGACGGCGAAATCACCCGCCGCCCGGCGGTAACCCTGGCAATAGCCAAGCGCGCCGGAGCCAACGCGGTGGTGGTCGCCCAGGCGATCGAAGAAAAGCTGCATCGGCTGGAAGGCTCCCTGATCCCCGAAAGCCTCGAGGTGGAAATCACCCGCAACTATGGCGAAACTGCCGATGAAAAGGCCAACGAACTGCTGTTTCACCTCGGACTGGCCACGGTTTCGATCGTGATCCTGATCTGGCTGGCGATCGGCTGGCGCGAAGCGGCGGTGGTGGCGGTGGTCATCCCTGTCACCATCCTGATCACGCTGTTCGCCAGCTGGATCATGGGTTACACGATCAACCGGGTTTCGCTGTTCGCACTGATCTTCTCGATCGGGATCCTGGTGGATGATGCCATCGTGGTGATCGAGAATATCGCCCGCCACTGGGCCGGCAAGCGGCGCGAGCAAAGCCATTTCGGAGCCGCGGTAGCCGCAGTGGCCGAAGTGGGCAACCCCACCATCGTGGCCACGCTCACGGTGGTGGTGGCGCTGCTGCCGATGATGTTCGTTTCGGGACTGATGGGCCCCTACATGAGCCCCATCCCCGCCAATGCTTCGGCAGCGATGATCTTTTCCTTCTTCATCGCCGTCACCATCACCCCCTGGCTGATGATGAAGATTGCTGCCAACGCCCCCGTGGCGCATGAGGAAGGCGGCGCCGACGGCGGCCGGATCGGGCGCATCTATGCCGCTTTTGCCCGTCCGGTGCTGAAAACCAAGGCGCGCAGCCTGCTGTTCCTTCTGGTGGTGGTGGTGCTTTCCTTCGGCTCGCTCGTGGCACTTTATACCAGGGATGTCACCGTCAAGCTGCTGCCGTTCGACAACAAGTCCGAACTTTCGGTAGTTGTCGATCTGCCCGAAGGGGCTTCGGTCGAGATGACCGACGCCATCCTTCAGCAGGTTGCCCGGATCGCACTGGAGATGCCCGAGGTGATTTCGGCCCAGACTTATGCCGGAACCGCCGCGCCCTTCGACTTCAACGGCCTGGTGCGCCACTATTTCCTGCGCCAGTTGCCCGAGCTCGGTCAGGTGCAGATCAACCTTCTGCCCAAGACGGAACGCGAGCGCACCAGCCACGAAATCGCGCTTGATCTGCGCGAACGGCTGAAGAGCGGCATCACCGACCTGCCCGAAGGCACCGTGATGAAAACCGTCGAACCCCCTCCGGGGCCACCGGTGATCGCCACCCTTCTGGCCGAGGTCTATGGCCCCGATGCGCAAACCCGCCGCGAAACCGCGCGACGCATCCGCGAAGCCTTCGAAAGCGTGCCCTTCGTGGTGGACGTGGACGACAGCTTCGGCCGGCAGCCGCGTCAGTTCCGCGCCGAGCTTTCGCCCAATGATCTGGAGTTCTTCCGGGTGCAGGAACGCGATGTTCTCGATACGCTCAGGATGCTTAATTCGCAGATCACGGTGGGCTATTCGCACCGCGGCGGGGGCCGCCAGCCGATCCCCATCGTGGTGGGACGCGATCGCAGCGAACAGGTGATCGACGAGCGCATGCTCGCCACCCCCGTGCCCGCCAACGTGCTGCCCGGAGATCGTGGAGTGGTTGAACTGGGCGATGTGGTGAATATCCGTGAAGAATATGCCTCATACCCGATCTTCCGCCACAACGGCCGCTATGCCGAAATGGTGATGGGTGAGCTTGCCGGACAGTTCGAAGCCCCTCTCTATGGCATGCTCGCCGTAGCCGAAAAGCTTGACCAGATGGACTGGGGCAAACTTGAAAGGCCGGTGATCCGCTATCACGGCCAACCCCAGGATGAAAGCCACACCACCCTCTTGTGGGATGGAGAGTGGGAAGTCACCTGGGTGACCTTCCGCGACATGGGTGCGGCATTCATGGTGGCGCTTCTGGGAATCTATATCCTGGTGGTGGCGCAGTTCGGATCGTTCAGGCTGCCGCTGGTGATCCTGACTCCCGTGCCGCTCACCTTCCTCGGAATCATGTTCGGGCACTGGCTGTTCGGCGCACCCTTCTCTGCCACCTCGATGATCGGCTTCATCGCGCTGGCGGGGATCATCGTGCGCAACTCGATCCTGCTGGTGGATTTCATCCGCCACGCCAATGACGACGGCCATGTGGACATCCCCACCCTCGTCAGGGCCGGCGCCACCCGCTTCAAGCCGATTTTTCTGACAGCGCTTGCCGCGATGATCGGCGCCGCGGTGATCCTGGCCGATCCGATCTTCCAGGGGCTGGCGATCTCGCTGCTGTTCGGGCTTTTCACCTCAACCGTTTTCACGGTGCTGGTGATCCCGGCGATCTATCGGGTATTCCGCACCTGAGATGGGCGCAAACCCGTGAAAGGCCGCGTGCCGGGTAAAAACCGGGCCGCGGCCTCTCTTGACTTCTTGCCTTTCACGGCCACCGCTGCGGGCTCGCCTGACCCGCGTCCGGCCCAGGCCCCTGCGGCCGGGCCTCGGGGTCTCAGTGAACGGTCACCGGGGTCAGATCATTCTGGCGCGCCAGAACAAAAGCCAGGTTGCGATCGCGCACCAGTGCCAGCCGTTCGCCATCAGCACTGTGCACCGCATAAAGCGTATCGGTGCCGGGCACCTGTGCCTGCACCTCCTGGGGCAGATCGGCAACGGAAACCTTGCGCACGTAAACAATGCGCTCTTCCGGCCTGTCTTCCCGATCCTTCCCGAAATCGTATTTCGTTTTCATGTGTCTCCTTCCTCTGAAACCTGTCACCCTCTGGTGATCTTGATCCGCCTGCTCACCCTCTCCGGCTCGTGACGCTCGAGATCCACATGCAGCAGCCCGTTTTCCAGACGGGCACCCGTTACCTCGACGTTCTCGCCAAGCCCGAATACCTTTCGGAACTGACGCGCCGCGATCCCGCGGTGCAGGAAAACCCGCTTTGCATCTGCCTGCTCATCGGTGCTGCGGGCACCAGCGATCACCAGTTCGCCGTTTTTCGCCACCACCGACAGATCTTCTTCCGCAAAGCCCGCAACTGCCAGGCTGACGCGATAGCGGTTGTCGCTGATCCGTTCCACATTATAGGGCGGATAGCCGTCCTTGCCGACACCCGCAGTTTTGCCCCCCGCCTGGCCTTGCAGCTGGAAACCAAGGATCACGGGGCGCGCGCCCAATGCATATTTCATCGTTCCTGTCCTCTTTCCACGAGCGACATTTCCTGTTCCTGCGGGCCCCGTCAGCGGCAGCCACACAACATTCCTGCAGGAAACATGGGAATTCTCCGGACTTTCTGCAAGACATGTCCGCAACAGACACCCTCGGCGCATCTGTTGTGCGGCCGGTTTTTCGGGTACAGATGAAAAGGCAGAAGAAATCCCCCTCGGAAAGGCCCGACAGCGATGACAACGCCGGAAAGGATGTCGCACGAAGATGTGCTGCGCGTGAAACTCGAGGTTCTGAAACGCGAGCACCGCGATCTCGATCAGGCGATTCACGCGCTGGAAGACACCCGACGCGGCGATCCCTTCACCATCAAGCGGCTGAAACGCCAGAAGCTGCTGCTGAAAGATCGCATTGTCGCGATCGAGAACGAACTGACACCGGATATCATTGCGTGAGACGGCGCAATCGCTATATTGCGCGCTCCCGAGGCACAAGGGCACAAGGAAGGCAGCATGACCCAGGCAGCGGCACAGACGAAGGTCGGCATCATCATGGGCAGCCAGTCCGACTGGCCGACAATGCGCGAAGCGGCAGACATTCTTGATCAGCTGGGCGTTGCGCATGAAGTCAGGATCGTTTCCGCGCATCGCACCCCCGACCGTCTGTGGAACTATGGCCAGGACGCTGCCGGGCGCGGGCTTCGGGTGATCATCGCCGGCGCCGGCGGGGCCGCACATCTGCCCGGCATGATCGCCAGCAAGACATGCCTGCCGGTGATCGGCGTACCTGTCGAGACCCGGGCCCTTGGCGGACTTGACAGCCTTTATTCCATCGTCCAGATGCCACGCGGCTTTCCCGTGGCCACCATGGCGATCGGTGCGGCGGGGGCGGCCAATGCCGGGCTGATGGCGGCCGGGATCCTGGCGCTTGGCGATCCGGCGCTGGCAAAACGCCTGGAAAACTGGCGAAAAAACCTTTGCGCATCCATCCCCGAGGCTCCCGAAGATGCCGGCTGATCCCCTTTCCCCCGGAGCCACGATCGGCATTCTCGGCGGCGGACAGCTGGGCCGCATGCTGGCGGTTGCCGCAGCACGGCTGGGTTTTCGCTGCCACATCTTCGAACCTTCCCCCGATTGCCCCGCAGCACAGGTGGCAGCGGCCTGCTTCACCGCAGCCTATGACGATCCGGGCGCGCTTGTGGAATTTGCAGAAAGCGTGGACGTGATCACCTATGAATTCGAAAACATCCCCACTGCGGCGCTTGACGAACTTGAAGCCATCCGTCCGATCCGCCCCGCCCGGCGCGCGCTGGCGGTCTCGCAGGACCGGCTTGAGGAAAAGGAATTCCTGCGCAGCATCGGCCTGACCACCGCACCCTTCGCAAGGGTGGACAACTCCGGCGATCTGGACGCCGCCCTTGCCGCCATCGGTGCCCCGGCAATCCTGAAAACCCGCCGCTTCGGCTATGATGGCAAGGGGCAGATGCGCATGGACACGCCCGACGCAGCCCCGGATGCGCTGGCCGCGCTCAAGGGAACGCCTGCAATCCTTGAAGGACTTGTCGATTTCTCTCTTGAAATCTCCGTGATCGCTGCACGCAGCCTTTCCGGAGCAGTGGCCTGTTACGATCCGGGCCACAATGTGCATCAGAACGGCATCCTGCGCACCACCACCGTGCCCGCACCGATCAGCCCCGCAATCCGCAGCGATGCAGTGCTGCTGGCCGGGCGGATACTGAATGCGCTTGATTACGTGGGGGTGATGGGGATCGAGCTTTTCGTCACCCGGAGCGGCCTGATCGTTAACGAGATCGCCCCCCGGGTACACAATTCCGGCCACTGGACCCAGCAGGGATGCGTGATCGACCAGTTCGAACAGCACATGCGCGCCGTTGCCGGCTGGCCTCTTGGCGACGGTCGCCGCCATGCTGATGTTCAGATGGAAAATCTGATCGGCGATGATATCGCCCAGGTTCCCGAGATTGCCCGCGAACCGGGGGCGGCAATCCACCTCTATGGCAAGGCCCAGGCCCGTCCGGGCCGCAAGATGGGGCATGTGAACCGCATCATCGGCACCTGACGCAGGCTGCGGCGGGCAGCTTCGCGAAGGCGCGGATCATTCCAGACCAAGCTCTCGCCCGATGGCCTGACCATAGCCCAGGTTCTGCTCGAAACGGCCGGTTTTCAGAAAATGCTTGACCTGCTCGATCACCATCGGGTTGTTCATCATGAAGGTATGACTGACCGGCAGCACCACATGATCGCGCGCACCCTCGAGCCGAGTCGAAGCAACCGAAACCTTGCCATCATCGGGCCCCGGAATGATGAGTGAATAGAACGGATTCACCGAACGATTGCCGGCGATGATTCCCGTTTCCAGATCGGGCGGCGGCAGGCGGTGCGGCAGGCTGTCGGGGCCGGTGCCAAGCTGCATGCCGGCCGGGCCATTGATCAGACGGAACAGGGCGATATGGCCCAGCCTGTCCACCAGTTCCGAGCCGTGATTGGGCGGTGCCAGCATCACGACGCGGCCCAGATTTTCAGGGTGGGGACGGGCCAGATACCGGCGCACCAGAATCCCGCCCATGGAATGGGTAACGAAATGAATACGCCCGGTCCCCGCGCATTGCGTCACGGCCCGGGGCAAGATCTTGCGTTCCAGTTCTCCGACTGGCGCGCGGGTTGAGGGGTAGGAAAGGTTGACCACCCTGTATCCCTCTGCCTCAAGGGCATATGCCATCACCGCCAGAGAATGGCTGCTGCGGGCCAGCCCGTGTACAAGCACCACGCAGTCGGCCCGTGCAGGAACGGGTGCAAGAACCGGAAACAGCAGTATGAACCAGATCCATCGCATGGCATACAGGATAGGTGCAAATCAGCGCAGTTGCGAGTCTGAAAGCTACCAGCCACCCCGTTCAGGCCTGTCCGGACGGGCAGAGAAAACGGAAACAGCTTGCCTGCCGTCTGGCACCCCCACGAAAAAGGGGCCGCATCGCGCGGCCCCTTTCGTGATATTCGCGTTGCCAGAAGCTTACATCATGCCGCCCATGCCGCCCATGTCGGGCATACCGCCGCCGCCAGCAGCCTGCTTGGGCTCGGGCTTGTCGGCCACCATCGCTTCGGTGGTGATCAGAAGGCCGGCAACCGAAGCGGCGTCTTCCAGCGCGGTGCGCACCACCTTGGCCGGGTCGATCACACCGAACTTGAACATGTCACCATATTCTTCGGTCTGGGCGTTGAAGCCGAAAGTGCTGTCATCGGATTCACGCACCTTGCCGGCAACCACGGCCCCATCGACACCGGCGTTTTCGGCGATCTGGCGCAGCGGCGCTTCGATTGCACGGCGCACGATGGCAATACCGGCGTTCTGGTCGGCGTTGACACCCTTCAGATCGGCAAGCCCCTTGCCCGCCTGGATCAGGGCCACGCCGCCGCCCACGACGATGCCTTCCTGAACCGCCGCACGGGTGGCGTTCAGCGCATCGTCCACGCGATCCTTGCGCTCTTTCACCTCGGTTTCGGTCATGCCGCCCACGCGGATCACCGCAACGCCACCGGCAAGCTTGGCAAGGCGTTCCTGCAGCTTCTCGCGATCATAATCCGAGGTGGTTTCCTCGATCTGCTGCTTGATCTGGGCGATGCGTGCCTCGATCTCCTTCTTGTCGCCATGGCCGTCAACGATGGTGGTCTCGTCCTTGGTGATGGTTACCTTCTTGGCGCCGCCCAGCATGTCGATGGTCACGTTTTCAAGCTTCATGCCAAGCTCTTCCGAGATCACCTGACCACCGGTCAGAATGGCGATATCCTGCAGCATGGCCTTGCGGCGATCCCCGAAGCCCGGTGCCTTGACGGCCGCCACCTTCAGGCCGCCGCGCAGCTTGTTCACTACCAGCGTGGCAAGGGCTTCACCTTCCACATCCTCGGCAATGATCAGCAACGGCTTGCCCGACTGGATCACGCTTTCCAGAAGCGGCACCATCGGCTGCAGCGAAGAAAGCTTCTTCTCGTGCAGCAGGATCATCACGTCTTCCAGCTCAGTCACCATCTTGTCGGGGTTGGTGATGAAATAGGGCGAAAGATAGCCGCGGTCGAACTGCATCCCTTCCACAACTTCCACCTCGGTTTCGAGGCCCTTGTTTTCCTCGACGGTGATCACGCCCTCGTTGCCAACCTTCTGCATGGCTTCGGCAATCATCTTGCCGATCTGCTCTTCACCATTGGCCGAAATGGTGCCAACCTGGGCAACCTCGTCACTGTCCTTCACCTCGCGTGCGGCAGCCTTGACGCTTTCAACCACCTTGCTGGTTGCCAGATCGATGCCGCGCTTCAGATCCATCGGGTTGAGGCCGGCGGCAACCTGCTTCAGGCCTTCACGCACGATGGCCTGGGCCAGAACGGTTGCGGTGGTGGTGCCGTCGCCGGCTTCGTCATTGGTGCGCGAGGCGACTTCCTTGACCATCTGCGCGCCCATGTTTTCGAACTTGTCCTCAAGCTCGATCTCCTTGGCCACCGTCACACCATCCTTGGTGATGCGCGGCGAGCCGAAGGACTTGTCGAGCACCACATTGCGGCCCTTGGGCCCGAGGGTAACCTTCACGGCATCCGCCAGAACGTTGACGCCGTTCAGCATGCGGCTGCGTGCATCGGTGTCAAACTTGACTTCCTTCGCCATTTTCCGTTGCTCCTGATTTCCTGGATTTCATTTGTCTGCGGTTTCGGGATTCAGACCCGTCAGCCGATGATCCCGAGAATGTCGCTTTCCTTCATGATCAGCAGTTCTTCGCCATCAAGGATGACTTCCGTGCCGGACCACTTGCCGAACAGGATCTTGTCACCTTCCTTGACGGCCATGGGAATGAGCTCGCCCGAATCCTTGCGGGCCCCTTCGCCAACGGCAACGACGATGCCTTCGGCAGGTTTTTCCTTGGCGGTATCGGGGATGATCAGCCCGCCTGCGGTTTTCTCTTCGCTCTCCACGCGCCGAACAAGCACGCGGTCATGCAGCGGTTTGAATGCCATCTTCGAAGCTCCTTGGCTCAAAGTTCCGTTTCTGTCGTTCCATGTTGCTAGCACTCTTCATGTCCGAGTGCCAGCAGCACGGAAATAGGGAGCCCCTTCAGCACTGTCAAGAAGCCATGCAGCGAAAATTGTTCTTTCCCGGGTCCCGGATTTCCTGCATGCTGCGGACGCGCGCCTCCTGCTGTTCCGATCGCGGCATCATCCAGTAACATCGAGGGTCACATGTTTCGCATCCTCCGTATCATCCCGCTTCTGCTTTGCCTGCCGGTTCTGCTGTTTCCCGACCGGCTGGAAGCGAAAACCCCGGCACCAACCGGCAACACATGCACCGGCCGGAACCTGCTGCCCGAGCTCACCGCCGAGGAGCGCGCCAGGCTCGAAACCGCCGCCGCCCGCCACCCCTATCACGAAGGCAACTACTGGCGTGCGGAAAAGAACGGCAACGTGATCCATGTGATCGGCACCATTCACCTGCCCGATCCGCGCCTTGAAGAGCGGGTGGACCGGCTCTGGCCCCTGGTCTCCGGGGTTGACGAAATCCTGCTGGAGGCCACGCCCGATACCATCCGCAGGCTGAAGGAAGCCATGGCGCGCGATCCCGGATTCCTGTTCATCCAGCAGGGCCCCACCCTGCTGGAACAGATGGAAGAGAACGAATGGCAAGCCCTTTCCCGGGCACTGGCGGCGCGGGGCATTCCCCCGATCATGGCGGCCAAGCTGCAGCCGTGGTTCGCAATGACACTGCTTTCGATTCCGCCCTGCATGCAAACCCCGGGCGGAATGCCGCCGGAAGGTGTCGATGCTCTGATCATGCAGCGGGCCGAGGCGGAAGGCCTTGCCATGCGCGAGCTCGAGCCCTTCGACACGCTGTTCCGGCTGATGAACAAGGGTACACCCGAAGAAAACCTGAAACAGTTGCGCCTTGCCCTGGTCACGATGGGCAATCCCCGGAAAAGCGAAGACGCACTGGCCACGATGATGGCACTTTATCTGGCGGGCCGGCATCGCATGATCATTGAAATCTCGTATCACATGGCGCTTGCGGAAGGGATCGCCCCCGAAGATCTGAACGCCATGAAGGAAAGCATGGAGGTCGATCTGCTTGCCGGGCGCAATCTGAACTGGATGGATGTGATCCTGCCCGCTGCCGAGGAGCGCGAGATTGCCGTAGTGGTGGGCGCGGGGCACCTTTCGGGCGACACGGGCATTCTGCGGCTGCTTGAAAATGCCGGCTACGAGCTTGTCCGTCAGCCTCGGTTCTGAGCATGCCGCCCCGCGGCAGCGATCAGGGCTGACAAGCTTCGCATGCCCTCCTATAAGGGCGCGGAACATTCACCGATTCAAGCCACGGGAACCCCATGACAATCATCGTTTTCGGCCACAAGTCACCCGATACCGATTCCACCGGCTCACCTCTGGTATGGGCCTGGTATCTGAACCAGATCAGGAACACCGCAGCCGAGGCCAGGCTTCTGGGCGAACCCAACACCGAGGCGAAATTCGTGCTCGAACGCTGGGGGTTTGCACAACCCGAAATTCTTGATGACGTGACCACAGGCGACAGATGCGTTGTGGTCGATACCAACAACCCTGCCGAACTGCCTCCCTCGATCAACGAGGCCGAAGTGATCGAGATCATCGATCACCATCTGCTGGCAGGGGGGCTGTGCACGAAGGGGCCGATCAATGTCACCATCCGCCCGCTGGCCTGCACCGCCACGGTGATGCACGATCTGATGGGCGCCGAGGCGCTGGCCCGGATGCCCGAAGGGGTGAAGGGGCTGATGCTGTCCTGCATCCTGTCCGACACGCTGGAATTCCGTTCGCCCACCACAACCGATCATGACCGTGCCGTGGCCAACGCCCTGGCCGCCGATCTGGGCATCTCGATCCCGGAATACGCGGCCGAGATGTTTGCCGCGAAATCCGATGTCTCGGCCTTTTCCGATGCCGAACTGCTGCGCATGGACAGCAAGGCATACGAACTGGACGGCAGGAAGTTCCGCGTCTCGGTGCTGGAAACCACCGCGCCCGAAGTGGTGCTGGCGCGCAAGGCGGGGCTGCTCGCCGCCATGGAGACGGTGGCATCCGAGGATGGCGTGGACCAGGTGCTGCTGTTCATCGTCGATATCCTCAACGAGCGCTCCACCCTGCTGGTGCCCAACGATCTGGTGCGCAAGCTGGCCGAAAACAGCTTTGGCGCAACCCCCGAAGGCGATACCGTGGTGCTGCCCGGCGTGGTCAGCCGCAAGAAGCAGATCATTCCCAACCTGAAGATCTGAAAGCCGCGCCGCGCAGGAAAGGCCCCTCATGCAGATTCTCACCCGCCTGTCCGAAATCCTGCCGCGCTATGATGCGCTGTTCTGTGATCTCTGGGGGTGCCTGCACAACGGCGTTGCCGCCTATCCGGCAGCGGTGGCGGCGCTTCGGGCATTCCGCGGGAAAGGCGGTGTGGTAACCCTGCTGACAAATGCGCCCCGTCCGAAGGCAGATGTCGAGGCCCAGCTGGCCCGCCTCGGAGTGCCCGCCGACACCTGGGACGATATCTCCACCTCGGGCGATGCTACCCGTATTGCGCTTTATCGCGGCATGATCGGCGAAAAGGTGCATCACATCGGCCCCGACAAGGATCTGGGCCTGTTCACCCCGCCGCCCGAGGTGGAGAAACCCGCCGTCATTCGCCGTGTGTCGCTGGACAAGGCCGAGGGCATCATCTGCACCGGCCTGGTGGACGACCTGAACGAAACCCCCGAGGATTACCGCCCCACCCTTCTGATGGCCAGACAACTGGGGCTGAAGATGCTCTGCGCCAATCCCGATATCGTGGTGCATTACGGCAACCGGGAACTGTGGTGCGCCGGAGCACTGGCCCGGGTTTACCGGGAAATGGGCGGCGAGGTGCTCTATTTCGGAAAGCCCTATCCCCCGGTTTACCAACTGGCCCTGAACAGGCTGGATGCCCTCGGACACAACATCCCCGAGGCCGGCATTCTGGCCATCGGCGACGGGCTTGATACCGATATCCGCGGCGGCATGGGCGAAGGCTATGACACGCTGTTCATCACCGGCGGCCTTGAAGCCGAAGGCACGGCCACGCCTCCGCCACCCGATGGCAACCCAGATCCCGAACGGCTGACCGCGCTGCTGCAAGCGGCAAACCTGTCTCCGACCTTCGCCATGGGCTATTTGCGCTAGCGCGACAACCACGGATGTGACAACCACGGCACTGCCGCACCCGCAAAGGACACCTCTTGTCTTTCTGCGGCCGCAAAGCAATAATCTTGCAAGAGGCCACCACGGAAAGCATGAAATGAATTCCCCCGAAATCGGCACCGTCTATCTGGAAGACATGAAGCCCGGCATGTCGCGCTCGCTCTCGAAAACCATCAGCGAACGCGAGATCAGGCTTTTCGCCGAGCTCAGCGAAGACCGTAATCCCCTCCACCTGTGCGAAGAAACGGGAAGCCGCTCCGTATTCGGCACGCGGATTGCGCATGGCATGCTCTCGGCCAGCCTGTTTTCCGCACTGATCGGCGAACGCCTGCCGGGGCACGGCAGCATCTATCTTGGTCAGAACCTGCGCTTTACCGCGCCAGTGAGGATCGGCGATCGCGTTGTTGCCACCGTCACCGTCGAGCGGATCATCCCCGAAAAACGCCGCGTCGTCCTGCACTGCGAAGCCCGCGTCGGCGAAACCGTGGTGATCACCGGCGAAGCGACAGTGCTTGCACCAAGCCGCGCCTGACGATAGAGGGCGATCATGCAGATCGTCCGCGATTACCAGTTTGTTCCCGAAAGCGCGAAAGGCGCCAGCGCCGCCATCGGAAATTTCGACGGTGTGCATCTGGGCCATCAGGCAGTGCTCGACATCGCCCGCCGGAAAGCCGGTGAAAGCGGCGCACCGCTTGGCGTTATCACCTTCGAGCCACACCCGCGCGAATATTTCGCACCCGATGCCCCCCCCTTTCGCCTGATGAACGCGCGTGCCCGCGCCCACCGGCTTGAAACGCTGGGCGTTGAAATCCTGCACGAACTCAATTTCAACGCCGCCCTTTCCGCGCTCTGCCCGCGCGAATTTGCACAAGATGTGCTGAAACGGGGCCTTGGCCTTTCCCATGCCGTGGTGGGAGCCGATTTCCGCTTTGGCCGGGGGCGAACCGGGAGCGCCGAAGATCTGGCCGCTTTCGGGCGCGAAATGGGTTTTGGCGTTACCATCACCGATCTGGTGGAAATCCCCGGCATCGGTGAGGTTTCCTCCACCGCCATCCGCGCGGCCCTTTCCGAAGGGCGCCCGCGCGATGCGGCCCGCATGCTTGGCCACTGGCACCGCATCGAGGGGCGGGTGATCGGCGGCGATCAGCGCGGTCGCCAGCTGGGCTTTCCCACCGCGAACATGTCGATCGATGGCCTCCACCCGCCGCGTTTCGGCATCTATGCCGTGAAGGTCGCCGTGCTGGAAGGCCCCCACAGGGGCGAATATGGCGGCGCCGCCTCGATCGGTATCCGCCCGATGTTCGAAGACGATCATCCGAACCTTGAAAGCCACCTGTTCGATTTCAGCGGCGATCTTTACGGCACGCCGCTTTCGGTTGCGCTGATCGAATATCTGCGCCCCGAGGCGAAATTCGAAAGCCTCGACGCACTGAGCCGGCAGATCGAAGCCGACTGCCGTCAGGCCCGCGAGATCCTGAGCGATGTCTGAAAACGGACGCCGGAAGCCCCGGGCCCCGGGCGCCCCGCCACGCACCGCCCTGCGCCCGCGCTTCTGGGAACGCTTCCGCCTTGACGAACTTACCCCCGCCGAATGGGAAGCCCTGTGCGACGGCTGCGGAAAATGCTGTCTCAACAAGCTTGAAGACGCCGAAACCGGTGAAATCGCCTTTACCCGCATCGCCTGCCGCCTGTTCGATGATGAAACCTGCCGCTGTACGCAATACCGCATCCGCAAGCAGATCGTGCCCGAATGCGTGGTGCTGACGCCCGAAAACATCGGCAAGACCGCCCACTGGATGCCGGCCAGCTGTGCCTACAAGCTGGTGTATCAGGGTCATCCCCTGCCCGACTGGCACCCGCTGCTCTCGGGGCAGGCCGACAGCACTCACCGGGGCGGACACTCGGTACGGGGCCGCACCCTGCCCGAATTCGAAGTGCCCGAAGAAGAATGGGAAAATCACATAATAGAGGAAGAAATCTGATGTTTTTCGCCTCCGACAACACCGGCCCCGCCCATCCCCGCGTGATCGAAGCGCTGACAAGGGCCAATGAAGGCCATGCCATGCCCTATGGCGATGACGCGATCATGAAAGCCCTTGCCGCCCGCATCCGCGAAGTATTCGAAGCCCCCGAAGCAGTGGTGCACATGGTCACCACCGGCACCGCGGCCAATTCTCTGATCCTCGCCACTCTCGCCACCCCCTGGCAAACGGTCTTCTGCACCCCCGAGGCCCATATCCACGAAGACGAATGCAACGCGCCCGAATTCTTCACCGGCGGCGCCAAGCTGACGCTGGTGCCAGGCCTGAACGCGAAAATGCAGCCCGATGCGCTGCACAGGGCCATCGAAGCCGAAGAAACCCGCGGCGTGCACGGCCCCCAGCGCGGGCCCGTCTCGATCACCAACATCACCGAACGCGGCACCATCTATTCCCCGGACGAGCAGAAAGCGCTGGCCGACACCGCCCGCCGGTATGACCTGCCCGTACATCTTGACGGCGCCCGCCTTGCCAATGCCATCGCCCGCCTGAACTGCACCCCGGCCGAAATCACCTGGAAATCCGGGATCGATGCGGTCAGTCTCGGCGGCACCAAGAACGGCCTCCTCGGTGCCGAGGCGGTGATCTTCTTCGACCCCGCAAACTCATGGGAATTCGAACTCCGGCGCAAACGCGCCGGGCATCTGCCCTCGAAGAACCGCTACCTCGCCGTCCAGATGCTTGCCCATCTTGAAAACGGCCTCTGGCTGGAATGCGCCCGGCAAGCCAATTCCGCCGCGGCCCGCCTTGCCCGCGGGCTGAAGCAGATCACGGACGTCTCGCTGCTGTTCGAACCCGAGGCCAACATGATCTTTGCCAAATTCCCCCGCGCCACCCACCAACGCCTGCACGCGGCCGGTGCGCAGTATTATGTCTGGGAAGGCAGCCTCGAAGGCGAGGATCCGCAGGAAATGCTTACCGCCCGCCTGGTATGCGACTGGTCCGTGCGCGATGAGGACATCACCCGCTTTCTGACCCTTGCACAAGGAAGCTGATCCATCATCGATCTGCAGATACCCCCGGAGGCATGAGGGCGGGCAGCCCACGTTCCATGCCCCTCAGACGGAAACGAAGGCACGGATTTCCCGCGCCACCGCATCTGCATGAGTAATCGGCAGCATGTGCCCCGCCCCTTCAAGCACCACCCGACGGCAATGGGGGATACGCTCGCCAAGCGCCGCGTTGATGGCGCCGATCACCGACGGAGATTCTGCCCCCTCCAGCAACAATACCGGGCATGCGAGCCCCTCAAGGCGCCCTTGCGCAAGCATCTCCGCGCTGTCGTCATGCAGCACCGGCCGGGTGGCCGCAACGATCGCCATCCGCGCCACGATCCGCGCCCGCCGCCCCCCGGGAATGGCATTCCAGGGCGTATCGCCAAGCCCCCAGCGGCCGATGAAGGCACGCGCCGCCGCCTCGAAATCACCCAGCTCCAACGCCGCCGCAAAGGTCCGCGCGCTCCTTTCCTCAGCCTCTAAAGCCGCCGTTCCGCGGGCCGCCGCAAACAGCACCGGCTCGATCAGAACCAACCGTTTCACCCTGTCCGGCCTTTCCAGCGCCAGGCGCAGTGCGATTGTCGCACCCAGCGAATGGCCGATCACGTCGCAGGGCGGATTACAGAAATCCGCAGCTATCGCCGTAGCCAGTGCGTGATAATCGCCCCTGCCATCCCACCCCGCGCTCTTGCCATGGCCCGGCAGATCGAAGGCGGTCAGCAAGCGCACATCCTCCAATGCCCCGGCAAGTGGAGCAAAGGCCCCCGCCCCGGCCAGAACGGGATGAATCGCCAGCGCCCGTTCCGGCGCCCCTCCGCTTTCGTGATCCTGCCAGTGAACAAGATGTCCCGCACGCATGGCAACCGGCATTCAGACACCCTCCGGACAGCAGCCCGCAGCAGGGCAAGATGCCGCACTCCCCGCCGGCCGGATATCCCGCCCCCAGGCACGCTCTCCGCTTCGGCATGCATGGGCACGAAGCGTGGTAAAATGGTAATCCTGTGCCGCCATTTCCAGATCCTGCACGCCGGATTTCTTTGCAACATGCTAGAGGGGTGCTAAGCGGTGTCAACGCCGCGAATCCGTGATCAACGCTGCCAGCCGGAGACCTGCCGCCATGCATTTCACCTCGGAACCCAAACTCATTTCGGGCAATGCCAACCTGCCGCTTGCAAAATCGGTGGCCCGGCGCATGTCGATGCACCGGGGGATGAACATCTCGCTCGTTGATGCGCGGGTCGAACGCTTCAACGATCAGGAAATCTTTGTCGAAGTCTATGAAAACGTGCGCGGCGAAGACATGTTCATCATTCAGCCCACCTCGCGGCCGGCAAACGACAACCTGATGGAACTTCTCATCATCACCGATGCGCTCCGCCGCTCTTCGGCGGCCCGGATAACCGCAGTAATCCCCTATTTCGGCTATGCCCGGCAAGATCGGCGCACCAAGGCACGCACGCCGATTTCGGCCAAGCTGGTGGCCAACCTGATTACCGAAGCCGGCATCGAACGGGTGCTGACGATGGACCTGCACGCAGCGCAGATACAGGGTTTCTTCGACATCCCGGTGGACAATCTCTATGCCTCGCCGATCTTTGCCCTTGATATCGCCCATCACTTCAAGAACTGCATGAACGAAATTACCGTTGTTTCGCCCGATGTGGGCGGGGTCGCCCGGGCACGGGAACTGGCCAAGCGCATCGGCGCCCGCCTGGCGATTGTTGACAAGCGGCGCTCGAAACCCGGCGAAATCGAGGGAATGACGGTGATCGGCGAAGTGGAAGGGCGCAGGTGCCTGATCATCGATGACATCTGCGATACCGCCGGCACGCTGTGCAAGGCGGCCGAAGTGATCAAGAATGCCGGCGCCAGCGAAGTTCACGCCTATATCACCCACGGGGTGATGTCGCATCCGGCCGTGGAGCGGATCAGCAACTCGGTGATGAAAAGCCTGGTGATCACCGACACCATCGCACCTTCGGACGAAACCAGGGCCGCCCCCAATATCCGCATCGTGCCGACTGCACCGATGTTCGCACAGGCGATCCTGAACATCTGGAACGGCACCAGCGTATCATCGCTGTTCGACACGCACACGCTTGAACCGATCTACGAAGGGCTGTACAGCGCCGCCTGATACCAGCCCGGCAACCGCCCCCTGCATGCGAAAAGGAAAACCCCGCCTGCCGGCGGGGCTCTGCCTGTTTCCGGAAAACGGGCGGGCAACCCGTCTCACGCCATGTTTTCAACGAAATGGGCCAGTTCTTCCACGAATTTCCCGGCGCTGACCCTTTCCTGCTCACTCGCCGTTTCCGCAGCCTTCCGGGCCTCTTCCAGCAGGGCCTGCATGTCGTCCCTGCTCATGTCCGCGCGCGGAAAGGCCTGTTCGGCGATGATGGCCACCGAACCGGACGAGATCTCGGCAATCCCCCGGGTGACGATGAATTCCTCTTCGCCCTTCTCACCCTTTGCCCGCACGATGCCGGGGCGCAAGGTGGTGATCACCGGTGCATGTTCGGGCATCACCGTCATCTCGCCCTCGGAGCCCGGCACCAGAACCTCGCTAGCCGCGAATGACGCCAGGCGTTTTTCCGGGCTCACCAGATCGAATTGCATTGTGTCAGCCATCAGGCCCCTCCTCAGGCGGCTTCAGCCGCCATTTTTTCGGCCTTGGCAATCACGTCATCGATGCCGCCGACCATGTAGAAGGCCGCTTCGGGAAGGTGATCGTATTCGCCGGCCACAACCGCCTTGAACGATTTGATCGTATCCTCGAGCGGCACCTGCACACCGTCGGAGCCGGTGAACACCTTGGCCACATCGAAAGGCTGGCTGAGGAAGCGCTGGATCTTGCGGGCCCGGGCCACGGTCAGCTTGTCTTCCTCGGACAGTTCGTCCATGCCGAGAATTGCAATGATGTCCTGAAGCGCCTTGTAGCGCTGCAGGATCGCCTGCACATCGCGCGCCACCTGATAGTGCTCTTCGCCCACGATCAGCGGATCAAGGATCCGCGAGGTGGAATCGAGCGGATCCACCGCCGGATAGATGCCAAGCTCGGAAATCGCGCGCGAAAGCACGGTGGTGGCATCAAGGTGGGCAAACGAGGTGGCCGGCGCCGGGTCGGTCAGGTCATCGGCGGGCACGTAGATCGCCTGCACCGAGGTGATGGCCCCGGCCTTGGTTGAAGTGATGCGCTCCTGCAGGGCGCCCATGTCGGTGGCCAGCGTGGGCTGGTAACCCACGGCCGAGGGAATCCGGCCCAGGAGCGCCGACACTTCCGAACCGGCCTGGGTAAAGCGGAAGATGTTGTCCACGAAGAACAGCACGTCGGTCCCCGACTCATCGCGGAACTGCTCGGCCAGCGTGAGGCCCGTCAGCGCCACGCGGGCCCGCGCCCCCGGAGGCTCGTTCATCTGGCCATAGACCAGTGCCACCTGGCTGTCTTCCAGATTGTCGGGCTTGATGACGCCCGATTCGATCATCTCGTAGTAGAGGTCGTTGCCCTCGCGGGTGCGTTCGCCCACGCCGGCAAACACCGAATAGCCCGAGTGCACCTTGGCGATGTTGTTGATCAGCTCCATGATCAGAACCGTCTTGCCCACGCCGGCGCCGCCGAACAGACCCACCTTGCCGCCCTTGGAATAGGGGGCCAGCAGATCGATCACCTTGATGCCGGTAACGAGAATTTCGGTCTCCGTGGCCTGCTCCTCGAACTCGGGGGCGGGTTGGTGGATGGCGCGGTATTCCGCAGCCTTCACCGGGCCCTTCTCATCCACAGGTTCGCCGATCACGTTGAGGATGCGCCCCAGCGTTTCCTTGCCCACCGGCACCGAGATCGGCTTTCCGGTATCGCGCACCTCGTCGCCGCGCACCAGGCCCTCGGTGGCATCCATGGCGATCGTGCGCACCACGCCCTCGCCCAGGTGCTGAGCTACCTCGAGGATCAGCTTCTTGCCGTTGTTCTCGGTTTCCAGCGCGTTCAGGATATGGGGCAGTTCGCCCTCGAACTGAACATCGACAACGGCGCCGATCACCTGGGTGATCTTGCCGGTTGCAGCTGCTTTCGCTTTTGCCATTTCGTTTCTCCGCGTTCCGTTCCTAGAGTGCCTCGGCACCCGCAATGATTTCGATGAGCTCGGTGGTGATCGCCGCCTGACGCGAGCGGTTGTACTGGATCGTCAGCTTGTCGATCATCTCGCCGGCATTCCTGGTGGCGTTGTCCATGGCCGACATCCGCGCGCCCTGCTCGGAAGCGCCGTTTTCCAGCAGCGCCGAGAAGATCTGCGTGGCCACCGCACGTGGCAGCAGTTCGGTCAGGATTTCTTCCTCGCCGGGCTCGAATTCATAAACGACACTGCCCGTATCGCCTTCTTCGCCATCCGCGCCAGACTCGGACGGTGCCGGCGATACGGGAACGATCTGCTGTTCGGTCGGCACCTGGCTGATCACCGACTGGAAACGATTGTAGAAGATCGTCGCCACGTCGAATTCCCCATTGTCGAAGCGTGCCAGGATATCGCGGGCGATGGCGGCCGCGTTTTCGTAGCCCACGCGCTTTACCTCCGACAGGTCCACATGGCCCACCATGATGTCTTCGAACTCGCGCTTCATCTGCTCGCGGCCCTTCTTGCCGACGGTGAGGATCTTTACCGCCTTGCCGGCGGCGCGCAGATCCTCGATCTTCTGGCGTGCAAGCTTCACGATCGAGCTGTTGAACCCGCCGCAAAGGCCGCGCTCGGCCGTCATCACCACCAGCAGATGGATCTGATCCGATCCGCTGCCCGCCAGAAGCTTCGGCCCTTCGCCGTTGGCCGCGGCAGCGGCCAGGCTGCCAACCACCTTGTTCATGCCTTCGGCATAGGGGCGGCCGGCCTCGGCTGCCTCCTGAGCGCGACGCAGCTTGGCCGCGGCCACCATCTGCATGGCCTTTGTGATCTTGCGCGTGTTCTTGACGCTCTCGATCCTGTTCTTCAGGTCCTTGAGGCTTGGCATATGTCCAATCCTGTTCTGTGAGCCACGTCAGGCGATCAGGCGAAGGTCTTGGCGAATTCCTCGATGGCGGCGCGCACCTTCTCTTCCAGCTCGCCCTTCACCGCACGGTCGTTGTTGGTGATGTCATCCAGAAGCTCCTTGTGCTTCTGGCGCAGATGGGTCAGCAGGCCGGCCTCGAAGCGGGTCACATCCTTCACGTCAACCGGATCGAGATAGCCGTTGGTGCCGGCATAGATCACGCAGACGATCTCGGCATTGGTGAGCGGCGCATATTGCGGCTGCTTCATCAGCTCGGTCAGACGGGCACCGCGGTTCAGCAGCGCCTGGGTGGCCGCATCGAGATCCGAGCCGAACTGCGCGAAGGCGGCCATCTCGCGGTATTGCGCAAGCTCCAGCTTCACCTTGCCGGCCACCGATTTCATGGCCTTGGTCTGGGCTGCCGAACCCACCCGCGAAACCGAAAGGCCCGTGTTCACGGCGGGACGGATGCCCTGATAGAACAACTCGGTTTCCAGGAAGATCTGGCCATCGGTGATCGAGATCACGTTGGTCGGGATATAGGCCGAAACATCGCCTGCCTGGGTTTCCACGATGGGCAGCGCGGTCAGCGAACCGGCGCCGTAATCCTCGTTCAACTTGCACGAACGCTCCAGCAGCCGCGAATGCAGATAGAACACATCGCCCGGATAGGCCTCGCGCCCCGGCGGACGGCGCAGCAGCAATGACATCTGGCGATAGGCCACGGCCTGCTTGGACAGATCGTCATAGACGATCAGCGCATGGCGGCCGTTGTCACGAAAATACTCGGCGATCGCGGTGGCCGAATAGGGAGCCAGATACTGAAGCGGCGCCGGCTCCGAAGCCGTGGCGGCAACCACGATGGAATATTCCATCGCACCGGATTCCTCAAGCTTCTTCACCAGTTGCGCCACGGTCGAACGCTTCTGCCCCACGGCCACATAGACGCAGTAGAGCTTCTTCGATTCGTCATCGCCGGCAGCTTCGTTATAGACTTTCTGGTTCAGCATGGCATCAAGCGCCACCGCCGTCTTGCCGGTCTGGCGGTCGCCGATGATAAGCTCGCGCTGGCCGCGGCCGATCGGGATCATCGCATCGACCGACTTCAGGCCCGTGAACATCGGCTCGTGCACCGACTTGCGCGGGATGATACCCGGTGCCTTCACGTCGGCCACGCGGGTTTCCCTTGTCTTGATCGGCCCCTTGCCATCGATCGGGTTGCCAAGACCATCGACCACGCGGCCAAGCATGGCATCACCCACCGGAACCTCAACGATGGCCTTGGTGCGCTTCACCACATCGCCTTCGCTGATGTCCTGGTCGGATCCGAAGATCACGATCCCCACGTTGTCGGCCTCGAGGTTGAGCGCCATGCCGCGGATCCCGCCCGGGAATTCAACCATCTCGCCGGCCTGGATGTTGTCGAGGCCGTAAACGCGGGCGATGCCGTCACCCACACTCAGCACGCGTCCCACTTCGGCAACTTCGGCGTCCTTGCCAAAGTTCTTGATCTGCTCCTTCAGGACGGCAGATATCTCGGCTGCTTGGATCCCCATTTATCCGACCTCTTTCATTGCATTCTGGAGGGAGTCGAGCTTCGAGGCGATCGTGGTGTCGATCATCTTCGAGCCCAGCTTGATGACGAGACCGCCGATCAGATCCTGATCCACGGACATGTTCAGCTTCACGGTCTTGCCGGTGCTGGCCTTGAGCGCCCTGGCAAGCTTGTCGGCCTGGGCCTTGGTCAGAGCCTTGGCGGCGATCACATCGGCGGTGATCTCGCCCTTTGCCTCGGCGATGGCCTTCTTCAGCGCATCAAGAAGCTGCGGCAGCAGATAAAGCCGCCCCTTCCGCGCGATCAGAGCAAGGGCATTCCGCATGATCGGCGAAAGCCCGAGCTTCGTGGCAACCGCAAGCATCGCCTTTTCCTGATCCTCGCGGGAATAGATCGGCGAGGCGATCAGGTCACGCAGATCGGCGCTTTCCTCAAGTGCGCTCTCAAGCTTCGCGATATCACCCTCGAGCGCCTTCAGCTTCTTGCCTTCCCGGGCAAGATCGAAAACCGCCTTGGCATAGCGTGCGGCGATGCCGCTTGATATCGATGCTGGTTCCGACACGTCCACCCTTTCGAATTCCTGCCGCCCTGCCTCGCCGGCGGCGGCTTCCGGCAATCAAAAATGCACACGCGCAAGGCGCATGCACCGAAATCGTTGGCGGTGTAGCAGACGAAATCTGGTGTCGCAACTGCCAAGGCGCAGTTTCCCTTTCCCGCTGCCCCATAAAATACAGTGCTTTGGCCTCGGTGCGACCCTGTGCACCAAAAAAAACTGGCTGTCGCGGGTATATTTTTGATGCACTCCGGCGAATCCCGTCACCATCGCCGCCCCCACGGGCAGAGCCAGCCGGCACCCGAGGAAATCCGTGCGGATCAGACCGGCTTGGCCTCGGGAGACGAAACACCTTCCAGAACCCTGAGCGGCCTGCGCACCGCCTCGGGCAGACCGGGACGGCGTGGCGCCAGCACCTGCTTGCTTGCCTCCACCATCAACACCCCCCCCGCCAGATAAGACGGCAGCCGCCGTCCGACGGTTTCCCAGAAATTGCCGGTGCGCAGCCAGAAGCGCCGGCTGGTCGGCGGGAAGTAAAGCGCCGCGCGGTAGCGTTCGGGCACGAAACCGTGATCGCGCAACTGTCTTTCAAGCTGCGACAGCGAATAGGGATGGCCAAAACCGAACGGCGTGCGGTCACGCCGCGACCACAGCCCGCCCCGGTTCGGCACGATGAACATCACCCGCCCGCCCGGCGTCAGCACCCGATAGCATTCATTGAGCACCGCCGCCGGATGGGCGCTGGTCTCGAGACCGTGCATCAGCACCAGCCTGTCAACGGCCTGATTGGCAAGCGGCCAGAGGGTTTCCTCGCACAGCACCGAAACATTGGGCCCCGAAACCGGCCAGGGCATCACCCCCTGCGGCCCCGGCATCAGGTTTATCACCCGCTCGGCACTGGCCAGATAGGGCCCGAGCAGGGGGGATGCAAATCCGAAGCCCGCCATCACCTGCGCCTGCGCATCGGGCCACATCTGAAGCAGCTGCTGGCGCACCGCCCGCTGCGCCGCGCGCCCCAGCGCGCAGCGATCATAGAACTTCTTCAGATCGCGCACATCGACATGCATTGCTTCCGGCTCCGCAATGAGCGAGACTTGCCCGGCACAATATCCGCGCAGTGCCACACAAACCACGGTGAAATACCATGCCGTTCGAAATTGTCACCATCCCATGTCTTGCCGACAACTATGCCTATCTTCTGCATGATCCCGAAACCGCCGAAACGGCGCTGGTCGATGCGCCCGAGGCCGGACCGATCGGGAAGGTGCTGGCCCGGCGGGGCTGGAAGCTTGATCACATCCTGATCACCCACCATCACCCGGATCACGTGGACGCCGTGGAAGAGTTGCGCAAGGCCACCGGCGCGCGGGTCTGGGGCGCGGCATGCGACGCTCACCGTCTGCCACCGCTCGACGAGGCGCTTCGCGAAGGCGATGGCGTCGTCATCGGTTCGCAGAGCGGCCGGGTGATTGACGTGCCGGGGCATACGCTCGGCCACATTGCCTTTCATTTTCCCGAAAGTCGCGCCGTCTTTACCGCCGACAGCCTGATGGCACTTGGCTGCGGCCGCCTGTTCGAGGGCACCGCCGAACAGATGTGGAACAGCCTGTCGAAACTGGCCGCCCTGCCCCCCGAAACGCTGGTGTGCTCGGGACATGAATACACCGAGGCCAACGCCCGTTTCGCGCTGACCGTCGAGCCCGAGAGCCCCGCCCTGCAGGCCCGCGCCGAAGAGGTGCTCGCCAAACGTGCCCGGGGGCAGCCCACGGTGCCCTCGCGGCTTTCCGAGGAACTGGCCACCAATCCCTTTCTGCGGGCAGACGAACCCGCGGTCAGGGCTTGTCTCGGCATGGAAGATGCGCCGGCAGCCGCGGTATTCGCCGAAATCCGGCGCCGCAAGGATACCTTCTGAGCGAAGGTCCTCCGCTCGGGGGCGGGGCACCACGCCCGCCTGACCACATGGGGGTGTGATATGCTGCCGCATACCGCGAATCGCCCCCGGAAGCGCAAAACGCCTGCATGTTTCACGCAGTCACGCAAAATGTGAGGCGATTTGAAAAGAAAACACTTGAAGACACGGCGAGAACACCGAACTTTAAGGATATGAGGCCACGGTATGGAAGGGTCGCCGATCCTGCCTGCCATGAAGGAAGGAGCACGAAACGTGCCGTCGTTTTCGAACACACTGGAACAAGCCATTCACTCTGCATTGGCCATCGCCAATTCCAAGCGACATGAACTGGCGACTCTCGAACATCTGCTGCTGGCGCTGCTGGACGAACCGGACGCATCGAAGGTCATGCGCGCCTGTGGGGTCAATCTCGAAGAACTGCGCCTGATCCTCCACAGTTTCATCGACGGAGAGCTTGCCACGCTCGAAACCACTGTCGAAGGCAACGAAGCTGTGCCCACCGCCGCCTTCCAGCGGGTGATCCAGCGCGCGGCGATCCATGTGCAAAGCTCGGGACGCACCGAGGTGACAGGCGCCAACGTGCTGGTGGCCATCTTCGCCGAACGCGAGTCGAACGCCGCCTATTTCCTGCAGGAGCAGGACATGACCCGCTATGACGCAGTCAATTTCATCGCCCACGGCGTGGCCAAGGATCCTAATTTCGGCGAATCGCGTCCCGTCAAGGGCACCCAGGACGATGCCAAGGAGATCCTGCAGCTGGACGAGGAAGACAAGGAAACGGCGCTGTCCAAATTCTGCGTCGATCTCAATGCCAAGGCCGCCAAGGGCGATGTCGATCCGCTGATCGGGCGCGAGCACGAGGTGGAGCGGTGTATCCAGGTGCTGTGCCGCCGGCGCAAGAACAACCCGCTTCTGGTGGGGGATCCCGGCGTTGGCAAGACGGCGATCGCCGAAGGTCTGGCCCGCAAGATCACGCTTGGCGAAACGCCCGAGGTGCTGTCAAAGGCCACCATATTCGCACTTGATCTCGGGGCACTGCTGGCCGGCACCCGCTATCGCGGCGATTTCGAAGAGCGCCTGAAGGCAGTGATGAAGGAGCTCGAGGAACACCCCGACGCGGTGCTGTTCATCGACGAAATTCACACGGTGATCGGCGCCGGCGCCACATCGGGCGGGGCGCTGGACGCCTCGAACCTGCTGAAACCGGCCCTGCAGGGTGGCAAGCTCAGATGCATGGGCTCGACCACCTACAAGGAATTCCGCCAGCATTTCGAAAAGGACCGCGCCCTTTCCCGCCGCTTCCAGAAGATCGACGTGAACGAGCCTTCGGTGGAAGACAGCGTGAAGATTCTCAAGGGCCTGAAACCCTATTTCGAGGAACATCACGGCATCCGGTATACCACCGATGCGATCAAGGCCGCAGTCGAGCTTTCGGCGCGCTACATCACCGATCGCAAGCTGCCCGACAAGGCCATCGACATTATCGATGAGGCCGGCGCGGCCCAGCATCTGCTGGCCGACAGCAAGCGGCGCAAGACGATCGGCGTGCGCGAGATCGAGGCCGTGGTCGCCAAGATCGCCCGCATCCCCCCCAAGAACGTTTCGAAAGACGATGTGGCGGTGCTGAAGGATCTGCAGCGTTCGCTGAAGCGCGTGGTGTTCGGCCAGGATCCGGCGATCGAGGCCCTCTCCTCGGCCATCAAGCTGGCCCGCGCGGGGCTGCGCGAACCCGAAAAACCGATCGGCAACTATCTGTTCGCCGGTCCCACGGGCGTCGGGAAAACCGAAGTGGCCCGCCAGTTGGCCGATACGCTCGGAGTAGAGCTTCTGCGCTTCGACATGTCGGAATACATGGAAAAGCACGCCGTTTCCCGTCTGATCGGCGCACCACCGGGCTATGTGGGCTTCGATCAGGGTGGCATGCTGACCGACAGCGTCGATCAGCATCCCCACTGCGTGCTGCTGCTCGACGAAATCGAAAAGGCACACCCGGATGTCTACAACATCCTTCTGCAGGTAATGGACCATGGCAAGCTGACCGATCACAACGGTCGCACCGTCGATTTCCGCAACGTGATCCTGATCATGACGACGAATGCCGGTGCAGCCGAGCAGGCGAAGGCGGCGATCGGCTTTGGCCGCGAGCGGCGCGAAGGCGAGGATACCGCCGCCATCGAGCGCACCTTCACTCCGGAATTCCGCAACCGGCTTGATGCGATCATCAGCTTTGCGCCACTTTCGAAAGACGTGATCCTGCAGGTGGTCGAGAAATTCGTCCTGCAGCTTGAAGCTCAGCTGATGGATCGCGGCGTGACGATCGAGCTTACCCGGAATGCCGCCGAATGGCTGGCCGACAAGGGATATGACGACAAGATGGGTGCCCGTCCGCTGGGCCGGGTGATCCAGGAACATATCAAGAAGCCTCTGGCCGAGGAACTGCTGTTCGGCAAACTCGCCAAGGGCGGTATTGTCAAGGTAAGCGTGAAGGACGGAGCGCTGGACCTGAAGCTGATGAGCCCGGAAAACGCACGCCTGACTCGCAACAAACCGCCACTGCTGGCCGCGGACTGACGGCAAAAGGCCATGTGCCGTTATCAGGCATGTGCTCCGGTCGGCTGGCCGGACAACGGTCAGGTGTTGTGCCTGCCACTCATCTTTCGGTCAGCTTGAGTTCGATCCGCCGGTTTTTCGCCCGTGCCTCGGGGGTATCTGCAGGATCGACCGGCTGGTATTCGCCGAACCCGCTTGCGGCAAGACGTTCGGGAGGGATGCCGAATTCCGAGATCATGTAGCGCACCACCGAAAGCGCACGGCCCTGACTGAGCTCCCAGTTGTCACGATAGCGCCCGGAGCCGGAAAGGGGCGTGTTGTCGGTGTGACCATCCACCCGGATGATCCAGTCGATCTCGGGAGGGATCCTGTCGGCAATCTTGCGCAGGATGGCCGCCACCTTGGCGATCTCGCGTTTCCCCGCCTCGGACAGTTCCACCGAGGCGGGCTCGAACAGCACTTCGGATGAAAACACGAAACGGTCGCCCTCGATGCGGACTCCCTCCTGATTGCCAAGCACATCGCGCAGCCGACCGAAGAATTCCGACCGGTATCTTTCGAGATCCTGCTTTTCCGCAGCCAGACGGCGCGCCTCTTCCTCAAGCCGCTTGCGCTCGGCCTCTTCAAGGGCCAGGCGGCGCCTGGTCTCCGATGCTGCCCGAGCCAGTGCCGCATTCAGCCGACTCCCCAAAGCCTCGATCTGCACCCTTGCCGCCGCATCGCGGGCCTCGGCCTCGTCAAGCACTGCCTGCAACGCGCCGAGCTGACGGCGCAAGGCCGCGATCTGCTGGTTCAACAGCGCAATCCGGCGCCTACTTTCGGCCGACTGCGCCTGTTCCTCGGTCAGCGCCTCGCGGGCGGCAGACAGAAGGGCGGCCTGTTTCCTGGCCTCTCCAAGGCTCTGTTCGGCGCGCTGCTCGGCCACCTGCTGTGCGGCCAGCGCGGCGGCCAGCTGTTCGCGCACCTTTTCCCGGTCAACCGCCACATCGCCAAGGGCCGCCAGTTCCGCCTGTGCCTTTGCCAGCTTCGCCCGGGTATCGGCCAGCTGGTCTTCCAGGCTGCCCGCCCGCGCGCCCGCCTCGTCCAGATCGCTGCGCGCCGCCGCCGCAGCCGCCACCGCCGCGGCAAGCTTTTCGTTCAGCTTCTCCTGTGCGGCCTCGGCGGCGGCCAGCAACGTCAGGGTTTCCTCCGCCCGACGGCGCTCTTCCTCGAGTGCCAGGGTCATTGCCGTCAGTTCCGCATCGGCATTCTTCAGCTTTTCGCGCAGAGCCTCGGCCGCCGCCGCTTCGGTCAGGCGGGCCTTTTCCGCCTCGGAAAGCTCGGTGGCCAGCGCGGCCCTTGCCGTTTCAACTGCGTTCAACTGTTCCTTCTGCTGTGCAGAACGGCGGCGCAGATCCGCAATCAGCGCCTCAAGCGCCGCGCGCCGGGCCGCGGCCAGGCGTGCGGCCTCCTGTTCAGCGCTGATTTCCTTGCGCGCAGTGGCAAGGGCCAGTTCAAGAGCCTCTTTCCGGCTCATCAGATCGGCCTGTGCGGCTTTCAGCGTATCCAGTTCTCCGGCCAGGGCCCTGCCGGCGGTGCGGGCACTGTCGCGCTCGGCCAGAAGCGCGGCAACGCGAGCCTCGAAATCATCGATCCGTGTCGCCGCTTCACGCAGCGCGCGCTCCTGCCGGCCCACCTGTGCCGTCAGGGTGGCGATCAGGGCTTCCTTGGTGGCGTTGTCGCTTTGTGCCTGCTCAAGCGAAGCGGCAAGCACGCCTGCCTGCTGCTCAAGACGAAAGGCTCGCTGTTGTTCAAGGCCCAGTGCATCGGCCAGTTCGGCGATCTCGCCATGCAGGCGTTCAAGCGCCTTGTCCTGTCCGGTAATGGTATCGCGCAGCATGCTTTGCACCACCATGAAGATGGTAAGAACGAACATCAGCACCAGCAGCAACGCCGTCATCGCATCGACAAAGCCGGGCCAGATCGAGGCCTGGAACCGTTGGCCTGTGCGCCGCGACAGGGCCATGATCAACCCTCGCTTCCAGGCAGGAGATGATCACCGTGGTCGGGGTCACCGGTAGCCAGGTGGCGGATTGCGCGCGTCAGCCCCGCAATATCCCCGCGCAGTTCGATCATCGATTCCTGCCGCCCGGCCGAGATTTCCTCGAGAATGCGCAGCAGCTGTACATCGATCGAGCGCAGGCGCATCCGGCTTTCGGCATCCACATGCGCGCTTTCCTCCTGCAGCTTCGACAGCTGTTCCAGCAGCCCGGCCTGCCCCTGCCCCAGCTGCTCCAGCAACTGGGCCAGCCGCGCCCCGGTATCGGCTTCACGTCCGATCCTTCCGGCAAGCGACTCAAGCGAAGCGGTCAGCGCATCCAGCCGCTCGGCCAGCGCCCCCCGCTCGGCCTCCGATCTTGCCAGTTGCTCCTGCAACGCCCCCATGTGCTGCGCCACAAGGGCCAGCGCTTCGGCCGGTGCGGCACCGATACCGGCATCCACGGCCGGCATGATCGCCCCCATCGCCCCGGGTGTCCCGCCTGCGCCCGCCGGCATGGCGGCATCACCGTGGGTAAAGCCGAAGCGGGTGATCGAGGACAGCCATTCCTCAAGCTCGCGATAGAAGCGGTTCTGGCCATGCCCTGCGAAGATTTCGAGCAGCCCCACCACCAGCGATCCGGCCAGCCCAAGAAGCGACGAGGAAAACGCCGTTCCCATGCCGCCAAGCTGGGTTTCGAGCCCGGCCATCAGACGGGTGAACACCTCGACCCCGCCCTCACCTTCCTGCGGTGCCAGCGAGCGGATGGTATCGACCAGCGCCGGCACCGTGGTGGCAAGGCCATAGAAGGTACCGAGCAGGCCAAGGAAGATCAGCAGGTTGGTGATGTAGCGGGTGATCTCGCGCAGTTCGTCGATACGCATGCCGACAGAATCAAGAATGCTGCGCGCCGATGTGGCATCGATCTGCATCCGGTCGCCCCGCATGCGCAGCAGTGCGGCAAGCGGCGCCATCAGGCGCGGCGGGCTGCGCAGATCGCTTTCGGCGCGCAGGCGCGTCACCCGCTTGATCCAGCTGATCGAAGTGACAAGCTGATAGAGCTGCCCGAAACAGGCCAGAACCCCGATCACGAACACCCCCATGATCACGCCGTTCAGCCACGGATTGGCAGCAAATACCGGATAGAGAACCGGCAGGGCCAGCCAGGCACCAAAACCCACCAGCCCGAGCACCACCAGCATCAGCAGGATCTGGTTCCATGGTTGCGAAAAATGCGGCTCGGCCTCGCGATCCGGCTTGTCCATCCTGGGCGTTTCCCGACCCTGTTACCGTTCAGCCAACGATAGCCGTCCCCGACGACCAAGCCAACAGGCTTTTGCCCCCGCCCCTGTCAGACAGGCCCATCCGCCCGACCGTGCCCCGCCTCCTGCTTCAGGTCACGGCACAGGCCGGCCACTTGGCGTTCCAGCGCGAAGATCTCCGGATCATCTATCCCCAGTTCGCGCAGCTGGCGGGCGGTGTTGGCCAGATATTCGGCATTGGTGCCACGCTGTCCGCCGGCGCGGGCAATGATCGCCGCCTGTTCTCCGGGGGAAAGAGCGCCGCTGTATTGCGGATGTTCTCTATCGACCACGAAGGCAAGCGCTCTGACCCGCCGGCCGTCCTCCAGCATCACGGGCACGGTAACTTCGCGATAGGCATAGGAAATCAGTTCGCGTGCACGCAGATAGGCAATCGTGGTATCGGTGGCATCTTCCGCCACCTCGAAAGCCACCCCCCGGCAACTGGCCCCCGGCGCAGGTTCGAGGGCCAGCACAAGGCCCGGTGCCCCGGGCGTGCCACGGTAGTGGAGCGACCACATCGAAAAACCGCGACGATAGCCCGCCAGGTCGGCAATCCGGCACGACAGATGTTCAAACCCCGGATCCCACATCAGCGATCCGTAGCCAAAAACCCAGAGCGGTGTTGTTCTGGCCATGCTGGTCCTTTCTTCCGCAAGCCTGTAAACACCAGATCGGACAAACAGGAAAGGGCTTTGCCAATGCGCAGGCTTGTGATGGCACTGGTGGTTCTGGCCGTTCTCTACAGTGGCTACTGGTACGTCATGGCCACGATACATCAGGCCGGCCTGCAGAAATGGTTTGAAGCGCGCCGCACCGAAGGCTGGGTGGCGGAATACGAAGATATCTCGGTGCGCGGCTTCCCCTTTCGCTTTGACACCCGGATCACCGGGCTTGAACTGGTCGATACCCGCTCTGGTCTGGCCTGGAACGCTCCGTGGTTCCGTTTCGTTTCGCAAAGCTGGCGGCCGGCGCATGTCAGGGCCAGCTGGCCGCCCGAACAACTGTTTGCCACCCCCGAGGGCAAGATTGTCGTGAACAGCCGCACCATGCAGGGGGTGCTCGGCTTCGATGCCTGGCTCTCGCTACCGCTGCGCCGGGCCGAAATCGACCTTGGCGATCTTTCGATCCGCTCCAGCAGGGGCTGGACCCTTGAAATGCAGGGCGGACGGCTTTCCATCCTGCGCACCTCCGAGCCACGACCAACCTATGACGTGAACCTTGATGCAAGGGCTCTTTCACCGGCGCTGGAACTGTTTCAGGTGAAGGATCCCGCCGGCCTTCTGCCCGATGCCTTCGAAAGCTTCACCCTGAAAAGTCGCCTCGTGTTCGATGCCCCGTGGGACATACACGCGATCACACAGCGCCGCCCCCAGCCACGCGCGATCCGGCTTGAGATCCTGAAGGCGAAATGGGGAATCCTTGATATCTGGGCCGCCGGAAAGCTGAAAATCGACGAAGAAGGATGGCCCACCGGTCAGGTTTCGCTCAAGGTGAAGAACTGGCGCGAAGTGCTGGAAATCGCCATTGCGTCGGGCTGGCTGCCCCCCCGGACGGCAGGCGATATCGAAAAGGGCCTTTCACTGCTGGCCAGGGTGACGGGCAATCCGAAATCGATCGATACCACCATCCGCTTTGCCAGCCGGCGGGCCTGGATCGGCCCGCTGCCGATCGGCCCGGCGCCGCGCATCCGGTTGCGCTAATGCATGTCGTGTCAGATCGCACTTGCTTCGTCCGGGGCGCGCAAGCGGTCCGGGCATGCGGCCGCTGCGCCCATGGGGCGGAACGCCGTCCTTGGGAAAAACCGGCAAGCCGGGGCAAGGCTCAGCGGCAATAGCTTCCGCGACGATAACGCGCCACGTCGAAGTGGAAGTGATCGCGATGAAAACGGTTGGCATCGGGGCCGAGAACAGTGCCGAAGGGACCGCAGGCGGCCTTGTGCATCTGCCGCAGGATCTTTCCCTGAACCGGATCACGCCAGCCCCTGCGCACGGAAAGCGTCATCCCGTTCTTCAGGGTGATGGCGCCGATGTCGATCGCCTTGCCCCTGGCATGTTCGCTGAGCTTGGCCCCGGGCTGGCTGTTGCGGGTTCGGCAGGCATAGCTTGCCATGATCCGCATCGAGACGATCCCGCCACCAAGCCGCCCGACCGCCGGTCGTGCGCCCTTGCGGATCCAGCGCCTGAGCGCCTTTGCGGCAGAACACTGAAGCACCGCGGGCTGGCTGAAACGGATGCCGTCGATCTCGGTAATGCGCACGGGATTCGCAATGCGGCAGCCGCCAAGACGGCCGCGAATGGGAGAAAGACGCTGACCGCGGATTGCACGATCACCACAGACAGCACCCTGGCGCCCGGTTGCAACACCCGGCGCGGGAATCGACGGCGCAAGGGCGGTGGCCGTTACATTCGCGGCGCGGCCGCGCCGGGGCAACGGATCTTCGGCGCGGATATGGGGGCGAATACGGGGGCGGGGCGAACGCCTGACCCCGGGGGCCAGTGTCACGAGGATTGCCCGATCGGGCCGGGCGGCGGGCAGGCGCGCCACGGAAATGCCCTGCTCGATCCTGTGTGGTGGCCGGTTCCGGGGGCGGGGCGAATGCTTCACGCCCGGCGCCGAAGTCATGATGACCACCCGTTCGGGCAAGGGATCTGCGGCAACGGCATGATCCGAAGCAGCACCTGTCAGAGGGCGGGGCTCCGGGCGCGGCGAAGAGAGCGGTGCTCCGGCCAGAGCCGGCAGGCCCGCCAGCAGCAGCGCCGAAAGCGCGGCGATCATCCGGCACGCGTTCATTTGCTCTTTCCCGCCCGGCCGAAATCGGGGGCGGGCGTATCCTGACCGGCCTCGATGATGCCGCGCCGGATCGCACGGGTGCGCGTGAAATATTCATGCAGATGATCGCCGTCGCCCTGCCGTATGGCACGTTGCAGGGCGAAAAGCTCTTCGGTGAAGCGGCCGAGGATTTCAAGCGTCGCATCCTTGTTGGAAAGGAATACGTCGCGCCACATGGTGGGATCGGAGGCGGCGATGCGGGTAAAATCGCGAAAGCCGGCGGCCGAATATTTTACCACTTCGCTGTCTGTCACCCGGCCCAGGTCATCGGCCACGCCCACCATCGTATAGGCAATCAGATGCGGCGCGTGGCTGGTGACGGCAAGCACCAGATCGTGGTGATCGGCATCCATTTCATCAACATGCGCGCCCATGCCTTCCCACAGCGCGCGCAGACGGGAAAGCGCCTCGGGGTCGGTCTCTTCGAGCGGCACCAGGATGCACCAGCGGTTTTCGAAAAGCGTGGCAAAGCCGGCCCTCGGCCCCGATTGTTCGGTGCCCGCAAGCGGATGGGCAGGGATGAAATGCACGCCGTCGGGGATATGGGGCTTTACCGCCCTGATCACCGCGCGCTTCACCGAGCCCACATCGGAAACGGTAGCGCCGGGTTTCAGATGCGGAGCGATTTCTTCCGCCACCTGCCCCATGCCCCCAACAGGCACGCAAAGCATCACGAGATCCGCCCCTTCCACGGCCTCGGACATGCTTTCGCAGACCCGATCGCAAAGGCCGATTTCACGCGCGGTCTGCCGGGTTTCGGCCGAGCGCGCATAGCCCATAACCTCACCGGCAAGCCCCGCCCGCTGCATCGCCCAGTACATGGAAGAGGCAATCAGCCCCAAACCGATCAGCGCCACACGCTCATAGACCGGCCCCTGCCCCGTTTCGGTTCCTTCATGCGGCCCGCTCATGCCCCGCCCTCCGTTGCCGCGCGCCGGAATTCCGTTACCGCATGGGCCACGCGGCGGCAGGCGGCTTCGTCGCCTATGGTGATGCGCAGCGCTTCGGGCAGACCATAGCCCGCCACCCGGCGCACGATGATCCCTTCGGATTTCAGATGCGCATCACAGGCTTCGGCCTCTTCACGCGATGCAAAGCGCGCAAGGATGAAATTGGCGCTGGAATCGTCCACATCCACGCCAAGCGCGCGCAGCGCATCGCTGAGCCAGGCGCGCAGGCGCGTATTTTCCTTGCGGCAGCGCGTCACATGTTCAAGATCGCGCACCGCGGCCTCGGCGGCATCCTGCTGAGCCTGCGAAAGGTTGAAGGGCGCACGGATGCGGTTCAGAACGTCGATCACATGCGCCGGACCGTAACCCCAGCCGATCCTGAGCCCCCCAAGGCCGTGGATCTTGGAAAAGGTGCGCGTCATCACCACGTTTTCGCGCATTTCCACCAGGGATGCGCCACCATCGAACCCTTCCACATATTCGGCATAGGCGCCATCGAGCACCAGAAGCGCCTGCGGCGGCAGACCATCGGCAAGGCGAACGATTTCCTGTCCTCCGATCATGGTGCCGGTGGGGTTGGCCGGATTGGCAATGAACACAAGGCGGGTGCGCGCGGTACAGGCGCCGAGGATCGCCCCGACATCCACCACCCGCGCCCGCTCGGGCACGCATACAGGCGTTGCGCCTGCGGCACGTGCCAGAATCGGATACATGGCAAAGCCGTGTTCGGTGTGGATCACCTCATCCCCGGGGCCGGCATAGGCCTGACAGAGAAGCCCGAGGATTTCGTCGGAGCCCGCGCCACAGATCATGCGGGCAGCATCAAGCCCGTGGACCGCGCCGATGGCCGCGCGCAGGGCGGCATGATCCTCCGAAGGATAGCGGTGCAGCCGATGAGCGGCATCTCGATAGGCCCTTACCGCGCCTGCAGACGGCCCGAAGGGATTCTCGTTGGAAGAAAGCTTGAGCACTTCGCCCATCCCCTCGATCCGGCTTTCACCGCCTGCATAGGGCACGATTTCCATGATGCCCGGCTGCGGGCGTATCCGATCGCTCATTCCGTCATCCCCGGGCCTGTTCATTCACAATTCCTGCTGCGCGCCTTCAGCCAGTCCATCAGCGCCATCAGCACCCCCGAAATCACGAAGGTAAGGTGCAGGATCACCATCCAGCGCATGTCATGCGCGGCCTGGGCAGCATCCACCTCGCCCTTGCCGATCTCCATGAATTGCTTCAGAAGCTGGATCGCCGAAATGGCCACGATCGAGGCGATCAGCTTGATCTTGAGGCCGGAAAAATCGATCTTTCCCATCCAGTCAGGCCGGTCATCGCCCTTTTCCACATCGAATTTGGAAACGAAATTCTCATACCCCGAGAAAATCACGATCAGCAGCAGATTGCCGGCCAGCGCCATATCGATCAGGGTAAGCAGCATCACCACCACCTTGTCGGCATCCATCGAGAAGGCCTTGGGGATATAAAGCCACAATTCATGAAGGAACACGCCCAGCAGCACCATGAGCGCCACCACCAGCCCCAGATAGATCGGCGCCAGCAGCCAGCGGGATGCGAAGAGCAGCTGTTCGAATTTCACTTCCAACGGGTTCTTTCCGTTCATGCCGGGTCTCCTTGTCCCCTCCTGATACGCGAGCCGCGCCTCCCCCCGCAAGCCGGGCGCCACGAAAAAGGCCGCGCCGGACACCCGGTGCGGCCTTTCTGCTGCGAATTTCCGAAAGATCAGTTCTTCGCGTAGAATTCCACCACCAGGTTGGGCTCCATGATCACCGGATAGGGCACATCCGAAAGGGCCGGAGTGCGCAGGAATTTCGCGGTCATCTTCGAGTGATCCACCTCGATGTATTCGGGCACGTCGCGCTCGGGCAACTGCACCGCCTCAAGCACGATGGCCAGCTGTCTGGAACGGTCGCGCACTTCGATAACGTCGCCTTCCTTCACCCGGTACGAGGGGATGTTGACGCGCCGGCCGTTCACCTTGACATGACCGTGGTTCACGAACTGGCGGGCGGCAAAGATCGTGGGCACGAATTTCGCGCGATAGACCACCGCGTCGAGGCGGCGCTCGAGCAGACCGATCAGGTTTTCACCGGTATCGCCCCTCTGGCGCTCGGCCTCGGCATAAATGCGGCGAAACTGCTTTTCGGTGATGTCGCCGTAATAGCCCTTGAGCTTCTGCTTGGCACGCAGCTGGATGCCGAAATCGGAAAGCTTGCCCTTGCGGCGCTGCCCGTGCTGGCCGGGGCCGTATTCGCGGCGGTTGACGGGCGACTTGGGGCGCCCCCAGATGTTTTCGCCCATGCGGCGATCGATCTTGTACTTGGCAGACGTGCGTTTGGTCACGGCTGATCTCCTTCATGTGCCCGCGCAAGCGGGCGATTTCTGAAGGGCGTTGTCCTCTGGATTTACCCGGTCGCACGGGGGCGCGTTGCATCCCGCTTCACCGGCACCCGACAGGCATCCCCTTGCGGGGGCCACCAACACCAATGAAGAACCGGCCCGCACGGGGCCGGAACGGGGCCGCTTATACAGCGGTATCCGACAGAGTCAACACGGGGGGCCGCAGCCCGTCATTGGCGGTGTCTTCACGCCATCCGGTTCCGCCGGCCTCCACGCAATGGCAAACGTGCCGCGACAGCCCGTTTCCACGCCTGCATTCCGCCGCCTGCCGTTTGCCTGTTCTGCGGTCCCGGTTTCTATCACCGGAAGGCGGCAGATACAGGCCCGCAAGAAAAGGAAGGCGGCCCCGCGCGGCGCCGGGCCCGCTTCCGACAGGGCCCGGTCAGCCGCATTTGCTGTGGCCGCAGTTCGGACAGGTCATGCAGCCCTCGATCATCTGCATGCCGAACTGTCCGCAGGACGGACAGGCCGGCCCGCGTGGCGCCCCGCCCACGGCCAGCGCCTCGGCCTTGGCCTTGGGATCGCTCTTCAGGCCCAGGCCCTCGCCCTCGATGAATCCGATGCTGATCAGGTGCCGCTCGATCACCCCGCCGATGGCGGCCAGGATCGAGGGCACATAACGCCCCTCCATCCAGGCGCCGCCGCGCGGATCGAACACCGCCTTCAGTTCTTCTACCACGAAGCTCACGTCACCTCCACGGCGGAACACGGCGCTGATCATCCGCGTCAGCGCCACCGTCCAGGCAAAATGCTCCATGTTCTTCGAGTTGATGAACACCTCGAAGGGGCGGCGGTGACCGTTGATCACCACATCGTTGACGGTGATGTAGATCGCATGCTCGCTGCCCGGCCATCTCAGCTTGTAGGTCTGCCCCTCAAGCGCCTGCGGGCGGTCGAGCGGTTCGGAAAGATAAACCACATCGGCCCCCTGATCGGCTTCGGGGGCCTTGTCCGAACCTTCCTCGACCGAAAGCACCGAGCCGGTGATCTCGTTCGGACGGTAGGTGGTGCATCCCTTGCATCCGCTTTCATAGGCTTCCAGATAGATGTTCTTGAAATCCTCGAAACCGATGTCTTCGGGGCAGTTGATGGTTTTCGAAATGCTCGAATCCACCCATTTCTGGGCCGCCGCCTGCATCTTCACGTGATCCGCCGGCGAAAGCGTCTGCGCGCTTGCGAAATGTTCGGGCAACGGACGATCGCCGAATTTCCTGCGCCAGAGCGCCACGGCGTAATCCACCACTTCTTCCTCGGTACGGGTGCCGTCGGGCTGCAGCACCTTGCGGGTATAGCTGTAGGCGAAGACCGGCTCGATCCCGCTTGAAACATTGCCCGCCAGCAGGCTGATGGTGCCGGTCGGCGCGATCGAGGTCAGAAGCGCATTGCGGATACCGTGTTCGGCAATGGCCGCGCGCAGATCGTCGTCCAGCTTCCGCAGGAAGGGGGCATCCAGATATCTTTCGGCATCGAACAGCGGAAAGGCGCCCTTTTCACGCGCCAGATCGGCGCTGGCCTGATAGGCGGCGCGGGCAATTTCCTTCATCCAGGCTTCGGTCTGTGCCACGGCCCGGTCCGAACCATAGTGCAGACCGAGCATCAGAAGCGCATCGGCAAGCCCGGTGACGCCCAGGCCGATGCGTCGCTTGTTCTTCGCTTCTTCCCGCTGCTGAGGCAGGGGAAAACGGCTGACATCGATCACGTTGTCCATCATCCGAACGGCAGTGCCCACAAGATCGCAAAGCGCTGCACTGTCGAGCCGGGCTTCCTTTTCGAAGGGGGCCTTCACCAGCCTTGCCAGATTGACCGATCCCAGCAGACAGGCGCCATAAGGCGGCAGGGGCTGTTCTCCGCAGGGGTTGGTGGCTGCGATGGTTTCGCAATAGCCGAGGTTGTTCATCGCGTTGATGCGATCGATGAAGATCACCCCCGGCTCGGCGTAATCATAGGTGGAACGCATGATGCGGTTCCACAGATCCCGGGCTTCGAGCGTGCGATAGACCTTGCCGCCGAACACCAGATCCCAGGAGCGACCCGCCTTTACGGCAGCCATGAAATCATCCGTTACCAGCACGCTCATGTTGAACATCCGAAGCCGCGCCGGATCGCGCTTGGCGGCGATGAAATCCTCGATATCGGGGTGGTCACAGCGCATGGTGGCCATCATCGCGCCCCGGCGCGCGCCCGCGCTCATGATGGTGCGGCACATGGCATCCCACACATCCATGAAGGAAAGCGGCCCCGAAGCATCGGCCCCCACGCCCTTCACATCGGCCCCACGCGGGCGAATGGTGGAAAAATCGAACCCCACGCCGCCGCCCTGCTGCATGGTAAGCGCGGCTTCCTTGAGGTTCTCGAAGATGCCGCCCATGTCATCAGGTATGGTGCCCATCACGAAGCAGTTGAACAGCGTCACGCTGCGGGCGGTGCCGGCCCCGGCAATGATCCGCCCGGCGGGCAGAAAGCGGAAATCTTCGAGAGCGGCGAAGAATTTTCCTTCCCATTTCCCGGGGTTTTCCTCGGCCGCGGCCAGTGCCTGTGCCACCCGCCGCCAGGTGTCTTCCACCGTCCGGTCAACAGGCTTGCCCTGATCCTTGAGGCGGTATTTCATGTCCCAGATCTGTTCGGCGATCGGCGCGGTGAATCGGCTCATGGCGGGTATCCCATGTTGGCAGAGGATCATCTGAATACGCCCTGCCGCCTGCCCGGTCAATCAGGCAATCGATTGCCTTTGCCGACAAGGAGCGTATGCTGAAAGCAATCAGCATCATAGCACATCTGGTGAAAAATGGCATCCGCAACCCTGCATCTGGTAAAACTCTGCGTCGGTATCGATTCTGTCGAACATCTGCAAGACTATCGTGCCCGGATGCAGGCCCGCGGCGCCCCTTCCCCCCCGCGCCACATCACGCGCATGTGGCCACGACGCGCAGACGAACTGCTGCAGGGCGGTTCGCTTTACTGGGTGATCCGCGGGCTGATCCAGGCACGTCAGCGCATTCTGCGCCTTGAAGAGGCGATCGGCGAAGACGGTATCCGCCGCTGTGCCATCGTGATGGATCAGGAAATCATCCGCACCGCTCCTGTGCCCCGGCGCGCCTTTCAGGGTTGGCGCTATCTGGCCGCCGGCGATGCACCGCCCGATCTGCCGCCGGAACGGGATACGGAAAAGGCCCTGCCGCCGATGCTTGCAAATGCACTTGCCGATATCGGGCTGAAATGACGCTTCCAGGCGTGGATATCCGGCCAGCCCCTGCCGGCCGTGGCCGGATCAGCCCGCCGGCGACGGGGTTTCCAGCCTGTCGAGCAGAGCCGCCAATACCGCTCCGTTTCCCGATGCCACACGGCTTTTCCACAGCGTGGCCTGCGAGCGCAGCACCAGCCCGTCGTCAAGCACCTTCAGATGGTTGGCCCGCAGGGTTTCTCCGGTCGAAGTGATGTCGGCAATGGCTTCGGCGGTTTCGTTCTTTATCGTTCCCTCGGTGGCACCCTGGCTGTCAACCAGCTGGTAATCGGCCACCCCCGCCGTGCGCAGGAAATCCCGCACCAGCCGGTGATACTTGGTGGCGATACGCAACCGCAAACCATGACGCGCACGAAACTGCGCGGCCACCGCATCAAGATCGTCAAGGGTGTTCACATCCACCCAGGCCGCGGGCACGGCAAGCACCAGATCCGCATGGCCAAACCCCATCGGCCGCACTTCTTCCACCGCTGCCTCCCAGCGGGGCAGTCTTTCACGCACCAGATCGGTGCCGGTAACACCAAGATGGATGCGTCCGGCGGCCAGTTCGCGCGGGATTTCTCCAGCCGAGAGCAGCACCAGTTCCACCCCCTCGACCCCCTCGACGGCCCCCGCGTATTCGCGTGCCGATCCCGTGCGCGCCAGCGTGATGCCGCGGCGGGCAAACCACGCGAAGGTCTTGTCCATCAACCGGCCCTTGGAGGGCACGCCAAGCTTGATGCTCATGCGCCCTCCTTTCGTATCTCCAGCATGAGTTCCGGCCGGATCACCCCGCCTACGGCCGGATGCTCCCGCCCCTTCCCAAGTGCGCGTGTCAGCGCATCGTAGCGCCCTCCCGAAGCCACCGGGGCCCTGTCCGGAACGGCGGGCGCATAGAAGCCGAATATGAAGCCATCGTAATATTCCATCGTGCTGCGCCCGTAGGATCCTTCGAAGGCAAGCTCGTCAACATCCACCCCCGCCGCATCCAGCGCCTCGATGCGCGCCGCGAAACGGGCCACGGCGGGCCCGAGGGCGGGCATGTCCACCTCGAGATCGCGCAGACGTTCCAGCACCATCGGCAGGGTTTCACGCAGTTCCAGGATCTCGTCAAGCAGCGCGCTCTCGCCTTCGGAAAGGGGCGGCTCGGCAGCATCGGCCACAAGCGCGGCGATCCGCTCCCTGATCTCGTCTGCCCCGCGCTGGCCGATCAGCGTCCCGGCGGCAGCGATCAGATCGTCCGCCTTTCGCCCGGCCGCCATTTCTTCAAGCAGACAGGCCCGCGCAGATGGCACCGGCGCACGACCGCTGTAGCGCTCGATCAGTGCACGAAACCGGTGCGGACGCCAGATATGACGCAGCAGCGCCGCCTTGCGCGGCGCGCTGGTGGCCAGCCCCTGCACCGCTGCCATCAGGATTCCGATATCTCCGGTGGCGGCGCGCAGACCAAGCGGCAGGAGCACCTGCTGGAACAGCGCGAACACCTCGGCATCGGCCGCCGCCGGATCATCGGCCGAAAACAGTTCGTATCCCACCTGAATATATTCACTGGCCCGCCCGGCACCCTCTTCCTGCTGGCGAAACACCTCGCCCGCATAGGTATAACGGGCACCATCGCAACCGCTTTCCAGATGCGCCAGCACAACCGGCACGGTGAAATCGGGGCGCAGCATCATCTCGCCCTTCAGCGGATCCTGCGTGACATAGGCGCGGGCGCGGATATCCTCGCCATAAAGATCGAGAAGCGTCTGCGCGGGCTGCAGGATGTCGGCCTCTGTCGGCACGGCCCCCGCCGCGCGGAAAAAATCCATCAGCCGCGCGGCTTCGGCCCGGATTGCGGCCTTGGTGATCATCCCTCCTGCCCCTGGCGCTCCAGAATGGCGCGCACCCCGGCCACAAGATCGCCGCGCGCCACTTCCTGCTGGGCAGGCTGGGCCTTCCATTCCTCGTGGCTGGCGCTTTCGGCAATCTTTGCCCCCAGCACCAGATCCTTCAGCTGCACCACGCCGCGGGCGTCTTCACTCTCACCCTGGATCACCGCCACCGGAGCGCCGCGGCGATCGGCATATTTCAGCTGATTGCCGAAATTGCGCGGGTTTCCGAGATAGACTTCGGCACGGATGCCCCCGGCGCGCAGTTCGTCGGCCATCGCCATGTAATCGGCCATGCGGGTGCGATCCATGACCGTAACCACCACCGGGCCGCGCGCGCCCGAGCCGCCGATCCGCCCCTTCATACGCAGCGCGGCAAGCAGGCGATCCACCCCGATGCTGACCCCGGTGGCTGGCACCGCCTGACCAGTGAACCGTCTGACCAGATCATCATAACGCCCACCGCCGGCCACCGATCCGAACCGGCGCACCCGGCCCTTTTCGTCGGTGATCTCGAAGGTCAGTTCGGCCTCGAACACGGGGCCGGTGTAATAGCCAAGCCCGCGCACTACCCCGGGATCGATTGTCATTCGATCGGGGCCGTAACCACGCGCAACCAGAAGTTCGGCAATGGTTTCAAGTTCGTTCACCCCCTCGGCCCCGGCCCGAGAAGCGCCCACGGCAGCGCGCAGGTTGGCAAGGGTTGTCGCCCCATCGCGCCCACGGGCGGTGAGAAAGGCAATCACCGGATCGGCCTGTTCGGCAGAAAGGCCCACACCATCGATGAAGGCCCCAGACGCATCAAGCCGCCCCTTGCCCAGAAGCTCGCGTACACCCTGTTCGCCCACCTTGTCGAACTTGTCGATCGTGCGCAGGATGCCCTCGCGGGTGATGGCATCCTCTACCCCCACGGCATCAAGCACGCCATTCAGAACCTTGCGGCTGTTGATGCGCACGATGCAATCGCCCCGCGCGATACCGGCGGCCTCGAGCGTGTCGGCCAGCAGGGCGCAGATTTCGGCATCGGCCGCCACCGAAGGCGCGCCAACCGTATCGGCATCACACTGATAGAACTGGCGAAACCGCCCCGGCCCCGGCTTTTCATTACGCCACACCGGCCCCATGGCATAGCGCCGATAAGGCGTTGGCAGAACATTTCGGAACTGCGCATAGACACGGGCAAGCGGCGCCGTCATGTCATAGCGCAGGGCCAGCCAGTCTCCGGCCTTGCCGTCTTCCTCTTCCTGCCAGGCGAAGACGCCCTCGTTGGGACGCTCGACATCGGGCAGGAACTTGCCCAGCGCCTCAACCGTTTCCACCGCCGGGGTTTCCAGCGCCTCGAAGCCGTGCAGTTCGTAAACTTCGGCGATGCGGGCCAGCATCGCGTTGCGCCCGCGCACCTCGTCACCGAAGTAATCGCGAAACCCCTTGGGCGGCAGGGCCCTGGGGCGGGGCGGTTTCTTCTGTTTCTTCTGCTGGGCCATCGGGCATTTCCTTGCGCAACTGTCGCGCCCGCGTTTAGCGAAGCACGGGCGCGGGGGCAAGCGGCATGGGCAGACATGCACGATTGAGCTTCGGGCCGAGTTGTGTCAACAGGGCCACATGGACACCGATGAAATCATCCGCCTGCAGGAAGAGGTGGCGCATCTTTCACGCGCGGTTGACGATCTTTCCGAAACCGTGATTCGCCAGGAACGCGAAATCGCCATGCTCACCCGCCGCCTTGAACTGCTGATGCAGCGTGCTGCCGAGCGCGAGCTCGAAGCCGGCGGAACGGCACCATTTGCCGATCAAAAACCCCCGCACTGGTAACCACCATCACGCCGAAGCATCAGCAGCCCCGGCCTGACCGAAGGGATCCTGCGGATAGACAACCTCGTCCAGATAAAGCCCCTGGGGCGGCGAGACCGGCCCGCAGGCGGCGCGATCGCAGGCTTCGAGCGCCTCTTTCACCCGCTCGGCAGACCAGGCGCCGGCCCCTACGCGCTCAAGCGTGCCCACGAAGCTGCGCACCTGATTGTGCAGGAAGCTGCGGGCCTCGATATGAAAACGGTATTCGCGCCCTCCCGGAAAGGAAAACTCTTCGATATCAAGGCGATCCAGAGTTTTCACCGGCGACTGCGCCTGGCACTGGCTGGCGCGGAAGGTGGTGAAATCATGCCGCCCGATCAGAACGCGCGCTGCCTTGCGCATGGCCATGATATCCAGCAGGTGACGCACCTGCCACACCAGTCCGCGCTCATGGGTGAGCGGCGCGCGCCGGCTGACAAGGCGAAACAGATAGCGCCGCCGTACGGCCCCGAAACGGGCGTGGAAATCACCCGGAACCGGAGCAGCAGACAACACCGCCACCGGTTCCGGCTTCAGATGGAAATTGAGTGCCTCCATCAGGCGGAAAGGCGCCCATTCACGGGCAAGATCCACATGCGCCACCTGCCCCAGCGCATGCACACCGGCATCGGTGCGCCCGGCCCCGGTAACGCTGCCAGCCCCCGGTTCAAGAGCACGCAGGGCATCTTCCAGAGCCTGCTGCACCGAGGGCAGGCCGTTCTGGCGCTGCCATCCGCAGAAGGGCGCGCCATCATATTCGATCTTCAGGGCATAGCGGGGCATGGCGCCTGCCTAACCGTCCGGATGAGGCTTGGCAATCCTTCGGACGGGTTTGCGCCCTGCCGGTCGGCGCCTGTCAGGCCTGTTGCAGATACCACCCGCCCCCGACCGCCCTGCATTCAGGGGCAATCCTGATTTTCCGACCAGTCTGGCGGCTGGGCCAGGATATACCCCGAAGTATCGAGAGGGATACGATATGACGAAACGCCGACGGAAGTTCACGGACCCGTGAAGCAAGAAGGGTCAATGCAGGGAACGCTGTCATCTACCACCTCGGATAGCAAACCAAGGCCAAAATCAGGCGAATCGAAAACGGGATTCTGTTCAGAATGGTATGCTCTTTGCAGCATCTCCAGATGCCGTTCTCCAAAAACACCCCATGCGGAAAATGATACATGGTCAGCGCGGTCGCCCATAACTTCGGACAATGCGGACCATGTCGTGAATCCCTCGGGTTGCGGTGAACAAAATCCTTTTAGGGCGTAGACTCATAAATACCACTCATAAATACCAAATGACGATTGCGGCGAGGTGAGCGGCGGCGAGGAAGGTTTCGGGGCATCGGAAGGTTCGCAACGACAACGAGCGCCAGT
>Ga0256839_1000053_pt1 | contig 140279 bp, 114 predicted proteins | sample 354166metaG_FD_185968 | JGI IMG/M metagenome (GOLD analysis project Ga0256839, IMG submission 185968) | Hydrothermal vent microbial communities from Mid Atlantic Ridge, Atlantic Ocean - 354-166 | ecosystem: Environmental > Aquatic > Marine > Hydrothermal vents | place: Atlantic Ocean: Mid...
ACCCGTGCGCGTTCTGCACTGCGTTCGCTGCAGAAAAGTACCGATTTGATCAAGCGGTTTTTTCATGAGTCACATGTGCAATATGTAATAACTTGATGTCTGGTAGGTTTTTGCCGGGTTAGTATTTCGGGCATCGAATCAGCAACGGCGCGGCGGAGGGGCTGAATTTAAAGCTCCAGACCATTAAAGCCAATGCGGAAGGCTATCGGTCATTTAAAAGCTTCAGAAACAACACCCTGGTTTACTGGGGAGCCTTGGATATCCTGCCACGTTTTCCATGCTGACCTACGAAGAAACTTCAAAATTGAGTCCAAGAGTCACCTTCATACCCATATAGCTCAAAATCTTTTCGAAAGGTATCATGTACTTTTCTAGCGAGTTCCTGGTCATAGTATTTTTTTCTAGGACGTTTTGTCGCATTAGCTTTTTTTGAGGCCTCCTCAATTAACTTGGCTGGCGCCTTGATACGCTCGAGTACGTAAGCAAAATCGTTAGAGAAATTTTCAAGTTTTCCCACAAAATCAAAATTAACATACGGATGCCACATCGTAAGATGTTGGTCTAGCCAATGTCGGTCCATGTCATACCGTTTTTGTTGGGATATGAATTCAACAAATTCAGCAAACGAAACCGGATTTCTATCAAGATTTATTTCACGGGGATTGCCGCCAACGAAGTTGGCTTTAATCCTTTGTGCCAATGGAACGTAATTTCGTTTCGTCGGATCCTTCTGTGGCTGATATATTTTATCGGAATAGGCCGACAGAGTTCGATCGTATGGATTGCGGACGAAACCGAATTTAAAGAACTCTTCCCCCGATACCACTCGAGACAGGCCCCTCCAGGTCAGATTTTCTGGGCCGATTAGACCTGTCCTCTCCTTGTTGTGAATATGAACCTCCTTTTCGAGGATCTGATCAGCAGTCAAGGGCCAATTGTCAAGCGTCAAAAGAACTTTCTTGATCTTTGTGCACGCCACCTTGGAGTTCTCTATATAGACAACATCATAATTCCTGAGCAGCGTTAAACTTGCGTTGAAGAATGGTTTGTAGTAAGTCCTCGATTTAATGGTTTTTCCGATCACGGCGCCTCTGACTGCAGCTAGCATGGCCCCTCCTGGGAAAACTGTGTCCAGAGATCAACCCCATTAGAGATCTTTTTTATACCGAAGTCAAAATCAACCTCGTTATCGATATTCCATTTCTCATAAAACAGAGAGATCCCGTCTCTACGATTTCTATACTTCACGTACTCCATATTCTGACGGCGATTATGGAGCACACTGAAGGATGGATCGTAGACGATTTTGACGCCTCCTTTTTTATAGAGATTGAAATAGAAATCGATATGCTCCCCGGATATTTTCATTCTTTCGTCCCAGCGCACCTGAGGGTCATCAAATAATGACCGTCTGAACAATGCCAGGTTGTTTACGCAGTCGACGGGAACGCATCGGGTATCCTCATCAAACTGTCTTTCAAACGGAATATAGTTAAATGGGATTCTGACCAGTGTTCTCGTCTTGGGCTCAAACTCAAATCTCATGGTGAACTGCCTATCTTGAGCATGTGTGAACTTTAATTCCCGATCAAAAATGATGTCGCGATAATACCCCCCAACAACTCCAATATCCGGGTTCTCATCGAGCACCTTTACAGCGTTGTTGAGGAAAAACTCATCATCGATCACGAAGTCGTCATCACACAGAACGAAGTACTCTGTGCCGACATGGTCTAGCATGATATTTCTAGCCCGAGACAAGCCGATGTCTTTGCCAAGAAGAATGATCTCTGCATTGTAACGTGACCCGATATCCTGAAGTTCGGTGCTCAGGTTGTCCGCTTGCACACCTAAGATAATCGCTGAGTCAGGGAATCGATTCCGCGCGCTGATAATATAGCTTTCAGCTACTTCATAGCGAGACATGGTGGTCGCCATAAAGGTTATCTTTCTTTCATCTACAGGATACGTGGCAAGATTTTGTTTTGTTCTTAGCCCTTCGTCCTGATATTTGTTGAGTTCAGTGTCTGAAAACGCCTTCCTCTTTTCCCAGGGTACGCTTACAAAACGACTGCCATTGTATAGATTTATCCATTTTCCAATATGGAATTCCTGGTAGATCCCCCATTTCTCACAATAGATGCTCGTGTAATTGTTTCTTGTCCGTTTTTCAGTATATTGATGATTTTCTCGATCTGTAATTCCATCAAACTCGGAAACAATCAATCTAGGGTTGTATATTACTTTATATTTTTCGGTATCGGGGTTTCTTTTTAGTGACAGGTAGAAATCCAGATGCTCATTTTTTATCTTAATCCGCTCGTCCCACGCCAAGCCAAGCTCGCGAAAGTTATCAACATTGAAAATCACAAAATTTTCGACGACATCCGCTAGAAAATATCCATCTTCTATGAGGGTAGCAGATTCCATACCGAACTTGTGGATCGAGAGGAATGAGGCGTAATCCTTGTCATCGTCATTAAGAATAAAATAGTCAAAGTCAGGATTAACTAGTTCCTTGATATCGCCATTTTCGTTCCGTAGCTTTGAGGCGCGTCCCCCTACCGCGAGTACATCTTGTCGGGACTCCATAAACGCCACACTCTTCCAGACTTCGTCCACAGATATATCGACAAGGTCGTCGTCGCAAAGTAACAGGTATGGTGTGGTTGTCTCTCTGAATATCTTATTCCTCGCCGCGGACAGGCCTACGTCTTTGCCGATGAACCTGAAGTCAATTTCTTTCTCCTCATAGATATTCTTCATCTCAAAAGTCGGGTCGTTCTGATCTGCTACAAGGATTCGAACGCCCGGCAAGAGGTCGCGCAGTTTGTTGAGAGCACTCTTACAATCATCATTCCGGTCGATTGTCGTGAAGGCGACTGTCAATTTGCTTTCCATAGTTGTCTCCGAGTTACCGTGAAAACAGAAATTTCAGGTTGCGAACTGCCGGTGATTTGGCGTCGTCAAAATATTGATAGGGATCTCGTCTGAGTTTTCTCAACTTGCGACTTAGAGTTCCTGCCTCTCCTCGTACGAGGCCCAGTCGTCTTCGCTTCTCAGCTTTGTATGGGGAATTATTGACTCGTTGCTGCATGTGCTCGGCGGAGGGGGCGCTGCCACTAGGTTCGTGGTTTTTTGCGCTCCCCTGAATACCACGACCCGCAGTCTTGGTGGGTACCTTCAGATTTTTCTTCTTTTGACGTATCAATTTGTAATCATGCTCAACCTCTCGATGAAACTTCACTACTTGCTCATGAGAGATAACTGGGTTGACCTGTCTGGAAAGGTGGCGTTCCCAGCTGTCCCAGGTAAACTTGTAGTTAGCCTGGCAAAGTGAATGATTTACCTTCGTGTAGAGTACCCGAAAGCGTTGATGTGTCCCGGCCAATTGTTCTGGAGCATCGGTGTGTGGCGCAGTAAGGATGAACTCCGACGATATCTTTTTCATATATCTCAGGGCGTCCTGATGGTCGACTACCGTTTCATCGTTACGCAGTTGGCATAGCCACTCATATGTCTCGGCAACGCTTGCGACGGTTTTTATACCGAAACCTGTCGACGAAAGTATCGTACCGGTCGTGGTCACGGGTTTGTTTCTGATGACCGCCTGCCATACATCAGCAGGGGATTGTGTAATGACAACATCGCTCACGCGGTATAGCATTTCGATGTCCCTGTTTGAAGCATCGATGAGGTTGCCAAATGGAGAAGACACCTGTTGTTTCTGGTTCGGGTCATACATCACAAATACAGTCTGATCATCGAATAGGGGTGCGACACCATATAGCAGGCTTCTAAAGTCCGGATCTGAAATCCCAAAGATATCCAAAACGTCTTTATCAATTGTCTGAGATGAGAAGTGAAATAGTACAACCTGTTTCCCTGTCAGCTGATGCTCGGCTACAAAGCCGTCCGCGGCCGCATGGTACTCAAGGCCCCCACACTCCATTGTGAAAACACGCTCTATTTCGGGGGATATAGTATCGTGTTCTCTAGTTGTGGCCTTAGCCACAAAAACTTGGCCATCAAAGTGAAGCATAAGGCTCATTCGAGATAGAGAAGTGGGGTATACCAGGTTGAAACTAACCTTCATGCGTACTAATGTCGATGCTGCAACCAGATCGGCATGACTGAGATCGATACCTCCAAGAACCCGTGTGACTCGCGATTCACGCATAAGGGGTCCTTGACCCTTTCGAAGAAGCGTGTCGGGGGTATTTACAACTAGTCTGCTGTTCGGTGGATAGAACAGCCTGTTCAGCACTGATGGGCAGTCTGAGTATATGTGTATTTCCTTGAGCTCCTTGCTCAGGGACTTGGGTTGCTCAAAATTTATCCCAACGCGAGGATGTGACGTAAGGCGGGAAAACAGTCTATAGTTGTCGTCCTTTCTGGTTTTCCAGATGCCTTCTCTTTGGGAATGATATGCATGGAAGAGGAAGATATTTGCACGGAGAGATTCCTCCCCGAGAAGTTCTGCTGCGGCCCTCCACGATCTATACTCTCCCTTGTCCCAGGGTGATGCTGCCGAGAACTCTTTGTGTGCATTGGGCTCAGGAACCGGCATTGGAAAACTGGTTAGCTTCCACAAGAAGTGCCAGTCCTCAAATCCCCAGCCTTCAAATCCTTCGTACTGGCCTCCTATCCTAAGATAGAATTCACGAGACATTAGGATGCTGGAGCTTATTCTGTTAAAGCTGTCGATATTTGATGATATTGTTCCGAATAGCAGCTCGTCATGGCTTGTAACGTTTTCCATGCTCCTAAGAAATTCATCATTTCCAGGTTTGAGATAAATTGCGGGAATCGGAAAATATGAGTTGCTTTGTTTCCGCATATCCTTTTTGTCGATGAAACTGACTATATTCTTATAAAAATCTCTGTGTGGAATCAGGTCGACATCCATGAATAAAATCATGTCTCCTGAGGCATGGAAGACACCAATGTTCCGGGCGGTCGCCAGTGAGTATATGCCATTCAGCACCGGAACAGTAACAATCCGGATCTGCTCTGGATTTTCTTTGGCAAAATCTGCCAATTTTACAGGTAGGGGTTCTTCTTCTGGCAGCACATAGATAAACTCAATTTCTTTTAGGGAGTTACGAAGAGGATTCCCCAATCTTCTGACCAATCCTTGGTCGTCTACGCCAAATATGGGGATGATTACTGATAACTTTTCGTCCATGATTTTTTTCACCTGATTTCGTACTATACTGTGACGTACCTTGGATGGGTTTGTTTCATGCTTTCTTACCTCTTAACTGTTGAGAGGTTCAGTGATTAGATCACTTGTTTTTAGCTCGCGCGACGCTGGGCTAGCGGGAGAATAGCATTCCGTTGCATATATTCGATCACCTGGTCGCAGCAGTATTGGAGCGGCATTCGGCCGGTATTAACGGTGATCTCGGGGTTTGCTGGGGCCTCATAGGGTGATGAAATCCCTGTAAAGTCCTCGATCTCGCCTGCACGGGCTTTTCTGTACAGTCCTTTGACGTCCCTCGACTCGCATACTTCGATTGATGCATCACAGTGGATCTCGATGAAGTCGCCTTCTGGAACCAGGGCCCGCACACGATCCCGGTCTTCGCGGAAAGGGGAAATAAATGCGGTGAGGGTAATGATCCCCGCATCGAGAAAGAGCTTGGAGACTTCTCCAATACGGCGAATGTTCTCTTTTCGGTCTTCTTCGGAGAAACCAAGATTGCCGCAGAGGCCGTGACGCACGTTGTCTCCATCAAGTACGAAAGAATGATATCCCATCATGTTTAGGCGCTCGTCGACTGCTTGAGCGAGCGATGATTTGCCGGCGCCGGATAACCCGGTAAACCACAGAATAACGGCTTTATGGCCGTTCTGAAGCTCCCTGTGGGTTCGCGATACGGTGGACGGGTGTTTTACCGTGTTCGAACTCTTCATTCTATAGACTCCATGGATTGTGGCTTGGCGGGCCTTCCTGCTGGCCCCAATATAATGGTAATTTTTTCAAATATGTTTCCTGGGTGCAATGCAGCCCGTCTGCTCTTGGGGGGGGGTGATCAGGGATAGGGTGACGGGGCTCACCTTTGTGAGGTTTCAGTCCTGAATCGGGGTATACAGTAGGTCTAGGCTGGCCTGGATTTGGTTCCGTTGCCAAGCTGGTCGCCCACCCAAGGGGCCGGCTGCTGGATTGCTGTTTTGTCGAAGGCTCTCTACCTCTGGTCAGGGCTTATAAGCAAACCGGGATTAGGCACCTCATCTCTGTAGTGGCCTGTGTTTTGATTGCTCGACCATACTTGGCCGCCCGGTGGGCGAGCCAAGGATAATCCGAACATGCTGAAATCGCGCTAGTCGACTATAGGAATCGCAGGTGATAGTAGGGACATTTTCCAGAGGCATACACCGAAATGAATCCCTCGATGAATTTCTCGGTGCGGATGAGATCCGCCTCAATCCGGGCTCAGGTGAGCTGAGGCAAGGTGATGTTGTGGTTGGCTGGGGCCGTAAACCCAATACTGTGCGGGCACGCGCGTATGCGCGTCGTCACGGCCTGCGCTACCAGGCATTGGAAGATGGTTTCATTCGCTCTGTCGGGCTGGGGCGCGAGGGCGTTGCATCACTGTCTTTGGTTGCTGACCCGGTGGGGATCTATTTTGATGCAACACAGCCTTCGATGCTGGAGGAGATCCTCAATAACGGTGAGGGGCTGTCAGATCCAGGATTGCTGTCTTGTGCTCGGGAGGCTGTTGCATTCATGCTGAAGCACCGGATATCAAAGTATAACGGCGCGCCTTTGTATCGGGCCGATCCGATGAGTTCTGCAGGAAAAAATATTCTTGTTGTGGATCAGGTGCGTGGGGACGCTTCGCTGGCGTATGGATGTACTGGGTCATTTGATTTAGGCACGATCGTTCGTTGTGCGATGGAGGAAAACCCGGGTGCACGTATTCATGTGAAACTGCATCCGGAGACGATCGCGAGGCTCAGAAAAGGCGCATTTGAGTCTTTTGATGCAACCGAAGAAATCGTGCTGATCAAAGACGAGGTGAATCCGATTTCAGTCCTTGAGGCGATGGACAAGGTTTACGTGGCTACCTCATTGATGGGTTTTGAGGCGCTGTTGCTGGGCAAGGAGGTGGTCTGTTTCGGCATGCCGTTCTACGCGGGGTGGGGGGTGACCGATGATCGTGTCTCTTGTCCCCGTCGTCGGGCGCGTCGCTCGGTGATGGAGATCTTTGCTGCCGCTTATATCCTGTACAGCCGCTATATCGATCCCCATACGGGTCGTCGCTGCGACATCATGACGGCGCTGAACATTTTGCAGCGGCAGATAGCGCATGAGAACCTCAGATCGCGCAACATTTTCTGTTTCGGGATTCGTCATTGGAAGCGCTATAACGTACTTCCGTTTTTACGTTCGCGGCAGAATAAGGTCGTTTTCGCCAGAACTGTCGAAGGTGCCATTGCAGAAGGAATCAAGGCGGGCGATGACGTTGTGGTTTGGGGGGCGAGGGAGCCTGGTGGGCTGGAGAAGCTTCTCGAAATAACGGGGCGTCCGTTGTTGCGAATGGAAGATGGGTTCCTCCGTTCCGTGGGGCTGGGCTCCGACTTCTCGCGTCCATCCTCGTTAGTCCTCGACCCAGACGGTATCTATTTCGACCCGTCGCGGCTTTCTCGGCTAGAAAAGATATTGTGCGAGACCGACTTCGACGAAGCATTGCTTGCAAAGGCTGCCCGGGTGCGGGAGAAGCTGTTGTCATCCCGGCTGAGCAAATACAATCATCAGCAAGGTGAAACGCTGGACTTAAGTGCCGCCTCAGGACGAAAAATATGCTTTGTACCTGGGCAGGTTGCCGATGACGCATCGTTAGCAAAAGGCTGTGTCGATGTCAGGGACAACGCAAGTTTGTTACGCCTGGTGAGAAAAAACAATCCTGATGCCTTTATTGTGTACAAGCCGCACCCCGATGTGACCAGCGGAAATCGTAAAGGAAAGGTGAATGCTGAGGTTTTGGAAAGCTGCTGTGATCTGGTCGTCGAAAAAGGCAGTATTGCGGATATTCTTGAACAAGTGGATGAGGTGCATACGATGACCTCGCTGGTAGGATTTGAGGCGGTCATACGCGGTATCCGCGTTCATGTTTACGGGCGCCCATTCTATGCCGGCTGGGGTTTGACGACAGACAAGTACCCTGTGGAGCGTCGCGGTCGGCAACTCTCCATCGATGCGCTTGTTGCCGGTGCGTTGTTGTTGTACCCGGAATATTACGACTGGGACAGTAAGCTATTTTGTGATGCCGAGACGGTGATAGACAAGCTGTCTGCACAAAAGCGTAGTATCGAGAAGGCCGGGCGATTGCGCAGCCTCGACCCAGGTTACATCGAAAGGCAGGTCAGAAAAATGATACTAATAATAAAAGGACTTGGGTATGCCCACTAATATCTTGCTTCTTCAAGGGCCGGTTGGTCCTTTTTTTGAACGCTTCTCTACCGAGCTTTCGGCACTTGGAAACCGGGTGTATAAGGTCAACTTTAATGCCGGGGATCGCTATTTCTATCAGCGTGCGGGCGCTGTCAGTTATCGGGGAGGCATCAAAGAGTGGGGGCGGTTTCTCGAAGATCTGATCTCACGCCTGTCAATCGAGCGCATATATGTGTTTGGGGATTGTCGTATTTACCACGAGATTGCCAGGGATGTCGCGAAACAATCCCGCGTCAGATTCTTTGTGTTCGAAGAAGGTTATCTCAGGCCGGACTACATAACACTCGAAGAGAATGGTGTGAATGGCCACTCAGAAATTGCATTTCCCGACAACCCGGCAGTGGTGAGTCTGAGGCCAGAGGCAATGTCGAAGTATCACTATTCCCGTAGCTTCTTACGCAGTGGTTGGTATGCCATTCAGTACTATATCGCTGCGAGCTGGGGCGAACATGAATTTCCATTTTATCGGCACCACCGCCCGCTCAATGTGCTGAATGAAGGCAGCAAATGGCTGATATCGGGGTGGCGAAAGTTAAAGTACCTGCGAAGCAGCAGGCGTTTCGAGCAACGTGTATCGGGTGAGCTTGCGGGGCGCTATTTTTTGGTGCCGTTGCAGGTTCATGCGGATATGCAGGTGCTAAAGCATTCGAGATTCCGTTCTGTTGAAGAATTTATCTCAGCGGTCTGCGAATCGTTTTCGCGTTCGGCGCCTGATGATGTTGATCTGGTGTTCAAGCATCACCCATTGGATCGTGGTTACCGTCATTATGGCGAGTATATTCACTCGCTTGAGAATCGCTACGGGCTGACGGGAAGAATCCACTATGTTTTCGACAGTCATCTGCCGACGTTGCTGAAGCATGCCTTGGGTACAGTGACCATCAACAGCACGGTGGGTTTATCCTCACTCCACCATGGTGTGCCAGTCAAGGTCATGGGGGACGCGATCTATGACCAGCAGGGCCTCGCTTTTTCGGGTGCTCTCGATCAATTCTGGCGTGATCCAGGAAAAGTTGACAAGCGCGTGTATCGTCAATTCAGAAAGTACCTATTGGATACCAATCAGGCCAATGGGAATTTCTACGAGCGCAGTGTCGAAGCACCCAATGCAACCGGGGTCTTATGGTCCCCGTATCTGTCGCAGCAGCATTGCGCCAGATTTCTACCAGGGCCAGAACATAGCAGCAGGGGCCCGCGGCTGGTGAAGGACTCGGTTGCGTGAATTTTCTACCGTAGCATGGGCGGTGGCATTACAATTGGCGATCATAGCTGAATAATTCAAGGAAGGCGTTTTCGATGCACTGCAAAGTTGTCATCCCGGCCCGGCTGGGGTCCACCCGTTTACCCGGCAAGCCGCTATTGGAGATCGCCGGCAAGCCGATGATTCAGCATGTCTGCGATCGTGCGGTCGAGGCCGGGGTGGGTGAGGTGGTTGTTGCCACTGACGAGCAAGAGGTTGTTGCGGCGGTTGAAGCGTTCGGAGGGGTGGCTGTGCTGACCTCTGCGAGTCACGAATCGGGTACGGACAGGCTTGCCGAAGTCGCGCAATTGGCTGGATGGGACGACGATACGATCGTCGTCAATCTTCAGGGTGATGAGCCGTTGATGGATCCCGTATTGATCGGTGATGTTGCGGGGAATCTGGATCAAGATCCTGTGGCTGGCATCTCCACGCTGGCTACGCCGATTCTGGCGCGTAGTGATATTTTCAGCCCGGACGTGGTCAAGGTGGTGGTGGATAAAGCAAGTCATGCCCTCTATTTCAGCCGGGCGCCGATCCCCTGGGTTCGGGGTGACTATGGCGGTGATGATACTGAAGAGATGCCATCTGCAATACAGCCTTTGCGTCATTTGGGGATCTACGCTTACCGGGTCGGCGTGTTGCGCCAGATCGCGACGTTACCGCCTGTGCCGATCGAGCAGGCGGAGTGCCTGGAACAACTGCGTGCATTGTGGCACGGCATCCGCATTCATGTTGGCGTCATCGATGATGCGCCGGGCCATGGTGTCGATACGCAGGAAGATCTGGAGCGGGTGCGGCGGATATTCGAATCGGGTAGTGATTGAAGAGTGTGGGTAGCTATTCAGCATAGACCTGTAACTGCTCAGATTTCCCCTTTGTCAAAGGGGGGTTTATACCACCTCACCAGCCCAAAACTCCGCAGCAGTAATCCCTCCAAACCTCCCTTTGCGAAAGGGAGGCTTCTAGTGGCTCCTCAGCGACGGAGCTACATTCGAGCTATCCCTTTCCCTGGGGGAGCAGGCTGATGTGCAAATCTGAACACCGAAACTTGAGCTGAATATTCTTGACGGCTCGCTGGCTTTGGCAGTTTGGGCAAAGCTCAGCGTGCCCAACGAATAACCGGATCAGTAACCGCTCCCCCAGCTGTCGCGCTTGCGCAGACGTATTCGTGGAATGATTAGTCCGAGAATAATGCCGATGATGATGACGCCAGCGCCACGCAGGAACCAGTCCTTGTCGGATCGATCTTTCAGTATGCGGTTTTCTTCTCGTAGCGCGTTGTTTTCGGTTGTCAGGGTGTCGGCCTGAGCGGCCAGTGTTTGGTTCTGTTCATTGATTGCGACGACATTGGCGGTGTCGTTTCGCAGCTTGTCGTATTGTGCCTGTAGCGCTTTCAGATCGCTGCTGAGCGATTTCACTGTGGCGCTTTTGTCGGCGCTGCCTTCTCGTAGTTCAGCGAGTTGTTTTTTCAGCTGCGCATTTTCCTTTTTCAGCTTGTCGTAGGCTTTGGTTTTTTGTTCCAGACGCCGTGCTGCACCGGGTTGTCGGCTAAGCTTCGAATCCGGCACCCAGCCTTCGGTTTTTCCAACCTTGATAAGCGAGTAGCCGGTTTCCTTGTCCTTGACGATGAATTCGACGGCGGTGCCGCTTTTGACCATTTTCAGAATCTTGTGGCGGCTGCTGGTGCCGTCGCGCAGTGGGATTTTCAGGTCATCGGTGATGTAACGTGTTTCCGCGTGCAGCGCGGCCAGTGGCTGGGCTGTAATGAATAACAGTATGAAAAGCAGGAATCCCTTGCGCATGCGTCAGCCTACCAGTTCATTCAATTCGAAAATGGGCAACAGAATAGCAAGAACGATGATCAGAACAACAGCCCCCATGATCAGGATCAGCGCTGGCTCGAACAGGCTGAGAGCCGTGCTGATGGTGGTCGTGGTTTCGCGCTCCTGCTGCTCTGCGGCGCGTTCAAGCATATCTTCGAGTTTGCCACTTTGCTCGCCACTGGCGATCAGGTGCATGGCCATTGGCGGGAACAGCCCGGTTTTCTGCAATGAGCCGCTGATGGTCCCGCCTTCGCGGACTTTTTCCGCAGTCCGTTCAATCGCCTCCTTCATTGGCAGGTTGCCAACAACGTCGGCGGAGTTTTTCAGTGCCGTCAGAATGGGGACGCCGCTGCCTGCCAGAATGCTCAGGGTGCGGGAGAAGGCGGCGCCGTTTTTACCACGGATCAGATTGCCGATCAGCGGCAGGCGCAGCATCATGCTATCGACCCGGCGCTTGAAGCTAGGGCGCCGGTACATGCGGGCGAAGACGATGGCGCCGATGATGCTGAATACGAGAACCCAAGGCCCCAGTGTCTTGACGATATCGCTGGCGGCGATCATGGCGCGCGTGAGGAATGGCAAATCCTGCCCCATATTGTCGAATACCTGCACGACCTGGGGAACGACATAACCGAGCAATCCCGAAACCACGCCAATGGCGATCAGCGTCAGCATCACCGGGTAGATCAGCGCCGAGGTGATTTTCTGCTGCATCGCCTGATGGTTTTCGGTGTAGTCGGCGAGGCGTTCCAGCACCTTGTCGAGGTGGCCGGCATGCTCTCCGGCGGCGACTGTGGCGCGGTACATGTTTGGGAACGCGCCAGGAAATTGCGCCAGGCTGTCGGCCAGGGAATAGCCTTCCATGACCCGGCTGCGCACCCCGATAATAATCCGCTCCACCGACTGCCGGTGCGCTTGCTGGGCAATGGTGCCGAGCGCCTCTTCCAGCGGCGTACCCGCCTGCAGCAGCGTTGCAAGCTGGCGGGTGATGAGCGACAGATCGGCAGTTTTCAGGCTCCGACGGTAGGTGCGCAGCCCTTTATCCGCGGCACCCTTGCGTTCGCGGACTTCCTCGACTTCCAGCGGGGTCAGCTGTTTTTCCCGCAACAACTGGCGCACCTGTCGGGGCGTGTCGCCCTCCATCGTGCCTTTGCGTTCTTTGCCGCGGCTGTCAATGGCGATGTATTCGTAGGCGGGCATCAGACTTCGCGGGTTACGCGCAACACTTCATCGATGGTGGTTACGCCTTGCAGCACCTTGTCGATCCCGTCGCGGCGGATGCTCGGCGTGAATTTGCGTGCCTGGTGTTCCATTTTCTGCTCGCTGGCGCCATCGTGGATCATGGTTTGCAGCTCGTCGTCGATCACCACCAGCTCGTAGATGCCGGTACGGCCAATAAAGCCGGAATGGCTGCACTTTTCGCAGCCTTTGGCATCGTAGATCGTTGGTGCGGGCGAAGGGAGCTTCAGTCGCTCGCATTCGATGGCGGTGGCTTGCCGTGGTGCTTTGCAGTGCGGACAGAGTTTGCGCACCAGCCGTTGCGCCAGCACGCCAACCAGCGTCGAAGACAGCAGAAAAGGCTCCACGCCCATGTCGCGCAGACGTGTTACCGCGCCCACCGCGGTATTGGTGTGCAAGGTGGAAAAAACCATGTGGCCGGTAAGACTCGCCTGGACCGCGATCTCGGCGGTTTCCAGGTCGCGAATCTCACCGACCATGACGATATCGGGGTCTTGCCGCAGGATGGCGCGCAGCCCGAGCGCAAAGCTCATGTCCACCTTGGTATTGACCTGCGTCTGGCCGATGCCGTCGAGATAGTATTCCACCGGATCTTCGACGGTCAGAATATTGCGGCTGCGATCGTTCAGCTCGACCAGCGCTGCATAGAGCGTGGTGGTTTTTCCTGAACCTGTCGGGCCGGTGACGAGGAAGATGCCATGCGGTTTGCGAATGCAGTCCAGCGCTTTCTCATAGACCTCAGGCTGCATGCCAAGATGCGCCATGTCCAGCCGCCCCGCCTGACGATCGAGCAGGCGCAGCACCACCCGCTCGCCGGAGCCGGACGGCATGGTCGAAATCCGCATGTCGATCTTGTGGCCGCCGATGGAGCGGGTGATGCGCCCGTCCTGGGGCAGGCGTTTTTCCGCGATGTCCAGTTTGGCCATAACCTTGATGCGTGAAACCAGCAGCGGCGCCAGCTCTTTCGGCGGTTGCAGAATCTCGCGCAGCACACCGTCGACCCTGATCCGAATCGCGAGGCGGTTTTCGTAAGGCTCGAAATGGATGTCTGATGCGCCTTCCTTGATCGCCTGTTTCAGTACCGCGTTGATCAGGCGGATGATGGGCGCGTCATCGTCCGATTCGAGCAAGTCCTGCGACTCCTGCAGCGACTCGGCCACCTCGTCCAGATCGAGGTCATCCCCCATGTCCTGGAACTCGACCATTGTCACGTCGCCGCTATTGTCATAGAGGCGCGACAGATTGCTGTCGAATTCGGACTCGTTGACCGCCAGTAGCTTGAACGGAGCGCCCACCAGCCGGCGAACCTCGGTAACCGCATTGGGAGCCAGCGGCTCGCGGTATAGCAGAGTCAGTTGTCCTTGCTGATCTTCGCCAATCACCATGTTGTAGCGCTTGGCGAAGCTGTAGGGCGGCAGTCGGTAACGGCTGGTGGGTTCGAGAACGATACTCATTGCCGCTCAGAACTCACCTGACGTGACCGGAAGCTGTTCGATCATGTCGCTCTCACCGGGTAATTGCGTGATCAGCTCGTCGAGGTCGGGCAACACCCCGGTGTCGTTGTGCAGCAAGCCGCGATCCTGCAATTTGGCTTCGAGCTGACGGCTACGCAGATCATTGTATTTGGCCCGTGTGTAGGCACGCGCGCTCTTGGCATCACGCAGAATCACCGGCCGAATGAAGACCATCAGCGTCTGCTGTGATTTCTTGGTGCCATTGAAGCGGAACAGGTGGCCAAGCACCGGAATGTCGCCCAGCAGCGGCACCTTTTCACTCGTGTCGCGGTAGGAGTCGTCCATCAGCCCGCCGAGTACGATGACCTGGCCGTCTTCGGCCAGCACCGAGGTTTTGATGGTGCGCTTGTTGGTCACTACATCGGCAGTGGACAGGCCGCCCGCAGTGGCCGCGAGGGTCGATGATTCCTGCTGGATCTCCAGCATCACCGCGTCACCCTCGTTGATCTGGGGCTTGATCTTCAGGGTGAGGCCAACATCCTTGCGTTCGATTGTCTGGAACGGATTGACGCTGTTGGTATTGGTGCCGGTGCTGGTGAACTGCCCGGTGAGGAACGGCACTTCCTGGCCAACGGTGATCTCTGCTTCAACATTGTCCAGCGTCACTAGCGTCGGCGTTGACAGAATATTGGTTGCCGCATCGGAGCCGAGCGCTTTCAGCAGAATGCCGAAGCTGGTACCGCCGCCCTTGGCCAGATCGCCGCCGCCCAGCAGCAGCCCCGACAGGCTCGATGGAATCTGTCCGCCATTGGCGACGGCCAGTGCGGTGCTGGTCAACTGGCCGAGATTGGTGACCAGTGCCGGGCTGTTGGCGCGGCCGCTGGCATTGGTGCTGCCAACGGCCAGGGAGGTACCCAACTCCTTGGCCAGTTCCTGGCTGACCTCGGCGATGATGGCCTCGACCAGCACCTGGTCACGACGGATATCGAGCTGCGAGATCACCTGCTTGAGTTCCTGCTGAATGGCCGGCGGTGCGGTGATGACGATGGCATTGTTGGTGATGTCGGCCTGGATGCTTACATCCTGCCGTGCGCCATAGCCGGTGGGGCGGACGGCGGGTGATTTACCTTTGCGCGCTGTGGCGATACTGGCGCCGCTGCGGGATTTCGCCGAGGTATTGGATTTGCTGACGCCGGTGAGAATCTTCACCAGCTCTTCGGCCTGCGCATACTTGAGGAAGATGACCTGGGTATCGCCACCACTATCCAGTGGCGTGTCGAGGTGGGCGATCAGCCCACGCAACCGCAGCCGGGTTGATTTGTCGCCGCTGATCAGAATGCTGTTGGTGCGTTCATCGGCCGTGATCGAAGGCTGGCCTGGCATCAGCGAACCCTTGGCATCCTGTTTCTGCAAGGTGGAAAGAGTGCGCGCCACGTCGCTGGCTGGCGCATACTTCAGCGGGATGATCTCGATGTCAGACTGATCCGGACGGTCGATGCGGCGGATGATTTCAACCAGCCTGTTCACATTGGCCGCGCGGTCGGAAATCAGCAAGACATTGCTCGGCTGATAGGCGGCGAGCTGCCCCTGCTGTGGGATCAGCGGACGCAGAATCGGCACCAGCTGGGCAGCAGGGACGTGATTGATCTGGATCACCCGGGTGATGAGCTGGTCGCCAGCGGTGCGTGACTTTGAGGTCCCGCCGGCGGTGGGCACCGGCCCCTGCTTGGCGTTGACATCGGGCACGATCTTGATCACGTCGCCAACCGGAACGGCCGCAAACCCATGTACTTGCAGGATTGACAGGAAAATCTGGTATAGCTCGTCGGCCGCCATGGGCTGGGAGGAAACCACCGTGACTTTGGCCTTGACCCGCGGATCGATGATGAAGTTCTTGCCGGTGACCGATGCCACCGTATCGATCAAAACGCGGATATCTGCATCCTTCAGATTGAGGGTAGCGGTTTCAACGGCCGCAGCGGGCAGGCTCAATGTCCACAGCAGCAGGCCGGGGAGCAGCCATTTTGCGAATTCTTTCAGCATGGGGAAGCTGTCGTCCTTGTATCCGATAGTGGGGGAATGGTAATCGCTACGACGCCGGAATGCATTGTTGGGACTCGCAATTTCGTCTGCTAGAGCGAGAGATTGAGCTGGATATACTGACCATCACGCTTGATGGTCACGCTGGCCTCGCTGGCTCTGGCCAGCTGCTGAAGGATCTGCAACCCCTTTTGGGGGGAGTCGATCGGAATGCCGTTGACCTCGGTGATGATGTCGCCGGATTGCAAGTTCAGCTCCTTGAAAACCGGGTCCGCGCGACGCGTGGTGATGCGGTAGCCGGCAAAGACGCCGTTTTCATAGGCAGGCTTGGCGCTCACCAATTCTGCCAGTTTGCGCGGATTGCGCAGGATCTCTTGGCGCAGTTTGACGGTGCGGCTGTTGGCGCCGAGCTTTCTGGTCTGTGAACCGCGGTTGCGTGGCACATAGCTGCTACCACCTGTGGTTTTTGTGTTGACCATCCGCAGTGTTTCGTAACGGCCCTTGCGGTCGAGGATCACTCGATCCGGGTAGACTGCTTTCAGTACCGCATTGCCCGGCACCGACTGTCCGGTGGCGTACAGCTTTTCCTTGCCCGAACCGCTGGCAATCAAGGCATAACCCTTGTGCTCGTCGTCAGTGGCGTAGACACCGCGTAGTTTAAGGTTCAGTCGGGTCTCCGGCGCTTCGACCACCTTGGTTGCTGCTTCTTTTGCTTCGCCGAACAGATGATGGGCCACGATATCGTCGGCAATGCTGGTATCGAGCGCCTTGCTGCCGGCAACGCGGTGGTTTTGTTGTGTTGGGTGGGCGGTAAGCGCGGGTGTCGCAGCGGGCGTCAGCAACAGCCAGACCAAGCGGGAAGATGCCCATGCAATCAATAGGATCAGCAACACGGTGGTCAGGGTAGATGCCTTGCGGGTGAGCCCCGCAAGATCAATGCCTTGAAAATGTTGTTGCAGCCGGGTTGCCATGGATATTGGTCAGCCAGTGTTCTATGCAAAGCGGGCGATTATCGCACAGATCGTCATTTCAGAGGTGATGCTGGCTGGAGTTTCGGCTCAATCGTGGTGAAAACAGAGGCAAACGGCGCGGCATGCGTTTCAGGCAGCGCGGTAGCTGCACGGGGCGGCAACGCCATCCCCCCCGTACAGTTGGGTGACAGTGAATCAGATCATGTCCTTCAGCCCTTTCAGCGCCGTAACCTTGACGGCACGGCGTGCGGGCTTGGCCTTGAAGGTCATCTCTTCCCCGGTAAACGGGTTGATGCCTTTGCGTGCCTTGGTGGCCGGCTTCTTGACGACCTTGATCTTCAGCAGGCCGGGGAGGTTGAAAGCGCCAGCACTGCGTGGCTTCAGGTTTTTCGCAATGAGCCCGGTCAGTGAATCCATTACCATGGAGACTTCTTTTTTTGTCAGGCCTGTTTCATCGGCGATGTGAGAGAGGATTTCTGTTTTCGTGGGCGGCTTCTTGACTGCTGCAGCTTTCTTTTTTGTAGCGGCTTTCTTTTTGGCGACCATGCTGGATACTCCATCGACTAGTGAAAATTGTCGGCCCGGGTAGGCTCCTGAGCCGTCTGATTGAATGTGCTGGGCAGAGTGTGAACCAATAATATGCTTGTTTTCAAGGGCTTTTGCTTGTATCAGCTTGAAAAATTACATGTTTTTTGCCGATATGACGGGTTTTGCATGCAAAACCGGATGATCGGCACCAGCGAAGGAGGGTATATAACATGCTAGAGGTTCAGGGCTCGCTGTTGGCGGCTTTCGTGGTCGGCTTGCTCGGTGGTGTTCATTGCCTGGGCATGTGCGGCGGTATTGTCGCCGCGCTGTCGTTTGGCATGGAGACCAGCAAAGACCGGGGTCACCAGTGGTTGTTGCTGGGCGGTTATAATTTGGGCCGTATCGCCAGCTACACCGTGGCGGGCGCCATTGTCGGCGTGCTCGGCATGCTGGCGCTGGGGTTTGCCGGCATTCAACAGGCGCGCATCATTTTTCAGATCGTGGCCGCATTGGTGATGGTAGCGCTGGGGCTGTATCTTGGTGGCTGGTGGTTTGGGCTGGCGAAAATAGAAAAGGCCGGCGCGAAATGGTGGCAGTTGCTGGAGCCCGTTGGGCGGAAGCTGATTCCGGTACGTTCCGTCGGCAGCGCCGTGCTGGTGGGCGCCATCTGGGGGTGGCTGCCCTGTGGCCTGGTCTATAGCGTGCTGATCTGGAGCCTCTCCTCGGGCGACCCGGTTCACGGGGCGCTGTTGATGCTGGCATTTGGCCTGGGAACCCTGCCCAATCTGATGCTGATGGGCGTTTTTGCCACCAGCATGCGGCGCTTCATTCAGGATACCCGCGTACGTAGGCTGGCTGGCTTGAGCGTCATTGCCCTGGGTCTGTGGCAAGGCCTTCTGGCGTTACGTGCCTGGCTGGGCTGAAATCATCTCGGGCAGCTGTCTGGGTGACGGTATTCTGAGTCGCTTGTTGCGATCGCTCTGCCCGGAAAGGATTTCGATGCCCGATGGTGGCGTTTTGAACAGCCGGCCGAGATAGCGGCACAGCGCCTTGTTGGCCTTGCCATCGATGGGCGGTGCGGTGAGATAGATCTTGATTCTGCCATCGATGACGTCACCGAGTTTTTCCCGTGACGCTTTCGGCTGGATGCGGGCGTGGAGGATGAGGTCGTCACCCTGCCATGCAAAGAATTCATCCATTTGCCTACAACGAGCGAATCACGATCAGGACGATGTTCAGCAGCAGGATGGCAATCAGCGGGCTGATATCGACCATGCCGATGGGCGGCATGACGCGTGAGATTGGCGCGACGATCGGGTAGGTCAGGCTGTTCAGCAGTGAGCCCATCGGGTTGCCGCCCTGGAGCGCGGCCGGATTCACCCAGCTGATGACCGCCTGGATGATCAGCGCAAAGATGTAGACGTACACCGCCAGTTCCAGCAGTTGCAGAACCGCATACCAGGCCAGTGGCAACAGTGCGGGCGCCTGTCCCTTGATCATCAGCAGCAGGCTCAGTTGCAGTATCTTCAGCAGCAGCATGGCAACTATGGCCGAGGTGTCGATCTTGCCGATCGGTGGTACGAACGCGCGTAGCGGTTTGAGCACCGGATTGGTCGCCGCGATGATGAAATGCGACAGGGGGTTGCGAAAATCGGCGCGTGCAAGCCCCAGCAGGAACCGCACCATGATCAGGGCGATATAGAGCGAAAAAAGCGTATCGACGAGAAAATAGAGTACGTTCGATAAAGCGTTCATTGGTCTTTTCCCAGTTGTTCGGCCAGTTCTTCGGCGCGTTGGTTGGCAGCCTTGAGTGCGTCTTCAAAAAGTTGGCGGATGTTACCGGCTTCGAGTACCCCGAGCGCGCTTTCCGTTGTGCCGCCTTTCGATGTCACACGCTCGCGCAGCGTTGCCGCATCCTCGCTGCTTTCCAGTGCGAGTTTGGCCGCGCCAAACACGGTCTCGATGCTGAGCAGGCGGGCGATATCTTGTGGTAGTCCCAGTTTCTCTCCTGCACTCTGCATCGCTTCGATCACCAGGAAAACATAGGCGGGACCGCTGCCCGACAAGGCCGTTACCGCGTTCAGCATCTGCTCGTCATCGACCCAGACGGTTGTGCCCACGGCGCGCAGCAGGGTTTCGGCCAGCGCCCGCTGCTCGGTGCTGACAGCCGAATTGGCGAACAATCCGGTGGCGCCGCTCTGTACCAGTGCCGGGGTGTTCGGCATGCAGCGCACTATCGGCAGGCCCCCGCCGCACCAGCGGTCGATGTCGGTGCTGAGGATACCTGCGGCGATCGAGATAATCAGTGGCTTGCGCGATGAGAGTGTCGTGGCAAGATCACGGCAGACCGGCTGCATGATCTGCGGTTTGACCGCCAGCACGACGACATCGGCCGTTGCCGCCGCCTGCTGGTTGTCATCGATGACGGTGAGCCCGCTGTCGAGTTGGTAGAGACGCGCTGGTTGCGCCGGATCAGGGTCGGAAACCGTGATATCTCCAGCAGGCCAGTCATTTTGCAGCAAGCCGCCGATGAGGCTGCGGGCCATGTTGCCGCCACCGATAAACGCCAGTTTGCTGCGGTTTGCCGATGGTGGGATATTGGTGGTCGTCAGTTCCTTTTGTTCCAAAATTGTCATGCTCTGGTTGGGTTGGAGCAGCTCAGTCGCGCTGCCCGAAAATGGCGGTGCCGATTCTGATCATCGTCGCGCCTTCGGCAATCGCGGCAGCATAGTCGCCCGACATGCCCATCGAAAGGGTGTCGAGCGCAAAACCGCCTGTGTTCAGATCGGCCATGGCCTCGCGTAGCTGCGCGAAGGGCAGCCGCTGTGCGGCCGCATTATCGCGCCGACGAGGGATGCACATCAGGCCGCGCAGCCGGATATTATCGATGTCGGCGATGTTTTGCGCCAGCGCCGGCAGTTCGTCAAGCGTTACGCCGGCTTTGGCGGGCTCATTATCTATATTGACTTGCAGGCAGATATTCAAGGGGGGAAGTGAATCAGGCCGCTGCCTGGCCAGACGGCGGGCAATCTTTTCACGATCGACGCTGTGAACCCAGTGCGCATGTGCCGCGATCAACTTTGTCTTGTTGCTTTGAATCGGGCCGATGAAATGCCACTCGATGCCGCTGTTTGCGAGTGCCGTGACCTTCTCTTGAAACTCTTGTGCATAGCTTTCACCGAAGCAGCGCTGCCCGCAAGCCAAGGCCGCCCGGATCATTTCGACCGGCTTTTTCTTGCTCACGGCAATGAGTTGTACGCTGCCTTCGGCGTGCCCGGCCATGCGCTCGCAATGGCGAATGTCTACGGTGATTTTGTCCAGTCGCCCACATATTGCTTCTGATGTCATGTGATCGCGCTCATATGGCGTTATCGGTGGATTGGGTAGTGTTGCCGGGTCGACCGAAATACCCCGTTTGGCCTGATCATGCGGATGATCTATTGCCGCCCAGTGTTAATATAAATCGTCGAATCATTAATTGGCTTGGCGGGTATGCTATTGGATAACTCAGGAAACAGAATATGGATATTACCCAACTCCTGGCGTTCGGTGTAAAAAATAACGCCTCTGACTTGCACCTCTCCGCCGGGCTTCCCCCGATGATTCGTATCGATGGCGATATCCGCCGCCTCAATATGCCCGCGCTGACGCATAAGCAGGTGCATGCGATGGTCTACGACATCATGAACGATGGGCAGCGCAAGGAATTCGAGGAGAAGCTGGAGACGGATTTCTCTTTCGAGGTCAAGGAGCTGGCGCGTTTCCGGGTCAATGCCTTCAATCAGGATCGCGGCGCTGGTGCGGTGTTTCGTACCATCCCCTCCGAAGTGCTGACGCTGGAGCAGCTGGGTGCGCCGAAGGTGTTCGAGGAGATCGCTTCGCTGCCACGCGGGCTGGTGCTGGTCACGGGGCCGACAGGTTCAGGTAAATCGACCACGCTCGCGGGCATGATCGACTACAAGAACAAGAACGAATATGGCCATATTCTCACCATCGAGGATCCGATCGAATTCGTGCACCAGTCACAGCAGTGTCTGGTCAACCAGCGTGAGGTGCATCGTGACACTCTGGGCTTCGATGAGGCGTTGCGCTCGGCGTTGCGGGAGGACCCGGATACCATCCTGGTCGGTGAGATGCGGGATCTGGAGACCATCCGCCTGGCGCTGACCGCCGCGGAAACGGGGCACTTGGTATTCGGCACGTTGCACACCACGTCGGCCGCCAAGACCATCGACCGGGTGGTCGATGTTTTCCCGGCCGATGAGAAATCGATGGTGCGAACCATGCTGTCGGAGTCGTTGCGCGCGGTCATCTCGCAAACACTGTTGAAGAAGATCGGTGGTGGCCGGGTTGCGGCCCATGAGATCATGATTGGCACACCTGCCATCCGTAGCCTGATCCGGGAAAACAAGGTGGCGCAGATGTATTCCGCCATTCAGACCGGACAGAAGGACGGCATGCAGACGCTGGATCAAAGTCTCAAGCAATTGCTTGGCACGGCCATGATCACCCGGGATGAGGCAAGAAAATATGCCGTCAACCCCGATTCACTGACCTGACAGGTCAGTCGTTCGAGAGACAGGATAGCGCGAGATGGATAGAGACAAGGCAGTCGGATTTATCAACGATTTGTTGCGGGCGATGGTAGAGCGTGGCGGCTCGGATCTGTTCGTGACGCCGGGCGCGCCGCCGAGCATCAAAGTCGATGGTGTTGTCACGCATCTGACCGAGCAGCCATTGACGCCGGGACATACCGAGTTACTGGTGCGTTCGATTATGAGCGACCGGCAGCTGCGCGAGTTCGAGGAGACCCAGGAAAGTAACTTCGCGATCACCGTGCCTGGATTGCAGCGCTTCCGGATCAGCGCTTTCATGCAGAAAAACAGTGCGGCGATGGTGTTGCGAACCATCCGCACGACGATTCCATCCATCGAGGAGTTGCAACTGCCGCCGATTCTGAAGGATGTCTCGATGTCGAAGCGGGGGCTGGTGCTGGTGGTCGGTGCCACCGGGTCGGGCAAATCGAGTACGTTGGCGGCATTGATTGGCCACCGCAATGAGCACAGTCAGGGCCATATCATCACGATCGAAGATCCGATCGAGTTCGTTCATGAGCATCGCAGCTGCATTGTCACCCAGCGTGAAATCGGCATCGATACGGCCTCCTACCAGGTGGCGCTGAAAAACACCCTGCGTCAGGCACCTGATGTGATCCTGCTGGGTGAGATTCGTGACCGGGAGACGATGGAATATGCCATCGCCTTCGCCGAAACCGGTCATCTCTGCGTCTCGACATTGCACTCCAACAGCACGAACCAGGCGCTCGACCGCATCATCAACTTCTTTCCCGAGGAGCGGCGCTCGCAGCTACTGATGGATCTGTCGCTGAACCTGCGAGCCATCATGTCGCAGCGGCTGGTGCGTCGCATGGATGGTGAGGGGCGGGTGCCTGCCGTCGAGGTGATGATGAATTCTCCGCTGATGGCGGACCTGATCTTGCAGGGGCGCGTCCATGACTTGAAGGAGCTGATCAAGAGTTCGACGGAGCTGGGTATGCGGACCTTCGATCAGGCGCTGTTCGATCTGTTCGAGCGTGGCATCATCGACTATCGTGAAGCACTGCGCAATGCCGATTCTGTCAACGACTTGCGGTTGCGCATCAAGCTTGAAAGCAAGCGCGGGCGAACGAAGGATGTGTTCGAGGGCACCGATGGCATCGAATTGATGGAAACGCCTGACGACAACGGGAACAGCTTGCTCTGAGTGCCTGGCAGGATGTCCGGGTGATACATGGAAGTCTAGGGATAGAACAACAATGAAGATCGAAACATATCTGCGCTTCATGGCGGAAAAGGGGGCTTCCGATCTATACATGACCACCGGGGCCAGGTTGAGCATGAAGCTCGATGGTGAAATGGTCCCGATATCTGAAAAACCCCTCAAACCCGGCGTGGCGAAAGCCGTTGCCTGGGATCTGATGACGCCCGAGCAGCAGCAAACCTTCGAGAAAAACCTGGAAATGAACATCGGCCTGCCGATTCACGATGTGGGGCGTTTTCGGGTCAATATCTACTATCAGCGTGGCGAGGTATCGCTGGTGGTTCGCTATGTCAGCTCGAACATCAAAACGCTGGAAGAGCTGTCGATGCCACCCATCCTCAAGGATCAGGTCATGTTGAAGACCGGTCTGGTATTGGTGGTGGGGGCAACGGGAACGGGTAAATCCACCACGCTGGCGGCGATGATCGAGCACCGCAACGCCCACAAATCAGGGCATATCCTGACCATCGAAGATCCGATCGAATTTGCTTTTACCCACAACAAATCGATTGTGGGGCAACGCGAGGTCGGCATCGACACGCTCAGCTACGAAAATGCGCTGCGTGAAGCCATGCGTGAGGCGCCGGACGTGATTATGGTTGGTGAGATTCGCGACCATGAAACGATGGAAGCTGCGCTCAGTTTCGCGGATACCGGGCATCTGGTGGTATCGACGCTGCATGCGGTCAATGCCAATCAGGCGCTGGACCGCATTGTTGGCCTGTTTCCTGAGGATGCCCGCAACCGGGTGTTGCAGGATCTGTCACTGAACCTGCGCTGTATCGCTTCGCAGCGCTTGGTCATGGGGATCGATGGCAAGCGGGTTCCGGCAGTCGAAATACTCCTCAATACACCATTCATTGCCGACTTGATCTACAAGGGTCAGGTCGGTGATATCAAAGAGGTGATGGAAAAGTCTGCGTCGATTGGCATGCAGACCTTCGATCAGTCGTTGCTGCTGCTCTATCAGGAAGGCAAGATCAGTCGCGAAGAGGCGCTGTCGAACGCTGATTCGAGGAACAACCTTGAATGGCGCATGAACTTCGGCGGTGGTGTCAGCGATCCGACCACCGAAACTCCCGAGCTGGAAGCGTTCCGCTATGCGGGTGATGACGGCGGGTTTGCAAAGCGGAGCGCCGGATCAGCGGCGTCGGAGCGGCCTTCAGCACTTGATGATCTGGAGCCGTTGTCGGATACGGCGATCATGGGGCGGAAACGTTAGTTTCATACACCAACTCCCCGCCGACAAATGTATGCGTCACCGTGCCGCGAAATGGCCAGCCGGCAAATGGCGAGTTTTTGCCCCGGCTGTGAAAGGTGGCGGGCTGGCATTCCCATTCGGTGTCGGGATCGATGATGCAGAGGTCGGCGGTGGCACCGGCGCCCAGGTGTCCCAGGTCGTCCAGTCCCAGAATGCGGGCCGGGTTGCAGGTGATCTGGGCGACGGCTTGCGGGCGTGACAGCACCCCTTCCTCAACCAGGCGGAGCGTGAGCGGCAATAAGGTCTCCAGCGCGGAAATCCCCGGTTCGGTCACTGCGAACGGCGCCAGCTTGGCATCGAGTTCGTGCGGCTGGTGGTCGGAACAGATGGCGTCGATGCCATTGCTGGTCAGCCCTTTTCGCAGTGCTTCCTTATCGCGTTGGGTGCGTAGCGGGGGGCGGGTGTGACACAGTGGGTTGAAGTCGGACGCATCCATTTCGGTGAGGAAGAGCTGATGGGCGCAGACGTCGGCGCTGACCTTCAGGCCATCGATGCGGGCGCGCCGGATCATGTTCATGCCTTCGCCGGTGGATAGGCGGCAAAAATGCGCTCTTGCGCCGGTCAGCTTCAGAATGGGCAGGATATAGCCGATGGCAGCGGTTTCGGCGGCTTCCGGCATTGCTGGCAGCCCCAGTCGTGTCGCGACCGCGCCTTCGTGGACACAGCCGCCATTGGCGAGGTCGAGGTCTTCCGGGTGGATGAAGATGGTCAGGTCGTGACTGGCGGCATAGGCCAGTGCACTGCGGATGACATTGCCATTGGCAAAGGCGGCAAACACATTACTGACCCCGATGCACCCGGCATCCTTCAGTGCCGCCATTTCGGTGAGCTGAGATCCTTTCAGCCCCTGCGTGAGGGCAGCGATCACCTTGATCCGTGCGAGACCGACCTCCTCCTGGCGTTGTTCGATGAATTCGATTTCTGCCGGTGCGTCGATGACTGGTGAGGTGTCGGGCGGGCAGCAGAGCGTGGTGATGCCGGCGCTGACTGCGGCCAGGCTTTCCGAGTCGATATCTGCCTTGTATTCGAAACCGGGTTCGCCAAGCCGTGCCGAGAGGTCGATCAGGCCGGGAATGACCAGTTTTCCGGCCGCGTCGAGCTGTTGATCGGCAACGAAGCCATCAGGTGCGGTGGCGCCGACATGGACAATGCGATCCTCACTGATGAACAGCGACGTGACGGCATCGACCCCGTTTGCCGGATCGACGACGTGTCCGTTGACGATGCTGATGTTCATCCCTTGCCTCCTCCTGTGGCGCCCAGACACATGGACATCACCGCCATGCGGATGGCGAGACCATTGCTGACTTGCTCCAGAATCACCGAGCGGGGACCGTCGGCAACGGAAGATGCGATTTCCACGCCGCGGTTGGCGGGGCCGGGATGCATCACGATGGCATCGGGTTTGGCATAGGCGAGCGCTGCTTCATCCAGTCCGTAGAGGCGGAAGAATTCATGCTCGCTGGGTAGCAGTGCGCCGGTCATGCGTTCGCGTTGCAGGCGCAGCATAATGACGACATCGACATCTTTCAGCCCTTGGGCCATGGAGTGATAGACCTGAACGCCCAGTTGTTCCACGTTTTCCGGCAGCAGCGTTTTGGGGGCAATGACACGGACTTCGCCGGTATTGAGCGTGTTCAGTGCATGGATCTGCGAGCGGGCAACCCGCGAATGGAGGATATCGCCGACGATGGCGACCCGCAGCGCGGTCAGATCCGGTTTGTGCCGACGTATCGTGAACACGTCGAGCATGGCTTGAGTCGGATGGGCATGGCGCCCGTCACCGGCATTGATGACGCTGACATGCGGGGCGACATGCCGGGCGATCAGCTGCGCCGCGCCGCTGTCGGCATGGCGCACCACGAACATGTCGCTGTACATGGCTTCCAGATTACGCAGGGTATCGAGCAGGCTCTCGCCCTTGCTGGTGGCCGAGGTGCTGATGTTCATGTTCATGACATCGGCCGAAAGGCGCTTGGCGGCGAGTTCGAAGGTGGTGCGGGTGCGGGTGCTGGGCTCGAAAAAGAGGTTGAAAATGGTCTTGCCGCGCAGTAGCGGGACTTTCTTGACGGGCTGTGTGGCGACGACCGAGAAAGATTCGGCGACATCGAGTATTTCGGTCAGCAGGGTCGCCGACAAGCCTTCGATGGTGAGGAAATGGCGCAGTTTTCCGTTGTCGTCGAGCTGCATCGATGCGGGCAGCGGTCCTGGCTGCAATGTGTTGCTCATGATGCTTGAATTTCCAGTGTCAGAGGCTCCGGTCCGCCGAGCTTGATGTGCTGTTCCGGGGCCAGAACAAGGCGGTGGCCGCAGATATCGGACTGAATCGGCAGCTCACGGCCATTGCGTTCCACCAGCACGACCAGATGGATACTGGCAGGGCGGCCATAATCGAACAGTTCGTTCATGGCGGCGCGGATGGTGCGTCCGGTATGCAGCACGTCATCGACCAGCAGAATATGCCGACCTTCGACATCGAAAGGGAGGTTTGAGGGCTGCACGACCGGATGCAGCCCCTTGCGGCTGAAGTCGTCGCGGTAGAAATTGATGTCCAGCGTACCCAGTGGGGCTTTGATGTCCAGCAGCTTGTGCAGTCGTGCGGCGATCCATGCGCCACCGGTGTGTATGCCGACGATGGCGGCGTCGCCCAGCTTGCGTTCGCTGCAGTAGCGTTTCAGGTTGGTGGCCACTTGCTGCACCAGCCATTCCGCATCCAGAACATTATGTTGTGCCATGGTTCTCCAGCCAGGTTTCGACGATGACCGCAGCGGCCAAGCGGTCGATTTCGTTCTTGCTCACACGCTGTTTGCGCCCCTGTTGTCGTTGCCGTTTGAGGCGAGTTTCGGCTTCGTGGGAGGTGAAAGCCTCGTTGACGAATTCGACCGGCGTATCATAACGTTTTTGCAGCTGTGCAGCGAAACGGCGGATGGGTTTTTCCATCGAGCTCGGTTTGCCGTCGTCGGTCTGGGGCAGCCCGAGCAGCAACAGTGTGGGTGCCCAGCTGGTCATCAGTTCATCGATGGCGGGCCAGGGCAGGTCGGGGTAGTTGCAGGAGAGGGTTTCGAGCGGGCTGGCGGTGGCGGTGAGGGTATTGCCAAGAGCGGTGCCGATTCTTTTCTTGCCGAAATCGAAGGCGAGCACCCGGATCGCTTCAGGCATGTCCGGCGTCTGGATTCAGCAGGCTCAGGTCGATGCCAAGCTGGCTGGCTGCTTTTTTCCAGCGTTGTTCGACAGGGGTGTGAAAAACGATATCGGCGCTGGCTTCGGTTGTCAGCCAGGCGTTATCGGCCATTTCCTCCTCCAGTTGTCCGGGTGCCCAGCCGGCATAGCCCAGCAGGTACAGGATGTCTTTTGGGCCTTCGCCCTGAAGGGTGCTTTCGATAATGTCGCGTGATGAGGTGATGGCGAAGTCATCGCTGACTTTCATGGTCGTCGCCCAGGACTTCTCTGGGGAATGGAGGATAAAGCCGCGGTCGATATCGACCGGGCCGCCCTGATAGAGCGGGGCGTCGGTGATGCCGGACATGGGTGAAAATTCCAGCCCCTGTTGTTCCAGCAAGTCGCTGAGTGGAATGCCGGCAGGCCGGTTGATGACGAAGCCGAGTGCGCCATTGTCGTTGTGTTCGCAGATCAGCGTCAGGGTTTCCGAAAAATTCGGGTCTGCCAGATTGGGCATCGCGATCAGGAACTGGTTCGTGAGTTGCAGGGTCAACCTCCCTCGCCGGGTTTATTGTTGTCGCCAATATTGGTGTTGAATGACCAGGTGCGGGTGATCATCAGCTGGTCGTAACGTTTGCGCATCTCCTCCGGAAAAGACGGGAACGGGGAGGAGATTTTCACGATTTGAATGGCTGCTTCATCAAGGACGCTGCTACCCGAGGATACCGCAACCTGCACCTTCAGCACCTTGCCATCGTTGTCCAGCAGGACATTGAGGATCAGTTTACCACTGATGCGGTCGCGTTTGGCCTGCGCCGGATAGTTGAGGTTGCCGATGCCTTCGACGCGATGTACCCAATCGTTGATATAGGCGGCTTCGACAGCACTCTTGGCGCTGGTGGCATCGATGAAGTGAATTTTCGGGCGCTTGGCATAGCTGCGCTGGCGGGCTTCGAGTTCTGCCGTCAGACGGGCGATCTCCATTTCGCGATTGAGCCGCTCGCGGCGGGATGGCCGGTCGGCTTCGCGCTGTGCCTGGGTCTTGTCGCTGCTGCTGACGTGAGTTTGCGACTTGCGGGTGGTCAGCAGTTGCTGCGCCTGCACCAGCTCGACGCGGGTGACCTGGCGTTCCATGGGCGTTGCGGCAGCCCCGCTGCTGGGTAGTGGAAAGGTGCTGGTGACTGGGCTGGATGGCCGGCCTTCTTCGTCCCGGCTGCCACTGGCCTGTTGATTGAACTGGGCGATCTTTTCCGCATTCTCGGGGGCATCCTCACTCTGGGTGTGTACCAGGATGACGTCGATCGGTTTGCTGAATGGCCGCTTGAAGTCGATATCCTTACCAAAGGTAATGCCGAGGATGACGATGCTGTGCAGAATCGCTGCGATGAACAGCGTGAGACCGAGACGATCGTTGTCGGAAACGCCGGAAGCTGGGGGAAGGGGGGTTGGGGCTGGCATGATGCAACAAACGTCCTGGTTCATTTGAACAGCATTTTACTACGATTCGATTTCAAAGGTTTGAATCGGTCGATGGTTTTCGTGATGAACCGCTGTTTGTCAGCAGAGTGTAGGTGTCGCTGCCCGTTGTGAGATCTATCCGCTCTAGCATCGCAGGCGTTAGCAGCAGATGGTTGTCCCAGTCCAGTAGCAGGAAGCTGTCCACTCCCATTGCTGTTGCGACCGCCATGCGTTCTGCAGGTGATGCGACCATCAGCGCGGTAGCTGCCGCATCGGCAGTGGCGGGGTCGTCGTGGATGACCGTGACGGCATGCGCCTGGCGGGCGGGGTAGCCGCTGCGAGGATCTATAATGTGGTGCCGGCGTCCTGCAGTGCTGTCGTAATAGCGTTCGTAGTCGCCGGAGGTGAAGATGGCCTCGCCGTCGTGCGGTTCGACGGTGGCGAGACTGCCGCGCCCGTCGGCTTTTCTGACGCCGATTTTCCAGTGCCGTAAAGGGTGTTGGCCATAGGCCACGAGATCGCCCCCAGCGTTGAGGATGAAGTCGTCGATGCCGAGTGCCTTCAGCTTTTTTGCTTCCAGCGCGAGTCCATAGCCTTTGGCGATGCCGCCGAAGTCGAGCTTCACCAGCCGATTGCGTGATTGCAGCTTGCCGTTCTTGAGCGCAAGGTCGTCCATGCGCGGCTTGGCGGCCAGCAGATTGGCGATGGCTTTTGCCGAGGGTTCGCTGTCGCGGCCGAACTCGTCCTGATGGAAACCCCACAGCGCGATGAGGTTTCCGGCGGCGGGATTGAACAGATAGCTGCTGGCGCGTGAAAGCTGCGTGGCCTTGGTGATCAGTGGCAATAGCGAAGGGTGGGGGCGTATTTTTTCACCCTTGCTGATAGCGGTGTTGAGCGTCATCAGCGGGCTGGGTTTCCACACCTGCCAGTTGGCCTGCATCTCGGCAAAGTCGTGTTCCAGCATCTTGATGGCGCGTTCAGCCAGCGTCTGATTGCTGACTAGCGTCACGTCGATGATGGTGCCGAACTGGAGAATGCGGTGGTGGTGGATTGCTTGGCGTTTGCAGTTGGCGAGCAGCAGGAGCATCAGCAGGGTGATGCATAGTTGGCAGAGTTGTTTCTTGTTCAAGACACTACGAAAGCTTGGCTTTGATGCAATCCATCAGATCCCCGGCGATATCCAGATCATAGAGACTGTCGAGTTCGCGGATGCAGGTCGGGCTGGTGACATTGATTTCGGTGAGGTAGTCACCGATCACGTCGAGGCCGACAAAAATCAGTCCACGCTGTTTCAGTTCGGGGGCGACTTCGTTGCAGATCCAGCGGTCACGCTCGGTCAGCGCAACGCCTTCCCAGCTGCCGCCAGCCGCCAGGTTGGCGCGTGCTTCGCCTTTGGCGGGAATGCGCGCCAGGGCGTAGGGTACGGGGTCACCGTCGATCAGCAGAATGCGTTTGTCGCCCTGGGTGAACTCTGGCAGAAAGCGCTGTGCCACTGCCGTTTTGCGGCCATGATCGAGCACGGTCTCCAGAATGACATTGGTATTGAGATCACCGCCGCTGATGTGGAAAATCGACGCGCCACCCATGCCGTCGAGTGGTTTCACGACGATATCGCCCTGCTGCGCCAGGAACTGCTTGATGCGCTGCGGATCGCGGCTGACGATCTGCGGCGGCGCGCATTGGGGGAAGCGGGTGGTGAAGAACTTCTCGTTGACATCGCGCAGGCTCTGCGGGCGATTCACCACCAGTACACCTTGCGCTTCAATGGCCTCCAGCATGTAAGTGGTATAGATGTATTCCATGTCGAAGGGCGGATCCTTGCGCATCAGCACGGCATCCAGCGAGCTCATGTCGATCTCTTCTGTGGTGCCGAGATCAAACCAGTGTTCGCGGTGATCCTCCACCGTGATCTGTTCGGCACGCGCAACGACACGGCCGTCCGCCCAAGCGATGTTTTGCTGCAGAATGTGAAATAGCTGCCAGCCACGGCGCTGCGCGGCGAGCATCATGGCCAGGGTGCTGTCCTTCCAGGGCTTGATGCTGGCGATGTGATCCATCACGATGCCAAGACGCTTGCTCATCTGCATCTCCCGTGAATGCCGAGGACGTATTGTTCCCAGGCAGTGAAAAGTGTGCGGATGATCATGAATTGCCTCAAAAAAAGATAACTGGATTCGATATTTGTCTACCGGTCGTTGATCGCAAATTCTTGCATGCGGTAGATTGACTATCCTAACTGTATCCGCGTGGAGCACAAGAGGGATCTGGTGCGGCGGCAATGCAGGCCATAATTTTCGTTTCGGATCGGCGCGGTGTTGCTGCAGGCCGGACATGTCATGGCGGTTCCCATTAGTAGTGAGGTTTCAGTAAATGTCTGTTGCCGAGGAAGTGGAGTCATCCACAACCGGTCTCAAGATCATGGTCATCGATGACAGCAAGACGATCCGGCGTACTGCAGAGTCGATTCTGTCGCGTCAGGGTTATCACGTCATCACTGCCGTCGATGGCTACGAAGCACTGGCCAAGATCGCCGAGCACGAGCCCGATATCATCTTTGTCGATATCCTGATGCCGCGTCTCGATGGCTATCAGACTTGTACGCTGATCAAGCACAATGCGCGTTTTCGTAATACGCCGGTGATCATGTTGTCCAGTAAAGACGGGATTTTTGACCGCGCCAAAGGGCGGGTAGTGGGTGCCGAGTACTACATCACCAAGCCGTTCAATCAGGATGACCTGCTTGGCGCCATTCGCCGCTTCGTGCCGATGCATGAAGCCGTCAGTGCGGAAGCAGGATAGCGGCCATGGTAGCGGCGATGAGCCACCAACGGTTCGACAGGGGAGGAAGAGTTGAATGTCACATATTCTGGTCGTAGATGATTCGGCGACGGATCAGTACGCGTTACGCAGTATTCTGGAAAAGAACGGCTACCAGGTCAGCGTGGCCAACGATGGCCGCCAGGGTGTCGAAATGGCTAGGCAGTTGCATCCCGACCTGATCTTGATGGACGTGGTGATGCCGGATCTCAACGGTTTCCAGGCAACCCGCGAGCTGACCCGCGGTGAAGAGACGAGTGGTATCCCGGTCATTATGGTGACCTCGAAGGATGCCACCACCGATACCGTCTGGGCCAAGCGTCAGGGTGCCCAGGACTACGTCGTCAAGCCGGCAAGGGAGAAGGATTTGTTGCAGCGAATCACCCGATTGTTGAGGGCGCTATAACCATGACGGCCACCGGTATGGAGAATTCGGCGTGGCAACTGTTGCGTCAGGCGGAGCAGAAATACCTGTCACTGCACAGCCAGGGAGGGGATGTCGCCGAACATCAAGAGTGGAATGGCGTGCTGTTTTGTATCGGTGACGACAAGGTGCTGGCACCGATGGCTATGTTGCAGGAGATCGTTCCGGCACCAACCTGGATTCATGTTCCGGGTGTCCACCCCTGGCTGCGGGGGTTGGCGAACATCCATGGCACGTTGGTACCGGTCGTCGATCTGGAAGGTTATCTGTTCGGCCGTAACCTGGCGGGCAGTAGGGCGAAGCAGCGGCTGCTGGTCATCAACGACGGTGTCAACCGGGTCGGTGTCCTGGTGCCTGAAGTGATGGGCATGAAACATTTTTGGACGAGTGATGAAGTCAATGAACGACCGCAGCTCGATGAGCGGCTATTGCCATATATCAGCGCTGCGCTGCGCCGCTATGGTGAGCACTACCCCGTTCTCGATATGCGGAAACTATTCAATGATCCGGGCTTTCAGCAAGTCGCCGTCTGAGGTCCACTGGTAACAAGACTATGATTTTCAAGAAAGGTAACAACAAGCTGTCCACCGGTCTGGATAAGGCTCTGCTGCTTTGGGGCGGATTGTTTCTGCTGCTGACATTGCTGGCAGGTGCTTCTTTCTGGAAGAGCACCCAGCTACAACAGGCGGGGCGGCACTATTCAGAGCTGGCGGGTGACCTGAGACTGTTGTCGCAGCAAATGACGACACAGGCGCTTTCCGCATCGCGTGGTTCGGAGCAGTCATTTCTGCTGTTGGGCCGTTACAAACAGCAGTTTGATCAAACGTTGAAGCTATTGCGTGATGGTGATCCGGAGTCGGGTTCACCGCCGTTGACTGCCGAAATGTTGCCTGAGCTCGAGCAAATCACTCGGCAGTGGCGCTCTTTCTCCCAGGATGTCGACAAGATTCTCGCCAGCCGTGAAATCATTTCCAGCGCCAGACAAGTTGTCGCTGATGTCAGCGCGCGCCTCCCAGCGCTGCTTGCCGATGCTGAGAAGGTGGCAGAGTTGATGCGGGATGCCGGTATTCGTGGGCGTCAGCTCTATCTCGCTTCGCGTCAGTTGATGCTGGCAGAGAGAATTCGAATCAGTCTGATCGAAATGTTGAGCGGTTCGGCTAACACACTGGATGCTGCGGATCAGCTGGATCGCGACGTGAATCAGTTCAGTGCGGTACTCGATGGTATGTTGAGCGGCAATGCCGATCTGGGGATCACCAAAGTTGCGAATAAAAAGATACGCGCGATTCTCGAAGAGATGGTGGTCGATTTCAGTGACATTGCCGATACCTCGGGGCAGCTGTTGAGCAGTGCGCCTGATCTTTACGAGATTTCCGAATCGGTTGCCGCCATAGAAGGTAACGGACGTAACCTGTTCGAGAGTGCTTCGCGTTTCGAAGCGACGATCAATGACGCGAACAAGGGGAATCAGCTCTGGGCTACGCTTGGTTTTGGGCTCGGCCTGCTGGCGTTGCTCAGCTTCTTGATGCTGGTCGCCGGGATCATTCGCAACACCCGCAAACAGCTGCTGCATACGCAGGAAACCAATGAGCGAAACCAGCAGGCGATTCTGACGCTGCTGGATGAGATGGCCACCCTGGCTGACGGCGACTTGACGGTGAACGCAACGGTCACCGAAGACATCACCGGCGCCATCGCCGACTCCGTCAACTATGCGATCGAAGCGCTGCGCAACCTGGTTGTCGCAATCAACCAGGCGGCGACCAAAGTGTCGAACACCTCCAATCGCACCAAGGAGAGTGCATTGCAGCTGGCGAAGTCGAGTGAGAAACAAACCGAGAAGATCGAGTCGGTTTCCGATGCGGTCGATGGTTTGACCCGGTCGATCGAGAAAGTGTCCGAAAATGCCGGGCTGTCCGCAGAAGTAGCGGATCAATCGCTGGGGATCGCACAGCGGGGTGTGGAAACGGTGCGGCGAACCATCGAGGGCATGGACAGCATTCGTGAAAACATTCAAGACACCTCCAAGCGCATCAAGCGACTGGGTGAAAGCTCTCAGGAGATCGGCGACATTGTCGGTCTGATCACTGATATCGCTGACCAGACGAATATTCTTGCACTCAATGCCGCGATTCAGGCTTCGTCGGCGGGTGAGGGCGGGCGCGGCTTTGCTGTTGTCGCCGATGAGGTGCAGCGCCTGGCAGAGCGGGCGGCCAATGCAAGCAAGCAGATCGAGGCGCTGGTACGGACCATTCAGGCTGACACCAATGAGGCGATCCAGTCGATGGAAAAGAGTACCTCGCAGGTGGTCGCCGGTGCCCAGCAGTCGGAAGAGGCAGGCAGTGCGCTGGAGGAGATCGAGAGCGTCTCGTCTCGACTGGCCGAACATATTCGCAGCATCTCCGAAGAGTCGCGTGAACAGTCGGAGGTGGCCAGCATCGTTGGTGAATCGATGACTGCTATCCGTGAGATCGCCCGCAATACGCTGGCTTCGTCCAAGGAAACGGCCATTGCCGTTGGTGAGCTGGCTGAGCAGGCTGATGAGCTGCGACGTTCCGCAGAAGGATTCAAGCTGCCTGAGTCTGATTTGATCATGGAAGAAGCGGATGCGTTCGACTCGTTGAGCCAGACAGAGGAGAATCCGACATTGACTACCGAAATGAGTGCCCGGGGATCATTGGCTGAAGCGTAACCGGAAACGCAGGAACAGCGGTAGCTGAACACGCAACAGGGAAAGGCCATCAAGGGAATGGGATTATTGTGCAGATCAGGGCGTCCAACATGAGCAACGAGAATAGTTTCAACCTGAACTCACTGAAGTGGGTCAAACAGGAGATCGACGCTTCCCTGATCGCTGCCCGGGAAGGACTTCAGCGCTATGTGGCTGATAGTGATCAGCGGCAACAGCTGGAGTTGTCATTGGGGCAGTTGACTGACGCACTGGGTACGCTGGAGATTGCTGAGATCAAAGGCGGAGCCATGTTGGCGCGGGAGATTCGGGATGTTCTGCTGGCGCTGAAGTCCCCGAAACCCGAGCATCATTTCAAGGATGTCGATACCGTCAGTTGCCCTGTTATCAGGGCGATGATCCAGCTTTCTGACTACCTCGACTACATCGAAGCGGGCAATCCTGATATTCCGGTCGTGCTGATCAATGCCATCAATGACCTGCGCCTGATTCGTCATGCGGAGCTGATGTCGGATGAGATTATCGACATCCCCGGATTACGCAGTGATGAGGCCGTACTGTCACGGCAACCACACGCCCAGGAGAGTATTCGTGACCTGGCCGGTGTGGCGCGTCATGTTTTTGAGCTGGGTTTGCTGGGCTGGTATCGCAACAAGCATGTCGAAGCCAGTCTCAACAAGATGTCGATCGTGTGCCGGCGGCTGAAGAACGCCTCTGCCCATACCGCCAGCCGGCGCCTGTGGTGGGTGAGTGAGGCCGTTGTTGCCGGGCTACGTGCCAAGGTATTGCCTCATTCCTATTCCCTGAAGTTTCTGGTGGGCCGGATCGATCGTCAGATCAAACAGCTGCAAAAGATGGGCGACAAGCAGTTTGCCGCCGAAGTGCCGTTGCCTCTGATTCGGAGCATGCTCTACTACATTGCCAGCGCACACCCCGGAGAGCCTGTGCTCGATGAGGTGCGTGAGGTTTATTTCTCCGCTGATGGTGGTCAACTGCTGCCGCTTGCTCGAACCGGGGGCGGTGGCCAGAATGCCGATCTGTATCAGTCTCTGGCTGGCGCTTTGCAGGAGCAGGTTGCGACCATCAAAGACAAACTCGAACTTCACGCGCTGGCGGAGGATGGTTCCGAGCAACATCTTCGAGCGCTACAGCCAGCGTTACAGTCGTTGGCGCAGACCCTGCAGATGCTCGGCATGCGGCACCAGGAAGCTTTTGTACTCGATCACAAGGAAAGGCTTGACGCAGCGCTGCGCGATGAAAAACCGCTCTCGGATGCTGACATCAATCGGCTAGCAGATATGCTGCTCGGCGTGGAGTCGGCGGTACAGGCGTTCAGCATACTCGGCCCGAGTTTGCTTGCAGAGGTCAATGAGGACAATGCAGCGGGCGAGGTGGGTGAGGTCCAGGCGCTGGTGGCGGATCAGGAGTTTCGCCAGATTCGGGCGACGGTCATCCGCGAATCGCAGGAGAACCTCGAAAAGTGCAAGGCTGCATTCCAGCAATACGCCGCCAACCCCAATATGCTCACGGTGCTCGATGCGGTGCCGAAAACCCTCGGGCAGATTTCCGGTGCAATGTTGCTGGTGTCGGAAGACCGCGTTTCGGGCCTGCTCGATGCTGTCAGCGAATTTGTGAACCACAGATGCGATGCCGGAAAAGTCATCAATCATGCTGAGATCGAGCATGTGGCGGAAGCCATTGCGGCGGTCGATGTCTATCTTGAAATTCTCGATACCAGTGGCATTCAGCAGTCGCAGTATCTTGACCGCGGTATGGCGACGGTTGCCTTGCTCGATGCCGGGGCCGATGTCGAAGCTGCTGATCCAACACGCATGCTTGAAGAGGATGCGTTGTTGGATGAGCCTTCGCGTCTATTCAATCCGGAAACGCTGATTGTCGATTTCAAAGCGCTCGATGAGGGTTCCGGCGAAGCTGTTGTCGGGGCCGAGCCGGTAGATGAGTCGCAACAACAGGCCGCTAGCAGTGAGGAAGAAGCGCCGTCGTTTGCCGATGTGGCCCAGGAGGTGGGTGACGAGTCGATGCTGTTCGATGCCGCGACCCTGACAATTGCCGGCTTCGGTAGCGAGGAGCAGCTGGATGTTCTCGACATTGCATCACTGGATGACGATGACGAAGCATTTGTTGCGCGGCACGAGGAAGATGAATCAGCGTACGCGGAAGACCCACTCAATGCATCGCGGCTGATTTCAGCAGAAGCATTTGGCGATGCACAGAGTGATCAGGACGAGTTGCTCGAAATTGAAATGGACGAGAGCAGTGCGTCGCTGCTTGCCGATGCTGCGATGCAGGATATGGCGTCAGCCCCAGCGGATGACCAGACCCAGCCGACGATCCCCCCGATCATCGTCAAAGCAGATGAACAAAGAGAGCCTGAGCCAGCCTCTGAGGTCGAGGCTGTGGACGGTGAACCAGAGCATACGCAAGTCGTTGAAGTGGCGGCACTGGATTCGGCATATGCGGATCAGGAAGATGAACCTGCTGCTGAACAGGAAACTGAACTGGCTGATGCTGCTGATCAGACGCAGCCTATCGCCGATCTCGACCTGTCTGCGATTGTAGACGGCCTGGATGAAACCGGGCAGACGCCTGCTCCCGAAGCTCAGGCGATGGAACCGCCCACATTGACCGTATCCGGCATCGAGGTGGAAGAGCTCACCTCGCTGGATAATGGTGGTGTGGATATCGATGCCTTTCCGACCATCCGCGCCGACACAGAAGAGGAACTCGATACCCTCGCGGCGATGGAGATCGACGACGGTCTTGCTGCTGTCACCGACGGGCATGATCTTGCGGATCTTGTCGGTGATCAGGATCAGAGCGAATTCGATATGGAGGGGAGCGTCGAAACCAATATTGGTACCGCCAGTGCCTTCCTGTTTCCCGACGAGTCGGCGCTCGGAGAGCCGCCGACAGAAGAAGGTATCGAGGCTGATAGCGATGCTTTGACAGGCGCTGCGGTGTTGCCGGAAGAGGTTGCGCCGTTACAGGATGTCGTTGCCGACGCCGCTGATCTGCCGGGTGAGACCGGCGTGAGAAAGCTGTCGCTTGAAGAGGTCGTCGACGACCTGGGCGATGAGGTTGGTGAAGCAGCCGACAACGATGTGCTGACACTGGTCGATATTCTGCCAGATGACGAAATTATCGACCTTGGCGATGCGGCTGCTGGTCTCGATGAGGTTGTTGCCAGTGCTGTGGAGAGTGGCGATGCGCCAGCGACTGATAGAGATGCGATGCCTGCAGCCGCCTCTTTGTTTGATGGGCTCGCTGTCCTCAAGCCTGGTGCGGACGAAGAAATTATTGAGATCTTCCTCGAAGAGCTGGGTGAAGAAGCATCGGCATTGGAGGGTGTTTTTCCGCAGTGGCAAGAGGAACCAGGGCGTCAGGATACCTTGAGTTCGCTGCGGCGTTCATTTCACACGATCAAGGGGAGTGCGCGGCTGGTGGGGGCTGAGGTGGCTGGAGAGTTTGCCTGGCTGCATGAGAAATTGCTCAATGAGGTCATGGAGAACAGCCGGGAGATCACGCCGGAAGTCGTCTCCTGCCTTGGCGACGGGGTTACGCTGTTGCCTCGCCTGCTGCAGCAATTGCAAGATCGTGCAGCGCCGGATGCGGATATCGTGGCCCATGCCAGCAGAATCGACAGCTTGCTTAGTGGGGAGGCCGCTGAAGCCGTCTCTGAAGAGGTCGCGGTAGCGCATGAGGTTACTGAACCTGACACGTTGATATCAGCGCTCGAAGACCTTGCCTTGATGGAGATTTTTATCGAGGAGACAGCCGGTAACCTGGAGCGGCTCGATTCCCTGCTCCAGCGGCTCGACGAAGGCGTCGAACCAGATACGGTTCAACAGGAACTGTTCCGCACGATTCATACCCTCAATGGCAGTGCCAGAACGGCCAAGGTGCCGGCAGTGCATCAGCCCAGTGCTGCGTTCGAACGCTACCTGAATCTGAAGTTCCAGATATCGCCCGAACTGCCGGCAGCAGATATCGATCGCTTGCGGGATCTGCATGGGCATGTGACAGCTGCGTTGCAGGCCATGCGTGCAGGCGAGGCCATGCCTGATGCGGCGGATCTGGTCGCCACATTGACTGCGCTTGCCGATGCGATCCAGCCTGAAGTGCAGCAGCCCGAGGCGGGTTTTACGCAATTGCTCGATGAGGCGAGTGTAGGTACGGCGCCGGAGCAGGTCCCGGTTGTTGAAGAGGTCGATGAGTCTCATGCGGTCTCCAGGGAGCTGGTCGAGGTCTTTCTCGACGAAAGTGAAGAGATCCTCGAACATTGTGACAGCACCATGCAACGCTGGCAGCAGCAGCCTGAGGATATGGAGCTGGTGCGCGAACTCTATCGTGATCTCCATACCCTCAAGGGCAGCGCCAGAATGGCGGGCCTGGAACAGATCGGCGACCTGACCCATGCGGTGGAAACGCTGCTGACTGCTGTCGAGAGCGGTGAGGTGACTGCCGACAAGTCCCTGTTTACCGTGGTATTCGGCGCCCTCGACCGTTTTGGCGAAATGAACGAGGCCGTGCGTGCCGGCCGCGATGTTACCCCCGCCGATGCCTTGATCGAGCTGATGACGAGGATTCAGCGGGGGCAGCAGCTGTCGGATGAAGACCTTGTGATTCTAAAGTCGGGTGCGGGGCTTGAAGCATCGGCGCCGCGCGTGGCTGAGCGGGAAGATAGCGTGGTGCCACCGCAAACGGATGCTTTCGAGAGTCATCTGGCTGATCTGATGCCGCATGATGAAGGGGTGAGCGCCGAAGGTGAAATGCTGGTATCGCGCTTACAGGATTCGGTCAAGGTCAGCCCCGATTTGCTCGACCAGTTCGTCGACAGCGTGGGGGAAATCAATATTCTCAACTCGCGCGTTGAGCAGCAAAACAGCGCTTTTGGCTTTAACCTGCAAGAACTGGAACGCACTATCAGCCGTCTGACGGATCAGCTCCGGCAGTTGGAAATGGAGGCGGAGGCGCAGATTCTGCATCGCTTCGATGGTCAACACCTCAACCCGGACGAGACCGGCATCGACGAATACTTCGATCCGCTGGAGCTGGATCGCTACTCCACCATCCAGCAGCTTTCCCGCTCACTGGCGGAGAGTATCGATGATCTGGTGAGCCTCCATCAGTTGTTGTCGGAAGGGCGTCGTGACATGGAAAACCTGTTGCAACAGGAAACCCGTGTCGGCAACAGTCTGCAAGAAGCGTTGATGCGTACCCGGATGTCAGCGTTCAAGGTAATGGCACCGCGGCTGCGGCGCGTGGTCCGAGGTGTCGCACTGGAGCTCGGCAAAGAGGCCGATTTCGAGATCAGTGGTGAAGAGCAGGAACTCGACCGTAAAGTGTTGGAAGGCATGGTTGTGCCGCTGGAACATCTGCTTAGAAATGCACTGGCGCATGGTATCGAGAGGCCGCAGGAGCGTCTCGACGCCGGCAAGCCCGAAGCCGGCAAGATTACTGTCAGTGTTATGCGCGATGGGCCGGAAGTGGTTATCGAAGTGCGTGACGATGGGGCCGGCATCAACAAGCAGATGGTACGCCAGCGTGCCATCGAGAAAGGCATCATCAGCGAGGATGCTGAGCTGACCGATGCGGAGATTCATGCGTTGATTCTGCACCCCGGGTTCAGCACGGCGAATGAGGTCAGCCAAATCTCCGGTCGCGGTGTGGGTATGGATGTCGTGCAGGAACAGCTGCGGCATCTTAATGGCTTGTTGGAAATATCGTCTGACGAAGGCCAGGGCACGACGTTCCGGATCAGACTGCCCTTTACACTGGCGATCAACCAGTCATTGTTGGTGCGGGTGGGCGCACATACCTATGCGGTGCCGATCAATACCGTCGAAGGGGTCGTACAGATCTCCGACAAGGTATTGGCGGACAAGTTGCAGGGCGATGACGCTAGCATCGACTATGCCGATCGGCGCTATCGTCTGTTCCGTCTGGACGAGGTGCTGGAGAATGCGCGATTGGAGCCTTTCCAGCCCAGTGGTGAAACACGGCCGGTGCTGCTGGTTGGCTCCGGCGAGCATTTGGTGGCACTGATCGTCGATGAGATCGAGGGTAACCAGGATGTCGTCGTCAAACCCATCGGTGGTCTGCTCAACAGCGTGCCTGGCCTGGGTGGCGCGACCATTCTCGGTGATGGCCAAGTAGTGCTGATTCTCGATACCGGCGGGGTGGTACGGGCGGCGACCGGCAGTCGCAAGGTCACCGATATTCGGGAGTTCCAGGCTGCGAACGAGCAGAATTGGCGCCCCACGATCATGGTGGTCGATGACTCGATCACCATCCGGCGGGTCACTGAGAAAATGCTCGAACGTCACCATTTCAATGTCGTGACAGCAAAAGATGGTCTCGATGCGGTGGCCCGGCTCGAAGAGGTCAAGCCGGACATGCTGCTGCTGGATATCGAAATGCCGCGCATGGACGGCTTTGAACTGGCGGCACACATGCAGGGTAGTGAACAGTACCAAGATGTCCCGATCATCATGATTTCTTCACGCACCGGCAAGAAGCATCGGGAGCGCGCGGCTACACTGGGGGTACGTGGCTTCCTCGGCAAGCCTTACCAAGACAGTGAGTTGTTGCAGAATATCGAGGCCATGCTGAAACAGAAGGAAGGTAGAAACCGCCATGTCGGCTGACAACAAACTCCAGGCGCTGATCGTGCCGCTGCGTTCGACGAATCTGGTTGTGCCCCAGGTATTGGTGGCCGAGATCATCCCCTTTCCCCATGTGTCTGAAGTCGGGACGCTGCCATGGTTTCAAGGGATGTTCGAATGGCGGGAACACACCATCCCGCTGATTTCGATCGAGCGTTTCTGTCATCCTGACGAGGAGGGGCGCTCAGCCTCGCGCTCGCGCCGCGTTGCTGTACTCAATGGGTTGGGAGAGATCGATGGTGTGGCGCAATACGGTATCGAAATCGGTTCGATTCCGCATCCCGTTCGCCTCGGTGAAGACGAAATCAAGCCAATGAACGATGTCAAGCCCTGCGAAATGCTGGCCCAGCATGTTCACGCCGCCGGGGTACGAGCAGCGGTGCCGGATTTTGCCGCTTTGGAGAATCGGGTTGGCGAGGCGCTGCAGCAGTTGAATAACGCGGTCGAAATGTAATTTGGACGAAAATTTGAAGTAACTTCCCACCAAACCGATCGCGTGGCAATCACCGATACCCCTTTGCCCGCCCGAGCATCGCAGGCACAGCCGGGATCAGCCCACAGGGGCAGGCCATGGATGGCCTGCGTCGGCCGTCACGAAGGGACGTGTCGGCCGACGCCCGGCTGGGCCGAGAAGCGCAGGAAACAGCGGGGAGTCGGGGGGGCATTTTTTGGTACCTTTTTGTTGCTGTTGACAAAAAGGTACTCGGGGCCATGGCAGAGGGATGGGACGGAAGCACCACTGCTTGATTGGCCACGAAATAATACCACCATTCTTTCCAAGTGCTGAGGCCAACAAACCTGATGTCCCGCTTGTTGGCCTCACCATTTGTATCAAGCGAGGTGATAGGTTTCGCGCTCATCAGCGCTACGATTCTTCCAACCCATACTCGTCAGGCATCCCCGAACTGTACTTGCAGCCATGCCAACACCGCGACGCCTGCCGTTTCGGTGCGCAGGGTTCTCGGTCCCATCCGGACTGGCTTTACCTCGGCATGCGCCAGCATCCTCAGCTCATCCTTGCTAAATCCGCCCTCCGGGCCGATATAGATCTCCATGCCCCTGTTGGGAGGCTCAATGTCGCCGAGCGTGGTATTGGCATCTGGGGTGAGGACGATGGCGGCTGTCTTGCGATCGCGTTGCGCAACATGGCCTTCCAGGCTCGATGGCTGTTCCAGCGTGGCAAGCCGGGTTCGCCCCGATTGCTCGGTAGCGTGGGTAATCACGCCTTGCCAGTGGCGCTGTTTTTTCTCGACCTGAGCAGGTTTGAGGCGCCGCTGCGATCTTTCCGACCAGACGGGGATGATACGCTTGACGCCGAGTTCCACGGCCTTTTGTAGTGCATAGTCCATTTTGTCGGTAGCGCTGATGGCCTGAATCAGGCTGAGGTCAAGCGGTGATTCTCGCTCGACCTCGGTGATGGTGAGGATTTTCGCTGTCGCCGATTTCTTGCCGGTTTCCACGAGTACGGCCACTGCTTCACTTGGATTGCGGCCATCGAAGGCGATGAATTCCTGCCCGCTGCGAAGACGTAACACCTTGATGAGGTGGCGTGTTGCAGGTTCAGGCAGGGTAATGTACTCACCTGCCTGCAAATCCGCGTCCACAAGAATTCGGGTGCGTCTCACTGTTTTTGGTGCAAGCCGAGGTTCTTCCAGATGGTCATTGTTGGCTCGGTTTTGTTCATCGTATAGAAATGCAGTCCCGGCGCGCCTTCGGCCAGCAGGCGTTCGCACATGCTGGTGACGACCTCTGTACCGAATGCCCGAATGGCGTCGAGATCATCGCCGTAGGCTTCCAGCCGCTTGCGAATCCAACGCGGGATTTCTGCCCCACAGGCGTCGGAAAAGCGGGCCAGTTGCGTGTAGTTGGTAATGGGCATGATGCCGGGGACGATCGGCAAGGTGACGCCCATCTTTTCACAGCTGTCGATAAAGCGGAAATAGGCATCGGCATTGTAAAAATACTGCGTGAGTGCGCTATTGGCGCCGGCTTCGACCTTGCGTTTGAAGTTTCGCAGATCGTCGTTGGCATCTTTGGCTTGCGGGTGGAATTCGGGGTAGGCAGCTACTTCGATAAAGAAATGGTCGCCGGTTTCCTGGCGGATGAATTTGACCAGCTCGTTGGCATATTGCAGGTCGCCGTGGGTGCGCAGACCGGAAGGCAGGTCGCCGCGCAAGGCAACGATATGCTTGACGCCACTGTCCTTGTAGGTTTTGAGGATCTCGCGGATTCTCTCCTTGTCGGAGCCGATGCAGGAAAGATGCGGGGCGGCGTCGAGGCCGGAAGCGCGCTGAATATCCAGTACGGTCTCCAATGTGGCGTCTTGTGTGGAGCCGCCGGCACCAAAAGTGACAGAGAAAAAGCGAGGGTTCAGCGTGGCGAGTTCGGCGCGCACCTGGCGCAGATTTTCTGCGCCCTGTTGCGTGCGCGGGGGAAAGAACTCAAAGCTGAATACCCGCGGGTGTTTGCGTTGGGATTCCATGGTGCACCTTGTCGGGTGGAGTAGAGGCTTCCCCCGGCATGCAGGGGGAAGGCCGGCTGTTAGTAGCGGTAGTGATCGGGCTTGTAAGGGCCGTCGATCGGTACGCCGATATACTCCGCCTGTTCCGGTGACAACCGGGTCAGATGCACGCCGAGTTTGTCGAGATGCAGCCGTGCCACCTCCTCGTCGAGAATCTTTGGCAGCACGTAAACCTTGTTCTCGTAGTCGTCCGGCTTGGTGAAGAGTTCGATTTGCGCCAGCACTTGGTTGGTGAACGAGGCCGACATAACAAAGCTGGGATGGCCGGTGGCGCAACCAAGGTTCACCAGGCGTCCTTCCGCCAGCATGATGATGCGCTTGCCGTCGGGAAAGACGATGTGGTCGACCTGGGGCTTGATGTTCTCCCACTTGCAATCCTTGAGCCCGGCAATGTCGATTTCGTTGTCGAAATGACCGATGTTGCAGACGATGGCTTCATTTTTCATCGCCGCCATGTGGTCGTGGGTAATGATGTTGAAGTTGCCGGTGGTGGTGACGAAGATGTCCGCGATCGGTGCTGCTTCTTCCATCGTCACGACACGATAGCCTTCCATCGCGGCCTGGAGCGCACAGATCGGATCAATCTCGGTGATCCAGACGGTGGCGCCGAGCCCGCGCAGCGACTGGGCGCTGCCCTTGCCGACATCACCATAGCCGGCGACAACGCAGATCTTGCCGGCAATCATCACATCGGTGGCGCGCTTGATGCCATCCACCAGCGATTCGCGGCAGCCATAGAGGTTGTCGAACTTCGATTTGGTCACCGAGTCGTTGACGTTCATGGCTGGGAACAGCAGTTCACCACGCTCCATCATCTGGTAGAGGCGGTGTACTCCGGTGGTGGTCTCTTCGGTGACGCCCTTGATCGATTCGGCCATGCGGTGGTAGCGCTTCGGGTCTTCTTCCAGACTGCGCTTGAGTGTCTTGAGGATCACCTGCCACTCTTCGCTGTCGTCCGCGCTCGGTTCGGGGACAGCGCCGGCATCGGCATATTCGACACCCTTGTGTACCAGCAGGGTGGCGTCGCCGCCGTCGTCGAGAATCATATTGGGGGTGCCGCCATCGGGCCAGTTCAGTACTTGTTCGGTACACCACCAGTATTCTTCCAGGGTCTCGCCTTTCCAGGCATAGACGGGAATGCCTTCGGCGGCGATGGCGGCGGCAGCGTGATCCTGGGTCGAGAAGATGTTGCAAGAGCACCAGCGCACTTCGGCGCCCAGCTCGACCAGCGTCTCGATCAGCACAGCAGTCTGGATCGTCATGTGCAGCGAGCCGGTGATGCGTGCGCCGCTCAGGGGTTTTTCTTTGCCGTACTTTTCGCGCAGCGCCATCAGGCCAGGCATTTCGGTCTCGGCGATGGCGATTTCCTTGCGGCCCCAGTCGGCCAGGGAGATATCGGCAACCTTGTAGTCGGTGAAAGTGGTTTCGAGATTAGCGTTCAAGTTCATTCTCCATTTGTGTTGATGAAAAATGAGCGCCGTTGTTGCTGGTGAAACCTCGGAACAGAGGGTTCGAGTCGGGGCTGAGCCTGGCGGAAATCCGTCGCAACGCTCCTCAGCCCGCGCGGGCGGCCATGCCGGCCACCCGCGGAAGGGGATGTCAGGCCACCTTAGTGATGTTGGCGGCGGCCTTCAAGTCTTCTGCCTTGTCAGTGCGTTCCCACGGCAGGTCGATGTCTTCGCGACCAAAATGCCCGTAGGCGGCAGTCTGCTGATAGATCGGTTGAATCAGGTTTAGCATGTTGACCAGCCCGTAAGGGCGCAGGTCGAAATGTTCGCGGATCAGTGACTCGATGGCGTCGTCGTCCATTTTGCCAGTACCAAAGGTGTCGACCGAGATGGAAGTCGGCTCGGCAACGCCGATGGCGTAGGAGACCTGGATCTCGCAACGCTCGGCCAGCCCGGCAGCGACAAGGTTCTTGGCGACATAACGGCAGGCATAGGCGGCGGAGCGGTCGACTTTCGAGGGATCCTTGCCGGAGAAGGCGCCGCCACCGTGGCGTGCCATGCCGCCATAGGTATCGACGATGATTTTGCGACCGGTGAGGCCGCAGTCGCCTACCGGGCCACCGATGATGAACTGGCCGGTGGGGTTGATGTGGTATTGGGTATCGGCAGAAATCCACTCGCTGGGCAGGATGGGCTTGATGATTTCTTCCATCACCGCTTCGCGTAGATCCTGCTGCGAAATGTCCGGATCGTGCTGAGTCGACAGCACGACGGCTTCGATGCCAACCGGCTTGCCGTTTTCATAGCGAAACGTGACCTGGCTCTTTGCGTCCGGGCGTAACCAGGGCAGTGTGCCGTTTTGTCGCACATCGTGCTGACGCCGCACCAGCCGATGCGAGAACGTGATGGGCGCTGGCATCAATACATCGGTCTCGTTGGTGGCGTAGCCGAACATCAGTCCCTGATCGCCCGCGCCTTGCTCTTCTGGAGCGCTCCGATCTACGCCCATCGCAATGTCGGGAGATTGCTTGCCGATTGCCGACATGACCGCGCAGGTGTCGCCATCGAAGCCGATATCGGAGCTGTTGTAGCCGATGTCGGTTACGGCCTGGCGGACGACATCCTCGTATTCAACGTGTGCGGAGGTGGTCACTTCTCCAGCGACCATGACCATGCCGGTTTTCACCAATGTCTCACAGGCCACGCGTGCTCCTGGGTCTTGCTCCAGAATGGCATCCAGAATGGCATCGGAGATCTGGTCGGCAACCTTGTCGGGATGACCTGCGGAGACGGATTCGGAAGTGAACTGATAGCTGTTGGACATGCGAGCTTTCCCTGGATGCGAGCGAAAAATTGGTCGACAAGTGTATATGAAGCGAAACGGCGAAAACCAGAGCTACTTCAAAAACTCATGTCATTGGCGCTGATTGAGCCGGAATTCCAGCAGCGCAAGTATAAAAATTCTGAATATATACTATTGAAAAGTTCTGTAAGGTACTGATAAGAAGTAAAATAAGATATTTTTTCTGCGATTCTGCTTGCCCGTGGGTAACATTTAGGCAAGAATGTTGCGCCTGAAATTGTACCGCCGGGTGCCTTGGGTCGCTATCAAAATAAGTAACTGGCCTGACTCAGCGGCTCGACCAGAATTTTATCCCGCCAGCATGGCCAGTCGTTATCCGGCGCCTGCTGACGCTCAAGTTTTTCACATGACAACCCTGCCGGGAGTTTTTTTATGCCATCTCGTAGAGACTTAGCCAATGCCATCCGCGCATTAAGCATGGACGCTGTTCAGAAAGCCAACTCGGGGCACCCTGGTGCGCCCATGGGAATGGCTGACATTGCGGAAGTGCTGTTCAATGATTTCATGAAGCACAATCCGGGGAATCCTTCGTGGGTCGATCGCGACCGCTTCATCATGTCCAATGGCCACGGTTCGATGCTGCCTTATTCAGTGCTCCACCTCACTGGGTACGATTTGAGTATCGATGATCTGAAAAACTTCCGTCAGCTACATTCAAAGACGCCGGGTCACCCGGAGTATGGTTATGCGCCGGGCATCGAGACCACCACCGGTCCGTTGGGGCAGGGCATTACCAATGGCGTCGGCATGGCCATTGCTGAGCGTGCGCTGGCGGCGCATTTCAATCGCGATGGGCACGAAGTCGTCGATCACAACACCTATGTGTTCCTGGGTGATGGCTGTCTGATGGAAGGCATTTCACACGAGGCTTGTTCCATTGCCGGTACGCTGGGCCTCGGCAAGCTGATCGCTTTCTACGACGACAACAATATCTCCATTGATGGTGAGGTCGAGGGCTGGTTTACCGATGACACGCCGAAGCGTTTTGAAGCTTATGGCTGGCAGGTGATTCCTGATGTTGATGGACATGATCCGGACGCCATCAAAGCGGCAGTCGAATCTGCGCGTTCGGTCAGTGACAAGCCCACGCTGATCTGCTGCAAGACCACCATTGGTTTTGGTTCACCCAACAAGTCCGGCAAAGAGGATTGCCACGGTGCACCGCTGGGTGAGGAGGAGATCGAGCTGACCCGCAAGGCGCTGGGTTGGGAATACGGCCCCTTCGAGATTCCCGAAGAGATCTACGAAGCATGGAGTGCGGTTGCCAAGGGTGAAGCTGCCGAAAAGGCATGGAACGAGAAAATGGCTGCCTATCGCGAAGCCTATCCGGAGCTTGCGGCAGAATTCGAGATGCGTATGGCGGGTGAGCTGGGTGATGACTGGAGCGAGAAAGCGGACGCCGTGATCAAGTCGGTAGCTGAAAAGGGTGAAAGCATCGCCAGCCGCAAGGCATCCCAGAATGCGATTGAAGCACTGAGCAAGTTCACTCACTTCATGGGCGGCTCAGCAGACCTTGCTGGATCCAACCTAACTATTGTCTCCAATTCAGTGCCGATGCGCGCCAATCAGCCTGATGCCAATTACATCAACTGGGGCGTGCGCGAGTTCGGCATGACCGCGGCGATCAATGGTATCGCGTTGCATGGCGGCTTCGTTCCGTATGGCGCGACTTTCCTGATGTTCTCCGAATACGCGCGTAACGCGCTGCGTATGGCGGCATTGATGAAAATCCAGAACATCGAAGTCTTCACCCATGACTCGATCGGTCTGGGCGAGGACGGGCCTACTCACCAGCCGGTCGAGCAGGTGGCCACACTGCGCATGATTCCAAACATGAGCTTGTGGCGCCCCTGCGATGCCGTCGAGTCGGCAGTAGCCTGGAAGATGGCGGTATTGCGCAAGAACGGGCCTACCAGCCTGATCTTCTCGCGTCAGAATCTGCCTCATCAGGCGCGTAGCGATGAGCAGATCAAGCTGATCGAGCGTGGCGGTTACATCCTCAAGGATTGCGACGGCACGCCCGATGCAATCATCATTGCAACCGGCTCTGAAGTCGGTCTGGCCATGGACGCAGCTGCTGCGATCACCGACAAGAAGATCCGCGTCGTGTCGATGCCTTCGACCGATGTCTTCGATGCACAGGACGATGCCTATAGGGAATCAGTGCTCCCCGCTGCCGTAACCGCACGGGTCGCCGTCGAAGCAGGCGTGACTGCTTTCTGGGCCAAGTACGTTGGCTTGCAAGGTGCCGTGGTGGGTATCGACACTTTTGGCGAGTCGGCCCCGGCATCGGATCTGTTCAAGGAGTTCGGCTTCACGGTCGAGAATGTGGTCAAGGCCGTCAACAGCGTCGCCTGAAGCTAATTCGTCTGCCCCGTCGTCGCGGGGCAGATTTGTATTGTCCGTTAAAAAGTTAGGAGATAACCATGACGATAAAAGTTGGTATCAATGGATTCGGTCGGATTGGTCGGATGGCGTTTCGCGCAATCGCAAAAGACTTCCCCGGCATCGAAGTTGTCGGCATCAACGATCTGCTGGATAACGATTATCTGGCGTACATGCTGAAGTACGATTCGGTACACGGTAACTTCGATGGCGATATCGCAGTCGATGGCGACACCATGATCGTCAACGGCAAGAAGATCCGTTTGACTGCCGAGCGTGATCCTGCCGAGCTGAAATGGGGTGATCTCGACGTCGATATCGTGCTGGAATGCACTGGCTTCTTCCTTACCGAAGAGAGCTGCCAGAAGCACATCGAGGCAGGTGCCAAAAAAGTGGTCATGTCTGCACCTTCCAAAGACGGCACGCCCATGTTCGTGTTTGGTGTCAACAACGACACTTACGCTGGACAGGCAATCGTCTCTGCCGCCTCCTGTACCACCAACTGCCTGGCGCCTGTTGCCAAGGTGCTGAACGATAAGTGGGGCATCAAACGTGGCCTGATGACCACCGTTCACGCTGCAACAGCCACCCAGAAAACAGTTGACGGGCCTTCGATGAAGGACTGGCGCGGTGGTCGCGGTATCCTGGAAAACATCATTCCTTCCTCGACTGGTGCTGCCAAGGCCGTTGGCGTGGTGCTGCCTGAGCTCAATGGCAAGCTGACTGGTATGGCGTTTCGTGTTCCCACTTCGGATGTTTCGGTTGTTGACCTCACGGTTGAGCTGGACGGCGAAGCGTCTTATGACGACATTTGTGCTGCCATGAAAGCCGCATCGGAAAGCGGTGATCTAGGCAAGACCCTGGCCTACACCGACGAGAAAGTTGTTTCGACCGACTTCCGTGGTTGTGGTTCCTCGTCGATCTTCGACGCGGGTGCTGGCATTCAGCTGGATCCCACCTTCGTCAAGGTCGTGGCGTGGTACGACAACGAGTACGGTTACACTTGCAACATGCTGCGCTTCGTCGAGCACGTCGCCAACGCTTGATCGGCTTGTTGTGATTGTCCGCAAGACGGCATAGCCGTCTTGCGGATTTTGTCTTGCAGAGACATTTGCCAAGCCGCCGGGCTTGGCAAATATTTTTGTTGAATCATCTCCCTGGGAGTGGATGCTATGTCAATAATCAAGATGACCGACCTGGACCTGGCCGGAAAGCGTGTGCTGATCCGTGAAGACCTCAATGTGCCGATCAAGGATGGCAAGGTGGCATCCGACAAGCGTATTCGCGCGTCGATGCCGACCATCGAGCATGCAATGAATGCGGGCGCCAAGGTCATGCTGATGTCCCACCTCGGGCGTCCGACCGAAGGCGAGCCGGCTGAGGAATTCTCGCTCCAGCCTGTTGCGGATCACCTGTCCGGTCTGCTGGGCAAGGAAGTGCGTCTGATCAAGGACTATCTCGACAACCCGCCTCAGCTCGAAGATGGCGAAGTCGTCATCCTCGAAAACGTCCGCTTCAACAGGGGTGAAAAGGCAAACAATGAAACCCTTTCCAAGAAATACGCCGCGTTGTGCGACATCTATGTGATGGATGCTTTCGGTACGGCGCATCGCGCACAGGCATCTACTCATGGTGTTGGTACTTTCGCGCCAGTTGCCTGCGCTGGCCCGCTGCTGGCCGGTGAGCTGGATGCGCTTGGCAAAGCGCTGAACAATCCAAAGCGCCCAATGGTCGCGATTGTCGGTGGCTCCAAAGTATCCACCAAGCTGACGGTGCTGGAGTCATTGTCGCAGATCGTCGATCAGCTGATCCCGGGTGGTGGCATCGCCAACACCTTCATCGCGGCGATGGGACACAATGTGGGTAAGTCACTCTATGAACAAGATCTGGTCGCGGAAGCCAAGCGCCTGATGGAGGCGGCCAAGGCAAAAGGCGGCGAGATTCCCGTGCCTACCGATGTGGTTGTCGGCAAAGAGTTTTCCGAGTCGACCGAGGCTACTGTCAAGAAGGTCGAGGATGTCGCCGATGATGACATGATCTTCGATATCGGTCCTGAGACAGCCGCGCGCTTTGCCAGCATGATGAAGGAAGCGGGGACAATCGTCTGGAATGGCCCGGTCGGTGTTTTCGAGTTCGATCAGTTTGCCGAAGGCACGAAGGTGCTGGGTGAGGCGATCGCAGAATCCGATGGATTCTCCATTGCCGGAGGTGGCGACACCCTGGCTGCCGTCGACAAGTATGGTCTGGCAGACCGGATTTCCTACATTTCCACTGGTGGCGGCGCCTTCCTCGAGTTCCTCGAAGGCAAGAAGCTGCCAGCGGTGGAAATGCTGGAACAGCGGGCCAAGGGGTAGCAGTCGACAATGAGCGACGGATCACCGATCTGCCACCGCAACTCCCGCGGCCTGCGGCGTACGAAGATTCTGGCGACGCTGGGGCCTGCCAGTGAATCACCAGAAATGCTCCGTGCGCTGGTCGAGGCGGGTGTCGACGTTGTGCGCATGAACTTTTCGCATGGCACGCGTGAAGATCACGTCAAGCGTGCGGAGATGATTCGCGAGGCGGCGGAAGACTGCGGTTGCGAGGTTGCCATCCTTGGTGATCTGCAAGGGCCGAAGATTCGCATCGAAAAGTTCGGCAGCGGCAGCGTTCAGCTTCAGGAGGGGGGGCATTTCATTCTCGATACCGCACTGGGCAGCAACGATGGCAACGTCGAGCGTGTTGGTGTCACCTACAAGACGCTGGCGAGCGAGGTCTTTCCTGGCGATCTGCTATTGCTCGACGATGGACGAATTGTGCTACAGGTGGAGAAGGTCGAAGGGTCGGAGATCCACACCATTGTCGTTACCGGCGGTAAGTTGTCCAACAACAAGGGCATCAACCGTAAGGGGGGGGGGCTTTCAGCCTCTGCGCTGACCGAAAAGGACAAGCGCGATATCTTGCTCGCTGCCGAACTCGATGTCGACTATCTCGCCGTTTCTTTCCCACGAGATGGCAATGATATGCACGAGGCGCGCCGCCTGCTCAGTGAAGCTGGTAGCGAGGCTTGTCTCGTTGCCAAGATCGAGCGGGCTGAAGCGTTGGAGAACATCGACGAGATTCTGCAGGCTTCGGACGCGATCATGGTTGCGCGCGGTGATCTTGGCGTGGAAATTGGCGATGCCGAGTTACCTGCGGTGCAGAAGGATCTGATTCATAAAGCGCGGGTTTATGATCGTATCGTCGTCACGGCGACGCAGATGATGGAGTCGATGATCGAAAACCCGATTCCTACCCGCGCCGAAGTTTTCGACGTTGCCAATGCCGTACTCGATGGTACTGATGCGGTGATGCTCTCTGGCGAGACCGCTGTTGGCAAATATCCTGCGAGGGTGGTCGAAGCCATGGGGGATATCTGCGTCGAGGCGGAAAAACAGTCGCTGGCGAGAAAATCCGATCATCGGATCAATACGACGTTTCAGCATATCGATGAAGCGATCGCGATGGCGACGATGTATACGGCTAACCATGCCAACGTCGCGGCGATTGCTGCCTTGACCGAGACCGGGTCGACGCCCAAGTGGATGTCGCGCATCAGCTCTGGTATTCCGATCTATGCAATGTCGCAACGCCCTAAGACGAGGCGCCGTGTAAAACTGTATCGGGGTGTTTACCCGGTGGATTTTCCCACGAGTACCACATCGCACGAACGTGTGAACATGACGGCGGTGGATATCCTCAAAAGACACAAGGTCGTCGAGGATGGCGATATCGTCATTATTACCAAGGGCGATCTGATGGGGGATGGCGGCGGCACCAATGCGATGAAGATCGTGGTGGTCGGAAAGCTGGTCGAACCACTCGATTGAGGGTGAGGCTTCCCTTCCGGCCATGTATGAATTTCCATTGCGGTTGTCGACCGGGATAACCTGTAGCGGTTTTGCTGGATAGATCAACAATCGTTATTTATAGGTAACTGTTCAGCGCTCGCTCAAGTACAACCGTAACTGCCCAGAGAGTGGTCCGATAGATCAAGAACTGCTCAGAATTTTTTTATCACTAAAGAAAGGAGACAAGTCTTATGGCACTGATCTCAATGCGTCAACTTCTCGATCATGCCGCCGAAAATGGCTATGGCATGCCTGCATTCAACGTCAACAACATGGAGCAGGTTCACGCCATTATGCAGGCGGCGGATGAAACCAATTCACCTGTCATCATGCAAGGTTCCGCTGGCGCGCGTTCCTATGCTGGCGAGCCGTTCCTGCGTCACCTGATTTCAGCTGCCGTGGAAATGTATCCGCATATCCCCGTGGTCATGCACCAGGATCACGGCTCCGAGCCGGCGGTATGTCTGCGTTCGATCCAGTCCGGTTTCACCTCGGTGATGATGGATGGCTCGCTGATGGCCGATATGAAAACCCCGGCTTCTTTTGAATACAACGTAGAGGTCACTCGCAAGGTCGTCGAAATGGCCCATGCTGGTGGTGTTTCGGTTGAAGGCGAGCTGGGCTGCCTGGGCTCGCTGGAAACCGGCGAGATGGGTGAAGAAGACGGCCACGGCGCAGAAGGCAAGCTGGACATGGATCAGCTGCTGACCGATCCCGAAGAAGCGGCCGAGTTCGTCAAGCAGACCGGCGTTGACGCGCTGGCGATTGCGATTGGTACTTCTCACGGTGCCTACAAGTTCACCAAGGAGCCGACTGGCGATATCCTGCGGATCGACCGTATCAAGGAAATTCACGCCCGCCTGCCCAACACGCATCTGGTCATGCACGGTTCTTCATCTGTTCCCCAGGATTGGTTGGAGATCATCAACAGCTACGGCGGTGACATGGGCCAAACCTATGGTGTGCCCGTTGAGGAGATCGTCGAAGGCATCAAGAATGGCGTTCGCAAAGTCAATATCGATACCGACCTGCGCATGGCCTCCACCGGAGCGATTCGCAAGCATCTGGCAGAAAACCCGTCGAACTTCGATCCGCGCAAATTCCTCAAAGCGTCTACTGAGGCGATGAAGGATATCTGCAAGGCGCGTTATGAAGCGTTCGGTTGTGCAGGACAGGCTGACAAGATCAAGCCCGTCTCGCTGGAAGTGATGTACAAGCGTTACGAATCGGGAGAGCTGGACCAGAAGGTCAGCTGATTGAGGTTGGCCCGGCATTGCCACCGGGTGGCGATAATGCCGGGCTGGATAGATGCTGAAAAGGGCGGTTGCTTGCAACCGCCCTTTTTCGTTGCAAGCAGTGAAGGGGTTACATGATATTGAGGGTTTTTCTCATTTTGCACTGGGTAGGTATTGGTCTCGTTGCGCTGGGGCTCTACCTTTGGTTGTTTTCGGCTGCGAAAGCGGGTGACGTCAGTCAGATGGTCTGGACGGCCACGGCCTTTGGTCTGGGTGGTTTACTGATGTCACCGTACCCGGTGGTCAAGGCTTTCCAGTGGATGTCCAGAAAGTGACAGCAGTTCGCTGACATTGAGGTTTCCACCATAGCCAAGTGAAATGACCGGTCGGGATTGCAGCTCACGTAACAGCGAAGCATTGCTGCTGATAGCTTGGCCTGGCTCGGTCTCGCTCAATACGATGGCCAGTGTTTCCAGGCCATGCTGTGCAATGGCGGCCAGTGTCAGCAAGACATGATTGATACAGCCAAGCCGGTTGGCCGCGACGAGTATCACGGGATAACCAAGCGCAGCTGCCAGATCGGCATTTAGCACCTGTTCGGCCAGGGGTGAATAGAAACCACCCGCACCTTCGACAATGGCCAGCGCTTCCCCCTTGTTTTCGCAGGCCATGATCAGTTGATCGAGTGTCAACTCAGCCCCTTGTTCCCTTGCCGCAACAAGGGGTGCGATGGGTGCCTCAAAACAGTAAGAACAGATCTGCTCCAGTGGAATGCTGTCATCCAGTGCCTGCCGATAGCGCCAGGCATCGGCCGGGCGGAGGCCAGCGGCGGTAGCTGCGCAGCCGGATTCTACGGGTTTGCGTGCGGTCACGGAGATGCCATGTTGCCACAGCTGGGCTACAATCTGGGCGCCGATTTCCGTCTTGCCAACTTCGGTGTCCGTTCCCGTGATGAATAAGCCTTTGAGCATCTCCCGATTCCTGTTCCGCAGCTGATCCGCAATACTGCATAATCCCGTGGACACTGTCACCGGAAATTCTTTCCATGTCCCTAACCCAGAATGCCTCGCTCGCGTCCCTCAACAGTTTTGGCGTCGAAGCTCGAGCCAGATACCTGCTGCGTGCGAAGTCTGCGATCGCGATCCTCGATGCGCTGGCTGACCCCGAATTGCGCGACTTGCCGCGTCTGTTGCTTGGCGGCGGCTCGAATATGTTGTTCGTGGCGGACTGGCCGGGGATCGTCATCCAGCTTGAAGCTGGCGGTATCGACGTGGTGGGGGAGGTGGACGGCAAGGTGCTTGTACGAGCCGCTGCAGGCGAGCGCTGGGACGACTTGGTTCGCCACACCATCGACATGGGATACGCGGGGCTGGAAAATCTGTCGTTGATTCCTGGCTGTGTTGGCGCAGCGCCGATTCAGAATATCGGTGCCTATGGTGTCGAGCTGTCGCAGTTGTTCCATCAGCTGGAAGTCATCGATTTGCAGACCGGCGAGACGATCATGATGGACCGGCAGCGTTGTGCGTTTGGCTATCGTGACAGCTGGTTCAAGCGGCAGCAGGCGGGGCGCTATCTGATTGTCTCGGTAACGGTGGCACTGCCACGAGAACCATCGTGGTTGCTGGGCTATGGCGAGCTGGCCGACGAGGTGGCGCGCCGTGGCGATGGCAATATCAGCGCCGCGCTGATCCGCGGGGTCGTCTGTGATATTCGTCGCCGCAAACTGCCGGATCCTGATGTGTTGGGGAATGCCGGCAGCTTTTTCAAGAACCCGCTGCTAACAGCAGCACAGGCTGAAGCGCTGCGTGCGCGCCACCCGGATGCCCCCCTCTATGCCTTCGGCTCGGCGTTCAAGCTGTCGGCGGGATGGTTGATCGAGCATTGCGGCTGGAAGGGGCGTCGGCGGGGCGACGCGGGTGTGTCGGCACAACACGCGCTGGTGCTGGTGAACTACGGTCAGGCGAGCGGTGCGGAGATATGGTCGCTGGCGACCGAGATCATCGCCGATGTGGCCGAGCGCTTTGGCATTGTGCTGGAACCGGAGCCGAGAATTCTGGGTGTTGACCCTACAGAATCAGAAAAACCGCTACCGCCAGCGCCGAAATCAGGCTGATGGATGTGACGGGGGTAATGATCAGCCCACTGTGGGTAAACATCAGAAATGCCGCTTCGGCCACAATGATCGCTACCGCAAACCCCAGTGCGCGCGAGGGCTTGAGCCAGCCGGTTTCGTTGGCGAGGGAGATGATGGCAAGACCAAGAAAGGCGGCACCCATCATGCCCGCATAGGCCAGATTGAGTGGGCCATCGGAAAAATGCCCATGCACCAGCTCTGGTCTGATCATCATCAGTAATCCCCAGATGCCGAATACGAGAATGGCAGCAAAGAGTGCGAATCTTCTGAGGGGGTCGGGCATGGTAAGGTCTCCTTTGGCAGTAGCTATATTTATGCTTGGCATCTTGCGGTGAAACTATAGGCAATACAAGCACTTATCATGCCGTCCGACTGGGGTTAATGGTGCTTTGTCGGGTCTTTGTTGATTTAAGTCATTAGTTTTGATGAAAAAAGGATGAGTGGCTGAATATTCCAGATAAGTTGTGTCGGGCAGCGATCAGGAAAGATTCCCGGAATACACCGGATCATGCCGCGCCGTTGCGCTTTGTTTTTGACGTAATCGGGCCGATTGTGCGAGGCTACCGCCTTTTCCAACGGGGCAGTCAGTGAAACTCACCGTCGAGCAATTCAGGCGCAGGGAACACAAGAGCATCACTTTGCTTGGCATGTCCGGCGTGGGCAAGACACGGCTGTCGTGCATCCTGCGCGAGGCGGACTGGTTTCACTATTCGGGCGACTATCGAATCGGCACCCGGTATCTGGATGAGCCGATTCTGGACAATATCAAGCGCCAGGCCATGCAGGTGCCGTTTCTGCGCGATTTACTGCGTTCCGATTCGATCTCCATCCACAACAATCTGACGATCGATCACCTCAAGCCGGTATCGAGTTTTCTCGGCAAGTTGGGCAACCCGGAGCTGGGTGGTTTGCCGCTGGCCGAATACAAGCATCGTCAGCGCCTTCACCTCAACGCTGAAATCGCAGCGATGAAAGATGTTCCCGCATTTATCGAGAAGGCGCAGTCGATCTACGGCTATGAAAATTTTATCAATGATGCCGGTGGCAGCGTCTGTGAGCTGGATGATCAGGCGGTTCTCGATGTGCTTGATCGGCATACGCTGATCGTCTATATCCAGGCGACGGCCGAGGATGAGCAGGTATTGATCGAGCGGGCAAAATCCGCGCCCAAGCCGTTGTTCTATCGCGAGCCATTTCTCGATGAGTTGCTCGATGATTACATGACGGAAAAAGCGTTGCAGTTTCCCTCCCAGATCGAACCTGATGATTTCGTGCGCTGGAGTTTTCCCCGGTTGTTCTATTCGCGTATTCCGCGTTACGAGGCCATCGCCAACAGCTATGGCTACACCGTCACCACCGATGAGATTGCCAAGGTCAATGACGCTCGAGATTTTGTCGAGCTGTTGGAGGACGCGATAGGGAGAGACACATGCCGATAGTTGCCAATTCCGATCTGCCAACGTTCGGCCGGCTGCGGCAGCAGGGGCATATCATCCTCACGCCCGAGCGGGCGGCGCATCAGGATATCCGCGGCCTGCATGTGGGGCTGCTGAACATGATGCCCGATGCAGCAATGGAAGCAACCGAACGCCAGTTCTTCCGCCTGCTGGGAGAGAGCAACCCGATTGCGCAGTTCTTTTTGCACCCGTTCACCATCGACGAGATACCCCGGGGTGAAAAGGCAGCAGCCCATGTCGCCAAATACTACCGCGCGTTCGAGGAGATCGCGGCAGAAGGGCTTGATGCGCTGATCATCACCGGCGCCAATGTTACGCAACCCAACCTGGCGCTGGAGCCATTCTGGGAACCGCTGACACGCATCATGGACTGGGCCGAGGAAAACGTCACCTCGACGCTCTACTCCTGCCTGGCCACCCATGCCGGGTTGCAGCATCGCTATGGTCAGAAACGCCGACGCTTGCCGACCAAGCGCTGGGGGGTGTTCGAGCATCGTGTGGTCGATCGTCGTCACCCGCTGGTCATGGACATCAACAGCCGTTTCGATGTGCCCCATTCACGTTTCAATCAGGTTGATCGCAGCATGTTCGATGCAGCGGGGCTGCGGGTGTTGATCGAAAGCGACAAGGCTGGTGTGCATCTGGCGGTCAGCCCCGACCTGCTGCGGACAGTCTATTTTCAAGGGCATCCGGAATACGACACCATCAGCCTGCTGAAGGAATACAAGCGTGAAGTGCTGCTGTATCTGCATGGTCAGCGTGACGACTATCCACCTTTCCCGGATCACTACTTCGATATCTATTGCCGATCGATCATGAATGACTATCGCGAGGTTGCAGAGCGGGCGATGGCAATGGGCAAGGCGCTACCCGAATTCCCGGAGAAGTTGATCATCGATCGCCTCGACAATACCTGGCACGATACCGGCGAGGCCATCGTCGGCAATTGGATGGGGCTGGTCTATCAGGTGACGAACGCCGATCGGCGCGTCTCCTTCATGGATGGTATCGACCCCAACGATCCGCTGGGGTTACTGGCTGCGGAGCGCGAAGCCTCGCGGTAACACGCGCCTCGCCCCGGTCAGCGAGCGGCGCCAGTAGCGATCGTTGAGACGGCTACGGGTCACCCCCGCCGACGTCGATGCATGAATAAACTGGTTGTCGCCCATGTAGATTCCCACATGGCGGTTGCCACGCGCGGGCCGGAAAAACAGTAGATCACCCGGTCGTAACCAGCGGCTGTGAATGCCTTGCCCTACGCGCTGCTGCTCCCGGGTCGTGCGTGGCAGCCGAATGTCGAATGCCTCCTGATAGGCCTGCCGGACAAATGCCGAACAATCCATTCCCCGCCGATCGCTGCCACCCAAACGGTAAGGCGTACCTTTCCAGTGTGCGAAAGCCTGTGTCAGTCGCTGTGCCACTTCATTGGGCTGGTGAACGGCACGCTCAGGTGGCATCACGGCTTGTGAGGCGCAACCCGCGAGTCCGATGCTGATGACCAGCAACGCGATTCCTCTCATCCTGATCATAATGGCCTCTCGCTACCATCCGGCCTCAGCAGGTCAGGCTTGCCACTGCGCCGGCGTATCCAGTTGATCGACTTATAAACCGAATCCTTGCTGATAAGCCAGCGTTCAAAACGGTACTTGCCGGGAAAGTTGATCAACAGCACCCCAATCAGCATCGTCAGCAAACCCTGCCCCGGCAGCACCAGCATGGCCAGGCCGATGACAAAGCAAAAGATGCCGAACAGGTTCTTGATCACGAGAATGGTGATGTAGATAGCCGGGTGATAGGCGCGCAGGCGGCTCTCGTGCCGCTTCACGTCGATAAAGTAGTCATCCGGGATCTTCGTGATCAGCCAGGGAATGACCAAGATCGTACCAACCAACGTCAGCACGGACAGCCCCGCCAAGTGGTAACCCCAGTCCTGCAGAAAAGGGAGGATTTGTGCCGTTACCTGCATTGTCACATTATGCGTTTTATCGGCTGCCGACAGTAGCACATAGCGGCTAGCGGGCGAATTAACCAGCGCTGATCTGAGCTGTTATGCGTCCATTTTCCTGCCGACCGAATGGCTGCCCTCAATGCTGGCACAGAGCCGTCGTATCATCTGATCGATTTCATGCTCGGATACCGTCAGCGCAGGCATGAAGCGCAGCGTGTCCGGTCGTGGTGCATTGAGTAAAAGCCCTTGCTTGAATGCCTTGGCAGCGATGTTGGGTGCGCTGATTTGCCCCGTGTCCAGTGCCAGTAGCAAGCCTTTGCCACGGACTTTGCCAAGCTGGAATGCTTGCGAAATCTCGCCCAGTCGATCGCTCAGGTAGGCTGACTTACGCTGTACAGAATCGAGAAAACCTGGCTGTAGCAGCGTGTCGATAACAGCCTGGCCGGCAGCGCACACCAGCGGGTTGCCGTTGAAGGTACCTCCCTGATCTCCCGGCTCGAAACAGCTGAACCGTTTCTTTGTCAGCAAGGCGGCAAGCGGTACGCCGCCACCGATCCCTTTGCCGAGCGTCATGATGTCGGGTTCGATGCCAAACTGCTCGTAGGCAAACAGCGTGCCGGTACGCCCCATGCCGGTTTGTACCTCGTCAACAATCAGCAGCAGCCCATGCTTGCGAGCGAGCCGGGAAAGCTCGTGCAGGAACTCAGCCGTCGCAGGAATCACGCCTGCCTCGCCCTGGATGAGTTCGAGCATGATGGCAAGGCTATCGTTGTCGACTGCCGCTTCCACCGCGCTGATATCGTTGTAAGGCACCTTGATAAAGCCGGAAACCACCGGTGGAAACAGTTCATCCCAGCCTGGCTTGCCAGTTGCGGCCATGGTGGCGAGTGTTCTGCCATGGAAGCCATGCTCGAAGGTGATGATCTTGTATGCACCCTCTCGATTGATGGCACCCCATTTGCGTGCCAGTTTGATTGCGCCTTCGTTAGCTTCGGCACCGCTGTTGGTGAAAAATACTTCGTCGAAAACACTGTTGGCGGTGAGCTGCTGTGCCAGGCCGATCATTGCCTTGTTATAGAAAGCTGGGCTGGGGTTGAGCAGCGACTCGGCCTGTTTCTGTAGTGCGCTGACGACAGCCGGGTGGCAATGCCCGAGCGAATTGACGGCCCAGCCCTGGATAAAGTCGAGCCACAACGTACCCTGTTCATCCTCGAGCCACGAGCCTTTTCCTGAAACGAAGATGGTACTCGGGCGATCTATAATCGGCATGATGTAGGGGTGGAGGTCGCTCATGCGCTTTTCTCCTTTGTCAGACTCACCAGCAGGACGCCCGAAAGCACCATCGCTGCACCCGCCAGTTGGCCGAGGCTCAAGGTTTCGCCGAGAACCGCCCAGGCCATCAGCAGTGTTGCAACTGGCCCGGCGGCACTGATGATCGAGGTGCGCGCCGCACCAATGCGCTGTATGCCGGCATTCATCAGGAACGCTGGAATGACGGTGGAAACCAATGCCAGCATCACACCCAGAAACAGGATCGAACCAGAAACCTGGAGTTGAGTCAGCGGCTTGCTAAGGCTGAAATGCAGCAGCGTCGCAAGACAGGCAATCGACATGGACAAGGCGGTAAAGCGTCTCGACCCCAGACGAGGGATCAGATGACCGCTGCCGGTCATGAATACGGCGAACACCACGGCGCTGCCGAAAACCAGTAGTGACCCCAGCTGGAGGTTGCTGGACTGGGTGATGACAGCATCGCTGGCAAAGACGAACGCAATGCCCGCATAGCTGAGTGCCAGTGCTGCCAGTTGCGCTACGGCAATCCGGCGTCGATACAGCACTGCGGTGAGCAAGACGACGATGGTGGGATAAAGAAAAAGGATCAGGCGCTCAAGCCCAGCCGAGATCAGTTCAAGCCCGCTGAAATCGAGGAAGCTGGCGAGGTAGTATCCCAGAATGCCGAGTACGACAATCCCCAGCCGATCGGAGGCGGTAAGCGGGGTTGGTCGAGCCGATGAGCGCCACATTGCAGCGACCAGAAAGAAAGGCAGTGCAAACAGCATGCGCAAGGTCATCAGGGTGATGGCATCGACGGCGGCACTGTCGCTGTAGGCAAGCTTGATGAGAATCGACTTCGAGGAAAAACCCATGGCCGCCAGCACGATCAAGGTGCTGCCGATGATCATCGAGCGTCTGTTGTTCTGTTTGCCGGGTATATCCATGGTGGTTGCTCCAGGAGGAGGGCAACCACGAATTCAGCGGCGAAAAGTCAAGAAGTCTACGGCAGTCGCAGCGGAATTCGCGGCTGCCGGGAAAATCAGATCAGAATGATTACGATTGGCAGCTCGGCGCAGGCAGTAGCCAGCGGCGTCGCAGCCAGAGTGTGCTGGTGGAAAAAATGGCGGTGTCGAATATCATGTCCGCAAGGCTATAAGCGGATTATGAACCTGTCAAGCACAGACAGCACAGGCATGCAGACTGGGTGGCAATCAATGTAGGCCGTTCTCCATGCTGCAATTCAGGACCCCAATGGCAATACTCGACCAATCACATTTTCAGTCGTCGATCAGGTAAATAACAATTCTATTTTTGTGTTAGCCATCATGCACAACAGCAGAAAACCAGGTTATTGGGAAGGCCGCACATAACAAGGCACTTCAACACGGACAGGCCTCCGCGCTGCTTGTTTTGTGGTAACTACTCAGCTTACCCCCTTATTTGCGCCAACTCTGCGTTGGAAGTGCTCATTTACACTTGTAAACTGCGCGCTTCCGCCTCGATTTGACGCAAAACGGGGGCAATCTGAGCAGTTACGAGACTGTGCTGAGTAGTTACGTTTTGTGTTGTCATTCCGCTGCGCTGCATTATCGCACAAAACAATCAACGCTCCGGCCTGCCGGTTAAGTGCGACATTAGGCTTTCGGAAAGGAGTGTTCACCGAACCAGCGAGAAAGGTCCTTCTCGGTTAATTTGCCAGCAGCCAGATCTTTAATTACAACAACGGCATCCGGTTCCGGGGAAGCTAGAACGTAGCCATTTATTTCCAAAAATATCGCCGCAATGGTTAAAGCAATCCGTTTGTTGCCATCAACAAAGGGGTGATTGCTCGCTAATCCATAGCAATATGAAGCAGCGAGGTCAAAAATTGAAGAGTCAACGGCATATTCAAAACGTTGCCGAGGACGATTTAGTGCAGATTCAAGCAGGGTGTGATCACGTATTCCGGGTGCACCCCCATGTTCAGCCAGCAGCATCTGATGAACGGCAGCTACTACCTCTGTCAATACCCAGTCTGGTTCCTTCATTTTGCAAGTTCGTGGAGGGCGTTTCGGTATTTCTTCATGACTTTCTCAGCTGCTTGCATCTGCTTCTCAAAATCGTGCTGGTAGGGGGTAAGGGTCAGGCCCTCTGGCCCCTCAACCAAATACAAGACATCACCCTTTTCTGCCCTGAGCTTCGTAAGCGCTTCTTTTGGCAACACAATCCCCATGGAATTACCGATCGAAGTGACTTTTACTTTCAACATGGTAGTATGCCCCGATAGAGTTATAACATAAGTTATTACGCAGTATAGTCATGCCTAACGAATAGCGTCAACTCGGACTGGCGAGACACGGGTCACGAGAGACGGGTCAGGCTTGCGTTATTGCATAGGTAGTTCTTCTGATCCTCCAAATTCATCAGTAAGGAGGGCGCTTGCCCTGCAAGATCGAAGCCCGCCGTTTTTCAGTTGTACTGTTCCCAATGCCGGTTGGTTAATAGAAGTCACTTGCCAAGCTGAAGATGCGTGGTTTTGGCCGGCATGATGTCGGCGGTCCCAGGGTGGGCGTTGTAGTGGGTAGATGTTTGCAAACCCAGAAAGGTGTCAGGTCTTGTTCGAAAGCAGAGGCGGCATCAGCTACTTCCGACGGTACGCGCGGTCCCGACGGTGCTTCACTGGGCGGTATGGTATGAGTGGCTGAGGGCCGGTTGCAGGGAGTTTGGCTCTGTGGGGAAGGTTCAGTCTTGTGTATAAACAAGCCTGACTCGGGGGTGAGGGCGGCCTTGAAGTGGTATTCCGGCGCTCGCGCCACATGCTGTTACCGGGTATCTGCTGGTGCTGCTACCCGATCGGCGTTGCTGGTAGGCGGCTGTGGTTCTTCTTTTGCCGTCCGCGGTCTAGGGTTCGACGTGTTGGGCGCAGCGGTGTTGTCGCTGTCGAGCAGTAGCAGTTTGGCGATTCGTCGATAGAGTGAATGGATGTGCTTGAAGGCTTCAATGACGTTGTTTTCGAGGCGGTAGGTCTCCATGTGGCGTGGTGTGTCGATGGTGACGCGCTTGGCAAGGTGCTGGCGAGTCTGTTCGATCAGCTGGTTGAAGGCGGGCTTGGAGTCGTTCACGGTTTTGGCCTTGTCGATATCGTTGTCGGTCAGTGCCTCGATGGTGAGTCTGCCGGTAATCAACAGTGCATCGTGCAGCATCTTCAGGTGGTTGAAGGTTTCCGGGCTGATATGCAGGTCTTTTTTCAGGCGCTGCTTGCTGGCTTCGGTAATACTGGTTTCGACGACGTCGCCAATGTTTTCCAGGTAGTTTGCCGCACCGATGTAGCGGTAGAGCTGCCGGGGTTGGGGGTCGATCAGGTTTTGCTGTGAGAGCTTGCCAAGAAAACGAACAATGGCGTCGTGCAGGGCGTCGACGTCGTCATCACGCTGTTGCAGTGATCGGATTCTTTCGTGTGTTCCCATGGCAATCGCTGGCAGACTGTCGCGAACCATGTCCAGCGTGAACGCCCCCAGTCGTTGCAGTTCCAGCCGGGTGCGATCCAGCGCCGCCGTGGGTTCGTCGAGATAGTAGTCGTCGATGTACTGCGGGGTTGCTGCCACTATTTCGGTGACCGGTTTGATTGGAATCAGCCAGCTGACGATTCTGGCCAGCGTGCCGGTGAAGCCGATGAAGAGCAGCAGGTTGGCGACATTGAACAGCGTGTGGGCATTGGCAATCTGGCGGGGTGCTGCGCCGATCATGTCCTGGCCGGTTGTCAAGCTGCGCACGAGATGAGCAAGATCGGGAATGAACCACACCCAGATCAGCACCCCGAGTACATTGAACAGCACATGCACCACAGCGGCCTGAATCGCCTCGCGTGGCTTGCCGATGGCGGACAGCACGGCAGTGACGCAGGTGCCGATGTTCGCCCCCATGATCAGCGCGATGCCGGTTTCCAGCGAAATGAATCCCTGGCTGGCGAGGATGATCACGATGCCGGTGGTTGCCGATGAGCTTTGTACCAGCGCGGTGAAGCCGGCACCGATGAGGATGCCCGCCAGTGGGTGTTCGATGTTGCCCATCAGATCGATGAAAGGCTGGTAGTCGCGCAGTGGTTCGGTGGCGTGGGACATCAGGTTCATGCCGAGAAACAACAGGCCAAGACCGAGCAGCATGGTGGCCAGCTGTTTGATGCGGTGGTTTTTCGCCAATAGTTCGGTAAAGAAGCCGATCGCGACCATGGCCAGCGCCGCGTTGGTCACCTTGAAGGCGATAATCTGAGCGGTAATGGTGGTGCCGACATTGGCGCCGAGGATAATGCCGATCGACTGGTTCAGCGTCATCAGTCCCGCGGTGATGAAGCTGACGACGAGCACGGTCGTCACCGATGAGGACTGAATGATGGCTGTCACGGTGATCCCGGCAAGGGTGGCGGTAAAGCGATTGCGTGTCATCGCGCCGAGCAGCTGTTTCATGCGCCGCCCGGCCACCAGTTTGAGCGCTTCGGTCATGACGCGCATGCCATAGAGGAAGATTGCCAGCCCGCCGATCAACGAAATCGTGACCTCGACGAAATCGATATCGGGTAGGGCAGGCGTCACGCAGAATCCCCATGAGGGCGTTGTTCGTCATCGCGTGATTCGATGCGGATGCTAAGCGGGCTGCTCGTATCCAGGTGAACATCGGTCTGTGGAAAGGCGATGACGATACCCGCCTCTTCGAACTTGCGGTTGATGATCTCGTTGACCTCGCTGCGGGTCATGGTGCGAAATTCCATCGAATCGAGATAGCAGCGCATGCGCAGCACCAATGCGCTGTCGCCAAATTGTTCGAAGGTGATCAGTGGTGCAGGGTCGTCGAGTATGCGCGGGTGTTCATCGGCCGCTTCATGCAATAGCTTCAAGGCCAATGAAACATCTGATCCATAGGCGATGCCGACATCGATAGTGATGCGGTTGATCGGATCGGTCAGCGTCCAGTTCAGCAGCCGCCCGGTGACGAATTCCTTGTTGGGCACCAGCAGCTCCTGGCGTTCCCAGTCGCGGATCGTGGTGGCGCGAATGCGGATGCGCGTTACTGTGCCGGTAGTGTTGCCGATGGTGACGACATCACCGACGCGGATGGGGCGCTCAAACAGCAGAATAATGCCGCTGACGAAGTTGGCGACGATCTCCTGCAAGCCAAAACCCAGGCCGACACTCAATGCGGCAACCAGCCACTGAATGCTCGACCACTGTGTGCCAAGGATCGAAAACGCGGCGATAATGCCGATGGCGACAATGAAATACTGTGACAGTGTGGTGATGGCGTAACGCGCGCCCGCATCGATGGGCAGGCGTTGCAGTAACAGGATTTCAAGCAGGCCCGGAATGTTCTTGGCCGCCAGTATCGTGACCATCGTAACGAGAGCGCCAACCCCCACATCGGCCAGCGTCACCGGCACCTCGGTGGAGATGCCATCGACCAGCTCGGTGGTCGTGAACGGCAGCTTGACGCTGTCGAGGAACTTCAGCGCGGGTAACAGGTCGGACCAGATCCACCAGAAACCGATAATGCCGGTGAGCATCAGCATGGCGCTGATGATGTGCTGTGCCTGGCTGCTGACTTGCTCGTAGAATTCGACTGAATCCTGTTCTTCCAGCAGTGCCAGCTCCGATTCGCAGCTGTCATCGCATTCGCCGCTGCGTTGCTTGCGCTGTTCGTCGCGCCGCTTGATGGCTTCTTGCCAGGCGATACGCCGCTTTTCCATGAAAATCCAGCGCAGGAACAGGTCTTTGGCCAGTAGCAATCCCGTCAGCAGCCAGATGCTGTAGAGCAGCCTTTGGGTCAACAGCCCAGCGGTGTAGTGGTAACCCAGAATCGACAGTGTGGCGAGGCTCAGTGGCGTCAGCATCAGAATCGGAAACCACAGGAACCGTGTCTGGGTCAGCCAGTTACGCGGACGCTTGAGTTGCAGGTAGGTGGTGATGGGACTGGCAGCGTTCAACATGCGCCAGGTAAAGACCACCAGCGCCAGCATCATCGCCACCAGGGCCGGGCGGCCAATGGCGGGAATCAGTGGGGTGAACTCCACCGCGAGGGTGAATGCCACCAGAAAGGAGAGTGGCGCGGTGGCCCATTTCAGCCAGCGCAGTTCTTTCCATAGCTGCCGCCGAATATTGTTCGGCCAGCGAAAATGGCGGTGGGCAAGGCCATCGGGGCGGCAGAGTTGGCGCAGGAATGTCACGGTGAACAGTACCGTCGCCATGGTGTAGAGCCCCTCACTAAGCGCAGTGGTGTAAGCCTCTTGTGATGGGATCTTGCCGAGCCACCAGCCGGAAAAACCCAGCAGCAGCGGCCAGCCAGCGCTGTGCAATGTCGTGTACCACAGTGCCAGCAAGGTATGGTGGTAGCGGTTTTTCTGCAGCCGTGATGTTTCGCGCCCTATCTCGCTGATGCGATGCGCCGTTACTGGTTGCAGCATCAGCACCAACATGCTCAACAGTAGCCCAGCCACTGCGAGAAATGGGCGTTGGTGAAAACCGTTCTCAATATCGCGCAGGCTGTTTTTCAGGCGTGTGGGAGACAGCATTGCCTTGGCTGAGCCGAGCTTCTCTTCCAGATGCTTGAAATTGACCGGGGTGGTGTTGCGCATCCAGAACAGTTTGCCGCGAATGAACGCCTCGAAGCGGCTGCTGATGCGGTTGTAGTTGGATTCTTCCGCCGCCAGTTCCAGCAGGCGGCTGGAATACTGCTGATAGACATCGGCCAGCGAGGCCAGCAGGTCTTTCTGCATTGCCAGCATGTTGCGGATCTTGCTGTGCAAGGCGCTGCGCCGACCGGGGTCTGCGACCAGCTGCGGCGGCAGGGCTTGCAGCATCGTGTTTGCCATGGTGTCGAGGTCACGCAGTTGTTCACGTTGCTCGTCGATGTCGATTTGACGGTCGGTCAGTGCATTGAGCAGCTCACGGTTGTTCTCCGTCTGGCCGCTACGGCGGATCGAGCGCACCTGTTCCAGGCGCTTGCGCAGCATTCTGCCAATGGCGTCTGTCGCACCAAAGACATCAAGGCGTGTCTGCACCGACTTCTCGCTGGCTTCGAGGTCTGCGATGTCGCGTCTGAGTTGCTGCAACGCCTGCAGGTTGCTGGCGTTCTCCCCCAGCATCCGGTTCAGCTCCTCGCTCAACGCGATATTGGCTTCGGCGAGCTGGCGCAGCGGTTCCGGCGCTTCACCCAGCTCTTCAAGTGTCTGTCGTGCCTGCGCCACGACCTCGGTTCCCTGTGACTGTCGGAGCGTCTCGACATGTTGGCTGAGCGCGGCAATGCGGTGTTCCAGTTGTTGCACCTGGCGGCGTGCCAGTTCCAGCCGGTTTTTTCGCAGTGCCGTCAGCAGTTTCTCGCCAGCGAGCTGCCGTTCATGGAGTTTCAGCCCGGCCTGACGATGTGCCTCTTGTAGTGTCAATGCTGCCAGGCGTGCCGCCGCCAGCTCGTCGTCACCGCTTTTCTCCAGGTTGTCGATCTCGTCGTGGAGCTTTTCGATGCGACTGTTGTCTTCATCGATCAGGTTGCGCAGCTGGCGCCGCTGCGTTTCCCATTCGTTCAGCGCGTGTTCCGCTTCCGTCATCTTGTCGCGCAGGTTGTTGAGACGGATGGCTTCCTGCTGTGCCAGTTGTTCCAGGCTTTCCAGCGAGGCGTGCTTTGGGAGGTCTTGCAGCGGGTCAGTGGGTGCCGGTTTGGCAAGTTGGTTTTTGATTCGCTCTACTTCGGTTGGAGCGCTGCTCAGGGTTTGTTGCAGTTTATCCAGTTCGGCTTCGAGCGTTTTGGTGTCCTGTAGCGCATCGAGCGCCTGTTGCCAGGTGTCGATCAGTTGCTTTCGGGTCGTGTCGTTCAGTGCCGTGTTGTTCTTTGCGGCATCGATGCGAGCGTTGATCTCCTCGCTATCGGGTGTTTTCGCGGCAAATACCTGCCCGGCTGTCAGTGTCAGCACAAGGCAGAGAAGTAGCGCCACAATCCCGTGGTGGTGGCGACCTGTAGGTACGGCGCTGTGGTGCGTTAGAGGGGCTGAATCAGTGGCGCGGGGGCTGAGGGTCATGTGCTGATCATATTTCATGGGTCATCAAAAGTTTAGTGACCTTCCATTCATCTGCGCGTGAACGGTCAAAATTGTGGATTCGTGCAAGAAAGGCAGAGTAAAATCGCCCGCTACGCTCCGATCGGGCTGGCATCGTTTGGCAGGGGAGCAAACCGTTTTCAGGAGGATGTTTTCCATCGTCGGGCCAATTCCCAGAACTTGTCGCAATGTGGCAATGGATCTGCTGGCGCGTCGCGAGCACTCTCGGCGTGAGTTGCAGACGAAGCTTGCGCAGCGGGATTTTCCGGCCGAAGAGATTACGGTGGCCCTCGATCGGCTTGAGGAGGATGGGTTGCTGAGTGACCAGCGTTTTGCCGAAGCCTATGCGCGGCAACGGGTTGGCAAGGGCTATGGCCCGCTGCGCATACGTCAGGAGTTGCGGCAGCGGGGCGTCGATGACAGCTTGATCGCGGAGACAATGGCGCCATGGTCGGGGCAGTGGCTTGAGGTGGCGGCTGCGCAGCACGACAAGCACTTCGGCCAGCAGCCACAGGATCAGCGCGAGCGGGCGCGGCAGAGTCGCTACTTGCAGAATCGTGGCTTCGATTTCGATGTGATCAGAGAAGTTATTTCGGACTAAATTTATGAAAAGCAGTGCACAGATCAGACGCGCATTTCTCGACTATTTCGTCGAGCGGGGCCATACCGAGGTGCCGTCCAGTTCGCTGGTGCCGGCCAATGACCCGACGCTGTTGTTTACCAACGCCGGCATGGTCCAGTTCAAGGACACGTTTCTGGGGCTGGAAGAGCGTCCGTACAAGCGTGCCTGCTCATCTCAGCGCTGCGTTCGCGCCGGCGGCAAGCACAATGATCTGGAAAACGTTGGTTATACCGCACGTCACCACACTTTCTTCGAAATGCTGGGCAACTTCAGCTTCGGTGACTATTTCAAGGAAGATGCGATTCGCTATGCCTGGGAATTTCTCACCGAGGTCTGTGCCTTGGCGCCGGAAAAGCTGTGGGTGACGGTGTATGAGGACGACGATGAGGCGGCGGATATCTGGCTGCAACAGATCGGCGTCGACCCCGAGCGTTTCACGCGCATTGGTGACAAGCCCGGCGGCAAGCGCTACGAAAGCGACAACTTCTGGAGCATGGGCGATACCGGCCCCTGCGGTCCCTGCACCGAGATCTTCTACGATCATGGCGCCGAGATTCCGGGTGGCCCGCCCGGTTCGCCCGATGAAGATGGCGACCGCTATATCGAGATCTGGAATCTCGTTTTTATGCAATACAACCGGGACAAGGATGGCAAGCTGACGCCACTGCCCAAGCCCTCGGTCGATACCGGCATGGGGCTGGAGCGGCTGGTGGCGGTGTTGCAGGGTGTGCACAGCAATTACGAGATCGATCTGTTTCAGGCGCTGATCAAGGCGGCTGCCGAGGTGACCGGGGCGACTGATCTGACGCATGCCTCGTTGAAGGTCATCGCCGACCACATTCGTTCTTGCAGCTTTCTGATTGTCGATGGCGTGTTGCCGTCGAACGAAGGGCGCGGTTACGTGCTGCGCCGGATCATCCGCCGCGCCATTCGTCATGGCCACAAGCTGGGTTGCGACGATCTGTTCTTTTACAAGCTGGTGCCCGTGCTGGTCGAGCAGATGGGTGAGGCCTACCCGGAACTCACCAAGGCGGCCGATCGCGTTGCCGAAGTGCTGAAGCAGGAAGAGCAGCGCTTCCAGGAAACGCTGCACAAGGGCATGGGGCTATTGCAAGAGGCCATTGCCAAGGCATCGGATGGCGTGCTCAATGGCGATACAGCGTTCAAGCTCTATGATACCTATGGGTTTCCGGTGGATCTGACTTCCGATGTGGCCCGCGAACATGGTCTCACGGTGGACATGGCGGCCTACGACAAGGCAATGGCCGCGCAGCGTGATCGGGCCCGGGCGGCCAGTAGTTTCGATGTCGATGATCATAGCGCGGCCATTGTTTCGCTGGGGCTGGGTACCGAATTCACTGGCTACGACCACTTGCGCGAGCAGTCGAAGGTGCAGGCGCTGGTGGCTGGCGGCAAGCCGGTCGATACCCTCGCCGAGGGAGACGAAGCTGTGATATTGCTGGCGACGACCCCGTTCTATGCTGAGTCTGGCGGACAGGTGGGCGATCAGGGTGAGATCCGCACCGCCGATGGCGCTGTGTTCAGCGTGACCGACACCAAGAAACAGGGCGATGCCTTTGCGCATATCGGCAAGGTGGTCAGCGGTGCTTTCAGGGTAGGGGATGAGGTCACTGCCGAGGTGGATGCGGCGCGGCGCCGGGCCATCGTGCTGAACCACTCCGCCACCCATCTGATGCATGCGGCGTTGCGCAGTGTGCTCGGTGAGCATGTGCAGCAGAAGGGCTCGCTGGTGACGCCTGAGCGGCTGCGCTTCGATTTTTCCCAGCCCGAGCCGGTCACCCCCGAGCAACTGCGCGAGGTGGAGCGGCTGGTGAATGAGGAGATCCGCCGGAACCAGGCGGCTCAGGTCGAGGAGATGTCGATGGATGAGGCGCTGGAGGCGGGTGCCATGGCGCTGTTTGGTGAAAAGTATGGCGATCAGGTGCGGGTCGTGAATATTGGCTTTTCCACCGAGCTGTGTGGCGGCACACACGTCGAGCGCGCCGGCGATATCGGCATGTTCAAGATCGTGTCGGAATCCGGTATTGCGGCAGGGGTGCGGCGCATCGAAGCCGTGACCGGGGCCGAGGCCTTGAGGCTGATCGAGGAACAGGAGGCGCGTCTGGCCCAGATTGCCTCGATGCTGAAATCCGATCCGGCTTCGGTGGACAAGCGGGTGGCACAACTGGTCGAGCGCGAGCGATCGCTGGAGCGCGAAGTCGCCGCGCTGAAAAGCAAGATGGCTAGCCAGGCTGGTAGCAGTCTTGTTGACACGGCGCAGGAAATCCACGGTATCAAGGTGCTGGCGGCCAGTCTCGATGGCACCGATCCGAAGTCCCTGCGGGAAATGGCTGACAAACTCAAAAACCAGCTTGGCAAGGCCGTTGTCGTGCTGGCGGCCGTCAATGACGGCAAGGTCAGCCTCGTTGCCGGTGTGACCAAGGCTGAAACGGACAAACTGAAGGCAGGTGAGCTGGTCAATGTCGTGGCATCTCAGGTTGGTGGCAAGGGTGGTGGCAGGCCGGATATGGCAATGGCCGGGGGCAACGACCCTGCGGGCTTGCAGCAAGCGCTCGAGGCCGTTCCGGCCTGGGTAGAAGAGAAACTGGCAGGGTAGGCACGTGGCACTGATCGTACAAAAATATGGCGGCACCTCGGTGGGTACGGTAGAACGCATCCAGGCGGTGGCCGACAAGCTCATCAAAACGAGGGATGCAGGCAACGAGGTGGTTGTCGTGGTCTCGGCAATGAGCGGCGAAACCAACCGGCTGCTGGGGCTGGCGCGAGAGATCACCGCCCACCCGGAAGGGCGCGAGCTCGATGTGCTGCTCTCCACCGGCGAGCAGGTGACCATCGCGCTGTTGTCGATGGCGCTGGCGGAAAAAGGCGCCGAAGCGCGCTCTTATACCGGGGCGCAGGTACGCATCACTACCGATGAAGCGCACAACAAGGCGCGGATCAAGAAAATCGACCATCGCTGCATTTGCGACGATCTGAAGCAGGGCCGCATCGTTGTAGTGGCGGGTTTTCAGGGCGTTTCTGAAAATGGTCATATCACCACGCTCGGGCGAGGTGGCTCCGACACCACGGCCGTGGCGCTGGCAGCAGCACTGAAAGCGGATGAATGCCAGATCTATACCGATGTCGATGGCGTATATACCACCGACCCGCGGGTGGTGCCCAGTGCCAGAAGGCTTGAGACCATCACCTTCGAGGAAATGCTGGAAATGGCCAGCCTGGGTTCGAAGGTCCTGCAGATTCGCGCGGTCGAATTCGCTGGTAAATACAATGTCCCGCTGCGTGTGCTGTCGAGTTTCGAAGATGGCCCGGGCACGTTAATCACAACAGAGGAACAGCAAGTGGAACAGGCGCTGATATCAGGCATCGCATTCAATCGCGACGAAGCGCAACTGACGATAACCGGAGTGCCCGATACGCCGGGTGTCGCCTATCAGATTCTTGGTCCGGTGTCGGATGCCAATATCGAAGTCGACATGATCGTGCAGAACATCGGCAGTGATGGCACCACCGACTTCACCTTTACCGTCAACCGTACGGACTACGACAAGGCGTTAAAAATCCTGCAAAAAGTTGCCAAAGAGCTTGGCGCACGGGCCTGTTCGGGTAACAATGAAATCGTCAAGATCTCCCTGGTGGGTGTCGGCATGCGTTCACATGCCGGCATCGCTGCGAAGATGTTTAAGGTACTGGCCGCAGAGGGGATCAACCTGCTGATGATCTCCACATCGGAAATCAAGGTTTCTGTTCTGGTGGAAGAAAAGTATCTTGAGCTGGGTGTACGGGTGCTGCATTCAGCCTTCGGGCTGGAAAATGAGACAGCCGCCTGAATAATCCCGCTGCAGACGGATATGCATGTGAGGTCAAACCGATTCGAAGGTAAATCGACTCGACACTCGAATCATATCCATGGATAGTGCGCTCGTCAGCCACCTATTAAACATATAAGGCTGATGACAATCATAACTTAGGAAAACAGGAGTGAGTCATGTTGATACTAACGCGCCGCGTTGGAGAGACACTGATGATTGGTGACGACGTCGCCATTACAGTGTTGGGTGTAAAGGGCAACCAGGTAAGGGTAGGAATCAATGCCCCCAAGGAAGTCCCCGTCCATCGAGAAGAGATCTATCTTCGTATCAAGAATGAAGAGGAGAACGCGGCCAGTTCCGGCGAAAGCTGAAATGGTTCCTATCGGTATTGATCGATGGCAGCAGGTAATCGATCAATGTCGGTAAACTGCCAATTCTGACTCTTTACGTGGGCGCACCAGGAATGTATCCTGTGCGCCCTGTTGTTTCTGGAGAGCTGGCCGAGTGGCTGAAGGCGCACCCCTGCTAAGGGTGTATACGTTGACGCGTATCGAGGGTTCGAATCCCTCGCTCTCCGCCATTATTCAGAGCGGTTCAGCTCAAATTTCCCCCGTTATAAGACAGAGTGCCTTGGTTTGACACGAGGGATTTGAACCCGACCAGAGGGTTCGACAAAACGGCAGGACAGCCGTTTTGGACGCGCAGCGCCCCGCAGGGGTGAGCGTCAGGAAGGCGCGAGTCCATCCCTCGCTCTCCGCCATTATTCAGAGCGATTCAGCTCAAACTTCCCCCGTTACAAGACAGAGTGCCTTGGTTTGACACGAGGGATTTGAACCCGACCAGAGGGTTCGACAAAACGGCAGGATAGCCGTTTTGGACGCGCAGCGCCCCGCAGGGGTGAGCGTCAGGAAGACGAGAATCCATCCCTCGCTCTCCGCCATTATTCAGAGTGATTCAGCTCGAGTCTTGGCCCCGTAGTGTCTTCGTCCATCATTTCAGCCATCATGCTGCAACTGACCATTGCCGCCTGTCGGGGTATTGCGTTACCCGTCGGGGTTCGTGGTTGGTAACACCTTGACAGTTGGAAATCGCCCGGAGCAGATGTTCCTGCAGAACGTCGCCAGAAAACACTTTTAATCTCGTCGAGATTAGTAGATAATCCCGTCCTCGATTTCGGGGGTCTCCCCAATCGATCTCAAAAAGGGCGCCCGTAGCTCAGCTGGATAGAGTACCTGGCTACGAACCAGGTGGTCGGAGGTTCGAATCCTTCCGGGCGCGCCATTTTTACTTCTACCTCTTGCTGCTTCAAAATCACCCCAGTTGTCGACTGCTTTAACGATGTCAGTGTGGGATTGCTGCGTATGCTATCTCCCTACATCACGTTGGTGAGCTCCGTTGTGTGCTAACCCGAGTTCACTACTGCGTACTGGCAATCTCTTTCCACAACCTGTCCAACCGTTTTGGCGAGACTTTCTGCTGGGTGCCCAGTTGCTGGGCGAACAGTGATACGCGCAGTTCTTCGAGCAGCCAGCGATATTCGAGCAGGGTGGGGTTGGCGGCGATTTGTGTTGGCGGGATGTTGTCGATGTGGGCGATAAGTGGCGCGATTTCGACGCGGCGGAGGCGGTCTTTGTCGGGCTGCTGACGCAGTTTCTCCAGGCGAATCTGGATGGCTTGGAGGTAGCGCGGGATTTCATTGAAATAGCGTTGCGGTGTTTCTGTGATGAAGCCGGGGTGGATCATGGCGTCGAGTTGGCTGCGGATTTCGCCGCAGGCTTCGATCAGTGACAGCGGCAGATTGCCCTTGATGGTTTTGTTGATGTCGATGACTTTCGGCAGGATCTGGCTCAAGGTCTCGGCGATGCGGTTGGCTTCGCCGACAAACGCGCCATGGTGCTGGTCGAACAGGGCGTTGAATTCGTTGGCGCTGCGGGGCAGTTGCTCGTTGGTGTCCAGGAAGGTATGTGCGATGGCCGCGTCGTAGATATCGTCTTTCAGTACCTGACAGCTGCCGATAGTGGAAAATTGCAGGCACAGCCGCGCGATATCCGGAAGGTTTTTGTCGAGGTAGCGCAGTTCCTGCTTCAGGCGGTAGCGGATGAGTCGCCGGATGCCGGCGGGCATGGCGCTGCGGGCTTCTGCTTCGGTGTCGAACAGTGTTAGCGAGACGCCGTCTTTTTCGACGCTCAGGGCCGGGTAGCGGCGGATACTGTAGCCCGCCTCCTTCTGTTCGACGAAGTCGGGCAGTTCGCCAAAGTCCCAGTCGCGGAGCTGCTGTTTTTCGAACTGCTGCTGCGCCTTTTTCGGCTTCTGTTTTTTGACCTGCTCACCCAGCTGCTCCCGCAGTGCCTGCAGGTCGCGGCTGCTCTTGATCGGGCGTGAGCGCTGATCGAGCACAACGAAGCGCATCTTCAGGTGTTTTGGCAGCGTGTCGTTCCAGTCGTTCTTGCCGATCTCCACGCCGGTCATGCGTTTTAGCGTGGCGGCGAGTGTTTCCTTCAAATCGCCCTGGTAGATCGTCATGGCCTGTACCGCAGCGCGGGCAAAGTCCGGTGCCGGTACGAAATTCTTGCGCAGGGATTTGGGCAGTCCGCGAATCATCGCCAGCACCTTCTCTTCCAATAACCCCGGCACCAGCCATTCGCAGCGTTTGGCGTCGATTTGCGGCAGCAGCGCCAGCGGAATGTTCAGGCTGACGCCGTCGGCTTCGCTGGCGGGGTCGAAGTGATATTCCAGCGGCAGCGTCAGCCCCTGTTGCCGCCACTGTTTGGGGAAGGCATCGGCATCGATGGTACTGCTATCTTGTTGTGTCAGTTGTTCTTTGGTGAGCCGCAGCACATCGGGGGCGTCGAGGCTTTTTACCCAGCGGTTGAAGTGGGCACCGGAATGGACCTCGGGCGGCACCAGCCTGTCGTAGAAGTCGTACAGCGTCTGTTCGTCGATGAGGATGTCGCGGCGGCGGGTGCGGGCTTCGAGGTCTTCCAGTTCGGCGATCAGCTCACGGTTGTGCCGGATGGCCGCGATCCGGGTGTCGAACTCGCCCTGCACCAGCGCATGACGGATGAAGATCTCACGTGCCAGCACCGGGTCGACGCTGCCGTAGTTGATGCGTTTTTTCGGGTTGATGACCAGCCCGTAGAGCGTCAGCTTTTCGAAGCCGGAGACGCGGGCCGCGCGCTTCTGCCAATGCGGTTCGCTGTAGTGGTGTTTGAGCAGATGGGCGCCGATGCGCTCGATCCACTCGGGCTTGATGGCAGCCACGGTACGGGCATAGACCTTCGAGGTTTCGGTAATCTCCGCCGCCATCACCCACTTCGGCGGCTTTTTCCGCAGCGCGGAACCAGGGAACAGGGTGAATTTCTTGTTGCGGCAGCCGAGGTAGGTTTGCTGTTCATCCTTGCTGCCAACGCGGTCGAGCAGGCCGTGCAGCAGGGCCTGGTGAATCGTGTCCGACGCTGCCGCCTGCGTGTTAGGCGTGATCTTCATCTCTCGCAGTGCCAGCTTGAGCTGACGGTGGGTGTCGTGCCATTCGCGCCAGCGGCGGAAGCTCAGAAACTCGCGCCGACAAAGCCGTTGCAGCGCCGAACGCGACAGCGCTTCGAACTGTTCTTCGAGGTAGCGCCACAGATTGAGCAGGGTGAGAAAGTCCGAGCGGGGGTCGGTGAAGCGGGCATGTTTTTCGTCGGCAGTCTGCTGTTTGTCGCGGGGGCGGTCGCGCGGGTCCTGTACCGCTAGCGCAGTGGTGATGATCAGCGCCTCTTCGATGCAGCCGAGGCGGTCGGCGGCGAGCAGCATGCGCCCCAGCCGTGGGTCGAGCGGCAGCCGTGCCAGCTGTTTGCCGATGGTGGTCAGACGGTGCCGGTCGTCCACCGCCTGGAGTTCCTGCAACAGCTGGTAGCCATCGCGGATCAGCCGCGGATCAGGTTTGTCGATGAATGGGAACGCCGCCACATCGCCCAGCCGCAGGCTCGCCATTTGCAGGATCACCGAGGCGAGGTTGGTGCGCAGAATCTCCGGATCGGTGAACGCAGGTCGTTGCGCGAAGTCCTCCTCGTCGTAGAGGCGGATGCAGATGCCGGGCGCGGTACGGCCGCAGCGGCCCGTGCGCTGGTTGGCCGATGCCTGCGATACCTTTTCCACCAGCAAACGTTGAATTTTGCCGCGCCAGGAGTAGCGCGACAGTCGTGCCAGCCCGCTGTCGATCACATAGCGAATACCCGGCACGGTCAGTGAAGTCTCGGCGACATTGGTGGATAAAATGACGCGCAGCCGTCCGCCGGGGCGGAAGATGCGTTGCTGCTCGCTGGCCGGCAGGCGGGCATAGAGCGGCAGGATGTCCATCTGCTCGCGGCGGTGCCGCAGGGCGTGGGAGACTTCGTGGATCTCGCGCTCGCCGGGGAGGAATACCAGCACGTCGCCACGACCTTCGCGTTGTAGCTCGTCGATGGCGGCTTCGATGGCTTCCGGCAGGGATTGCTCGCTGGCGTCGGGGTCGGCGCTGCTGAGTGGCGCGTAGCGGATGTCTACCGGGTAGCTGCGACCGGAGACTTCGACAATCGGCGCGTCATCGAAATGTTTGGCAATACGCTCGGCATCGATGGTGGCTGAGGTGATGACGAGTTTGAGGTCGCGCCGCTTGCGCAGCAGCTGTTTCAGATAGCCGAGCAGGAAGTCAATATTGAGGCTGCGCTCGTGCGCTTCGTCGATGATGATAGTGTCGTACTGGTTGAGCCAGCGGTCATGCTGGGTTTCGGCCAGCAGAATGCCGTCGGTCATCACCTTGACGTAACTCTCCGGGCTCACCTTGTCGGTGAAGCGGACTTTGTAGCCGATCTTGGCGCCCAGCTCGGTTTTCAGCTCCTCGGCGATGCGTCCTGCAACGGCACGGGCCGCCAGCCGCCGCGGCTGGGTATGGCCGATCATGCCGTCGATGCCGCGGCCCATCTCCAGCAGGATCTTCGGCAGTTGCGTGGTCTTGCCGGAGCCGGTCTCACCGCAGACCAGCACCACCTGATGCTGTTCGATCGCGCGGGCGATCTCGTCGCGTTTGGCGCTGACGGGGAGGGATTCGGGGTAACTGATGTTGGGCAGGTTGGACAGTCGTGACGCCCGCCGCTGGCAGGAGGCGTCGATCTGTTCACCGAGCCGGGTCAGTGCCTCGGCGTCGGGTGAATTGCCTAGCCGTCGCAGCCGGTTGGCAAGACGATGGCGGTCTGCGCCCATGCATTGTTGCAACGCCTTCCGCAGGGCCGGGATTGTCGCGGTGTTATTGGCCAACCTTCATCATCATGCTTTTGATTTTCTGCGCCAGCAGCCTGCTGCGCAGCTGGTTGGCCTCGTCGAGGCTGGTGAACGGGCCAAGGCGGACGCGGTGCCAGACACCGTCGCTGACATGCACCTTCTCGATTCTCGCCTTGATGCCGAGCAGTGCCAGCCGCGCTTTCATTTGGTCTGCCTGTCGGGGTTTGCGAAATGATCCCACCTGAAGAATATAAGCCTGTTGCGTGTTGCTGTGGGCAACCTCCGGCTTAGTGGGTAACAGTAACGGTCCTGCCGAACTGTGGCCGCTGGTGGCGGTTTCTTCTGGCGGTACAATCACCGACTGGTCTTTTAACTGGTTGTAGAAGCTGAAGTCGGGTTCGTCGGGTACCGGGATTGGGTCGGGTTCATGGGAGGGCTGTACGGGCACGCTGGTTTCCACGGTCGCCGGTTCGGCGGGGGCTGGTGTCCCCACGGGCGCTTCGGGTGTCTTGATATTGATCAGCACCAGCAGTACCACCAGCAAGCCAATGGACAGCAGGCCCAGCGCCCACACCAGGGGTGACGCAGCATTGCCGGACTTGCGTTTGCCGCGTGTTGCGCCTTTGCGTTTTCGTGTCGTCGCCATTACATCTGTTCTGGCGCAGAAACGCCAAGCAGCCCGAGCCCGTTGCGGATAACTTGTTGCGTGGCTTTGCACAGGGCAATTCGCGCATTGCGCAGCGCCTCGTCATCGACCAGGAACTGCTGCGCGCCGTAGTAGCTGTGAAACAGCGTCGCCAGCTCGCGCAGATAGTTGGCGATTTGATGCGGCTCCATTGCCATTGCGGCCTGTTCGACCACCTCCGGATAGCGTGCCAGCTGGGTGATCAGTTCGGCTTCCTGTGGTTCCTGCAACAGGGAAAGATCCGGCTCACCGTATTGGTATCCCGCCTCGGCAAACTTCTTCAAAACCGTAGAGACCCGTGCATGGGCGTACTGGATGTAGTAGACCGGGTTGTCGTTCGACTGCGACTTGGCGAGATCGAGATCGAAATCGAGATGCTGGTCATGACGCCGCATCACGTAGAAGAAACGGGCGGCATCACGTCCGACCTCTTCGCGCAGCTCGCGCAGGGTGACGAACGAGCCGGAGCGCGTGGACATCTGCACTTTCTCACCGCTGCGGAACAGGTTGGCGAACTGGATCAACAGCACGTCGAGTGCTTCATCGGCACCGGTGAGCGCCTTGAGCGCGGCGCGGACACGGGGGACATAACCATGATGATCCGCGCCCCAAACGTCGATAATGCGGTCGAAACCACGTTCGACCTTGTCGAGATGGTAGGCGATATCGGAAGCGAAGTAGGTGGTCTGGCCATTGTCACGCTTGACCACACGGTCTTTCTCGTCACCGAATTCGGTGGAGCGAAACCACAGCGCGCCTTCCTTGTCGTAGATGAAGCCGGCGTCCTGCAGGCGGGTGATGCAGCTTTCGACCGCATCACTCTCCATCAGCGAGCGCTCCGAATACCAGTTCTGATACTCGATGCCGAAAGCGGCGAGATCGTTGCGGATGTTGTCGAGGATCGCGTTCAGGCCGGCGTCGAAGACGACCTGGTAGCGGTCAGGCCCGAGTAGCGCCTTGGCGCGTTCGATCAGCGCATCGATGTGTTCTTCCTTGTCACCGCCAGCCGGTTCGTCAGCCGGGATGTCGGCGAAAACCTCGGCGGCGGGGAAGCGATAGTCGTCGCCATGTTCGCGGTGAATGGTGGCGCCGATGTCCCACACGTAATCGCCCTGGTAGGCATTGGCGGGAAAGGTGAGTTCCTCACCGGCCAGCTCCAGATAGCGCAGCCACACCGACACCGCAAGAATGTGCATCTGCCGGCCGGCATCGTTGACGTAGTATTCACGCTGAACATCGAAACCGATGGCTTCGTAGAGGTCGGCCACCACCGCGCCATAAGCCGCGCCGCGACCGTGGCCGACGTGCAGCGGCCCGGTCGGGTTGGCGGAGACGAATTCGACCTGAATCTTCTTGCCCGCACCCTGCACGGAACGCCCGTACTGCTCGCCCTGATCCAGAATCCGCCTGACGATGCCCACCGTCTCGGTTTGGGAAACGTAGAAGTTGATGAAGCCAGGGCCAGCGATCTCGGTTTTCTCTACCGAGGCATTGTGTGGCAGATTGTCGATGAGCAACGACGCAAGCTCGCGCGGATTCTTGCCGGCAGGTTTCGCGAGTTTCATTGCCAGATTGGTGGTGAAGTCGCCAAACTTGCTGTCGCGGGTGCGGCTGACCTCGATCGCCTCTGCCGTGGGTGCCTCGGTAAGCACGCCCTGCTGCTGGAGTTGCTCGGCGGCGTGAATCAGATCCTGCTGAATTACGTCTTTCAATGCACTGATGTCCTGGACATGGGGAAATCGGACTGCGCATTCTAACCTGATTCCGAATCTGATTTCTCACCCAGCGCAGCGCCTGCCAGAACGAGTGCTGATAACGTGGCTTGCGGGGTGGCGTTGAATTTGCCTGAGACCGCCGGCGCCCCGCCGGCAATGCCAGCAGGATGCTGGCGCTCCCAGGTTATTGGCGTAACAGTTGCCGGCTGTGAGCCGGGTCTTTGCCGCCTTCTTGACTGGCATCCGGCGTCGCAGCTTCACCCCATGGTCGATCAGCCTGTCTCCGTTCTGGGCCACTGTAGCTGGCCGGATTGTCCTGCTGTTGATTGAGTACGCGGCCTTTTGTCGCTGTAGCAGAATCCACCTTGAAGAACTTGATCAGTTCCTGAAGGGTCATTGCGTGCGCTTTCAGGATCGAGCTTGCTTCAGCGACTTGTTCCACCAGTACGGTGTTCTGCTGAGTCACGTTGTCCATTTCTGTAATCGCGATGTTCACCTGGTTGACACCGGCGGCCTGTTCTTCGGTGGCCGCAGCGATGTCGACGATCAGTGCCGATGCGTCATTGACGGTGGCGACGATTTCTTGGAGTCGCATGCCCGACTCGTCTGCCAGGCGCGAGCCGGTCGATACCTTGTCTACCGAGTCGGAGATCAGGTCCTTGATCTCCTTTGCGGCTGCGGCGGAGCGCTGTGCAAGGGCGCGCACTTCTCCGGCGACGACGGCGAAGCCGCGCCCCTGTTCTCCGGCCCGGGCGGCTTCGACGGCGGCGTTGAGTGCCAGCAGGTTGGTCTGGAAGGCGATTTCATCGATGACATTATTAATGTCGGAGATGCGCGTGCTCGTCGTTTTGATCTCCTCCATGGCGTTCATCACCTGACCAACGACATCAGCGCCGTCGATAGCCTGGCTGCGCGCGTTGTTGACCAGTTCTTTCGCCTTGGCGGCGAACTCGGCATTGTCCTGCATGACCGAGGTGATCGAGCGCATGTTCCGAGCTGTTTCTTCCAGCGAGTTGGCCTGCTGCGTGGTGCGCTGGGCGAGACTGGTGTTCTCTGAGGCAATTGTTTGAGAGGTGTTATCCACGTCGTTGGCGCATTCTGCAATTTGGGCGACAGCTTGGGACAGATTCTGGCTCACCTTGTTACTGCACTCGACTAGGTGGCCTAGCTCGTTTTTGCAGCTGACCTCAAGGGTGTGGGTGAGATCACCCTGGGCAAGGTGGGCCGAGATTTCCATTGCCTTCGATAGCGGTCGCGTAATGGCGCGCACGAGGTGCATGGTCAGCAGGATGACGCCGACTGTACACAAGGCGATGATCACGAGAAACGAGTTGAATGTCTCGTCGTAGTTTTCGATCTGCCGATCGTTAACCAGGCTGAGGTCGGTTGTTTCGTCATCACGAATGGTTTCGATGAGCACGTCCATCTGCTTGGTTGGGGGGCGATCGATCCCCTTGACCAGTTTGTCGACGATGTGAGCACTGTCCGGATTCGACACATCATAGTGATACAAGGCGCTACGATATTTCTCGCCCAGCTGTTTGTGCGTGGCGAGCAGGGTGTCGACCTGTTCCTGCAGGGCCGGTTTCTGGCCGACCAGTGTTTTCAGTTGCAGCAGCTTTTCGCTGACCCGCTGCTCTTGCGCGTCAAACTTCTCCTTGTATTTTTTGAATGCTTTGGGGTCGTTGCCGCGAAGCAGCACATTCTTCCATTCCTGTACCTGCTTCTTGAATTCGACCTGGGCACCGCGAGCCATGTCTATGGCACTGATGGCATTGATGCTGTCGGCGTAGACCGCCTGTGATTCCTGCAGGTTATGCGAAAGCTTCCACAGCCCGATTCCGCCGACAGTGATCAGTGCGCCAATCACGAGCGACAGCGTCAGTATGATTTGGTGTTTTATCGAGAGTTGCATCATGTATCCGTTTGGTGGCGTGGTGTTTGCTGGTTGTGTGCAACAAACGGGCCGCCGCGGGATGGTGGGGTGCGGGTTATCCTGTGACTGTGACGAGCGTATCCATAAACGTGATGGATACGCTCGGTTACAGTTGGCAACTGCCTGATCCGGCGCGGGAATTGTTGCGATTTTTGTGTGAATGGCCTGCTGCTAACAAGTTCTCTTCGCGCTCAGGCGACAGGAACTTGCCGCTAGGGGTGAGATCATGTTCCGCCAGCTGCTGCCGCCGAGACGCATTTGTTAAGCGCATAACAGGAAGAGGGTTAGCGCCATCGGGATGGCGCTGGCAAGGTTAAAAACGTGCCCCTGTTCGTCTTTTTCGCTGGCGGGGTTGCCTATACTGGCGTCCCTTGATGCTGTTAGCCCGGGTTTCTCACCGGGTCGCGTAGCGAGGCATGACTATAAAGCCTAGTTAAAACAGTTATTTAATTGGATTGACTGCCTTATACTCTTAGTGTTTGCCGGTCAGATTGAATTCTCGTCCGCCGTAGCTGTCTCTGGTGTTGAGGATGAAACATCCTATCCGTCAGACATATAGAAGATATTGTTAACAATCGAGGTTTACTCAGATGAGGTCATTTTCGTTTCTTCACATTGCATTGCTCCTGCTGCTGGTAGTGCTGTCAGGTTGTGAGTCGACTGGCTCGGGGCCGGTAAAAGCGGCCAAGGCAGGCAACAACGCAATTATCGATGACGCCGTTGCTGCCGCCTACCGCAACGCCGAGGAGTACCGCATCGGGGTAGATGATGAGGTCAAGGTCAGTGTCTGGAAGAATCCGGATCTGTCGGTCACCGTGCCGGTACGACCGGATGGCAATATTTCGGTTCCGCTGATTGGTGATGTGCCTGTTGGTGGCAAGACGCCTACCGCAGTTGCGAGCTTGATCAAGGACAAACTGTCGGTGTTTCTGCGTGATCCGCAGGTGACGGTCATGCTGACCAAGCTGGAGAGCGACGAGTTTCTTTCACGCATTCGCATCACCGGGGCGGTCACCAAGCCCACATCGCTGCAATATCGGCAGGGCATGACGGTGCTGGATGCGGTGCTCGAAGCTGGCGGTGTCAACAAGTTCGCCAATGCCGATGGCACCAAGCTTTATCGCAAAGATGGCGGGCAGCGCAAGGTCTATCGCATTCGCTTGAAGCGCATCCTGAAAAAGGGTGACTTGGCAACCAACTACCCATTGTTGCCTGGCGATGTGATCACCGTTCCGGAACGAGCATTCTAAGCTGGCGACGGTGCGCCAGATCCATTAAACAATAAATTCGGCTTCAGAGCCGTCCGTCTAACAGGGAACGCAATGCGATATTCGGTCGAAACAGACTTCAAGCTATTTCTGCGCAATATGGTGCAGTACCGGTGGTGGGTTGCGACACTGTTTTCGGTGATCGCACTGACGTTCACGGGCATCGGCTACTTCAAGCCGAATATGTATGCTTCGTATTCAACGTTGCTGTTCGATGCGCGCTCGCAGATTGCACCGCTGGTGGCTGACGGCGCCACCGCCCAGGGAAACCCGGATTGGGCCAAGGTCGCAAAAGAGATCCTCCACAGCCGCAAGACCATGACCAGCCTGATGCAGGCACTCGGCGAGATTGACGACAAGATCGAGACGGTTGAGCAAGAAGTACGCTTGGAGAAGCTCAAGGCGAATACCAAGGTCAGTATGCTCGGTGAGAGCAATAACTACATCAAGGTCGAGTTTCGTGATCCTGATCCGGCCATGGCCAAAGAGGTGGCAACACGGCTGACCGATATCTTTATCGATTCGACGCATGGCTATCAGGCGAAAGAGAGCGGTGAGGCCTTCGAGTTCATCGATGAGCAGGTCAAAACCTATCACAAGAAGCTGCTTGAGGCGGAAGAGCGTCTGAAGAAGTTCAAGTCAGAGAAGCTGGCCAAAGGCGTAGGCTCCGAGGCAGCGGTTTCCGGGCGGATTGAGCGTTTGCAGTTAGTGATCGATCAGGCCGAACTCGATCTGAAGGAAGAGCTGATCAGAAAGGCCAGCCTTGAACGTCAGTTGCAGGGCGAGGTGAAGGCCACCGTCAGTCTGGCAAGGCAATCTCGCTATGTGGAAAAGCTTGAGTCGTTGCAAAACCGGTTGGCCAAGCTGCGGCTCGACTATACCGAGACCTATCCCGAGATCATCGCCGTAAAGCGTCAAATCGACGACGTGCGGCGCCAGATCGAGGAGGAAAAACGTGGCGATTCGATGGACCTGGCCGGTATCGATATCAAGGCTAACGAGGTATATCAGGATATTCGTCTGCAACTTGCTGATACGAGAACGCGAATCGCAACCCTGCAGACCCGGATCGAGGAAACCAGAGCCAATATCGAGGCGGAGCGGAAGAAAGGCACTTTGGTCAATGAGAACGATGCCCAGCTCGCTGAATTGACGCGTGATTACGAGGTCAACAAGCAGTTGTACGAAAGCCTACTGAAGCGGCGTGAGTCAGCGCGTTTTGATAAAGAGGTTGATGACCAGCACAAGGGTCTGAACATCAAAATCGATCAGCCGGCATTCCTGCCGACGACGCCGAGTGGCTTTCGCTTCATTCACTTCGTGCTTGCGGGCTTGTTGGTGGGGCTGTTGACGCCGGCGGCGCTGGTCTATCTGTACCAGATCGTCGATGGCACGGTGAAGTCGCCTGAGCTGATTCAGGCACGGCTCAATGTGCCGGTGCTGGGTGCGGTCAGCGCCATCGCCAACGACAGGGATCTGCTCGCCGAGAGGAAGCTGAACCGGGGCATAAAACTCCGTCTTTGGCTAACATTTATCATAATCGCAATCGTGGGGTACCTGCGGGTATCGCCCGATTTATTGAAATAACGGGTGGTTGAGTCATGTCGGATTCCTTTGGACGCGCACTGAAGAAAGTCACGGGGCCAGGCGGCGGTGGTGATGGCACGATTATCGACACGCGCCACGATAACACCACGCGGCAACGGCGCTTCGAGTATGAAGATGGCATCATTGTTCGCAGTGTCGAGGCGCGCGACCAGATCAGCCGTATGTACCAGCCATTTGTCTTCACCCGTGAAGAGCTGGCGGCCAATCATTTTGTCGTCGAAGGTGATGAAACCAATGAAGATGCGGCGCTATTGCTGAAAGATCTGCGCAACCGGATCACCTTGCGCCGCCCGGGTTTGGGTGCGACGATTCTGGTGACGTCGGTGAATGACGAGGAGCAGCCCTCCTACTTCGCCCGCAACCTCGCCGCAGTGTTCGCAGCGGATGAGAACAAAACTTCCCTGCTGCTGGAGCTTCGGCCAACGAAAGACAAGCTGTGGGGTGATGCTGACAATGTCGCCGGATTGGCGGACTTCATCGCTAGTGACGCGATGACGGCAAAGGATGTCATTCAGCCGACAGGTGTACCGCGGATGCGGATTATTCCTTTTGGCACCAGTGATGTCATGGGCTTTGATTTTATCCGCTCGACGCGGATGCGGATTTTGGCCAAGGACATCACGCGGCGCTATCCGCGTGAACGTTTTACCGTGATGGATGCGCCGTCGGTAGACAAGGTGGCGGATGTCGAGTTGCTCAATGAGTACGCCGACTTCTCCGTTCTCTACGTGCCCTATGGAAAGGTCTCGGAATCAAGAATCAGGAAGGCAGTGAGCAAACTCGATCCGGAAAAATTCCTCGGTGTGGTCTTGGGCGGGTTGCCGCGCATGCCGGGTTTTCTTTCCGGTTTCATGAAATAAGCGGGGCTCTATGGTGGTTCGTTTTCGATATCTCGTGCCGGTGATTCTGGTCGGTAGCCTGTTGTCATCGGTGAGTGTTCAAGCGAAGGAGTTCATACCGCGCCTGGGCATCACAATGGAGAATCACTCCAATGCCAGCCGAACAGATGATCCCGATGCGGAGATTGCCGACACGTTGATGCGGCCATATTTTGGCTTTACCTTCAAGGAAAACACGACTGACTTGAAAGCGCAGGCCGATGTGCTGCTGCTGCAGGAGTCGTACAGCAAGAATACCTTCGATACGCAGTTCCTGCCGACGGTTGACGTAACCTTGGACTGGACGATTCAGCCGAACCGCCTCTCCTGGGTCGTCGAGGACTACGCCTATGCCCAGCGCATTACCATTGTAGGCGCTGATACACCTGACAACCGGCAGATATTCAATGTGCTGGCAACCGGGCCGGATTTTGTCTTTGCTCGCGGGCTGTACGACGGTCTCGCCAAATTACGGTTGGCGGATGTCTACTATTCTGAGTCTGACCAGGACAACCAGCGGCTGATCACCACCGGCACGCTGACCCGGGCGCTGAATGAATACAGCGATGTGGGCGTTGAGGGCAGCCTCTCCTCCGTCAAGTTCGAGGAAGATTATCTGATCGACTACGACCTGGTCTCCATCGTCGCCAGGTATAACCGCGATATGCCGTTCGGTGAGCTCGACGTGCGCGGCGGGGTCAATTACGTTGACTATGAGATTGGAGCCAGTGAGTCTACACCGGCCTTGGCGCTGAAGGTCAGTAGCTACGAAGGGGCCTTGCACTCCTGGAGTTTGACCTACTCGAACAAATACACAGATCCCGCAATGGATGCCTACGATCCTTTCTATTCGCGCTTGCTCGATGTCAGTGAAACGCGGGTGATCGATCCTGGCAAGATCGTTGGGGTTGGTGTCTACGAGACGGAACGAACGGAACTCAACTATGGTTACAACGGCGCCAGAATTGGCCTGACACTGGGTGCGTTTGCTGGCAGCAGCGGTTTCCTGCTCAATGCGGCAGACGATGGGGAAGAAAAAGGTGGTGGTGTCGGCCTGAGTTACCTCGTATCGGAGCGCATGACATTGTGGCTGGATTATTACCAGTCTCGTACGGAGTTTCCCAACAATCCCAATGGTAGTTTTGCCGAGACGGCATCACCCAGTTTCGGGATCAGCTATGCTATCACCGATAGCCTGAATATTGTCGGCGGCGCATATAGTACAGATAACGACAGTGATATTCGTGACCCGGAGACCAACAAGCTGACACAAAAATACAAAGACAGCGTGTTGTACCTGACGGTCGAGTACAAGGGGCAATCAAAGCGGTTCTAATCATGTATCTAGAGCATTTCAATCTCGAATCCGATCCGTTCCGCCTGTCTCCTGACTCCAAGTTTTTCTATCCGAGTCTGGCGCATAGCACGGCCAAGAACTACATGGACTATGTGCTGTGGAGCCGTGACAGCTTTATTGTCATTACCGGCGAAATCGGCACCGGCAAGACCACGCTGATCCAGAAAATGCTGGAAGAAGCGGGCTCCAAGATCACCGTTGCGAAGATCCACCAGACCCAGCTGAACGAGGTTGAATTCATTCAGGCCTTGCTCGACCAACTGGGTGTCAATCCTTTTCATACTCAGTCGAAAGTCGAGCTGCTGAGCATGCTCAACCACTTTTTGCAGCGCAAATATGAGGAAGGCGAGACGGTCGTTGTCGTCATCGATGAAGCGCAAAATCTCGATGAGCGTGTGCTCGAAGAAATCCGACTGATGTCCGGTTTCGATTCGAATCGGGAAAAGCTGCTGAATATCTTCCTGGTTGGTCAGCCTGAGCTGCGTCGTGTGTTGGCGCGCCCCAGCATGGAGCAGCTGTTCCAGCGCATCCGCTTGCGATTTCATCTCGACGGTTTGGGGTTTGACGAAGTCCGCTCGTATATCCGCTTTCGTCTGGCGACAGCTTCGGCAGCAAAATTTACGCCGGTATCGCCTGCTGCCAAGTTACTGACCTATCAGGTGAATGAGGAAGACATCGAGTTGCCGAACGATCTGTTTCCAGACGAGCTGCTCAGCACCGTTATTGAATACACCGGGGGTATTCCACGGCTGATCAATACCTTGTGTGATACGGCGTTGCTGACCGCTTATTCCCGTGATCACGACAAAGTCACGCAGGAAGATATGGCATCGGCGATCGAGGATTTGCAATGGGATCCATACGCAACCCGCTCCAGCTTCCGCAATGAAGCGAAAGGTGATGTGTCGGGGTATCAGCTGCAAGTGTTCAAGCATGGCACCCTGCTGTCTGTTGAGCCATTGAACAAGGATCGGGTGCTGATTGGGCGCAGTCATCTCTGTGATCTCAAGATCGATCAGAAGTCCGTCAGCGGGAAGCACTGCCAGTTGCTGAAAACGCCTGAGGGCTACCTCATCGAGGACCTCAACAGCACCAACGGCACAATGGTCAACGGTGAGAAGATCGAATCGAAGTTGCTGGAAGATGGCGATGTGATTGAAGTCGGACGCTATGCGCTCAGATTCGAAAAAGCCAGCAAGGAAGATCAGCAGCCAGGCAACGTAACAAGCATGGCGCCGCAGCAACGGTTTTTCGCCAACTGACGCTGTTGTGATAGGCTTCCCCGCTGATTTAACGGGAAAGCTGCTATGGCAAACATCAATATCATCGAAGGCGATTTCCGCCTTGAGCAGGCCAATATTGGCCTGATCGCATCCAGATTCAATAGCTTTATCGTGCAGAGCCTCGTCGAGGGCGCGAAAGATACGCTGAATCGCCAGCTTGGCCCCGATGCCAGCTATGATCTCATCTACGTTCCGGGCGCGCTGGAAATCCCCCTCGCCGCAACCGCGATGGCGAAAACCGGTAAATATGACGCCATTGTTGCGCTGGGGGCGGTGATTCGTGGCGCCACACCGCATTTCGATCTCGTTGCCAACGAAAGCTCGAAGGGGCTGGCGCAGGTGTCGCTAGAATTCGGGATGCCGGTCATCAATGCGATTCTGACGACCAACACCATCGAACAGGCCATCGAACGCGCTGGCACCAAGGCTGGCAACAAGGGAGCGGAAGCCGCAGCGGGTGCCATTGAAATGGTGAGCTTGCTGCAGAAGATCAATGCCTAGCGCCATGCACGAGCTGCGCTCGTCCCCCCTCATCCCAGCCTTCTCCCCTCGCGGGGGAGAGGCTAGATACCACCGTGCTGCGGGTGACTCCTTCTGTTCAGTCCACGAGCCACGCTCATTTTCACTCGCCCAAACCTTCTCCCCTTCGGGGAGGCAGGGTGTTCCTGGCGGTTGCAAGGTTTTAGTCAATGATGAAACATCACGCGAGTAACGCCGCACGGCGAGAAAATCAGCGTCGTAGCATGGCGCGCCGGCTGGCAATGCAGGCGTTGTACCAGTGGCATCTTACCGACCATCCTGCGGGGCAGATCTGTCTTCAGTTCAAGGACGACATCGACTATCCGAAAGCCGACTCGGATTATTTCTGCCGCATCGTCCGCGAAGTTATCGAACGGCATGACGAGCTGGATGGCTATCTCGCGCCGCATATCGTGCGGGGCATTGAAACGCTGGACCCTGTGTCCCATGCGGTGTTGCAGATTGCGGCCTGGGAGATGGCGCACGAACCTTCCGTGCCGTTCAAGGTGGTTATCAACGAGGCGGTTTCTTTGACGAAAAAGTTCGGCGCGACCGACGCCTATAAAATGGTCAATGGCGTCGTAGACAAGCTCGTGCCGCAGTTTCGGGCGTTGGAAAGGAAGGCGGCCAAGGGCTGATGCCGCTCGGTGAATTCGACCTCATCCAGCAATTTTTCACCCGCGATCAGGATCAGCCGGGCCTTGTCGTTGGGATTGGCGACGATGCCGCTGTCGTCAAGATTCCGCCCGACCGGCGGCTGGTTGTCACGGCTGATACGCTGGTCGCTGGTGTTCACTTTCCTGAGCAAGCAAGCCCTGAGGACATTGGCTACAAATCTCTGGCGGTGAATCTCAGTGATCTCGGGGCGATGGGTGCGATCCCCCGCTGGTACACGCTTTCGTTGACGCTGCCGGTCGCGAATGAAGCTTGGCTGTCTGCTTTTTCCACTGGCTTGCAACTGTTGGAAACGGAGGAGGCGGTGGTGCTGATCGGTGGCGATACGACTCGCGGCCCGCTATCGATTTCGATTCAGGCGATGGGGTTGGTTCGTCCTGGGGCGGCAGTGCTGCGCTCAGGGGCGAACGCCGGTGATGATATCTATGTCACCGGAACACTCGGTGATGCGGCGCTCGGTTTGCAGTCTGTTGTGGGGGAGGTGTCCGAATCCCTGTTGCCTGGCTCGGCGTTGGCTGGTTGTATCGATCGACTCAATCGCCCCCAGCCGCGCACCATCGCTGGTTATTCCCTGGCGCCGTTCGTCACCGCGATGATCGACTGCTCCGATGGTTTTACTGCCGATCTGGGCCATATCCTGCGTGCCAGCGGTTGTGGTGCCGAGGTGATGCTGGAGAGTCTGCCGCTGTCGTCAGCAGTGCGGTGCTGGGTTGAATCGCAAGGCTGGCAGCTGCCACTGTCGGGTGGCGATGACTACGAACTCATTTTTACCGCCGACTCGGCCCAGCGCGAGGTGATCAATGGTATTGCAGAGAATCTGCATTGCGCGATCACCCCGGTTGGAAAAGTCGTGCCTGGTGCCGGTCTCAAGCTGATTAAGCGAGATGGCGTTGTTGTTGAATCCGATCCCAGAGGATACACGCACTTTTGAAAAAACAGCCCGAAAAAATCCCCGTGCGCGTGGTGTTTTCGAACCCCATCCACTGGCTGGCCTTCGGCTTTGGCAGCGGGCTCGCGCCGGTCGCGCCCGGCACCTTTGGCACCCTGGTGGGCATCCCGTTTTTCATCGCCATGGCCGGGTTGCCACTGCCGCTGTTTCTGGCGCTGACCCTGCTGTTGTTTGTCGTCGGCGTGTGGATTTGCGACCGCTCCTCCGCCGCGCTCGGTGTGCATGATCACCCCGGCATTGTCTGGGATGAAATTGTCGGCTACCTCGTGACGATGATCGCCGCGCCGCTGCAATGGCAGTGGCTGCTGATTGGATTCCTGCTGTTTCGACTGTTCGACATCCTCAAGCCCTGGCCGATTCGTTGGCTCGATCGCCGCGTCGGCGGTGGCTTCGGTATCATGGTGGACGATTTGCTGGCAGGCATTTTCTCGCTCGCAATCATGCAGCTGCTACTGGCGATTTATTAGCGCCGGTGCCTTTGCTACCATCCCCGCTCCGCAACTTTCAGAGTCGGCCATGACCGTTCGTACCCGTTTTGCTCCCAGCCCCACCGGTTATCTTCACATTGGCGGTGCCCGCACCGCGCTATTTTCCTGGCTCTATGCCCGCAAGCATGGTGGCAAGTTCATCTTGCGCATTGAAGACACCGACCAGGAACGCTCCACCGACGAATCGGTGCAGGTAATTCTCGACGGCATGGCATGGCTGGGGCTCGATTATGACGAAGGCCCGTTCTTTCAGATGCAGCGTATGGATCGCTACAAGGAGGTCATCCAGCAATTGCTCGACAATGATCAGGCCTACTACTGCTACTGCAGCAAGGAAGAGCTGGACGCGCTGCGCGAACAGCAGATGGCGCGCAAGGAAAAGCCCCGTTACGACGGCCGCTATCGCGATTTTTGCGGCATTCCGCCGGACGGTGTTCAGCCCGTCATTCGCTTCAAGACGCCATTGGAAGGTGTCGTCGAAATTGATGACATGGTGAAGGGCAGGGTAGTGGTGGACAACCGCGAGCTAGATGACCTGATCATCGCCCGTGCCGATGGCACCCCCACGTACAACCTCACCGTGGTAGTGGACGACCTCGACATGGGCATCACCCACGTCATTCGCGGTGACGACCACCTCAACAACACGCCGCGTCAGATCAACATTCTGCGTGCGCTTGGCGCAGAGCCGCCAAAATACGCCCATCTGCCGATGATTCTGGGTGAGGATGGCAAGCGCCTGTCGAAGCGTCACGGTGCCGTCAACGTCATGCAGTACAAGGAGGAGGGCTACCTCCCCGAGGCGCTGATCAACTACCTGGTGCGTCTGGGCTGGTCCAGCGGCGACCAGGAAATTTTCAGCCGCGAAGAGATGATCGAACTGTTCTCCTTGGAAGGCGTGAACCGCTCGGCTTCTACCTTCAACCCCTCCAAACTGCTGTGGCTGAATGAGCAGTACATCAAGGCCATGGATGCTGAAGAACTCGCAGAGCGGTTACGCGAGAAACTCGACGTTGACACCAGTGCCGGCCCGCCCCTGGCGCGCGTCGTCGATGCACTTCGGGATCGCAGCAAGACACTGAATGACATGGCTCGTAGTGCCGCCTGGTTCTACACCGACCCCGAAAGTTACGACCCAAAGGCCGCCAAGAAACAGCTCACCCCAGCCAGCGCTGACACCCTCAGCCGCTTTGCCGAAGTGATCGACAGTGTCGAGCCCTGGAATGCCGAAGCCCTGCACCAATTCGTCGCCGACTTCGCCGCCGCCAACAACCTGAAAATGGGACAAGTCGGCATGCCACTGCGGGTAGCACTCACCGGCGGCACCAACTCCCCCGACATCGGCGTCACCCTCGAACTGATCGGCCGCGAAGCCATCAAACGACGCCTGCAAAAAGCCATCGACTGGATACAGAGCCAGCAGTGACCGCCACCCAACGGCGGCAATACCCCGCCCTGGGACCGCCGGCGTCCCGCCGGCAACACCACTGCGAGTCCACATCCCTGTGACTGGATCACGGTGTCCCGCGGGGATGACGGAAAAGCGAAACACGACCCCACATTCGTAAACGCCGAAGCTCAGGTTCACACCGCATTACGCAGCGTTTTTTCTGTGTTTTTTCTGTTGACAAGAAAAAGGTCGTCGCGTAAATTACGCGCTCCCTTGCAGGGGCTATAGCTCAGCTGGGAGAGCGCAACACTGGCAGTGTTGAGGTCGGCGGTTCGATCCCGCCTAGCTCCACCAAGTTCTGCAAGTCAGGTGAATGAGTGCTTAAGCTCGGAAGGATTTTAGTCGTCGTCGGGCTGGTTATAACTGCGTTGTCACTGGCAATCGGTTTTACAACCATGATGATGGCGAAACCTGAGGCCAAATTCTTCCTCATGCTGGTACCAGTAGGGTTTTTGATACTCTTCACCGGCGTAGTTATGGTTGTGATGACCGGCGAGTCACCAGAACCGCACGAGTTAGATTAGTGCAATCTACGTCCCCTTCGTCTAGAGGCCCAGGACTCCGCCCTTTCACGGCGGCAACAGGGGTTCGAATCCCCTAGGGGACGCCACTATTGAAAAGCCCGGATCTTTGATCCGGGCTTTTTTTTGCCGAAATTCTCAGGCGCTATTGTTGATCAGGGTGGTGTATGGCTTGACCGTTTGTATCGATAAGAATACCGTATTACAAATCAATTATCGATAGGGTTTGTTATGATGTCAGTAACAGTTTCACCAAAATATCAAGTAGTTATACCGAAAGAGGTGCGTGAGTCCATGGGGATCGTCTCTGGTCAGAAGATACAGGTTTTGACTTATCAGAATCGGATAGAACTCATACCTATCCGGCCTATGGAAAAGATGAGGGGTTTCTTGAAAGGGATAGATAGCAGCGTAAAAAGAGACAAGGATAGGGTGTGAACGTCGTAGACTCATCGGCCTGGTTGTCCTTTTTCGCAGGTGATGGAAATTCGGCCGTATTTGCGAAAGCAATAGAAGCGATTGACGAGCTGGTGGTTCCAAGTATCACGCTTACAGAAGTATTCAAGTGCATCGTTCGCCAGCGAGATGAGGATGTGGCACTAGAGGCGGTTGCCCATATGGAGCAGGGGAAGGTTGTGGTGTTTGATTCCGCCTTGGCCGTTGACTCGGCAGTCTATGGCTTAAAATACAAACTACCTTTGGCGGACAGCATCATTTATGCCACAGCGAGGAAATTCGATGCTGTTATTTGGACCCAGGATGTAGATTTCAAAGGCTTGCCAGAAGTGAATTATCTTCCGAAGGCGAAAGCTCTATAGAGTAAGGTCTTCTTTGAGCGTATCTGGAGTTGGGCGGACAGCTTAGGCGTTGTTCTGTGCCTGATCGCCGCTGTGTGCCATTTGTCAGGCGTTGGGCCGGCAGGATGCCGGCGGTCCCAGGGGGGGGTACGACTGTTGGCGTTTGGTGATTTGCACTGCTTTGTAGGGTCAGGTCTTGTTCGAGCGTATACGGGGTGAGCAGACAGGTGTTGTCCTGATTTGTTCTGTGTCTGATCGTCGTTGTGTGCCATTTGTCAGGTATTGGGCCGGCAGGATGCCGGCGGTCCCGGAGGTGTGTTACGACTGCTGGAGTTCGGCGATTTGTGTGGTGAGTATTGATGCGATAGCTTCTCTTATTTGGTCGAGGCGCTGTCTGGTTGCGGGGTCGATTGGGGTATTTTTCAGTTGGCTGCAGGTTTGCTCCAGCAGGGTGATGGCGCGTTGCAGGCGGTTATCGTGATTTCCTTCGTTGAGTCGTTCCGACAATAGCGCGATTTTTCTGGCCATCCGCGCTTCTTCGAAATTTGGCGGGGAGGGGAGTTCGCAGAGTATTTCCAGTTCAAGCAGTTGTTGCAGCAGTTGTTCGCTGGCGGTGGCGTCGTCGCTTGATGTCGATGATACGCATTGCTGTTCGATGTTTTGCAGTTGCTGTTCCAGCTGGATGCGTTCTTTGGCAAAGTCGATGCTCTTGAGTGCTTCGCGATAGCGCTGTTCGATGGCGGCGCCGTCCTTGCCGCGCGGCATCTCGGTGTCACGCCATGCTTCTTTGAGGGCGTTTAATTGCTGGTCGATATCGTGTGGGTCGTCGGCGAGTTGTTCCAGTTGTTCGCAGATGTCGACTTTTGTTTGCAGTAGTGTTCGTGTTTGCTCGTTGGCCTGGTCGATGCGCTCCTTTTCGCGGGCGAATACCGCGTCGCCAGCCGCCTTGAAGCGTTTCCACATTGCTTGCTCGACTGAGCGTTTGCCGCTGACGCTGAGGTGCCAGGCTTTTTGGGCCTCGCGAACGCTTGCTTTGGCGGCTTCCAGGTCATCGCTGTCCGCCAGGGCTTCGAGCTGTTCGATCAGCGCCATGCGGTAGGCGTGATTGGATTCCCGTTCGGCGGCCATTGCTGCATTCACGGCATCGAGCGCGCTGCGGTATCGTTTCTGAATTTTTCGCCAGTCGTTGCGATTGACGGGGCCGGCTTTTTGCCACTCGTTGCGCAGGCTCTGGAATTGTTTGTCCAGCTCGCGCCAGGGTGGGTTGTCGGTGCTGGCATCGGCGGCGAGCTGTTCCAGAGCGGTGCAGATGGTTTGACGCGCTTCCAGATGTTGCTGGCGTTGCTCGGATTCCTGCTTTCGATGTTCGGCGCAGAGTTCCCAGGCGGCGTTACAGGCCTTGTCGAAGCGTTTCCACAGCCGATGATTGACGCCATGATCTATTTCCACCAGTGCTTTCCAGCGCTTGCGCAGTTCGGCGACCGCCTTGGCGCGTTCTGCGGGTGTTTGTGGTGTATCAACGAGTTTTTCGGCTTCTTCGATCAGTGCTTCGCGGGCTTTGTCCGTACCCCAGTGCCGCCAGCCGTCGAGCTCGCGAATTCTTGGTGTGAAGCCTCGTAGCTGCTGTTGGATCGCTTCCAGCTTCGCGCGCGGCACATCGTAGAGCTGATCAAGCATTTGCCGGATGGCCTGTTCGAGTTCGCGGGAATCACCGAGGCGATCGTGGTCGAGATTCTCCTGAATGCGCTCCAGCATTTGCGTGATCTGGGCAAGCCCTTTGTCTCTCGCCGCGGCTTGCTTTTCCACCCGCTGATCCAGTTGCTTGAGCAGCCGGGCGTAGTGGTTCTGGTATTCCTCGGCGAGTGCCGGATCTTTCGGCAAGGGGTGTTTTTCCCATTGCTGTCGCAACGCCTGCACGTCGGCAGCGGGAATCCCTTTTCGCCGTAGCAGCTTTTCGGCGCGGCTGATGATCTGTTCCGGCTCGCGCCCGCTGCGACTGTTTTCCAGCAGGGTGGCAACGCGCTTGCGCGCTTCGCTCAATTGCTGGTGAAAACGGTTGGCCAGCGGTATTTCGAGATGCTCGGGCAGGGCAGGCAGGTCGTTCCAGTCGTTGAGCAGGGTGTCGAGCGTGTCTTGCAGGTCGTCAGCCTCGGTGGGGGAGACGCGATGACGTTGTTGCAGATGCGTGACGAAGTTGTCGATCAGCTCGCAGTGCGAGGTTTTGTCCGCAATGATCGGTTCGATGGCAAGTGCCTGCTGACGATTGGCTTCGATGGCCGCTTCCGCCTGCTGACAGGCGCTGTTGAAGCGTTGTTGTTGCGCGTCGTCTGCATCACTGCCGAGTTCCTCCCAACGGTGTTTCAGGCTCAACAGTTGGGTGCTGTCGCGCTGCCAATGCTCGGCTTGGCCGAGCTGTTCGATGGCGCTGATCAGCTGGTCGATTTGACGCTGGCGCGCGTCGTGTTGCGCCAGCACTTCGAGCCGTTGTTTCAGTAGACGTGCGACGCGCTTGTCTTTTCTGCCCAGGGCCTTGAGGGTGCGCTGGATGGCGTCGCTGCCCTCGATTCTTTCCGCTGCCAACAGCCTGATGCGAGCGCTGCTGTCGTTGGCAGCCAGTTGTTCGAGTAGCGTGGTATCGGTGATTCGCGGGATGAGCCACTCACGCAGTTTTGGATCGTCGCTGTGGCGTGCGATTGCGTTTTGTAATGATGCGCCCCCACGTGTGGCGAGATGCCTGTCGATCAGGGGCAGCAAGGAGGCGTCGTTCAGCGCCGCGGGCAGCAGGGCGAGAAAACGTTGGTTGAGTGCATCTTGCACCTCAGGCGCGATATTGATGTCGATCAGCACGCGCAGATCATCAACCCGGGCGATGGCCGCCTGCCGCACGCTGGTGTCGGGGTCGTCGTTGGCGATGGTTTGTAGCAGCTTTGGGTCGTCGATGCGCTCGATCGCGCTGCGACGAACCTCAGGGTTGCTGTGTTTCCAGCGTGGTTTGATGAAACGGCTGAACATCGCTGCTTATTTCACTCGCATGCCGGGCTGGGCGCCCTCGTCGGGACTGAGGATGAAAAGCTCTTTGCCACCGGGGCCGGCGGCGAGCACCATGCCTTCGGATACGCCAAAGCGCATCTTGCGTGGCGCGAGGTTGGCGACCATCACCGTCAGCCGCCCTTCGAGATCCTCCGGCGCATAGGCTGATTTGATGCCGGCAAACACGTTGCGGGTTTCCCCGCCGAGGTCGAGCGTGAGGCGCAGCAGCTTGTCGGCGCCTTCGACGTGTTCGGCCTTGCTGATGCGCGCCACGCGTAAATCGAGTTTGGCAAAGTCGGGGAATGCGATCTCATCGGCAATTGGTTCGTCGGCCAGTGGCCCGCTGACTTTGGCGGCGGATTCCTGCTGCGCTGCCATGTCGGCCACGGCCTGGCGGGTGTCTTCGATAATAGCGTCGAGGCTTTCCTGCTCGACACGGGTCAGCAGGGGCTTGAAGCGGTTGATGGCGTGATCCGTCAGCGGCTTTTCAAGATCGGCCCACGTCAGTTCACCGGCATCGAGGAAGGCCTCGACTTTCGTCGCCAGCGCTGGCAGCACCGGCTTGAGGTAAATCATCAGCACCCGGAACAGGTTCAGTCCGGTGGTGCAGGTGTGCTGCACATGGGCGGCTTTTTCCGCCTCCTTGATCAGCACCCAGGGCTTTTCTTCGTCGATGTACTGGTTGGCCTGGTCGGCCAGCGCCATGATCTCGCGCATGGCGTGGCCGAACTCGCGCTTTTCATAGAGCGCGGCGATGGTGTCGGCTTTTCCGATCGCTTGCTGATAGAGCGCATCGTCCAGCGTCGCGCAGAGCTTGCCTTCGAACCGCTTGCTGATGAAGCCAGCGCAGCGTGATGCGATATTCACCAGCTTGCCCACCAGATCAGAATTCACTCTGGCCTTGAAGTCGTCGAGGCTGAGGTCGATGTCGTCGATGCCCGGCCCGAGCTTGGCGGCGAAGTAGTAGCGCAGGTATTCCGGGGCGAGGTGATTCAGGTAGGTCCGTGCCTGAATAAAGGTGCCGCGCGACTTGGACATTTTTTGCCCGTTGACGGTGAGGAAGCCGTGGCAATGCACCGCTGTCGGTTTGCGAAAGCCGCCGGCCTCCAGCGTCGCCGGGAAAAACAGGGTGTGGAAGTAGGCGATATCCTTGCCGATGAAGTGATGCACTTCGGTAGTGGAATCGGGCTTCCAGTATTCATCGAAGTCTTTGCCGGTGCGGTCGCAGTAGTTCTTGAAGCTGGCGAGATAGCCGATGGGGGCGTCGAGCCAGACGTACAAATACTTGCCGGGTGCGTCGGGAATCTCGAAACCCCAGTAGGGCGCGTCGCGCGAGATGTCCCAGTCAGCCAGGCCGTTTTCGAACCACTCGTCCAGCTTGTGCTGAATCTCCGGCTGCACCGGCCCGCTGCGGGTCCAGTCACGCAGCATCTCCTCGAAATCGCCGAGCTTGAAGAAATAGTGCTCCGACTCTTTTTCGATCGGCGTGGCGCCGGAAATGACCGATACCGGGTTTTTCAGCTCCGTCGGTGCATAGGTCGCACCGCAGACCTCGCAGGAGTCGCCGTACTGATCCGGCGCACCGCAACGCGGGCATTCGCCCTTGATGAAGCGATCCGGCAGGAACATCTTCGCTTCCGGATCGTAGGCTTGCTTGATAGTGCGCTTGTCGATATGCCCCGCATCTCGGGCGCGCAGGTAGATCAGGCTCGCGAACTCGCGGTTTTCTGGCGAATGGGTCGAGTAGTAGTTGTCGAAGCCAATGAGAAAGTCGGCAAAGTCAGCCTGATGCTCTTGCGACATGCGCTCGATCAGCGCCTCTGGTGTGATGCCCTCCTGCTGCGCCCGCAGCATGATCGGCGTGCCGTGGGCATCGTCGGCACAGACATAGGTGCAATCCTCGCCATGCAAGCGCTGGAATCGCGCCCAGATATCGGTCTGGATGTATTCGACCAGATGACCAAGATGGATCGGGCCGTTGGCATAGGGCAGGGCACTGGTAACCAGAATTTTGCGCATGGTGGATGGTTCTGTTTGTTGGTGTAGTGGGAAGGCGCTAGTTTATACCCGTCACGGGCGAAAATCTTGCCTTGGTTTGGGGGTAACTGTGCGGCTCCCGATCCGCTTGCCAGCAGGAATATCGTTGCGGCACCGTCATCCTCGCAGGGAAGCGGGGATCCAGGTTACAGGGATGTATGCCAGCGTAGGTGGAAGCCTTCCCTGGCACTGGATTCCGGCGTCCTGTCGGAAACACGGCGTTGATTCCACTCCGTGATGCTGCAATCGCTCAGTCGCCCCCAAACAACCGCGTCTCGATGACGCTGCACAGGCAGTGGATCACCAACAGGTGGCTTTCCTGCACATAGGCGGTGGATTTGGCGGGGATACGGATTTCGATGTCGTGTTCTTCCAGCGCTTGAGCCAGTGGGCCGCCATCGCCGCCGGTCAGGGCGATGACCCACATGCCGCGGCTGTGGGCGGCTTTGACGGCGGCGATGATGTTGGCCGATTGTCCGCTGGTGGAGATGGCGAGCAGGCAGTCGCCGGGTAACCCCAGCGAGAGGATCTGGCGGGAGAAAATCTGCTCGTAGGCGTAGTCGTTGGCGACCGAGGTCAGCGTCGAGCTGTCGGTGGTCAGGGCAATGGCTGGCAGTCCGGTGCGGCTGGTTTCGAAGCGGTTCAGCAACTCGGATGAAAAATGCTGCGCATCGGCCGCGGAACCGCCGTTGCCGCAGCTCAATACCTTGTGGCCGTTTTGCAGTGCATCGGCCAGCCGGATCGAGGCGCGTTCGATGAAGGGTGGCAGTAGTTCCAGCCCACGTTTCTTTACTTCGATGCTGGTTTCGAAACGCTCGCGGATATGCTCGATGGTCATTTCAGTACTCCATGTCGAATGCGCGCTTGATCCAGTTCGGTTCGCTGTCACCGTCGATTGCGATAACGTCGAAACGGCAGGCCGTATCGAGCTTGTGCTGTTGCAGATAGTGTAGCCCGGTTTTGCTGAGTTTCCGGATCTTGTTGCGGTTGACGCTGGCGGCGGCACCGCCGAAGCGTCGATTGCGGCGGTAGCGCACTTCGACAAATACAAGCGTGTCACCGTCTTGCATGATCAAGTCGATTTCACCGTGGCGGCAGCGGTAGTTGCTGTCGCGGTATTTGAGCCCTTGTCGTTGCAGGAACGCTCGGGCGCGGTTTTCCTGCTGCCGGCCGCGTAGCAGGGTTTTCATTCGTTGAATGGGATGGCGTGCAGCGGTGGCTGTGTGCCGATGTCTGATGCGGGGGCGATTGCGGGTTGCGGTGATGGTGAAACATCTGTATTGCCGTATTCCATGGCAGGTATCACCCGTGGCGGGTGTAGTGGTTTTGCCTGGCCGCGGCTGAAGCGCGCCCAGCCAAGGCTGCGATGGATGCGGTTGCGCTGATCCAGTGTGAGCGTGCCGGACAGTCCCGGCACTCCCGCAGCGTTGCCGGCGGACTGGATCAGCTTCGGCGCGGTTGCCAGGGCGTCGTAACCGAAAGCGAACAGGCGGGGATGGTGTCGTGCGGTGTTGTCCAGGTCATCGGGTTTGGGTGCGTCAGCGGGGGCGTAGCCGAGCAGCCATGGGATCTCGGTCAGCGACAGCCGGTTCAGGTCGCGATTGGCGCTGCGGTCAGGATAGCCGCTCCAGACCTGTGAGATGGCGTAGGCTGGCAGCGAATCGATGAAGTGGAATTTGATCAGCGGCATCAGCAAGCGCGCCTCCTGCGGACTCGCGGCGATAAAAACGGCCTGGGCGCCGACTCTGTTGACGTGGGTTTTGGGATCCGGCTTGAGCGCCCGTTTGATGACATTGGAGTGGTCGTTACTGCGCGCCTTGAAGCGCCCAACGGCGACCAGCTCGCCGCCGCTCTGACGGATCGTATCCTCCAGTGCTCGCAGGATGCGATCACCCCAGTTGCCTTTGGGCACGATGGCAGCGATCCGGCTGTGGCCATCGGCGAGCATTTGCCGGGCAGCCTGGTGTGCCTCGTCTTCCGGCAGCAGCGCGAACTGGAACAGGTTGGGATTGGCCAGGGTGGGATTTTTACCGTGATTGAGTGAGATGACGGGGACAGGCAGCTGTTCGCTGGCGAGGTGGTCTACCTGTATCTTGTCCATGGGGCCGATTACCAGCTCGGCACCTTCGGCGACGGCTTGCCGATAGCGCTCGATAATATTGCCTTGGGCGCTATCGTAGACTTTGATGGCAGTATCGGGGCGTTGGTATTTTGCTGCCATGATGCCTTCCAGGATCACGTTGGCAACCTTGGCAAGTGGGCCGCTGGTTGGGAGCAGCACAGCCACCCGACCGACTTGTGCTGGCAGCGTCGAGCCCTCTCTTGGCATTGCACGGGGGCGCAGGGCATCGACGTAGTCAGGATAGGCAGGGTGATTGCGGTATTCCTGTTCCCAGCGCGACAGCTGGGATTCCAGTGCCTCGGGGGAATCGGCAGTAGTCTTGGCGATATAGGCGAGTTCGGTCCATCCCTTGTCTAGTGGCGATAACGGTTGTGCCAGCCGTTTTGACAAATCCTGTGTCGATAGCGCCATCAGCTTGCTCCAGGCGCCGGAGTTGGCAACCGCGCCAGACAGTGCGCCCGGGCGGGGTGCGGGGAAGTTGGGGGTTGGTTGCGCATCGGCGGGGCGTTGGAAACCCACTTTTTCGCGAGCCTCGTCCAGCAGTGCGCTGATCGTGCGCTGTAGCTTGGCGGGGGCGCTGTGGCTGGGGAAGTTGAGTTTTTCCAGTACGCCGGCATAGTTGCCCTGGCTGCGGGCGATGCGCGCGGCAACCAGCCTGGCATGGATCAAGGTAACGTGGTCCAGGTGGCTTTCATCGACGCTGTCTAGTATTTGTGATGCCTGGGCGCTGTTGCCGGCCAGCCACGCCATCTCTGCCGCCTTGGCCTTCCATTTTTCGCCTTCACTGGCCGGCAGTTTGTTGGCGGTGAGCAGGTACATATCGCTTGCCTGCTGGTAGTTGCCTTGCTTTTCATAGAGCCGGGCCTGGCGGATCGGTGTTTCATCGAGAGAGATTGCGGCAACGGGTACGGATATTGTCAGTAGCAACAGAATCGCCAGCAGAAAACCCGCAGCGCGGTTAATATGTATTGAGAAATGCATTCGGTTAATCGGCTCTGGCAGGAATGGCGGGCATTTTATATCAAATCAACGGGTGGGGGGGTCTAATCGTTACAATGGTCCTGATGTGGCAAAAAGTGTCAGCGTCCCCGGTCTTATGGGCTCCTGGTGGAGGAAACTCGTATCTTTCCGGAGATTGCAGGGGGGCAGGTGGAAAAGGTGACCTGAAGTGGCCCGCAGATGGTTGAGCAGCAAACCGGCAAGGGAGTCCTTTTTATCGTGGCGACCCCGATTGGCAATCTCGACGATATCAGCGCGCGTGCTGTCGAGGTGCTGGGGCAGGCTGATCTGGTTGCTGCCGAGGATACCCGGCACACTGCCGGCCTGCTGGCGCATCTCGGCCTGAAAAAGAGGTTGCTGAGTCTGCATTCTTTCAATGAGTCTGCGCGTACCGCGCCGATACTGGAAGCGCTTGCCGAAGGACAGTCGGTGGCGTTGGTGTCCGATGCCGGCACGCCGCTGATCAGCGATCCGGGCTTTCCCTTGGTGCGGGCGGCGAGAGAGGCGGGTTTCAGGGTCTCTCCCATTCCAGGCTCCAGTGCGTTGGTGGCAGCGTTGTCGGTGTCCGGGCTTCCCTGTGATCGTTTTGTTTTCGAAGGATTCCTGCCGCCAAAGTCGGGTGCTCGGCAGCAGCGGCTGGCGCTGCTGCGTGATGAGCCCAGAACGCTGGTGTTTTATGAGTCGCCCCACCGGATCGAGGCAGCGGTCGAGGACATGATTACCGTCATCGGTGGTGAACGCATGGCCGTGCTGCTGCGTGAGTTGACCAAGACTTTCGAGCAGATCCATGCTGCCTCATTGCTGGAGATGCGGGACTGGCTGGCGGCGGACGCCAACCATCGACGTGGTGAGTTTGTCGTCGTGCTGGCCGGGGCCGAGGAACGCGAGCCGGGCGTCGAGGCACAGGAGAAGATGTTACGGGTATTGCTGGACTACCTTAGTGTCAAGGATGCCGCTGCCGCTGCTGCGCGTTTGAGCGGTGTATCGAAGCGTGCGCTGTACCAGTTGGCACTAACGATAAAGGGGTGACAGCCCGGAATTCTCACCGGCTCACTACTGCGGCCGCCCAATGCGGTGCGCTAGCTGGTGTTCACTCGGTCGGGCTGTTCGACGTAGTGTCAACTACGCCTGCGCGGCCCTCGGTCGTGAACACCAGCTATCACACTCACCTTGAGTGGCCTCGCTACGTGACCCGGTAAGAAATCCGGGCTAGAATCACCACCAGAGTTGGCCAGGCAATCGCTGTTCCACAAGGAATGGAGGAAAGTCCGGGCTCCACAGGGTAAGGTGCCAGGTAACGCCTGGGCGGCGCAAGCCGACGGAAAGTGCAACAGAAAACATACCGCCGATGGCCTTCGGTTTCCGTAGGCACAGGTAAGGTTGAAATGGTGCGGTAAGAGCGCACCGCGCAGGTGGCAACACGCTGCGGCATGGTAAACCCCACCCGGAGCAAGGCCAAATAGGGGCGCATTGGGTGTGACCCGCACCGCGCCCGGGTAGGCTGCTTGAGGGAGTTGGCGACAGCTCTCCCAGATGAATGATTGTCCTCGACAGAACCCGGCTTATCGGCCAACTCTGATCATTTTTTGCGGCCGGCCAAACGGCCGGTCGCATCATATCTGGTAGGTGTCATGACGGGTTTTTTCACGTCGCCACCTCCATCTTGAACAAATGTGAAAATCTCTCTTCCGGGTTTTGCCACTTTCTCCCCCGCGCCCGCATTTTGCGGCGATCCAACCTAAAGTTGTTCCTCAGATGGTTTGTCTAATCCTCTGATTAGTCTCGCTATTCCTTTGCGTGTTTTTGTGACTGTCGTCACCATCGAGTGCCTGATAACTCATTGTTTCTCAAGGGGAAGTCCGGTCTTGTTACCTTGACGTGGAAAATGGTGGCAACTATAGTGGAGATCTGTGGCGAGAAGTGTCAAATTGTGGAAGATTTGGGGTTTCGCGTCATTGGGGTAGCCCGGACTTCTCACCGGGTGGCGAGATGGTCGCGCAGGGCTTTGGATTCAAAGAACAAGCGAGGGCTCGTCAATCCGGTGAGAAGTTCGGGCTAGTTCCGGGTAGCCAGTACAACGAGCAGCTTCATGTATCGCGGCGCAAATCATCTGAATCTCGACGAAAAGGGTCGCATCACCATGCCTACCCGCTATCGCAGCGAGATTCTTGCGTCTTGTGGCGGGCGTCTTGTCATCACCGTCGATACGGCTCATTGCCTGATGATCTATCCGTTTCCGCAGTGGGAGCGGATCGAGGAGGCGTTGATGTCGCGGCCGAACATGGATCGGCAGGTGCGCCGCCTCCAGCGCATGTTGGTTGGTAACGCGCATGAGGCTGAAATGACGGCTCAGGGGCGCATTCTGGTGGCGCCATCGTTGCGCGAATTCGCCGGCCTGAAGAAGCAGGTGACACTGGTGGGGCAAGGTAACAAGTTTGAGCTGTGGGATGCCGAGCGCTGGAAGGCGCAGACGGAGCTGTGGCTTGCAGAAGAAGCTGAACTGGAAGGTGCCAGCGAAGCGCTGTCGTCGTTGCAGCTTTGATGTCGGCGCAGCGTTTGGAGCATGTGCCGGTGCTGTTGCACGAAGCGTTGCAGGCGCTTGATATCAAGCCGGAAGGCGCTTATCTCGATGGCACTTTTGGTCGTGGCGGACACGCCGCCGCGGTGCTCGAGCGATTGGAGCCGGGCGGCCGGTTGTATGGTCTGGACAAGGACCTCGCAGCGGTGCGGGTAGCTAAGGAGTTGGCGGCGAAGGATAGCCGGTTCATATTCCGCAAAGGGAGTTTTGCGCAGATGGATGGGTTGGTCGGAATGCTGGCGGATTTCAAAGGACTTGATGGCGTGTTGCTGGATCTCGGTGTCTCATCGCCGCAACTGGATACGCCCGAGCGAGGCTTCAGCTTTTCGAGTGATGGGCCGTTGGACATGCGCATGGATACGACGACCGGAGAGTCGGTCGCGCAATGGCTGGAAACAGCGTCAGAAGCCGAGATTGCAGATGTGCTCTGGCGCTTTGGGGAGGAGCGGTTTTCGCGCCGTATTGCGCGCCGGATCGTGGCGGCGCGGCAGCAGAAACCGGTGGATACGACAGCAGAACTGGCGGAATTGATCCGCGCTGCCATTCCAAACAGGGAGATGAAAAAAGACCCGGCAACGCGCAGTTTTCAAGCGTTGCGGATTTTCATCAATCGCGAGCTGGAGGATCTTCAGCTGGGGTTGGAGAAATCGGTAGAAATGCTGCGTCCTGGGGGGCGTCTGGTTGTGATCAGCTTTCATTCTCTCGAAGATCGAATCGTCAAGCGCTTCATGCGCAAGATGTCCCTGCCTGAGCGCCTGCCACGCCGCTTGCCGGTCGTGGATGCTGACATCACCATGCCCATGAAAACAATCGGCAAGGCCATCAAGCCTGGCGCCGAAGAGATTGCACGCAATCCGCGCTCGCGCAGTGCGGTCATGCGTGTCGCGGAGAAGCTGACATGAGCTGGCGTGTCGCTGCGGTCTGGTTGCTGGCATTTGCGGTCGTGATCACCGCCTTTGGCGTGGTGGTCAGTCGCCAAAATGCGCGTCAGGCATATAAGGAGCTGGTTCGTCTGGAGCAGGTTCGCGATGAACTTGAGGTGGAGTGGGGGCGGCTGCAGCTGGAGCTGGGAGCGCAAGGCACACTCGCGCGTGTCGAAAGCAAGGCACGCAACGAGCTGGGCATGACAATGCCCGCCATTGGCGATGCAGTGATGGTGTTGCCATGAAAAAGCAACAGCAGAAGAATCAGATCGACAATCCGATCTATCCCTGGCGTCGCTATGCTGTGTTGACCTTGTTCATTGCCGGCATGGGGCTGCTGGCAGCACGGGCGGTTGAGTTGCAGGTTTTTCAGCATGACTTTCTCAGCAAGAAAGGCTTGCGCAGCCAAACGCGTGTCGTCGAGATTCCTGCGCACCGTGGCGATATTCTCGACCGCTCAGGTGAGCCGCTGGCGATTTCCACACCGGTCGATTCCATTTGGGTCGATCCACGCAAGATAGAGCTGACCGATCGGGCTGTTAAAGGCTTGGCGAGCCTGCTGAAGATGCGTGAAACCGATATCGTGAAAAAAGTCGAGACCGCGCGTGCAAAGGGTAAGGGGTTTATCTATCTCAAACGTCAGTTGACGCCGGAACTGGCCAAGGCAGTGCTTGGGCTTGGTGTTCGTGGTGTCGGTGCGCAGCGCGAATACCGTCGTTTCTATCCGATGGGTGAGGTTTTCGGTCACGTGGTTGGCTTTACCGGTATCGATGATCAGGGGCTGGAAGGCATTGAACTGGCCTATGATGACTGGTTGCGCGGCGAGCCGGGTGCCAGGCGGGTGGTACGCGAAGGCCGTGGCGGTGTGATCGATGATGTCGAGCTGATTTCCCCGGCGCACCCCGGTAAGCCATTGACGCTGAGTATCGATGGTCGCATTCAGTATCTGGCTTACCGTGAACTCAAGGCCGCCATTAAGCGTCACAAGGCTGATTCCGGCTCTGTCGTGGTGCTTGATCCGCATACTGGCGAGGTGTTGGCAATGGTCAATCAGCCTGCGTTCAACCCCAATGACCGACACCAGCGCAAGGGTGAGCGGACCCGCAATCGCGCGGTCACCGATGTATTCGAGCCGGGCTCCACCGCCAAGCCATTTACCATCGCCGCCGCGCTAGAGGCTGGAGGCTGGGAGGCGAACACTATTGTGGATACGGGGCCTGGTCACTATCGCGTGGGTGGTTACACCATCAAGGATTCGAAAAATCACGGCAAGATCGATCTGAGCGAGATCATCAGTCAGTCGAGCAATGTCGGTGCCAGCAAGGTTGCCTTGCAGCTTGAAGCGATGGATCTGTATGCAGTGTTCGAACGTGTCGGCTTTGGTGTCAGCACCGGGAGTGGCCTGCCGGGAGAGGTGGGTGGTGTCTTGCGTAACTGGGCCAACTGGTATCCGGCGGACCAGGCAACCCTCTCTTTTGGGTATGGCTTTTCGGCCACGACATTGCAGTTGGCGCAGGCTTATGCGGTGCTGGCTGCTGATGGTGTGCGGCATCCGGTGACCCTGGTCAAGGGGCAGGCCGCGGTTGAGCCGGAACGGGTGCTGTCAGCGGCGACGGCGCGCAAGGTCAGGGCAATGATGGAGCGGGTGATACAGCCCAGCGGTACGGGTTATCGTGCTGCCATTGAAGGCTATCGTGTTGCTGGCAAAACGGGGACCGCGAAAAAGCTTGTCAAGGGTGTCTACTCCGAAGATGCCTATACGGCAGTCTTTGCCGGCATGGCGCCAGCTGCTGCCCCGCGTCTGGTCGCAGTTGTTGTTATTCATCACCCCCGCCAAGGCGGCTTTTATGGTGGTGAGGTGGCGGCACCGGTATTCTCGAAGATCATGACGCGTGCACTGCGCTTTCTCAACGTTGTTCCTGATGACATGCTGCGCCAGCCGAAGGGGGCACAAGTATGATGTCGGGTCTGCATCTTTCATCGCTACCGCGGCTGGCGGATCTGCTGCCTGATATTGTCGTGCCGTCGGCAGACAATCCCGAAATCAGCGGCATTGCGATGGACAGTCGCTCGGTACGCCCAGGCTTTCTGTTTCTGGCCTGTAAGGGCTTGAGGTCGCACGGGATGATGTTTGCTGCGGATGCCATTGCCCAAGGCGCCGCCGCCGTTGCCTGGGAGCCGGACGGTGTCGAAGGTGCCAACCTGCCACTGCCTGCGATTCGTGTGGAGCGGCTGGGTGAACGGGCTGGTGAGATCGCGGCACGCTTCTATGGTCGCCCGTCTGAGCAGTTGGATGTCATTGGTATCACCGGTACCAATGGAAAGACTTCGATAGCGCACTATCTGGCGCAGTCGCTCGATCGCCCCGAAGCCCGCGCCGGCATCATCGGTACGCTCGGCGTTGGTCTCTATGGTGAAGCCGTCTCTTCTGCGCACACTACGCCGGATGTGGTTTCCAATCATCGCCTGCTGGCCGAGTTCCTGCGCCGCGGGGCAGCGACTGTAGCAATGGAGGTTTCATCTCATGCGCTCGACCAGGGACGCGTCAATGCGCTGCACTTCAATACCGCCGTGTTCACCAATCTGAGCCATGACCATCTTGACTACCACGGCAGTCTTGATGCCTATGCTGCCGCCAAGCGCAAGCTCTTTACCTGGCCGGGTCTGGAATCGGTGGTCATCAATGCGGATGACGCGGTGGGTGCCGAGCTGTTGCAGCAACTGCCATCGACTGTGCGCCGGGTTGCCTGCTCGTTGCGTGGGCCGATGGACGATCTGTTATCCGTCTGGGCGGACAATATCGAAGCGACCGCTATTGGCATGGCCTTCGATCTGCGCACACCTTGGGGCGAGGGGCGGGTGCAGAGTCGGCTGGTGGCACGCTTCAATGTGGCGAACTTGCTGGAGACGGCGGCAGTATTACTGCTGCGTGGCGAAGACTTCGCCTCGGTCGTTCAGCGTCTGGAGCAGCTGCGCCCTGTCGCTGGCCGCATGGAAACCTTTGGCGGTGACGGTCAGCCATTGGTCATCATCGACTATGCGCACACGCCCGATGCGCTGCAGCAAGCACTGCAAGCTGCTCGCGCCCATGCTGCCGATCGGGTGATCTGTGTGTTTGGCTGTGGTGGTGATCGTGATGCCGCTAAGCGGCCTGAGATGGGGCGTATTGCCGAATCGCTGGCCGATATCGCCATCATCACCAATGACAACCCGCGTGGCGAAGCAGCTGAGCAGATCGTGGCCGATATCCGCAATGGACTGAGTGCGCCTGATCTGCTGCCCGTCATGCTCGACCGCAAGGCGGCCATTGAAGCGGCACTGTCGCTGGCAGGTGCCGACGACGTGGTGCTGATCGCCGGCAAGGGACACGAGGATTACCAGATCATCGGCAAGCAGCGCTTCCCGTTCAGTGACCGTGCAATTGTGGCTGAATGGCTGGAGGCGCGGTCATGAGCTGGCTGATGCTGTCGGATGTGGCGCAGATGCTCGGTGGTCAGGTGCATGGCGAGGATGTCGCGCTCGAACAGGTATCGACCGATACACGTAGCGCCACAGCCGGTGCGCTCTTTTTCGCGCTGCAAGGGCCGAACTTCGATGCCCATGAGGTGCTTGATCAGCAGCCCGATCTGCCGTTGGCCGCATTGGTGCTGAGCCGTCCAGTAAATCATCCGGCATCCTATGTACTGGTGGAGGATACTCGCGAGGCGCTGGGGTGGCTGGCCGCAGCCTGGCGTCAGCGGCTCGACCTTCGTGTGATAGGGCTGACTGGCAGCAACGGCAAGACTACTGTCAAGGAGATGGTGGCCAGCATCTGCTCCCGCCGCGGAGCGACTTTGGCGACGCTGGGCAACTTGAACAACGACATTGGTGTGCCGCTGACGCTGCTGCGGCTGCGCTCCGAACATGATTTCGCCGTGATCGAGATGGGTGCGAATCATGTGGGTGAAATCGCGTATCTCACCGAGCTGGTGAAGCCGGATGTTGCGCTGCTGATCAATGCGACGGCGGCGCATTTGGAAGGCTTCGGCTCGATCGAGGCGGTGGCGCAGGCCAAGGGCGAGATTTTCACTGGTCTCGATGACAGGGGTGTTGCCATCATCAATGCCGACTCCCCCTTCGCTGCCCAGTGGGAAGAATTGAACCATGAGCGTCAGGTGGTACTGTTCGGCGAGGCTGAGCGCGCCCATTGCCGTGTCGTCGATATGGCTGCCGCTAGGCTTGATTTGCATGGTGAGTGGATTGCCCCCGCGCTCCAGCTGGTGGGCCGGCACAATGTATTGAATGCCGCCGCCGCAGCGGCGGCTGCGCTGGCTGCGGGTGTTGATGCCAACGCGGTTTTGGAAGGACTGGAAGCGGTCGAGCCGGTTTCCGGCCGGCTGCGCCAGATCGCGGGGCCACGCGGCGCCACGCTGATCGATGACAGCTACAACGCCAATCCAGCATCCTTGCAAGCGGCGATCGACGTTCTTGCGGGGTGTGCCGGCCGGCGTTATCTCGTGCTGGGCGACATGGCGGAGCTGGGTGATGAAGCCAGTGAGTGTCATGTGGCCATCGGTGAGTATGCACGAGAGCAGGGGCTGGATGGCTTGTTCTCGCTGGGGCCGCTCAGTGCGCTGGCCGCAGAAGCTTTTGGTGCTGGCGCTGTGGCGTTCGATTCGCTGGACGCCCTGGTGGCGCATCTGGTGACGTTACTGGCAGAGGATGTCACGCTGCTGATCAAGGGCTCACGCTCGGCCGCCATGGAACGCGTGCTCACTGCACTGACAAACGCTTCCGGCAACGGAAACAATGGGGAGAAAAGCCATGCTGCTTAGTCTGCTGGATTATCTCACCCAGTTTCACAGTGGTTTCCGTGCCTTTGAATTCATTACCATGCGCGCCATCATGGGTGTGCTGACGTCACTGGTCATCTCGCTGCTGTTTGGCCCCTGGCTGATTCGCCGGTTGACGGGAGCCAAGATCGGTCAGCCGGTGCGTGACGATGGGCCGGAAAGTCATTTCTCGAAGGCGGGTACGCCGACGATGGGCGGTTTGCTGATCCTGGTGTCGATTGCCATCTCGACACTGTTGTGGAGTGACTTGACCAACCGTTATGTCTGGGTTGTGTTGCTGGTAACGCTGGGTTTTGGTCTGGTCGGTGGTATCGACGACTATCAGAAACTGCGCTATGGCAACTCGAAGGGCATCTCCGCGAAAGCGAAGCTGTTCGGGCAGTCGGTGATTGCGTTGGCTGCCGCGACCTTTCTCTATATGACAGCGGATAATCCTGCCGAACTGACGCTGCTGTTCCCGGTGTTCAAGGAGTGGCAGATCTATCTCGGCGTGTTCTACATTCCCTGGGTGTTTCTGGTCGTTGTTGGTGCCAGCAATGCGGTGAACCTGACCGATGGCCTCGACGGCCTGGCGATCATGCCGACCGTGCTGGTGGCTTCCGCGCTGGGCGCGATTGCTTACTTCACCGGCCACTTCAGGTTTGCCGACTATCTGAACATTCCCTTTATCAGTGGTGTTGGTGAGATCGCAGTATTTTGCGCAGCGATGGTCGGCGCCGGGCTCGGGTTTCTCTGGTTCAACACCTATCCAGCCCAGGTGTTCATGGGCGATATCGGTGCCCTGGCGCTCGGTGCGGCGCTTGGTATCGTTGCTGTGATCAGTCGCCACGAATTGGTGCTCTTCATCATGGGCGGCGTGTTCGTCATGGAGGCTGTGTCGGTGATGATGCAGGTGGCCTCCTTCAAGCTGACCGGCAAGCGGATCTTTCGCATGGCCCCGATTCACCATCATTTCGAGCTGAAGGGTTGGCCGGAGCCACGGGTCATCGTGCGCTTCTGGATCATCACACTGATCCTTGTGCTGATTGGCTTTGCCACGTTGAAGGTGAGGTGAGCAGATGCCAATGAATCATCACGCTTCACCGGGTTTCTTCACGCTGCGGTTGCAGCAGCCGTTCGACACCAGCCTGTTCATTGCGGTTGCGCTACTGGTTGGGCTGGGCCTGGTCATGGTGGCTTCGGCCTCAATTGGTATTGCCGACTCGAAATACCACAATCCGCTGCACTTCATTCTGCGCCAAAGCATCTATGTCGCGTTGGGGGCCGGTTTTGGCTGGATGATGTATCACATTCCACTGCGTTTTTGGGAAACCGCCGGGTTGGTGCTGTTGCCGGTGTCATTCCTGTTGCTGGTCGTGGTGCTGATTCCCGGCGTTGGCAAGACAGTGAACGGTGCTACCCGTTGGGTCATGCTTGGTCCGTTCAGTCTGCAGCCGTCCGAGTTCGTTAAGTTGCTGATGGTGCTCTATACCGCCAGCTATATTGTGCGTCATGGCGAAGCTTTGCGAGGTACACTGACAGGCTTCATCAAGCCACTGTTGGTGGTCGGTGCGACGACCGCATTATTGCTGTTAGAGCCGGATTTTGGCGCGGCCGCCGTCATTCTGTTGGTGACGATGGGTATGTTGTTTGTGGGCGGTGTGCGGTTCCTGCAGTTTATCGGCCTGTTTGCGGCCGTGGCTGCTGTGTTTGCGGTGCTCGCCATTACCTCGCCCTATCGGATGCAGCGTTTGACGAGTTTCCTCGACCCCTGGCAAGACCCTTACAACACGGGTTTTCAGCTCACTCAGTCGCTGATTGCAATTGGCTCAGGGTCTTGGGATGGGGTTGGTCTGGGTAGCAGTGTGCAGAAACTCGCCTATCTGCCGGAAGCACACAACGACTTCATGTTTGCAATTCTTGCCGAGGAACTGGGTCTGATCGGTGTCTTCGTGGTGTTGCTACTGTTTGTCTATGCGGTATTGCGCAGTTTTTCGATTGGCGCCAGGGCGGAGCGTATCGGCCACTATTTCGGCGCCTACGTCGCTTACGGGATCGGGCTGTGGCTTGGCATCCAGGCGTTCGTCAATATCGGCGTCAACATGGGCGTGTTGCCAACGAAAGGTCTGACGTTGCCATTCATGAGCGCCGGCGGCAGTTCAATGCTGGCGATGTGCGCTGCGGTGGGGGTATTGCTCCGCGTGCACAGTGAAATCCATGCGTTGGAGCAGAAGGGCATTCGCAGCCGCAGCAGAAAGGACAAGGGGGCGGGCAAATGACTGCGCCAATGCTGATCATGGCGGGTGGTACCGGTGGTCATATCTTCCCCGCGCTGGCGGTGGCCGATGAACTGCGCCGTTGTGACGTGCCGGTGATCTGGCTAGGCTCCCGTGGTGGTATGGAAACGAGAATTGTTCCTGAGCATGGTATTCCCATCGTCGCGCTGCGGGTCAAGGGTTTGCGGGGCAAGGGGCTGCTGACGTTGTTGCTGGCACCGTTCAAGTTGTCGTTTGCCGTGATTGAGGCTGCACGTGCGATTTTGCGCTATCAGCCGCAGGCGGTGCTCGGTCTCGGTGGGTTTGCCTCGGGGCCAGGTGGAATCGCCGCCTGGATTCTGCGCAAACCGGTATTCATCCATGAGCAAAACGCAATATCTGGTATGACTAACCGATGGCTGGCACGAATTAGCCGATGTGTGATGCTGGGTTTTCCACAAGGATTTCGTACAGTAGCAACCACTCGTCCGGTAATTTTTACCGGAAATCCGGTCAGAAGCGAGATCGTTGCCCTGCCGCCAGCAGAAACACGGCTGGCGGATCGTGGTGGCTCCATTCGCCTGCTGGTGATTGGCGGCAGTCTTGGCGCATTGAAGTTGAATACGATGCTGGCGCCAGCGGTTGCGAAAATTCGCGACGCGGAGATCGAGATTTGGCACCAGTGCGGTGCGCGTCACCTGGACGCAACCCGCCGTGCCTACGACGATGCGGGCATGAGCGCACGCATCGAACCTTTTATCGATGATATGGCTGGAGCCTACGGATGGGCCGATCTGGTTGTGGCAAGGGCGGGAGCACTGACGGTGGCTGAGCTGATTCAGGTTGGCGTCGCTGCGGTGCTCGTGCCTTACCCGTATGCGGTCGATGATCACCAGACGGCCAATGCGCGTGTCCTTGTCGAAGCGGGTGCTGCAAAGCTGCTGGCTGATGGCGAGCTGACTGCCGAGACACTCGCGGGTCAACTGCAACCGCTCGTTACCGATCGTAGCAAGCTGTTTGCCATGGCCACGGCTGCAGCACCGCTGCGGACACCCACGGCGGCACGCCATGTCGCCGAGGTCTGCCTGCGCGAACGCCGCTGTGACGAGGAGGTGCGCCCATGAGGCCGATTGCTGATTCCGCGCTCGCACAGCGTATCAAGCGCATTCATTTTGTCGGTATCGGTGGCTCCGGGATGGGTGGCATCGCCGAGGTGCTGATCAATCTGGGCTACAAGGTCAGTGGTTCCGATCTTGCCGACAACGCGGTAACGCGCCGTCTGGAGGCACTGGGCGCGACCATTCACAAGGGGCATGCGGCGGAACTGGTCGATGGTGCTTCCGTGGTGGTGATCTCCAGTGCGGTCAAGGATGACAATCCCGAAGTGGTCGCTGCACGCGAGCAGCGCATCCCGGTGATTCCTCGCGCCGAGATGCTCGCCGAGCTGATGCGCTTCCGCGAGAGCATCGCTGTGGCGGGTACCCATGGCAAGACGACCACCACCAGCCTGTTGGCCAGCATTCTCGCCGAAGGTGGGTTAGACCCGACCTTTGTCATTGGCGGCCGCCTCAACAGCACAGCCAGCCATTCGCGTCTCGGCAATGGGCGCTACCTCGTCGCCGAGGCCGATGAAAGCGATGCCTCTTTCCTCCATCTGCTGCCGGTGATGGCCATCGTCACCAATATCGATGCCGATCACTTGTCGACCTATGGCGGTGATTTTGCGCGTTTGCGAGACGTTTTCGTCGAGTTTCTGCACAACATGCCGTTTTACGGACTGGCTGTGGTGTGCCTCGATGATCCGGGTGTGCAGGACATTCTGCCGCGCGTCACCCGGCCGTTGCTGACCTATGGCATCGATACTGAAGCCGACCTTCGCGCCTACGATATCCACTATGCCGGTGCCGGTAGCCGTTTCAAGGTCGATTTGCCAGGCCGTGATGCACCGCTGGAGGTAAGCCTCAATATGCCGGGCAGGCACAATGTACTGAATGCGCTGGCTGCGATCGGCATCTCGCTACAGCTGGGGTTGACGGATCAGGCCATCCAGCGCGCATTGGCCGGTTTTCAGGGTGTTGGTCGCCGCTTTCAGATTGCGGGCGAGTTTCCGACCAGCGCCGGCTCGCTGATGCTGGTCGATGACTATGGGCATCACCCGACCGAGGTGGCGGCAACATTGGCTGCCGTGCGCACCGCGTGGCCGGAGCGTCGCAATGTATTGATTTTCCAGCCGCACCGTTATACCCGGACGCGTGATTTGTTCGAGGATTTCACCCGCGTGCTGAGTGAGGCGGATGTGCTGCTGGTGCTGGAGGTCTATGCCGCCAACGAGACGCCCATTCCTGGTGCCGACAGCCGAACGCTGTGTCGCGCCATTCGTGCTCGTGGCAAGACCGATCCGGTATTTGTCGAGAATGTAGAGGAGCTTCACGCCACGCTGCTCGATGTAGCGCGTGACGGCGATATCGTCATTACGCAGGGGGCCGGCAGTGTGGGCGCACTGTCGGCCGATCTGGTCGAACAGCTCAAGGGGGGCAGTCAATGAAAGCACGGACACCGCAAGCGTTTGGCAGGGTAGCCGTGTTGATGGGCGGGTGGTCGTCGGAGCGGGAGATCTCGCTTCGTGGTGGCACTGCGGTACTGGAAGCCCTGCGCTCGAAGGGTGTCGATGCGGTTGGGGTCGATGTCGACCGCAATATCGATCAGACACTGCGGGCGGGGCGTTTCGATCGCGTGTTCAACCTGCTGCATGGCCCAGGTGGCGAGGATGGTGTGATTCAGGGGTTGCTCGATATTCTGGCGCTGCCGTACACCGGCAGTGGCGTGGCAGCATCTGCGCTGACCATGGATAAGGTGATGACCAAGCGTGTCTGGCAGTCCGCAGGATTGCCAACACCCGCGTTCCGCGAACTCGGGCCCGACAGTGACTGGCGGGACGTGGTGTCAGCATTGGGCCTGCCACTGATCGTCAAGCCGGCCTGCGAGGGGTCCAGCATTGGCATGAGCAAGGTGATGACGCTCGAAGCGCTGCCGGCGGCCTGGGAGAAAGCCGCGCGTACGGGCCACCGGGTGCTTGCCGAACAATGGATTCGTGGCGGCGAATACACCGTCGCGATCGTGGGTGATCAGGCCTTGCCACTGATCAAGGTGGAGACGCCGCACAGCTTTTATGACTTCGATGCCAAGTACAGCTCCGATCACACCAAGTATCTCTGCCCCTGCGGTCTTGACTATGTCGAGGAGGATGTCTTGCAGAAGTTGAGCCTGGAGGCTTTCAGGCTGTTGGGCTGCACGGGCTGGGGGCGCGTGGACCTGATGCTGGACAACAATCACCAGCCCTGGCTGATCGAGGTCAATACCGTGCCGGGCATGACCAGTCATAGCCTGGTGCCGAAAGCCGCGGCAGCGATAGGTGTCGATTTTGCGACGCTGGTGCTGCATATCCTGGAGCTGACATTGAGTGACAGCATGCCAATGAATACGGACAACGGGGAGGATTTGCGTCATGCCGGCTAAACGCCGACGTGCCACCAAGCGGGGCAGGCAGGCCAGGCGCCGTAGGCACTGGGATCTGCGTGCGCGTCTGCTGATGTTGCAGCGGTGGTTGCGACCGGCGTTGATATCGTTACTGATATTGGTGGCAGCGACTGGTGGCTGGCACAGCTATCAATGGTTGATGCAGCCGACGACTTTGCCGATCCGCAGCGTGACGTTGGCGGGTGAGCTGAGACATGTGGCGCCGCAGGATTTGCAGGCCTTGTTGCGAGACGAAGTCGGGCAGGGCTTTTTTGGTGTCGACTTGGCGGCGATCAAGCGCAAGGTCGAAAGTTTGCCGTGGGTTTACCAGGCTTCACTGCGGCGAATCTGGCCTGACCGTTTGCAGGTGACCATCGAGGAGCAACGACCGATCGCCCGCTGGGGCGACGAAGCCTTGGTCAATCGATATGGCGATATTTTTCAGGCACCTGTTGCGTCGGAAAACATGGAGTTGCCGGTGATCATGGGGCGTCGCGACCGTTGCAAGGTACTGATCAAGGATTTTACGAGCGCCGACGAACTGCTGTACCCGCTCGGCTTGAAGCTGGTGTCGTTAAGTGAAGACGAGCGGGGCGACCAGCGATTGCTGCTGGCGAATGGCACTCGCCTGGCGCTTGGGCGGAAGCATCGGCAGGAGCGTCTGCAGCGCTTTGTCGCTTCCTATCGCAATACCTTGCAGCCATTGATTGCTGACGTCGCCCGGTTCGATTTGCGTTACCCGAATGGTTTCGCGGTGAAATGGAAGGAAGGCATGCTCAGAACGGGGGCGCTCGCCAATGGTGGCGCGTCGTGATCATTGCGTCATTGCGTCATTCGGGTGAGCGAACAAGGGGAAGTCTGTGGTGAAGAAGGAACAACATGATTTGCTGGTTGGGCTGGATATCGGCACATCCAAGGTTGTTGCCATTGTTGCCGAAGTGACCGAAGAGGGTGAGGTCGAGATCGTTGGCCTGGGATCCCATATTTCGCGTGGCATGAAAAAGGGTATCGTTGTCGATATCGAGTCGATCGTACAGGCGGTGCAGCGTGCCATCGAAGAGGCGGAGCTGATGGCGGACTGCCAGGTTCATGGCGTCTACGCCGGGATCGCGGGCAGCCATATCAGCAGTCTCAATTCGCACGGCATGGTGGCGATCAAGGATCGTAACGAAATCACTGAGTCGGATGTCGAGCGAGTCATGGATGCGGCGCAGGCGGTGGCGTTGCCGGGTGAGCAGAAAGTGCTGCACGTGCTGGCACAGGAATACATCATCGATGACCAGGAAGGCATTCGCGAGCCGGTCGGCATGTCGGGTGTCCGTCTGGATGCCAAGGTGCATCTCGTCACCGCAGCTGACAGCGCGGTGCAGAACATCGAGAAGTGCATTCGCCGCTGCGGGCTGGAGGTGGATGACATCATCGTCGAGCAGCTTGCTTCGAGCCATGCGGTATTGACCGAGGACGACAAGGAGCTGGGCGTTTGCCTGGTGGATATCGGTGCCGGTACCACCGATATCGCGGTATTCACCGACGGCGCGATCCGCCATACGGCGGTGATTCCGATTGCCGGTGACCAGGTCACCAACGATATCGCCGTTGCCCTGCGCACACCGACTCAGCATGCCGAAGACATCAAGATTCGCTATGGCTGCGCGCTGCGACAGCTGGCGGCCGATGACGACATGATCGAGGTTCCCGGGGTGGGTGAACGTCCACCGCGCAGCTTGTCGCGGCAGATGCTGGCGAGTGTCCTGGAGCCGCGCTACGAGGAGCTGTTCGAGCTCATTCGCGCTGAGCTGCAGAATGCCGGTTTTCTCGAAATGCTCGGTAGCGGCATTGTTCTTACCGGAGGCAGCGCAAAGATGGAAGGCGTCGAGGATCTGGCCGAAGAGGTGTTCCACATGCCGGTTCGGATCGAATCGCCAAAACATGTGAAGGGGCTTAGCGAAGTGGTCCGAAACCCGATTTATTCGACCGGGGTAGGGCTGTTGCTCTATGGCCTGGAGGCGCGGAGCAGTGGTGTTTCCGCGGGCAAGGGGGAAATGAACCTGTGGATGCAGGTCAAGAAATGGTTGGGAAGTTTTTGAAATCAGACTCAGTTAGATGGTAACTGGAGGAGTACAACGTGGTGTTTGAACTGATGGATACATACGAGCAAGGTGCAGTAATCAAGGTGATCGGTATTGGCGGCGGCGGTGGTAATGCCGTGCAGCACATGGTCGAGAGCCAAATCGAAGGCGTCGACTTCATCTGCGCCAACACAGACGCTCAGGCGCTCAAGGGGACGTCTGCCAAGACAATCCTGCAACTGGGTGGGAATATGACCAAGGGGCTCGGCGCGGGCGCGAACCCTGATATTGGTCGGCAGGCGGCGATCGAGGACAAGGCCCGCCTCGAAGAGGTGATCGAAGGGGCGGATATGCTGTTCATTACCGCTGGCATGGGCGGTGGTACGGGGACCGGTGGTGCGCCGGTTGTAGCTGAACTGGCACGTGATATGGGTGTGCTGACGGTGGCTGTGGTGACCAAGCCGTTCCCGTTCGAGGGTGCCAAGCGCGCCAAAATCGCCGAGGAGGGGATTGAGGAACTATCGAAGTATGTCGACTCCCTGATCACGATTCCCAATGCCAAGCTACTGAAAGTGCTGGGTAAAGGTGTCAGCTTGCTGGATGCCTTCAAAGAGGCGAATAACGTGTTGTTAGGGGCGGTTCAGGGGATTGCCGAGTTGATTACCCGCCCGGGCCTGATCAATGTTGATTTTGCTGATGTACGCACCGTTATGGCCGAGATGGGCATGGCGATGATGGGCTCCGGTGTTGGTCAGGGCCAGGATCGGGCGCAGGAGGCGGCGGAAGCGGCCATTTCGAGCCCGCTGCTCGAAGATATTGATATCGCTGGTGCGCGAGGCATTCTCGTCAATGTCACTGCTGGCATGGATATTTCGATCGAGGAGTTCGAGCGTGTCGGTAGCACGGTAAGAGAGTTTTCTGACCCTGAAGCCACGATTGTGGTAGGCACCGTAATCGACCCTGACATGTCGGGTGAGCTACGAGTTACCGTGGTTGCGACGGGTCTGGAGTCTGAGCAGTCCATCGATGCCGTTGAACCAGCCGAGAAAATGAGCGTCATCGATGGCGGCGCAGCGGTCCTCAATGCCGGGGGCAATGTTGCCAGCATGAAAGCGCGCACCCCTGTTGAAGCCGTTGCTGCTGGCAAGGGGCTGAAAGAGAAGGACATGGCGATCCTCGATATCCCTTCTTTCCTGCGCAAGCAGGCGGATTAGCCAGAGCAACCCGCCAGTACAAGATCGTGGCTGGGCGGGGTTCTCAGACCAAGTGTTGTTTATTTGATACAAAACGGGTAGACCCTAGTGGCATTTTTAATACAGTTGTGTACAATGCCTCCCATCCATCCGCATGGCCGTGGGCCATGCGGGTAACCGTAACAGTCGGGTTCAGCCAATGATTAATCAAAGAACACTCAAAAATTGCATTAAGGCCACTGGGATTGGCGTTCATACCGGTGACAAGGTCACATTGGAGTTGCGTCCCGCGCCGGTCAATACCGGCATTGTTTTTCGTCGCACCGATTTGCTGCCTCCGGTCGAGATCAAGGCAACCGCCGAAAACGTGGGCGACACCTCGTTGTCGACAACACTCATTGCCGATGGTGTACGGATTTCGACGGTTGAGCATTTGCTCTCCGCAGCAGCCGGGCTTGGCATCGACAACATGTACGTCGATGTGAGCAGTCCTGAAGTGCCGATCATGGATGGCAGCGCCGCACCGTTCGTGTTTCTGCTGCAATCGGCAGGCGTTGAAGAGCAGTCCGCCGCCAAGCGTTTTATCCGCATTCGCAAGCGCATCAAGGTGGAAGATGGCGACAAGTGGGCCGCATTCGAACCCTACGATGGTTTCAAGGTTGGTTTCTACATCGATTTCGATCATCCGGCTTTTTCCGAAGATGCGCGCTTTGAAGAGCTGGACTTCACGTCCACCTCGTTCGTCAAGGAAATCAGCCGGGCCCGCACCTTTGGTTTCATGCGTGACATCGAAATGCTGCGCAGCCGAAACCTGGCGATGGGCGGCAGCCCGGACAATGCGATCGTCCTCGACGATTTCCGCGTTCTGAACGAAGATGGGTTGCGTTATGAGAATGAATTTGTTCGTCACAAGATTCTCGATGCCGTGGGCGATATCTACCTGCTCGGGCATAGCCTGATTGGTGCCTTCCGTGGTCACAAGTCTGGTCACAAACTGAACAACCTGTTGCTCCGTGAACTGCTGCAACAGCAGGATGCCTGGGAAGAAGTGACGTTCGACGAGCGTAGCGAGGTTCCTGAATCCTATGTCTCAGGGTTCGAATTTGCTTCGTAGCCGCAATCTCCAACCAATCGATTCTCGTCGAGTAGGCATCAGCCTGCTCGACTGACGCCTTCCGCAACTTGTTATTCTTCCTTCAAGTTCTTCAACACCCTCCGTAACCGCTCCCGGTCAAGACGTTCCTGCTCTGATGCGGGTGGTTGGTGCTGTTGTCTCTGCATTCGTTGCCCCGGCCGTGATTCTGACGCTTGACTGATACGGATTCGCGTGCGGTGAATGTCGATGCCATGCTGTTGCCGGAGCGCTCGTTGCAAGCTCGCTGCATGAAAGCGGATATTCGATGCGACCGACTGTTTCGACACAATCAGCGTCAGGCAGCCGTTGTCGATATCTCCCACCTTTACCCACTGCCCATATTCGGCGGGTAGTGAGTCTTCGACGGTACGCTGAAACTGTTTGATACGCCGGAGTTTTTGCGCGAACTCTGGCGGCAGAAACTTGTCAAAATGTTTCATGGTGGTAATGTGGCCGGGTATTCCCTTGATTGATTCTTGTGGAATCATGTCACATTTTTGAGCTAAGATGCTGCCGAACCCTGCCGAGACGACCGATAAACTGACCATGCAGCGACATAAATCAACCCTGATTCATTACCGTACCGGGCCGCGTGACAGTTGGTGGTATGTACCGTCCATGCTCTTCGGGGGCGGCCTGGTGATCGTGCTGGCGATGGCGATTGGTTACTACTGGGGAAGCCACATTCAACCCCGACAATATGTCGAGCAGTTTCGGGAAGATATTGAAAAACAATGGAAAATGCTTGAAGGCGTCGAGATGGATGTTAATGCCGACATGGATGCGCTAACGCATCGGATCGGCATGCTGCAAGCCCATGTGACACGTCTCAATGCGCTCGGTAGTAAAATGGTGGCGATGGCCAAACTCAAGCCAGGTGAGTTCGACTTTGAAGAAGTTCCGGCGATGGGTGGTTTGGGCGAAGATGTCAACCAGGCCAATATGGCCAGTGATAGCATTACCAAGGTGCTGGAGCGGTTGGAGCTGGCTTTGATGGAGAAAGAGCAGCAGCTTCACTATCTTGATGAAATGATGCTATCGAAGAATCTCCAGGATGAAGTCAAGCCGAAAGGCACACCGGTAACAGAAGGCTGGATATCGTCTCGCTATGGTTATCGGACAGATCCGTTCACCGGCAAGCGCCAATTTCATCGTGGCATTGATTTTGCCGGGCGCAAAGGTACGCCAATCTATTCTGCTGCGGGCGGCATTGTCATCAGCGCGGAAAAACATCCCCAATACGGTAATCTGGTCGAAATAGATCACCGAAATGGCTATGTCACTCGCTATGCCCACACCTCGGAAATGCTGGTCAAGGCTGGCGACGTCGTCAAGAAAGGGCAGCAGATTGCCAAGATGGGTAGCACGGGCCGCTCGACAGGAACGCACCTGCATTTCGAAGTGATCAAGAACGGATCACCGACCAATCCGGCGCGTATTCTGGAAAAACGCAAACAGGCCACTCAAGCGAAGAAAAAGGCCGCTGACGAGGGATGATTGCAGTACGCAATCGCTGCGCACCCCGTAACTACCGTGTTCCTTTTTTGTAGTAGCTGCCTTTTCTGAGATCACCACGACAACCCCTCCTGGTATCGCCCGATGTGGCGCCCGCATGTTCCCTCCACCTTCTGATTTATCAAGCCGAAGCGTCATCCGAACGGGTTTCCACTGCTAACACTTAGGCTTGTCTCCCCGTATGCGCTATTATTACGTCCCTTTGGAAATCCAGATCTGAGGACAATGCTAGGATCAATCACGAAGAAGATTTTTGGCAGCCGCAATGACAGGCTGATCCGGCAGTACAGCAAGACCGTCGAGAAGGTCAACGCTTTCGAGCCGGAGATGGAGAAGCTCTCCGATGCCGAGTTGCAGGCGAAGACGGCCGAATTTCGATCCCGCCTCGACAACGACGAGACATTGGATAGTCTCCTGCCCGAGGCCTTCGCGGTTGTTCGTGAAGCGGCGAAGCGTGTTCTGGGTATGCGCCACTACGATGTGCAACTCATTGGCGGCATGGTGCTGCACGACGGTAAGATTGCCGAGATGCGCACAGGTGAAGGCAAGACGCTGGTGTCCACGCTGGCCGCTTACCTCAATGCCTTGCCTGGCAAAGGTGTCCACATCATTACCGTCAACGACTATCTGGCCAAGCGTGATGCGGGCTGGATGGGCAAGGTGCATGAGTTTCTGGGTATGGCGGTCGGTGTCGTCGTCGCTCAGATGGAGCATGAGGAGAAAAAAGCCGCCTACGCTGCCGATATCACCTATGGAACGAACAACGAGTTTGGTTTCGACTATCTGCGCGACAACATGGCGTTTTCGCTGGATGCGAAGGTTCAGCGTGGGCTCAACTACGCGATCATCGACGAAGTTGATTCGATTCTGATCGATGAGGCGCGGACGCCGCTGATCATTTCCGGCCCGACCAATGAAACCTCCGAACTCTATCTTGCGCTGAACGAAATCGCGCCGAAGCTGACACGCCAGGAAACCGAGGAGTCAGAGGGTGACTATTTCGTCGACGAGAAAGCGCGGCAGGTGTTCATTTCCGAGCAGGGGCATGACAAGGTGGAAGAGCTGCTGGTCGAAGCTGGTCTGCTTCAGGAAGGAGACAGTCTCTACAACCCCGCAAATATCGCCACGTTGCACCATCTGAATGCCGCACTGAAAGCGCATGCGCTATTTCAGCGCAACGTCGACTATATCGTCAGCAATGGCGAGATCGTGATCGTCGACGAGTTCACCGGCCGCACCATGCCGGGGCGACGCTGGTCCGAAGGCCTGCATCAGGCCATCGAAGCCAAGGAAGGTGTTGCCATCCAGCCGGAAAATCAGACGCTGGCATCGATCACCTTTCAGAACTATTTCCGCATGTACGACAAGCTGTCGGGCATGACGGGTACTGCTGATACTGAAGCCTTCGAATTCCAGCAGATCTATAACCTTGAAGTGGTGGTGATCCCGACCAACAAGGAGATGATCCGCGACGACAAGAATGACCTGATCTACCTGCACGAAAAGGACAAGTATCAGGCAATGGTCGATGACATCAAGCGCTGTATTGCCGCTGGGCAACCGGTACTCGTGGGTACAGCGTCGATCGAGACCTCTGAAATCGTGTCCGAATTCCTGAAAAAGGAGGGTATTCCGCACGAGCTGCTGAACGCCAAACAGCACGAGCGGGAAGCGCATATCGTGGCCCAGGCCGGCAAGGCCGGATCGGTAACCATCGCCACCAATATGGCCGGTCGGGGTACCGATATTGTACTCGGCGGCAGCCTTCAGGCCGACCTCGATGCGTTGGGTGACGATGCGACAGCGGAGCAAATCGAGAAGGTCAAGGCCGAGTGGCAGAAGCGTCACGATGCCGTCGTCGCAGCCGGTGGTTTGCACATCATCGGTACCGAGCGTCACGAGTCGCGGCGGATCGACAACCAGTTGCGTGGTCGTGCGGGACGGCAGGGCGATCCGGGTTCCAGCCGCTTCTATATTTCACTGGAAGACAACCTGATGCGGATCTTCGCTTCCGACCGGATGCGGGGATTGATGCAGCGGCTCGGCATGGATGATGGTGAGGCGATCGAAAACTCGATGGTGACGAAATCGATCGAGAATGCGCAGCGCAAGGTCGAGGCGCACAACTTCGATATTCGTAAAAACCTGCTCGACTACGACAATGTGGCCAATGATCAGCGCAAGGTCATCTACCAGCAGCGCGACGAGATTCTTGCTGCCGATGACATCAAGGAGCAGGTGCGAGGCATTATCGAAGATGCGATCGCCAATCGCTTCTATGAATTCATCCCACCCGGCAGCATCGAGGAGCAGTGGGATGTCGAAGGGCTTGAGGAAGCGCTGAAAAGCGATTTTGAGCTGGATTTACCGATCCGTAAATGGCTCGAAGAAGACAGCAGCCTGCACGAGGAAACCCTGCTCGACAAGTTGGTCGAAGAGGCTGAAAAAGTCTATGCAGCAAAAGAGGAACGCTATGGCGACGAACTGATGCGCCAGATCGAGCGGGACCTGATGCTGCAAATCGTCGACAACCACTGGAAGGAGCATCTGGCGGCGATGGACTATTTGCGCCAGAGCATCGGCTTGCGTGGCTATGCGCAGAAAGATCCGAAGCAGGAATATAAGCGCGAGGCCTTCGAACTGTTCCAGAACCTGCTGGAGCGGATCAAACATGATGTCGCGTCGGTGTTGTTCAGATTACAGATCCAGGGCGAACAGGATCTGCCGCAGCATCCCAGTGAGGAAGAGGTTGAGCGTCAGATGGAGTTCTCCCATCCTGATGCCCAGAGCGCACTGGTGGCTGACGAGTCGGCGACTGAAGCACCGCCGCCGGAAGCGGAACCCTTCAAGCGAGATACGCCCAAGGTGGGACGCAACGAACCCTGCCCCTGCGGTTCCGGCAAGAAATACAAACATTGCCACGGCAAGCTCGCCTGAGAAACTCATGGAGCAGGTTTTTCCCATAGGATGGGCGCGCTGCCCACTTGGGAGACACCGCTACTCACGATAGATCGAGGAGGCATACGCATGGCCGTTGGCATCGAATCTGTTACCGAACTCCCCGCGATTGCCGGGGTGCGTGTGGCCAGCACCAGCGCTGGCATCCGTTATCAGGGGCGAGATGATCTCGTGTTGTTCGAGTTTGCGGCTGGCACACAGCTTGGTGCTGTTTTTACCCGCAACCGCTTTTGCGCCGCACCGGTGACCGTCGCGCGGCGTCATCTCGAAGCGGCACCGCCGCGTTATCTGCTGATCAATTCGGGCAATGCCAATGCCGGCACTGGCATGGAGGGGGTGCTCGCTGCGGAAGCCTGTTGCAGCGCTGTCGCGGCGCTTGGTGGCTGTGATGCCGAGGCCGTTTTGCCGTTTTCCACCGGCGTGATCGGTGAGCAGCTGCCGATCGCTGTGGTTGAAGCGGCATTGCCGTCGCTGTTTGCCGGCTTGCGCGATGATGGCTGGGTGGCAGCAGCGCATGCCATCATGACGACCGATACCGTGGCCAAGGGTTGCAGTCGTGTCATCGATATCGGTGGCAAGGAGGTCACGATCAGCGGTATCGTCAAAGGAGCGGGCATGATTCGGCCCGACATGGCGACCATGCTCAGTTTTATTGCCACCGATGCGGCCGTGCCGGCGGCGCTGTTGCAGCGCTGGGTTGGCGAAGGGGTGGCGCAGAGCTTCAACTGTGTCACCGTCGATGGTGATACCTCGACCAATGACGCTTGCGTGGTTGCGGCAACGGGCGCTTCTGGCATCCAGGTTGTGGACGATAACTCGGATGGCGAGGCTTTTCGCGATGCGTTATTCAGCCTGATGCGTGAACTGGCGCAGGCAATGATTCGCGATGGTGAGGGGGCGACCAAGTTCGTCACCATCAGCGTCGAAGGGGCTGGATCGGTGGGTGAGGCGAGGGAAGTCGCGTTTACCGTGGCGCATTCGCCGCTGGTCAAGACGGCGTTGTTCGCCAGTGATCCCAACTGGGGGCGGATATTGGCCGCGGTAGGACGTGCGCCGATCGATACCCTGAATATCGCTGCGGTCGATATCTGGCTGGACGAAGTTGCGGTGATTCAGGGTGGCGAACCGGCGCCTGGTTACACGGAAGCAAAGGGGCAAGCCGTCATGGACCAGGATGAGATTCTGATTCGCATTGGTCTTGGCAACGGTAACCAGCGCGCGACAATCTGGACCTCTGATCTTTCCTACGATTACGTCAAGATCAACGCCGACTACCGTTCCTGATCATGCCGCGAATCCACGTCGCAGTCGGCGTCATTGTCGGGTCAGACGGAAGAATCCTGCTCAGTCGCCGCCCGGCGCATGTTCATCAGGGAGGAAAGTGGGAGTTCCCCGGTGGCAAGGTCGAGCCCGGTGAAACGGTTGCCGAGGCGCTGTCGCGGGAACTGTGGGAAGAGTTGGGCATCATCCCGGTCGATGCCCGGCCCTTGATCCAGATTCCATGGCGCTATCCGGATCTCGATGTTTTTCTCGATGTGTGGCGAGTTGAGCGTTTCGAAGGGAAGCCGTCCGGTCGTGAAGGGCAGCAGTTGGATTGGTGTGAAGCCGGGCGACTGGCGGAGCGTGACTTTCCGGCCGCCAACAAGCCGATCGTCGCAGCAGCAAGTTTGCCGGCACAGATCGTCATCACTCCCGAAAATGCACAGCTGGAAGCTGGCTTTGAACAGCGGCTAGCGCGTCTGGCAGCTGCCGGTCGCCGCATCCATCTGCGCCTGCCGGGACTGGCGCCTGAAGCCTATTCGGCGCTGCTGGATCGCCTTCGCCAGCGTAATCCCGGTTTGATGGCGCAGCTGGTGCTGACTTCTACCGCCGATGAGGTGAGCCGCGTTGGAGCCGCCGGCTTGCATCTGTCAGCACGACGGATGATGGCGCTGAAAGATCCGCTGCCGGGCGATATTGCCGTCTCGGTGTCTTGTCATTCTGCCGAGGAGCTGCGCCAGGCTGAGGCCATTGGCGCGCACTACGCATTTCTGTCTCCCGTTATGGCTACCAAAACCCACCCTGAAGCCGCGCCGCTGGGCTGGGAACGCTTTGCCGGCTGGGTCAGGGATAGCATCGTACCGGTCTATGCATTGGGCGGGATGGATAGCACCTGCCTGGCGGATGCCTGGCAGCATGGCGCTCAGGGTATCGCGGCTATCAGGGGGCTGTGGCAGTTGCCGGGTTGATGCCGCTCATATTCCGCAGAAGCGGATTTCGAAGGTGATGGTCTCTCGTGTCTGCCCAGGGCGTTCGGACAAGTCTTTCGGGTCGAAAAAGCGGATGCTGAATCGTTGTCGCCCGGAGCTGACTTCCGGATAGCAGGGGAGATCGGCTGGCACGCAGATCTGCAATAGCTGAATCGAGTCGGTGGGTGCAAGTATTTGCTCGAAGTAGCCATGCTCCGCACGCAGCGTTTCGGTGCGATGATTGTTTCGGGTAATGCTGAGAATCTGGCGCACGACATCGTTGTAGCGGAAATAAGCGTCGGCCCAGTTGTTCAGCAGCGCGGCTCTGATGTCGTGTGGCTGGGTCAGCCAATGGTGGTAGACCGGCAGGTCGAAGGAATTGATACCACCGGGCATGAGAATGCGCTGCCGAATCAGATTGAAGAAGTGGTGGTTGCGCAGTTGCGCGCCAAGTTGGCCATGTATGTTATGAACCTGCTTGATGCCATCCGACTGCAATGTCTCGATCTTCTCCACACAGTGCGCATCGAATGCCTCGCCTCCATCTTCCAGCGCCTTGCCCAGGCGGTCGATTTCCCGCAGGGCTTCCGCTTTCAGGTCGACATGCATGCTGTGCTGGTAGAGATCCAGCAGTGCGACCATGGCCGCATGCGCGCCGCCTGGTGTGGCTTGCTGCAAGCTCCATTCAAAGCGCTCCATCAGCTGCTCGTAACGCAGGAACAGCCTGATGGGCTTGCTCAGTGGCTGTTCGTAGCAGGTTTGTGTGCTGGTCACGGGGTGATTGCGTCGAATTGAGAAGGTCAACAGGTTAGCAGAGCCTATCGGCTGTTGGAATGGCCGCAGCGAAGAATGCGATCGAGCGCCACGACCTGGCTCTGCGTGGCTTCCGGGCTGCCGCTGTTGTCGATGATATGGTCGGCTAGCGCCAGGCGTTGCTCGCGTGTCGCCTGGCGCCGAAGAATCTTTTCCACGTCACCAGGTGAGACGTGGTCGCGTTCCATGACACGCTGGACCTGCACCGACTCAGGTACGTCGACGACCACCAGTCTGTCGACCAGATCGAGCATGTCGGCTTCGATCAACAGCGGAATCGCGACAATGCAGTAAGCGGCATCTCCCTTACTCAAACGGCCGATTTCCGCGTTGATCCGCTGCCGAATTCGCGGGTGCAGGATGGCTTCGAGTCGTTGCAACCGGGCTGGATTGGAAAACACCGCCTGGCGTAACTTGCGACGATCGAGTTCACCATCCGGCAGAAAGAAGTCAGCACCAAATTCGGCTTCGATGGCGCTACACGCAGGGCTGCCGGCTGTGGTCAGTTCGTGAGCAATCTGGTCGGCGTCGATGACCGGTACGCCGAGATCGGAGAACAGGTCTGACACCAGCGTCTTGCCAGCACCGATTCCGCCAGTCAGCCCGATGACCAACATCTGCTCAACCGGGTACGCTGATGCGCAACCAGGCCTGCATCAAGTCGTTACCCCAGAACAGGCTGATCCAGCCGGCACCGGCGAGGAAGGGGCCGAATGGAATCGGTGTGCCGCGTTGCTGGCGTTGCAGCACGATCAGCACGATGCCGACGACTGCGCCAATGACCGACGACAGGATGATCGTGATGGGCAGCACCTGCCAACCACACCAGGCGCCGATCGCGGCCAGCAGCTTGAAATCGCCATAACCCATGCCCTCCTTGCCCGTCACCAGCTTGAACAGTTGATAGACCAGCCATAGCGATAGATACCCGGCAGCCGCGCCCCAGATGGCGCTGACCGGATCGGTGAAGCCATTGCTGGTATTGATCAATAGCCCCAGCCACAGCAGTGGCAAGGTCAGAGAGTCGGGCAGCAGCTGCGTGTTGAAGTCGATCATGGTCAGCGCAATCAGCGTCCAGGTAAACAGCAATGCCGCCAGTGTCAGCCAGCTGAAGCCGAACTGCCAGGCCACTGCGGCGGAGAGGGCGGCCGTCGCCAGCTCGACAAGCGGGTATTGGGGCGAAATCCGTGCCTTGCAGGCAATGCATTTGCCGCGTAGCAACAGGTAGCTGATAACGGGAATATTCTCCCAGGCGCGAATCTTGTGCTGGCAGTGGGGACAGGTAGAGGCCGGGGTGATCAGGTTGAACGCTGCTTCTGCGGTTTCTTCATCCCCAGCGTGTTCCTGGCAGTCTGCACGCCAGCGATTTTCCATCATCACCGGCAGGCGGTAGATCACGACGTTGAGGAAGCTGCCGATGAGCAGCCCGAGCACGGCAACAGTTATCGTCAATGCCGCTGGAGAAGTGGCCAACATCTCGATCATCGTGGAAACTCCTTATCACTCGACTAACCCCCCTCTCCCCCAAGGGGAGAGGGCTGGGGAGAGGAGGGAGGGCGGGATCAGATAACCGCGCCAAGCTTGAAGATAGGCAGATACATGGCGATGACAAGACCGCCGATCAGTACGCCGAGAATCGCCATGATCAAAGGCTCCAGCATGCTGCTGAGGCTGTCGACCATGTTGTTCACCTCTTCTTCATAGAAATCGGCGACCTTGGACAGCATGTGGTCCAGTGAGCCCGATTCCTCGCCGATGGCGACCATCTGGATCACCATATTGGGAAACACGCCGGTATTGCGGATGGACTGCTGAATTTGCATGCCGGTGGTGGTGTCGTCCCGAATTTGTAGTGTTGCCTTCGCGTAGACCGAGTTGCCGGTGGCACCTGCGACCGAGTTCAGCGCTTCCACGAGTGGCACCCCCGCGGCGAACATGGTGGCCAGGGTGCGGGCAAAGCGGGCAATGGCCGATTTTTCGACCACGGGACCGAATACCGGCAGTTTCAACATCAGCCGGTCGATCTTGTGGCGAAACGCCTCGGAGCGGCGGTGAACGAAGAAAAAGCTGTAAACGGCGATGATGATGATGCCGAATATGACCCACCACCATTTCTGCATGAATTCGGAGAGGTGAATGACGAAGGTGGTGAAGGCGGGCAGGTCAGCGCCAAAGTCTTTGAACAGATCCTCAAACGTCGGCACAACGAAGATCAGCAGGATAGCAGAGACCACAAAGGCGATGACCAACACTGACAGCGGGTAGAACATGGCCTTCTTGATCTTCGCCTTGATGGCTTCGGTCTTTTCTTTGTACGTCGCGATCTTATCGAGCAGAGACTCGAGCGAGCCAGACTGCTCGCCAGCCTCGACCAGGCTGACGAACAAATCGTCGAAATAGCGCGGGTGCTGGGCCAGCGCGTCGGCCAGGCTATTACCACCTTCGACATGGTTCTTGATCGCCATCACCAGATCCTGCATCGCCGGGTTCTCGTGGCCGCGGGCGATGATGTCGAGTGATTGCACCATTGGTACGCCAGCCGTGATCATCGTTGCCAGCTGGCGGGCAAAGCCGGCGATATCCGCGCCGACGATCTTTTTCTTCTTGCTGAACAGTGGTTTGGGTTTCTTCTTCAGCTTGACGGTCTTGATGCCCTGACGGCGCAGGTCGGCCTTGACCAGCATCTCCGACACGCCCAGGGATTCGCCCCGGACCCGTTCGCCACCGCTGTTGATGCCTTCCCAGATGAAAGTGATCTTTTCGGCTTTCGCTGCCATCTATCAGTCCTTGGTTACGCGGTTGATTTCTTCTAGGCTGGTCAGGCCCGCGCGCACCTTGTCGAGGCCGGACTGGCGAAGATCCTTGATACCTTCCTTCTTCGCCTGTTCCGCCAGCTCGAGCGCGTTGCCGTTTTCCATGATGATTCTGCCCATCTCTTCCGATATGGGCATGACCTGGAAAATACCAACACGGCCCTTGTAACCGCCAGTACACTTGTCACAGCCTACTGCGCGATAAATGGGAAAACTGCCGATTTCTTCTTCGGAAAACCCTTCCGCCAGCAGCACGTCGTGGGGGACGTCGTGGGTTGTCTTGCAGTGGTCGCAGAGCTTGCGCCCGAGCCGCTGGGCGATGATCAGCGATACCGATGAGGCGATGTTGTAGGACGGCACCCCCATATTGGCGAGACGGGTCAGCGTTTGTGGCGCGTCGTTGGTGTGCAGCGTCGATAGCACAAGGTGGCCGGTTTGAGCTGCCTTGATGGCAATTTCGGCGGTTTCGAGGTCGCGGATCTCACCCACCATGATCACGTCGGGGTCCTGGCGCAGAAAGGCGCGCAGTGCATTGGCGAAGGTCAGCCCCACCTTCGGGTTCACGTTGACCTGGTTGACGCCCATCATGTTGATTTCCGCTGGGTCTTCGGCCGTGGAGATATTGCGATCCGGGGTGTTGAGGATATTGAGGCCGGTGTAGAGCGAAACGGTTTTACCACTGCCCGTCGGGCCGGTGACGAGAATCATGCCGTAAGGTTTGGACAGTGCGTCGAGATAGAGCTTTTTCTGCTCCTCGTCATAGCCCAAGGCATCGATGCCCAGCTTGGCGCTGTTGGGGTCGAGAATCCGCAACACGATCTTTTCGCCGTACAGTGTCGGACAGGTGTTGACGCGAAAATCGATGGCGCGTTTTTCGGAGATTTTCAGCTTGATGCGGCCATCTTGCGGGATGCGCCGCTCCGAGATGTCCATGCGCGACATGACCTTGACCCGGGCGATGACGCGCTGTGCCAGGCTATGCGGAGCCTTGGCGACCTCGTGCAGAATGCCGTCCATGCGGAAGCGTACGCGGAAGACTTTTTCGTAGATCTCGAAATGGATGTCAGAAGCGCCGCGGCGGATGGCGTTCAGCAATGTGCTGTTGACGAAACGCACCACCGGCGTGTCGTCGATCTCGGCCGTGGCAGATTGCTGTACCTGTGTGTCCTCCAACCCGACTTGCAGATCTTCCAGATCGTCTTCGAGGTCGGCGCCGCCAGACCAGTTGTTGTCGGCATTGTCCAGTACCTGCTTGATCATCGCGTGGAGCTTGTCGTCCTCGACGATGATCGCTTCTGCTGTCAGGTTGGTCTTGAACTTCAGTTCGTCCAGCGCGACGACGTTCATCGGATCGGCAATGGCGACATAGACGACATTGCTGCGCTTGATCAGCGGCAATGCGTGGTGCTTGGTCAGCAGAGCCTCGTCGATCAGATCCGATGGCAGGGACTCGGCATCGAAAGCCGCTAGATCCAGCATGGGAAAGCCGAACTCCTCGGCGCTGGCACGGGCAACCTGCAGTGGTGTGGCGATCGATTCGTCCAGCAGCACTTGCACCAGCGGCTTGCCGGTTTTGGACGTCAGCGCCTGGGTTTCGATCGCCTGTGTTTTGGAAATAACCCGTTCCACCAGTAACCGCCGCAACAGGCCGGTGACGGCAATGCTCTCGGTGGGGGGATTGTTGGCGGTATTGGCTTGGGTCATGGTGGTGGAACCACTCCTGTTGTGTTCCATGGATTGGTTGTGGTGCGGACGGTCTTGTGGGGATTCTCAGAAATTGATCATTAGATCAATAACATACCATAAACAAGTCTATTGCTGTGTGATAGGTCCGACAGGTGAAAAAAGAAAAGCCCCGAAAGGGGCTTTTCTTAGTCTACCTGTCAAGGGAGGCTCTTACTGGCACTGAGCTGGCAGGTATTTATCCAGAATTGTGCTGCCAGCAGCTACGGCACAATCAAATTTCAGTTCACCGCCGTCGTCCTGATACGAGAACTCAAGGCTCTGGCCATTCACATTGGCATTGATGCCTGCGAGAGTAACAGTGAAGGTACCCTTGGCATTGGCGATACCAGAGTCATTTGCAGCCCGAGCATAGGCAACTGCGGACTGATAGCTTAATCCTGTCATTGTGTCGTAAAAGCCTTCGGTTGATGAGCCTGCCTCATCAATGGCGTTCGATGCAGCACCTGAGACGTCCGGCATCTCTCCAATATCGCTGTACCGCTCAAACATTGCCGATTTACCCGAAGAGGCAGTAGCAACGACGCTGGTAATCTTCGATTTCGCCACGTAATCCTGATAGGCCGGCAGTGCGACGGCGGCGAGGATGCCGATGATCGCGACGACGATCATCAGTTCGATCAGTGTAAAACCCTGTTGTGTCTTTTTCATGTTATTTGGACTCCAGTCTTGTGTATTGTCGTAATCAGCTTTGCAGGCTGTGTGTTAACGGTGAGATATCATACACATAGCATGCCAGCTTGGCTGCTAGTGGACGGCATCATCTGCATGACTTCTGGGATAAATGGTCGGTCTCGCCGTAACTTGCTGATTTCCATGGCTGGGGTTTACCCGAAAATGAGGCATGGCGCATGCTGGCATGACGAGTGACTGCTGGCTGTGCGTGGACATCCTGCCGTTGCTTCGGCGCAAAACTGACAAAATTGTCAGCTATCGCCACTTATTCGATGTCAAATTTTGTCAGTCGGTAGCGCAGTTGCCGCAGTGTCATGCCGAGCAGGCGGGCGGCGGCGGTTTTGTTCCAGCGGGTTTCTTCCAGTGCTTCGAGAATGGCGGCCTTCTCCTGGTTCGCGAGCGATTCTGTGAGTGTTCCCTTTTCAGCTGTTGGCGCTGATGTGGTCGATGTCTCGCCTTGTTGGGGCAATTCGATTTCCTGCGCGTGGATGCTTTGGTTGTTCGATAACGTGCAGGCGCGTTCGAGAATGTTCTCCAGCTCACGAACATTGCCGGGGAAGTGGTAATGGCGCAGTTTTTCCAGTGCTGCATCGGTCAGCGTGGCGACGGGCATGTCCCACTGGGCGGCGATACGCCTGAGAAAATGTTTCGCGAGCACACCGATATCTTCCCGGCGCTCCCGCAACGGCGGTACCTGCACTTCAATCACATTGAGCCGGTAGAACAGATCCTGGCGGAAGCGACTGGCGGAGACTTCATCGAGGAGGTTCTTGTGGCTGGCGGAAAGAATGCGCACATCCACGGCCCTTTCCTGCTGCTCGCCAATTGGCTTGACGGCGCGTTCCTGAATCGCTCGCAGCAGCTTGACCTGCATGTTCAGCGGCAGGTCGGCCACTTCGTCGAGGAACAGGGTGCCGCCCTCGGCTGCTGCGAACAGCCCCTGCTTGTCGGCAATGGCGCCGGTGAAACTGCCCTTTTTGTGGCCGAAGAACTCGCTTTCCATCAGTTCGCTCGGAATGGCGCCGCAGTTGACGGCGATGAAGGGGCCGCTTGCGCGCGGCCCGGCCTGGTGAATCTCGCGGGCCACCAGCTCCTTGCCAGTACCGGATTCGCCCTGGATGAACACCGGTGCCTGGCTGCGCGCCAGTTTGCCGATCAGGCTGCGCAGTTTTTGCATTGCCGCTGAGTCGCCGAGCAGGGTCGCTTGCCCTGCTGTGTTTTTCGTTGTGTTCGATGCCTCGGGCTTGAGCTTCAGGGCCGCCTCGATCAGTTTGCGCAACATCTGCAGATCGACGGGTTTGGAGACGAAATCGAAGGCACCGGACTTCAATGCCTGCACCGCCGCTTCGACATTGCCGTGCGCGGTGATGACGGCCACGGGTGTCTGTGGAAAGTGTTTCTGGATGTACTTGACGATTTCGAGGCCATCGCCGTCGGGCAGGCGCATGTCGGTCAGGCAGAGATCGAAATCCTGCTTGTTCAGCGCTGACAGCGCTTCGGCCACCGAGCCGGTACTGACCGATTCCACATCCATGCGCGCCAGCGTGATGGCCAGCAGTTCGCAGATATCGGGTTCGTCATCGATGATCAGAACGTTCTTGATGCTCATGGCTCAGCTTCCTTGGCATGTGCCGGTGATGATAGTGGCAGCCGGATGCGAAAGCAGTTGCCACCGTCGGGCGGCGCGCTGTATTCGAGGCTGCCGCCGTTGGCCTCGGCCAGCTCGCGTGCCAGATAGAGCCCCAGCCCGGTGCCCCGGCTGTCGGTGGAAAAGAAAGGCTCGAACAGTTGCTCCCGCAAGTTTGGGGGAATGGTAGCGCCATTGTCGATGACGTCGATCGACGCGCGGCCATCCAGGGTGCCGAGCCTCACCTCTATATGCAGATTGCCCGATGTGCCGGAATGAAGCTGTGCGTTGCGCAACAGATTCCACAGGATCTGGTGCAGCTGTTGCGCATCCACATCGACGTGCACCGCAGCGGTGCTATTCAGGGTCAGGCTGTCCTCGCCGAGCTCGTGCTGACGCAGGAATTCTGTCAGTGTCTGTTGCAGCCAGGTTGTCAGGTCGAGGCGTCGGGTGTCGGGCGACCTGCGGCGTGAGAGGTTCAGCACGCTTTCGATCAGCTGGTTCATGCGCTGCGTGTTCGACTGAATGATATTGGCCAGCCTGCGGTCGGGATCGCTCAGCGCTTCGGATTCCTGCAGCAGTTGCGCCGCGTGACTGATGGCACCGAGCGGATTGCGTATCTCGTGCGCGATACTTGCCGTCAGCCGCCCCAGCGCTGCCAGTTTCACCTCGTGCAGCTGGCGGCTGCGCCGGGTCAGGTCGTCGAGAAAGATCAGAATTGCGCGTTGGCGGCCAGAGCCGATGGGAATGAACTTGGCCTCGAACTCCCGCCCGCTAGGCGCTGTGCCCCGTAAAGACGACGCCTTTCGATCCTGCAACCAGCGTTTGACCAGCGTCTGCAACGCCGGGCTCAGATCCGAGATCGTCACCTGCTGGCGCGGGCTGTCATGCCCGAGCAGCTCCCAGGCGGCCTGGTTGATGAGCCGGATGCGCCCATCCTTGCCGGTGACGATGACCGCGGTATCCATCTGTTCGACGATATGCCGGGTCAGCTGCGATAGGTCGGCAAAATCCTGCCCGCGCCGCCATGCCAACTCTTCGCTGGCTAGGGCCTTGCGCGCCATTTTCATCGCCAGAATGGCGACAGCGAAGAAAATCGATCCCTGGATGCCTGCCTGGGTCAGCGCAAACAGCTCATGCCGGCCGTGAAGAATGCTGATCCCTGCCTGGACGAACACCGCTAGCGTGGCAAAGGCAGCATAGAAGGGTGCCATATTGCCCGGCAGCAGCAGGCTCGCCCCCGCAATGCTGGGCACCACCAGTAGCCCGATGCCGCTTTCGAGGCCGGTGCTGGCGTACATCATCACCGAGAAGGCGATGATGTCGATGATGACTTGGGCACTGACCAGATGGCGGAACGGCATGTTCGGCAGGAATACGATCGGCGCCAGCAGCAGATTGACCGCAAACAGCACTTCGGCCGCCAGCAGGAACAGGTGCTGGTCGCTGGCCGATTCACCCAGCGGCAGCGCGCCAAAGGAGTGGAGCAGCAGCAGCACGAACGAAATACCGATGCGATAGAGCAGAAACAGCTTCAGCGAGTTCCAGGAATCGCGCTCGCTGCGGTGCGCGCCGCGGGCATGGACCAGCCGTGGCTTGGGTGGGTTTTCCGCTCTATCCTTGTCGGGTAATGGCATCATCGCAGTGGATATATCACAATGCCGCCAGTCTGGTACAAGAAGAATCTCTCACGTGGATGAAAAACTGACCATCGCGCTCGCCCAGATCAACACCCTGGTCGGGGACGTGGCGCACAACGCCGATCGCGTTATCGAACAGGCGCAGCGCGCCCGTGATGAACTCGATGCCGACCTGATTGTCTTTCCGGAGCTGACGCTCAGCGGCTATCCGCCCGAAGACCTGCTGTTTCGCAACAGCCTGATCGAGTGGTGCGAGCAGGAGCTGTTTCGGGTGGCGCAACAGTTGCGTGGCATCGATGTCATTGTCGGGCTGCCGTGGCGCGACGCCAACGGCCTGCACAACGCAGCCTTTGTTCTGCACCAGGGCGGTATCGTGCAGCGCTATTTCAAGCAGCAGCTGCCCAACTATGCGGTGTTCGACGAAAAGCGCTATTTCGTACCGGGTAGCGAGACTTGCACGTTCCGCTGCAAAGGTCGAAAGATTGGAGTGACGATTTGCGAAGATATCTGGCATACGGGCCCGGCGCTGGCGGCAAAGGATGCCGGAGCTGATCTGCTGATCAATCTCAATGCATCGCCATTCCATGCCGACAAGCATGCCGAGCGCATTGAAAACTTGCGCTACCGGGTTGATGAAACGGGGCTGCCGATCGTCTACGTCAATGCCGTGGGCGGGCAGGATGAGCTGGTATTCGATGGCCGCTCGCTGGTGATGAACGCGCATGGCGAAGTCACGTTACAGTGCCCGGCCTTTGAAGAGTCGCTGACCACAGCAACCTGGCCGCTGCAACAGGCTTCCGACGTGGCGCCAGCGGACAGAGTCGCCGATGTCTATCATGCGCTGGTGCTTGGCGTGCGCGACTATGTGACGAAAAACGGCTTCCCCGGTGCCTTGCTGGGGTTGTCTGGCGGCATCGATTCAGCGCTGACCCTCGCCATCGCTGTCGATGCGCTCGGCGCCGACAACGTCAATGCGGTCATGATGCCGTCGCGCTACACCTCGCAAATGAGTCTGGACGATGCTGCCGCCGAGGCTGAAACGCTGGGTGTCGAATACCAGATCATTTCCATCGAACCGGCGTTCCAGACCTTCCTGGAAATTCTCAAGCCAGTGTTCGAGGGTTTGCCGGCGGATACCACCGAAGAAAACCTCCAGGCTCGCAGTCGGGGGGTGATTTTGATGGCACTGTCGAACAAGAGCGGCCGGATTCTGCTCACCACGGGCAACAAGAGCGAGATGTCAGTCGGTTACGCCACTCTCTACGGCGACATGGCAGGGGGCTATGCACCGCTGATCGACTGCGCCAAAACCTTGGTCTACGACCTGGCGCGCTACCGCAACAGCCTCTCGCCGGTGATTCCCGAGCGCGTCATCACCCGGCCGCCATCGGCCGAACTCGCGCCCGACCAGCAGGACAGCGACAGCCTGCCACCTTACGAAATACTCGATCCCATCCTGGAGCGCTTCATCGAGTTGGATCAGTCCGTCGAGGAAATCATCGAAGCCGGCTTCGACGCGGCCACGGTGCGGCGTGTTGCCGGCATGGTATTACGCAATGAATACAAACGGCGGCAGGCGCCGCCCGGGGTGAGAATCACACGCCGGGGGTTTGGCAAGGATCGGCGCTATCCGATTACGTCGGGCTACAGTCGGCGCTTTCTGTAACACGGGTGGCGTTGTCGTCTTGCTGTGGTAAGGCGAATGAATTCGCCTCTACAAGGCGGTCATCTGTAGGGGTGAATTCATTCGCCAAATGAGATACTCGATCCCATCCTGGAGCGCTTCATCGAGTTGGATCAGTCCGTCGAGGAAATCATCGAAGCCTGCTTCGACGCCGCCGGGGGTGAGAATCACACGCCGCGGGTTTGGCAAGGATCGGCGCTACCCGATCACGTCGGGCTACAGTCGGCGCTTTCAGGGGTAGCGATTTCCCAAAGCAGGTCGGCGGATACTCCCAGTGCCGCTGACAGTTTCAGCAAGGTGTCGGCGCGAGGTATCGTGTTCCCGTTTTC